>Ga0185299_10000022_pt1 | contig 486718 bp, 438 predicted proteins | sample PaiPotPPA55metaG_FD_128002 | JGI IMG/M metagenome (GOLD analysis project Ga0185299, IMG submission 128002) | Iron sulfur acid spring bacterial and archeal communities from Banff, Canada, to study Microbial Dark Matter (Phase II) - Paint Pots PPA... ...
AAGGCTACCGGGAGCTGGAAGGTTTACATCGTCGGATGAATCCACTGTCGTTGACTCAACAGGCCCGGGTCGCGTAACGTGCAGAAAATCGAGAGCCACTGCAATCAACTACGCCGGGGACAACTTCAGATATCCCCGAATCTCTGCTGGATACCGGTCGCAAGGCAGTACCGATGTCCGTAGAACAGAACATTGAGTTTTTGGAGGAACAGCTCGAGCTTTTCCGGGCAGTTCTTGCGAACGCCCGATCTGCAATAGAGGCTTCAGAGGTTGAGATACACGCACATCGTTCGGAGGCCGAGAACCTGCGAAACCGAATAAGGTCTCTACGCGAAACGATTACGTCGCCAGGATTGACACCCTCAATCGATGCGATATCTGAACGAATACGCCTTGAGCAGCGGATTACTAACCTGGAGTACGTCCACGAAAGCTTTGAGGACGCGTTGGCTGAATTCGCTCAACTTGCTGATGAATGGAAAGAAGTAGAAGAGAGACGATCTCGCCTTCCCAAGGGCTCGCTATCAGACAATGACCAGAACAGGGTCAACGTGCTGGAGGTTTCATTTAGAAATCAACTCGAACTCTATCACATGGAAAGTTTGGACCCAAAGACTGTAACCATATCTCGCGGGGATTATGATCCGGAAGTTGCTGGGCTGAATCTGAGCGCAGATGTTTCTGCAAGCGATCTAATCCGGATGCAGTGGGCTTATCTTTTAGGTTTGGCCGAAGCTAGTAGATCCTTCTCAACTAATCATCTGGGTCTTGTGATGATGGATGAGCCCCAACAACAGTCAGTTCAAGAAAACGACTTTCGCGCGATGCTTGAATACGCAAGGGGTTTGCAGAACGTACAATTAGTCATAGCCACGAGCGACGAATCTCCTACTTTACCCCAGTTCCTAACGACTCTGGGCGCGAGCCGTGTACACAACATACAAGGCCGCGTAATAACGGAACTGTAGGCGCTGTTTCTTTTCAGACTGCGGAATAAGTAACCCAGGGATTTTGCGATTCTCCAAAATCCATACGCCACCCGCTCTGTTAGCTGTCTGTCTTGCCCCTGTACAGAGGAGGAACAATTCCCCGCGACTGCCGGAATTGAAGAATATTTTTCCGCTGGAAACAACCAATCAGATGTGAGATACTTCTAATGATTTAGAAATAGCCGAACCCGTGCGGCCTCACACGGGGCAATGGTGTGGCGACACACCAAAAATTTCAGGCCATAAAAAGCTCGGAGGGAGAGTCGTGTCTCGACGATTTTGTCGATTACCCCAAGGATTTTCGCAGGCGATTGCCCAAGACTGCGAACGTCGCCACAAACACATGAGCTCCCGTGAAGTTCGCGAGCTGCAGCAGTCGGGTGAAATCGAATTCTTCGATTTGCATCCAATCACGCTTCTTCCCCGGTTCGTTGATCGAGTTCACGGAACACAAAGAACGCATTTGCCAGCACCTATCATCCAGCGCGGTTCCGGCACGCATGGCTCCTATGAGCAGGCTTGGGCTCAAGAGAAGATTGAGGATCACGGTGCAGAAATGCGTGCGTTCTCACGCCTTTATTCCGAGACAAGATGGGTCGCACTGTCACGAGTCATTTGGAACCCGGAGGGAATCTTTGTGAATTGCGATCCAGCTCCAAAGGGATCCGTTGTTCTTGTTGGGTTAAAGCCTCCGACCCCAGAGGCGCGTTATGCGGCATCTGAGTATTGGCGAATTTCCGGCGTGTGGCAAAAGAGAATAGCAGCCGATCCCGGCCAATCGGAAGGATTGCTTCGTCAAAATATCACCCGCGCAATGACGATGTCCGCGCTCCGCGATTCAAAGGCTGCCCTTAGACAGCTTGACGCAGCTTGGCCTGAGATCGTTGGTGGATACCGTGCCGGTCCGTACTCAGAGGAACTGAGCCGAGCGCACGCACGAGACCTGCCAAGCATGATTCTTGGAAAGACGCTAGCGGCTTACTTGTTTCCACACGGTCCGCAGTCATAGAAAACATCGATAACAAATTTGGGAGGACAGGCCGAGCATTCGCTCGGCCTTTTTTGTTTATGAAAAATCAAAATCTCGGACGTGAAATTATGCGGCAACGCACGTATCTGAGACTTTCGCAAGCGCTGATCGCGGCTAAGGTCGGCCGAACCCAACGATGGGTCAGCATGATCGAACGGGGCGAACTCGCCATTGACCAGGACAATGCAACCAAGATTCTTACCGCGATTTCACGGATCGGCAAAGAACTGCTCTTGAATACTCCTCAGGATTATTCCGATTTGCGATTGTCGGCGCGACTCGCTCCGCCAAGCAATTCGTCGACAGTCGCTAGAACAGCCGTTCCCCGCGGCAAAGCAGAGAGGAGCCGTGGCCACGACAGTTCCGACGCATGAGGCAGACGGGAAAACTCCCAACGGCGCGGTCGACGCGGATACCTCCAAGCCGAAGCGGTCGGTTCGCACGATTTTTCTGAAGAATTCGTCGCCGGTGCCAAACTGGTTCTTCGACGAGGTTCTAGCCGATTCCCAGGTGCCCCACGCGACGCGCAGCGTTTTGCTCTTCCTACTGAGAAAAACAGTTGGATGGTCCAATCGAGTCGAAGACCTATCGCTTTCAGAAATCCAACGCGGTGCGTCTGTTTCCCGCCATGTCGCGATCCACGCCGTGCGTGTCATTTGCGAGTGTTGGGGGCTATTTTACAAGTCTCGCGGCGCGAAGGGACAGCACAGCAGCTCATTTCGAATCGCAGACCTGACCGCCGATCATTTTCTCGACCGTTCCCTTCTAGTTTATGGAATCTACGGGACAATCCATCCGAGCCCGAAGCAATTGCGCGAGAGACCTTGTACCACCGAGCTGCTACGCTGGCAGCGAAAGAAAGATGCAGAGGAATTTGGCGAGCAGGACTCTAGTGGTGCATCCATTGCACCGCAGTAGTGCAGCTAATACACCTCTACCGGTGCATTCAATGCACCGCAGCTAGTGTATTCATTTCACCTCTAGTGGTGCAGTAAGTAGTGCTAAAAACGGCACGCAAATAAGAAGCAGAGATGAATCAGAAGGAAAGCAGAAGTCGAATCAGTTGCGAATCGGACGGGTGAAGGCAGGAAGCAGACAGTTAGTGAGTAGGTGACTGGCTCGCTTCGCTCGCGGTGACAAACATATAGAGCAAGAGTGTACGACGCGCGAGCGCGTAGAAAATACTCGGTAAATCTTACTCACTGAATTCCTCACTCGATGGAAGCATCCGAAAAACAAGTTCAACGGTGGCTCGACGTGAAATCTGCGGCGAATCATGCCGGTTCGACCATCTCCGCGCCACGGGGCGCGCACGACGACTATGCCTGCGTGATTGCGCTGCTGGCGCATGAGACAAAACAAAGTGACGCCGGAGGTTTTGCATGCTTGGCCGTTGGCACCCGCACTGGCGTCTCTTTCTGGTCGAGTAAATAAATGGCTTTGGGCAATCGCAAATTCAGCTCTGTGTTCATCGGCGGTGGGAGCGGCCACTCCGTTGTTCGATCTTCCGTAAGTCCGCCTTTCATTCTTGGCCGGTGCGGTCGATGCGGAGCAGAGAAACAATGCGAGAAACTCTCGTTCGGTCTGGACATGGAAACGTTGAACGGCGAATTTAACTGTGATTGCGGAACGCGCGTGCGGTTATCCGTGCCACTCGGCTTCAAGCCTGTAAGGTTCTAGGACCTCGCGGCACATCTTTCGAGTGCGCGGATGTTACGCACACGGTGGCCTTAAAGGATTAACTATACAGAAGACAGTCGCTGAGGGCATTATGCAGCGTGTCTTCCGGGTTTCTTACCACGCTGACGTTGCGATGTCCAAGCCGACCAATAACGCCGCTTCGTTTCGCAGGATTCTGGGAGTGTTATACGTGGCGTTGCTTTTGTGCGCAGCAATGCTTTTGTCGTGGCCTGCTCTTCCGCTCTCTCTGATCGACATTGGGCAAAAGATTCTTACCAGAACTCCATGGAGGATACTCGCAAGCGTTCCTTTGTTTCTTTATGCGGCACTCGGTTTTGGAATTCGCGGGTATCTGTGGAGCATTCCACCCGACGAGGAGCAGATGGAGGGTGATAAACAACAATCGGCGAGCCTTACTCTGTCGGGATTTTGCTTTACCTCTTTAAGTCTGTTGGTCAGTTATTTCAAAGACGAAATAAAGTCCGGGGATCACCGAGTGGAACCGATCATTTTGTTCTTCTGCTGTGCCTGGCTTCTTTCATCGCGTCCTATCTGATACTCAGATATAGAACAAAGAACCTTTCTGGGTTCGTCTCAGACGCCTTTATTGACAACGGATTTTGGTGCGTGATGATTGGGCTCTGGGAATTCTTTGAACGAACCACGCTGCGTGCTGCCGCTTCCGTTGTTACCCTATTGCTTGTATTTTATGCTGGCTATTTGGGACTAAATTTTTTCTACTACGTTACCTATGTGCAGAAGGTCAAAGCGTTAGTGAGGTCCTAATCTGCATGGAGGGGGACACGGATAAACACCGTGCTTCTCACACTCGCACCAACTTTTTCTACATTCGGGGTTGGGACATTCGATTTTTCCTAAATCACCTTCTTTGAGGCTTTTTTCCAAACGTCGAACTTCCGAAACCGACATCGTATGCCCGTTTGGACAAGTAACATTCTTGGCCATGTGACTGTCTCCCTTTGTTGCTCGCGATACTAACAGCGTCCACAAAGAACATTCAAGGTGTAAATGTTCCGGGCGCAGAAAATACTAATCCAAGAAGGAGCGCTCAACGTGAGTGGAGGAATTAGCACCTACCGAATTCTCAGAGGATATCAAAGCCTTGGACGTCCCGTCTGCCGAGCCGATGGACGCTGGGCTGTTCGTGACATTTGCGCTGCCAGTTCCGCGATTGCTCTCGGTCACGCACTTACTGGAATTGAGGATTACGCCGATCCAGAACGCCGAGTACGAGTGGTTTGGGTTTTTGAAGCGGATGACACGTTTGAAGCGGACTACAACCGCTTCGAGATTGGCGAACCGATTCCGATTCGCAAATTCTTAGATTCGTTCTTTGCCCTCCAACATATTTCACGGACGCGCCCCCGACACCAGAGAAATGGCGCCGGTGCGCCTGTGTGCGAAACGCAGCAGGACCTTGAAGGTGAAAGTCCATGACTCAACAGGCCCGCGACACCGACGATAGGCAGCTTAATACGCTGTGCGCCATCGAAGCCCTACGACTTCTGGCAAAGCCTGCAACCGAGGAAGACGAAGAGGTTCGTAATTTTGCAGAGGAACTTTGCTCCAATTCTTGCGCTTCACAAAGGATCTCGATAATGAGTGACACCGAACTTGAGCGACTGATGCAACAAGCCGAGGCGAAACGCGACCCTGATGAAACGAAAAGCGTAGCCGAAGTCTTTTCGGACATCATGGCCTCTGCGGAAGCCGCGGAAGCGCGGTTCGTCGCTGACTTCTGCACGAAAATGTTCTCTGCGGACTACTTCGAGCGCTCCAACTCGAAGAAAGTCAGCCTCTATCACATTTTCCAGTCTGCAGTAGAAGCGGTTGCTCTCTTCGAAGACGGCTGTGGACCGGCTGAAAGGTTGGCGACGCGTATCTCGCGCGCGGAATCTTATCTTTTCGATATGCCAAACGCCGCACTCTTTCGAGATGCGGTAATACGTGCTTTCCAAGAGTCGAAATTCAGGGATTTCACTAGATTGGCTGAGGAAATCCGCAAAGCAGAAGACGCCGAGAACCTCCGTCGCCTTGCTTTCCGCCTAATCGGTCCTTCCCGAAAAGTCGTGCTTGATGCTGAAGCGGAGCGCCTAATGAGCATGCGGATACCGCCGCGATGCATTCGGGGAATGGGGAATCCCATCAGTCGTCGCGAAGTATCCGCCGCGCTTGAAGCCTCGCGTCGGAGGAAGCCGCGCTAAGGGTTCCAATAAGTTCCCGAAAAGCACGCACAAATCTGGCCGAAGAGTTTACGGGCGTCCGAAGTCTCGGGTGCCTTTTTATTTTCACTGAGAGAGAAGCAATGAATCCCGACGTTGAAAAGCTAGTCACTGCGTGCGAGCAAGAGTTCAATTTAAGGCGCGAGCGCGTGGAGCAATTAGAAATTGGGCTACGTGAGCTCGAAAACTCGTTCGATCGCGAGTTTTTCGACAGCCAGCGCGAGGCTGTACGGGCACAAATTCGTAGGTTCGAACTTCTGCTGGGGTCCGCGCGGCGCGAAATGGCACGGTCGCGTGAAACGCTCGAAGCGGCCTCGGCACTGCGGAATTGCAAGGCTGAGGAGGGAAAGTGATTTCAGAAATCGAAATGAAGATTGGGAATTGCGAAAGGCTTTTCGACATCGGGAGAAACAAGCTCGAAAAGATCATAATCGCGATCGACGAAGCCGAGCTGCGCGGCGCGGTGCCGCAAAAACTCTTGTTTGACGCCGAAGCTGCGACGCAAGATTTTTCGGTAGCGATAGAAGAATTAAATAGCGCCTATCTGCTGCGCGATTCCAAGAAACCGCCGCTCCGCGTCCCGTCGGCGGAAAACTACGTTGCATTGTTCAAGAGAAACGCCGCGGCGAAACGCGAGGCTCTTGATGCAGCTCGCGAAGAAGAAGCCCGCCGGCTCGCGAAGGAAACCTATGATGCAGCGTTGCGCGCCAACACCAGGCCCATCGCCCCCGTAGCCCCTCGTCGTTTCGAGCCGACGCCGCCGGCGCGCCCTGCCACCTGTTCTTTGCAAGACGTAATCGACGAGATCGAAAACAAAATCAACCGAGTGACTGCGGAGATTTCCGCACTGAAAAAGCCGGGCGAATCCGGCGGCATTCTTGGTTTAAGGCGTGCGCGGGAGAAAAAAGAAATCAAGGCGAGCGAGCGCGCACGGCTCGATTTGCTTCTCGCAGACTTGCTGCCACCCTACGAAAAAAAGCAGAAAGAACTGGAGGAACTGCGCGCGGAACACCGGCAGTTGATGGCTCAGCGGGGCGGCGCCAAGAAAGCGGTCGGAAAATCGTGAGCTTTTTATTTGCGCTGTGCAGTCTGCCACGTTTGGAACAACAACGGGCACGAACGGCCCCGTGATTCTAGGATTGGTGGCCTTCTGATGAAGATGTTTATAGCTCGCTTTTTATTGGTTGCGATTTTTCTGCCGCTTTTTCTCACATCTTCACTCAAGGCGCAAACCGTCACCGCCAATAGTTGCAGCGTCACTGATGTTACGAATGCCTGGGCCAGCGTGACGTCGTCTACGACCCTGTTCAGAATACCGGCCGGAACTTGCGATTGGAGCGCCGGGGTTCATCTTACGGCGCCGGCCGGAAGTACCAGCCTCACGATTCAGGGCGCGGGAACTACGACCGGCGCTGATAGCCTTGGGAACCCGACCGGGTACAACGACCAGACGACGACTCAGATCAACACGCAAACTGCCGGCATCGTCGGCTTCAACAGCTCGACTTCTCAAACGCTACTGCGAATTACGGGAATCACTTTTCAATTTCTGCAATCTACTTCCAGTTGCTCCGTGACGTTCGGCGGCGGCTGGGCATCGGCAATGCCAACTCCGTTCCTTCGCGTCGATCACACTCACTGGTGGACGACGCAAAACGGCGTCTGCTTAGCCGAAACGTATGGGGCAATTTGGGGCGTTGTGGATCACAACGTGACTGCCGTTCCTGTCAGCAATAGCAGCTTTCAGGGCGTGTCGAACTTTTGGCGAGTAGGGGCTTCCTACACAGGAGATGGCTTCGCAGCAGGCGCTTTTGTTTGGAATAAGCCAACAGCGTTCGGGACTGGCCAGTTTCTCTATTTTGAGGATAATTTTATAACTGGCGGCTACATGAACGATTGCAGTAGCGGCGGAAAGCAGGTCTTCCGCTACAACACAATCTCGCACTCAATCGAACAGGGGCACGAAGGTACGGGAGATTTTCGCGGCTGCCGCGCCACGGAATTTTATGGGAACAAGGTCACGTGCGATTCATTTAATGGCGGCGTGACAAGCACCCGCAGCGGAACGATGCTCGTCTGGGGCAACACGACGGTCGGTTGCTCAAGTCAACTCATCGGCCTAAACGAAGATCGAACGAACGGTCACGGGTTCGGCGCGCCGCCCGATTGGGGATACTGCGGAACGGGCGGCGTAATCGCGGGGCCGAGTCCGTGGGACGGAAATTCTTTGGGCCTTAACAACGCATCGGGATACCCGTGCGTCGATCAACCCGGGCGCGGCGAAGGCGACTACATTTGGGGCAGCGCTTTCGGTTTCGGTGAACCGATGCGCGCGAACGTGACGCGGAAAATCTGCCCTGTGGCTAGCACGGTCGTCAACGGCCAGGCGGTCACTTGTCCTTCCGGCTACACGATTGGCAACGATAATCCCGGTCAAGGGAGCTGGCCGCATAACGCGCTTGAGCCGGTCTACGAATGGATGGACTCGGCGCAAGGCCAAGTGGGCGGCGACTGCGGAAATCTTTCAGACTGTATCCCCAACCGCGACTTCTATCAGGAAGCGATAGGTCAAGGCGTGAACAGTTGCAGCGGCGGCCCGGGCGTGAGTTGCACGCCTTTCAGCGGAGCAACCGGCACGGGGCACGGCACGTTCGCGAATCGCCCGAACAATTGCACCGCCGGACCGGGCGGGCTGTACGGCACCGCCCCGCCGTTGATCGGCGGTTCGCTTGGCGTAGCGTACTGGGCTACTGATAAAAACACGCTCTACGTTTGCAATGCGACAAACACCTGGGTGACCTTCTACACGCCCTACACCTATCCGCATCCGCTTATATCCGGCGGCGGAGGCGGTGGCGCTGTAACGATTTCTCCATCGACAGAGAATTTTGGTTCGGTCAATGTCGGCGACGCAAGCTCAGGGCAGATTGCTACGGTTTCCAACACAAGCGGCGCGACAATTACGATTTCATCGCTCGCAAATTCTGGAGGAAATACAGGCGATTTTTCAACTGTCGCGTCGGGTTCTAATCCCTGTTCGGGAACGGTTGCAAATAACGCGAGTTGCACAGTAACAACGACATTCACTCCTCCGGCTACTGGTTCGCGAAGCACGACGTTACAAGTTTCTTTTACAGGAACACCCGGCTCGCCGTTGACGGTTGTGCTGAGCGGTACGGGAACAGTGCCAGTGACTAATCCGCCGTCCTGCACCCCGACAAGCGGATTGGTTCCACAGACAGTGACTTGCACAAATTCAAATTCCGGTACGGCCGTTATGTGCTATGCCATAAGCCCGACGACACCAGCAACGAATGGAGCCGGGACAGGTTGTAATACTGGCTCGGTGTATACGACGCCACTTACAATCTCATCGGCTGAGACATTGGAGGTTATCACTGGGGTCGCCGGCAGGGCAGATAGTTTTATCTCTCAATACACGTACACAGCGTCGAATAACTGTCCGTCTCCTACTTCCGTGGGACAATACACATTCTGTAGCGAGGCTTACAATGATGTCAACGGAGCCTCGGTATCCGTCAGCATGAGTCCTTTTGCGGGTAACGGCGTGGAGTTGTTTGTTTCATTTTGTTCGGCATCGGGATGTAGCACCCCTCCCGCTGCGGTTACGCTCACAGTCTCGGACAACGTGAACAATCCAGAGACTTGCTTTACAAGAAGTCCCCACTCTCCTTTTTCTTTGGCCAATACGTCGGTTCCTGACTATGAAACGCTTTATGCACTGTACTGCCCGTCGATACCGTCTGGCGTGTCAACTTTTACAGCCTCGATGAGTTCTGCTGTGGATTCTTTGCAACTGGACGCGATTGAATGGAAAGTGGGGTCGATTGCTTCGGCTAATTATTTCGAGAACGTGGACAACATCACGACAAGCGATGGCACGGCGAACACAGTCGCAACGGTAGTGACAAGCGGTTCCACCGTTAATCCGAATGACCTTGTGACTTCCCTAGTTGCAACGTGCGGACTTATTTCGGCTACAGTCGGAAGTGGATACACAGGGATTATCGTTAATCCATCTGGCACTCCTGGGCACATAGTAGAGGCGGAAGCCGTAACTGCAATTCAATCTCCGAATGCTTCCGCTACTACAACATGGTCAAGCGGAACCGCATTGGGCAACTGCGGGCTCGGACAGTCAGCACCAAACGACACTTGGTTTGGGGTGATCGTGCCTTTAGTCGGCGGTGCAGTTACGATCACGCCTGCGAGTCTAGCTTTTGGAAGCGTGACGGTAGGTGTCACGAGTCCCGGCCGGATGACGACAGTTTCAAATCATACCGCTTCGGCGATTACTGTCGGGACAATCAATTACACGGGAACGAATCCGCTTGATTTCGCAACCTCGGCAACGACTTGTTCGGGAACGGTTGCTGCGAGTGGGGGAAGTTGCACGATTACGACAACGTTCAAGCCAGGTGGGGCCGGAAGCCGTTTGGCTACGCTGAATTTTAACTACAGTGGTGGCAGTAGCGGTGATGCTACGGTTGCGTTATCCGGTGTTGGCGGAGCGCCGCAGGTTGGCTCATGTGCTGAAACTCAAACAACGACTCCGAACGTAGCAACCAACGTCGGCCGCCACGCGGGCGTAGCGGAAAACAATTCAACGAGTGATGCGACGTTAGCCAATCGGCCAGGCACGGTCGGTGCGATTTGTCACGCGATTCCGTGAAGATCGCGAGTCCGAACTAGCTGCCAGCTTCCTTCGCGGTTGGCGTGCCCGCAGCTCCGTTTTAGCGCGCCGACAATTTCCGCAAGCTCATCTGCGCCCAGCGCGACAGCCCTAGGAGTAACAGCGCAGTGAGAAGCATCCAGAAGATGCCGGGTTCGGGCGTTGTATAAGTCATGGACTCTACGCCCGACCATCCATTGGAGTTTGTCCAAGTCAATGAGGTAATATCAGTTCCCGTAAATGTGAAGGTTCCGCTTGTCGGGCAACCCGTCAGCATCTCGCACTCAAACAGCAAATTATCAGAATCCCGAAACTCGTACGGAATGCCTACCGCTACCCAGTTTATCGTTAAGCTCGTAAGTGGAACTGTGAAATTGATAATTCCCTGGTCGCCATCATTGAACTCCCCCTCTGTCGTGCCTCTGCCATCTGCAAATTTAAAGTTAATTCCCGGCGTAGGGCCGACATTGAAGCTGCCAGGCGGCAATACAAATGTTCCAGTTATCTGACTACCATCGGGGATGATGAGAATTGAATCTGAGCCAACGATAGTGTCGGCCCCGCATGGTAGTAGACCTGCAAGCACTAGCGCAAAAACGGCAAATACTTTTACTTTTAGGAGCGCCCTACGCATCGTGTCCTCCAATCTTTCAAGGAGGGTGGGGAGCGGCAGAGTACATCAGAAGGACTTAATCAACAAGCAAAGACAAAGAGAAACCCACGGTTGAGTAATCAGGTGTCTCTGCTGCTGATTGAGCGCCTTTCGCGCCACGTCTTGCAGATCGCGAACGGGCGCCGACTCTGGTCTATCGGCCGAAGTGCGTCGAAGACTGAGCTGCTTCAGGGTTCTGATTTCTGATTTCGTCGTTGTGTGTGTGACCCACGCAATCAACCGAACGGCGGGCAATCACAAATTGGTCGCGGCACCCTGCGGATCGAACAGCCCTGCCGAGGATTTTTAGAATCTCAAAATATTGATTTTCGACGAACGCGCAAAGGCACTGAATCGGTCGAAAGGGCCACTCCAGCCTAGAAGCGATTTCACGCCAATGTCTGAACCTCCGTGCGCGTCCTGGCGACGAGCCAGCTTACAGCGGGATCAGAACAACAGCGGGCCGAGGAGTTTCCCCCTCCCGGCCCGCGACTTTTTTCAAAGGAGCAATAAAATGGCAAAAGAAGAGAACCAAAATGTTGAGCCGGTCCCCCCGATCGTTTCCGCGTCCGAAACCGCAGCGGCAAGCGGGCCGATAGGCGGAACGATCACCACTTACGAAAACTTGGAGGACTGCCTTCCAAACGAGGGCGAGTAGCTCCGAGATTTCTCTGCTGATTTGATTCACCGAATTTCGGCGAGTGGCCAAAGAAAAAAGCTGCCGGAAAAGATGGCGCCGGAATCGGCGTTCATTCTTGTCTAGCTTTTTTTCAGAGGCCGGAATCGTAGCCGCCCCGGCGTTTCCCACGCCGGCATTTGAACGGTTCCGGCCATTTAATTCACTTCCAGGAGGGAAACAAAAATGCAGTCAGACCCGAACGAAGTAACGCAGCAAGAACTCGACGACAAAATTCCGGACTCGGACGCAGTTGGATCGAGCAGTGTTGAATCCCCAGATTTCAATCCGGCCGCACCGGAAGAAACAACCGAAACCCCAACTCAAGAAGCGCCGAAAACAATAATCGGCGACGTGGTCACCGCCCCGACGACGATCGTTTATCCATTCTGAAAACATCGCGAGTTTCGGGCGCGCAGTCGACGCGAACAGCTTAGCCCGGAAGGTAGACCTTGAGGTCTGCCATCTTCGGCTGTTCACGGTGGTTGGAGCCGTGACTGCCTCGGCGATTCAACTCGCTGACTTCCCCAAACGGCTTCGGCGCGGCGAGGGCGATGCGTTTTAAGCGGCGCACGCCTTCGCCAATTTTCCTGAGTGCTTCGGAGAGATTCTCGTGAAACTAACCATTGAACAAAGCCGTGCGGGTCTCGATTCGCATGATGTTTATCTTGCCGAAGCCTGCGATCACTGCGGAAAACTTCTCGGCGCGGTCCGATGGACGCGTCGCGGAGAACTTGGCGAGTGGTGTTCTCAAGAATGTCGCGATGGAGTTGAGGAAGTTCAGGCTCGACAGATGCGTCGCGCTGGCAGGCCACGAAAATATCGCTCCGAGCGGGTGCGCCAAGTCGCCGTTCGCGCTCAGGCCGCGTCTCGGCAAAGAGAATTTCGTCAACGGTTCGGAGTAACGCAAAATACCCTTTTGGCAGACTGATTCCATAGATACTTGCGAGCGCTCTTTTGCCCTCCTAGCCTCCTACTATCAAAAGGCACATTTCTGCGGTTATGGGTGCTCAAAAACGGCCTTGCCACGGTCAGCACGCAGCGCGTCAGGACAAGGAAATCCACAGTGAATCGCTTAGCGCCCCGACGATTTCCGCAAGCTCATCTGCGCCCAGCGCATCAGCCCCAGTAGTATCGGCAGAGTGAGAAGGAAGATCGTCGAAGGCTCCGGCGTGATGGTTGTCTGAGAAAAACTTGATTCAATGTCTATAGGCTCATTGCCAGCAAAGCCGATTTCCGCAGAACCCCAGTTTCCCGAGAAAGCCACCAAAGACACAAAAGGAGCTTCCAGCGTGCCACCATTACAAGCAACCGCTTGGAAGGTATTCGGGCCTGTCTGGACCAGGTAGTTACAAACGGAACTCATGAAGCCACCGTCCAGCACGATGTCATCCATGGCTCCAAAGACTGCGGGAAAAGGGAAATTCGGCGTGCCGGTGTCGGCCCAGTTGATAGCGATGGTTAGAAACTCGAATTTAGTCGCAAAAAAGAGCGGGACATTCGAAGTCATTTCATTCGCGGTCCCGTTGAGCACGGTTATTTCGTTCACGTTGATCGAGACTTCACTGTCCGCGTGGCAGGGACCTAGTACTCCCAGCAATAGGATACAAATGGTAAGAACTTTCATCTTCCACTCCCGGAAGGCGCTTTCTTAGAGGTAATCAGATAACCCTGAAGTTAGCTTAGCAATCCGTACTCCATAGAGATACGGACTTGTGAATTACGTCCTTCGTCAACTAGCCTGTGGAAGGCCCTGACCTATACGTTTCCGCATCACAAACACTAACCCGACCCCCAGCAGCATGAGGGCTAGCGAACTCGGCTCAGGAACGCCAACCCCGAGAGCCTCGCTGTTTGGAGTTCCGATGCATGTGGCACCAGTGCAGAGGAAGTTGAGCACAAAATCCCCAGCCGTCAAGCCGGCCTGCCCAGGATTATTTTGAAAGCCGCCCGACGGAAGAAACGAGAAGAGCGGATTGCTCCCGCCTTGGGGATTGAGGGTTTGTCCGTCAAGGGTCAGCGTGTAAACAAAGAAGCCGTTCACCGTATTGTCGATGCCGGTCGGTCCACCGTAGTTGTTAAAAGGATTCTCGGGATGCGCGGTGAGTCCGAGATAAGTATCGAGAAATCCCGACGTCCATTCAGTGTTTGAAAACAGGTTCGCGCTGCCGATGATGTTCAAATTCGTACCGACCTGAACCACGGTGAAATTACTTCCGAGATTGGTGGGGCTTAGAAAGACCACAATGTCTGTGCCCGTAGCCGGTCCGCCGGCATCGTAGAATTCAAACTGGGCGCTCCCGTTAAACAGAATCACGGGGTTGCCATTCACACTAGTCGAGGTGCAGTCAGACGCCGTGCTGCAAAAGCCATGGAGGGTATCCGCCTGGACGCGGGCGCCAGTGAGCGCTAGAGCCATTGCGAAGGTAGCAACTGGGGCAAAAAGTAGCGGCTTCCGGATCATTGTGTTCTCCCGGAATTTCGAGATCCGTCGGAACTGTCTCGCGTGGACCTAGCGGCGTCAATAGTACTGCGAGTACCAGCGGTTGATGTTACTATTTCTGAATCAGTCCCCTTTGCGCCCCTTCGCCAAGTCATAACGCGCGCTCCTTCAATAATTCCCGGTAACACATCATCGGCAAGATGTCGCAAGTATTGACTGTTGGTGCCGAATCGCTTGCGGCAGGCTTCGCAGCCAGAGACGATCACGCCCGTTCCGCCAAGCGCAACGGAAGCCTTACCCTCGACGAACGTGCCCCAAACATGCCTTTCAAGCTCGGCCTTCGCTTACTGGATAATCTTTTCCCTGTCCATTGGACAAAGATACCTCGCTTCCGCAATGCCTTGCGCACCACATCCTGCAGATCGCGAGCTGGCGACTGCTCTGATCTATCGTCGGATGCGCGGCGTAGGATGCTCTGAAGTCTCAGGTATGAGTCAAATGTACCAATCAGAAACACATACGCTCAATTGTGTTTCAAGGTTGGCGCCAGACTGTTATCGTAAAATCAAGGTTAACTAATCGCGAGGTTGGAATCCGGAGAAATTGCCGAATGCGGGCGATAAGATTTCTTTCGGCATTGTGCCCAGTTACGAAGCTCACGTAACAAGGAAAAAGCTGGTGAATTGCTTTCGGGAAGACCCCATCAAACGCAGTTTGCCTTTCTGCATCGTTCTACTTGCTTCGCTGCTGAGCGTGACCCTCCATGCTCAAGGCCGTACAAATGCCGAAGCCAACGGCAAAAGAAGGCCAAAGATTGTGAACCTGAGTCCATCCTCAGGGCCAGTTGGCACCGCAGTGACCATCACAGGGACCAATTTCGGGACCACCGGTACAGTCACATTTAATCGCACAGCAGCGACACCCACCAGTTGGAGCGCCAACAGAATCGTGGCACCGGTGCCGGAAGGAGCAACCACGGGGAACGTGGTGGTTACCGTTGGCGGCGTGGGCAGCAATGGCGTGAGTTTTACGGTGACCTCGTCCACCAATGTGGTCACGACGCCGACGTTCAACCCTGGGAGTGGGACTTACGGTTCCGCGCAAACTGTGACCATTTCGTCTACGACTATCGGGGCGACCATCTGCTACACCACAGACGGATCCAACCCAGCGGCTACTACACCAGGGCTATGTTCGGCTGGCACTTCGCTGGTGAACGGGGGAACGGTTACGATCAACGCCTCGGTAACCCTTAAAGCCATCGGTACCGAAAGCGGCTTGACCAACAGCGCCGTGAGCAGCGCCAGTTATACGATAAGTGTGGCTCCCGTGTTCACGAGCGGGAATAACAGCACCTTTACAGTGGGCATCGCAGGGAGTTTCACGGCAACGACGACGGGGACACCGACGCCATCGCTGTCGGAGACAGGGACACTGCCGAGTGGAGTAACGTTCGTGAATAACGGGAACGGGACTGCGACACTAACCGGAACGCCGGCACCGGGGACTGCCGGGACCTACAGCCTTACCATCACGGCGAACAATGGCGTGGGCACGCCTGCCAATCAGAGCTTTACATTGACGGTCAGTACTTGTCTGCAAAAATTGGCGATTGGTAATTTCGGACTATGCGGAGAGGTCTATAACGATGTCTCGGCAGGAACGAATGTAAAAGTCAATTACAGCCCATCTCCCAACAGCGCGATTATTGCTTATGCTACGTGGTGTTTTAACTCCGCATGCAACAGTTCAATCTCCGGGGTAACTGCAACGATTGGTGACAACATTAATGCGATGGAATCGTGTTTTTTCGCAAGTCCTCATAGTCCGTTTATTACGGATGCTAACGGGGGCGCGCAGGGTAGCGGCGATTTTCAGCAACATTATGTCTGGTATTGTCCTAGCATACCATCCAGAGTGACGTCCTTCACGGTGACCCCGAGCAATCCTAACCTTAGGGACTTGCAGTTAAATATCACTGAATGGAACGCCGGATCGTTGGCCGCGTCCTGTTTACCAATAAGCGCTTGCTTTGAGAACGTGGACAATTTTGGGCAGGCCGGAAATGCAACTGGTGGAACTACAGCCACTATCACCACCAGCGGTCCAACAGTAAACGCTAATGACCTGATATTCACTGTAACGTCAGTGCCCTGCTGTAGTTTCACCGCTAGCCCTGGCACGGGATATACCGGAATAACCGTGGCTCCCAGTGTTACGCCGGGATTTGTTTCCGAAGCAAAGGCGGCAGCGACTACTGGAGTCCAAACAGCAACGACAATATGGACTGGGGGGAGTGCTCCTTGGTTTGGAGTAATCGTCCCGTTAGTGGGCGGTCGGTAGTATCAGCCAAGGTGCCGGAGACTTTTTTGGGCAGTGCAAGAACTTGCCAATCTAGGGAGGAGAACAATCGCCGCCGCAATCCTGGTTCTCAAAGGTAGATGGCATGGGAGGTGCCCTCCTTTGGTGTTTAGGGACGGTTCCGGTGCTTCCGGCACCGAGCCGTCCCGCTTACAACTTAGCCCTTTTTCTTTCTGTCTCTCTTCACTTTTGCGAGTGCTTTCCGCGCTTTCGCGATGTCACGGTCAGACCAGAGACGGTTAAAAGACGTGCTAATATCCGCGCTGTGCCGAAGCACCCGCCTCATCTGAAAATTCAACGAGCCAAGGCCTTTGTTGATGATACTGGCCGCAAGGTTCTCACCGAGTGTGATTCATGTGGCGAAGAGAAATACATCGTGGAAGGTCAAACGGTCTGCGATGAATGCAGAGCGCGGGGCGAGTATATTTCGTCGTTGAGCCGCTTACTTACGCAGCTGACGCCGACATCTTGCGCAGTCCCGCCAACGCCAGTGTTCCGGCACCTAGCAAGAGGAGTGAGCTTGGCTCCGGGGTCGAGATAGTGCCGGTGCTTTTAGCAGCGAATCCGGTCGCGATCGCACCGTTACTTGCGAAGCAGGAAGCTTCGGCGGTCATATCGGTATTGCTGCACACAAAAATGTGCGCTCCCGCATCGAACCCGTCGCTGTTTCCGGTTAACACACTCGCCGCGTTGGCCCAAGTGCCGCTGGTGTTCGTCACGTCGAAGCTGACCTCCGTCAGTGCATTGGTAAATCCATCGAATTCATTGAATGTTTGATTCAACGTGCCAAACCCATCAACGTTGCCGCTACCGCCATTCGTTAGGGGACCGACACTGAACCCCGCAAGCGCCATTCCGACAAGGTCGCTGATTGTCCAGCTTGTTGCGTTGATATTTACGTCCACCGCTCCAGTCGCACCAAACAAGAAACCGGACTGTGCCGTGAACGTGATTGTCGCCATGGTCCCGCTAGTCAGGTCTACCGACACAATTCCGAAGGGTCCGGTGAATCCAGAAATAGCCGAGTTTCCCGTGTCCAAAAAGGAAGTAAACGTGTCTGCCAGGGAGCCTGGCGCGCTGATTGCCAGCGCGATTACCGCAAGGATAATCCAGAATGTTTTTCGCATTTTTCAAACACCCTCCAAGAGCAATGCCTTCAATCGAGGACGATCCAAAAACCTTGATTTGTGGGCATAATGGTCAAGATGACCGTAACATGTCAATGAGAAGGAGAGTACTAAGGGGTTTTTTCTTCCCGAAAGACTACAGAACGAAACGGCGGCAAGGAGAAGTGCATCGGGGGAAGGTCAGACAGTTTGCAATGCAGATCGAAACGCAAACGCAAACCGGCTTCGTGACGATTTCAAGCGCCCGCGCTTCGTCGCATAAGAGTCGCAGCTTTTATTACGGCAATCAGTTCGGTAGCGAGTGCCAACTTATCCAGCAAGATGGCCGCTCCGAAACTCTCAGCTAGCGCCTGTGTAGACCGGTCATTCCGGAACGAGATTGCAATCACTCGCGAGCCTAGCCTGTTGAAAAGCGACTTAATTTCCTGAGGACTTACGGATGAGGCGTCCGGCATGTCGAGATCCACAACAACAACCTGCGGTTTTAGTTCGTTAGCACTCTGAACTGACTGCCGAAAGGTAGTCGGCTCTCCAACCACGCGGATTTCTGGGTCGGAATTAAGCAGAAGCCGAATAACTTCCTTCTCGTCGCTCAGCAGTACGGTTATAGGCATAGCTTGGGAAACCCCTGTGGAAAAGGTAAATTTCAATATTTCAAATCGCCCTGATCTTCTCTTTGGCGAAGCGACCAAACTCACACGCAGAAACGGACCGGCGCTGAGAGGGTTGCCGGTGCCGATCCACCGAAGATTTCGGTGGCCCGCAAGCGATTTCGATTTGCAGGATACATCACATTTTTTCTTCTGGTAGCGGGAGCCTGCAGTTTGTGAGTACTAGGCCCCTTTGCAGCGCGGCGAGACTGGTCTCGTCTTGGTACGACATCGATCAGGCCTTCGCAGCTCGGCAGCGGCTCTCAGGTCTGGCGTAAGGATACCGACCGGCGCGCTCACTTTTTCACTTGACAGTACCCTTAAATGCGGTATAGGGTATACCGCAATGAAGAACTACTCCACTAACGAAGTCGCCCGGAATGTAGGCATCGGACGCATGACTCTACTGCGCTGGCTGAAATCGGGACTTCGCGAACCCCGTCGCATCAGCAACGGCGGCGTTAATGCAAGAGTGTGGACGGCGGCAGACGTGGAGAGAGTCCGAGAGTACAAAGAAAAGCACTATCGAAAAGGCAGGGGTAGGAAAAAGAAATAAAAGGCAAGCGGAGCGGCTCGGTGCTTGACACACCGGAACCGCCCCTAAACACCAAAGGAGGAGTAGCTCCCATGGTATCTGCAAGCAAATCTATTCCGTTCGTTGTTCCCGCGCAAGTTCTGCCCGCAGTTGAACCAATCACGCAGCACGAGTTTGAGATGTACTTGTCGCTTTGCAGTCAGCTTGAACAGCTCAAAGCGCAAATCTCAACCGAAGAAGAAGCGCTTCGCGCTCGTCTCGAAGCCGGTGCGACCGTCGACCCAGGTAATCGCGTTGTGGAGTTGAAACAGCATCTCCGCCGCACCGTCGCCTGGAAAGACGTCGCCATTCGTCTTGCCGATCGCTCGAAACTCGACGGCCGCTAACCCGAAACTCCCTGGCATTGCACTCAGTGTGCCTGCCGGGGAGTCCGCTCCAAATCTACGGGCGGTCGGGAGCGCCGACGATGGGAAGCCGCCTGGGAGGATAAATCCATGAGAGGAAATGCTGCTGCGGTATTGAAGTCCGAAGTCCTGTTGGTACCCGATAAAGCGGTCGTTCCGGCGTCGTTTGTTGAGGCGCTCAAACAAGGTTGGAAGTTCGAACGCGAGTCCACGTGTCTTTCGATCGACAAACGGCATCGCGACGGGACGGTGACGTTGGTGCGGCCCGGCTTCTCGAAGCTGTTTGTTCCGTACACGGCCAGCGTCAAGCAGGGTCACAGGTTCGGGAAGCCGCGACTCGCTTAGTTCCGAAACGCTCTGGCGAAAGCCTGGGCGTCCGCCGCAATCGAATCTCGCTTCAGCGGCGCCGATGAGGACGGCGAGATTCGGAGAAAAAAATGGGAAAGCCATATTCAAAGCGGGACGCGCCGGTGCTAGCTCTGCACCGACACGCCCCTAAACACCAAAGGAGGCGCGCTCCCGTGGCATCTGCACGTAAATCTATTCCGTCCGCAGTTCCCGCGCAAGCCGTCGTCCGGTCCCACGTCGAATCTAACCGAGAGCTCGCTGAAGCGTTCGAGCGGTATCTCATCTCGCGCGGGTTTTCCGCGCCGACGCTTCGAGCGTATATGGATTCGGTCAACCGCTACGTCGAGATGTTGCATTAACGAGCGTGGTTGACGCCACGCGCCGGGAGATTCGCGAGTTTCAGGCCAGCTTGCTAAAGAGAGGGCTATCATCAAACTCCCTTCGGCTTCACACAATCGCGCTTCGGGGGTTTCACAAGTTCATCAGCCTTTCGGGGCTTACAAAGCACGATCCCACGCTGCTTCTCTCTCCCAGGAAGCTTCCTGGGCGAATCCCGCGCTTTCTGACCGTGAAGGAAGTAGACAAGCTGCTCGCGGCCTGTGAGACGCCGGTCGAAAGGGCGGTAGTCGAAGTCATGTATTCGACAGGCGTTCGAGTCAGTGAACTGGTCCGCCTTCGCATCGAGGACATCACGTTCTCCAGTCCCGGCGTGATTCGGGTCATTCGAGGCAAGGGCAACAAGGATCGAATCGTTCTTTTCGGAAGCAAAGCCGACACCGCAATCCGGGCTTATCTCGGAGACCGCAAGACCGGCTTTCTTTTCGAGGCTCCGGCAGGGACTGGACAGTTCTTTAAGCACCGCCGATCGTGGTATGCGCGGCTCTACGACGGTGGAGAACAGCGCCAGGTAAGGTTGGGGCTCGCCCGTGCGCATCAAGACCCGCGTTGGCTCGGCCGCAAGAAGTCGCATCCCGATTTATATCGCTGCATATCCGAATCCGAAGCGAGAGCGAAATTCGAACGCCTGACGACGAACACGCCGGGATTCTGCTCGCATCCCGCAAGACCGTACGACAGGAGATCAATTCGCTTGCTTCTGCAACGGCTTGCACACCGCGCGAAGGTTGCGGATGTCCATCCGCACTCACTTAGACGCGCGTTTGCGACTCATCTTCTCGAAGGCGGCGCGGACCTGCGGGTGGTTCAAGAGCTGCTCGGCCACGTCAACCTCACAACGACAATGCTTTACACGCGGTTTTCCAACGCCAATCTCAAGAAAATCCACACGCGCTATCACCCGCATGCAAACGGAGACGGACATGGCGAAGAGAAGTAAGGCGATCGCCATTCGCCGCCAAGAGGTCGAAGTCCTGCCGGGACGGGTTGCCGGCAGGGACCCGGCCCTTGAGCGGATGATCGAACAGAAGATTGCCGAAATGATGGGCAATAGCCAGGACGGAATCCTCCAGCCGTTCTTTCAATCAAAGGCGATCGCGGACGCAATTAGAAAACTCGAAACGGTCCCGCAGCAGCGTAAGTGGCACTACTACTTCGAGGAATGGGGTTGCCTGATCTGCGAAAACAAGAATCGTCGGCACTTAGGTCTCGGAATGTGCGCAGCGTGTCATCAGAGGACACTGCAAAGGCTTGCTACCATCCTGCGATTCACGGAGAACGAACGGCCGGATGCACTCGCTCCACGAGACTTGACTGAGCTAGCGCGCGCTGCGATGCGCAGGCGACCATCAGAAACGCGCGACTACATCACGAAGGCCGAGCGGCGCGCGCAGCGGAAGGCCCAGCGGCAAAGGGGCGCTGCCACGCGAGAGAAGCGCGCGGGCCGCGCCGAAACTTTGCGCTTGGCCGTCGAACAGGGTCTGACCGCGAGAGAAATCGCAGAGCGGTACGATCCGGACTTCATCAAGAACCCCGAGGCAGCGACGCAGAGAATACAAGCTGCCGTGTATCGGTACGTCCCGCAGGCCGTTCGCGCACGGCGGCAGCACGAGAGAAGCGCGCGCCTCGCCGAGAGGTGGCGCAAGGCCAGAAATCTTCACGTCGGGCAGCATTTGCCTTGGAGAGCAATCACGCAACGACTCGATCCGGAGGGTTTCGCGAAAGATCCAAAGGCCGCGATGGCGCGAATCATTACCGGATCGCGGCAAGTCGCGATGGTCCGCGACCTCACCGAGCTCGCGCGCTCCACGGTGCGGAGGCGAGACGGCTGCAGTCCATCCAAAAAGAATTCCGCTTCCTGACGGAGGCTGACCAGGGGAGAAAAAATGAAAAAGGACACTTCAGGCCAAAAGCATCACTTTGCGCGAATTATCGGGAAGTCGCGCTGCCGCGGCGCGGCTCAGTACTCCACTTCGGACCAACTCGGGCTCTTCACGGAGAGCTTCGGACCTCCCGAAATGACTAAGCGCGGAAAAATCATCTACTGGAATTTCACGAGAAGTGATGGTGGAAAGTTTTCGCTAGTCTCGCGACTGCCGCGAATCCCAAAACCGACCGCTAGCCTCGGTCGTCACGAGGTGGAAGTTCGCTTGATAGCCAAAGCTGGCATTCGCTCCTTCTGGGAGTGGACGGCAGAACGTTTGTCTGGCGTCGAGTCACTTGAAGAAAACCCGCCATTTCTCGGTGCGGCTAACTTCGTAGTGCAGCGACTCGGATAGATGAGGTGGCCCTTCGGTCTGGTGCGGCGAGTGCACTGTAATCCGCGAGGGGCCAGAAAATCGGCGTCAAGAGTATACGTACTTGTCACTTTCAGGAAATAAAAAGGCGGAAAGTATGAAACGAATGACCTCGGGGAAATTTACAGGTGTAGTAGTTCTGTTCGTATTTGCACTTACGCTTGCAGCGGCGGCGAAAGCCGACACGATAACCGATACCAATAACACAACTGACTCAACCTCTGTGGCCGTAGATGCTGGGGCCGGCGAGACGTTTACGTGCTTGGACAACGCAGAGGATTTCTCATGCGTCGACACGAGCGCATTCACGTGTTTCGGTTTCGACAACTGCCTCGCCCTCGGAGCTACGGGCGGAGCGCCAACGCTCGCTGACTTCCTGAACGATTATGGCTACGGCCCGGTCCAGTTCATCGCCGCTGACCCGACTGTCTTAACGCCCGAGCCTGGAGTGCTGCTGCTTCTCTGTGCAGGGATAACGGGGGTTGGATTGTGCAAGAGGCGCTTCCGTCCGGCGCTCATTACCAAATAGGTTGCTCGCTAGAACGCAGCAAGCTTTGTAATCCAGAGGCTGGAATAGACACCACGATCCTTCGGGTCAGTCGGAATTTGAGATTCGCAAATTGGAGGCACAGAACATGGAGCACGAAGAGATACAAAGTCCTAACACAAATCTTCAAAAGCCGCGGCGGGAACGCGGCGAGGGCCGTCTTTGGCGGATTGGCAAGACCTGGTGGATTCAGTACTACGTTCACGGGCGACAAGTGCGCGAGAGCTCCAGATCTAGGGTCGAAACCGTCGCCAAGAGGTTTCTAAAACGGAGGCTTGGAGAGGTAAATGCCGGACTGATTACACCAGCGAGCATTCACAAATTGCGGTACGAAAACATGCGGGCCGCGTTTCTTGGGGACTACCGCACCAATAATCGAAAGTCGCTGTATAAGAATCGCGCAGGTGAAGAACAGGTCTGCGGCATCAAACATCTTGACTCTGCGTTCAAAGGCTATCGCGCGATTGACATCCCGGGCGATCCAATCCGAGATTTCATTAGTAAGAGGCAGGCAGAAGGGGCGCCGAACTCGACAATCAATAGGTCTCTCGCTGCACTGCGTCGCATGTATTTTCTCGCGAAGAAGGACGGGAAGCTACGCGACGTGCCTCACATTCCGATGTTGAAAGAGCCGCCGGCTCGCAAGGGTTTCTTGGAACACGGAGATTTTCAAAAATTACGTCAAGCTCTGCCAGAGCACATACGTCCCTTGTTAACGCTCGGTTTTTACACTGGCATGCGGCTCGGCGAATTAAAAAAACTCCGTTGGTCGAACGTAAACCTTTTCGATGGACAGATTAGGCTCGATCCCGGTACGACAAAGAACGACGAGGCTAGACTCATTCCGCTGATGGGAGAACTACCAGACATGCTGACGATTCTCCGCCACCAGAATCCGCAAGGCGAGCTCGTGTTCACACGAAGCGGGAAGCCGATCAGCAGCTTTCGCAAAGCTTGGAGCCGAGCATGCATCGAAGTCGGCCTCGCGCGCCTACGCTGCCGGATTTGCGACTCGGAGCTAGATAAGAAGCGATATTGCGCTACCTGCACAACGAAAGTTCCTATCGGTCGCGCCCTATATGAGGGATTGATCTTTCACGATCTCAGAAGAACGGGAGTACGGAATCTGGTTCGTGCGGGCGTGCCCGAGCGAGTCGCGCAAGCGATCAGCGGCCACAAAACGCGCGCGGTGTTTGAACGCTATAACATCGTCAGCGAACGTGACCTGCGAGATGCAGGACGCAAACTGGAAGCTTATTTAGTCGATAACGGGGTAACTTCGGGGCAAGTACAGGAACAGCGAACAACCGAAAGAAAGCTAACTAATTGAAATGATTGGCTGGGAGGCCTGGACTCGAACCAGGATAATCAGATCCAGAATCTGATGTACTGCCAATTGTACGACCTCCCAACATGTTGAAACTACGCGGTTAATCTCCTACGAAGGGATCGGCGGGAACCACTTTCACTGACTCACTGTTCTGAATCAAATTTTTAGGCGCGTTTTCAGCCGCAGAAACAACACGTTTCATCGCAGCCAATACGTCTGCCTCGTCCACAATGTGATAGCGATCAAACACCGCACGCGCCTTGTGACCGCTGATCGTCATTGCTACTCTCTCCGGCACTCCCGCCTTCGCAAGGTTCCTCATCGCAGACTGGCGAAGGTCATGAATGATGAAACCAGTGTAGCGTCTGTTCCCTGCTTTATCAACCGGCTCCTGAACACCGAGGCCCTCAGCTGCGCAAGCCTTCGCCCGCGACTTCCGGAGGTTCGCGTCATCGAACACCTTATTACCGGCCTTCGTAGATTCCTTGAGCATCGCCACCAGCACCGGAGGCAACGGGATCGTCCTGGCTTGCCCTGTCTTCGTCTGTTCATCTTTGAGGCGCTCAGGTCTGCTGGCTCTTCGAATCGTGACTCCGCTACAATTCAACCCACATGCCGGACGCGTCGAATACAAGCACGCTTCTCTTGGCTCAAGCCGAGGTTTCTCTCTCTCGCTCGGACCTGCGCTGGGAGTTCGCCAACGCGGCAGCCGCCGTGGCCCTTCTGTCTATCGCTTTCGCCGCAATCGCTCTTTTCTGCTTTCGCCGCAGGACTCGCGAGCTCACGCTGATTTACTTCAGCCTGTTCTCCATTCTCTATGCCGTCAGGCTGTTGGCTTCTCTCCCGTCCTTTCGCTCTCTCTTCTGCGAGCCGCCAAAGTTTTGGAGCTACGTCAGTTGGATCATCTCGAGTATCCTGATTTTCCCCGGCGGCCTCTTCCTTTACCAGGTCGTCGGCGAACACCTCAGAAGGTTTCTCCGCTGGCTTCTCGCCGCACGGGCGCTGTACGCGGTTTTCGAGATCCTCGCCGTTGCGCTTGGAGTCAGTCTGGCCAAACTCGCCGTCGCAAACAACATCAAAGTGCTCGCCACGCTCGCGGCCACCGCGCTGTTCCTGATCATCAGCAGACTACGCCCGGGCCCTCGCGCACGCTTAAACCCCGAAATTCGCATTCTCGTCGCGGGTTTTTCATGTGGCTTCTGTTCATCCTGCACGCAAATCTCTTGGGTCTTAAGATCTTGCGTGGGCACAACGTGGAGGTTCTTGGTTGCCTGGTTTTCATCGCGTGTCTCGGATACGTGTCCGCGAACCGCACCTTCGCGAACGAAGAACGGCTCCTCGCCATCAGCAAAGAATTGGAAATCGCCCGCCGGATTCAGTCCTCCACGCTTCCGCAAAGCGTCCCGACGCTCGCGGGACTCGAAATTGCTGCGCGCTACGTCCCCATGAGTGCAGTCGCCGGCGATTTCTACGATTTTCTTTGCATCAATGAAAAGCACGTCGGCATTCTGGTCGCCGACGTCACTGGACACGGCGTGCCCGCGGCGCTGATCGCCTCGATGCTGAAGGTTGCTTTCGAGGACCAAGCGGATCACGCCCACGATCCCGCCCGCGTTCTTAGCGGCTTGAACCGATCCCTCTGCGGCAGGTTCGACGCGCACTTCGTCACCGCCGCTTATCTCTTTGTGGATCTAGAGAAGGGCCTGCTACAATACTCCGCTGCAGCTCACCCGCCGCTCCTGCTGGCCTCCGGCGCCGCAGGCAAAGTCCGGGAAATTGAAGAAAACGGCCTGATGTTGGGTATGTTTCCCGAAGCAGTCTACTCTTCTGTGGAAATCCGCGTAGGTCCCGGAGATCGCTGTCTGCTCCACACGGACGGCATCCTCGAAGCCAAGAACGCTGCCCGGGAACAATTCGGCAAGTCACGCTGCAAAGAATTTCTGGAAACACAGCGCGATATTCCTGCCGCGCGTTTCGCCAACACCCTCCTCGACAGCGTCGCCGGTTTTTCCGGCTACAACTCCGCCCGCGCGCAGGAGGATGATATAACCCTCCTCGTGCTCGACTTTCAGTAGGACCCTCTCGAGAACTATCGACAAGTTTTCTCTATGTTGATTGCAAATTCCCGTCGAGTTGCGTCCTCTCTTGCCAAACCTCGATTTGGTTTTCGCGCACGATCTTCACCGGGCGTGCATGAGGATTGTTCGATTTTAGCCGCGCCGTGTATCAGGGACGAAACACCAACGGCCCCGGTCGTCCGGAGCCATTGGCGTATTCAAGATTCACCGAGGCCGGCTCCCGAGGGAGCAGCGAGCCGGCTCCGGCTTAGAATTGAAGCTTCAAACCCCACTCGATCAAACGAGGCTGGCCGAACTGGAACAGGCCGGAACCCACTCCGATGCGATCCGACCGATTCGGATCCGTCGAGGAAGCGCCACTGATCGAGCTTGCGGAAGCTGGGCCATTGGCCGCAAGTCCGAGCAGACCGCTTAAGGCATTGCCCGGCGAATCGAAATTGGAGAAGTTGAACACATTGAAGATTCCGACGCTCGGCTGAATCGTAAGCCGCTCATGGAAGGCATGTCCAACCCAGCTAATCTGAATGTCGGTCGCCTTTAGCCAGCCGTATTGCACGTTGTTCGCTGCCGTGGGAGCGAGCGCGGGGGGAGTTGCGCCCAGAGCGATCAAATTAGCTTCGGTAAAGCCTCCGCCTCCGCACTGCGCGCCGCAGGCGACGAGCGACTGTCCCGCTGGCGTGATTGTGTGGCCGGCGATGTTTGTGTTGTAGTTGTTGATTGCGTTAGTGAGACCCTGTGCGCCCAAAGAGCGGCTGAAAGCACCGACCTTTGCAAGATTGAACGAGCCGTCCGCATTGACGCTCAACGGAAGCGGATCCGCTACCGTCCCATCGCCCGTAAAGTCGGTCTGGAAAATTTCGCCCGGAGCGGCGGTGACGCTGAGCGAAGGAAGAGCCGCGAGCGGTGACCAGAAATGCATGACCGTTCCCAACCGGAACCCCAGCGGCAAATCCGCATAGCCACCGACGTTGAACTGATGGGTGCGGTCCAGCGATGCATCTCCCGTGAAGCGGAGCGGATTGCGATTGTCCAACGAGGCATTAACGAAGTCCTGGTCTGCCGAAGCCACGGTGCCCGCGCCTGTTGCCGAGCCGGAATTTTGGAACCGCGACAGCGTGTAGGCGAACTGGAAATTCGCGTACTTCACACCTGTGACTGGGTGATTGACGTTTTGAGTCAACTTGATGTCCATCGCGTTGTAAACTGACCGCCCGATCGAGTTTTCGAAGGAAAGTGGACCGACGTTCGGATTGATGCCGCCGAAAGCACATGGAGCTCCAATTCCAGTTGCGGCTGGAGAACAGTTGCTCACACCGAGGTCTCCCGGCGAATCTAGACCGTGATGCGCGAAGTCAGTGATGCTAGCTGCCCCGTTACTCGTCGCAGTAATAGGATGTAGGGGTGTGCAACCGCCCGGTGCGGACGCGGCAGTGATACTTGCAGCGCCACAAGCGGCCAACGTGGAAGCTATGGCGGCCTGCGCTGCCGGAACATTTAGGAAAGATGCGTCTCCGGTATGGTTCTCGTCAATCCCAAGGAGGTAGTGCAGCCCGATGTTCCTTAGATAGTCCACGGTTAGCACCGTCCCGGGGCGAATTTCCCGCTGAATGCCGACGTTCATTTGTATCGCTCGCGGAGATTTGTAGTCCGGCGCAAGAAGGTTGTTTGGCGGCACCGCGCCGTTGTTTGCCAAAATGGTTGGAACGAAGTTGGGATTTGGAGCAGTGGTGCCAGCAGCGGCAGCCGCGGCCTGATACGTCGCCTGGAACGCCGCTAGGCACTGGGCAACCGTGTCTCCCGCGCAAGAAAGGAGCGGGCTCACGGCAGTGGTCGGCAGTGTGGCCCCGATCGGCGTCGAGCAAGTAGCATTACCGCCGGGAATGAACTGTGTTCCGGCTGCGCCAGCGAACGAAGCGGGTACTGCCGCGCCGCCCGAGCACACAAGGGGTGTAGCATTGAACGCTCCGTTCGGCAGCCGGAGGAGACGGTCGAACAGGATATCGTTGAAAACGGTGTTGTCGTAGTAGATACCGATGCCCGATCGAATCACCGTTTTTCCATCGCCTTTAGGATCCCAAGCGACGCCGACCTGGGGAGCAAAATTGTGATTCGGCTGCCGGATGGGATTTCCAAATCCCGGCAGGAGCGCGTTGATTGCTGGGATCCCCGGAAGGTCACTGTCCGTGCGATTCGTGTCGCGGACGTAACGAAGCCCATAGGTCGCGGTAAGGTTCGGCTTGATCTTCCAGCTATCTCCCACGTAGAGGCTAAGCCGGTTGTCGGGCCCGAGCCCACCCGAATTCTTTCCGAACGCGCTCAATTCGGTGAACGATCCCTGACCATTACCGATAAAAGCCTGATCGGGCAAGTAGTTCAAAGGGCAGTTCGTGCCGGTCTGACCACCCGGGCAAACCAGGGTCGAAGCGGTGTCGAATCCTCCGAAGTTTCGGATCTGCGGGTTGAGTCCGAAGAAATCGGAAAACGTCCAGCCGTGGATGTAGTTGTATCCGACGCCGTAGCGAATGATGTGCGAACCCCAGACTTTGCTGCCGTCGTACTTCAGCTGGTGGTCGCTTTGGATCGTCGATTGAGGCGCCAGGAAGCTTGGCCCTGTAAAGAAATTCTCGTTGGGGAAGAACAAGCTGGTCGGGAAGTCTGCGAAGGGTTCGCCGCTGCCTGTGACGGCATCACCGAGAACGTTCACGAACTTCAAGTACTCAAAGCGGATGCTGTGCGTAAAGGAACCGGTATTGAAGTCCGCGCCCGCGACTGCGCTTTTCGTTCGGTCTCTGTTATTGAAGAATGAGAACGAAGCTGCTCCGCCGAACGAGTCCTGAGCAAGGTTCTGGAAGAAGCTGAAACGTCCAAACACGTGTACGGCCTTGGTTGCCTGCCAGTCCACCTTGCCAATCAGATCCGTTTCGTGAAAAGGAGCAGGGAATGTACCCGAGAAACTGTTAAATGGTGCACCTACGACAACACCGGCCGTAGCGTGCTGAAGAGTTCGTTCGCCGTCGATAAAGAAAAAGAGCTTGTCCTTGATGATCGGGCCGCCGACGTCACCTCCGAATTGGCTTCTTTGAAATTGCGCGGCCGACGGAAAGGCAGCGGCTTCGGTACTGTCGCGAAAGAGTCCGAAACCTTCGCCGTGAAGAGCATTCGTCCCAGACTTTGTCGCGACGTTGACCGCGCCAGATGAGGTCAGGTCATTCGACAGGTCCAGGCTGGACTGCGCGAGTTGGAATTCCGCGATCGCGCTGGAAGGAATGCTCGTGGTGGTTGTTCCGACGTTTTCGTCGCTAACGTCGACCCCATCCACTGCGATCCGCGCGCTTCGCCCAAACCGGCCGCCGAAAGAAATTGAAGAGAAGCCCGTTTTGGTCGGATCGAAGTTGGCTCCATCCTGAATTTGAACGCCTGGTTCGAGTTGCGCGAGATCCAGAAAGTTTCGTCCGTTGACGGGCAGATTCTCGATCTGCTGGGTGGTCAAGCTGCCAGAGACCTGCGCCTGATCCGTGTTCACCGTAACCGACTGTCCGTTCACTTCGACGACCGTGCTGGAAGCCCCTAATTCAAGCTTCACGTTCGCGCTGGTGACCACGTTCACAAGCACCGGCATCGTCACTTCGGTTGTCTTGAAGCTCGGAGCTTCTACCCGCACCGTATAGCTCGCAGGAGTGAGCGAACCTGACGTGTAGGTTCCGGCGGAACTCGTCGTCGTCTCGATGGCGGCGCCTGTATCCTTGTTGGTGATTGTTACTTTGGCGTTGGGCACCACACCGCCTTGCGGATCGGTCACGACTCCCTGAATACTCCCTGCTTGTACGTTTGACTGCGCTCGAGCTGGCTGATAGCTGAGGAGCAGGACAGCCAGCAGCGCAAACGTGAATGCTGCAAATCTCTTCCAGTTCATACATCCTCCTGAAGACTCAACTCAAAACTCAAATGGCTCGAATTCCAACCACGCGCCTAAAAAAATATCGCCGGGGGCGTGTATGGCACGTTGATGTCCACCAGCGGACGAAAATTACAATGTGTGTTTTCAGAGATTTAGACACGCGAATCACTCGACAGGAGAATTTCGTCCGAATTCCCATAGCGCGGCAGTTATGGGCAGCGTACGAGATAAAACCGAATCTTGAAAATGCTATGACCTTTGGTATTGAGTTTTCGGTATTTCTGACTTTCGCCGAGTTGTAGAGTCGCGGAGGGGAAGCTTCAGTGGCAACCGGACACGTTTTGTGATCTTACGAATTCCAAGAAAATTTATCTAAGCATCCCGCTGATTATTGCGGAAGTTGTGTGAAAGTTTGTTGTGCGAAGGCGAAGGCATCCGCTTGCACCCGAACCGGCCCCTGAAACGGCCGGTCAATTTCGGCGATGGAAACGAGAACGAGCGATAGCAACAACGAGAGGACGAATACGTGGATGAAGTGCAGCGCGAAATTCTCGCAACCGAAAAGGCACGCGGACCCGATTACGACAATGCAGCCGATCACCAAAACCGCCCACAGAATTCCCGGGAGTTTCATCCGGCTTTCAATCTGGCGAAGCCGCCGATGCTCGGACATTTGGCTGAGTGCGCTGAAAGCCTGCTCGTATTTTGACTGCTGAAAACTGTCGGGCACAGCAGAACTCGAAGCCGCATGATCACCATTTGAATGCGCTTGTACGAGCACATCCCACATCTGTTGCGTGACGCTGAAACTGCGAGCGCTCAACTGCTTCTGCGCCATGGCCGGCCACTCCTCGCTCACCATCACCGCGGCGTACTCGCGGCACAAGGCACGCAGCGGTTTTGATTGTGCCGTCTCAAGTCCGCCCGCAATGCGGTACAGATCAACGAGGTAGTTCGCTTCCATTTCTGTGGTGATGCGCGCGGTCTGAAAGTTAGTCCAGACGTTCCAGAGCATGAACGCGAGAATCACCGCATAGGTAGTTCCCAGCACGCTGATTTGCCAGCCAATAATGTCGTTGTGTTCTGTCCGCTGCGTCGCCGGCCATATCCGGCGCAAGACAGCCAAAAAAACGAGAGACAGGGCGATCGTGCCCAGGACAATCAATACGGACTGCCAGATACTCAGCATCGATCGAGCCTCTCCCAGGCGACGCGCGTCCTTCTCCACAGAAGCTCCAGGGCTCGCGCCGCTGGCTCGCCATCCTAGGTTGTCAGCGGAAATTCGTCAACCGCGTGCAGTTCCAGCTTTCGCTGGCTCTGATTCCACTCGACGCCCGACCGCTTGCGCGATTACGCCAACCTCGCCCATGAGCTGCGCGAACTGGTCGGGGTAGAGTGATTGCGCGCCGTCGGAAAGCGCGCGTTCGGGGTCGGGATGTACTTCGATGAGCAGCCCGTCCGCGCCGGCAGCGATTGCCGCACGCGCCATCGGAGCCACTTTATCTCGGCGCCCGGTTCCGTGCGAAGGATCGGCAAGAACCGGCAAGTGTGAGAGCTGTTTGATCACTGGAATGGCGGCGATGTCCATCGTATTGCGCATGTAGGTGTCGAACGTCCGGATGCCGCGCTCGCAGAGCACCACGTTGTAGTTCCCTCCCGCCATGATGTACTCCGCGCTCAACAGCAATTCTTCAATCGTCGCGGACATTCCGCGCTTCAGCAGCACGGGCTTTGTCGTTTCGCCGAGAGCACGGAGCAGATGATAGTTCTGCATGTTGCGCGCGCCCACCTGCATCACATCCACATACGGAAGCATGATTTCCACCTGCGATGGGTCCATCACTTCGCTGACGACGAGCAGGCCGTTATCGTCAGCGGCTCGGCGGAGCAATTCGAGCCCATTTTCGCCGAGTCCCTGGAACGAATAAGGCGACGAACGCGGTTTGAACGCGCCGCCTCGAAGCAACTTCGCTCCGGCCTGCGCCACGCGCTCGGCGATAGAGTTGATTTGAGCCGCCGACTCCACCGCGCATGGTCCGGCGGCCACCGCGATCGACGTGCCGCCGACCAGCACACCGTTGCCTAGGTCCACGATCGAGCCTTCGGGACGGAAATGACGCGAGGCGAGCTTGAACGGATGTGCGACGCGAACGACATCCTCGACGCCCGGCGCCGCAAGCAGCGCTTCGAGTTCGCTGCGATGCTCGTTGCTGTTGCCGACGATGCCGATCACAGTTCGCTCCGTTCCGCGGCTCAAGTGCGCCTGGCACCCGCATTCCTTGATCCGTGTCACAACGTGGTTCACCTGCTCTTCGGTCGCTTCCGATCCCATGATGACGATCATTGTTCGATCTCCCTGTGTGCCTGAAATGTGCCTTAGTTTGCCTTCGCACTAAAAATCTCGGCCGACACGTACGAACCCAGAATGCGCAGATTCACGCTCAGCTTTTCGAGCTCGGCTAACGCTGCCGCTACTTCTGGATCGAGTGCCGAAGCCTGCAAATCCAGATAGAAACGGTATTCCCATGGACGCCCGGCAATGGGCCGGCTCTCGATTTTCATCAAATTGATGCCCCGGCGCGCGAACGGTCCGAGCGCGTGAAATAGCGCGCCAGGCCGGTGGGCCGTTTGAAACACAAGCGAGAGCTTGTTAGCCGCATCCGAGGTTTTCGATGACGGGCCGAGAAGCAGAAATCGCGTGTAGTTCTCAGAATTATCCTCCAGGTGCTCGCGTAGAATTTTGCCTCCGTAGATTTCGGCGGCGCGCCGACTGGCAATCGCGGCGCGCGATGGATCGCCGGCGGCGACGATGGCGCGGACGCTTCCGGCCGTGTCCTCCGTAGCGATTCGTTTTAATTCCGGGTGCGCGTGAAAAAATTTCTCGCACTGCGCGAGCGCCACGGGATGCGATTCGACAGTCGTAATGTTGTCCACGGTTGCTCCCGGCACTCCGATTAGGTTGTGTACGATGGGAATGATTTCTTCGGCGATGATGCTCAGCCGGCTCTCAATCAGCAGGTCAAACGTCCGATGGACCGATCCTGCGAGGCTATTCTCAATCGGCGCGAGAATGTAGTCCGCCGCATTTTCATCAATCGAATCGAACATCGCTTCGAAAGTCGGCCGCGGAACCAGCACAATCCCGTTGCCAAGAAGCTTCACAGCGGCTTCTTCACTGAAAGCCCCCCGCTCCCCTTGAAACGCAACCCGTGCATCCGATTCGAGTTTCATTCCGCTCCTTATTGGCACTGGCCTCCCTGCGGCATCATGTTCTTCCGTTCTCTCCGTGCTATGCGTGGTCTCCGTGACCTTTTGTGTTTCTGTGCCCTCCGTGTTAAAGCCTTTCTGCTTTGCGGCTCGTGCGTTTAACCTCGCACCGATCGCGGCCTTGTCGCGTCGCCCTTCCTCGGATTCTCGCCAGCGCTCATCTCCTGAATCCGCCGCGACTCGTCCATGATCGCCCGGAAGATTCTTGTTACCGCTTCGCCGTCGAGCGGCCCGCCATTCAAATTTTTCATGCCGGCGAGCACGTTCTGCTCACGCTCCGGCGCGCACAGCTCCAGCCCCTCCTCTTCCTTCAGCCGCGCAACTTCCACCGCAAACTCCGTACGCAGGTTCAAGAGCTGCAGAAGAACCGTGTCGATTTCATCGATTTTCTTCCGCCAGTCGCTGATCGTCATAGGGCCTCCCGTTTCTGCTCTGTCAGCCGGCCACAAACCAAAAAAAAGGCCGCGTCCTCTCTGAGGTCGCGGCCCGGAATCTAGAAACTTTGTGCGGCTTTTAGCTCGTCTTGCTCGCTCCCGCCGCGCACGTCTCGCCGGCCCGCTGCCCCGTAAAGGAGTAGCGGTAAGTAAAGCCGTACGCTCGGTAATAAATTCGCATCGCAACCCCAATATACGGGATGGTCGGGGATGCCGTCAAGCACGTTCGCACAATTAGTCGTGGGTAACTTTCGATTTCGCAACTAATCCGGAGTTAGCCCCGTTCCGAGTCTTTCTCGCGCGTTTGCCTGTATTGAGGCGCCGGCGTACAATGCACGGCCTGTGCCGGATACTTCCTCCATTATCGGCCGCACGATTTCCCACTACGCTGTCCTGGAAAAACTGGGCGGCGGAGGAATGGGCGTCGTCTACAAAGCCAAAGACACGCGCCTCGGCCGAAATGTTGCCCTGAAGTTCCTGCCGGACGACATTTCCCATGATCCTCAAGCGACCGAGCGGTTCCGCCGCGAAGCGCGCGCTGCCTCCGCCCTCAATCATCCCAACATCTGTACGATTTACGATATCGGAGAATTCGAGGGCCGGCCGTTTCTCGCCATGGAGCTGCTCGAGGGCCGGACGCTGAAACGCCGCATTGAGGGGAAGCCCATCGAAATATCGGCGCTTCTGGAGATCGGCATTCAGATCGCCAACGGGCTCGATGCGGCGCACGCGAAGGGCATCGTGCACCGCGACATCAAGCCCGCGAATATCTTTCTCGTCGAGCGGGGACAGGCGAAAATTCTGGATTTTGGCCTGGCGAAGCTGACCCCCGTGCACCGGCACGCCGCCGAATCGGTGGGCGCTACATCCATGCACACGCAGACAAGTGTACTCAAAGAAGAGCACCTCACCAGTCCGGGAAGCTCCATGGGCACGGTCGCCTATATGTCGCCGGAACAGGCGCGCGGTGAAGAATTGGACGCACGCTCGGATTTGTTTTCGCTCGGCATCGTACTCTATGAAATGGCTACCGGCTCGGTTCCGTTCTCCGGCCCAACATCAGCGGTCATTTTCGACGGAATCCTGCATTCCACGCCCGCGCCCGCAAAGGAACTGAATCCTCGTTTGCCCTTGGCGCTGGAAAACATTCTCGGCAAGACGCTCGAGAAGGACCCCGACCTCCGGTGCCAGACGGCTGCTGAACTCCGCGCCGATCTGAAGCGCCTCAGCCGCGACATCGAATCGAGCCGCCGGCCCGCCGCCGATAAAAGTGGTTCGGGTTCTGCTGCGCATGTAGCAGCAGCCCAGCCAAAATCCGTCGCGGTCCTCTACTTCGAGAACCAAAGCGGCTCGAAAGAGGACGAATACTTCCGCGACGGCATCACGGAAGACATCGTCACCGAGATTTCGAAAATCGCGCAGCTCCAGATATTCCCTCGTTCGGAGATGCTCGCTTTCCGCGACAAGCCGGTTACCGCGCAACAGATAGGCCAGCAGCTCGGCGCCGCCTATGTGCTCGAAGGCTCCATCCGCCGCGCCGGCAACCGCGTGCGTATCACCGCACAGCTTGTGGAAGCCTCGACAAGGCACTCCGTCTGGGCCGAGCGCTACGACCGGCAGATGGACGATGTCTTCGCCATCCAGGAGGAAATCGCGCGAAGCATTGCGCAGGCTCTGCGCATTACACTGACGCCACAGGAACAAAGGGAGATTGCTCGCAAGCCCACCGAAAACCCGCAAGCCTACGACTATTACTTGCGGGGACGAAGCTATGGTCGCCGGTGCACCCGGCCGGACTTGGAATATGCCGTGCAGATGTACGAACGTGCTATAGCGCTTGACTCGCGCTTTGCCCTAGCCTATGCCGGACTCGCCAACGTGTGCGGGCTTTTCTATGAATGGCACGAACAGAATTCAGGCTGGCTCGAAAAAGCCCTTGCCGCCTGTGAGCGCGCATTACAGCTGGAGCCTGGGCTGGCCGAGGCGCTGGCTGCTCGCGCTCGCATCGATTGGGGACAGCGCAAATACGACGAGGCGATCCGAGACGCCCGTGCGGCACTCGAGCGCAAACCCGACTGCGAGGGTGCCTACTGGACATTGGGCCAGGCTTTATTCGCCTCGGACCGCTGCGAGGAGATCGCCGCGTTGACGGCTCGCGGGTTGGAACTGAGCGGCGAGGACTACAACATCTACGTGCCGTTCGCACTCGCGGCGGAACGCTTGGGGCACCGGGAGTCTGCCCGCCAACTCCGCCAGCAACAAAATCGCGTCTTCGAGAGGCATCTTGAATGGGTTCCCGAGGATGCTCGCGCGCGCATATTGCTAGCCAACAACTACGCGTGGTTGGGCAGCCAAGCTGACGCGATGCGCGAGTTGCAAAGGGCGGTTGCGCTTCGCCCAAACGATTCAAACATCCTTTACAATGCCGCCTGCCTTTACGGAATCCTTCAAATGAAGGTCGAGGCGCTCAGACTGCTTAAGAGGGTAAATGAGGTGGGTTATTCGAGGTGGGATTGGGTGGCACGGGACCCCGACTTAGCTTGCCTGCACGACGATCCTGAATTCCGCAAACTCGTCGGCCTCAGCGAACGCCCCGCGTCGTAGGAAATACTTCTTCGGCCGGAACCTCGACGATCAGTGCCCGGCACATGCCGCGATCAGAAACCGAACCTCTATCCACGTCCCCTATTCAAAGTTCGCGGTTATACTCCCTGCATGAATTTCACACTGCCATCCGTCCAACTCCCATGACAGCGTCGAGGGACTTTCACGGCATTGCGATTATCGGGACCGGCCTAATCGGCGGGTCGTTCGGGCTCGCGGTGCGGCGCGAGTTCCCTGCGGCACGCGTCGTTGGATTTGACCGCCCTGATGTGTTAGAACGCGCATTGGCGCGCGGCGCGATCAGCGAAAGCGCGAGCGATATAGCATCGGCTGTTCAGGGCGCTGACCTGGTCTATATCGCGTTGCCGATTGGGGCGACGATCGACGCGCTGCCGAAAATTGCAGCTGCGGCGGGCGCGCTCGTCACCGATACTGGCAGCACGAAAACGGTGATATGCCAGCGGGCGCGGAAATATTTCCGGGGCGGCGCGCGATTTCTGGGCGGGCATCCCATGGCAGGCAAGGAAAATTCGGGAATCGAGCACGCGGACGCTGATCTTTTTCGCGGCTCGCGCTATGCGCTGATTGCGTCCGAGAGCGATGCCGATCCACGCATCCAGCAATTTGCAGGGTTGCTCCGTCGCATCGGCGCAGAGCCCGTCTGGTGCGACGCGGAGACGCACGACTGGGCGGTGGGCATCGTCTCGCATCTGCCGCAGCTCGCAACCATCGCGCTCGCGCACGTAGTCGCGGACGAGACCGACGAAACCGGATTACCGCTCACGCTCGCAGGGCCAGGCCTCGCGGACATGCTCCGGCTCGCCGGCAGTCCCTACGAAATCTGGCGCGACACGTGTCTCACGAACCGCGAAAACATCGCGCACTCGCTCGACCGCCTAACCCAGGCCATCGAATATCTCCGCACGCGCCTCGCCAGCAAGGACCTTGAGCAGGAATTCGACACCGCCAATGAAATCTACCGCGCGCTCCGCAAAGCAAAATGACGTGACGGTGTTGATTTTGTAGCGCCGGGCTTCAGACCGGCAGGGGTTGAAGTGGCAATTGGCGTTTAAAGGCAAGGGAGCATCCGGGGCTGCCATGGAAGAATTCATGCGAAAATACATCCGCCTTCCAGCCGAAGAATACCGCGGACGCAAACGCGTATTTCTAACGTTCTGCTGCGATCGTCGCCGCCCCTACTTCTCAGAAGCGGTTGCAGCCGAGTGGATCCTGGGCCGATTCCGTGAAACTGCGGCGGCCCATGCATCGCTAGCCCACGCATGGTGTGCGATGCCCGATCACTTACATGTGTTCATCGAAGGCACAGCGGAGTCGAGCGATGCGCTCCGATTCGCTTCCGATTTCAAACAGAGGACAGGATACGAATGGGGCGCCAGGGAGAAAAACCGCCTGTGGCAGGGACGCTTTTACGATCATATCGTGCGTTCCTCCGAAGCCTGCGAGAGAATCGCCTTTTACATCTGGTCTAACCCGGTCCGCAAAGGATTCTGCACGGATTTTCTTCAGTACCCCTATTCGGGATCGGCGACGATGCCATTCCGTCGAAACGCAAGAATTACTCCCTGGGTTCCGCCGTGGCGAGAGCCAGCCCCTAAGTCGACCCCTGCCGGTCTGAAGCCCGGCGCTACAAGATCGTAAGGCTCTCTAAGCGCCACCCCTTTCCAGGGTGGCATCGTCGTCGTGAAGTGCCAACAGCGGGACGGGAGGCCGGCGAACCCCGTTCGAGGTGCTTCTGAACTACCCTTTTGGTCAAGGTACTTGACCGAGTTACTGCATCATTTTGTTCGCTTTTTCTTCGCGCGACGTCTATGCGCCTACCTTCGGCTACGTATTTGATTCGGCATGGCAACTAGGCGTCGATCGCGGATGTAGAATTCCTTTCCGCGCCAGTGGATGCGCTGCGGAAAGAAGCTCGCAAGCCAGACGACGAACGCGAACGCGTCACGCACCGGCAGAAGCGCCAATTTCGTGCGCAGTGCGCGGTCCTTCATACCCCATACGCCGACACTCCGCGCCATTTCAGTGCGCAGCACCACGTATGCTGCAATGTACGCCAACGCGATGGCCGCTGACGGTGCGAGAATCGCCGCAAGAATCGTCCACGGCAGCCCCTGTGTGAAAATCAGACCGAGGTGCCCCGCGGGACGCGAGTAGCGGATGCTCAAATTCCAGCGCACTTGATGCCGGAAGGCCTCCGCGAAACTTTCGCGCGGATAGACGAGCGAGACCGGGAACGTGCTGAGCTCGACGCGATGACCTTTTCTTGCAATGCGATTGCCTAGCTCGAAGTCGTCGCAGAAATAGTCGACGAATGCTTCGAAGCCCCCGATTTCCGTGAGATTTTTCTTCGTCGTCGCCATGACCGCCCCGAGCATGAAATCGATCCTGCCGCCCAGCCAATTGACGAGCACGCCTGCGGCGAAATCGGTGCTGTTGCCCATCGCCTCGAGGCCAGCCGGGAACGTGCCGTCGGTGAGGCCGCTATACAAACAAGTGACGCCGCCAATGGCCTGATCGCGAAAAACACCAGCAATTGCGCGCAAAAACCCGGGATCCACTCTTACATCGCTATCGGTGACGATCACAATTTCATGGTGCGCTTCACGCACCATGCGGCACAGTTTGTTTACCTTGTCGCTCGCGCCCAGCGGCTCAGAGCCAACCAGTAGACGAATCGAGCGCGCCGGAAAATCCTGGATTAGCTTCCGGATGACGGGAAGCGCGGGATCTTGCTCATCGGAAACACAAAAAAGAATTTCAAATTCGGGGTAATCCTGCCGGCAGAAGCTTGCGTAATTCTCATACGTCTCGCGGTCGAGACCGTAAATCGGTTTTAGGATGCTGATGGGCGGAGCGAAATCGCTGGGAAGCGAAGGCGCGCGCTTCGCAAAAAATCGCCGAGCCGCGATGATCGCGATGACGTAGTAAGCGAAGGGAGCAACCGCCACTAACATCAGGGCTGCTCGAATCACTCCCCACGCGGTCACACAATTAGCCTTGGCCCTTCCATACCATCGTCACGCCGATGCACACAAGCAGAACGCCAAGCCAGCGCTGCCGCGTCACTTTTTCCCCGAGGAAGAGCGCGCCGCCGTACGCGCCGACCACGTAGCTGAGCGCCGTAACCGGGACGACGAAACTCACGTTTTCCAGCGAGAGCATCCCCAGCAGCGAGAAAAATCCAGCGGCCATTAAGAGCAGCGCGATCCACATCCAGCCAACGCGCATCGCCCGCCCAAACACATTCAGCAATGCGCGCGGGCGAAAATCATGAACTTCCCCGATCGTTTTCATCGCTCGGGTGAGGCAGATTTCGCCCCCAGTTCCGACGACAACGATCCCGAAAATGAGGATGATTTCTGTAATCATTAGCTGCGCTCCAGGGTGATGGTGGTCTCCATGGTGAGGTCCGTGGTGTGGTCCGTGGTGTGGTCTGTGGTGCGCGGTGGAGTGTGGCCTACGATCAGCACGCCGCAGCAGATCACCAGAATGCCCGCCCAGCGCAGCGGCGTAATCACTTCGCCGAGAACAAAATGGCCAAGGAGCGCGACAACTCCGTATGAGAATGAGGAAGCAGGTTGCACGAAGCTGTAATCCGCCCAGGAGAGCACGAGAGTGTAGGCGAGGAAAAATCCGATCAGGCAAGCGATTCCGAGCCAAATCATGCCGGAGGTGAAAACTGCCACGAAAAGATGCGCCAGTTCGGCCGGGGACCAATTGGGGATTTCGCCAAGGTCTTTCATACCCTTACTGAGCAGAACGTCGCCCAGGGGACCGAAAATGACCATGATCAAAAGGAGGAAAAAGGTTTTGAGATGCAGCCCCGACCCGGGCGTCATGCGCTCGTGGATTCGCTCGCTACTCCGACCGAGCTTCGCTGTTCCGGCACGTTCACGAGGACTTTTTTCTGCACGCCCTTCTTCGCCACTCGTTTACGGTCGGCGCGAAGCTTCATGAAATCGACGGCTTCGTGGAAGAGGCGTTTGCGCTCGTGCGAATCCCAAAGGGCATCGCGAACAATGCGCCACGCAACGCGCGGGCGGAAATAATAATCGTCATAGAAGCGGTTAACGGAGTCGACCATGTACTCGCGCGACAGGCCGGGATACTCGAGATGCGGGAGTTGGTGTCCGCCGGCGTCCGTCACAGCTTCGCCCTTCAAGAAGCCTTCGCGCGTTCCCTGGTCATATAGCTCCGTGCCCGGGTACGCGTGCGCCATGGAAACCTGGATCGTTTCGCAGTCGAGTTCCTTGGCGTAGTCGATCGTCTTCTCTATCGTTTCTTTCGTTTCGCCCGGCAGCCCGATGATGAAATCGCCGTGAACGCGAATGCCGACTTTCTTGCAGTTCTGCACGAACGTCCTGCCCATTTCGATCGTTGCGCCCTTCTTAATGTTCTTCAGGATTTGTGGGTCGCCCGACTCGAATCCGACGATCAAAAGGCGCGCGCCACCGTCGGCCATAGCTTTCAGCGTTTCGTAGTCGCTATGCACGCGTGCCGTGCAAGACCATTGAAAGCCCACAGGCTTGAATTCCTTGCAGAGCGCGAGGACGCGATCCTTACGAATATTAAACGTGTCGTCGTCGAAGAAAAATTCCTTCGCTTGCGGAAACATTTTGTGCGCCTGCTTGAACTCGCGCGCCACCGATTCGACTCCACGCACGCGCCAGGCATGGCCAGAGAGAGTCTGCGGCCAGAGGCAGAAGGTACACAGCGCCGGACATCCGCGCGCCGTATAGAACGAAACGAACGGATGCAGCAGGAACGGCACGTTGTATTTTTCGATCTTGAGGTCCCTTTGGTAGACGTCAGTTGCGAAGGGAAGCGCATCGAGCTCTGCCGTTTGCAGCAGCGCGCGCGGGGGATTGTGGACTACCTTGCCATCCTTGATGTAGCTGACGTTCGCAATTCCCGAGATAGGCTTACCGTTCGCATAGTCCACAACGGCGTGGTCGAACTCTCCGCGAACCACGAAATCGATATCAGGGCTGGCAAGGAGGCTTTCCGCAGGCTTGATCTGCACCTGAGGTCCGACGAAGCAAATCTTGATTCCGGGCTTTTTCTCCTTCATGGCCTTCGCCATTCGGAGGTCGCTATGGAAGCCCACGGTGGACGTAAAGAGAACGACAAACTCATAATCCTTTGCAATCTCAACCACCTGCGCAGGGGTGATGCCGTGAGGAGGACCATCCAGGAGACGGCTGCCGGGCAACATGCCAGCCGGATAAGAGAGCCAGACCGGGTACCAATAGGATTCGATTTCGCGCGTGGCTGGCCAGCGCGACCCCGCTCCGCCGTCAAAATGCTCGAAGCTCGGCGGATTTAAAAACAATGTCTTCATTGCAGACGACATTCGCCATCCCCCAGAGTGCAGACCGTCGTACAGGCACAAAAATAGCCGTAGATGTATTCACTTGATTTTACCCCACTTCTCCGCGTATCCAAAGCCGAGGTTTGCCGGAGAATGTGTCTATTGAAACACCTTGGCCAGCTGGCCGGTGGCCTGCAGCAGCGAAAGCTGCCCCTGCTGGCGGGAGAATTCTGCGTCGAGGAATGCCACCCATTTGTCGTTTTCATCGAGGCGAGCTTGTTCGATGTCTCGCAGAGTGGCGCGGCCCTCGTCCAATTTCGTTTGTAGAATTTGCAGCGATTCCTGGGCGAGCTGAAGATCGAGGCGGGCCACTTCGTGAGCGGCGTCGAGCTCGCGAACATCGCGCGCTTTTTGCAGCACGTCGGCGCGGACTTCCTGGCGTCTGTTCCCGAGGGCGAGTTCGGCTTCGCTCAGCTGGCTTTTTGCCAGTTTTACGTCGGCGAAGGTCTTGGAGCTGAAAATTGGAATGTGCACATCGACTCCGATAGTGACGTTGTTGCGCTGAAAGTGATTGAAGAATTCACTGTAGTTGTTGAATTTGCCGAGCACCTGGTACAGACCAACGGCGCTGACGGTGGGCCAGAACTCACCCTTCGCCCCTTTTAGCAGATGCTGCCTGGCATCGCGTTCCTTTTCGGCTTCGGTGACGAATGGGCTAGTCTTGAGCGCAGCGGCGATCAAATCGCTCTCCTGCCGGTCCACAGCAAAAGATGTTTCCTGGCTCTCGACTTCGACCGAGTGCTGCTCGGGCATGCCTGTTAGGTTCTCAAGTTGCTGGGTGAGAATTGCGTCGCGGCCTTCCAAGTGAATGATGCGCTCCCGAATGCGCGCAAGAGTCAACTGGCTTCGAGTGATCTCAATCGGCAGTTCCTGGCCAGCTTCGGCGCGTTCGCGGGTAACAGCGGTAATCTTTTCCGCGCTAGCACCCTCGCCGCGGAGCAGCTCGAGCGAATGGCGAACCTTCGCAAGTTCAAGGTAGGTGGTTGCGGCGCGAACGATCACGGCGTCGCGCGTGCGATCCAGTTCGATCTTCTGGCTTGCGGCGCGGTCCTCGGCAGCCTTCAATTGTCCGCGGAGAGGCAAATTAAAAACCGACTGCGTGTAGGACAAGCTGAAGAGGGCCGGAGCCTGACCGCCGACGGTCGAGGGAAACCCGCTCGTATAAGCCGCACCTGAGCCCGTGTAAAGATTTGGCCGAAAATCGGCGCGGTTCACACCGGCGGCATCCAGCGCGACGGTGTATTGCATTCGCGCGAGAGCAATCTCGCGGCTGTTCTGAAGCGCGAGCGTGACTGCCTGCCGCAACGTGAGCCTTTCCGTATCCTGGGCGCGCAGAGGCGCGGGGAACAATCCGGCAGCTGCGAAAACGAAAGCAGCGACCATCGCGAGCAGTCCAGCTCGTTTGTTTTTATTTGTATTCTCATTCATATCGAAGAGAGTCCGTTGGATGCAGGCTGGCCGCTCGACTCGCGGGCAGGTAGCCAAATAGGATGCCTGTTGAGCACGAAACGACAAACGCCAAAACTACCGAGACCCACGACACCGGGACGCGAATCCCCACCGCTTCCGGTATCACCCTCAAAACGAGATTGATCGCAACCGGAATCGAAACGGCGATCAAGATCCCGATCAGAGCCCCGGTCCCGCTGATCAGGAATGCTTCCATTAGAAATTGATAGAGAATCGCGTCGCGCGGAGCCCCGACTGCCTTGCGAATTCCGATCTCGCGCGTGCGCTCGGTGACGGTGACGAGCATGATGTTCATGATGCCGATCCCGCTGATCGTGAGCGCAATGAGCGCGATTACCACGAGAAGAACTGTCAATGCTTGCGAAATCCTTCGAGCCGACTCCAAAATCGACGTCAGATTCTCCACATCATACTCAGCGCCTGGGCGGTGCCGGCTCTTTAAAACTTCCGTCACTTGTATCGTCACCCCAGGCACGGCTTCGGGCGAGTCTGCCTGGACGTACAATGTGCGGAGATACTCCGCTCCCGTGTAGTAGGTTATCAGTCCGAAGGGGATGAGTACGGACTCGCGCGCAATTTCCGTCTCGCCGAAGGTGGAAATTCGCTCGCGAAATACGCCAATCACAGCGAAACGCAATTCGCCGACGCGAATTTCCTGGCCCACCGGGTTCTGATTCGGGAAAACGCGCACCGCTAATTCCTGGGTCAGCAAGCAAACCTTGGCGTGCGTCATCATGTCATCGGGATCGAAATAGCGGCCGCGAAAAACGACCAGCCTGCGAATCTCCTGAAAACCGTCGGTTACTCCGACAAGCTTCACAGGCCGCTCGACACCGCCTGCAACGACGGTCATCGCAATATCCGAGGCTCCCGCGGCTACCGCGACTTCCGGGATCTGGGACTTCACCGCGTCCATATCGCCGAGGGAAATTTCGTCGCTCAATGTAAGACGCGAGGAATTGTTTGAATGCGTGAGGCCGGCGTACACAAGATTGGAACCGACGCCCTCAATCTGAGTGATGATGTAACGCTTTCCGGCGAGAGCGACCGTGACGACGAGCACGATACAGCCGCTGCCGATGATGACTCCGAGCATCGTCAACCCAGCGCGGAGTTTATTCGCGCGGAGCGCTTGGAGCGCTAGATTCCAGGTCTCGGTCCAGTATTCCGATTTGCTTCGTACGTTGGACATTGCAACCGTCGCTGATCGTCCGAATTACCTTTTCTCGAATCTTCGGCCCGACGCCTTGGATGAGCTTTCGAGAGAGCTACTTCGATTTTTCTAGGTGTTCGAGCCGTGTTTTCACTTCCTTGCGTCCCGGGTCGAGTTGCAGGGAAGCACGATACTGCTCAGCCGCTTCTGCGCGTTTGCCTTGCGCCTCGTAAAGACGCCCGAGCCACTCGCGCGCCGCAGCATGCGAGGGCCAGTCGCTGCGATCGGGCGTGCTGGCTAAATACGACTTCAGATCCTGTTCGGAGTGCGACGGATCAATCGCTGACAGCACCCCATACACGCCGCGATAATAGGCCAGGCGAGGGTCGTTGGGATTCACGGCTGCCGCTCCGTCAATGGCCGCCTTCAGTTCAGCGGGCTTATTCTGTTTGATAAAATAGTTGGCAGCTTCGAAATAGGGCTCTACTTTGTTCGGCTTCGCGGCCAGCACCTGCTGATATTCGCTCCCGGCGGCATCTTGCTTCTTGGTCACCTGAGCGTCGTAGAATGCCCTCGCGAGGTGCCCCTGGACAGGGTCGATCGCAGAGATCGCTTCCACCTGAGCTTTGGCTTCGTCCTTGTTGCCGCCGACGACCCACGGCGCATCGATATCGAATTCTTCGAGATCGCGCCGAGCCGCGATGTTCGATGGGTTCGTCGCAACGGCGTCTTCAAATTCCTTCTTCACTTTTTTCGCGAGGAAAAAACTGTGCTCGCGATCGGCCTTTCCACCGTAAGCGCGACCGAGCCACAAATGGTAATCGGAATTCTTGGGATCGAGCTGGACGGATTTTTCGCCATTCGAGATGGCGTTGTCGTAGTCATGCAGTTCGTAGTAGCTGCGCCCGAGCCAGAAGAAAAGCTCGGCGTTGTTCGGATTCGCGCTTACCGCCGCCTGCAAGGTGGAGACGGCGCCCGAATAGTTTCCGGAATTGAATTGGCGGATGGCGTTTTGGAGCGAGGCGGAAGCGTCCGCTGAAAAGCCGGATGCCGCGACGCCGTCACTTGCTGCAAATTGAAACAGAAAAAACACTGCGATGAAAACTGCGCACAACAGCCTGTGTCCGCGGTGCACTATTGTTTGGCCTCCGTTGCTCGAACGTCCATGCCATCCCGCAGCACTTGCAGGTCGCCCGGCAGCACAACTCTGTCTCCGATTTGCAGACCGCTGATCACCTCATACTTCTGCGCGCTCGCGATGCCAACTGTGATGTCGCGGCGGTGAATCTTGTCTCCGCTATAGACGAAAACGAGATGCTGGCCGTTGTCATAACGCACGGCTGCGCGCGGGACCACAAGCGCTCCTTGCCGGGCGTGCACGAGGATGTGGACGTCCACGTTTACGTTAGGCAGCAATTCAAGTTTGTCGTTATCGATCGAACAGAGCACCTCGCCGACACTGCGAGCCCCTCGAGACACCACCTGCTTGGGAACCTGCTCGGTGCGACCCGTCCACGTCTGGCCCGGCTTCGCGTCCCATGCGACCTGCACGACTTGATTAGGTTCGAGTGCGCCGAGGTCCGGCTCGTCCACAAAGGCGCGCACGCGCACATGCCGCAAATCAGCCATCTCGGCAAGCGTGTCGCCCACTTTGACGTAGTCGCCCACGTGTACTGGGAGCGAATAGAGAGTGCCATCGGAAGGCGCAACCACTGTAGCCGAGCGCAATTTCTCCTCGAGCGATTGCACCTGATCCCGTGCTTGTTTCGCGCGAAGCTCTGCGCGTTCTGCGTCGCCCGTAGTTCGTTGCGCGAGAGCAACTTTCTTTTGCCGGAGGGTTTCGAGGGTTGTGCGGGCTTGCGCGAGAGCGGCTTGGTTCTGTGCCACTTCATACAATGTGGCGGCTTGCTTGGCGGCGAGCTGCTCGAGCGCTTTTTGGGTCTGTTCGAGATTGGCGACATTCGCCTGTGCTTTTGCCAAATCCCCATTCAGCTGGGCCAGCTCGTCGGGCGACCCTCCAGCGCGCGCATTTCGCAAGTCCGTCTGCGCTGACAGCAGATTCGCGCGAGCCTGCGAGAGTTGTGCGCGAATGTCGGACGCGTCGAGGGTGAGAATCAACTGCCCCTGATGGACGGCTTGGCCCTCAGTGACTGCGATTTTCTCGACGAACGTGGGGAACTCGGCGCGCGCGATCGCCGGCGAAATGGGCTCTACCTTGCCATTACTCGAAATTGAGGCGCTCAAATCTTCGCGTTGGACGGGTACGTAATGAACAACCGGGGCCTGGCCCCGGCTTGCCAGCAAAATAATGAGGACCACCACACCGAGCCCACCGGCCAGGGTCGGAATGAGCCATTTTCTCTTACCGTTTTCCGCCATCTTGGGCGACGCTTGCGCGCGCAGCCTACCCCCAGATTCTCAAAATTGTAACAGACCCTTTCGAAGCTTGCCTACGGAAAGGCCGAAGGAGTGCCGCCAGGCGTACCTAAAGAAGATGCGCTACTCTTGGGATGGGATGCCGCTGGTATTCGTGATCGCTACGGACTGGAAGTTGCGTACCGGCGTTCGCGCCGAACTACGCGAGCGTGGAATTGATGCGCTGGGTATGGATTCGGCTGATGATGCCGGGAGGGCGCTCGCCGGAGGCGAGATGCCGGCAGTGGTGGTGCTGGAAGCGAATGCGGAGCTTGCCGGCAATCCTGCGATTCAGAGCCTCGTGGCGCGCGTGCCTACGGTCTTGGTAGCTTCGCGCACCGAGACGGTACCGCTACCGCGCGTCGCGGCTGTGGTTTACCGGCCGGTACGCATTGGCGAGATTGTTGCCAAGGCGACCGAGCTTCTGGCGCGCGGCGAAGTTGCTTAGCTGCGTTGGCTGCATTGACTGACTGCGAGGCTCGGATGATACAGTGCATTGCGCGTCATGCTAAAATTCCGGCATGAGTGAGACACCGCAGCCACAAACGAAAGCTCCGGCACCCTCCGCAGCTTCCGCGCCGGGACACTCCACGGATCATCACGCAACCGGCACCGGGCCGAAAATCCATCGCGTTTGCATCGGATGCAACAACATGTTTGAAGTGACGATGGATAATTACGAAGCGAAGCACTGCTCGACCTGCCATAAGGGATAGCAAGTCAAACCCTGCCGGTCTTAAAGCCCGGCGCTACGACACCATGATCCCACGACTGACAGATGCCTGTACACGAACAATATGAAGATCTACAACGAGGCGATCACCGTCCAATCCAAGAAGGCGCGCGAAGTTTTTGACCTCACGTCTCAGATCAAAGCAGCGATGGAGAAGAGCACGTTTCGCGACGGCATTATTTTGGTGTCTGCGCTGCATGCGAATGCGGCGGTGGTAGTCAATGACAATGAGCCGGGTCTGCTCGAAGACCTCGACGCCTGGCTCGTCGAGGTTGCGCCCTTGCGCGATGACTTCAAGCACAAAGGGCGGTTTGAAAGTAATGCGGCCATCCATTTCCAGAGCCTTCTGCTGCATCACCAGGTGATTGTCGCCTTTACGGAGGGGCGACTCGACCTGGGCCCCAATCAAGCCGTACTTTTCATTGAACTTGACGGCTTACGCCCGAAGCGAATCCTCGTCAAAGTAATGGGTGAGTGATCCTCGAGCAGGATTGTTCATCCCCTCGCGCCTCGAGGGATCTGCAGTTGACGCCGAGATCTGCGACTGCCTGCGCGCGGCTCGAATGTTAGAATTGTGTTTATATGAGCGCCGACTCCCTTATTTACGTGCATGACCTCTGCAAGCACTTCCGCACGTTTCGGAGGCGGGAGGGCGTTTGGGGTTCCATTCAGAATCTTTTCGTTCGAGACTATCGCACCGTAACGGCCGTCGATCGTGTTGGTTTCTCGATCGAGCGCGGAGAAATGGTGGGCTACATCGGCCCGAATGGCGCCGGTAAATCTACCACCATCAAAATGCTGACTGGGATTCTCGTGCCTACGAGCGGCGAAATTCGCGTCAACGGGTACGTTCCCTTCCGGCAGCGCCGGCAGTACGTGAAAACGATCGGCGTCGTGTTCGGCCAGCGGACGCAGCTCTGGTGGGACATTGCGGTGATTGAATCTTTCAAGTTGCTGCGACGGATTTACGACGTGCCGCAGCGCGATTTCGACGCGCGCATGGAGCGCTTCAACGAAATTCTGGGGATCAACGATTACTTGCACACGCCGGTGCGCAAGCTTTCGCTTGGGGAGCGCATGCGTTGCGACCTGGCTGCCGCGCTGCTGCATAATCCGCCGCTGTTGTTTCTCGACGAGCCGACGATTGGCCTGGACGTGGTGGCGAAGGATCACATCCGCCATTTCCTGCGCGCTATCAATCGCGAATTTCACACCACGATTCTGCTCACCACGCACGACCTCGATGATATCGAAGAGCTTTGCCGCCGCATCATGATCATCGACCATGGGCGCGTGCTATTCGACGGACATCTCTACGATCTGAAGCAGAAGCTATTGCGCACCAAGCAGATTAAGTTCGCCCTGAAGGACCGCGATCAGGTGGCGTGCCTCGAAGTTTTTGCGCGCGATGGATTTGAAATCGAGACGGTGGACGAGCTTACCTATCGCATCCGCTTCGACCGGCTGAAGATTGTCACTGCTGACTTGATTCGGCGCATCCTCGCGGCAGTGGAAGTTCGCGATCTGTTGATTGAGGACGAGCCCATCGAGGAAATCGTCAAGCGCATCTACGCCGGCGAAGCCCTCCCCGAGGTTGCGGTGTGAACGGCTTCGCCGACGCACTGGTGCCGTACGCGGAATTTGCACGCGTCGGGTTCGTCAATATCCTCGCGTTTCGGCTGCGCTACTTCACCGGGATCGTCACGTATTTTCTCAACGTCACGGTGTATTACTTCATCTGGAGCGCTGTGTTTCGCTCGGCACATTCGATTGCGGGTTTCAGCCTACCGCAGATCATTACCTACGTGAGCGTCGGCTGGATGATTCGGTCGTTCTACTGGAACACGATCGACCAGGAGATGGCCTACGAGGTGATCGAAGGCAAGATCGCGATGGACTTGATCAAGCCGGTTTCGATCCAGTGGATGTGGATCTGCCGCGCGATGGGCGAATCGGCGTTTCGTCTTGGGCTGCTCACGTTGCCGACAGCGGTCGTCGTGGCGCTTGCGTTTCCGGTCCAGGGGCCGGCGTCTGGCGAGAATTTCGCGCTATTTCTTGTAAGCGTTCTGGGCAGCTTCTTTCTGATGGCTGCGATCAATTTCATGATTGGAACGTGCGCGATTCCGTTGAAATCGATTCTGGCTTTGATTCGCGCGAAGTATTGGCTGATCGAGATGCTATCCGGACTTTTGATTCCCATTTCATTTTTTCCGGACGCGGCGCAGAAAATCATGGCGCGATTGCCATTCGAGTACATCGCCTTCGTGCCGCTGCAGATTTATCTCGGGAAGCTTGACCGTGTCGCTGCTTTTCGCGCGCTGGGTACGCAGTGGCTTTGGGTGGTTGTGATGCTCGCGCTGGCGCATTTTTGGTGGGAACGGGCGTCGCGCAAAATCACGATTCATGGCGGCTAGTCCGATGAGTTCGATGCCAATCAGCACTCCGGTGAAAGAAAAGACTGGCGCGGCTGCGCTCGCGGCCGGCGCGAATCGCCATGTACTTCTTTTCGCAGATTATTTCAGTCAATATGCCAAAGTGCGAATCGGCTATCGCGGCGATTTCGTCGTCAGCCTACTGACCAGCTTCGCAGCCACGATTTTTCAGATTGCTTTCGTGGTTGTCTTATTCGAGAAAGCTCCGCAGCTCGGTGGCTGGCGCTTCGAGGAAGTTTTGTTTCTGTATGGATTCGCGCTGATTCCCTACGGACTCTTCAATGTGATCAGCATGAATCTCTACGACTTCGGAAACAATTACATCATCGAAGGCAAATTTGATCGAATTCTGCTGCGCCCTATTTCGTCGCTATTTCAAGTGTTGTTCGAGACATTCCGGATTGAATCGTTTCAGGAGGTTGCCACCGGAATTTTCTGCATGGTGTGGGCTGCGCGGAGACTCGGGATTGTTTGGACGCCTGCGAAGCTCGCGATGCTGCTATTTTTTGGCGTCTGCGCCGGCATCATCTATATCTCGATTTTCCTAATGCTTAGCACCGTCTCGTTCTGGTTCGAGGATCGCATCGGCGTGCATCCGCCTGTCTGGAACGTGATCGCGTTCGGACGATACCCGCTCTCTATCTATAGTCCTGTCGTACAGTTTTTTCTCTGCTGGGTAGTTCCGTTCGGATTGGCGTCATTCTATCCCAGCGTTAAACTGCTCGGCCGCTCCGTCACGCCGGAATATGCGCTGCTTGTCCCTGTTGTTGCTGTGGTGTTTCTTACGCTCTCGATTTCACTTTGGAACTTTGGAACTCGCCACTATTCATCGACCGGTTCATAAGCTGCTGTCGCCGGAACACGCGACGAAAGCACGTCAGCAACGTGGTCCGATTCTGGTTTGGGGACACGCATTTTCTCGAGTGGCTGTCCGCCTGCGAAGGAACATCGTTGGGTCCATGCGGAGCTCGTTACAAACCTGTCTGTTGGTTCTTCGAGCCGCGAGAGCCCGCAATACGATTGCCTCTTCGCTGGTCAACGAAGGGTCCAGCCGGAAAGCTGAAGTGCCGTTGATACTAATTAATTTGGGTTTATGCTTCATTGGTTCACCGATCCGTCTTTCTACCGGCCCGCCGCTTTATGGCGGAGCTCCGCGGTCTTCCCTTGGGTGCTCGCGTCCGGGCTGCGTTTTTTTCTAGCTTTCATCGCGTACAATGCCGCATCTGCAGCGCCCAGGAGAGAATCCACCTTTTCGCCATCTTTGGGATAAATAGCAACCCCGATGCTGACCGACAGCTTTGGCTCCTTGCCATCATTCGCAAGACTGTCGCAAATACGCCGGGCTACTAAGTTGGCCTCCACTTGCCCTGTCTCGGGCAGCACTAGTGCGAACTCATCTCCGCCGAAACGCGCCGGGGTATCAATCTTCCGGCTACAAATGCACAAAACATCGGCTAGTCGGCAAAGCGCTTGACTGCCGACTAAGTGGCCGAAACGATCGTTGATCTTCTTTAACCCGTCCAGATCAAGAAATAGCAATGCGAACTCACGAGCGGTGCGTTCTGTGCGATTGATCTCAAGGTCAACGGTTTCCACCAGATGGCGGTAGTTGGCGAGTCCGGTCAGAGGATCGGTAGCTGCTTGTTGACGCAAGTGATCCTCGAGTTTGCGCTGCTGGGTGACGTCCTCGACGATGATCTCGTAACTGTCCATTTCGCCCTCGTTGCTAACCTCGCGTCCGCTGAGCCGAACTCTGAGGGTTGTCCCATTCTTCCGCTTCCATTCAATTTCCAGCGGATCGGGACTATCCAGTTCGACGGACTGGCCCAATAAGTGCGCTCGTTTGGAGGGATCGCAAAGGATACCAGTTGCGAGGTTCACGCCCAGGAGTTCCGCGCGGGATGGATAACCAAGCATGGTCACCAACGCCCGATTGACATCCAGGAAATTGCCTTTGGCGTTGCAGCGACACATTCCATAGTTCAGGTTTCCTACGAGAGCGCGGTAGCGTGCCTCCGAATGGCGCAGCTTCTTTTCTGTTTGATCGCGCTCTTCGCGCAGATTGTTCTCATTGAGGGCTCGACGAATGGCAACTGGGAGATGCCCCACGTGATCCATTCCAACGCAATCGGCAGCGCCTTCCGTAATAAGTTCCGCCACGGTTTCCGGTTGCATTGTGTCGGTCAGGAAGATGCAGGGGATCTGCCTATCCCGCGGACGCAAGATTTCCAGCGCCTGCGGTCCTTGCCAGTTCGGCGCCGGGTATTCAGCTAGCACCACGTCATAGTATTTTGAGTTCAGACGTCCAGCAAACTGCTCCGGAGTTAGAACTACGTCTAAGCGGACCTTGAAATGCGCTCGCCTCAGCTCCTCCACGCAACTCTCTACTTCCGCGGCATCACTATGAACAAACAGGATGCGCAAGGGGAGCCTTCTGCCAGCCGGTCCGTTCAAGACCAAGGGCTGGTCGGCTCGCTTGACGCGATCTAGTAAGGTCGAAGGCATTGAAAGTCCCAGATTCACGGGAGCCAGCCCTTCACGAACTGGCCCCCGGTGTTCAGCCAGAACCAACCAAATGCCAACCATATTGGGACACGGCGAGAGGTGACTGTTCAAAACGGCACACCCTTCAACCGCGTGTTAACTGACTGGACACATTCTTGCTATGGCTGAGCCTTAACGATTTGGAGATCCGGCAGCCCAGCATCCCACCGCCTGACACGCGCGGGATTCGCTGATTCTGGACGAGTGGTCAGCCACTCGGAAGTTGTCCCTGACCCCGAGTTGACTGGCAGTACGTTTGATAGGTGTTGGGAAATCCCCTCTGCATCTCTAATCCGTGGTTCCGAAACGCCGCTTAAGGTTGAGGCAGACTAGATTCGACAGTATTATCAATACAGTCGGACGGGAACGGATTGAAACTGAAGGCGACATTGGGATCGGGAGTGAGAGGGGCAACGGAGCAAAGGCACGTAATCGCTTGGATGGTAGACAAGCGAGACAGTCTCATCGTTCTGCTTTCTCTGGTAGCGGCGACTTGGGTTTTTCCTTATTCATTACACGCACAGGAAGCAAGAGTAGCGCCGCCAAATCTGAACTCGATTCTCGATTCTTTGGAGCGAACCGCCGAACAGAACCCAGCGCTCTCTCGGCCCCACGAAGTGACGCGGGAATATAAGGTATTCCAGGGCAACGATCCGAAGCCCATCTCAGATGTTATGACCCAAATCAGCTTTACTCCCCCCGACATCAAAACATTCAAAATCACCGATGCGCAGGGCAGCCCGAGAGGTAAAAAGATCGTAAGCTCGATTTTGGAGCAAGAAGTAGTTTCCGCCAAGGAAGGTCACCAGGGAGACATCAGCCGAATGAACTATGACTTCGTCTTCTTGCGCGAGCAAAACTTTGGAGTGATTCCCGAGTACGTATTGCACATCATCCCCAAGCGCAAGGAAAAGGGACTGCTCCTTGGCGACATTTGGGTGGATGCCAAGACATACCGCATCAGGCAGATCATTGGAATTCCGCTCAAGACTCCCTCTTTCTGGATCAAAGACCTCCACATCACCGTCCAATTCGCCGCCGTGAACGACATGTGGATACCGGTTTCTGTGGACGCCATCGCCACGGTCCGGTTTCTGGGCATTTACTCTCTTTCGGGTCATGATTTGGCACCGCCTATCGCCGCTTCAAGTGCGCCAAGCCCCTGATAAACAGTCTCCGTTTGATCGCCAGCAAACCCAGATAGTAGAAATAACTGTTGGGAAACTACTCCCATCACTAGCTATCCGGCCGTCGCCAAATGCCCGATAATTCACATTAATCGGAAAGTGACCCACGGTCCAACAACGGCTTGATTTGTGACCGTCAATTCGTATTATCTAGCGTGCGACAAGTCCACAGCGCTTCTGGAGCGAATCCCAGGAATCTCGCGCGACGGCTGTGAACTGCGCGTAAAGGATCGAGGCAAAAATGAAGAAGTGGCAGATTTGTTTGGCTGTTGCGTTATGTGCGATGCCGAACGCAGGAGCCCGTGAGCGACCCAGCGTCGCGCCGCAGAATCAATCGTCCTTTGAAGTAACAATGATCGCGCGCACGATTACAGTGATCAATTACGAGCACCGCGGCGGTTCGACCCAGATCGGCTTTCAGGGCTCGCCGATCATGCCCAATGGCAAAGGCTCGGCCAAAGTGGAAAGCAAGCAGGGCCGCATTCAGATCAATGCGGATTTTCAAAAGCTCTCGCCGCCACAATTATTCGGCCCCGAATATCTCACATTCGTACTCTGGGGTATTACGGCCGAGGGAAAGTCGAACAACCTTGGCGAAATACTGCTCGATGGAGACAAGTCCAAAATCAGCGTAACCACTTCCCTGCAGACGTTCGGGTTGATCGTCACGGCTGAGCCTTATTTCGCGGTCTCGACGCCCAGTAACGCGGTGGTTCTCGAAAATATCGTCCTTCCGGGGACGGTGGGCACGATCGAGCAGGCCAGCGCGAAGTATCAGTCGCTCGACAAGGGAATTTATAGCTACGATTTTTCGGCCGCAAGCTCACGCTATGCGAAGTCGAAAACTCCGCTGGAACTCGATGAAGCGCGCAACGCGGTTGAAATCGCCAAGGCCGCCAAGGCCCAGCAATATGCGCCGGATGCCTTTGGACGCGCGCAGACCTCGCTGAATCAAGCGGAAAGCCTTTTCACGAGCAAAGGAGACAAGAAACGCGTGATCCAGGCGGCCCGCGATGCCGTCCAGAACGCGGCCGATGCGCGCACCACGGCGGTGAAGCGCGAGTATGACGAAAAAGTAGCGCGAGAAAAGGCAGCCGCGGCCGCCGCCGAAGCAGCGGCCAAGGCCGATGCGGCTGCCTCAGAAAGGGCAAAGCAGCTGGCCGAAATTCAAAGACTGCAAGCGGAGCGTGACGCGGCTCAACAAGCCCAGGCGCGCGTTGAAGCAGAAGCCGCTCAACACGCGGCCCAGTTGCAATCGCAGCAAGACCAGCAGAGGGCGGAGCAGGAGAGGCAGAAGGCGCTGGAAGCCCAAGCCGCTGCGGAACAGGCAGAAAAGGAAAAAGAGCAGCTCCGTGCCCAGTTGCTCGAGCAGTTCAACCGCATCCTTCCCACCACGGACACGCCGCGCGGCCTGAAAGTGAACATGGCGGACGTTCTCTTCGATTTCGGCAAGTATGACCTGAAGTCGCCGGCTCGTGAGGCACTAGCCAAAATGAGCGGAATCGTTATCGCCCATCCGGGGCTGAAACTCGCTGTCGAAGGCTATACGGACAGCGTGGGCAGCGACACATTCAACCTGACGCTTTCGCAAAATCGCGCCGACACGGTTCGGGCCTATCTCGTCAATCAAGGACTCGACCCGAACACGATCACCGCGACAGGCTACGGAAAATCGAACCCTGTGGCGTCGAATGATACGTCCGAGGGACGACAGCAGAACCGGCGCGTCGAGATCATTATCTCCGGCGAAGTCATCGGGGAAAGACTCGGTGGCCCTGCGACGCCGCAGCAATAGCTAACCTCAGTCAAAGCTCTACGCGAACTAATGACCGATGAAGCGGCGGTCGCGAAAGGACAGTTGTGAGCAACTACGACCGCCGTTCTTTCCTGGCTTACTTCTCGAGCGTGGGCCTCTCCTCGACGCTTTTTCCGGGTGTGCTGTGGGCGAAGCTTGAAGAGACGAAGGATTCGAACCGGACCGGAACGAGCTCGACCACGCAGACGAACGAACCCGCGAACGTGCTAATCACGAAAGAGATGCTTCGTAATGCCGCCGCCGTCGCGGGACTCGAATTCACAGACCAGCAGCTCGACAAAATGCTGGCGGGCGTGAACAAGAATCTCGCACACTATCGCGAGCTGCGAAAAATCCCTCTCGAAAACGCTATTGCGCCGCCGCTTTATTTCAATCCCATTCTCCCGGGCACGAAGATCGACCGGATAAACCGCCCGATCCGCATGAGCGCGCCTCCGAAAGTCGAGCGGCCCAAGAATCTCGAGGACGTTGCGTTCTGGCAGGTGACGCAACTCGCAGAACTGATTCGCACGAAGCAGGTAACGTCCTTTGAGCTAACTGAGATGTACCTGGCGCGATTAAAGAAGCACAATTCAAAGCTTCTTTGCGCCGTGACAATCACCGACGATCTCGCCATGCGGCAGGCGCGTGATGCCGACCGGGAAGTCGCCGCCGGCCATTATCGCGGGTCCCTTCACGGGATTCCGTGGGGAATTAAAGATCTGGCGGCTGCGAAGGATTATCCGACCACCTGGGGCGCTGGACCGTTCAGGGAGCGCGTGATCGATCACAATGCGACGGTGGTCAATCGGCTTAATGACGCGGGAGCCGTGCTGATTGCAAAGCTTGCGACCGGAGAGCTCGCGCTCGACGATATCTGGTTCGCCGGTCAAACGAAAAATCCGTGGGATCTTTCGATGGGATCGCAGGGATCGTCCGCCGGGCCTGGCTCTGCGACGTCTGCTGGAATGGTCGGCTTTTCGGTAGGCACAGAAACTGGCGGCTCAATCGTCGCACCCTCGGCGATTTGTGGCGTCACGGGATTGCGTCCAACCTACGGCCGCGTGAGCCGCTACGGCGTGATGACTCTCAGTTGGAGCCTCGATAAAACAGGCCCCATGTGCCGCAGCGTGGAAGATTGTGCGCTCGTTCTCGCGGCGATTCAGGGGCCCGACGACCACGATCTCGCGGTGCAGGACATCCCGTTCAACTGGGACGCCGATTTCGATATCCGCAAGTTGCGCGTCGGCTATCTGAAAGCGGCGTTTTCGAACACGCGCCAGACGCCAAAGGTAGAGGCCAATGATGCGGCTGCGCTCGAGAAATTTCGGAGGATGGGCTTCAACCTGATCGAGGTCGGCTTGCCCGAACACTCGAAGATGGATTTCACGATGGTGATGTATGGAGAAGCGAACGCGGCACTACGCGATCCGATTGAAACGCAACCCGCGGGGCTCGTGCGGCAGGATCGAGTGTTGGATCAAAACAATCTGCGCTTGCTGCCTGCGGTGGAGTACATCAATGCGAATCGAGTGCGCACCATCCTGATGCATGAAATGGCCGAGGTAATGTCAAAAGTGGACGTGTACTTGGTGCCGTTCGACTACGCTGACTACACTCCGAATCCAGTGGCCACACTGAACAGCGCCGTTACGAATCTAACGGGCCATCCATGCGTCGCGCTTCCGCACGGCTTTGATGAGAAGGGCCATCCGACAAGCCTTTCATTCATCGGTCAGCTATACGGCGACGCCGAAATGCTCGCGCTCGCTCGTGCCTATCAGAACGCAACCGATTGGCACCTAAAGCATCCAGCGCTGTAGCACGCAGAGCATTTCCAGACGCGCGAACGCGTCATGGTCTCATGTTTTTTTGCGTCGCTGATTCTGGAAGCAGTTCGCCAGAAAAAAGAAAAGGGCCGGGACGCGCCCGGTCCTAGTTCTCTGCGGATGTTCGAGGGAGTTATTCGACAACCAGCAAGAGCTGGACACCAGGGTGCGTGAGGTCGATCAAATAGTATTGGCCGTCGATATAGTCGATATAGAAATCGTCGGTATAAGCCCACTCGCGCGGCCACGTGTCGTTAAACGTAAACCAATAACCGCCGTACTGGAACCGTCGGCTATCGATGTGGCCGACCCGAAAATGGTGTTCGCGTCCGAATGATGCGCGGAAGCGGTTATCCGGAATTCGGCCGTGGCCACCGCCTGACCGCTGATCATTGCGTTGCTCATCGGTCCGCTGCTGCTTCGCTACCGACTCCTGCTGTTGCTGTTTCTGATCCTCTTGCTGCTGTTTTGTTAGCTGTCTCTCTTGGTCCTGGCGCTGTTTGTTGTTCTGGTCGGATTTCTGCTGCTCATTCTGTCTCGCGGATTGCCTCTCTTGTTTCTGCTCGTTCTTCTGGTCCTGCTGTTGCCGCTTGGCAGACGGCTGTTCCTGCTTCTGCTGGGTTTTTGGCTTTTCAGCCGGCTTCTGCTCTTCCTGTTGCTGTTTTTCTTTTTCTTGTTCCTGCTGCGGATACGCAGTGCCTGCGAGAATGAGTGATAAAGCAGTGGCGCCCATGATGTATTTAGGTTTCATTGCCACCTCCAGTTCCTCTCGGAGGTGCAGTTGTCCTGCCACTCGGATTGCCGCGTGGAATCAATGACGTGCGTCGTTCGCGGGCGCGCATAGTACCGGTAATTTCTCCGTAAGCCGTGCAGAATCAAGGTACAGCGCTCGCATTACGGACTAACCTGTACGTATCGAAGCGGTTTCAAGTTGAATCGCGGATTTGGCTCGGATTTATCGGGTGCCAGCTGCTCTGGCGGGCGGAGATTTTTGTGAGCCGTCTGCGGCAAAGTCCAGAAAAACTATTGGTTTTGTGACCGAAGGCGTAAAGTTGGGTCGAATTTGGCGACCAAGTTTGGCGAGGTACTCGGCAAAAAGTCTCCAGAGTGAGTTTCCAGCCGTGATCGAGTCATCGCTTCCCGTCGTGTCTTGAAACAATGCCACTTTGCATGACGTACTATCTGCTATATGCGTCTGACGCGCCGTTTCATCCTCGTTCCCTGCGCACTTTTGGCGATTTCGCCGCTGCTCGCAGCCTTTGTCGGCAATTCAATCGGTAACGGCATCCTTCACCCCATGCGCTTGAATGCGATGCGGCTTCAGGACACGCAGCAAATGCTCGCCCGCACCGGTGCGACAAAAGAGGATTTCAGCGTCCAGGCGCAAGATGGAGTTACGCTGAAGGGATGGAAGGTCCGCCCCGCTTTAGCGAACGGCGACTGGGTTCTGTTGTATCACGGCGTGTCCGACAATCGTACCGGCGTCCTCGGCCATGCGGAATTCCTCCTTCGGCGCGGTTACAGCATCGTCATGATGGATTCCCGCGAGCACGGCGAAAGCGGAGGCGACATCTGCACCTATGGCTGGAAGGAACGCCACGACTCGGTTGCCATCACCGACGCCTTGTTTGCGAACGAGAGAGTTCGCCACCTTTACGCGCTCGGTGTCTCGATGGGTGCTGCCATCGCATTGCAATCCGCAGCCATCGAGCCGCGCGTTGAAGCTGTCGCGGCGGAAGCTCCATTTGCCAACATGCGCGAAGTCAGCTACGACTACGCCGGTCTCGACGTGAGTCCTACGCTCGGTCGCACATTGTTCCGTCCCGCCTCGATGGTGGCCCTTGCTTCCGTTCAGAAAGAGGGCGGTTTTGACCCTAGTGATGTGTCGCCCGAAAAAGTTGTCGTCTCGCGTCCTTTTGCAGTCCTTCTCATCTGCGGGACATCCGATCAACGCATCCCTTGCCGTCATTCGGAGCGTATTTACAAATCCGCTGAATGTCCAAAAGAACTCTGGATCGTGAAAGGCGCAGGCCACGCCGCAGCACTCGGCCACTCGCCAGCCGAGTACGAATCGCGCGTCGTGAAATTATTTGAAACTTACCCGAAGAACTTCTCATGGGACGCGTTCGAGGATTACACGACTTTCATAATCAATATCACGCGGTCGTCTTCGTGCGTTCCGCCGCGAGAAAAGTAGTCCACTTCGGTGAGCACCGACTGCACGATTTCGGCGGCGGGTAGAGCGCGCTCGCGCGCCACGAGCTCGACGAGCCGCTGCGAGCCGAATTCGTCATCCTGCGCGTCCATCGCCTCCGTGATTCCGTCCGTGCAGGCGACGAAAATGTCGCCCGTCTCCATGCGCACATGGCCGCGATCGAATTGCACACTGGGGAACATTCCTACTACCATGCCACCCTCGCGCAGATATTCCACGGTGCCGTTGGAGCGCACCACGGCCGGCGGGACGTGTCCGGCATTCACGTAGTGAAGCGTCCGGCGCGGCTGATCGAGCAGCGCCAAGAACATCGTCATATATTTCTGCCCGCGCGTATCGGCCAGCATCATGTCGTTGAGCGATTCAACGAGCCGCTCGAGCGAGTGCAGGTGCGCCAGGAGCGCGTGAAGCGTTGCCTGCAGGTTGGCCATCACCATCGCCGAGCCTACGCCTTTGCCCTCAACATCCGCGACCACCGTCAGCATGGTGTCCGGCGCGAGCTGGATGAAATCGTAATAGTCGCCACCAGCTTCGAGACACATCCGATTCGAAACTGCAATGTCGAAGCCCGGCAGTTTCGGAGGCGCTTCGGGCAGCAGACCCATTTGAATATTGCGCGCCAGAGCCAAATCGCGTTCCATGCGCTGCTTGTGGACCATTTCACGGTGCAGTTGCGCATTTTCAAGCGCCAGCGCCACGTGGTCGGAAATCGCCTGCAGCATGTTCTCGTCCGCCCGCGAAAAGGGACCGCTCCTCTTATTCAACAGCTGGAGTACTCCAATCGTTTCATTGGCTTTATTTCGAATTGGCATGCAAAGAAGCGACCTGGTACGGTACCCCAACCGCAAATCCACTTCTGATTCGAATCGTGGATCGGCGTATGCGTCGGCCAGATTGACCATTTCGCCGTGTTGAGCTACCCAGCCTGCAATTCCCTTTGTGATTGGCAAGCGGATTTCGTGCTGGTTGAGCCCCAGTCCGACAAGCGACCATATCTCCTCCTTGTTTCGGTCCACCAGAAAGACCGTTCCGCGCTCCGCCCCCGAATAGCGAGTGGTGAGTCCCAGAATAATGTTCAGCAGCTCCGCCAGGTCGAGTGTTGAATTAAGGCGCTTCGTCGCTTCGACAATCGTTGAAAGTTCGATCACCGCGTTGCGCCGCTCGCTACTTTCGAGTGCGACTTCCGCGTACCTTCGGAAAAGTTCCATCCAAGCCCGAGTTTTCTCGTCCAGCTTGGATTTCGACGCAATTTCCAGAACGCCCACCGGCGCCGTCCCGCGTCCCAGCGCCCATGTGTTCGCGCGTCCGTTGGCGCTTTGCTGATGTCTGCCATTCAGCACTTGCTCTACATGGTCCGAACTCGCCGCAGGAAGCTTTCCACTTTCCTGCCATACTGCAGGCACGCCATCTACCAGCTTCCATATCCGCGCGCCCTCCACACATCCCGGCGCCGCCAGCAAACGCACCATCTCCGCAGCCAGATCACCGGGCTCGGCTTCTGGGTTCAGCTTGGCGAAGATCTTTTCAAGCGGCTCGAGCCTTGCGACCGATGCTGCGCTTCGCGATGGCGTCTTTGTTTTCAATTGTTGCCTTTATACTGCACAACCAGAATCGTGATGTCGTCGGATTGCGGCGCGCCCTCTGTAAACGCCCGCATTCCTTCCTTAATTGCGTCTGCGAGCCCCTCCACCGATTCGCCCGTAAAGCTTTCCAAAATTTTCCGCAGCCGCGCCTCTTCGAACAATTCGTTCCGCGGATTCGCCGCTTCCGACACACCGTCTGTGTAGATCACCAAATACTCGCCGGGCTCAAGCGCCACGCGCGCGCTTTGATACTCTGCTTCGGCGAACATCCCCACCGGAAAATTCGCGGATCCCAACCCTTCCAGCTCTCCTGACTTCCGGCGCACTATCGGCGGCACATGCCCGGCATTGACGTATTCGAAGCGGCCCATCTTGTCGAGGATCCCGTAAAATACCGTCGCGTAACGGTCCTCGCCGCTGCGCTCGCAAAGATATTGATTCACGCGGGAAAAAACGCCGGGCAGGGAAATGTCCATGGCTGCCGTCGTGAAGAAGACGCCCTGCAGCAGCGTCGCGAGCAACGCCGCCGAAATTCCCTTCCCTGATACGTCGCCCACGAAAAAGCCGTGCCGACCGCCGCCCAGTTGGATGACGTCAAAGCAGTCACCACCGACCGAGAGGCACGAGAGCGTTGAAGCTGCAACCTGCAGGCCGGGAAGATTCGGCAGCGACTTCGGCAGGAGCGTCTTCTGAATCCCGCTGGCGATCTCGATTTCGTGATCGAGCCGCGCCTTCGCGCGCGACGATGCGAATAATCTTGCGTTCTCGATGACCGTCGCTGCTTCGCGCGCCAGCGTCCGCAAGACGTCGCGGTCCATATCCGTGAACGCGCTCGAAGGAATGTGGCTATCCATATAGAGCACGCCGAGCAGTTCGCCCTGCCTCGTTGAGATTGTCGCGTCCAGCGTCTCAATCACCGGCAGCTTATCCACCGGAATCGCCACGATCGTGTGAAGTTCCAGACGCGCGACACTTTCCTGCTGCGACATGCCACCCGCATCGTCCCCGGTATCGCTCACGATCATCTCGCGGCGCGTATTCACAACGCGCTTCACCACGCTCTGCGACACTTTCAACGTATCCGGGCGCAGCGTTCCTTTCTGCGCGTCGCGCGCGACAACCATTTGCAGTTCGCCGCCGGGATTTGCCAGCAACAGCACGCCGCGCTCCGTTCGGGTCACCTGGATCGCCGCGTCCACCACCGCCGTCAGCACGTCCTCGAGCGATAGGCCTGTGCCGAGTGTGCGCGCCACATCCAGCAGCACACCAAGATGGTGAAGCTCGCGTGATCCGGGCGCCGAGGGCGCGGGAGCTTCCACGCGTTCCACCAGCTCCTCGATCGTGGCACCTTCACCCAGGTAGATGAGCTTGTAGGAATCCGCCATGCCGAAATCGATCTTGTCGCGCGGCTGCAGTTCATGCTTCAGCACTTTTTCGCCATTGACGAATGTGCCGTGGCGGCTGCCCATATCTTCGAGCACCCACCCGCCATTGCAGGAGATGATTTGCGCCTGCTGCCGGCTGATGCGGCTATCGCGAAGAGTCAGTTCGTTGCCGGCCTGGCGGCCAATGCGGAAGGGAGATGCATTCAGAGGCACATCGCGGCGAACGCCGCTCGGTTCAATGACAACAATGCGAGGAGAGCGTGGCATGGGTGTTGAACGCGCGCCGTCAAAGCAGCACGCCGAATCGCCTCCGGGAGCAATTCAGCACGTCATGGTAGGTAAACTCACGTCCGAAGTAAAGCGCCGGGAGCAAACTGGTCGCACCGATCGGGCCAGTCGGTCTAAGGTTCCGATTGGCAATCTTGTACAAATCCGTGACCCACTCAGACATCCACATAGCGACAGGCTTCTACGCCGACATCCGAGTGATCTTTCGCGGCTTGCTCCTCTGCGTGGGGACCTCCTTGTTCCGTTTCCTTAGTACCAACGTACCGTTGCGCGACATTTCGGTTGTCGTATGATTCCGCCGCCCATGCCGACAAAGCAGCCGTGTGAAGAGCTCAACCGTATCAAGCTCGAAGCAATCGCTGCTTTTCATTGCGCTAAACAAACGCGCCGCTCCCGTGATCTTTCCTTCCAAGAAGATGTCGAGCTCAGCCGGGACGAACATCGGAAAATCGACGCCCTTTTGACGCATCTGCTCTCGGGCCACGACGGCCACCCTTGCCCCGCTGGAGACCGGCCTATCATCGGGATCGACGCTCCGACCAAACAACATCTCGTTGAAAATAGTCGAACCTCTCGCCAGTTCCGTGGCCTCGCCGTTCTGCAACGCCGCGGATAGCTCTGCAACAGCCCTTGCACAACTCCGGTTTGAATTCTTCGGCCCGAAGTGCGACTGTTGTGCTAACGCTGGCGTCGCCGGTGACAAGGGTAACGAGCGTAAGGGTAACAACTTTCGGGGGTTATCGATGAAACTGAGCCGTCTCGCGCTCGCGCTATTGATCGCTTTCGCCGTCTTCGCTTCTGATTCGCCGGACACACGCGAAATCACCGATCCAAAGTCTCTTACGTCGCAGGCTGAGCTTGGCGCTGGTCCCGTTCCGATCGACGATCTCTTCTACACGCGCGGAATCATCGGCCCATCCTGGTCGCCCAACGGAAAGGAGATTGTCTTCTCGACCAATATTACGGGCCGCTACAACCTGTGGAAAGTGAAGGCAGCAGGCGGTTGGCCAATTCAGCTCAGCCAGTCGGACGACCGCCAAAGCAGCGCGGCATGGTCGCCCGACGGAAAGTGGATCGTTTTCGAATCGGACAAGGGCGGCGGAGAAATTTACGATCTCTACTCGATCCCGAGCGAAGGCGGCGAAATCACCAACCTGAACCTTACCCCCGATATTTCCGAAACAAATCCCGTCTGGTCTTCCGATGGATCCTGGATCGCGATGAATTACAAGCCGAAGATGGCTTCGGCGATCGATATCGCGGTTCTCGATTGGAAAACACGCGCAGTTCACAATCTGACGCAGGAAAAAACCAGGGATCACAACTGGTCGAATCCGGTTTGGAGTCCTGATGGAAAAACGATTTATGCGTCGCGAGCCAACGCCAACTTTACCGATTCGGATGTTTATCGCATCGATGTCGCAATCGGCGCCACCGAGAATCTCACCGCGCACGAAGGCCAGCGGCGCACTTTCGTTTCCTCATTATCGCCGGACGGCCGCACACTGCTCGTGGGTTCCGACAGGCCCGGCGGATTCCCGAATGTCGCGCTTCTCGATCTCGCAACGAAACAGATGACGTGGGCGACCGATACGAAATGGGAGGCGAATGCGGCCGATTTTTCTCCCGACGGCAAGGAGTTCACCTACGTGATCAATGCTGACGGCCGAAGCGGCACTTACCTCGCCGACACCGCCACGCGCTCTGGCGCAAAAATCAACGTACCGGCCGGACTCAACCTCTATCCCGGCACCCCCTCGTCATTTTCGCTGGACGGTTCTCGGCTCGTCGTTTCGCACCAAAGCTCCACGCAGCCCGCCGATTTGTGGGTCTACGACATCGCTCCGAAGCAGCCGCACCAGTTGAGCTTCTCTGCCGTCGCTAGCCTCACGGCGGCGAAAATCCCTCCTTCGATATTGGTTCACTACAAATCCTTCGACAGAAAAATCATCAGCGCGTTCGCCTGGATGCCTTTCAACCTCAAGCGCGACGGCTCGAATCCCGCGATTGTCTTACCCCACGGAGGCCCTACTGGGCAGACGCAGGATGCGTTCAATCGCACCGTGATCGCTCTCGTGACGCGCGGATACATCTGCATCGCGCCCAATCCGCGCGGATCGACCGGGTACGGAATGGAATTCCAGCTTGCGAATACAAAGGATTTGGGCGGCGGCGACTTGCAGGACGAAGTCTATGCCGTGAAGTTTCTCGAAGCCACCGGCTACGTGGACCCGAAGAAAATCGGTATCACCGGCGGTTCCTATGGCGGCTTTATGACGCTGATGGCCATCGGCAAAACTCCCGATATCTGGGCGGCGGCCGTCGAATCCTACGGCATCATCAACTGGTTCACGATGCTTCAACATGAAGACCCGCGTTTGCAGGAGTACGAAAAATCTCTGCTGGGCGACCCGGAAAAGGACCGAGCCATCTACGAAGCCGATTCGCCGCTGAAATATATTCGCGACGCAAAAGCGCCGCTCCTCGTTCTCCAAGGCGAAAACGACATCCGCGTTCCGAAGGAAGAGGCAGAGCAGGTGGTTCAAATCCTGAAGGATTCTGGAAAAACGGTGGACGCGCACTTCTATCCCAACGAGGGCCATGGGTTCGCCAAACGGGAGAACCAGATCGACGCCATCCATCGTACCGTCGAGTGGTTTGACCGCTACCTCAAAAACAAAAACTGACGTCTTATCACGCCGATCTAGTTCTGCTCGATGGCGATCCAACGAAGGACGTGGCCAACACAGAGAAAATCGCAGCCGTGATTTTGCGAGGAAGATTCATCGTGCGGGCGGAGTTCGAGGCGATACTCGCCAGAGCGCGCACGGCAGCATCTCCGCGCCGACGATGACAAATGATCCGAAGTGATGGCCCAAAACGTATTAAAAAATCCCAATCGCAAATCGGGACTAGCGAATCCGTCCGGCTTCCCAGGCATTGCTCAGCCGGCGCGTAGTTTCGCGCAAACGGACCGCGAGATCGACGACGGTTTGCAGACGCTGCGCATCGGCGGGCGGCAAGCGGTCGCGATGAGAAAGAACCAGCTCCGCATTACCCAAAATCCCGGTGAGCGGGTTATTGATCTCGTGCCTGAATATTTCCGCGGTCTCCGCCGGAAAACCATTCCAAGGTGCGCCCAGCGGAGTTTCCGAACGCTCCGCCCATCGTAGCCGCCGCTCCACGAGGCTTGTCGCCAAGGCGGCGAAATCTCCTGCCCGCGCCACGAAATCCACATCTCCTTCGGCAACAAGCCTTTCGACCTCCGTCTGCCGGGCAATGCCGGCCACCAGAACCAGGGGCGCCGCTTCGGTCAGCTGCCGCAGCGATTCTTCCAGCAGCGCGCCCATTAAGATTTCTTCGTCTAGCAAAATCACGCGGGGAGAAAAGGACGCCGACTGCCGCCGTAATTCAGCAAAATCAGTCGCAATTGCCACGTGACCGAATCCCGCGAACCGCTCTGTTTCGCGGTTCAGGCGCTCAGCAAGCGTCGCGTCGGCAACTCCAAATAGAGCGCGGCGCTGGATTGTGGCAATCATTTGTGGAGAACCCGTGTTCATTTCCGTTTGCTTAGCCTGCCAGTTTGACTATCAGTGGCCTGAAGTGGTGGAATGAGTTTTCTCTGTTGAGCCGGCGTTCGCGGCCACTTTCGGCGGATGGCGCTCGAGCACCCGATTGACCGCTAGTTTCAACTCCTCAACTAGAAACGGTTTAGCAAGATAGGGCAGCCGGTGCGATTCCAGGAATTCCAGCGAGCAGGGCGCGAGCGTGTCGCCGGTGATAAAAACGATCCGCTCCTTTATAGGACTTCCCACGCGCACCAGGGCGTCGTAGAACGCGGGTCCGTCCAGCCGGGGCATACGCAGATCGCAGATCACAAGATCGTAACGTTTCCGCGCAATTCTCGTGAGTCCGTCCTGACTATCGAACGCCGCCTCAGCCTCGTGCCCCTCTTCCTGCAACACGTCCACGATCAATTGCGCCACCGTCGCCTCGTCTTCCACTACGAGAATTCTGCCGTTCGGACTTGAACCGGCTCTTCCTTCCATTTTCGGCAGAGCCGCGGCCGCATGTTCTGTAAGGGTTGAAATGATTGGTAGTTCAACTACGAATTTCGCACCGGAACCGCGGTGGCTTTCGAGAGTGATGTCGCCGCCGTGTTGCTGCACGATGCCATACACGATGGAAAGGCCAAGACCGGTACCGACGCCTGCCGGCTTGGTAGTAAAAAAGGGATCGAAAATGCGCGAAGCAATGCTCGGCGCAATTCCGGGTCCGTCGTCGGAAATTTCCAGAGCAATTCTGCTGCCAGACGCGCAGTGCGTCCGAATCCAGACGTGCCCGCGCCCGCGATCTCCGAGCAGCGCTTGTTCCGCATTCACGAGCAGATTCAAGACCACTTGCTGCAACTGGTACGGATCCGCCATCGTTTCCGGTAGGTCGGCTGCAAGTCCGCACTCCACGACGATGTTCTCGACTCGCAGCTCATAGCTGCGGAGCGCCAGCGTGCGTTCGACGATCTCGTTCAGATCGACGCGGGTGCGCTCCGGCTTGTTTTCGCGGGCGAAATACAGAAGATTTTTTACGATCCGGCGCGCCCGCTCGGCTTCTTGAAACACTTTGCCTGCTTCCGCTTGCTGCGGCGCCGAAAGTCCGTGGCCGAGCAAGAGTTGCGCGTAGCCCATGATCGCGGTGAGCGGATTATTCAGCTCGTGAGCGATGCCGGAGACGAGTTGCCCGAGCGCCGCCATTTTTTCCGTCTGCAACAGCTTCGATTGGATCTCTCGCTTCCCGGTGACGTCGTAGTACAGTTCCAGCCACCCGGCGGCTGGCCCTCCGCGACTGAGCACTGGCCGCGAGTAGCGTTCCAACACTCTCCGCGCCGGACGTACGAGTTCCAATTCATCTTGTGAGGGTGTTTCGTCTCCTGCAGAAAATTGTTTCCAGGGTATTGAAAAGGTCTCAGGATCGCGAAAGCGCGCCGCGACGAGAGATTCGAGTTCGCCAAACGTCCGGCCGACTTGTGTGTCCTTTAAATTCAAGCCAAAGAGCTGTCCGAAGCGCGCGTTCGCAAAACGGATTCGGCCGTAAGGATCGAAAAGAATCACCCCCGCCTCTAGGGCATCGAGGAGGCTAGAAAGTTCGGCTTCGAGTTGGTGCGTTCGCTCTTCCGCGCGTTTTACTAGGACGCCGTCTTCGATGCAGAGCAGTAGGTGGTTTGAGCCTGGCAGGACCGCGCGCAGGATGACTCGCACTGGAAAACCGTTATCGAGCGCTCCATCGATGCTGCACGGATCGCGGAGAGCCTTCGGACCAGCGCCGCAGGCCGAAGATTGTTTGCACCAAGAGCGCAGGTCCTCTCTGGCCGGCGACGAAATGAATTCAGCCAGATTCTTCCGCCGCTCGTGCCCGCCCGTAAGCCTCAACATTTGCTGAGAACGCCGATTCGCTTGGTGCACGGCGCCTAGCGAGTCCACGACGATGAGAGCCTCTCCGCTCGATTCGAAAACGGCGCTAAACGCAGCGCCGTCGAAGAGCTGCATCATTTCAGCGCGCGGGCTTGAGGGAACACTGTGCTCGGCTGTAAGCAGGCTGCCGGTGCCGGCGAGGGTGGAGTTCAGGCGTTTCGGCATTTCGGCTTCACCAACGCGCCTGTACGATCCAGTAGCTGCATAGCAGCGCCACACTCATTGCAACAGCATATTCAAGAGCGCGGCGAGCGAAACGCAACGGACGTTCGTAAAGCGCGGCACTTCGGGTGGTCGGCATGCAATTTCCAATGCACAGCGCCGACCATCTCGCGAACGATTCAATTAGAATGTTTTCAACAATCTCGAGGAGACTGAAGTGAAACTGCGGCGAAGCGGTTTCCCAGTTCGAAACGAATCCCGGCGGGAGTCCCTATTTGAAAATTCTTCGGTGGTGAGAGGGACCGCGAGGTAATTCGGGAGGCCGCTATTGGGAGCGATATGAGTTGCAAACGTGGGCGAGGCAAGCATGCCGTGCCGAGACCTGAAAAACGCAGTTGCGAAAATTTATTCGCTGTCTCTCAGCTGAAACAGAAAGTCAACGAGGCACGATACGGTCAGTTTCGGACATGTGCCTCCGCTTCGTACTGCTTTAACTTGCGGTACAGCGTGGTTTTTCCAATTCCGAGCAGCCGTGCAGCGGCCAGCTTGTCACCACCCGATTCCCGCAACGCGCGCTTGATCGCGCGGCGCTCGAGCTCCTCGAGAGGCAGAAGCACGTCATTCTGAGGCAATTTCTCGTTAGTGCCGTATTGTAGGTTCGAGGGCAAGTCACCTACGTGCAGGAGAGAGCTTGTACCCAGCGCAACCGCGCGTTCGATCACGTTTTCGAGTTCGCGTACATTGCCGGGCCAGTCCCAGGCCATGAGCTTCGTCATCATATCTTCTGCGACCGTGCGGATGGGCCCATCCGTGTCGCTAAATTTCTCAAGGAACGAATTGACGAGGAGCGGGATGTCGCCTTTGCGCTCGCGCAGTGGCGGCAGCTTGATTTGGACTACGTTCAGCCGGAAATAAAGGTCCTGCCTGAAGCGGCCCTCTCTTACTGCGGTTTCCAAGTCCCGGTTCGTCGCGGCGATAACTCGCACAGAAATCGAGATTCGATCGGTCGAGCCTACGGGTCGTATTTCCTTCTCCTGGATTGCGCGCAGGAGCTTGGCTTGCAGGTCCACGGGGAGATCGCCGATTTCATCGAGGAACAGTGTGCCGTTGCCGGCGGCTTCCATCAGCCCCCGCTTCGTTTGGTTCGCACCGGTGAAAGCACCCTTCATGTAGCCGAACAGTTCGGATTCAATCAACGTGGGAACGAACGAGGAGCAGTCCACCGGAGCGAAGGGTCGGCTGCTACGGGTCCCGGCAAAGTGAATGGAGCGCGCGACGAGTTCCTTTCCGGTGCCGCTTTCCCCAAGGATTAAAACCGGATAATTGTGCTGGCTCACCTTCTCAATGAGCTTGTACACGCGTTGCATCTTCGGAGATAGACCGATGAGTCCGGCGAAGCCGGGACGCGTGCGAAGCTGCTCCCGCAGGACTCTATTTTCCTCGTCGAGTTCGAGCGAGTGGACCACGCGATCGAGCTTCGTGCGCAGCTCGGGAATATGAAAAGGTTTGGTGACATAATCTGCCGCTCCAAGGCGCGTCGCTTCCACCGCGCTCTCAATGGTTCCATATTGAGTAAGCACAATTACAGGTACTCGCGGATGGGTCTGCCTCACACGCTTGAGCAGTTCGAGCCCGCCGATTTCAGGAACGCGCAGATCGGTGAGGATCACATCGACCGGATACTGCTCCAAGATGTCGAGGGCTTGCTCCGTGGTAGACGCAGTGCGCGTGCGTAAACCCGATTCGTTTGCGATGTCACGGCAGAGATCGCGAGTGGCGTTCTCGTCGTCGACGATGAGGACTGTCGCTGCGATTGATCGTTCGGTTGCCAAGACCGTTTCAGTTCCGCTCGCCACCGGTAAGACCCCCATTACCAATTCCCGTTCCGGATTCATAGCAACGCGAGCACCAATTTAGAAACTTCTCAACTGCTCACAAATCGGAACTTAGCCCTGCTGTTTTCTTTTCGCCACGGAATGTAGTTCCAAAAGGGGTCAACACACAAGTCCGTAAAGATACTGATCAGAACTAAGTCCTTATTTGCTAGGAAGATGCGAGATTAGCTACGTACTTATTCCAATTTGAAACTCAGATATCGCTCAGAACGTTCGATTGAAAGTTTGCTAGTGACCGGAATCTAAGCGTGTCGCTAGAACCTCAGGACTGGAGAGATCAAGCAGATATAAGCTGTCGCTGGCCGAAGCCGCGTAGATAGAATCGGCAGCAAAACCTGCGACGATGACTGGAAAATAAGCGGGCCCCGCTGACCCGACGGGATTTTCGATTCGCCGCCAGTTGGCGCCTCTGTCGCGTGAAATGTACAGGCCATTGCCCTCCAGGGAGACGGCCCAGAACTCGGGACGTACGAGCACATCTTCAATCGCAGAGGCGGGGAGGCCGGACTGTGCTCTCGACCACATTGCTCCACCGTCGTGGGAGATATAAAGGCCTGCCGGAGAAGTCGCAAGGAGCGTGGTCGGGTCAGCGACTTCCAGCCGAAGCGCACCTTGAGATTCGAGCGGAAGATCGTGCCACCTCCAGGAGCGGCCAGAATCACTCGAAGACAACATTCCGCGCGAGGTGACGACGCGCATTTCAGCGCCATCAGCGGAGACTCGGACGCAATCCACGGGCAATGCGAGCGACGAAAAAAGCAGTAGGGACCAAGATTTTCCAGCGTCGCTCGATCTGAACAATCCTTCTTCGGTAGCCGCAAACCATTCATTCTCGCTGAACGCCAAATCGTTTACTGTGGCTCGGAACTCTGTTGCCGCCGGCCTTATGTGCCGAGCCGCTGGGTTCGCCACGCCTGCCCTGCTGATCTGGCCGCGCTCGACAAGCATCCCAGCGCGGAGCCATCGGCCGCTGTTCGCATCCAGCCGCCCGAATCCGCCAGACGTGAGGGCCACCCACCAGCCATCGGGCGTGGAGTAAAGGCGCCGCACGGATGCGGATGCCAGGCCGGAGCCCAGCTGCAACCACGTCTCGCCCGCATCGTCCGTTGTTACGATTGGGTCGGAAGCATTCGCCAGGACAGCACCCAGGCGGCCTGGATTCTCGCGATCGAGCGTCAGGGAAACGATGCGGCGATGCTCGAAGCCATCATTTGCCGGCTCAAACTTGCCGGACATACCTTCGCTGATGAGAACCCCCTGTTGTTCCGTCCCAAGCAATACCTGAGAAGGCGCCGATTCACCGAATGCCGGAAGAACCAGAAGCGAATTAATCACCCAATCGCTCGCCGATGCGCGCCGCCAACGATCCCCGCCCGTGCTCGATTTCCAAAGCCCGTCGGTCGTTCCCGCGTAGAGCGTACCTGGATTCGCCGAATCAAATCGGATCACGAGCGCGCGTTTGGACGAATCGGGAATGCCTTGAATTCGCTTCCAATGCGAACCGGCATCATCACTGCGGTAGATACCTGAGCAAGCGCTCGCGAAGATCTGTTCCGGGTTCGATGGGTTCACCGCGAGGCTGAGCACATCGGAATCGTCGATCATCCCGTCATGAATGGCGACCCAGTCCTGGCCGCCGTCAGTGGTTTTCCAAGGGAGATGAAACGTTCCGGCATAGATGATTTCGGGATTTCGTGGATCAACGGCGAGCGAATCAAAATTTCGCAGCTCGGGATCGTTTGCGGGCGTAATTAACTCCCAGCTCTTTCCAGCATCGTGAGAGCGAAACAATCCATCGAGCGCGCCAGCGACGAGCGTATCCGGATCGGTCGGCGCCGCAACAAGAGCGCGAACAGAATGGCCAGCCAGACCGGATGCGCTCCAAGATCGTCCGCCATCGCTGCTTCGATAGATTCCGCCGCCTTCGCCTTGTTTTTCACGCGTCCAGGTGGAAGCGAACAGAGTGGTGGGTTCGCGCGGATCGACCAAGATCGATGTAACGATCGCGTTGCGTGAGGCGCCAACCATTCCGAGGAGGCGCCAGCGGCGGCCACCGTCCACCGAGTCAAAAATATGGCCGTCAGTGGTTCCGAGATAGACGACGTTTGGCCGCGCGGGATCGCTCGCGAGGGCGCGAACGTCGCCGCCAGCGGGCCCGAGAGGTTTCCACGTTTGAGACGTAGCGCACGGAGCCCCGAACAAAAACCCAAATGAAAGAATGAGGAGAAGTGAAATCGGAAAAAGGGTCCACGCAAATACGCTGCGACCGAAACGACGGAAGGTATGACGACTTGCCATCATTGCAGTTATTGCTCAGACGAATGCGGGTGATGAGTCGATCGGAAAAAACTCCCAGCGGACTCAAGTCCCCCAACGTCGATTGCTTTCCTTTTCCCTCAGCACCAACTATCAGTAAGTCGCGCCGTCCGGCACCAGCACCACATCGACGCGCCGATTCTCTTTGCGAGCTCCTGCGGCGCCGGTTGACGAGCGCACGTCCACGCGCGAACCGTCGATTCCCTGTTTCCCGGCAAGATATTTCTTTGCCTCATCGGCGCGACGCGAAGCCAGTTTCGACGCACCAGCCTCTGTTGGATCGGCAAATCCCACGAGCACGACTTTTGCCTTCGGGTCGCTCTGCAATCGCACGGCGGCATCGTCAAGTACGCGCTTGCAGACATTGTCCGCACGCGCGCTCCCCGGCCTGAACGAGCAATCGCTGATTTTGCTCGCCTGCGGCGGAGCCGGTGGCTGTTCGACGGTCACGGACGTGGAGCAATCGGCTGCCCCACCTGCGCCGTTCTCAACGCGACCGGTTATAGTGTACGTGCCAGGAGCGAGTCCCGATGTATCGAACTGCACACTCGAACTAGATTCCGAGGCGTTCACAATCTGGCCGCCATTCGCTTGCCAGCTGTACCGCAACGCGGTGTTCGATTGATCGTTCACGGTTGCCGTGATTTGTGCGCGCTCGCCTGCCGTCACCGATGAGCGGTCCGCAGAGCAAGACATCGTGGGCGCGGGCGGTTTGGGCTTGGGATCGACCCGGATATTGGTCGAACAAGTGGACGTCTTGCCCGCGCCGTCATCGACGCGGAGTGAAAGCGTGTACGTCCCCGGCGCGACACCCTCCGAATCCCATCGCGCATACGGGCTGCTCCCATTTGTAATTTTACCTTCATTGGCCGTCCATGTGTATGTAAGCGGATGTCCCCACGAATCGGTTGCAGTGGCGGTGGTTTGCACGGCCTCGTTTGAGCCTTCCACGACGGACGACTTGTCCGCCGAGCACGACGACGTCAGTTGATCCGGCTCGCGCGGTTTTTCCGGCCAATACGCTCCCGCGAGCTTGACGATGAAGCCGTTGCGGTCCTGGTGGTTAAGCAAGCTCAGCGAATATCGATAGCCGACGTCCAGCGCGATCCTCCTGATGGGATAGATGCGGATGCCAGTCGTGGTGTCGACCGGGTCGCGTCCGCCGAAGGTTGTATTTTGAATGCCGCTGCGCACGTAAATGAGTCCGGTGTATTCCGTTATGATCTGAAGACGCTTGCCAGGGAAGACGAGCATGCCGGCTCCCACTCCTATTTCGTCCGACAGATTCAGCACGGCAGGCGAGATTGGGGTCGGAGCAGTGGGCGGACCGGGCAAATTCAGAAGATCGATCGTCGAGAATTTTTCGCCAGGGCGGTAGCGATACGACCAGTTGAAAGTCACCAGAAGGCTGTTGTGCAGGATTGTCTTGCTCGCTTCAAGGCCAATCCCGTAATTGAATCTCCCGTATTGGACCTCATTCCTCAACAGATCGCTCAGTCCCGATTGCGTGGGAATGAAAAAATCGTTGCGAATCGAAAGGCTGAAGGGCTTGCCGCGTTTTTCCGAAAGCAAACCGATCTTGAAGCCGAGATCGAGTTCACCTACACCGCCGCCGTTGTGAGATGCAAACGGGTAGTCCTCTACATATGCGGGTGCGATGCCGGTTCCGGGCAGAATCGACCGATAAATTGTGTTGCGATATTGCGGAAAGCCGAGTGTCGCGTTACTTAAGCTCAATTGCGAGGGCTGGTCCACATGAATGTGCTCGTCGGCAGCCACCTGGAAGAAAACGGAGAACCAGCGGTTGAAGCCCATGCCGAAGCCGGGTACTGTCTGCAGCACCGTGATATTGCCTGGCATACGCGAGAACTTATTCACGCCGATCGAGAGATCCACTGCTCCTGGCGGAAGTGTTTCGCCGGTTTCGAGGGTGAATAGACCCGGGTTGCCGTCGAGAGCCGGCATCGGAACGTACTTGGGGACGTGCTCGGAATCGTCCCTTGCCGACGACCGCTGCGGCTTTGGAGCGGGCTTTGCTGGTTTCGCGGGCGATGCTGTCGCGTCTGGCGGAGCTGATGTGATTGTAGTATCGGACTTTGAGCCGGGTGTCACGTTCCCTTCGGTAGCCGCCGGCTGATCTTTCTTGCCGTCGTTCGTTCCCTTGTTTTTGGCCGCGTCATCGGCAAAGCTGCTTGAAATTAGGAAGAGCGCAAGAAAAAACGTCACTCCCATGCCCTTCAGGATTCTCATCTACTCCTCCTAAAATTGCCTGCGCTTACAAAGGCCGAAAAGCTAGAAATGCGCCCGCATCGGTCGCAATATCAAAAGTCCAAGTGATTTAAACCTGGGAGCCTGACTAGAACGAGCTGCCGTAATCGGGCGGATTATAATTCACGCCTACCGCTTCAAGAACAAATATTTCTCGCCGACCCGCTCATGGCTTCGCGCAGGTTGCATCGGCCGATACTCGCTCGCTGTCATCTCGTGTATAATGCGTTCGAACGTCTTCCCTTCCCGGCGAAGGCGGCAAGCCAATAAATTCAAGGAGAAGCATATGAAGTTCGCAAAAATGCTTCTGGCTGCCGCGGTATTTTTCGCCGCAGCCAGATACCCCGCGTTCGCCAGTGACCAGCAAATTGATCAGCAAGGCAGTCAGCACACCGATCAGCAGTCTGAGCAGTCCGTGGATTCTCAGGCAGGCGGCGATACAAATGATAAGCCTCCGCCGCCAGTAAAGCCTGCGCGAAGCCCTCACGACCATTCGCAAAATCGAGTGAGCGAGCGGCCGCCGATTCCCGAGGGTCCGCGTCTGCTTATTGGGTTGGAAGACACACTCGACACCAAGCACGACAAAGCCGGCAGGCGGTTCGTCGCCAGAACTCTCGAGCCGATTACGACGGCAGAGGGAGATGTGATTCCGCAGGGCGTTCAAATCCGCGGGCACATTGACAAGGTGCAGGCCGCCGGAGACACAGGACGCGCGCTCATGTGGCTCACGTTCGACGACATCCAGACGCCGCGCGGCTGGCGGCCGTTTGTAGCGCAATTGATCGATGCCCCTGGAGTTCACTCGGTTCACGTGCTGTACGATCGCGAAGGAGAAATTCAAGCCGCATCAGTGAATCGGGATCAAGCGATGAAGGCTGCGATGGCGGGCGCATTTGCCGGCGCCGCCACAGGCATGGCAACCGGCAAAGAAAAGGATGCCGCGATGGCCGCTGCTACGGCTGCCGCGACAGCTTTCATGGTCGCTTACGGGCTCGGCCAGGAATTCACGCTTGAGAAAGGCACGAAGCTGGAGCTGGTTCTCGAGCGGCCTCTTCATATCGGCCGCACCTAAAGAACTCTCGAAGGTAGCACTAATACACCTACGGCCGTCGGGCTCCGCAAGATGGGTGTGCCTGTCGCTGAACCGCGCAATGCTTGGTATTGTCCGATTCGCCGTGCTTGCGCGTTCGCTTGGATTTCCGCGAAACTGCTGGTAGGCTCGATTCAACGATGCCACCAGAAAATCAATCGCAGCGCATACTGATTGTCGAGGACGAAGACAACGCACGCAAAGGTTATGAAGCGCTCCTGCGTAAGTGGGACTGCGAAGTTCTTGGGGTCGCCACCGGCGAAGAGGCTTTGGCGAAATTTCCAGAATTCTCTCCAAGCGTAATCCTAGCCGACGTCGAGCTGCCCGGGATGAACGGCCTCGATTTGCTCGGCCATTTGGGCGATGAGATCCAACGTATACCAGTGATTATCATCACTGGCCGCGGCAGTGACGAGCGCGTTGTACAAGCTATTGAAGCCGGCGCCTTTTGGTATATCGAAAAGCCGCTGAAACCTCCCGTCCTTCGTGCCTTGCTGGATCGCGCGCTCGGCCGCGTGCGCGATCAAAAAGCCGTCGCAGCTCTGACCAAAGAACTGCGCGATGCGGGCAAGCTGGGTGTTTTGGTCGGCGCTTCGCGCGAAATGCGCGATGTGATGCATCAAGTGGAGATCGCAGCGCCTTCCACAGCCCCTGTACTCATCACCGGAGAGACCGGCTCCGGCAAGGAAATGGTCGCGCGCTCGATTCACATGCTCTCCCCTCGCGCCGACAAGCCTTTCGTGGCGATCAATTGCTCCGCAATTCCCGAATCGCTAATGGAAAGCGAGATTTTCGGCCACGAAAAAGGCGCATTCACAGGCGCCGCGGAACGCCGGATCGGGTGCTTCGAACTGGCCGAGGGCGGGACGCTATTGCTGGACGAAATCGGCGAAATGCCCGCACCCACGCAAGCGAAGCTCCTGCGCGTTCTCGAAGACCACAAGGTCCGGCGACTCGGCAGTAAGGTGGAAACGCCCGTAGACGTGAGAGTTCTTGCTGCTACGAATAAGAATCCCGAGCAGGCGGTGGCTGACGGCCAGTTGCGGCGCGATCTCTATTTCCGTCTAAATGTCTTCCACATTCACCTGCCGCCGCTGCGCGAACACAAAGAAGATTTGCAGCCTCTGGTCGAGCGCCTGCTGGCCGAAATTTCCGAAAAGCACGGAAAAGCAGTCTCCGGTGTCGGCGCCGATGTGATGGAAATGTTTAAGTCGTATCCGTGGCCGGGTAACGTGCGCGAGCTGCGCAATGTGTTGGAACGTTCCGCAATCGCGTCTGACCGCGGCACCATCACGCGCCAACATCTCCCCTCCGATTTCGGCCGCACGCCCGCTACGATGGCTTCCGGTCTTGGCGGGTTGCGATTCCCAATCGGCACCACGGTTGACGCGGTGGAACGCGAGTTGATTCTCCAGACGCTGGCCGCGACCAATCAAAATAAAACGCGCGCAGCGGATTTGCTCGGCATAAGCTTGAAGACCCTCCACAATAAGCTGAAAGAATACGAGGCAGGGCGGAAAGATGCGGCTCAGCCTTAAAACGAAGTTCACGCTGGCGATCTCGCTGCTCGTCCTGGCGGTCGTTGCAGTCGTCTCGGGCCTCTACCTCGGCCAGCTTACCAAGCAGGTTTTGCGACAGTCGGAGGACCGTGCCACTCTCGTCGCGCGACAAGTGTTCTTCGCCTGTAGAAGTGCGCTCGTAGACGCCTCCGAACGCGGTGAAACACCGGCCTCGCCGAGCGCCGCTGATTTGCGCGAGTATGTCCGCCGGGCGCTCGACAACAGCAGCGCGCTAAATTCCCTATTGGAATCGGCGGTCGGATATACGGAAACAATTTATGAAATCACGATCACTGACCAGAACGGCATCGTGCTCATTTCGAGCGACTCTGGCCTGCGTGGTCAAAAGTTGGCTGCCCGGCCCGATATTTCTTCGCTGGTCCACAAGCAAGGATTTTTTCAAGAGTTGCGCACGCTCTATGGGCCTCCACAGGTTTACGAATACCGTTACCCATTCGAGCTGAATCAATCCAAATTTGGCGATATCCGCATCGGGCTTTCGTCGGCGCTCATACGCGACGAAATTTCACCAAGCCTTGAAAAAGCCGGATACTACGCGCTCGGGTCCGTCCTTCTTTCCACCTTCCTAGCGTTCCTCGTCACACGCGTTTCGCTCGCTCCCATCGATCGTATCTCGGCCCAACTGGACCGCATCTCCGCCGGCGAATTTGACTTCGAACCGGTGGAGCGCACCGATGAACTTGGCAAGGTCAGCGCAAAAATCGTCGGTATCGGAAAACAGTTGCGCGACGTGCGCGAAATTTTCAGCACGCTGCGGGAAAATCTCGATCAGGTGATGGGCGGGCTTGAGGATGGCCTGTTGCTCTTCAACTCCGAGGGCCAGGCGGTGCTCGTCAGTCCTTCCGTGGAAAAATTTTTCGGGGGTCGCGCCTCAGAACTTCGAGGACTTCGCGTGAGCGAAATTTTTCCTCCGGGACATGCCGTTCGAAACGTCTTGCACATTAATGGAGATGAAATCGAGCCGATCGAAGGCGCAGAACTCACGTACGTAGCCGGCCCGGGTCCCGACCGCATTGGCTTGAGCGCGCAGGTGATTCGCGAGCACGGCGCTCGCATGGGTACGCTGGTCACCCTTCGAGACGTCGAATCACTCGAGCGCATCGGGAATCAGCTGCAGGTTTCCGAGCGACTCGCGGCGCTGGGCCGCGTGACGGCCGGTGTAGCGCACGAAGTGAAAAATCCGCTCAACTCGATGCGCCTCTGGCTCGAAGTCTTGAAGGCAAACATGCCTACCGATCCCGAGCCGCAGCAGGCCGTGAAGATGCTCGATAGCGAAATCGATCGGCTCGATCGCGCCGTGAAAACCTTCTTGAATTTCACCAAGCCGGTGGAGTTGAGACTCGAAGAAACGGATATCCGGCCACTTCTGCAAGACGTGATCGATGCAGCGCGTCCTTCCATTGTGAAGGCCGGCGTGGATCTCCGCGTCGATTTGCCGTCGGAGTTTCCCACCCTGCTGCTCGACCAGCAGCTGATCCATCAGGCCATGCTGAATCTCGTGTTGAATGCGTCGGAATTTACTCCGAGAGGGGGACGCATCACTCTCGCCCTGAGGCGCAGCAGCGACACCGCGATCATTTCCGTGGCCGATTCCGGAAAAGGAATCTCGCCTGAAGATCAGAAGAAAATATTTCAGCTGTTTTTTACAACGCGACCCGGAGGCTCTGGCATCGGGCTGGCAAACGCCTTTCGATTTGTACAACTGCACAATGGTCAGATAGAATTCGAGTCGGAGGTAGGGCGCGGAACCACCTTCCGGGTCGAGTTGCCTCTTGCACACGCCATCGAGATGGCCGCCGGAAAGGTTCGCGATTTCAGCACGCCCTTTGCAGAAGATAAAAAGATAAATGCCCAGCCGTAAATCCAACGCTCGAGCCCTCCTAGCGTTGCTCGCGGGTGGAATTTCGCTCTTTGGGGTAGGATGCGCGGAGAAAAAGGTTCAAGCTGCCGCGCCTGTCAGTTCTCCGCCAGCGAAAGCCGCAATTGAAACTCCGCCTCCCTCGACTACCGCTCCGGACACGACCGCCATGCCTCCGGTGGCCGCGCAGACACCTGCACCCGACATTCCAGCTGCGTCTAGTACACCGCCACCGATGATTGCGCCCGAGACCGAGGCCAAGCCAGCGCCGAAGCCTCAAAAGCCCGCGCCCGAACCGCCGTCCGCTGCGGAAGATCGCGCGCGCCCGCCTGCCCCGCAGATCTCGCCGCAGCTCTCCGAAAATGACAAGGCGAATTACCAGCGGGGCATCGCTGAAGATATTGGAGTCGCGGAGGGCAATCTTAAACAAACCAATGGGAAGCGGCTCAACGCGCAACAAACTGATCTGGTGGACAAAATTCGCAGCTTCCGGGACCAATCGAACAATGCTGCTAAAGAAGGCGACCTCGCTCGCGCCAGGAATCTAGCTCAGAAGGCCCGGCTTCTCTCCGTCGAACTCGTCAATTCTCTTTAGTCTTTTGGTGCTTCCCTCTCCTGCGGAGCATCGCGCCGCGCCTTTTGCTAAGATAATCGAGTGGAAGTCGCAGACGTTATTATCGTTGGCGGCGGAGTGATCGGCGCTTCGATTGCCTTCGAGCTGGCCGCCGAAAAGCTCGATGTCCTTTTGATCGATAGCCAACAACCGGGGCGTGAAGCTTCTTGGGCGGCAGCTGGAATGCTATCGCCCGGACCGGATTCGCCGGATGCGCTTCCGCTGGTCCCGCTCGCTAAGGAATCCATGCGGCTTTATCCCGAATTTATCGCTTCCGTCGAGGAATTATCGGGAAAAATCACCGCTTTCGCCCGCAAAGGCGTATTCGAGGTTTTCACCGCGCCGAATGGCGAATCGGAACGCGACAAAATGGTCGCTCAGTACCAGACACTGGGACTCTCGATCGAGCCGGTTGCAACGTCCGTTGCAAGAAAGGCGGAGCCGGCTCTAGGGCCGGCAGTTCGAGCGGCTGCGTGGCTTCCGCAAGAAGCAACTCTCGATCCGCGGATGTTGATGGAGGCTTTGTTGTCCGCACTCCAGAATCGCGGCGTTGGAATTCTTTTGGATTCGCCGGTGTCTAGCGTGATGGTGGACGGAAATCACTGCACCGGAGTTGTCACACGCGGTCGGAATATCCCAGCAAAATCCATCGTTGTAGCGGCGGGATGCTTCTCGGGAGCTATCGACTGGCTTGGCCGCTATGCGCCGACCCGGCCCATCCGCGGGCAATTGCTCGCTCTTGAGTCGAAAAGCGTCGGCCTGGCAAGGACACTGCGCTCGAACAAAGCGTATCTCGTGCCGCGCCCCAATGGGCGGATCATCGCGGGAAGCACGCTCGAAGATGCCGGTTTCGAGAAGCACGTGACGCCCGCAGGCGTTCGAAAAATTCTCGATGGCGTGCTGGAACTCGCGCCGACTCTCGCCAACGCGCAACTCGTCGATGCCTGGGCCGGCTTACGTCCTGGAACTCCGGACCATCTTCCCATTCTCGGCTCGACTGACATCCGCGGCCTTTATATGGCGACGGGCCATTATCGGAATGGAATCCTTCTGGCGCCCGCGACCGCAAAGCTTTTAAGTCGCTGGATTCTCGGCGGGAAACCTAACCTCGAGACGGAGCGATTTTCGCCCCTGCGTTTCAGGGACGTAAAATCCCGCTCGACCAAAATCGCGACTGCGATTTCCTGAAGTCATCCACAACTGCTTCTCATTTAAAAAGGAATTTTGCTGCGCTGGGGTTCGCGATTTGGCGGTCCCGCTAAAGTGGAAGCTTGGCCCGGACCGGTGAACTGGTCCTTGTCCGCGTCCAAGAGAATCGGACGATTCAACGTCACATCAACTGTGGTGCCGCGCGGCAATTCTGCATCCGGACCGCGCGTGAGCAGCACGGCCATCAGCCCGGCAGCCGCACCCACTCCTGCGCCGATTCCCACCCCCTTGGCGCTCCGGGTAGCAATCCCGCCGATTCCCGCGCCGGCTGCTGTGGTTTTGGCAACTGTGCCGACATCCGACGCCTTGTCGGAATCGCCGATCACTTTGCCTTCGTTATCCACCGTCTCTCGACCGCCAGTTCCGGCATCGCGCGGAACGGCATTCAGATTCACCATGTAGCCGTTCGTCAGGATCAGCGTATTCAGCTTGATCATCAGCTCACCGCGGCCTTTTACCCGTCCGGGCCGCTTGGATTCCGTCACCTCACCACTCACGTACGATCCGGCAGGAATCGCCACGCGACCATCAACCATGATCGGGAAAAGCGTCTCGAAATAAACTGGATCGCCTACTTTGGCGCTGTGCGTCGAAATTCCGTTGTGCAGCACCAGTGGAATACTTGTTCCGCTGGGAATTTCCACCTTCCCCGGCTTGGGCGCAGACGACCCTGCTGCTGGTGCGGTCGTGGCTGGCCCTGGATTCGAAGGCGTCCCAGTTGCGGTAGGTGGAGGAGGAGTTGGCGCCGGTGGCGCGGGAGCATTCGCGGGCGGTGCAGGCGCTTGTTTTTCGATGGGCTGCATCGGGCCTTCCTGTTGCGCGAACGCGGGAACCAGGAACGCCAGACCCATCACCGTAAGCACGGCGCACCGCAACGAGAACCGAAGGTTGCTCACGCGTTCCCTCCGAATATGGCTTCCCAAGGGATGCCCTTGCCGGGCCGAGAGATGCTTCTCAGCATAAGCCTTCTCCCGCCTCCGGCCAAGAGCCGTTTAATTCCGGATGGGAGTGTACGACTAGGACACTCACATCCCTGGTAAGGCGGACCAGCCGATATACTCGAATTGCACCAACTAAGGTATATTCTTGGGACCCCTTCGAGCTGCGCCGCTACGATTTCTATCTTCACTGCGTGGGAAGACTCTTGCCATCGTCCTGCTCGCCATGATCGGCCTCGTAGGTGGCCTTTTCGCCGTTTCCTGGTTCATTCTGATGCGAGGTTTCACGAATATCGAGGAAGATTTCGCTAGCCAAAACCTCGGACGCGCCTCGAGCGCTCTTTCCCACGAACTTGAAATTCTGGACCGAACGACCAGCGAGTATGCAGCCTGGGATCAGGGCTACGCCTATTTGCAAGGCAAAAATCCAAGCTACGTCAAAACCGAATTTCCAACCTCGACATTCGTACAGCTCAAAGTGAACTTCGTCATCATCCTTGACAACTCTGGCCGAACGCTCTTCTCCAAAGGCTTCGACCTCGTTAGCTCGGAAGAAGCCCTACTTCCGCGCGGCATCGAGGCTCATCTCCAGTCCGGCTCGCTGCTCGCTTCGCACAAGGACGAATTCGGCAGGGCGGCCGGGATTCTTATGCTCCCCTCAGGACCGGTGCTCATTGATTCCCGGCCTGTCCTCACCAGTAATTCCAAGGGCCCCATCGCCGGAACAATCATCATGGGGCGCCTGCTCGATAGCGATGAGATTGAGCGCTTTAGCGAAATGATGCATACGCCCATCGACATCGAGCGTCTTGACAATAGCCAACTACAGCCTGATGTTCGTCTCGCCGCCTCGGCAATTTCACCGGCACACCGTATCGTCACGCGAACATTCGACAAAGAATCGCTGGCCGCCTATAGGACGCTGAACGATATCTACGGAAAACCCGCGCTCATTCTTCGCATCCTGCTGCCGCGAAAAATTTATCAGCAGGGCAGAACAAGCTTGCTGCAATTCCTCACGCTACTGATTGCCGCAGCCCTTATCTTTGGCGCCGTCACTCTGCACTTGCTCCAACGCGCGGTGGTCTCGCCCATCGCCAGCCTCACGGAAAACATCACCCATATAGGCGCCAGCGGCGATCTCTGTGCGCGACTCGCCGTCACTGGCGATGACGAAATCGCCTACCTCGGCAATGCCGTCAACGCTATGCTCGAAGATCTAGAAAGGACCCAACTCGATCGTCACGAAGGCCGTACCCGGCTCGCAGTGATGATGGACAAGATGCCCGCCGTGCTCTGGACAACCGACACCGAACTTCGGTTCACTTCCGGGATGGGCGCGGGACTTGAGATGCTGGGATTACGCGCGCAGGAAATGGAAGGAAAGTCGCTTTTCGAATACTTTCAAACCGATGATGCAGAGTTCGTCCCCATAGCGGCGCATCGCAAAGCGCTTACCGGGCAGAACGTCACTTACGAACTCGAGTGGCAAAAGCATATTTTCGATTCCCACGTGCAACCGCTGAAGAGCAGCGATGGACAATTGCTCGGAGTGATCGGCGTCGCGCTCGACATTACTGACCGCAAGCACCTTGCCGATCAACTCCGCGTCTCGCAGAAAATGCAGGCAGTGGGTGAACTGGCGGGCGGCGTCGCGCATGACTTTAACAATCTCCTGATGATCGTGAAGGGCCACGCCGAGATGCTGCTTGAGCGAATCGACTCTTCTTCGGCGCGTCACAACCTCGAGCAAATCCAGGGTGCCACGGAGCGGGCCGCAACGCTTACTCGCCAACTGCTCGCCTTCAGCCGCAAGCAAGTGCTACAGCCAAAGGTGCTGGACCTCAACGATGTCGTGGCCAGCATGATCAAGATGTTCGCCAGGGTGATCGGCGAAAACATCGACCTCGCATTTTTGCCTGGGTCGAAGCTCGCACCCGTGAAGGCCGACCCTGGCCAGATGGAACAAGTCTTGCTTAACCTGGTCGTCAACGCGCGCGACGCCATGCCCGACGGGGGCCGGCTCACGATCGAAACCTGCAACGTGGAACTGGATAGAGTCTCCGCTTCGCAGCATCCCGTGATGGAAGCTGGCAGCTACGTCGTGCTGATCGTCACTGACACCGGTTGCGGGATGGACGCCGGCACTCAAGCGCGAATCTTCGAGCCGTTCTTCACGACAAAAGGACAAGGGAAAGGAACTGGCCTGGGCCTCGCCACCGTGTATGGCGTGGTAAAACAGAGCGGTGGATTTATCTGGGTCTACAGCGAAGTGGATCATGGCACCACGTTCAAGATTTATCTTCCCCAGGTGACCGCAGATCTCGAGCGCGCCATTCCGGAGAAAACATCGCGCGGAATTGATTCTGGCACTGAGACCGTTCTCTTCGTGGAGGATGAGGAAAGCGTACGTGAGCTCGTTCGCGACTACCTGCGAAACTCCGGCTACCGTGTCCTCGAAGCAGCCGACGGCATCCAGGCGCTCGCAGTGGCCGCCGCTCATACTGGGCCGATTCACATTCTCGTCACCGACGTCGTGATGCCCCGGCTCAGCGGACGCGAACTCGTCACTCGAATCACAGCCGCACGGCCTGAACTCAAAATTCTCTACATCTCCGGTTACACGGACGACAGCATCTTCCGCCACGGCGTCTTGGAAGGCGGAGTCGCGTTCCTGCAAAAGCCTTTCAACTTGAAAGACCTTGCGCAGAAAATCCGCCAAGTTCTCGACGGCGAGTCCGCCGCCACCGAGGCCCCGAGCCTTTCGCGCGATCGCTAGCCAGCTGTTCGCACAGAATCGACACTCGCGAATTGCGTGAAAGCGTCGAACCAAGTAGGCTCAGATGTGCATACACTTGGAATTACCTTTAGAGGAGCGCCAGCGATGGCAAAACTCGCGCTAGTTTACGGAATGCGCTTATTCCCCGCCGACGAATTGGACGAAGTAAGCGAAGCTAACGTCAAACTGAAGAACGGCCGCGCCGGCCGCGTCACGATGCATCTGATCGAAGGCAGCAAGGAAGAAATCGAAAAAACGCTCCGTCAATCGCTCGATGCTTTCTTCGAAATGTATCCGGAAATTTGAAGAATGGATTCAACGCCTGCTGTGCGAAAACCCCGCGCCTAAATCAAAAATACCGTCTGTCCCGTCAAATCAAATCGCTTCCGGCACTTGATGTTCCGGCACGCCACCATATTATCCACGCGCACCATATACGAGCGCGCCTTTGCAAACTTCGCGCGATCCTCTTCGTTACCGCCGCGCGGCGGCTGTGATTTTTTTGTGCGAACCATCCAGCGCACCGGGAATGTACTTTCCTGCCGGCAATGCGGGCACACGAGCGGAATCTGCTTCGTCTCTTCCTTCTCGTCGTAGAACTGTCTCTCATCCATGATTTTTCCAGCCCGCCTTGTTCGCTCTCGGCATTTCGTCCACGGTTGCGGTGGTCGCCTATCTTCTAAGAGGACGATATCGCCTCCACTCCCGGCGCGCAAGCGTCGAATCGAGCGCTCTCCCGGCTGAATTCGCTCAACTATGTAGCAACTCTGTAACGGAGTCGCGCTTGTGTTTCCAATGCGCCAACGGATAATGTACGCGGCGATTTTATCTGAGGTGGTTCATGCGACGACGAAGCACTCCGTTTCTTTTTCTCGCACTAATTGCAATAGCCGCCGCTGCTGCCCGCCCGTACTTCGCAGCCAGCCACCGCTTCGCAGGGAAAGTCGCGCAGACCGCGCAATCATCAACCGCCCGGCCCGTGCAGCACGTCATCATCATCTCAATTGACGGAATGAAACCGGAATCGTACACGGAGCCGGATGCACACGGCCTGAAAGTCCCCACGCTTCGCGAAATCGCTCGCAATGGCGCGTCGAGCGACGGCGTTCAGCCTGTCATGCCCACCGTCACGTACCCTTCGCACACCACCATGGTGACCGGAGTAAATCCGGGCACGCACGGCATCGTCGCGAATCCCGCGTGGGATCCCTTTGGGCAGAATTACAACGGCTATCGCTGGTACGAGGAAGACATCCGCGTCCCCACGCTTTGGCAGCTCGCTCACCAGAAGGGACTGCGCACCGCGCTCATTCATTGGCCCGTCACCGTCGGCGCGCAAGCGGACATCAACGTCCCCGAATACTGGCGCGCCAACATCCCGGAAGATTTGAAACTTCTGCGCGCGCTTTCAACGCGCGGAATACTCGACGAGGTCTCGAAGGAATATCCCGATTTCGCCGCAGGAATCATGCCGCCTGCGCAGACCGATGCCGCCTTCACGGACATCGCTTGCTACGCGATCAAGAAATTGCAGCCGAACCTGATGTTGCTGCACCTAGCGGTGGTCGACCGCGAAGAGCACCAGCACGGCCCTTTTAGTACCGAAGCAAACGCAGCCACCGAAACCGCTGACGCGCAAGTCGCCCGCGTAATTGCCGAAGCGAAAAAGGATGGAATCTGGGACTCGACCGTGCTCGTTGTCCTTTCCGATCACGGCTTCGTTTCAATTTCGCAAGCAGTGCGTCCCGGCGTTCTCCTTCGCGATCACGGCCTCATCACACTCAACGAAAGAGATCGCATAACCGCCTGGAAAGCAAGCCTCATCACGGACGGCGGCTCGGCCTACATATACGTCAATGACCGCAATGACGACGCGACCCGTCGCGCGCTCATCGACATCTTCAAGCCGCTCGCTGGAGCGCAAGGCAGCGGGATTAGCCGCGTCATCGGACACGACGAAATCGTCGCCATGGGCGGCGATCCCAACGCGTTTCTGGCTCTCGAAGCCGTCGAAGGAACCGTGATCACCGCCGAGTACACGGGAAAATTCACCGAGCCCTCGAAACTGGGCGGCACGCACGGCTATTTCCCGGATCGCCCCGAAATGCGTTCGTCTCTGATCTTCTACGGTCCATCAATAGCCGCCGCCCATATCGAAAACGCTCGCATGATCGATATCGGCCCTACGATCGCGCGATGGCTCGGCCTCGATCTCTCAACCGCCCAAGGCTCCACGCTCTCAGTTCCGTCTTCGTCCCAGAAATAGGATTAGTGTGAGAAATCCTCTGTGGTGGGATACGACAGCGCCGCGAGAAATTCGATCACTCCGTCTGCCGCACCGCTTGCAAATCAATTCCCAGTTGCTGGCATTTTTTGTAAAGGTGGCTGCGCTCGAGGCCGAGCGCCTTCGCCGTGTTCGTCATGTGGTTATGATTTCGCTTTAGCTCCGCGAGCAGCGTCTCGCGCTCGAATGCCTCCACGCGCCCCGCGAGCGGGCCCGACGCGAGCAAGCCATTCCCCGCACCTGTCACGTTGGTTGCGCTCGACTGCGGCAACGCCCGCTGCACCGCCGCCGCGTCCACCACGTCGCCGGGAGTCAGCAGCAGCACCCGCTCGATCACGTTGCGCAACTCGCGCACGTTTCCCGGCCAGCTATACTGCTCAAGAGCCTCAATCGCCTCGCGCGAAAAACTTTTCTGCTTCCAGTTGTTCTGCTCGCTCAACTGGTGCGCGAAATGCTCCGCCAGCACGCGAATATCCTCGCGCCGCTCACGCAATGGCGGCAGCACAATCGGAAAAACAAAGATCCGGTGGTACAGATCCTCGCGAAAAGTTCCTTGCCGCACCTGTTCTTCCAGATTGCGATGCGTCGCGACAATCACGCGCACATCCACGTGGATCGCCTTATCCCCGCCGACGCGCTCGACCTCGCCTTCCTCCAGCACGCGCAGCAGCTTGGCCTGCATGGCAATCGGCATGTCGCCAATCTCGTCGAGAAATAGCGTTCCGCCGTCGGCCTGCTCGAATTTGCCGACGTGCCGCCCTGCAGCGCCCGTGAACGAACCTTTCTCATGCCCGAATATTTCCGATTCCATCAACTCCGCCGGAATCGCAGCACAATTCAGCGAAACAAACGGCCCATCTCGCCGCGCGCTTTTCTCATGTAGCGTCCGCGCGATCAACTCTTTCCCGGTGCCCGTCTCGCCGCGGATGCAGACGCGCGTCTCGCTCGCCGCTACCGTTTCCACCTGCGCCATCACCTCCCGCATCGCCCCGCTGGACCACACGCTGTAATGCCGCCCCAGCCGCCGCTTCAGATCGCGGTTTTCGTCCTCGAGATGCCGCAGCCGCAGCGCATTCTCCACCGTCAGCAACAGCTTGTCGGTCGATACCGGCTTCTCGAGAAAGTCGATCGCGCCCAGCCGCGTCGCTTTCACCGCCATTTCGATTGTCGCCTGGCCCGACATCATCACCACTGGCGCGCTCACTCCCGCGCTCTTCAACTCCTCAAGCAACGCGATCCCATCTTTTCCGGGCATCACCACGTCCGAAAGAATCAAATCGAAACGCTCGGCCTTTGCAAGCTCCAGCGCACGCGCAGCATTGTCGCAAACGGTCGCTTCGTGGCTGGCCAGTCGAAATGCGCGGGCGAGCGACGCAAGTGTATTCGCGTCGTCATCAATAATGAGGATATTGGCTTTCGGCGGCACGGCGGCTACGCCTCTTGCTTGTGCTTCTCGGGCTCCGGTTCCTTTTCTTTTTCTTTCTCTTTCTCGTAATCGAAGGAAATCGGAAAGCTTACCGACTGCCGCGGTGGGTGCTTGGGAAGTTCGATGTGGAATGACGTGCCGACGCCCGCCTCGCTTTCAACCCAGATCCGTCCGCCGTGATCGCTCACCACGGACTGCACAATCGCGAGGCCCAGCCCGGTGCCATGCTGCTTCGTCGTATAGTATGGCGTGAACAGGCGCTCGCACTCTTCAGACGTTAATCCCGTGCCCGTGTCGGAAATCTCGATATGCACGCCGCCTTCTGCCGAGGACGTGCGCAACATTAACACCCCGCCCGACGGCATCGCGTCCATCGCATTCAACACCAGATTCTCGAGCGCGCGATGCAGTAACGCTGGATCGGCTTCAATCACCGTCAGATGATCGTCCAGGTGCAGCTCGGGCGTGATGGGTGGACGCCCTACCGCGCCAAATTGCGCTTCAAAAAGTTTCACCACGCCGCGTACGATCTCGTTTATTTGAATAGACGCCAACTCGGGATGCGGCATCTTCGAAAATTCGCTGAATCTGCCTACAATATTTTTCAGGTTCTCGATTTCCGCCAGCAGGATTCCCGTCGATTCGTGAAACACCTCTTCGAATTCACCGTAATTCTGCTCCTTCGCCCGCTGCAGATTCTCAACCGTCGTTTGCAGCGGAAACAGCGGGTTCTTCAATTCGTGCGCCAGCCGCCGCGCCACTTCGCGCCATGCCGCCACGCGCTCCGCCTGCAGCAATCGCTCGCGCTGGTCCACCAGCTGTTCGGTCATCTGATTGAACGCTTTCGCCAGTTGGCCGATTTCATTCCGCCCGCGCACGTTCACGCGTGCATTCCAGTTGCCCCCTGCCACTTCCCGCGCGCCCTCAGCCAGTTGGCGCACAGGCCGCGTCACGCGCGCGGCGCCCCACCAGCCGAGCAGTGCACCCAGCAGTAAGCCGAGTGAGACAACTCCAACCGAAAGCAACATGATCTGCCGCTGGAGTGTAACCGCATCGTGCTGCGAACTTCCGATGAGCAAAATTCCGAGCAGCTCTTTCTCGCGTCCCACGAGCGGCATGGCATGAAACACTTCCGCGTTCGCCGCATCCGCTGTCCAATTGATTTTTGCGATCTCCGTGCCGGGCTGCTGTTGCTCCTTCTCGACAATCGAGGCAAATTGCTCGCCCTGGCTCGCGGGTCCCGTCGAATCGATCAAATTCGCAGCCTGAAACGCCGGGTCGAGGTTCAAGTAAAGCAGCGCCCGCATCCCCGCAGGCAATACAAGCGAGGCAAGAAATTCGCGGCCCAGCCGTTCGCCCCCGACGATGTAAAGATCCTTGTCGCCCACTCGCACACGCGACACGGACACCAGCGCAAGCGCCGCACCTTCCTGGGTGTCCACTTTCATCAAAAACGAACCGCGCGCCGCCCAATCTTCCGGCTGTAACACCCAGTCGATCTTGTAACCAAAACGCGCCGGCCATTCCGCCGAGGAAATAATCGACCCGTCGTTGCTGATGAAATCGAGATAATCGAGCTGATGTGCTTTCGCCACGCCCGCAGCGTCATTCACATACACCGAAACGTCGCCCTTCGGCCGGCTCAAATCGATCGCCATCCGCACCGTGCCTTCGGCATCGGCGATTCCCTGCACGCGGTGCACCACGTCGTCGCTGCGCTGCGCGAACTCGCGCTGGAACTGAGCCACTAGCGCGTCCGTATGCTGGCGGTTCATCTCGTCGAACGCGCGGCGCGTCACTTCCGTTACGGCTGCGGCCACCAAGCCCACGGACACCACGAGCGCTAGCGTGAAAATCAAAAATAGTTTGGTACGGAACGTCACTGTTTCCCTTCTTCGCTCGCCGGCTCGGCCAGCGCATCGAGCCAGACGTCCGCCAGCGGCCAAAATTCGCCCGCGCCGGGCGGTGTCCAATCTCTCACACGCGCGCTCAAGCCATAGACACGCGGCAACCAAACCAACGGCACCACTCGGTAGCTGCTCACAATCGCGCGTTCGCGATTGTAAATATCTTCCGGTGACGCTGGCTCGGGCAGCCCGGTCGCCTCAATCTTCGCCATCGCCCCGAGCGCATCCATGAAATCCTCGAGCGCCAATGCCGGCCGCGTCGATTGCATGCGAAGCCGAACGAGGCGTGCGTCCGCTGCATTCTCCACTGCTGGCCGGACCGCCTGCGCGGTCAATCGAATCCCGGCTTCCCGCGCATTCACCGCGATTCGTTCCGCAACCGCCTGCTCCAGCGAATCTCCAAAATCATATCCCAACACGATTTTCGGCGCGGGAACGATTTGCGCCGAAAGTTCCTTGGCGTGCACCGCATTGGCGGCCGTCGAAAACAGAAATGCCGTCCCGCTCGACCACTGCGGCAAAAGCCCACCCGCCGGCTCGCCCTCTTTCTGCAATATGAAATTCACGATCGCCGCGCGATCGATCGAGAGCGCCAGCGCCTCCCGAACCCGCAGATCGACCGACCGCATTCTCTTCGGCTCAGCCCCGCCAAGAAAAACCAACGCCAGCAATTCATCCGGCTTCGACCGGCTCACCCGCACCCCGCGTTCCGCAGCCCTCCGCGCATCCTCCGCCGGAATCTCCGCAAAATCCGTCTTGTTCAACTCGAGATCAACAATCCGATCGCGCGCCCCCCGCCCCATCGTGATCTCAATCGAGTCCACAAACGGCCTGCCCAGCCGGTAGTCCTCCGTCGCCGCCAGCACCGCCCGCTTCCCCGACTCGAACGCCGTCAGATGAAATGCGCCCGCGCCGCGAAATGTGCCGTCAGCATCGCGCGTGTCGTAAATCAGCGAATCGATCTGCCCTTTTGCTGCAGCTTCTTCTTGATTTGCAGTTGCGACAGCCGGATCAAGCGATGTCACCGCAGCGCCAATCTCCACTCGCAACATCCCGCCATATCTCGGCCGCCGCGCCGTTTCCACCGGCAGGGCTGTCAGCAGAATCGCCAGCCCCGTGCTACTGGCTGCAAGTCGCCGTAACAATATATCCCTCGTAATTTCCTGTTTTCAGGTTGCGCGCGATCACGCGCACGCTTTCCCGGTCATCTCCTTGCATTGACATGATCGGGCCATCGAAGTCAATTGGGCCGCCGGAAAGAACCGCATCCGGGTGCACTACGTCGGAGAATAGGTAGCCTTGTAAGGAATCAGGCTCCGTCCAGTCTCCGTTGCCACTAACGAGTGCCACGGATTTGTCGCCGCATCGTTCGGAAAGCCGTTCACCTTGGTACATTTCGTGACCGGGAATCGCGACGCCGACGTGCGCGCCGGCAAGAATCGTTATGTTCGGTGAGCACTTCACCGTTGCCGGATCCGCCAAATTCCCCGAGCATTCACCGCCCGGGCCCCACACTCTTTGAAAGCTAGCATCTATCCGGCCTTGAAACGCCCGATTCCCATGGCCAACATGGGGAAACGGAGTCTCTTGCCATAGTTCCCATTGCGGAGTTGTAGAACGATAGTAAATGAGCCTATCAGCCTCAAGAATCATGAGAGAAGACGACATCACGGTCGTTGGCCGCTCAGCAACCAGAAAATCCAGAAACTGTATCGGCTGCTGCCAAACGAGTCTTTTCGAAAGCGCGAGCGATTCTGTTTTTCCGCCCGTCGACATCGTCACAACTTTAGAAACAGAAACGATTGCCACTCTAGACGAGTTTTCCTGCCTTGCATTCCGACGAGTCTCCGCAGCCCAAACGTATCCATCGGCGTTCTCAGAAAGCGTTACATTGATTTCAATGTTCCCCGACCCAACCCCCAATCCCTGGCTTTGCAATCCTGCTTCGAGCGCCTTGTGAATCGCTTCCACGTCCGACGGACCGAGCGATGAAATATTTTTAATCTCGAGCGAAATCGGTCGCGAGGGCTTCACCGCCGCTGCAATTTTCCCCGCGAGCGCTTTCACGCCGTCACTCCAAGCTGTGGGCAATGCAGGCCCCGCCACACGCTGGTCTGAAGTTTGTGACGATAGCGTGCTCGGAGTCTGCCCGTGCGCAGTTTGCCCAAGGATGAAAGAAAAAATCAGAACTACAACCGGAAGAGAGACGTATCTTTGCGAGGCAACAAGCCGCGATGTGTGACGCATCCTGTTCGTGATTCGTCATCTTAGCACAACCGCAAACTCACTCGCCTCGCAGCAACCCTCACCTCAGTGGCGCAGGCACTCTTGCCTGTGCTCTTCGATTCCGCTTTTGCCTTGTAGGTCACGGCTTTAGCCGTGACGTAAGTCTTCCGAAAAAAACGATTCCTTCCGCTCGGCGGCTCTCTCGCCGAGCCTTGTCCTTTCACCTTCCCTCGCGACTCGATCATTTCCGCGGCGAAGTGATCGCCGTTTCCCGCCTGTTCGTTTGTCCAGTTCTAGTCCTTGTACTTTTTCTGTCCCACAACTCTCTGCCTCGTCTTTCCGCTTTATGCTAGCCTTACTGCCGAAGTCCGATGGACTCGAGACGGGCCCTGAAATCGGATCCGCGTGCCGCGAGAGTGAAAGGAGGTGCTCGAAAAGAGGTGCTAAGATCGAAGCAACTTGCGCTCGCCACGAATCAACCACCACTCGTCACTCGCCATCGCATTTCTAATACACGGTTCCGCGATTAAAAGTCACGCTAAGTAACCCGAATTCAGCAACATCCAAAATTCTAATCGGCGGTAAAAGGGGTAGAAGAGATCGTGAATGAAGCTGGTTTTAGCCCGGCAATCGCAGCCGCCGACTTGGTGGCTTCGCTCTGCGCTCGACGGCGCAGGATTCGATGCGGCGGTATCGAATCCTCCGCCTCGCACAGAGCCAAGCCACCCGCAAGGGTTTTTGCCGGCAGTACCTCCCGTCCGGTTGAATTTCTTCTGTGCTCCGCCATGTCGGAGCCACGGAAAAGACCGGCCCGGAATTTTGTTCGGGTTCATTAAAGCTTGCGCCTACTTCGCACCGAGTTTCAGGGGCGCATCTGTAACTGCGGAAACCGATTTCAGCACGTCGTTGGTGAAGAAAAATTTTCCGTCCGTTGGGACCATCATGATTTGCACGCGGTCGGAGAGACGCTGCGCCACTGTGTACTGGACGAGCAGCGGATTCGTCTTCAACGCGGCCGCCTCGAGTTGCAGCTGTTCGGCTTCCGCTTGCGACGTGACGCGAATGTTGTGCGCCTCGGCGTCGGCCAGCAGGTTGCGGTGCTCGAGTTCGGCTTTCGAATCGATCACTTTGGCCTGCGCCGCAGCCTCGGCATTTTTCACCACTAGAATGTTCTGCGTTTCAGAAAGGAGCCTGTTGCGTTCTGCGTCAGCCTTGGTACCAATCACTTTTGCTTGGCCGGCAGCTTCGGCACCCTTCACCTGCGCCGTGGCTTCGGCTTCGGCGTTCTGGATCGTCGCTTCCTTGCGGGCTTGGGCTTCCAGCCGCGACTGCTCGATCTGCTTCTGCTTGAGCGGCAGCGTGTATTGCATCGAATCGGATTCGGCCTTGGCCATCAGCACGCGCGATTGCGCATCGGCCTCGGCATGCTTGATCTGCCTGACCTTCGCAGCTTCCGCCTGCGATTCCGCAATCTTCACTTTCTTCTGCTCGATCTGTGCGTCAACGGTGGTGCGGTCGTCTTCCTGTTCTTTTTCCAGCAGGCCTTCGAGGCCGCGCGCGTACTCTTCCGGCAGCTCCACTTTTCTGAGCAACACTTCCTTCACGACGATCCCGTCTTCTCCGAGCCGCGAAGTGATGGTCTGCGTGGCTTTCTCGCGATATTCACCACGCTTGGTCGAGAAAAGATCGCGCACGATGTAATTCGGACTCAAGTCGCGAAACGTGCTGGCCACCACCGGCTCAACTATCTCCCGATCGATAGGCTGCGGCAGGTTTGCCTGAATATAAGGCAAGCGGGCGGGATCAATGCGATAGCGAACCGTGAGCGCGAGGCCCACGGACAATCCTTCGCGCGATTCGACTTTCAACACTTCCAATTTTTCTTTTGGATTCGTGCTGGCGGCTGTCGAGAAAACCTGGTCGCGCACGTCATATAGGACAACGCGCTCGGTGAGCGGAAAAATCAGATGCGTGCCGGGATAGAGCGTCCCCGCGCGCACGCCGGAAATCTGGCTCACGCGCACACCTGCATGCCCGTCGGGCACAACGACCAGACTCTTGCCTGCAAGAGACGTGATGGCAGCGAGTGCGAGCAACTTTGCGGCGGTCACCCAACGAATCCGGCGAGGCTCACCGCCGCTTGACCCACGTGAGGTCGGCTGAGCGAGCGGGCCGGGACCAGAGGACGTCTCAGCAGACGTGCCGGGTGCTGTCGTGCCACCGGGTTCAGATTCAGGTGCGCGTTCATTGCGCCGCAAGATTCGATCCAGTTGAAATGCGAGGTAGATGTCGTAAACAACGGTTCCAATTGCGCCCGCCAGAAATCCGAAGCTTGCTATCAACAGCAACATTCTGAGGAATAACATGGCGTCCTCCTTCGTCTTTGTTCAAATCTGCGAGCGAACGGCTCGCCGAATACCCTTGGCTGGCTGCGAGTGCCTCGATTCACAGTTACGCCGCGCGTTTGCGCCCAGCGAACGAGGACGCCACGAGCGCCGGGCCGGCCGCCGGCTCATCCGATCCGACCTCGTCAACCGCCATCACCGGCTGTTGCGCAGGCATCATTTTCATCAACGTATTGAGCGCGAACCATTCCAGCGCAAGCGCCATGCCGAGCGAGAAAACGACCGCTCCACCTACGACTGCGAAATCGATCAGTGCGTCCATGATTCCCTCCGTCAACTTCGATCCGCCTAACGCCCGAAGTAAATGCAGGGATCGGGCCATCGTGATTTGCATGCAAACAAGGGGGTTAAGAAGAAAGATTTACGCGGGTGCGTGTGGCCGCGAACACGGCGTGTCGGCGTACACGCGGCGTATTCGTAGAACGAGGTGCCCGGGGTTAAAGACTAAATGCTCTTGTAGGCGAATGTCGGAGCTAAGGCTCCCAAGCCCTGGAAGCAGAACCCACAGGCTGCAAAAATGCGATTTACAAGACGGCGGCGATGAATTCTATGATAATGAAGCGAGGAACGGATTTGGGAGGCACGAATGGCAGCTGGTGACCCGAATCTCGCGAGCACCCAAGCCCAGCAAGATCCCGCGCATCTGGCAGGCCCGCCCTCCTCCGGCATGCGGCTGGGGCGAATTTTTGGCATTCCGATTTACCTGCACCCGAGCTGGTTCATTATTTTCGCGTTGATCACGCTTTCGCTGCGCACGCAATTCACCGCGCAGCATCCCAATTGGACTTCACAGCAGCACTGGATGCTCGGAATCATTACGAGCGCGCTTTTCTTTGGCTCGGTTATATTCCACGAGCTAAGCCACAGTATCGTCGCGATACGCTATAAAATTCCGGTGCAATCGATCATGCTGTTCGTTTTCGGCGGGCTTTCCAGCATCAGCCGCGAGCCGGACAAACCAAAACAGGAATTCAATATCGCCATCGCCGGGCCGCTTGCGAGCCTGTTCCTGGCTGGTTGCTTCTATCTCGTCGGGCGCTTCTTTCATGGCGACGATCTGGTGACTGCCTCGACGAAGTGGCTTTGGCAGATCAATCTCGCGCTGGCGCTTTTCAATCTCGTGCCGGGGTTTCCCCTCGATGGCGGACGTATCCTGCGCGGAATCGCATGGGGCATCACGAAAAATTTCCAGCGCGCGACACAGATTGCCTCCACTACCGGCAAGATTTTTGCGTACATGATGATCATCTTCGGAGTGTGGCAGGCGCTTACGGGCAATTGGGTTGGCGGCCTTTGGACTGCGTTCATCGGCTGGTTTCTGCTGAGCGCCGCGCAAGAAAGTTACGCGCAAGTGGCAGTGCAGAATACGCTGACGGGTGTGCGCGCGGGCGACGTGATGACACATGACATTCCGACGGTTACGCGGGACATGTCGATTGATGAATACGTTCACGAAGTGCTGCGCACTGGCGCACGCTTTCACATCGTGTTGGGCGCTGGAAAGCCGGTCGGCCTGATTTCACTCGACGGTGCGCGCACGGTGCCACGCGATGAATGGACGAACACCTCGATTCAAGCCGTGATGCTACCGCTCGACCGCATGCATTCGGCCCAGCTTGATGAACCCGTTCTCACCATATTGCAACGCATGCGGAGCAGCAGCATCAGCCAGATGCCCGTGATTTCCGAGGGCAATATCGTTGGAATGGTGGGACTCGACGACATACTGAGGGTGTTGCACACGCGAATGCAACTGGGCCACCTCGCCGGATAAAAGGCAAACATTCAGGCACAAAGAACGATGAGTGACAAGCGAAACGCTCTCGAAAAAGGGTTTTTCGATACGGAGCGTGCTGAAAAGATTTCGCGTCGCGGCTTCAACAAATTCCTGACGCTGGGGAGCCTAGCGGCTGCAACCGGAGCAGTTGAGGCTTTATCGAACGGCTGCTCCAAAACGTATCCCGCAATTGTAATCGCCCACGCGGGTGATATTCCCGTCGGCGGCTCGAAAATCTTTTCCTACCCGGCCGACACGAATCCGTGCCTCTTGCTGCGGCCGGCTGAAAACACTTATGTGGCGTACAGCCGGATCTGCACGCACACTTCGTGCCCGGTGTTTTACCAGCCGGAACAGAATCGGATCATCTGCCCGTGCCATGGCGGCGTTTTCTCAGTTGCTGACGGATCGGTTCTGGCAGGCCCGCCCCCGCGCCCCTTGCCACAAATCAAACTCGAGCGACGCGGCAACGATCTTGTGGCCGTTGGCGTGGTAGAAGGGTAAAAGCATGGCAACCACAAGCCGAAATTTTTGCGGCACGTGGGCGGTCGCACTGGCACTCTTCAGCGTCCCGCTGTTTGTTGCGGATTTGGCGGCAGGGGAACTAAAGCGAGTGGCGTCGATTGACTTGCCGGGCCCATCCGGGCAGCGGTTCGACTACCTGACGATCGACTACGACGATCATTATCTTTTCTGCGCGCATCTCGGCGCGGGAAAGCTTTACGTCGTCGATTTGCGGACGAACAAGGTTGTCAAAACGATTTCGGACCTTCCCGGGATTGAAGGTGTGGAGTACGCGCCCGATGTGAAAAAGGTGTACACGTCGGACTGGCACGAGGACAAGATCGGCGTCATTGACGTAAAAACGATGCAGATCGTGAAGAAAATTCCCACGGAATCGAAACCCGACGGCAGCGCGTACGCAGAGCCCTTTCATAAACTGTATGTATCGGATGAGACTGCCAAGGCAGTAGCCGTTGTCGACGTAACGCGCGACGAAATTTCACGGATGCTGCGCTTCGACAGCGAGACGGGAATGCCGCAGTACGATCCGGTGGCAAAGAAAATCTATGTGAATCTTCAGGACCAGAATATTTTTGCGGTGATCGATCCGGAGAACGACCAGGTGGTGGGGATGCATCCTGTGGGCAAATGCAAAGGCAATCACGGAATGGCGCTGGACGCCGAGCATCGCCGCGCATTTTTAGCGTGCGAGCAGAATTCCCTTCTAGCGGTGCTAGACCTCGAGAAGTTCGAACCGATTGCGTACTTGCCGCTGGCCGGCGGCGCGGATGTGGTGAAATTCGATCCGGGCCTGAACAGGATTTACGTGGCGTGCTACAGCGGCGCGATTTCTGTGATTGAGCAGAAGGATCCACAACATTATCGCAAACTGGGCGATGTCGGGGTGGCGCACGCGGTGCACAGCATTGCCGTCGACACCGAGACGCATCGCGTCTATGCACCGGAGCAGGAGCAGGACGGAGTTCCTGTGGCGCGGCTCATGATCTATGAGGCGACCGGCAAGTGAAATCGGAATCGTTTTTCGTAACTGATCATCTCTCGTGAAGTGAATCCCTTCCCTAGTCAGGAGCGTTGCATGAAAACGATCGCGATACCCCTATTTCTAGCGGCGATGACATTGAGCGCCACGGCGCAAACGAAACCAACTCCGCCGCAGTACAAAGCGCCGGCGGCAGAGCCCGTGCCTGAAAGCCGAACGCTCGAGAACGCGCCCGAAGCGCCGGAGCTTCCTGCGGGCTGGTCGAAACTACTTGTGGAGCATCACGAAGCGATCACGACCGATCGCATGCGCATTCATGTTTTCAGGCTGCGGCCGGGAGACGATCTGCTGGGCTCGATTCGCGCGTACGTGAAGCAGAACCATATTCAGGCGGCGGTGCTGCTGAGTTCGGTAGGCAGTCTGACGCAAGCATCGATCCGATACGCAAACCAGCCCGAAGCTCACATTCACACCGGACATTTTGAAATCGTCTCGATTACCGGAACGGTAGAGGAAGGCGGCGAGCATATTCATCTTTCGATTGCGACGGGCCAGGGCAACATGATCGGCGGACATTTGATGACGGGCTGCAAAATTTATACCACTTCGGAAGTGACACTGGCCGAGTTGGTGGGCGTGCGATTTGCTCGTGAGACGGATAAAGAAGGCAGCGGCTGGGATGAATTGAAGATTTATCCGGCGAAGCCTTAGCGAACGTTCGATCGAGAGCCATGTGGTGCTTTCCTCGTTAGAAAGCTGCACAGGCCCTTCGTTCCTCAGGGTAAACAAGAGTGCCTGTGCCACTTGAACCGGCGGCCGAGTGCTACTTGTGCGGGCGTTCTCCGGCGGGAAAACGTAAGGCTTGCGCCTTGTCTTTGCCTTCTTCCACGCGCAAGAACATATCCACCGGCAGGTTCGTGACCGTCTGTTTTAATCCGCTCGGCCACCAGATTTCGAGCGAGTCGACACGCGCGTGCGTGCCCAGGCCAAAGAAGATACGCGGGTCCTGCGCCGAGCAGTAACTCATGCCGCCTTTTGTCTGGTCGTAACTCGTGAGATTGCCGGCGATGAGTTTCAGGTGCGCGCCGTTGCCGTCGCGATTGCTTTTCGTACCTATGAGCTGGATGGCGAGCCAGTGGTTGTCTTTCGCGGCGGGCGAAGTCGCGCCGTCGTTATGAAAGAGCTGCGCATCTTCGCCATTGTTGCTGACGAGAAAATCCTGCCAGCCGTCATTGTCGTAATCGCCAACCGCGAGGCCGCGCCCCACACGCGGCGCGCGAAAATCCACACCTTGCGACTTCGTCGCGTCTACGAAACTGCCCTGGCCCGTATTACGGTAGAGCTTCTTTTCTTCTTCGTAGGTGACTTCGGGATGATAGATCGCGATGTTGTCGAGGATGTGACCGTTGATGACGAGCAGGTCGCGCCAGCCATCATTGTCGAAATCGAAAAATCGCGCGCCGAAAGCGCTGTTCAAGAGGTTCGTCTGGCCAATGCCGGACGCGATTGTGTAGTCCGTGAATGTGCCATCGCCATTGTTGCGATAGAGGCGATCCAGTTCGTAATCGAGATGGCTGACGAAAAGATACGGAAGGCTATTGTTGGTGATGTCTGCCGCGTCGGCGCTCATGCCCGCTTCGGGGCGTCCTTCTTCGCTGAAGCCAGCTCCGGATAAATAGCTGACGTCTTTAAAAGTTCCGTCGCCTTTGTTGATGTAAAGAAAATTTCGCTGCGTGTCGTTAGCGATGAAGATGTCGGGCCAGCCATCATTGTTGAGATCCACGGTAACAACGGCGAGGCTCTTGCCATCGTTATTTGCGAGGCCGGCTTTTTCGGTCACATCCGTGAACGTGCCGTCGCCATTATTGTGATAAAGGCGCGGGGAAGTGCCCGGAAAATTGTCGGGATGGCAGTAGGAGCTCACTTGCGGAATGTTTTTGTAATTCGGGCGAAAATCGCCGCAGGTGACGGGATGGTCGACGTCGTATTTCACGTAGTTGACGACGAGAAGATCTAGCTTGCCGTCGCGATCGTAATCGAACCATGCCGCCGCGGTTCCCCAGTTGCCATCATCGCCGACTCCGGCTTTTTCCGTTACGTCTGTGAAGGTGCCGTCGCCGTTGTTGTGCCATAGCACGGAGTGGCGATAGCCGGTCATATAGATGTCCGGAAAACCGTCGTTGTCGTAGTCGCCGACGGCCACGCCGAAAAAAAAAGTACCATCGGAGTGAATCTTGCTCTGCGCGGTCACGTCGGTAAACGTCCCGTCGCGATTGTTGCGGTAAAGTGATGGTTGTGGCGGCTGCGCGGGATGAAAAAGCGGGGTAAAGCCGCTGTTTACGAAGATCGCGTCCAAGTAGCCGTCCTGGTTGTAATCAATCCAACCGACTCCTGGGCCCATCGTTTCCGGGTACATCCGCTTGGGCGACTGAGCTCGCTCGTGGTGAAAGTGGATGCCCGCTACATTTGTGACATCGCCAAACTGCACACCATACGGATTCGACAGGTTCGGACGGTGACGAAGAGGCTCTCTGGAACTCTCTTGTGACTGCTGAGACGCTATCAGCGCAGCGCGGATATAGCCTGCCGATAGATCGCAGGTTCCGGCGAACAAAATTCCTACCGTGATTGCGAACCAGTGCGGGGACCGCGACCGAAATTGAATCATTACGGCACAGATTCTAACACGCGTATGAATTTCACCACGTTATCGGGTCAATTCCGGGCTCGCTCGGTTCAATTTCTGGAGCTTTCGGGACGAAAAATTACTGGAGCAGCATATACACGGAATTTAGAGGTACGTATCAAATTCCAAACGGTGCTGGAATCTTGTAGGAACTCCCTGTGGAAATTTTTCCCGCAACCTCAATTTTTTCTTGACACTACGCGGACACCGGCTTAGCCTTGCGTCCGATTCGGCACCAGGGGTGGGAAGCCGAGAGTGATAGAAGATCATTGTAGCGGCGCGCTGCGCCATATCCGTTTTATTTTTAGGTCTCTCCCCTCCGATAATTTCCGGGAAGCAGCGTTGAATTCTGCAATCCAAACGAAACGATGGCGAGCTAGATCGCTCGCACTAGCGATTGGCGCGATTATGGCACTGCTCGGCTTTCCGGCTGCCGCAGCGCGCGCTGGCGCTGCCGTCGTTCCCCCAACGCCAAAGAAAGTAATCATCGATACCGATCCTGGGACTGACGACGCTGTTGCAATCATGCTCGCGCTCAATTCGCCGGAGCTTGATGTGCGCGCGCTGACGGTTGTCCCCGGAAACGTGGTCGCCGCGCAGGGGCTGGAAAACGCGTTGCGGATGGTTTCGCTTGCAAATCGCTGCGATATTCCGGTGGCGGGCGGCGCGCAACATCCGCTCTTCCAGAAGCTGATCACGGCCGAGTTCTGGCATGGCAAGAACGGCCTCGCCAACGTTGAATTGCCGCAAAGCAGATGCAAAGCGGACGCGCGCTTCGGGCCGGATCTGATTATTCAAATGGTTCATCAGTATCCGCATGAAATCACGCTGCTGCCGATCGGACCGGAAACAAATATCGCGCTCGCGGTCTTGAAGGATCCCTCGATCGTGCCGCTGGTGAAAGAAGTGATCGTAATGGGCGGCTCGATTTCCGGGGGAAACGTGAACGCCGCGGCCGAAGCAAACATTTATAACGATCCTGAGGCGGCGCAGATCGTTTTCCAGGCTGGCTGGCCGCTCACGATGGCAGGGCTCGACGTTGGGAATATGACGCTGTTCACGCGAAAACACCTGGCGCAGCTTGCGGCGACGCACGGGCCCGAAAACGATTTCATGGTCCAGGTGAATACCTTTCTGGTGGATCTGTCCGAGAAGTTCGGATCGCCCGGTTCGCCGATGTACGATTCGCTAGCTATTGGCGCGGCGATTGACCCGAAGCTCATGAAAACGGAAGCGATGCGCGTGGACGTGGAAACACGGGGCGAGTTTTCACGCGGCGAAACCGTCGCGAACCGCCGCAACGAATACGAGAAAAACGTGCTGCGCGGCGATCACTACGTGATCGAGGGCCTCGAGAAGGTGACTCCGAACGTCGATGTTTGCACCGGTGTGGACTCGGAGAGATTCATACAGCTCTTTATTTCACGGGTTCAAGGAAAGTAGCAGGAGATACAAAGAAAACGAGTTTTTGCCGAGCAATAGGAAACAACGAAACGGGGGAGTGACGATGAAGATTTTCAAGATTGCGTTTTTGGCGTTTGTGCTGGCCGTCTCGCTTTGCGCGATAGGCAACGCGAATGCGCAGAACCTGCAGCGCGGCGAAGTTCATGGCTTCGTGTACGATTCCTCGCGTGCGCTCGTTCCTGGCGCTAAGGTAACGATCTCCAATAGTTCGACAGGCTACCAGCGAGAACAGACGACAGACCAGTCGGGCACGTATAATTTCGCCAATTTGATTCCCGGGGTCTTCGAAATTAAGGCCGAAGCGCCGGGGTTTGCCAGCATCACGCTGACCGATATCAACATCGAAATCGGCGCGAGCTTGGGGCTCGATATCACGCTGCCCGTGAAAGGCCAGACTCAGTCTGTGACGGTAACCGCGGCCGCGGCCGGCGCCGTTGATACCAGCACGGCCGGAATTAACCAGGTTATCAATGAAAGAAACTTGGAGACCCTTCCTCTCTCGGGACGCGATTATCGCGACTTGGCCGAATTGAGCTCGTCTGCCCAGGTTGTCCCCGGCCTGCGCGGCGGCATCCGTCTTGGCGGGCAGCAAAGCGACTATGCCGGCCTCGTAATTGACGGCCAGGACAGTTTTAACAACTTCTTCGGGGAGTTTTTCGGCTCACTCGAAACGAAAAACTTCACGATACCTCTCGAATCCGTGCAGGAATTCCAAGTAGTAACGAACGGCTTCGCTCCCGAATTCGGCCGCGCCACCGGCGGCCTGATCAACGTGATCACCAAATCCGGCACGAACGAATGGCACGGTGAGGCACATGAGTACTACCGCGGTAGCTCGCTTACCGAGAACGATGCCCTGGGTTTTGCTCCCAATATCGACAACCAGAACCAGCTTGGCGGTTCCATCGGCTTCCCCATCGTGAAGGACAAGCAATTCCTCTATATAGCAGGCGACGTGCAACGCGAAAACGGTCCCCTTGTGACGAACTTTTGCGGTACGGGCACGGCTGCCGAGTGCGCGGCGACCCTATCGACTATAACCGGCCCTGTATTTGCGAACTGCACCGGTCCAAAGGGCGCAACGCCGTGCGCGGCGGGCCAGATTCCACTACCGGGGCCAGCTACAGCGGGATTTGCACTTCCCGCCTCCTGCACCACTCCGACTCTTGGGCAATCGTTTCTGAACGCTTGCTATGGCGGCCTGAACAATCTCGGTGATTTCCAGGGAGCAAACAATCAATTTCAGAACCTATTCACCGTGCTGGGGCACTATGACTGGCAGATCACGCAGGCCAATCATTTCAGCGCCCGCATTTACGGAACGAGGAACAATACCAGCGGCTTCACGGGCGGTCTCGGCCAGAACGTAACTCCGATCTCCTTCGGTGGGACCGAAAACTTCGTCAATCAAGGCCTAAGCGGCGCGTTTGCGGTGAACACGGTAATGGGCCGGAAAGTGAACGAATTCCGTGTCAACCTTGCACGCGAAACGCGCACTCGCAACCCGAACGGTCCGGGGCAGCAGACGGATTTGCTCGGGACGTCAGCCATAATCGGACAGCGCTACTACCTGCCGATTACGGGAACCAACTCGAAAGTGCAGGTCGGCGACAGTTTTGCTTATTCGTTCGGAAAGCACGATATCAAGTTCGGCGGAGACGTGGACGCATTTCGAGACAGCAACGATTTGTTCCTTGGCTGGACTGCCGGCCAATATAATTTCGGCACGTTTGCCGATTTTAACAACGTCAATGGCGTACCCACAGGCGACCCCATTCCATTCGCGTTCATTCAAAACTTCGGGCTCAATAACGTTCCACTGAAGCAAGCAGGATTGCTGCAGCCAGCCTGGCAGGTTGGCCTCGGTCTATATGTACAGGACAAGTGGCAGATCACGCCGCGCCTTACGCTGACTTACGGTTTCCGATGGGACGGAACGAGAAACCCGCAACCACAGACCCCGTTTCCAGGCATGGAAACTCTTGTTGGTACTGGTCCTAGTAGCCATACCATACCGATCCCGCAAAACACACCCAACGATTGGAAGCAGTGGGGACCACGTATTGGCTTCGCGTGGAATGTTGGATCGACCGAGTCTCCAACTGTGATTCGCGGAGCGTGGGGCTTGTACTACGCTCAACTCCCGACGATCTTCTTACCAACGGCCGGTGGTGGAAGGACGACGGGTCTGTTCTGCTTCTTCAACTCTACCTGTTTACCGTCCCCGGGCTTCCCTTACCTGTTCCCCGCGACTGTCCCTAATAGCATCAACGAACTCTGCGGCACCCAGTTCGGTTGCCCTGGCCCTAACATAGTGGATCCGAACTTCCTAAATCCGCGGATTTCGAACCTGACTGGAAGCATCGAACACACATTCGCAAAGAGCTGGATTGCAACGGTTACCTTTGCCTGGGCCAATTCCCAGCACCTCCGCACGGGCGGCTACGGCACGGAAGAAGCGTGGTATCGGAATTTTACTTCCGATGGAGTTGACCAGTTTGGACGCGCGATTCTCACCGGTTTGCTGGATCCAACGCTTGCTTCCTTCACGAATATTACGGCGAGTTATGCGCGTGGCAACTATGAGTCAGCTGTCTTCAATTTGACTAAGCGTTTTTCCAACCATTTTCAGTTGTTCGCGAACTACATCTGGTCGCAGAACAAGGATAATGGTGCGAGTGAGCGCGATACGGACACCTATTTCGGCCAGCAGGATCCGTTTAACATCGGCTTGGATTACGGTCGCAACGGCTTGGACATCAAGCACCAGTTCAAGCTGGGCGGCGTTTATGAGCTTCCGATGGGCTTTGCCGCTAGCGCCACGGTGATCGCTCACACGGGTGTTCCGTTCCCACTGTACATCAACACCGATATTAACGGAGACGGAGTGGCAAATTCCGGGTTCTCGCACAACAATGATCGCCCGAGCCTTCTCCTTCCCAACGGAAACGCGATTTTGGTCGGCCGATATCCCTACAATCAGCCCGGGTTTGCGGAGTTGGACGCTCGTATCCAGAAAGACTTCAAATTAAGCGATCGATACCATGTCCTGCTGTCGGGAGACTTTTACAACCTGACCAATCGCGGCAACGTATATTCGGATCCAGACACGAACGCGACCCTCAACTACAGCCCGAATTGCACGCCTCGAGTGGCTCCAGAGATGGGCTTCAGCTGCACTCCGCTCGCAGCACTCCCGAAGCTCACGCGCCGCGGTCCAGATCCAACGGCGCTGGGCTTCATCAATCAGATCGCTCCCGGCAGCACTCCGTTTGCGTTCCAAGCAGGAGCCAAATTCATCTTCTGATGACTTTCGGCCCCGGTGGGCGCAGGCGGTTTCTGCAAGGACTTGGAAGTTCGGTAATGCTGGCGGCTGCCGGAGGGAATCCCCCCCGGCAAGCTGCCGGCGCAAATCCCTCCGGTGTTAATCTCGGTGGCGTGAAATCCGACGCACCTCTGCGCTGGCCCAAGCCGATCGGCAGTCCTGTCCTCGATAGCCTTCGACCTGTAATTGAGAATTCCCGCGACGTCCACACGCACGTGGACAAGATCGTCGAAGTAGCCGGCTGGATGGCGTACGAAGAGCTGCCCATGCCGGAGTATCACCTGCCGGCGGGCGTAGGCGTGAACGATCCGAAAGAAGCGATCGATTTCATCATGGTCGCGGACGTGATTGACACGGCATTCACCGATTTCACGACGCACGTGAAGTTCACCACGGAATATGCCGGTCAGCACTGGTCCGATTCCGAAGCCGAGTTCGCCTGCCTGAAGCGTGCGATGGACAATGGCATTCCGATCCTCGATGGAAACTTTCTCGCCAAGGTCACGAGGCAACAGCTCAACGAGATTTTCTCGGGCAATATCGAAATGCCGATGCTCGACGAAAAGCTGGCCGTTCTTCATCAAGTGGGGCCAGTGCTCGCTGAGAAATACAAAGGTCGGTTCTCGAATTTCGTCCATTCCTGTCCGCCGCGGCTCTATGACAACGGCAAAGGCATCATCGATCGTCTGGTGGTCGAGTTCCCGCGGTTCAACGACGTGAGCCAGTACGACGGGCACGAGATCAAGCTCTACAAGCTGCCGCAACTCGGCATCTGGTTCGTGTATGCCAGCTTGCATCCGGGCGGGAAATTCCAGTTGGAAGATATTGGCGCGATGACCGCCTTCGCGGATTACATCGTTCCTGTCGCGCTACGCCTGTTGGGTATCACGAGCTATTCTCCCGCTCTCGAGCACGCGATCAACACATATCAGATGATTCCACGAGACAGCACGCAAGAAGTTGAAGTCCGCGCGCACTGCATCTACGCCACAGCGTTGCTTCGCGAAGAAGTGAATAAGATCCGCCCCGCCGACAAGCAAATCATCATTCCGCAGATCGATGCGCGGCTCTGGATGCCCTATCACACCACGTTCTGGCCGCACCATCTGACCAAGACGATCATGTACTAGATCTTCCTCCGGAGGCTCTCGATGGACACAAGCAGACGCGCATTCGTGAAGGCCTTGTCTGCGCTTCCGGTTGAAATCCTGGCGAGTCGAAAGCTTCCTTCATCCTCAACACTGGCAGCAACGCGGCGGAGGCCGGCTTCTTTGCCAGAGATTCGGTGGCCAAAGCCGATCGGTAGTCCCGTGCTCGAGAGTATTCGGCTCGCAATCGAGAATTCCCGGGATGTCTTCACACACGTCGATAAGATCGTTGAGGTAGCCGCGTGGATGGGCTACGAAGACCTCGCGATACCGGAGTACCCCGTTCCGAGCGGCGTCCAGTCAACGGCTCCGAACGATGTCGTCGATTTGATTCTGGTGGCTAATTCAATCGACACGGCCTTTACCGACTTTAAGACTCACGTGAAATTCCAGGTAGATTACGAAGGCCGGCATACGTCTGACTCAGACGCTATGTTCGCCTGCTTGAATCGGGCGATGCACAACGGTGTGCCCATTCTCGACGGCCGATTTCTCGCGAAGGTCACCCGGCCGGAGCTCGAGAAAATCTTTGCGGGTAACATCGAAATGCCGATGCTCGACGAGAAACTGGAAGTGCTCCACCAGATTGGTTCGGTGCTGGCCGGCAAGTACGAAGGGCGCTTTCACAATTTCATCAAGTCAGGTCCGCCTCTGCTCTATGACGGCGGCAATGGACTCGTCGAGCGCATGTCCAAGGAATTCCCTCGGTTCAACGATGTGAGCTCTTACGACGGTCGTGAAATTAAATTCTACAAGCTCGCTCAGCTTGGGCTCTGGTTCGCATGGGCGACCTACCCTAAGGATGGACCTGTACAGCTGAACGACGTGGAGAAAATGACGACGTTTCCCGATTACATCGTTCCTGTCGCACTTCGTCTGCTCGGCATCAATAGTTACTCACCCGAACTCGAGCACGCGATCGACACCTACCAATTGATCCCGCGCGATTCTACCCAGGAGGTGGAAATTCGAGCGCACAGCATTTATGCAACGGCGCTATTGCGAGAGGAAATCAACAAGATCCGCCCGGCAGATCTCCAGGTGATCATTCCACAAGTGAACGAGCGGCTCTGGACGCATTATCACACCACGTTCTGGCCGCACCACCTGACCAAGACAATCATGTACTAAGCAGCCCCGGCCGGGAAGCACGCTTCGTTGAAAGGACCCGTGAAATGAATTCTTATCGCCTTGTGAAATTTCTGGCCATCTCGGCTTTGTTTGTCGCAGCTACGATTCCACTGGGCGCACAAGAAAAAAGCAAGGTGATCATCGATCAAGACTGCGCCGGGCCCGGCGGGACGGACATGCAGGCGGTGCTCGCAATCGTCAATTCACCGAAGGCGGAGGTGCTAGGAATCACCGTGGTGTCCGGCGACGCGTGGCGCGATGAAGAAGTGCAGCACACTCTGCGCCTGCTCGAAATTATTGGGCGCACCGATATTCCCGTCGTACCCGGAGCAATGTTTCCAATCGTCAACAGCAAAGAGTCAACGGAGCGATGGGAAAAGCTGTATGGAAAAGTGGTCTATCAAGGCGCATGGAATTATGGCAAGCCGGTCCATGGACCATTCGAAATTCCTCTGATGGCCGAAGGCGCTCCCAAAACTAAGGCCGCGGCCGAAGACGCCGCGCACTTTTTAATTCGAATGGTGCGCCAATATCCGCATCAAATAACGATTTATGCTGGCGGACCGCTGATGAACCTCGCGCTCGCGCAGATGCTTGATCCTGAATTCGCCTCGCTCACGAAAGAACTGATTGTGATGGGTGGAAGCATTCACCCCGTCACGGACGATCCGAATTCGCCACCACGCCGCGCCGGGAATTCAATTTCTGGTTCGATCCCGAATCGTCCTACAAGGTGTTTCATTCGCCGTGGCCGCGAATCGTCGTAACAACCGTGGACATTTCAGTGAAAACGAATATGGACCAGGACGTAATCGCACAAATCGCGAAGAGCGCGACGCCAGCTGCGCAGTACGTCGCGAAGTACGCGCACACCGGCTATCTCTGGGACGAGCTGGCAGCCATCGCTTGGCTCGATCCAAGCATCATCACGAAAACCACGAGTCTTTACATGGACGTTTCAGTTGATCACGGATCGAGCTACGGCGACACAATGGTCTGGATGCCGGGCAGTCAACCGGGACTTGGTGAACAGCAGGTGGTGGTCCAGGACGATCTCGACAAAGAAAAGTTCTACCGTGAATTCATCGAGATAATGACGCGTCCCACGCCCGGAGCAAAATAGGCTTCAGCGGTGCATTGATGCTGTTACGCGCTTTTAGGCAGTTTCGCGTCAGCGATCGACCTTGGGCTCTGATGAAATTGGCGCGCCACTCGAAACTGAAGCGAGCGCGCGCCGGTAGTCGGGATCCTGCGGCGAGATTTCCACCGCTTTCTTGTACGCCGCCACCGCCCGAGGCAAGTCTCTGCGCTGCTGGTAAATCACGCCGATCTCGAAGTAGGCGTCCGATTCCTGAGGATTAATCAGCGTTGTTTGCGTGAACGAGGCAAGGGCCTCATCGAGCTTTCCCTGCTTCTCGAGTATCTTACCTTGCACGTACAAGAAGTCCGGTTGGTGCGGTCCGAGCTCAAGGGCTTTGGCAATTGCCTCGCTCGCCTTGTCAATTTCGCCCTCGGAGTAATACAGCTTCGCGAGCATTGAATACGCCGCACCGCTGTTCGGATCTTTAGCAAGCGCCTGCTGCAACAAGTCAAGCGCGCCCGAAAGATCATTTTTCACGGCAGCCTCATCGGCTTGTTTCACGAGATGAGCCGCCTGCGCTTCATTTTCCTTCGCGCTGCGTTCGGTTTGCGAGGCTGCTTCAAAATCCGCGCCTGCCTTCTCGGCCTGCTCCGCTTGGCCGGCGCATCGGTATGCGCGAGACAGCAGAAAATAAGTTTCCGAATCTTTCGTCGTGCTGCCGGATTGCGCCGCTTCAACCGGTTCAAGCACCTCCACGGCTTCGGAACAGCGCTTCGTAGTTCCTTCCTTTGAACTTACCTGAGGCGCTCTTAGCAGAATTTTTGCGAGCAAAATGCGACCTCGCGCATTTTGGGGTTGAAGTTCAACCACTCTTCGGGCATTGGGCCGAGCGAGAGCATCCTGGTTGCGGTCGGAATAAATTTCAGCGCGCAGGAAATAGGCGAGTGCATTTTTGGAATCTCGTGTGAGTACTTTTTGCAGTTCGGCCAGAGCGCTGGTGAGATCACCTTTCGCTCGATACGCGGCGGCCAACAGGTTTCGTGTCTCCACGTTTGCCGGTGTCAAGGCGAGCGAAGCCTTTAGATGCCTAATAGCAGTGTCATAAGTCTGTTGCTGAATCTCGAAATCTCCTATAGCGGCCAGAGGCTCCGCCGATTTTGGGTGCTCTCGAATTGCGAGGTTTAGCACGCGTCCCGCTTCATCGTAGTTGTGCACCGCGCGATACGCCTGTGCCAGTCCAAGCTCAGCTGCCAGATTGTGCGGCGCGAGGCGAAGTGCTTCTTGAAATGTGGCAATCGAATCCGGCAGGCGGCCGGTCTTCGTCAGGACGACTCCCAGTTCCACGCGCAGGCTGGCGTCCTTCGGCGCGAGGGCGATCGCTTTCTCGTAATCTTGAATGGCCGCATCCCATTGCCCGCTCGCGAGCGCAGAATGTGCCTGTTGTTTCAGATTCTCCACCTCGCTCGTTGGACGTTGTAACGCAAAAGCAGACGAGCAAGTTGCCGCGGCTGCCAGAGCGGCCGCAAAAAACCGGCGATGCGAAGCCAAATTCATGCGGAAAATTATAACATTTGCAATTGACGCACCTTCACGGAACACCGCACAAATACTGCAAATTTCCGCTTTTCTCTTGACTCGCATGATGCCGCCAACTATAAAGACCGCTTGCCCACCATGAATTTTCTCAGCCGCGTTGCCGGCCAAAAGTTCAAGGTCTCTTCGTCGATTAATCCTTTAGGGCCCCAGGGAGCTTCACCAAACATGTGTTCCAAATGCGTGCTGTGTGTCCTTGTTCTCTTATTTCTCGTGCTTCCGGCTTTGGCTCAAACAAAGCGCAAAGTTATCATCGATCAAGACGCTCGCGGCCCGGCTACCACGGACCAGCAATCGATTCTCGTTTTCCTTCAATCGCCCGAAGTCGACATCCTCGGCATCACTGTGGTCAGCGGTGACATGTGGCGCGATGAAGAGATGGCACACACGCTGCGCATGCTCGAACTCGTCGGCCGGACTGACGTTCCGGTCGTTCCCGGCGCTGTCTATCCGCTCATCAACCGAATGGAGTTGATTGAACGCTGGGAGGGCCTGTACGGCAAAGTCCGCTACCAGGGAGCCTGGAACAAAAGGCCGATCGGCGACGGACAACGCGGAGCCTTTCATCGTCCCTACGAGGTTCCCGATTTGAAAGAAGGCAATCCGACTACGAAGGCGATCGATGAGGATGCGGCACACTTCATAATCCGCATGCTTCACAAATATCCGCATGAGGTGACGGTTTACGCCGGCGGACCGCTCACCGATATCGCGCAGGCGATTAGTATCGATCCCGCGGTCCCCGATCTCGCGCAGGAACTCGTCATCATGGGCGGATCGATCGCTCCCCAAACTCCTTATCCGTGGGCCACGACGAACCGCCGCGAATTTAATTTTTGGTGGGATCCCGAATCCGTCCACATGACGCTTACCGCTCCCGGCTGGCACAAAATCACGATCACCACCGTCGACATCTCCATCAAGACGCGTATGGACAAGGTCATGATCGCCCAGATAGCGAAATCGCAAAATCCTGCGGCGCAGTACATCGCGAAGTACGCCGACGAAGAATATCGCTGGGACGAACTTGCCGCTGCCGCGTGGCTCGATCCGAGCATCATCACAAAGCAGACTCAGCTTTACATGGACATGGACTACTCACACGGTCCAGGTTACGGCAATACGCTCGTCTGGATGCCGGGCACTCAGCCGGGGCTTGGTGAAAATCTCGTCAACGTGCCGCAAGATTTGGATCTGGCCAAGTTCGACAAGATGTTCATTGAGCTGATGACGCGGCCGACGCCCGGCGCAAAACCGGATGCAAGTTCAAAATAGCCGCTGAGCCGTTTGATAACGAACTCACACGATCTCAAAGGAGCGTCGTAACGAGATGCACTTCAGGCCCCTTCTTCTCATTGCGCTGTTTGTTTCATTCGCAAGTTCAGCGAGCGCTCAGGCAAAGCGCAAGGTAATCATCGACCAGGATGCGCGCGGTCCTGCCACCACGGACCAGCAATCGATACTGGTTTTTTTGCAATCGCCCGAGGTTGAAACCCTTGGCATCACCGTCGTCAGCGGCGACATGTGGCGCGACGAAGAGGTTGCTCACACGCTTCGCATGCTCGAGCTTGTTGGCCGCACCGATATTCCCGTCTTGCCCGGCGCCGTCTTCCCGCTCATCAATCGCGAAGAACTGATACTTCGCTGGGAACAGCTCTATGGCAAAGTCTCCTATAAAGGCGCGTGGAACAGAAAGCCTCTTGGCGACGGAATCCGGGGCGTATACCACGGGCCCTTCGAAGTCCCGCAGCTCGTCGAGGGAAATCCCACAACGAAGCCTTCGAGTGAGGATGCCGCGCATTTCATCATTCGCATGGTTCACAAATACCCACACGAGGTAACGATTTATGCGGGAGGCCCACTCACGAATATCGCGCAGGCCATCAGCATCGATCCCGCGGTTTCCGATCTGGCTCAAGAGCTCGTCGTGATGGGAGGTAGTATCGCTCCCGTCGTGCCGACCGACTGGTCCACGGAAAATCGGCGCGAATTCAATTTTTGGTGGGACCCCGAAGCCGTTCATATGGTCTACACGGCCCCGTGGCACAAAATCACGGACACGACCGTCGATATCTCCGTGAAAACCTGGCTCAAGAAAGCAATGATTACGGAAATCGCGAAATCGCCCAATCCAGCCGCTCAATATCTGGCAAAATACGCGGACGAAGAATTCCGCTGGGATGAGCTTGCTGCCGCAGCCTGGCTTGATCCGAGCATCATCACCAAGGAAACCGAACTTTACATGGACATCGACTATTCGCACGGGCCGGGCTACGGCAATACGCTCGCCTGGGTCGCTGGCTCTCAGCCTGGTCTCGGCGAACAGCTTGTTCACGTGCTGCTTGAACTGAATCTCGAGAAATTCGACAAGATGTTCATCGAACTTATGACCCGGCCTACTCCTAAGGCGCACGCGCCGGCCCAGTAAACGAGGGAAAACGTAATGGTTAAAAATGTGGACGTCGTTGGAATCGGAAGTTGCACGGTGGACTATTTCGCCATCGTTCCACGCCTTCTCGGCCCTGAAGAAAAGATCAACGCGACTCGCATGGAAATTCATGCCGGCGGAGTTACGGCCAACAATCTCACGCAGGTTGCGCGGTTAGGAGCCAGTACCGGTTGGCTTGGTCTGATCGGCGACGACGAAAACGGCCGCATCATCCAAAAAGCTTTCTCCCAGGACGGCATGGACCTTTCCGGTGTTGAAGTCGTGAAGGGCGAAATGTCATCGCTCACCTGGATACCAGTAGACGTGGAAGGCGAGCGCTGCATCTACATGTTTCCCAATGTCACCGGGAAAATCTCGTGCTTTCAGGTCGACACTCGCTTCGCCCCGCATATCAGGTCCGCCAAGCACTTCCACACCGAAGCCTCGCAACTTCCGATCGTTCCCGTAAAGCAGGCGATGAAACTGGCAAAAGATGCGAATGTTCGTGTACTTTTCGATCTTGACGTCTCACCCAGCTTCTTCGCGCAAGCCAACCTCGGCACACAGGAAGAGCTTGTCGCCGCGCTGAAACTCGTCGACGTTCTCAAACCGTGCAAAGCTGCCGCCAGAGAAATGACCGGCGAACGCGATTTCGACAAGATGGCGCCCCAACTGCTCGATCTCGGACCCAAACTTGTTGCCGTTACCATGGGCCCCGAGGGCTGCCTGATCGCTACGCGCGAAAAGACCGTCCATGTCCCAGGGTTCAAAGTGAAGACGGTTGACACAACAGGCGCCGGCGATGCATTCATGGGCGGACTTTCCTACGGGCTCTTGCAGGGCTGGGACCAGCAGAAGGTCGGACTTTTTGCCAATGCTTGCGCGGCTCTTTGCTGCATGAAAGTGGGCGCCCGCGCGATGTCCAAGCGTGACGAAGTTGTTGCCTTCATTAAGGCCAACAGCCCGGCCGGCGCGCCTTCGTTTTAGATTTCCGGCCCTCAACCGTCCACTTTACGCGATGAAGCACGCGCCTCAATCTCTACAGCGCCGAGAGGAGCCACATGTTCACACCGCAAAGTTTTGGCCTGGCGCTGGCGATGATGCTTACCGCCTCGATCTGCTGGGGATCCTGGGCCAATACATATAAAGGCGTGAAGGGGTACCGCTTCGAGCTTTTCTACTGGGACTATGCGATCGGAATTTTTCTCGCGGCGCTGATCTACGCTTTGACCCTGGGTAGCGTCGGTAATAACGCCGACAGCTTCCTGAACAACGTTCATTCAGCGGACACTGCGAACATCTACCGCGTACTGTTCGCTGGGGTGATCTTCAACCTTGCAAACCTTCTACTCGTCGCCGGTATCGACATGGTCGGCCTTGCCACTGCCTTCCCCGTCGCAATCGGCATTGCGCTCGTTGCCGGCACGATACTCAGCTACATTCTCCAGCCTAGAGGAAATGTAAAGATGATCGGCGCCGGTCTGCTCTGCGGCGTCCTTGCTGTCATCCTCGACGGCAAAGCCTACGGCCAGCTCAGCGGCAATAAGGCCGTCTCGCGCAAAGGACTCATCACTTGCGTCGTTTCCGGCATTCTGATGAGCACCTGGGCGCCCTTCTCGACGCACGCCATGACGCACGGCAACACGCTCGGCCCCTACAGCGTCAGTGTGTTTCTGTGCCTTGGCGCGCTGCTCTCCTGCTTCATCTGGAATTTCTACTTTATGAAGCACCCGCTTGTCGGCGAGCCGGTTGCCTTCAGTGGCTTCTTCCACGGCCCCTTGCACGGTCATGTTCTTGGATTGATCGGCGGCGCGATCTGGTCCACAGGACTGGTCTTCGACCTTGTCGCCTCCACGCAAACCGGTGTGGCGATTTCATACTCCATCGGACAGTCCGCTCCGATGGTCGCAGCTCTATGGGGGATTTTTGCGTGGAAGGAATTCGCTGGCGCTAATTCAAAAGCAAAATCCTATTTGGCGCTGATGTTTGTCTTCTACATACTGGCAATCTTGCTGATCGCTCACGCAACCGCATAGCATTTGATTTCGCGCTCCATTCTGAGCTTTCTTCCTCTTCTCGTCCGAGGGCGACTGGTTTTCAGGCGATCGGCGGCCGTTGGAATCCTCCGCAAGCATCTTCAATCTTCGCGGCAACTGCCAGCACTGCTTCTTCTTCCCATGGCCGTCCCACGACCTGTACACCAATCGGCAATCCCTCCGGCGATTTGCCCACTGGAATCGTCATCGCCGGATTTCCGAGCAAATTAAACCATTGCGAATACGCCATCGCTTTCAAATATTCTATCTTTCGACCGGCCACGGTCCATTCGCGCTCACCGTGAGGAAACGCCGGCACCACACACACCGGGCACAACAAAATCGGAAACTTCTCCATCTTCGCGAGAAATGCATTGCGCAGAACATCCCGGCCCAGCAATGTATTCAGCAACTCACTCGCACTGAGTGGCCCATCCTCCGCCACACGAGCGCGAAATTCCCGAAGCAGCGGGCTGATCCGCCCGTCCTGCCCATCCAGGATCGGCGAAAACGCCATTTGTCCAGCACGCCCGAAAAGATTCCACCAGTATTGCCAGATTCGATCCAAATTCTCGGGTCGCCACGGCTCCACTTCAAATCCTTGCTCGCGCAATGCCTCCGCAGCCTTGCGCACAGCAGCAGCCGTTTCCGGAGTCACAGGAGACGATCCATCATCTTCAAAGTACCCCACACGCAGCCTGCGAATTTCGTCGTCTCTCCATCGCCGCAGCGGTACCGGCGCTGAATACGGATCGCCCGGATCGGGCCCTGCCATCACTTCGAACAATCGTTCCACATCTCGCACCGTCCGCGCCATCGGTCCCAGGACTCCCAGATGTGCGAACGGCCCCGCCGATCCGGGGAAATTTCCAGTTGATGGAATCCTTCCTGGCGTCGGCTTCAGGCCGCAGATTCCTGTGAAATGCGCAGGCACGCGAATTGAACCGCCTCCGTCACCCCCCGCTCCCCCTGCCGAGCATCCTGCCGCGATGGCCGCTGATTCCCCGCCGCTCGATCCCCCCGCTGTTCTTGTAAGGTCCCAGGGGTTGTTCACGCGCCCGTACATCGAGTTGTCGGTCTCGTATGCCATCAGAAATTCCGGCACGTTGGTGTTGCCCAAGATTATTGCGCCCGCACCCCGCAGCCGCGCGACCAGCGGCGCATCGGTTTCCGGTGTGTATCCTTTTCGCAGGGTGCTTCCGCATTCGCACGGCAGTCCCGCCACGTCTACCGAGCTCTTGACCGTTATCGGAACGCCATGCAATGACCCCAGCGCGTTTTTGCCGCCCGGCGCGGCCATAGCTGCCTCTGCGGCTTTCGCCCTTGCGCACGCCCGTTCCGCATCCACGCTTGCGAACGCGTTCAGTTTTGGATTCAAGCGCTCAATCCGGGCCAAATGCGCTTCCACCAACTCCACCGGTGAGATTTCTCCTGCTCGCACCTGCTCTGCCATGCCAATCAGCGAGCCATACACGATATCGTCCACTCGGCCTCCGCGTAATCCCAGCACACTGCTCAAGCGCGCGGCAGTCTACCATGCTGCGATTACAGGTCACCAGCCGATCCCAGAATGGCTCATCCGATTAATCATGTACTCGCCCAAGGCAATTCTGCATTTTGTAACGCCCGCGCTCCTCCGGCTCTTTTGAGTTTCATCCCTTTAGCGTCGCCTAATATGAAAGTATTATTGTCCATCCGAGCCATTCGAATGAAAATGCACGCTTCCTTGCGGACAAATACCTCAGTGTTTTTTCGCGGTCACTGGCGTGCCTTCTCGAGGCTCGCATGAAGCGCGCTGTAGCGATTTTGCTTGCGATCCTGTTCCTGACGGCGGCATACGTCTATGCTTGGCCAACAGCAAGCGCGCCCTATTTCGCGGCAGTCATTGCCCATGTCCTCGGCGGCGTCGCAATGGTCGCTCTTCTGATATTCGCGCTGAGGCAGCTTCTCCGTTCCGCGACCCCCGTCGCAAGGATCGGTTGGGTTCTGATTTCAATTGGCGGAATCCTTGGCATGGCGCTTATCTTCACCGGCACACGCCGCCACGAGTGGCCACTCGTCTACGTTCACATCGTCATTTGTGTCGCAGGAGGAGCTTTACTGGTTGCCGGGTGGATGGGGCAGCACCGTGGCTTCACGGTAGGAGCCCACGCCGCCGCGACAATCCTCCGCTGCGCGTTTTTCCTGGCCATTGCCGCCGCTCTCAGCGCAGGCGCCTATTGGGTCCGCACGGTGCCCTGGGAACGCAGCCATCGCATCGAAAATCCCTCGATCGCCCCCGTCTCCATGGACCACGAGGGGGACGGACCTTCCGGCCCATTCTTTCCTAGCTCCGCAAAAACGCTGCATCACGGTCCAATTCCGTCCTCATACTTTATGGAGTCGCAAAGCTGCGAACGGTGTCATGCGGACATCTACAAACAATGGCAAAGCTCGGCACACCATTTTTCGTCGTTCAACAACGCGTGGTATCGCAAAAGCATCGAGTACATGCAGGACGTGGTCGGCGTTAAACCATCCAAGTGGTGCGCCGGCTGCCACGATCCCGCGCTTCTCTACAGCGGCATGTTCGATCGGCCTATCCGCGAAATCGAAAACACGCCGCCCGCGCAAGCCGGACTCGGCTGCATGATGTGCCACTCGATCGCGCAAGTGAAAAGCACGATGGGCCAGGCGGATTTCGAGCTCGAATATCCCGCGCTGCACAAACTTGCTGCCAGCCAGAATCCCCTTATCCGGCGCGTCCACGACTACCTCACCGAGCTGAATCCCGAACCGCACCGCCGCGTGTTTCTCAAACCCTTCATGCGCACGCAGACGGCCGAGTTCTGCTCGTCTTGCCACAAAGTCCATCTCGACGTTCCCGTGAACCACTACCGCTGGACGCGCGGCTTCAACGATTACGACAACTGGCAAGCAAGCGGCGTCAGCTGGCAGGGCGCTCGCTCGTTCTATTACCCCGCGAAGCCGATTGCCTGCCCCGATTGCCACATGCCGGCCGAAAAATCATCCGACGCGGGAGCGACCGCGGGCACCGCTCATTCACACCGGTTCCCTGGCGCAAACACGGCGCTCCCGTTTGTCAACGATGACGCCGAGCAGCTTGCCGACACCATGAAATTCCTCACCGATAAGGAACTCAGCCTCGATATCTTTGCGATTTCTCCCGAAGCGCCCGAGAAGAAGTCGAAATCGAAGGAACTCGCTGCGCCTGAGTCTGCCGTTCCGTCAACTCCCGGCATCCAGACTACATTTGCCGTCGGCGAAGAATCCGCCGCGTCCCTTCCCACCGCTGCGCCCGGCTCAGAATCAGCAACTCAGATAAACCAACTCACTGCTCCGCTCGACCGCTCTCCCGCTTCGGTCCGCCGCGGCGGCACTTATCGCCTCGATGTTGTCGTACGAACGCGCAAGATGGGGCATTTCTTCCCGGGCGGCACGGTTGATGCCTTCGATTGCTGGCTGGAACTTTCCGCCACAGACGATAAGGGTCACGTAATCTTTTGGAGCGGCCGAGCGGCCGATGATGGCAAAGGACCAGTCGATCCGGGCGCGCATTTCTACCGTTCGCTGCTGATCGATTCGCACGGCAATGCCATCAATAAACGCAACGCCTGGGCAGCGCGCGCCACTGTGTATGCGCATCTCATTCCGCCCGGCGCGGCGGACACGGCGCACTTTCGTCTTCAGATTCCCGCCGACGCCGGCGACCGCATTCACGTGGTCGCCAAGCTGAACTACCGGAAGTTCGCGTGGTGGAACACGCAGTTCTCGTTCGCATCTGCCGCCGATCCCGCGCAGAAAAACGCGGCCACTACTCCCGATTTCGACGACCGCCATTGGCTTTTCAACGGCGATCCATCGAAGGTTCCTGGCGGCGCGAAAGGCATTCCAGTGCTTCCAATCGTAGTGGTCGCGCAGAATGTAATCGACCTCAATGTGCTCCCCTCGAAATCTCCTGAACCCGCTCCCGCCGTACAACTCAACCCAGACGACTGGACGCGCTGGAACGACTACGGCATTGGCCTTTTTTTACAAGGCGATCTCACCGGTGCAGCCGCGGCTTTCACAAAAATCACGGAGATCGATCCGAAAAATCCAGACGGTTGGGTAAATCTGGGGCGCGTCCGGGTGCAGGAAGGCAACCTGACTGCTGCGCGAGAAGTTCTGAATCACGCGCTCGCGCTCAAGCCCGACCTCGCCCGCGCCCACTATTTTTATTCGCGCGTCCTGCGCAGCGAAGGCCGGTATGACGAAGCAGCGCGCCATCTCCGAGAAGTGATCAAGCAATACCCGCGCGACCGCGTCGTGCACGACGATCTGGGCCGCATCCTGTTCCTCCAGCGGCGCTACATAGACGCCATCGCCGAATTCCAATCCACGCTGGCGATTGACCCCGAAGATCTCGAGGCAAACTACAACCTCATGCTCTGCTATACGGGACTTAGCCAGCCCGACAGCGCCGCTGAATTCCAAAAGCGCTACCTGCGTTTTAAAGCGGACGAAGCTGCCCAGACTCTGACCGGTCCCTATCGCCGCGATCATCCCGAAGACAATCTCGAGCGCCAGCCAATCCATGAACACGTTTCTGAGCCGCTCGCAACGGCAAAAGCAGATTCGAAAAAATATGCGCCAAGGGCTGCACGCACGTCTTCGTCTGCGACTCAACTGACAACCAAAGGCTCCGACTGATGACTCCTCGCACCGCAGGTTTCGGTGGCACAGGCACTCTTGCCTGTGCGCTTTCCTTAGCTCTCGGCCTAGGCCTCACCTCCGCAGCCCAATCGCAACAATCGCAACAAACATCCTCAACCCAAATCCACTTCGAAGACATCACTCGCTCCGCCGGCATTCACTTCACTCACAACAACGCCGTCTCCGGTAAAAAATGGCTGCCGGAAACGATGGGCTCCGGCGTCGCATTCCTCGATTACGACAACGACGGCTGGCAGGACATTCTCCTCGTCAATGGCGAAGACTGGTCGAGCCCGAAAAAGCGCCACACAACGTTAGCCCTCTACCACAACAATCACGACGGCACGTTCACCGACGTAACGCAAAAATCGGGTCTCGGCGTGGAAATGTTCGGGATGGGCGTTGCAGTGGGCGACTACGACAACGACGGCTTCGACGACATTTTCATCACCGCGCTCGGCCAAAGCCGCCTCTTTCACAACAACGGCAACGGTACCTTCACCGACGTCACGCAGAAAGCCGGACTCGCCGGCCCGCATGAATTCAGCACCGCCGCCGCATGGGTCGACTACGATCGCGACGGCCATCTCGATCTCGTCGTCGGCAATTACCTGCAGTGGTCGCCCGAAACCGATATCTACTGCACGCTCGACGGAAAAACGAAATCCTACTGCACGCCGGAATCGTACAAAGGCGCGTCCGTCCGTCTCTGGCACAATCGCGGCAACGGCACATTCGAAGACACAACGCAAAAAGCTGGGCTGTTTGATACCAGCTCGAAAAGCCTCGGCATCGCGATCCTCGATGCGAACCAGGACGGCTGGCCCGACATATTTATCAGCAACGATACGCAGCCAAACAAGCTCTACATGAACAACGCCAACGGCACCTTTACAGAAAAAGCCGTTCCTTCAGGCGTAGCCTATAGCGAAGATGGAGTCGCACGCGCCGGAATGGGCGTCGCCGCCGCCGATTACGACCGCTCCGGCTATCCCAGCCTGGTAATCACGAATTTCTCGAATCAGATGCTCGCTTTCTACCACAACGAGCGCAACGGCCTCTTCGTCGACGAAGCTCCGCACTCGGAAGTGGGCCGCGCATCGCTGCTCACGCTCGGCTTCGGCTGCTTCTTCTTCGATTACGATCTCGACGGCTGGCCCGACATCTACATCGCGAATGGCCACATTGAAGATGCCATCGAACGCGTTCAGCCGCGCGTTCGCTACGCTGAGCCGCCACATCTCTTCCGCAATCTCGGCGGCGGAAAATTTTCGGAGGTCACCGATGCAATGGGCCGCGCATTTGCGTCGCCGCGCGTCGCTCGCGGTGCCGCCTACGGCGACATCAACAACGACGGCGCGCTCGACGTGCTCGTCTCAACCAATGGCGGCCCCGCCGCGCTCTTCAAGAACACCGGCGCCACAAATCACGGCCTTCGCATCAAGCTAGTAGGTACAAAATCGAATCGGGACGGCTTCGGCGCAACTGTTCGCGTCACGAATGGCTCTGACACTCAAACGAAAATGCTGACCAGCGGCGGCAGCTACCTTTCTTCCAGCGAATTAATCCTGACGTTCGGCCTGGGCGATCGCGCCAAAGCCGACGCTATCGAAATCCGCTGGCCCAGCGGTCAAATCGATCGCGCAGCCAATGTCCCAGCCGATCAAATCATCACGGTGAAAGAAGCCTCCGGCATCGTCGCTTCCCAGCCGCTCGCCAAGCGCTGACGATTCGCTTTGCCATAACCATGCGCGCTCCCGCAAGGCTTGCGCTTCGGCTTTTCTCGACTAATATGAGTCTCGTGAAAATGGGAAGAAAAGGCGCCTCTGCGGTGCGATCGGTGTGTTTGGGCGTGCCCATAGCCATTCTCGCGTTGGCCTTCGCCGGGCTCGGTCAGCAGCAGCCTCAACAACAATCCCAGCGTGCGCATAACCGCCGCCGTTCCACGAAGACCGCTGCCTCGCCTGAACAAAAGCAGGACCCACGCGCCGAGATCATCCGCGAAAATAATTACGGTGTGGCTCTCATGAACCGCCAGCATTTCGAGGAAGCGCTCGGGAAATTTCAGCGCGCCTGCATCCTCGATCAGGAATCCGATATTGGCTGCGTCAACGCCGGCATCGCGTTGCTCAACATGCAGCGCTTGGATGACGCACAGCAGATCCTCCAAAAATCGGCCGAGCGCGATCCTAAGAATCCGCGCGTCTGGTACAACCTGGGCCTTCTGGCAAAAGCCGCCGGCCAACCCGATGCCGCCATCGAATATTTTAAAAAAGCTGCCGCTCTCGATCCAACCGACGCGGACACGCAATATTTCCTCGGCCTCATGTATTCGCAGAAACAGGATTACGACAAGGCCATCGCCGCCTTCGAAAATGCCCTCAAGCTAAATCCGTTTGAAGTCTCTGCCGAATTCGGGCTCGCGCAAGCCTATCGCCGCAAGAATGAAGATGGACGCGCCATCGAACACCTCGAGCGCTTCCAGCACCTCACCGCCGAAAAACTCGGCAAGCCGATGAGCTTCATCTACGGCGAGCAGGGAAAATATTCGCTGGCGGAGCTGATGCGTCCCGCACCGGAACCTGTTCCCCCGGCCGTTCCAGTGCATTTCACCAACGTCACGCCGCTCTCCGGCCTGCCCTCGCAGCCCCCCGCCGCCCTGCGTAGGCCGGCCGTGAAATCCGCGAGTCTCCGTGCGAAACAGCCACACAAGCCCGAATCCAAATCCCAACCAGAAGAGCCGCGCCCCGTCGCGAGTTTTCTCGGCAGCGGCGCCTGCATCATCGATTACGACGGCGACGGCAAGCCGGACATTTTTCTCGTCAACGCCGACGGAAAAGGAAACGCCGGTCTCTTCCGCAATCTCGGTCATGGAAAATTCGCCAATGTCACCAAATCCGCGAAACTCGACATCAGCGGCGACGGCATGGGGTGCGCCGTCGGTGATTATGACAATGACGGCAAGCCCGACCTCGCTGTCAGTTTCGATGGCCGCGTGGCCCTGTTTCACAACGAAGGCAAAGGCGTCTTCAAAGACGTTACCGAGGCAGCGGGAATCGCGAGTGATGGCCTCGCGCTCGGCCTCGCGTTTATCGACTACGATCACGACGGCGATCTCGACCTCTACGTCACGCGCTTCAACGAATTCTCGCTCGACAATCCCCGCGAACCGTTCGCGTTTCCAACCGATGCAGCGCTGCCCGGAAACATTCTTTGGCGCAACAACGGCAATGGCACTTTCACCGACTGGACAAAAGAAACGGCTCTGGGCGGCATCGCTCCGTCAGTTGGCGCTCTCGGAAGCGACCTCAACAATGATCGTGCCATCGATCTCGTCGTCACCGGCTGGCAAAAGCCGCCCGTCGCCTTCATCAATCGACGCGAAGGCCCATTTCGCGCTACGACTCCGTGGGGCGCAGACATGCCTGCGTCCACCGCTGGAGTTGTGTCGCTCGATTTCGATAAAGACGGCTGGATGGACCTGGCGTTCACCCACTGGGGACCGCCGGGACTGAGCCTGTGGCGCAACGTGAACGGAAAATCGTTCGAGCGCGTCAAGCTGCCGGATTTCGACTTCATGCGTGCCTGGGGCGTCGCTGCTCTTGATTATGACGACGACGGCTGGATCGATCTCGCCGCGGTCGGCGAAACATATTCGGGCGAAGGGCGCGTCGTGCTGCTCAGAAACGAAGGTCCGGCCGGCTTTCGAGATGTCACCGCGGAGACCGGGCTCGATAAAATTGTGCTCCACGACCCGCGCAGTGTGATCGCTTTCGATTTCGACGGTGACGGCGCCGTCGATCTGCTGATTACCCAGAATAATCTTCCGCCCGTGCTGCTGAAGAACACCGGAGGCAATCGCTACAACTGGCTCCGAATCGGATTCAAAGGCGAACACGACAACAAAACTGGAATTGGAACCAAGGTGGACCTATCGGCTGGCGCTCTGCAACAAAAGTGGGAAGTCACGGGCGCTTCCGGCTACTTGGGTCAAGGTCCCACCGAAATCGTCGCAGGCCTCGGCTTCGAGCGCGAAGCGGAAGTGATCCGCCTCCTGTGGCCGACCGGCGTCCTGCAGGACGAAATGCAAATTCCGGCGCTCAAGAACGAACTGATTACAGAAATCGATCGCCGCGGTAGCTCCTGCCCGATCGTTTTCGTCTGGAATGGCGAAAAATACGAGTTCCTCGCGGACATGATCGGACCCGGAATCGTCGGCCACTGGACGGGCCCAAATCAGCGCAATATCCCTGATCCAGATGAATATTTCAAAGTTTCCGGATATCAAGTGCAGCCGAAGGATGGCTTGATCAGTTTCAAAATGCTCGAGCCGATGGAAGAGCTCGATTACCTCGATCAAACGCTCCTTCTTGCCATCGATCATCCCGAGGACGTCGAAGTTTATCCCAACGAGCGCTTCCTCAGCAGCCCGCCATTTCCGCTTTTCAAGGTAATCGCCAGCCAGGACGCGCATGCTCCCACCGGCGCATGGGACGATAAAGGCCACGATCTGCTGCCGCTGCTCCGCGCGCGAGATCGCAAGTACGTGACGAACTTTCCCGATGCGCCCTATCAAGGCTTCGCTGGAATGCACACGATCGAACTCGATCTGGGCCCCTGGGAGGCGGACCGTCCGATTCGTTTGTTGATGGACGGCTTCACCGATTATTTCAGCGCCAACTCGATGTATGCGGCATGGCAGGCGGGCATCGAGCCGGTTCCGCCGTACGTCGAGATGCTCGACGACTCCGCGAAATGGGTTCGCATCGTGAATGACATGGGATTCCCTGCCGGGCTCGCTCGGACGATGGTCGTGGATCTTACTGGCAAGCTGCCCTCGGGCTCCCGCTTTATTCGTATCACGACGAACCTGAAAATTTACTGGGATCGGATACGCGTCGATAATTCCGCGCGCGGTATTCCCTTCAAGGTCACCGAAGTTCCTCTAGCGGCCGCCAAGCTCGATTTCCGCGGCTATCCCCGCGTCGTCGAAGGCAACCCCATTAATGATTTGCGCTACATCTACGAGCAAGTGAGCGCGACAGGTCCCTATACGCGACAGATCGGAAACTACACGCGCTACGGCGATGTTACCGACCTCGTCCGAAAGATTGACGAAAAATATGTAATCTATGGCTCGGGCGACGAGGTCTCCATCGATTTTGATCCGACGAATCTCCCTGAGCTTCCCGACGGCTGGACGCGCGATTATTTTTTCTATGCCGATGGCTTCGCGAAAGACATGGACTTTTACGCCGCGCATGGAGACACAGTCGCGCCGCTCCCTCTTCACACCCTCGTTCCCTATCCGTATCCTCCAGGACTCGAATATCCCGAGGACAAAGACCACCTCGAATATCTGCTCGACTACAACACGCGCGGCGTCGCCGGCCCCGCCGGCGATTCGTTCCGCTTCCAATACCCCGCGACACCCAAAAAATAATCAGCCATTCCGTTGCGAACGCCCACACAGCTTCCTGATAGCCACGACGAGCGCCTTCCTCGTCGTGGCCCTCTCGCCCGATCTCTAATTCTTCACCTCTGCCCGGCAAACTCTGCTTACAAAATCAACCGCTTGCCTCTGGCTACACAATTTGCTACCGTGATGTTTGAGTTATGGGAAGCGATAAAAACTCGAGCAGTGGGATTGCCGCTTCACCGGCAATGCGGCCCCAGACTCCCCACGCGCTTGCGATACGGCTGCTATTCCGTACCGCCGGCGTCTCGCCGGCTCTTTTGCAGCCGATCATCTCGAGACTCGCCTCCCTATCTCCCGAATTCCTAATCGCAAATCCGGAATTAGAATTCGCCGCAAGTCCAACAAAACAAGCCACCGAGCCGCAGTCTAATCCCAAAAAATCGCTATTTTTTCTTCGCGCCACGATGCCGCGCATTCTCAACTCCCGGTCAGTCGACCCTCCACGAGGCACAGGTCACAAGTCACGGACCACGGAATTTCTAATAGCAACATTCAACATTTCAGGAATTCGCCTAACTCCAGCAGGTGCAACACTTACGTATTTTCTAACCGCAACAAAACAGCGTTTTCGTCAGATTCCGGAATTGCGCGCTCTAGCTTGCTTGCAAAGCGCCAGCGTGGTAATTTCCAATTCCATCGAGATTTAGTTACATCCCCAACCATGCCGCCTAACTCCAACAATTCGGCGCAGGCAGCGCATCAGCGCGACGGCGGCAGTTCAGGAGCCGCTCGAGAGCCAGTTTACTGGCGCGTCGAAGGCAGTCTGCTGAATCTCACGGCGGTGCGGCCCGTGGGCTTCTTTACCTGGAACGCGCAGAGCTTTCTCGAGCGCTGGGCGCGACGCGGAACTATGGGCGTGCTCGCAATCGCGCGTCCGTTTCTCTATGCGACGAATCGCGTTTTCGCCACGCGACTGCTGCACACGGTTCTTCGCGGAGTAAGTCGCGACCGGCTCGACCTCCTTGGTGAAGAATTCTTCCAATATTTTCTCCAGCCTCGCCTGAAGCCCGCCGGTGTGGCGCGGCTCAAAGAAATAATCTCGTCGGGGGCGGACGTCGTGCTGGTGAGCCAGGGACTCGAACACATCATGCGGCCGCTCGCCAATCATCTCGGCGTCGAGCGCATTCTCTGCAACCGGCTCGATTTTTGCGACGGTCTCGCCACGGGCCGATTGCTCGATCCGGTGATTCGCCCGCGCGGAGCCTTTGCGAAACTCACCGGACGTCAGCCGAACGGACGAGTGTCGCGCGAAATCCTCCTTCGCAGCCTCGGATTCACGAAGAACCCGGAAATTGTGAACAGCGCAATTCAATCGGCGCGACGGCCGTCTCCGAAAGTTCCAATTCCCGTCGTCCATTTCGCAAGAACGAATGGCAATGCTTACAACGAACGATCGTTCTCCGTGCGCGATTCGCTGAGGGGTAAGGATATTCTCCTCATCGGCTCCACGGGATTCATCGGCAAAGTGTGGCTCGCGAATCTGCTCACCGATCTTCCGGAAATCGGCAAAATGTTTCTGCTCGTCCGGCGCAATAAAGCCAACACTGCACTCGATCGTTTCCGTCGCGTGGTGGAAGACTCACCCGTGTTTGAGCGGCTCGCGTCCCAGCATGCCGAGCGATTCGCCGCTTTTTTGCGGGAGCGAATCGAGGTCGTTGAAGGCGATGTGAGCAGTCCTGGTCTTGGGATGGCTCTGGATGTGCGTCAACGCCTTGCAAAAACGCTCGATCTCATCGTAAACAGCTCCGGCCTCACGGATTTCAATCCGGACCTTCGCGACGCTCTGGCGACGAATGTGCGCTCGACATCCTACCTGCTCGATTTCCTTCGCGATTGTCATCACGCAGCTTTGCTGCATCTTTCCACTTGCTACGTAGTGGGCCAGCGCGACGGACGTGTGCTCGAAGAGCTTCCGAAAAACTACACGCCGATTGGCCTCGCGAATTTCGACGCTGAAAAGGAATGGGAATCGCTCGAAACTCGGGTCCGCGAGACCGAAGCCCTCGCCGATTCACCCGAGGTTACCGCCGAGCTGCGCTCTCAGGCGCTGAAGAAGGAACATGCTTCGAAGGATTTAAGCGGCGCGGCTCTCGAGAATCAGATCCGCAAGAACCGCGTCCGCTGGCTGCGGCAGACCTTGGCTGAAGCAGCCACGCAGCGCGCCAACGAGCTTGGCTGGCCTAACACCTACACCTTCACGAAAAGCCTTTCGGAATCGCTCATCCGGAATTTTCTCGACGCGCAACCAAACGCGGCCATCGCCGTCGTTCGTCCGGCGATAGTCGAAACCTCAATCGAAAAGCCGTTCCTCGGCTGGAACGAGGGTATCAACACATCCGCGTCGCTTTCTTATCTCCTGGGAACATTTTTCCGCCAGCTTCCGACCACCGAGTCGAAGTGCCTCGACCTGATTCCAGTGGACCTCGTCTGCCGTGGCATGACGCTGATCGCCGCCGCGCTCGTGGCGCGCCGGCACGAGCGCGTCTACCAGCTCGCTACTTCAGTGACGAACCCGTGCGACATGCGCCGTTCGATCGAACTCACCGGCCTCGGCCATCGAAAGTTTTATCGCGCGCAGGTCGGACTCGAGCATCGCCTGCGCCTTAAATTCGACGCAATTCCAGTTTCGAAAGCGCGGTACCAGAATCTTTCCGCGCCCGCACAGAAAGCCCTCGTAAAGGCGATCAATCGAACCGTCGAGCCGTTCGCAGCCAAACCGCCGCTGGCTCGCCGTGAACGCGAGCTTGAAAAAGTGATCAAGCTCGTCTCACTCTTCGAGCCTTTCATCCTGCACAACGATCACGTCTTCGAAGCGCTGCACGTGGAACAACTCAGCGCGGCGCTCCCGGCCGCCGAACGCGCGGAATTTGGCTTTGATGCCCGTGGGCTCGACTGGTGGGACTACTGGATCAACGTGCACATTCCGGCGTTGCGAAAGTGGTGTTATCCTCTCATCGAGGGTCGCCCTCTGGAGTCCCGCCCGGGGCGCAAAGTGCCGTTGGCGGAGAATGGCGAAGCGAGCGCCGCAGGGGCGGCGGGCACATCTCCGGCAACGACGAACTGAGATCCAATCAAAGTGGCAATTCTTCTGACCGGTTCCACCGGCTATATCGGCGCGCACATCGCATCAAATCTGCTTAGGGACTATTCCCAGCCGCTGAACTTGTTAGTTCGCGCTCGGAATTTACAGGAAGCGCAGGAACGGGTGTGGCGGTCGCTGCAGTTGCACATGGATTTTCCGCGCTTCGAGGATTTCCTGAATTCGAAGATCACGATATTTCTGGGCGATCTCACCGATTCGTATTTCGGCCTCAGCGAAGACGATTATCGCCGGCTCGTTCGAAGCACCGATTCAGTGATTCATTGCGCCGCTTCGCTGAACCGAAAATCCGAGAAGAGCTGCCTCAACGTCAATTTGCGCGGGACCCTCGAAGTGATCCAGCTCGCGATGCGCGCGCGCGACGACCACGGCCTTCGACGCTTCAGCCATGTGAGTACGGTTGCTGTGTGCGGCCAGCGCGCAAATGAAGTCGTTCAAGAGGACACCTCGATCGATTGGAACCGCTCGGACTACGATCCGTACGCGCGCACAAAAAAATTCTGCGAGCACATGGTCCGGCAACTTCTACCGGACGTGCCGCGCACGATTTTTCGTCCCAGCATCGTGCTGGGCGATAGCCGGCGCCCTGAAACGAACCAGTTCGACATGGTTCGCACTTTCGTATTCCTCGCAGGTTTGCCGGCGCTTCCATTTCGCTCGACGGATCGCATCGATATCGTCCCTGTCGATTACGTTGCCGACGCCATCGCGATGTTGCATCAAAAGGAAAAGCCGGCGCACGAGATCTATCATCTTTCGTCCGGAGTGGACTCCGAAACATTCGCAGAGCTCACAAATGCACTGGCGAAAGCACAGGGCAAGCGCGGCCCTAGATTCGTGCCGAGCCTCGAAGCTCCGTCGTCGAAAATGGTGAACGCGCTGGCGGGCCGTGCCGGCAAAATTGGCGGTCTCGCGACGTTGCTGAAAGTTTTTCTACCCTATCTCGTATGGAACACGGTCTTCGACAATTCACGAGTCGTCGCGGAGATGGGACGCAAGCCTGTGCCATTTTCCGGATATTGTTATCCGCTGCTGAAGTTCAGCCGTGAGACTCACTTCGTTTACAAGTACCACGATTGGCCCTCCGAATCTTCCGCGGCCGCCTCGCGCGTCGTCCAGGATGTCCGGCCATGATGGATTTCATCCTCGAAGCGTGGGTGAGTGGCCTGATCGAATTGAATAAGTTCGAATGGGTGCTCGGCGCAGGCCAGCCGTGGAAACCGGGTACGAAACTGAAGCTGCTCTTTGCCGGCTACAACGGAACGCGCAATACCGGCTCAGATGTGCGCGTGGAAGAAATGCTGCGGCAGGTGCGCCGAATTTTGGGGCCGCAGAATCTCGAGTTGAGCGTAATGACGCAGAATTTCGATCTGACGCGCGGCTACTTTGGCGACGCGAAGCAGGTCCATTTGCCCGACGTCTATCCGCCGTTTTTGCATTCCGAGGTGCGCAAGAACGATGGCGTGGTGGCGTGTGAGGGCTCAATGTTCAAAAGCAAGTTCGCGAACGCGCTCACAACAATGATGATTGGTTCGCTTGGCATTGCTTCCGCTCACAACAAGCTGAGCGTAGCCTTCGGCGCCGAGGCGGGACAGATGGATCCGCTTCTGCAGAAGATGTGCAAGCGCTACTGCAGCGATTCGCTCGTGATTACGCGCAACGTCGAATCACAAGAGGTCCTTGGCAAGCTGGGCGTTCCGACCGAGCTGGGAACAGACACTGCGTGGACGTTCGAGCCTCACGGACCGGAATATGGCCGAAAGGCATTGCGCGATGCAGGCTGGGACGCCGCGACTCCCGTGCTTGCAGTATGCCCGATCAATCCGTTCTGGTGGCCAGTTAAAGCCTCGCTCGCAAAATGGGCCGCGCATTCCGTTGCAGGAGCATATGCGAAGAGCTACTACCGGACGATTTATTTTCATCGTTCCGGCTCGGAAGTGGACGACTCGTATGGGAAATATCTATCAGCGATGGCGGCCGGCGTTGACCGATACCGGAAGTCGCGGCGCATATTTCCCGTAATGATCGGGATGGAGATGCTTGACCGCGACGCTTGCGAGCGAGTTGCGGAAAAGATCGGCGGATCACCCATCTTCTCTTCTGAAAAGTACGACATGTATCAGCTTGTGAGCATCTTGCGCGCGGCCGACCGAATTCTCTCCTCACGCTACCACGCGATCGTCACTTCGATGCCCGCCGGAATCCCGTCGGCGGGGGTGACGATGGATGAACGGATCCGCAACCTGATGCGTGAACGCGGACACGAGCATTTGCTGATGCGCGTGGATGAACCGGATCTAGCGGACAGGATTGTTGCTGCGCTCGACACGCTGGACGCGCAGGCCGACGAAATCCGCGACGCGATGCCCCGTACGGTAGCGCGCAACCTGCAACTAATGGCGCGCATGGGCGTTTATTTCGAAGAACTCGTGGCGCGTCGCTTCCCTGAATTTCCAGTGCGCCAGGGCGTCCTTAGCTGGGAAGACTATCTTCCTGCGCTAAGCCCTGGGCTTTGCCGTTTGGTGGAAGAGCGCGGCGACGCGGTCACAGCTTAAATCCAAAGGGACAATGACGTTTCTCGAAAACATTTTTGAACGGCTACAGCATGCGGCAGGCGAGCCTGTGCTCGGTGAAGTCCGCAACGGAAAGATAGTCTCTGTGACCGGCGGCGAACTGCTCGCCTTGATCGAGCAAGCGCGCAGATTCCTCGTTGCGCGCGGATTCAAGAAGGGCGACCGTTGCGCTTTGCTCGCGCCCAATAGTATTCGATGGGCTGCGCTTGACCTAGCGATGATGGCCGAGGGAATCATCGTAGTGCCGCTCTATGCGCGGCAAGCTCCCGCCGAGCTGGCCGCGATGCTGAAGGATTCGACTCCGGTTCGCGTCTGCTGCTCGGACGCCGCGCTCGCCGCGAAAATTCAAAAGCTTTGGCCTGCCGCACCGAAAATCTCGCTGCTCGACGCTATTTTCACCGGTGACACGACGGCGCCTACGAAACCGTTCAGCCACGCGGATTCCGATCCGCTCACGATCATCTACACGTCCGGCACTTCCGGCGAACCAAAAGGCGTGGTGCTGAACGCTGGTAACGTGAACTTCATGCTCGAACGCACAGGCGCGCGGTTGGACGACCTCATGCTACAGGCGAAAAAGCGCGGCGGAGAATCTGAGCGACTTTTTCACTATGCACCATTTTGCTTTGCAGCATCCTGGATCTTGTTGCTCACGGCCCTTTCGCGAAATAGCGTGCTAACGCTCTCAACCGACCTCTCGAAGCTCTCCGATGAACTAAAGCTCGCCGCGCCGGACTACTTCCTAAACGTGCCCACGTTGCTCGAGCGCGTGCGAGGGAAAATCGAAGAAGCAGTGCGAAAAAGAGGCGGATTCGCCGCCAGGGCATTTTCACGCGCACAGCAGGCCTATGCGAATCGGCAGCGCGGCCAGCGCACTTTTGCTGATTCGGCCTGGTTGCGCTTCGCGGGCAGCTTGATGTTTCCGGCGATCCGCGAAAGCATTGGCGCCAATCTAAAAGCTTTGATCTCAGGCTCCGCGCCTCTGTCGCCTGAAACTCAGCAATTCTTCATGATGCTGGGAATTCCCGTGCTACAAGCATACGGCCTCACGGAGACTACCGCGATCTGCACACTCGATGTTCCAGGTCACGTCGAGCCAGGACGGGTGGGCCCCGCGATTCCGGGAGTTGAAATGTCGCTCGGGGAAAACGGCGAAATACTTGTTCGCGGTCCGAATGTTTTCCCCGGTTACTGGCAACGGCCCGAAGCTACAGCGAAGGCGCTTGAAGGCGAGTGGTTCCACACCGGCGATCAAGGTGAAAGGGATGCGAATGGAAACTGGCGCATTTCGGGGCGGCTCAAGAATCTCATCATCCTGAATTCGGGTCATAACATTGCGCCCGAGCCGCTGGAGGATGCGCTGGCCCATGAACTTCCCGAAGCCGCGCAGGTGGTCATCGTAGGCAATGAGCGCAGCTTTCTCGCGGCGCTTGTTACCGCGCAGCCAGCGAACGGTTTGAAAGCCGAGCGCGTTCAGGCCGCGTTGGATGCTGCGAATGCTGGCTTACCGCATTACAAGACGATTCGCGCGTTTCACATTGTCCCGGAACCGCTGACCATTGAGAGTGGCATGCTGACAGCGAACGGAAAGCTGAAGCGCGACGCGATCATGGCACGCTTCGCCGCCGAGATCGAACGGCTATTCGAGAAAAAGAACGCATGAAGAGTTTCCGGGGCGAAACGCTTTCCTGGCAGGTAGCCGATGGCGTTATCGAGCTGGTTCTCGACCACGCGCCCTGCAATGAGATTGGCTCAGCCACGCTCGTCGAACTTGAAAGATTCACTGCTGCCCTTGAGTTGCTCCAGAAAGACTGCCACGCGGTGATTATTTCCAGCCAGCGCAGCGAGGGTTTCTGCGCCGGCGCTGATTTGCGCGAGTTGTATCGCCGTTCGCAGGCGCTGCCTCCTGCCAAGCGCCTTGCCGGCGTGCGTGACTTCGTCGAGCGGATTCACGGCGTTGGAAATACGATTGATGCGGCACCGCTTACGACGATTGCTGCGGTGCACGGAGTTACGTTCGGCGGCGGATTTGAACTTGCGCTTCTTTGCGATTTGATCGTCGCCGATAAAATGACTCGATTCTGCTTTCCCGAGCTGCGGCTTGGCTTGATTCCGAGCTTTGGCGGTATTCCCAGGCTAAAACGCGACGTCGGAAACGGCGTGGTGCGCGATTTGCTGTTGACGGGGCGCAGCATCAACGCGTCGAAGGCGCAAGCAATCGGGCTTGTGAGCCAGGTGGCGGCGGAGGGTGATGCGCTTCGAGTGGCGCGCGCAACCGCAGCGCAGGTGGCGAAGTTTGATCGCGACACGACAATTGCCGCCAAGAAATTCATTAAGCCGATTCCGTACGAGGAGCTCGATCAGGAGGTTGATATTTTCTGCGATCTGTTCACGCGGCCGGCGGTCGAAGCAGGGTTGCGGAAGTTCGTCGAGAGCACCGACGCGCTTCCTTATCTTCCGTAGCGGCCGCGCGCGAATTGGAATAGAACTGTGGCAAGATAACTGGAATGCCTACACTCCAAAATACTACCGACGAAGTTCTGCGCCTGGCATCGGAACATTTCAAGGTTCCGCTCGAGAAATTGAACCCGGACGATGACTTCTTCAAAAAGCTCGGGATCAACAGCCTGCAGGCGCTCGACCTGCTCACGCGCATCGAGCAGCATTTCCGCATTGAGCTTCCCGACTACGAGTTACAAGGCGTGAGCGATTTCCGCACCCTCGCCGAGCGCATCCAGTCGCGCCTCTGATGCTTGACCTTCGGCAATATCAATCACTGGGCGAAGCCTTGCGCGCGGCGATTGAGCGCTGGCGTGACGAAATCTGCTTAATCGAAGCGGAACGCCAACGCGAGAACGCTCGAATGACGTACCGCGCGTTTGGGGCGGCGGCGTTGTCGCTCGCGAGCGGTCTGCAAGAGGCAGGATTTCAGAACGGAACGCGTGCCGCAATCATCATGACGAATCAGTCGAGATGGCTGATTTCGGCTTATGCGATTTTCTTTTGCGGCGGTGTACTGGTTCCTCTTGATTACAAACTGACTGCCGATGAGCAGCTGCAGCTCCTGGCACATTCGAAGGCTGAGTTTCTCATCGTCGAATATCATCTTTGGCGAGCGATTGCTCAAGCGGAAGCGTTCGCGCATTTGCGGGCGCGCGTTGTGCTCGTCACGGAAGCGCCTGAGAGTTCTGAACTTTACGGGGCGAAACGATGGGAAGATTTTCGCGGAACCGACACGCCAAAATTCGTTCAGCGAGGACGCAAAGACCCTGCTTGCATTGTTTATTCATCGGGGACGGGAGGGCGGCCGAAGGGGTGCGTTCTGACACATGAAAATTATCTTGAGCAGTGCATGGCGGTGGCGCCGGTTTTCCCTTTCGCGCCGGGTGACCGCTATCTGAGCATCATCCCGACGAACCACGCGATCGATTTCATGGGCGGCTTCATCATGCCGTTCACTGGGGGCGGCACCATCGTTCACCTGCGCACACTGCGGCCCGAATTCATCCGCGAAGCATTCGTGAGATACAAGATCAGCTACATGGCGGTTGTACCGCTGATTCTGAAGAATCTGCAGAGCGGACTTCGGGAACGATTCGCTGCTGTGCCACCGACGAAGCGTCGCGTGCTGAACGCGCTGATCGCGGTGAACTCGGCGCTCACGCGCGGACGGCCTCGGCCCGGATTGAGCCGCATGCTGCTGAAAGATGTGCACAAGGCGTTTGGCAGCAGGCTTCGTGCGTTGCTGGTAGGCGGAGCGTTCACCGAGCCCGCGACAATCCAGTTTTTTCACGATCTTGGCGTACCGATCTACAACGGCTACGGCTGCACGGAGGCGTGCACGGCAATCACACTGAACGATCTGAAGCCGTTTCGACCCGATACCGTGGGGCGTCACGTGGCGGGAATGGAAATTCGCACGTTGAATCCGAACGCAGAGGGAATCGGCGAAGTGCTTGTCCGCAGCAAGACCGTGATGTCGCACTATCTTGACGATCCGGAAATGACGGCGGAAACGATTCGAGACGGTTGGCTGATCACGGGTGACCTAGGGCGCGTTGACCGCGACGGCCATTTGCAGCTTTTCGGCCGCAAGAAAAACATGATCGTGACCGAAGAAGGAAAGAATATTTACCCGGAAGACGTGGAAACCGTTTTTGAAGGCTTGCCGGTGAAGGAATTCTGCGTGTTTGCCGCCAATTTTCTATGGCCCGCACGCACGATGGTGGGCGAAAAACTTGTACTGGTCGTTCATCCTGAATCCGGCGCCTCTGTCACAAACGATCTGGTCGCGGAAATTGCCGAGCGCAATCGCCGCCTGCTGAATTACAAGCGGATTAGCGGCTACCTTGTGTGGGATCGCGACTTCCCGCTAACGGCGTCTCTAAAAATCAAACGCGGTGAGCTCGCCGAACAGATTCGAGAATCGCTCGACCGCTCGGCAATGGTGGTGCTGTGAAGGCAACGCGTCGAATCCACGGCCTGGATTGCATCCGGTGACGGCTCGTTTTCTGGCGATCGTAAATCCAGCGGCTGGCGGAGGAAGATGCGGACGGCTTGCTAACGCGGCACTTGAACGCGTCCGTGGCGCTGGTATCGAGCTGGAAGTTGCAAGCACAAACCGCGCCGGCGAAGCCACTGAACTAGCTCGAAGCGCCTATCAGCAAGGCGTTCGGCAATTCCTCGCCGTGGGAGGCGACGGCACCGCCTTCGAAATTGTGAATGGTTTGTTTCCTGAAGCGCTATCGAACGGGCGGCCTTCTCTGGGGTTCCTACCGCTCGGCACGGGCAATTCATTTCTGAAGGATTTCACAGCTCGAGGTGTGGAACACGCGATCGAGGCTCTTAAAAATAGAAGCCGGCGCGCGTGCGACGTAATTCGTCTCCAGCATTCTGGGGGCGATCTCTATTATCTGAATCTCTTGAGCCTTGGATTTCCAGCTGACGTCGCTGAGCTTGTGAATCGCCGCTTCAAGCGCTGGGGCCAGTTGGGCTACATTGCGGGCGTATTTGTTCGCCTGGCTGGTCTGGAACATTCGTCTTTTCCGCACCGGCTCAATCAGTCCGGCGAATGGGATCGCCGCCCTGCTCTCTTCCTTTCTTTCAACAACAGCAAATTTACGGGCGGCAAGATGATGATTGCTCCCAACGCAGAGGCGACCGACGGACAGATCGAATACGTCCGGTGGGGACCGATCAGCCGCCTCGGACTCATCAAAATGCTTCCGCGGCTCTTCACCGGCACGCATATAAATGATCCGCGTGCTTCACGGTCGTCTGCGACAAGTGTTGAGCTGCAAATCAATCGACTTGTGAACGTGATGATCGACGGCGAAATTATGCGGCTGGAGTGCCGCTCGCTCGAAATCATGCCGTCGGCGCTGGACGCGATCGTATGAGAAGCCTTTATCTTACGATTCGATCGGCGCTTTTGTGGGCGGTGAGCGGAATTCACTTCGCAGTCGTTGGCACGCTGCTGATTGTGATTGGCATCTTCATCGATCCGCGGAAGAACGACTGGCCGCAGCGAGTTTTCTTGCGCAATATCCTTCGCTTGGCCGGCGTCAAATTTGAAGTTGTCCGCTCACCGGGCTTCGATCCCGGCAAAACGAGCATTTTCATCTGCAACCATGTGAATCTATTTGATCCGTTCGTGATCTATTCGGCGATACCGCAGTTTGTACGCGGCTTCGAGCTCGAATCACATTTCCGGATTCCAATTTACGGCTGGCTGATGGGCCGCTTTGGAAATGTTCCGGTGCCGGATAAGCCAAGCCGCGAAGGGCTGGAACTCATGACGCAGCGCGCGAAAAAGGCTCTCGATTCCGGGGTGAGCCTGATTGCTTTCGCAGAAGGATCGCGGACTCGCGACGGTCACGTACGGGAATTCAAGAAGGGCACATTTAATATGGCGCAGAAATTTGGCGCTCCGATCGTGCCGATGAGTATCGTCGGCTCCTATCAATTTTTCAGCACCGGCCACTGGATGCTGCATCCCGGAAAAATCACGGTCTATCTGCACGATACGATTGACACGACGAAAGTAGATCGCAGTGAAGTAGACGCACTACGGCAACGCGTGCAGAACATCGTCGCGGAACCAGTCGAAGAATCCCTGAAGTAACCGAAAAAATCAGGAAACCTGAGAAGCGTTCGCTTCGGGCAGCGTCCGCCCGGCTCGCAGCTCTTGCCAGGTATACACCACGCGGTGAACCACGGTGAGAGTTGAAATCGTTGCTATCACCCACAGCACCGGCGCCATGCGCATGAACGCACCGCCCATGATCAGCAGCACAAGCCGCTCCGGCCGCTCCATGAACCCGACTTTGCACGACGGAATTACCGATTCCGCGCGGGCACGTGAATAGCTCACCATAAACGAGCTGGCCATCGCCACTGCCGCCAGCATCATGTAGAACGGCCGGCCGATCAGCGTGTAACGAACGACGAGTCCCATGTAAAGCGCGAGATCCGAGTAGCGGTCGAGTGTCGAATCAAGGAAAGCGCCGAACGCCGTCACGCGTCCTACGCGCCGCGCCACTTGCCCATCGGCCATATCCAGAAAGCCTGCCAGAAATAAAATCGCGGCGGCCGCCCGGAAACGTCCCATCGCAAACATCACCGCTGCCCACGAGTTCACACCAAGTCCGAGAAACGTAAACATGTTCGGCGTTATGCCCGTGGCGGCGAGACCGCTCACCACATGCCGCAGCAGCCATCCGCCGCCCTCGCCAATCCAGTAGGTTATGGGTCGCTGTTGTTCTTTTTGGCCGTTTGTCATTGGGGAAGAGTCTAAACCAAATCATACACTGGAAAAGTCCGTCGATAGCGAATCCGCCAGCAGCTCATCGCCTTCGAAGCGTCATTTCTGGGACGTTGCCGATGCAGTGCAATTTGGGCTCGGTGAATTGCTGCACGTCTTGGGGCGTAAAGCCGGGCGCGACCTCGCGCAACATGAGCCCGTCCGGCGTCACATCAATGACGGCAAGGTCCGTGATGATCGTATTCACGCATTCGATTGCGGTCAGCGGATAGGTACAGCGCTTCACTACTTTCGGTGAGCCGTCCTTCGCATTGTGTTCCATTGCGACGATGAGCCGTTCAGCCCCTACGGAAATGTCCATCGCGCCGCCGATGTTTCCCGCACCCTTGGCGCCTGGCACGCGCCAGTTCGCCAGATCGCCCGTCTCCGACACCTGCAATCCGCCGAGGATGCAAATATCGAGATGTCCGCCACGAGTCATCACGTGAGCATCAACCTGCGAGAAAAAAGATGCGCCGGGAATCAGCGTCACGGGCACTTTCATCGCGTCTACCAAATCGTTGTCTTCTTCTCCTGGTTTGGCCCGCGGACCCATGCCTAGAATTCCATTCTCGCTATGGAAATAGACGGTGACGTCTGCAGGTACGTACGGAGCGATCAGATTCGGAATGCCCCAGCCCAAGTTTACGTAGGCTCCGTCGGGCAATTCGAGCGCCGCCCGTTCGGCGATTTGTTCGCGTGTGAGACGATCCCTAGACAAAGCGCATGCCTTTCGCTTGTACGATTCGATCGACATATATCGAGGGCGTGACGATCATTTCCGGATCGAGCGCCCCGGTTTCTACGATCTCATCAACTTCTACGATCGCCGTTTTCGCTGCAGTTGCCATGATCGGGTTGAAGTTACGCGCCGTCTTGCGATAGACCAGATTCCCGAGCCGATCAGCGCGATAGCCTTTGATGAACGCATAGTCCGCACCCAGCGCCTCCTCAAGGATACAGCGCCGGCCGTGAATGATGCGTTCCTCCTTGCCGCTGGCGATGTCCGTTCCAACGCCTACCGGGGAATAAAACGCCGGAATTCCCGCGCCAAATGCGCGCATACGTTCGCACAGAATTCCCTGTGGGACCAACTCGAGTTCAATTTCGCCTGCGTCGAATTGTTCGTGGAAATATTTCGCACCGGGCCCTGGAAAAGCTGCGATGACCCGGCTTATTTGGCGATTCTTGAACAAAAACCCCAATTCGCCATCGCCCGTGCCGCAATTATTGCTGATGACTTTCAGATTGCGAGCGCCTTGCCGCGCCAAGCCTTGAATCAGATTGTTCGGGAATCCGGCGCCGCCAAAGCCGCCAAACATAATTGTCGCGCCGTCGGGAATGTCCGCAACGGCAGCGTCAACCGAGGAGAAGAACTTATTTTTTTGAGCCATTTCTCGCGAAGGGCCAGAGCACCCGGGTGGTGTCGGACTCTAGCCTGTGTCGATTCTATGTGATTTCCAGCACTTACGAAACGACGAAGCGGGAAAGACCAACGGCGACACGCAAAGATGGGTCGCGAACAGGAGATGATTAGCGCCGAGTCGTATTGCGACTTCGGGGCACGTGCGGACATCCAATTTTGCAGTAGAGAAAATTGATATGGCGGCAGAAGCCGTCAGGAGGAATTAAATATATGAGCACGAGGACGTTTGCCGGCGTAATTGCCGGATTGTTGCTCGCAGTTGGAGGGGTTGTATCGCAAGCGTACGGCAGCGAGATGGACGAGGGAACCACGATCACATTCGCGCAGCCGGTCGAAATTCCAGGCCAAGTGCTTGGACCGGGATCGTATTACTTTGTTCGAATCGATCACGTGAACTCGCCGGACGTGAACTTGATTCAGATATTCAACAGCGATCACACAAAGGTCATCGCCACGATTCAGACGGTGACGGCGGAACGGCTAGACGTTTCCGGGAAAACCGTTTTGACGTTTGCGGAAGGCGCGAACGATGGCCCGCCCGCGTTAAGGGACTGGTTCTACCCGGGCTCGCTTGAAGGGCATGAGTTCTTGTACCCGAAGCGAGAGGAAAAGCACATCGAAGAGGCGAAGCAAATCGCCGTAGCGGCGGACGAGAAGGGTGAGGTTCGGGTCCGCGGAGTCAGCGGCGACTAAGACAAGCTAGAGTCGCGCGAAGAAACAAGATTGCCGGCGGCAGATGAAACGCCGCCGGCAGTTTTTTGTTTGCACGGTTACCGTCAAGCCTTCGCTTCTTAAGTATGTGAAATTCAGGGCTGAGGCTCAGTGGTACCCGGGGTGGGGGTCGAACCCACACGACGCGTTAGCGTCAGGGGATTTTAAGTCCCCCGCGTATGCCATTCCGCCACCCGGGCCCGGGCATCGCAACGCTATCTTATCAAATCGCGTACGGCAACATCAGCCAGATGGAAGTGGCGTAGAAATGGGATCGGTTGGATGCACACCGCTATTCCTGAGAGCAGAATGTTGGCGGGGAAAATAGAAAGCGGGGCTTGCATGAAATCCCGGATTCCGTACAAGCCCCGCTGATAGTCCTAGCCGATCAAACTGGCCTTAGGTCCGATGCCGCGGTGTCCTGGCGTTCAGCGTTTCAATCAACTGCGCTGCCGCTGGAGGTGCCGGCGTTTCGTGACGCAGTACGATGTCTTTCGCTGATAGTTTTTCGCCGTAGATTCTGCGGTTGGCATCATTGTCGGGCCGGATGGTCGAACCTTCGAGTGAGACGCCTGCAAATGCGCCGCGAGCCCGCGAATAGCTCAATATTTCGGCCCGCAGAGTCACATCGCTCTCCGCAGATGCGGTGCGTCCCACCGGGCCGGCCGCTACAGACGCGTCGCCGCCCAGTTTTACTTTGCTTGAAAGGATCCCGCTCGCTCCCCGCTCATTCATAACGAGGAGGACGAAGTCAGTCGCTTCGCCGCCGATCTGCAGACCGAAGCTTCCTCCTTCAAGAGCCATCATTGATGGCGCGCCCCAAGGCCCGTTGAAGTCTGGACCGGTGCGGCACGTCATGACGCCCCGGCCGTAACTTGCGCCGACTATAAAGGCGGCCTTCAAAACCGATGGGAAAACAACCACACAGGCTGCTTTATCGAGCAGGTCCTGAGGGATGTCGTCTGGAACATTCAGGATTTCGGTAAGGACTCTGCCGGCGTCTTTTATACGGTCCTCATCCTTTTCTTCTTTGTCGGCGGCCGGCGTGCTGAAAGCGAGCATCAGCAATGCGATCGTGATTGATGCGAGAACGTTCTTCAGTTTCATGAAGTTCCTCCAGCGGCTTAGGAAGTTAGGGTTAAGGGCTTTGCGGGCGGAGACTAAGGAGTCGTCCCGCCGCGTAGTAGATGCGCGAGCAAGGTGACAACAAAGATCACCAGGAAAATGAAAAAGAGGATCTTGGCAATTCCCGCCGCCGCGAAAGCGACGCCGCCAAATCCCAAAAATCCCGCGATCAACGCGATCACCAAAAAAACCAGAGCGTAGTAAAGCATTGCTCCTCCTGTTCTGTTCTTCGGTAATTCGGGCAAACAGCATGCCCGTGTTACGCACCATGCTAAAGGCGAACGCGGTACCAACGAATCGGCCAAAGACCCTAGAGGCTGGGATATTAAAGCGTAGGGATTTTCCTAGACGAGTTAAAGCAACCTATTGAGCAAAACGCATTTAGCATGCACACCGGACTGGGGTGCGATAGCAGCAGGATACTTGTCGCAAGCAATCCGAGGCACGACCAGTGCTTGTTTGCACGGGCCGTGCCTCGTTCAAAGCAGGGAGGTTCGAGTTGCTGGATTACGCTCTGGCTGGCGAAGTGTTGTCGAGTAGGTCCACGAGCGCTTTGCCAGCCGGAGGAATAGTTTCTCCGCCCTTGATGATCTCTTTAGCGGTAACGGGTTTACCATACACCGCCTTATTGGCCTCGTCGTCGGATTCCATCGACGCGCCTTCAAGCGACACGCCCGCAAACAGACCCTTGGTCCGCGAATACGTCAACACATCTACTTTCATCGCATCCGCGTTATAACCATTCGCGGCAGCGCCCGTGGGACCGGCGGCGGCCGCGGCATTGCCTCCGAGCTTCGTCTTGCCGTTTAAAATCTGCCCGGCACCTCGTTCGTTCATGACTACCAGCACGAAATCAGTCGCAGTGGAGCCGAGTTGCACACCGATGCTGCCCTGGTCGAGTTTGTACATCGCGGGCGCACCCCAGCTCCCATCCATTTTCTCTCCCTTTCGGCAGACCATCACGCCGCGGCCATAGCTGCCGCCAATACCGACCGCGACTTTCTTGACGCTGGGAAAAACCACGATGCAGACTGCCTTGTCGAGAATACTTTTGGGCAGACCTTTTTCTGCGGAAAGGATGGCCTGCATGGCAGTGGCCGAATTCGCGAGTCGCTGATCCTCTTTCTTCTGAGCGAAGAGAGGAGACGCAAGTGCGAGACACAACGCGAGAGTTACCAATCTATTGTTCACGGTCTTGTCCTTTCAAAACGAAAAGTTAATCGCGAGCCGAAGCTCGGAAATGGGTGTTTTGGGCCGGTTGAATGGATGCCTTTTCAGGCGGGCATATTGTACACCGACTCACTTACATCGTGTGATTTAAACGCTGTCGCTGGCTGTTTGGCCAGATCCCTACCCAGCTTCGACAACCAGCGGCTATGGTGTAGACTCAGCCGTTCAAATCTCCGGAAATTGGCAAGCTTCTCAGGTGGGAATATTGTCCGGATCGGTGACTCTCACGAACGTCGAAGGAATCAAGTTTCCAAAGACGCTAACTTCTTCTATAAGTAATACGAATGGATGAAAACAACCGAGAACCCCTACTACGAAGGCTTTGTCGAGTATGGCGTCGACGAGCCACACTGCTATACAGTACGGCTGACGCAGCCGGAGCGACTGGTTGAAATTGCGGATTTCATCGCTGCCAAACGACCGTATGTGGCGGCGGTCCCTTGGTGGAGGCACTGAAACCTTCGTGGTGTGATTTTCCTTCGGAGCGATATGCAGAAACCGATTGTCGTGATGGGCAGCGTGAATTTCGATCTGGTTGCCACGGTGGAGCGCGTGCCCCTGCCCGGAGAAACCCTGACCGGGATTGATTTCGCCACGTTTCACGGCGGAAAAGGAGCGAATCAGGCTGTCGCTGTTGCAAAGCTCGGATATCCCGTTAGCATGATCGCAAAAGTCGGCGACGATGATTTCGAGCCGGGGCTGAAGCAGGCGCTGCGGAAAGGGGGCGTGGATGTGCGGGCAGTTGAAATCGTGAAAGGATCCTCGGGCGTCGCGCTGATCAATATCGGGCATGACGGACAGAACAACATCGTCGCCGTCCCTGGCGCAAATGGAAAAGTATCGGGCCGCGATGTGAGAAAAAACGCGGCGCTTCTGCAAAAAGCGGGAATGATCCTGGCACAACTGGAAATTCCGCTTGATGCGATGGAGGCGCTGGCTGGATTCGCGCGTAAGAACAATATCCCACTGATGCTCGATCCCGCGCCGGCGCGTGAACTGCCTACCGATTTGATGCTCAGCACCACCTGGATCACTCCCAACGAAAGCGAAACGCGCGTTTTGTGCGGCCTGGCACACAACGAACCGGTGACTCCCGCTACGGCCGCGCGGTGCGCGGACCTGCTGATGGCGCGAGGACCAAAGAACGTGGTGATCAAGATGGGTGTTCAAGGCGCCTATATTGCGACGGCAGACGGGTTTCGCGAGATGGCTCCGGCGTTTCGAGTGGAGGCGGTGGATACGACGGCAGCCGGCGATGCATTCAACGCTGGATTTGCGGTGAGCCTGCTGTCGGGCAAAGGACCGCTCGAGGCGGCGCGATTCGCAGCCGCCGTGGCCGCGGTCTCGGTCACGCGAAAAGGTGCGCAGCCATCGATGCCGACCAGACGCGAAGTCGAAGAATTTTTGAAGCGAGCTTGAGCGCCCTGACGACTCCGATTTGATGCTCGATTTGTCGGCCGGGAATTCTTGAATAAGGCGGTTTTACAGTAGATTAGAAAACTCCAAGCTGCTGGTAATAAGAGCCTTAAAGACGTTTTCTAATCGCGCAACCGGGATTAGAAATGGACCAATCAATTAGTGAAAGCGGACGGTAGGGGCTGCCGTTGCTGCAGGCAATACAGTACGAGTTCAACGCGGCTGGAAATTCCTAACTTTTCAAAGACCCTGAACAGATAGTTTCTCACGATTTGCTGCTCGCTCGCGGATGGACGGCGCGGCAAGTTGCTCTTACTTGTTACGCGCTGACGGCCGGGCTCGTGATGGCCGGATGGAGTACGACACGGCTCAGTTTTCCAGAAGCTATCTTGGCGAGCGCGCTGATTGCCATCGCGATGCTGGTGACTTTGGTATGTATGGGTGGGTTGCGTTCGAATGAGAATTCCGCGAACAAGCGCACCAAAGAAGACTTACGATGGCGCGAAATGGCGGATCACGGTCTGCGCGAAAAAGTTTAGACCGGAGTCGAAAGGATTGTGCGCGGCGAACGGCGGCTGCGTTCCTTTGGAGTTGAATGCTTTTGCGCGTTGCCGAGCTGCACCAGCAGTTTGCGCAATTTCGCGCGCTCTTCCAGCTCCATATCCACCACTTCGAACGCCCGAGCCTGCGTGTTGGCGTCCCGCACGATCATCTGTGCCTTCACCGATTTCGCCGAGGTGTTCATCTTCACGCCGACGATGCTGCCGGGGTGCAGGCTCTGTTCGCAAATCGCGATTCCGCCGCCCAGCGTCATTTCCGGAATTTCCATCTGACAATTGTCCTTCAAGCTCGTCGTCGTGGCGTTTACTGGATGCTCCAACCGCAAGCGCGGATAACGCCTTTGTCGGATCGCAGAAGACTCGGGATCCGCGTCCAGCGACTCAATCGAGAACTCGGCGACGCTCAAGCCACTCTTCGGAATAAAGCTGCGCACCCATTCAGGGTCGATCTTCTCCATAGCCTGTGCCGCCACCACCCGAAGTTCGCTCGGATTCGCCCACCGGAACGCCTTGCGCGCTTCCGAAACCTTGCGGAGCAAAACCTCTGCGCCAGTCGTGCGGAGCCGGCCAAGAGCCTCGATGGCTTTAAGGCGCAAATAATCCGTGCCGCCGCTCGGCAGGTCCCCCTCGGCCAAGCGCAGCAACCTCATGTCGGCGCTCTGTTCGCCAGCCATCCCGATCTCGTCAACCGCGAGCGGGCGAATTACGGCGTCAAGTAAGTCAAAAATGTCAAGCAGCAGGCGGCCGCGCTCGGGCGCTCCGCTTGCGGCAATCTGCCGAACCACGCGATCGTGCGCGGTTCGCTTCCATTCTCTCATTCGGTCCGGCAGGATCTTTTCCAGCATTTCTAGATCGATCCTCGCAAGGATTCCGACGGTGTCGATGGCCTCGTTTGGCGTTCCGCGTAGCAATTGCTGCCTCAGATGTTCGAGTCCTTCGGGCCCGAGTAGGCCCATCATCGAGACCAGAAGTTCGCAGTCCTCTCGAAATCCTGCGCGACTGAACCGGATCGCCAACTGCTGCGATGCTGCGTCAGGAATGCGCCGAAGCAGATCGGCAAGGCCGCTTTGGACATTTCCGTCTTTGAGCGCTTCGTCGATGAATTCCGGCAGGCGGCTTTCAATCGCAATCTTCGGACGTAAATTCTTGCCCATTCCAGGACGTTCAGTTTCGACGTAATCGATCAACTCAACAGAACGTTGAATCGCTGCGTAAGATCGTTTCTTGGTGGCTTCCTGTGACATGCGCACGAAAGCGGCGCCGACAAGGCTCTGCATCTCCGAATCACGTTCTTCGGGAAGTTGGACGCCGATCTGACGGATGACGTCCATGAGCAGACGTTCGTCGGTGTTCGCATAGAGCGATGCAAGTTCCGCGAGTCCCATGGCCGCTTGCCGGCGTGGCTGGTTCGCCTTGTTCGTAATGCAACTCGCATAGTTGCGCAGGATTACTATCGCTGTTTCCGATTCTCCGCGCGCTTGCAGTGCTTCAACATATTCCCGCACTTTGGCGGCAGGAACGCACCAGGCGTCGCCAGACTCGAGCACCGCCTTCTTTTTGTCTTCGTCAACTTCGGACCAGAACTGTTGCGCGAGTAGCTCCACGTGCGATTCCACTTCAATCCCAGCGCGCGCCATCTTCTCTTCGTACACGCCCATGATCTTGCGCAAGCCGTCGAGTTCCGTGTTCATCTCGTCGAGCACCTGACGCACGGAATTCACTTCAATATCTCCGCGCTCGTAGCTTTCGAGCGCGAATCGAATCGCGATGTGCTCGGCAAGCTTTAAGAGCGTCGGACGGTCCGACGATTCTGTTGGAGCTTGAGCCGCTAGCGCCGAGAGAGCCTGGCTGATCGTGAAGCGAGCGCGCCGAGGCAGCGTAGACAGCCGGGATTGGAAAGCATTCGGATCGAGTTTATCTTTCGTGCCATCACCCGTGCGGGCAATTTGTGCGAGGACCTGCAAGATGCCTTGCAGTTCGTCTTCTTGAAGAGTCATGAGCCCGGTTTCGACGGACATTGTTCCGGGGCCAGCCGCCGCGCGCGAAGAACGTCCAACGCGAATCCCGGAAGTGGCATTTGCCCAACGACCCGGACCGCTTGCGTCAGGATTCGTGCTCGCTCCAGGAGGAACTCTCCAGATGCGCGAATTTGAACTGCCGCTATTGCCGCTTCCAGTGACTGAACCAGGTGCGCCAGGCAAACCACCAGCATTTCCTCCGGATAGTCCGCCGGCAGAATCTCCACTAGCGGCGCTGTATCCGCTGCCTCCGTGAACCGGGGTCGCTCCCGCCAATCCCCGGACAGAGCTTCCAGCGTCGCTGCCACTGCCCGCAGGATTTTCTTTGTTCAACCAAAATCCACCGGCATTCGGGTCGATTGGAGTACCCTGCCCACTGCCGCCGACAATGTTCCACGTACCAGAATCACCGCCGCCACCCGTGCCACTCGATCCAGCAGCTGAGCCCACGACGGGCTCGGCGCCTTCGATTCCGGCACCTCCGCCACCGGAACCTGCATTAGCTCCGCTCGAACCGTCTTTGTTCAGCCAGAATCCTGCCGCATTCGGATCGAGCCGGCCACCGCCACTGCCGATGATGTTCCACGTCCCCGCTTCGCTTACGTCACCGCCAATACCTGTACCGCCGGTCGTGCCAGAAACGAAATTTCCGCCGTTTGAGCCGTCGCCACCTCCGGTGCCATCGCCCCAACCGCCGGAACCGTAACCGCTCCCGGAATCGCCGCTACCCGATCCACCGCCGCTTCCTGGTCCACCGGGGCCGGTTCTGCCAGAGCCTTTCGTACCTTCTGCTGCCACTATCAGCTGTAAGAGTTTCTCGGGATCATTGAATAGTTCATTGGCCGCGGCAGAATCCATTCCCAACGTGCGCGCCGTGATATGTGCCGCAACCGACGATTTCGCGATAGAAGAATCCGCCGGCACGAAACAAACTTCGTTGACGTGAATATGCGGATCGCCTTGCAGGGCCGCTTTCAATTGTTCGACCAGTTGAGCAGGCTTCGCTCCAGTTCCTGTAGGGAAGCCGCGCACAAATCGGGCTAGGCTCACCTGCGTTACCTGCGGTGAAAAGTGAATGCTAGCGATGCCTGCTGCGGAAAGCATCCGCGCGAAACTCTTTTCCGCTGCAGCGGATTCGAGCGCCATGCCGTCGAGCAGCAGCTGGTCGCCAGAAACTGAGAGCAGCACGCCGGCTTCGTTATCAGCGCCGAGGGCGCTTTGGAGCTCGCTCCACGCAGTCTCGTACTGTTTCTTGGTGCGAGGGTGCCCGAAGTCATACATTCGAGCGAACTTGAGCAGGATGTTGAGGCTGCGTACGAAGGCCCGGGCGGCCGCAGTTCGTGTATTGGCGTTCATGGCGACAGTGTGGGGCAGCGCCCCGCCTCTGCCTGTAAATATGGGGTTTAGGTTTGTTACGAACAATGGTACTGGTGTCCTGTCCGGTACTACCAGTTAGTCTTATCTGGAATCCGGAACGGAATTTAGGAGTGCAGGCGAACACCCGCGTAGTTTTTCAGCCAGTTCTCCAACTCGCTGATCTTGCCGAGGATAGTAAGGGCACCAAGCTCTTTGAGACGCGTACCACGATGCTGCCGTTCCCAGCTTCTTCGCGGCAAGACTCCGACGAATGAAATCTTTGCTGCTCTGGCAGCCAGGGCATCGTCGATGTTGTCGCCGACATAAAGCGCAGTCGACGGCTTCCGCCCAGCGAGGATTTTTATGAGGCCTTCGGGGTCGGGTTTGGGCTTCGAGACGTTTTCAACGGTTACTATTCGCTCGAAGCAGTCGCGCACTTTCCATCGGTCGAGCGAGTAGTCTAACTCGCGATCGATCCGGCCGGTGAAGACCGCTAGAGGAGCGATCTTCGCAATCCGCTTCAGGACCCGAGGAGAAAGCAGCCATTTCTCACGGCGTACGTTTCCATCTCGTCCATTCTTTCCCCAATAGATTTCTACGAACCGGCGCTTCACTTGTTCGTAGTCAAGATCTGTACCGAGCTCTCTAACCCAAGCATGCGAGAGCTTCCAGTCGTCATTGAAGCCGGGTCGGTTCTTCCAGCGGTGAAGCTCTGAACGCGTCACGCGCTTTGACGTAAGCTGACGAACGGTCTCGAGTGTCGTACGTTGGTAGGAGCCGCGCGTATCCACCAAGACACCATCAACATCGAAGATAATCACGGAAAGCTTATCGGTCATAAGACGGAATCGAGATCGAGATTGCGGACTAGAAGTGAAAAAAGTCCGCTACGATGGAGACTCTTCCTGTTCCCCAGAAGATTCTCCGGAAGGTTCATGCGAATCGGAATCTGCGTTCGCCGAATCCGATACGGATTCGATTTCAAGCGAATCTGAGGACCAAGCTTCACCCGCAGGCACCGGCGGTGAAACCGCAGTGGCGTGCGCTTGTGGCGGCTCGGTGACGGGAAGCGTTTGTTTCTCGATGGGAGCTGATTGCACCGCAGTCGCAGCGGAAGCCGGAGCCTGAGCAGCTGCCTTAAGAGTTTCCAACCGCTTCGCAAGGACACCGGCAAGAAGATCGACGATCAGCTTTGCAGCGCTGGCATCAGTATCCTTCGTGGGGTTGTAAGCTGCCACCTCAATTGCAGCGAGATGTTTCTGCGTTACAAAAACTTCGAGAGCTTGGCATACTTCCTCGAGGTTGAGACCACCAGTTCCGGGGTAGTTCGTGGCTTGAAAATCGGCGATCACATCAACATCAAAGTGCAGGATAAACTCGTATCCGTTCGCGTGAATACGCTCCACTGCAGCCTGAGCCGCGGATGCGGCTCCCATGCGCTGAACGTCCATCGCATGGAAACACCGAAGCGGCGACTTTGCGAGCAACTGCTCCTCCGCTGGATCCAGCCTGGCTACTCCAAAGAGAGCGAGGTCCGGTTCCCGCACGAGAGGCGGCTCTCCCCAGAAGCGCACCATCTCAGCGGCGCCGGTTCCGGTCAAGTGAGATACCACCATGCCATCGACGCAGCCGGATGGGGTCGTCGCCGGCGTGTTCAAATCCGCATCGCGGTCCATGTAGATCATGCTCACGTTGCGGAAGTAGCGTCGCGTGCCAGCCACGGTTGCAAGAGCCACCGAGCAGTCACCGCTGAGGATGATAGGAAGTGCAGCGGACTTTACGGCTTGCTCGACCCTCGGTTTCAGGGATTCGAGCGCAGCAATTACCCGCGGAAGGTTACGCGCACGAGGGCTCTCGTCGTCAGGCTTGTACAGCTGGGGAGGATCGTCGCCTAGATCGGAAACTTCGTAACCGGCGGCACGAAGCCGATCAGTCAGGCCAGCGGAACGTAGTGCCGCAGGAGCACCCTCGTGCCCCACTGACATCGCGGCTGCGCTGGTGGGCGCTCCCAGCAAAACGATCTTATTGGGCTGGCGGACTATCTTTACCGCCACTCATCGGCTCCTAGTATTGTGGACACCCTTTTGCCGCTTAGTGCGCGCTTTGGCGTGCCGCGAGCTCTGGCGGCAGAGTGAAACGCACATCTTCACGAATCAAATCTAGGTCGCGCTCATTGGTGAACCCGAATTTCGCAAGACGCTGGCTTACTTGCTCGACGAGAATCTCGGGCGCGGATGCGCCGGCCGTTAGCCCGAGCGTCTTTACACCGGTTACCCAGGATTCTTCGATGTCGTTTGCATCTTCAATCAGCCGGGCGGCGACGCCAGCACGCTTGGCAACTTCCACGAGACGATTCGAGTTTGAGCTGTTGGCCGAGCCGACCACCAGAATCAGTTCCACTTCACGCGTGAGCGCCTCCACAGCCTCCTGGCGATTTTGCGTCGCATAGCAGATATCGTCAGATGCAGGGCCAACGATCGTGGGGAATCGCTGGCGGAGACGCGCGACAATCTCTTGCGTGTCGTAGAGCGACAGTGTTGTTTGTGTCAGAAAAGCAAGCCGCTCGGGATCAGGAACCTCAAGCTCGTCTACTTCTTCAACGCTGCCGACCACGACCGTTTGATCGGGTGCCTCACCGGAAGTGCCGACAATTTCCTGATGGTCGCGATGGCCGATAAGAATTAAAGTACGCCCTTCGCGGGCAAACTTCAGCGCTTCAAGGTGGACTTTGGTTACTAGCGGACACGTCGCGTCAATCACCCGCAGACGGCGCTCTTGCGCTTCCAACCGAACGCGCGGCGGAACGCCGTGGGCGCTGAATACCAGAACCGCACCCTCAGGAACTTCTTCGATCGATTCGACGAAAATCGCGCCGCGACGCCGCAGCTGATCGACCACGTAGCGATTGTGCACGATCTCGTGATGTACGTAGACTGGCCGGCCGTATGCTTCGAGGGCCAGTTCGACGATATCCACGGCTCGCACGACACCGGCACAAAAGCCTCTGGGCCGAACCCGCACCAGCGTTTTCGCCCCGTTGGCGCCCTGAATGTTTGTAAGCGTCAATTTGCTCTCCGCAGGTTGATAGTTTACCTGAAGCTGGTTCTTCTCGCTATACCGAGCGAGTGCTTCTGGTGCTAAGTTCGGCATGGATGCCTGTTCGACCACAGGGCTTTTACCGCCGATTAACTGACGGGCCGAGTCTTTGTTTTGAGTGAGTTAGAGGAAATTCTAATCGCGGAACAGGTGATTAAGATCCTTAACATCGTATGTCCGTTCGAAACTAAATGCGAGCGTTCGCTGAGCGCCAGCCTCCGCCGGACATATTCATGACATGCTCGAAGGAATCCACGGGCAGGCCACAGACGACGGGGAAATCGCGTCCGCTGCTTGTTCTCTTGGTTTCAGATCAAGCGCGATTACCGGGGTCGCGGTTACTGAGCAGATTCTGAACGTGGATGGCGGAATTGTTTTCTGCTGATTTCTTCAAGCGCGCTGAAGCCGCGGCGGGCCGAATCCCCAACCGCTCGAACGCCCACTTCCGCAAAGTCTAGGCCGCGCTCTCCCAGTGAGCCCACAAGATACGCTAAGCCGCCCACAACGAGCAAAACAGCGAAACCGAGGCCGAAGAGCAACTCGGCCGCGAGCAATTCGCGAACGAAGTAGAGTTGGAAGACGAAAAAGATCGCAACACCGAGCAACAACCCTTGGCGCACTTTCGCTTTTTCAACGATTGATAGCGCGAACGATTTCGACTGTTCCAAAAGCGTTTTCATTAGGCCTCACCGACTCCCGAGCGATTAGATGCAACGGAAAGTCCAAATGAGCCAGCACGTAAGTCATTGAAAGCTAAGCGAATAGAAAAACACTGTATGAGGCCGAAAAGCGCACAAGAGAAAACGGTTTCCGTGCAGGGCGCAAGTGAGTACTTCGAGTACCGTTCAGGTAGTGAGCACGATTCGAACAGACGTTTTTCGTCTGCGGCAGAGTTTATTTTTCTTTCGCCTATCCGCCGTTGGATCAGTAAGCCGCGGGCTAGGCCCGGCCCTTACGAAATGGACTTGGTGCGCGACGCCTCAGCGGCCTTCGAACGGGTAGCGGTCCTGCACGAGAACCGCGTCGGCAACGCGGCGGCGGATCGCGATCGTGTCGATCGGAGCGTGTTTGGCGAAGCGGCGCAGGACGGCGAGCTGCGTGACGAGTGTATCCCCGTCGGCTGAAGCGGCCAGAGCGGTGCGCGCTTCCTTCTCGATGCGGTCCATCGCGTCGTACACAAACGCCCGCGTGGCATCGCCCATCACGCTTGCGGATTCGCCACGCGTGGTGAGCGCCTTCTGAGCGCGCCGGAGTGACGATTCCATTGCGTAGACGTCCATCGCGATATTCGCAAGCGAGGCCACGATTTCCTGCTGCTCGGCCAGTCCTTCGCGGAATTTCTGCATTGCTGTGCCCGCTGCAAGCAGGAAGATTTTCTTAGCCTGCGCCAGCGAGCGCTCCTCTTCAGCAAACGCGCCCGTTGGTCCTTCCTCGAAAGACGGGCCAGCAAGCACTTCATCGGCGAGTTTCATTGCGGCAGGAATCAGCGGAAGAATGCCGGCCATCGAACGCTTGATCAGCATTTGAATGATGAGCATGCGGTTGATTTCATTGGTGCCTTCGAAGATGCGGTTCACGCGGCTATCGCGATAGGCGCGCGCCACCGGGTAGTCTTCATGAAAACCGTAACCGCCGAAGATTTGGACGCCTTCATCGACGCAGTAATCGACCGTTTCGCTTCCCATCACTTTGCTGATCGAGCTTTCGATCGCGTACTCCTCGAGTACCTGCATGGCCTGCTGCGTCTTGTCCGAGCCGGGCGTGGGCGACGATACGGCCGCTTCAATCATGCCAGCCGAGCGGTAGATCATGGATTCGACGGCGTAGATGCGGATGGCCATCTCGCCGAGCTTGGTCTTGATGAGGCCAAAATCCTTAAGGGACTTGCCGAACGCGGTGCGCTCCTTGGAATATTTTGACGACGCTTTCAGCACCTCTTTCGAGCCGCCAAGGCAATAGGCGCCGAGGGAGAAACGGCCGACGTTAAGCGTATTGAACGCGACGATGTGGCCGCGTCCGATTTCGTGCAATAGATTTTCTTTCGGCACGGGAGAATTTTCAAAGAAGATAGGCGTCGTGGAACTGCCACGGATGCCCATTTTCTTTTCTTCGGCGCCAGCAGAAAAGCCGGGCGTGCCGCGCTCGACGATGAAGCACGAGAATTTTTCGCCGTCCACTTTGGCGAAGACAACGTACACGTCGGCGAATCCGCCGTTCGTAATCCACATCTTCTGGCCGTTGAGAATCCAGTTCTTTCCATCTGGCGAAAGCACCGCGCGAGTGCGAGCGGCAAGCGAATCCGAGCCTGCCTGCGGCTCGGAGAGGCAATAGCAGGAAAGCAGCTCGCCTGAGGCTATCTTCGGCAGATATTTCTTCTTCTGCGCTTCGGTGCCGAAATAGACGATGGGAATCGTTCCGATGCCGGCGTGACCGCCGTGAGAGACGGCGAAAGAAGCATAGCCCGCCAACTTTTCAGCAAGCACGGTAGCGGAGATCTTGTCGAGGCCCGAGCCGCCATATTCTTCGGGAATCGCGCCACCGAGCAGCCCAATTTCCCCCGCTTTCTTGAGCATCTGCGCCATCAGTCCTTCTTTGTGCGTTTCAAGCTCTGGGACGTTGGGCAGAATTTCTTTCTGGACGAATTCCTCCGCGGTCTGGCCGATGAGACGCTGATCGTCAGTGAGGTCGGCGGGAGTGAAGACATCCTCGGGACTCGTAGACGTGATTAAGAATGATCCGCCGCGATTGAGAACTTGGGAAGCCTGTGCCGTGGCCATGATGTCCTCGCCTTCTGAAAAGTGGGGGTCAATAAAAAGTGATTGTCTCTCTCATTTCAATTCGGCGCAATAGTCTCCAGGGGCAGGTAAGCGATTTTTGGATGACTGCCCGGACTTAGCCACACGGGTTCCTTCCCGCGGCGACCGACTTGCGGTTGAAGGGGGCTAAATGGCTCGCACTCAGGGCTGGAACTGAGACGTTATTGACAATATCGTTTGTCTTGACAAACTCAATCGTCTAAAGTGTAATGGGCCAGCATGATTAGCACTCCTGCTATCAGAGCCCAAGCACCGGCATGGGATTTTGTCGCCGAGATGCCTCGCGCGGCGACGCTGCTGCATCCGCTGCGGCTACGGATTCTTGATGCACTGCGTGAACCGGATTCCGCAGCTGGTCTGGCGCGGCGGCTGCGGCTTCCCCGCCAGAAGGTTAACTACCACGTGAGAGAGCTCGCTCGGGCGCGTTTCCTCGAACGCGCCGGGCAGCGCCGGCGGCGAAACATGATCGAGAGGCGGTATCGCACGACGGCGCGCGGCTACATACTTTCGCCTGAGTTACTGGGCCGGCTCGGCGTGCCTCAGGCGCAGGCCCGGGCACAGGTCGAAGACGCGTTCAGCGCTGCGTACCTGCTCGGGCTTCTGTCGCTGGGACAGTCGGAGCTTGGCCGCGCGAGTCGCGAAGCTGCAGCGCAATCCAAGCGGCTTGCGACGCTGTCAATAAATTCCGAAATACGTTTTGAAAGCGCCGAGCAACGGGCGCGTTTCACAGCGGAGCTTCAGCGGGCCGTTGTCGATGTGACCGCACGGCATGCGTCACCGTTCACGCGTGCGGACGGCACGGCCGGCGCCGGTCGTCCCTACCGACTGATTCTCGGCTGTTATCCCATCCCACCGAAATCTTCTGACGAAAACGACGATGGAGGAAAATCCTGATGAGCGGCGAAAAGAGAGCCGAGCAGTTCGAGCATAAGGGCCGCGTGATTCGCGCAGAGATTGAAACGTCCGCGAGCCCCCAACAGGCGTGGGAGGCTTGGGCCGATCCCGAAAAAATCGCGCACTGGTTTGTGGACCGCGCGACAGGCGAAGCAAAACTCGGCGGAACGATGACCTGGTTCTTCGACGAATTCGGATATGTGATGCCCTACAAAGTGGTGGGCGCGGAGCCTGGGAAGCTATTCGTGCTGAAGTGGGAGGCGCCGCAGGGCGGACCGACTGGAATTTTAGAGGTTACGATCGAGGCGAAGGGTGGAGCGACGGTTGTACGGCTGATTGAATCCGGCTTCCGCGAGGACGCGGCATGGAACGAGGAGTATGAAGGAGTCGTATCGGGCTGGAAGATGTCGCTCGCGATTCTGAAATATTATCTCGAAAATCATTTTGGACACGCGAAGACGGCGCTACTGGTGATGCGGCCCGCGTCATTCACTTACGAACGACTTCATACCTATTTTGTGGACGCATCGAAGCTCGCGCTATGGCTGACAGAATCAGGCACGATCGGAAAAGTGGGCGAGCCATGCCGACTGGAGTTGCGGGGTGGCGGAACTCTAACCGGCAAGATACTCGCCGACACGGGACGTGAGATCACTGTTTCATGGAAGGAGTCGGCGGAACGCTGGAGTTGAAAGGATTCTCAATGGGAACACAGCGAATGGCTGGTGTGCGCTGCATCACGTGGAAGTCAACTCAGGAGCAAACCCAACCGCTGAAAAAACAATTGAATGCCGCAGTGGCGCGGTTAGCGGCATTGCTACCTGCCGGTGCCGCGAACGCAGCGACACTCTTGGGCAGAACGCCCTTTGAGGAGAAGAAGTGATGGACGCGAGGCAAGCTATGAAAAAGTTGATGATCGAGAAGCAGATTGAAATCGCGGCGCCGATCGAATCCGTGTGGAAAGCGCTCACGGACGGTGAAGAATTGTCGCGTTGGTTTCCTCTCACAGCTCAGGTAGAACCCGGGAAAGGCGGAAAAATATCTCTTTCGTGGGGACCTGAATGGGAAGGGACGGCACCGATTGATGTCTGGGAGCCCAAGCAGCGATTGCGGTGGACGCAGATCGTATCGGGACAGCCGGTTGCGATCGAATTCACTTTGGAGTCGCGCGGCGGTAAGACGTTGGTGCGAATTATGCAGTCGAGTTTCGCTACGGGCGCCGATTGGGAAAACGAGTATTTTGCTTCGACGGATTACGGATGGGGATTCATGCTCGTGAACCTGCGTCACTATCTCGAGAATCATGCGGGCGAGCCGCGCGCGGTGGCATGGCCGCGGCTGGAGGTGGAAATGACGCGTGAGACGGTTTACGAAAAGTTGGCGGCGCCCGGGGGGATTTTCACGGAGGGAGCGAAAGCTTTAAGAGCGGGAGAGCGCTATTCGCTGCGGACGGCGAGGAGCGAAACATGGACGGGGCGAGTGGATTTTCTACTGCCGCTTCGCGGATTTTGCGTGAGTGTGGAACCGCTCAACGATGCGCTAGCGTGGCTCACGATTGAAGGCTCCGGCGGAAAGCACGATGCGCAAATCTGGTTTTCCACGTACGGCCTATCGGAAGCGCGTGTGAGAGAGATTGAAAGGAAATGGGCAGGCGAGTTAAAGCGAATTCTCCTTAACGAAAATACAGAAGGATGATCGGCACAAAAAGGAGGCTTTCGTGAAAGTTGCGATCGCAGTCTTCAGTAGGTTCTTATTCGCTTCATTGCTGCTCGTATCGGCGGCAGCGCAACAGCAATCTGGCCAATCTACGGAGAAGAAGGCTACAGCCCCCTCAGCGCCGGAATCGCAACCTCCAACACCAGGACCGGAAATGGACCGATTGAAATTTCTCCGCGGCAAATGGAAATACACGGAAAGCTACAAAAAGACAGTCGTTGTTTCCGAACGCCGGCACCGGCAAAGGCACATACGTAGCTGCGCCGGGTCCGGGCGGATTTTCACAAATAGCTGATTTTCAGGGCGTGAGTCCCGAGGGAGATATCATTGGACACGAGGTGATCGCCTGGGATCCCGCAGAAGGCGTTTACAAGAGCTACGTATTCGGGAATAACTTTCCGGGGTGCTTCACGAGGAAAGGACACTGGGAAGGAAACAAACTCATCTTCGCCGGCGAATTTGCATACGCAGGCATGACGATTCATTTCTACGACGAGACGACTGCAAATGCCGACGGCTCGGTTAGGATCATCGAGAAATCGAGCGCGGGCGACGCGCCACTCGAACTTACGTTGACAACAACCGCGGTTCGCGAGTAAAAGTGCTTCAATTTCCCGGGGCGTTCGCTTTTACTCGGAGGCTCGAATGGGCAAGCGGATTGTGCTGGCCGCCTTGGCCGGAGGCGTCCTTGTTTTCATCGTGAGTGGAATCCTTCATTCGTCAACACATCTGGGGGAAGTGGGAATTCGATCGATACCAAACGAAGATCTCGTGCTATTGACGATGCGGAATTCGATACCCGAACCAGGGTTCTATTTCTTTCCGGCACCGAATTTGTCTCCCATGTCAAAAGAGCAGAAAGAGGCCGAGCAATCGAAATACCTGGCGAAATTCAAGCAAGGCCCAACGGGGATCCTGATCTACAAACCGGGAGGCGAGGATTTGAATTTCGGGAAGCTACTTGTGATTCAGTTTCTGATCGGCCTTATCGCCGCATTCATCGCGGCGTGGATCCTGGGGGCAACGGTGAGTGCAACGACGTATGGGACTCGCGTGATGATCGTCGTGCTAATAGGCCTCTTCGCGGAAATCTATATCGACTTGCCGTATTGGAATTGGTACGGATTCCCCATGAACTACACGATCGGGCATTTACTTGGAGGCATCCTAAGCTGGGCCGTCGCTGGGCTTGCCATGGCTGCTATCGTGAAGCGTCCTGCTGTCACCTGAACCGTGTGTCGTTCACTTCCCCCAGTATGTAGATTAGGCCAGTCGTTCAAAAATCCCCGCGGCTCCCATGCCTCCGCCAACGCACATCGTAACCATTCCGTAGCGCGCGTTACGACGCTCGAGCTCGCGCAGGATCGAAGCGGTAAGTTTCGCACCGGTGCAGCCAAGTGGATGGCCGAGCGCGATGGCGCCGCCATTAGGATTCACGCGCGCGGGATCGATTCCCGCGAGTTTGATCACGCTAAGCGCTTGCGCAGCGAACGCTTCATTCAGCTCGATCACGTCAATCTGGTCGAGAGTCAATCCTGCGATCTTCAGCGCTTTCGGTATCGCGAACACCGGCCCAACACCCATCTCTTCAGGCGGGCATCCAGCTGTGGCAAACGCAAGGAACCGCGCGAGAGGTTTCAAGCCAAGAGCGCGAGCTTTTTCGGCACTCATCACGACTGCGGCCGCGGCGCCGTCGCTCATCTGCGAGCTGTTTCCGGCCGTGACGACGCCGCGTGCATGGAATACGGGCTTCAGTTTCCCGAGGGCTTCAACCGATGTGTCCGCGCGCGGTCCTTCGTCCGTGTCGAATTTCGCCTTCACCGTTTTAGGACGCGAGCCATTCGGCGACCCGTTGGCGCTGGCCTCCAGAACGCTGTAACTCACATCCACGGCAACGATCTCATCCTTGAATTTTCCAGCGGCGATTGCGGCCAGCGCTTTCTGATGGCTCGCATATGAAAATTCGTCCGCCTGCTCGCGCGTAATGCCATATTTCTTGGCGAGATTTTCGGCGGTCAAACCCATTCCCAGGTACGCATCGGGATAGTTGTCCATCAGCCAGGGATTGGGCGAGACCTTGTTGCCGCCCATGGGCACCATCGTCATCGATTCGGTGCCGCCGGCGACGGCCACTTCCCCTTGCCCTGCCATGATGCGCTGAGCGGCGATAGCAATGGACTGCAAGCCAGACGAACAGAAACGGTTGATTGTCATAGCGGACGATTCGACGGGCAAACCGGCCCGAAGGGATGAAATTCGCGCTACATTCATTCCCTGCTCGGCTTCAGGCATCGCGCAACCGAGAATCACGTCCTCGATTTCCTTGGGGTCGAGGCCGCCAGCACGGGCGACTGCCTCTTTGATGACTAGCGCACCGAGATCGTCGGGACGAGTAGTTCGCAGCGCACCCTTTGAAGCTTTGCCTACCGCTGTTCGAACTGCGCTTACAATCACTGCTTCTCGCATATCGCACCTCATCCAAGACTTCGCATAAACCAGTCGCCGTAGTCGTAGCTATTGGATGCTAGGAAGGATAAAAAAGCAACAGCGCGGACGATGTCCGCGCTGTAACAAGCCGTTCGAGCACTGGCAATACGTGTCGCAAACTAAAGGCGGAACTTAATCGTCACCTGCATCTGTACCTCTACCGGTTCACCGTCGAGCTTTGACGGCTCGTACTTCCAACGTCGAAGCGATTCTAGAGCGGAAGGACGAAGCATCGCGGGGCCGGACACCACGTGCGTGTGAACTACGTTTCCGGACTTATCGATCGTGGTATCGATTACCACATCGCCCTGAATCCCGCTCGAGCGCGCGGTGAGAGGATAGACCGGCGCTACCGAGTTAATCAGCTTCGGCTCCTTCACGTTGCCGCCGATTTTGATGGGTCCTTCCGGTTGCACCGTTGGTACAGGGAGGGATGCCGGGTTCGGTCCTGAGATTCCCGGCAGCGAACTCGTTCCCGCAGCCGCCGCGGCTGCGTCGAGAACAGGCGCTTGATCTGCTTGCCCTTCGTTCCTGCGCGATGAAGTCGTAGGACGAGCCGTGAGCGCCGTAGACATCATGTCCGAAGTCACTCCCGGAGCCGATTGTTTCGCGGGTGCGGGCGAATGGTTTGGGCTTGGTACGGAGGCTTTTGTGACGCTGGTTGAACTGGGCGGCGGCGCCACCGATGGGGCGCTGTCAGCATTCGATCCCACTGGTGAATTTGCTTCGGAGCCGCCAGGCATGTATGGCTGTCCGGCGGGAGTTATGGCTGGGAGCTGGTCTGAACTGTTTGTCCCAGGCTGAGTCGCGCTGGAAACGCTGGAAGCTACAGGTGCGGTCCGAGCGCTGGCATTCGCTGGATGCTGCCGAAAATAAGCGATGCCGGCCCCTAAACCAGCAACGAGGACAGCGACGCAAGCCGCGATCAACATCCAGTTTTGACTGGCACCGGAGCTCTTGGCTGCGGAGCTTCCGAAACTTGAATCAAGAAGCCGCGCCCGGAAAGCCTCGGCCGCGGTTGCTTGCGAAACATCTGAGGTTGCGTCGCTAAGGTTGGCCGTCGCTTCGGCAGAGGCTGACAAATTGGCTGAGGCTGATTCCTCATCAGTGGGGGTTGAAACTGACGCTGCCGACGCGGAGTCGGCGTCTCCTCGAAAGTCATCCATCGACACCGAAGGAGACGCATAAGGCGACGCAGGAAGAGGGTCAATGGCCGAAATATTTTTGGCAACCGAAGCCATCGTCTGACTTTCAAGTCCCTGCTCCACCGGAAAGAGCTGCTTCGTTATCGCCGTTGCGGACGCGGCTTCCTGCACTTTTTCCTGCGAGCCGATCGAGATAAAGGGCGACTCGGGCTTCGCCGGTGGCGCGAATGCAGCAGTCGGCGCAACGGTGGCGGGCTTTACCTCGCGAGTAACCGTTGTTGATCTCGTGACCGGGACTGCCGAAACCGGCGTCGTTGTGTGCGATTCCAAGTTCACGGGTGGCGGCGCAATCGCGTTCGAGCTAACCGATTCTTCGGAAGGAAATTGGACGCCCCAATAGCCCGGCTGAGGGTGCGTGAATTCCACTTCGACATAACTTCCTTGATTCGCATTCGGCCGAACTTTCAGAACGCGGCAGATCGAGTCCTGTTTCGTCTTCAGATTCGTGAGGACTAACATTTGGCTGACGTTTACGACCGTGGACATCCTCAGGACAGCGCCCTGCGGAAAAACGATCATCGTTACGGTTTGTTCTTCAAACGGTTCGGTCTGCGGCGCGATACCGCGCGCGACATCGATCACGCGTGAACCATGCACCTTAACGGCAACTTCCAATGAGAGAGCATCGTCACGGAGGGCGGATGTAGGCTTGCTTTGTGTTCCCGTCTGCGATGCCGGCGTGCTGGCGGCAGGACCTGCAACTTCGACCGAGTCTTTTGTAAGTGGCGCCATCGTCCTCTCCGGCAGTTAGGCCGTTCCCTCCAAAGGTGAGATATGAAGACAGTTTTCCTTGATATATGCCGATTTTCGGCGTGGCTGACAAAGTGCGGCAATAGTACGTTCGTACTGCCTCAGAACATTTGCTCAATCGGCCGAGCGCAAGAAACATAAGGCGAAAATGATTGCGTAACCAGACGAGTACCAGTGTTTTGAAGAAGGCTGAACGGGACTATTCGGCTAGGGCTGAAAGTCAATTCTGTGAGGAAAGAATTTGTCCCGAGAACCCACTTACGCGAGTTCTCGGGACCCGGGCAGTTGTTGTCCAACTTCTCTAGAACTGCTTGGCCATCGTGCCGAGTGTCACGGCGACGTTGTCCATCTCGATTACGAGCACTGTTGAGTTGTCAACGACGTAGTAAGCGAGCGTGAACGATGTCGAGGTCGGTTTAGCGGTCTCGAGGGTAAGCGTGGACCGACCGAAACCCGTCGGTGCCACAATCGTGCTGTTGGACAAAGGAATATTCATGAAAATACTGCCTGTCTCATTGATGTCGAGGTAGCCGGTAAGCCCTGTCGTTCCGGCCGATGAGATTGAGCCATTGATGTCCTGCTCACCGGTTGTAGTCTGCCCCGTGGTGTTGAGTCCGTACGTTCCCGATGGAGCGCTGGTTGACGATTGCAAGAATCCAAGGCCGCTGCTCACGGGCACTACATTATCCACCTCGACCATCTCGAATGAATTGCTCGATGTGGAATACACAGCGTAGATGAAGTTGATGCTGCCGTTGGAGAGCGTCAAGAGAATGCGATTCGAAGTGGTCGTGGGACTCAACGTGTATGTGGAACCCGAAGATGAGATTTTCTCCGCTAGATGAAGCGTGCTCGCCTGCTCGTTTATGTCTTGCACGCCCCCGGAGATCGTCCCGGTCCCCGACGCAGTAAACACGCCGCCAGCGGCGTATGGACCTCCGGACTCCGCACCGGCGACCGTGAATGCGTAGTTCCCGTTCAGATTCGCGAGCGTAATCGAGTTTGGCGCGCTGAATGCGTCTCCTGCAAGAACAGGAGCGCTTCCAGTGTCAATCTCCATCAATTTGAAATGCGTGTTGTCAACGACGTAGAAAGCAAACGTCAGTGTGCCCGTACCTGGAACCGTGCTGATGAGCTCTAGCGTACCGCGACCCGTTCCGCTGTCGAGCGAAAGAATATTCCCGTGCAGTGAGAGGTCGGCCTGCGTGACCGTCCCGCCGTCGTTCACATCCTGAATCGCCGAATTGAGCGGAAAGGTTCCGGCGCCATCCGACAAAAACCGGCCGGCAATCGCCATTGGCGTGCCCTTCGAATCAATTCCGCTGATTCCGAACGAATAATTGTTCGCGATCGCGCTCACAGAGAAATCGGCGGGATTGGCTTGGTCAATCGTTCCGCTTCCGGTCGCAGAGGTGTCAAACCGCACCAGCAAAGCGTGCTGTTCGGAAATGAGAGTCACTTGCCAAGTCACCGTGCCCAGTCCTGTCGTCACGGTTGCAATGGTGCGGCCATCGGGGCTCACGGCCAGACTCCCGCCGCTGATTGGATTTTCAACGATACCTGTGGCGGCACTATTCATATCCTCGACGCCGCCGGTGATCAAGCCCGCACCATTCGCAGTGAAAGTGCCGGCGACAGCCAAGAAACCGCCCGCATCTTCCCCGGCATAGGAAAACGTATATTGACCGGACAACGTTGCAGCCGAGAAGAGAACTGTGACCGTCGCAGTGCCCGAGCCAGCCGCAGAGAGAGCCGAAATCGTAACCGTTCCGCCCGGAGGAGGCGTGCGCGGGGCCGTATAATTTCCAGACTGGTCGATCGTTCCGGGATCGGCCCCACTACTCGCCGTCACTGTCCAATTAAATGGTCCGTTCCCCGAAGCCGTAAACGTTTGGGTACCCAAAGCCGACATGGAAACCGCGGCCGGAGAAACCGTAACAGGCTGCGCCGCACCGACAATGACCGTAACGGTGGCAGACTTCGTCTTGTCTTCCTGCGACGTAGCGGTGACAGTCACGTTTCCAGTTGTGCCCGGCGCTGTAAACACGCTGCCGGCAAAGGATCCCGCGCTCGCCGACCAGGTGACGGCGCCGTTCGCCGTAAAATTGTACACAACCGCAGTGAAATTAATCACGCCACTCACCGGAATGGAAGCCGTGCCCGGAAAAATGACCACGGAAATCGTTGTATTGGGATTCGGACTGCTGCTGCCCCCTCCGCCGCAACCCGCAACTCCGAGCGTGACGGCAACCCCAAACACCAGGATCGCAAATACCCGAGCCACCCGTTTCATTAGAGCGCTCCCTTCTGCGAATTCGCAGACGAGGCCGCCCCTCGCGGCATGAGCGAACGGATCGGCGCACCGTGCTCGTTTCTCAGCATGTAGATATGATTCGATGTGGTGAGGATCCGCGCGAGAAGTACTGAATTCCCGCCAACATTTGCCATCATTCCAGTTACGTGGATGCTCTCACCTACCGACAGGCCGAGATTTTTCGCGGTTACGGCCATGCTCGCTCCGAGGTGCACATCGACGACGCCCTGCGCCGAAATCACCAGCAGATGCGTTCCAATCGGGCCGCCGCTCGTGTTGGTTTCAATCTTGTCGATCGTTCCATCAATCTTGATTTCCTTACTCAGATCGTAAACGGGGGACGTCATCACAGAGCTAGTCGCCGCTGACTGTGCGTTCGCGCTTAACGGCAAAAGAATTATTGCAAGGCCACAGCTCAATAATATTTTCCGGACGGCATTGCTGGTCATTCCGTTCTCCTTAAGCACACCAATATGCTTAGTCTTACTCGCACAAGTCCACAAAGTTCCCCAAAATTTCGGACAGTTCGGATCGACTCAATCAAACGGCCCACCCAGGTCCGTCAACCGGCTACTTAGATGCGCGAACCCCTATTCCGCGTTACACGCAATGAGTCAAAAAGTTGTGTCTTGTCCAACGACTTTTTGTACGGCAGCCTGTTAATTTCGCAGTGGCTTTCCTGTCTTGAGGGTGTGGGCAATTCGCTCCTGCGTTTTCCGCTCCCCGCACAAGCTAACGAAGGCTTCTCGCTCCAAATCGAGAACGTACTGCTCGGAAACCGTCTGCGGCGCGGTGATACTGCCGCCGGCCAGGATGTATGCCAGTTTTCTTGCAACAACGGCGTCGTGCTCACTCGCGAATTCGCCGCGAACGAGCATATGAATTGCGAGTTTCGCTCCAGCCAGAAATTCTTCGCCAAGAACACGGATTTCAGCGGGCGCCGGCGGATGATACCCTTCGCGAACGAGCGCCAGCGCCGTGGCTTTCGCATCTGCTACCTGCCGGTCGCGATTCATCGCAATCAAATCCGAACGCCGTAGGTATCCGAGCGATCTCGCCTCTTCCCCGCTGATCGATACCTTCGCCATCGCAATGTTTTCAAAGATCGGCTTGAGCGCGTGAAATAGATCGAGGTCTTCGCCTCCAGCTGCGTGCTCATTTGCGCGAATCAACATCTCCTTCGTCCCGCCGCCTCCTGGAATTAAACCCACTCCCGTTTCAACGAGGCCGATGTACGCCTCCGCCGCCGCATGAATTCGCGCCGAACTAAGACTGATTTCGCAGCCACCGCCCAGCGCCATTCCCTGCGGCGCTGCCACCACAGGCCCGGGCGCGTATTTGATCGCCATATTCACGTCCTGGAACTGGCGCACAGCCATGTGAATATCGTCCCACTCGCCTTCTTGCGCGGTCACAAGCAGCAGCATCAAATTGGCGCCGACGGAAAAATTCGGCGCCTGATTTGCGATCACCATCGCATCAAATTCCGACCCGAGGCGCTTAACCCCGGCGTGAATCATTGCGCCGATGTCGCCGCCGATCGAATTCATCTTGGAGTGAAAGTCGCAGCACACCACTCCGTCGCCTAGATCGATCAGGCTCGCGCCAACATTCGTCTGCACCACGCCGCTGCGATCCTTCAGAGATTTGAGGATGATGATTCCGGCGGGCTCAGGAACCGGCTTCATCGCCTTCGCGCCGAAATCGAAATACCGCGAGCTACCTTTTTCCGTTTCGTAGAATGATTTCGTCGGCGACGCGAGCACTTCGTTCACCACTGGCGGAATCTGCTTCCCTTCCCGCCCCAGCGTCTCAGCCATTCGCGCGATGCCAATTGCGTCCCATACTTCAAACGGCCCCAGCTCCCATGCGAAACCCCAGCGTATCGCGCGGTCCACGTCTACCACGCTGTTTGCGATCTCCGGCACCCGGCGCGCAGCGTACAAACAGTTTTCGCTGAGGCACGACCACAGAAAACGGTTCGCCTTGTCGCCCTTTCCATCCATCGCCGGCCCGACGAGGGCGCGAATTCGCTCCCGCGTTTCTTCGATCTGCTTCCCGCCTTCGATCGAGCCAAATTTTGCTTTCTGCCGCGGGCGATACTCCATCTTCTGCCAATCGAGCGTCAGAATTTCCGAATCGCCGCCCTTTTTCAATCGCTTATAAAATCCGCTCCCCGTTTTATCGCCCAGCCACCCCCGCTTTATCATTTCCTCGACGAAGGCTGGAACGCGCCACATCTCCCGCGATTCGTCGTTTGGAATGTTGTCGTAAATGTTGCGCACCACGTGAACGAGCACATCTAAGCCGACGATGTCGGCGGTACGAAACGTCGCCGATTTCGGCTGCCCGATCGCCGGTCCGGTGCAGACGTCGACTTCTTCGATCGTCATTTCCAGCGCCTGCATTTGCTTCAGGACATTCAGCATCGCGTAAGTACCGATCCGGTTGGCGATGAAGTTCGGCGTGTCTTTCGCTACGACCACCCCTTTCCCAAGACGCAGATCGCAGATTTCATCCAGAGTTGCCAGCACGCCCGGCAGCGTCTTCGGCCCGGGAATCAATTCGACTAGCTTCATGTAACGCGGAGGATTAAAGAAATGCGTTCCTGCCCAGTGTTGTTGGAAATCTTCCGAGCGTCCCTCGGCAATCAAATGAATTGGCAGCCCGGATGTATTGGAAGTGACGATTGTCCCCGGCTTGCGCACACCTTCGACCCGTTCGAACAATTTGCGCTTGATCTCAAGATTCTCGGCGACCGCCTCAATAATCCAATCGGCCTGTCCGCACCATGCGAGATTGTCTTCCAGGTTACCCGGCGTCACGAGCCGCGCTGTTTCAGGAGTGAAAAACGCCGCCGGACGTGACTTCTTGGCTGCCTCCAGCCCGGCCAGCACGATCCGGTTCCGTACTGCGGGGCTTTCGAGTGTCAGTCCTTTTCGCTTTTCGTCAGCATTCAGTTCGGCGGGCACGATATCGAGCAAAAAACATGGGATGCCGGCGTTCGCCACATGGGCCGCGATGCGCGCTCCCATCGTCCCGGCTCCCAAGACGGCCACTTTCTCGATTCTCTTTTTCATTGGACTCGTTTCATGAAATTGATTTTGTTGGAAGACGAAAGATGAACACCGAGGTTACAAAACGAGTAATCGGCGGTCAACCGGAAACACCGCAATGCGCGAGTTGCGGTACAGTGGTAGTGGGTTTCGCAGGAAGAAGATGAGTCCTGTCACCAAATGGCTCGGCACTGCGTTACGTGGGTTACGCACCTTCGCATACAGTGCCGACGGACAACGTCCCAAGGTGGGAGTCGCTCTCGGAGGCGGCTTCGCACGCGGTATTGCGCATATCGGCGTTCTGCGCGCTCTCGAAGAGAATGAAATCCCGATTGATTTTATTGCCGGCACCAGCGTGGGCGCGTTGGTCGCCGCTGCCTATGCGAGCGGAACTTCCCTTGAGGTGATGGCCGAGCAGGGCAGCGCCACTCGCTTCCGCGATTTCGGCCGCTGGACTCTGTCGCGCATGGGAATGGCGTCCAACGCGCCGCTCGATGATTTCCTTCACCGCTTCACTACCGCGAATAATTTCAGCCAGATGAAGATTCCACTCAGTATTGTCGCTACAGACCTGATCAAAGGGGAATCGGTACACTTTACGCGCGGCGAAATTAGTCCCGCGCTTCGGGCCTCGTGCGCTTACCCCGGATTGTTTCTCCCGGTCGAGCATCAGAGTCATTTCCTGGTGGACGGCTTCCTTACCGAGCAGGTCCCCGCTCCTGCCGTGCGCGAACTGGGCGCCGAACTTGTGATTTCAGTTCACTTGGAGCCCGGTCTTCTCGATTCGAAGCCGCGTAACACGATTGAAGTCATCAGCCGTTCATTTTCGATTATTCAAACCGTTGCGAATCAGCCCTGGCGAGGCCTTACCGATGTGCTCATCGAACCCGACGTGCATCACGTCCTGTGGGATGAGTTCGTGAAAACACCGCAACTGATCGCTGCAGGAGCGGATGCCTGCTACGCCTCGCTTCCTAAGATCAAACACCTCCTGGCCCATCGCGGCGAGCGTCTTCTCAGCGCTCGATTGATCCGTCCTACTTCGGAAGAATTGTGATTTTTTCTTCGATCGCGCGTTGCTAACCATCACAGCCCACTCGCGTCGAATTATGAGTGAGGAGCCGAACCCGCTCTGCGATGACCGCTGCAACGCCCCAGTCATACGCAGGGTGAGTTCGGCTCTTCCGTTAATTTTCGTACTCCGCCCAAGCACGAAACGTAAGGTTTGGTTCGTCCAACCTGCAAATCCTGTGCTTCGCCAACCCTTCGTTACTTATCTTCGCGAATTTCCACCACAACTGCTTGTCCGTTGCCTTTGCCCCGCTTCGTAAGCCACTCGCTCATCGCCGCAGCTAGCCTCTCGACGTTCACGTTCGACCCGGCTTCGAGCCGTCCTTCGCCCGTTGGCAGCGTGTCGTCAAATTCCCCGGAACCCGTGAAATTTCGCATGCAGAAGCTATCCAGCCACTCGAGCGGCATCGGTTCGCACTTGCCGCCAATCACGACCTCCGCTTGCAGCTTTTGGGCGTACATTTTAGCTGAAGTATAACATTGGGCATTGAGACCCCTGCCTGGGGAGCTGTCGAGTTGCATTTTGGGGTTAGCGTGCCCTACAATTTTTATTGGAAAGCGCCTCTCTTCCGCCAGGCCCGCTACATTCGCTCGCGGTCGGGCGGCGTCCCCCGCGCAATCGCCATGGAGGTTCGGTGTCAACGCCATTAGATAGCTGGGTGGAAGAATCTGCTCGTCTTACTAAACCGGCCAAAATCGTCTGGTGTGACGGTTCACAAGGTGAAATGGACCGTCTCATACCCGAGATGTTGCGAGACGGCACGTTCATCGAGCTAAACCAGAGAACCTACCCCCGCAGTTACCTGCACCGCAGTAATCCGAACGATGTAGCTCGCACCGAGGGCGTCACTTTTATCTGCACTCGTAAGAAAGAAGATGCCGGACCTACGAACAATTGGATGGCTCCGGACGAAGCCAAGGACAAAGTCCGGCCGCTTTTCGATGGTGCCATGAAGGGCCGCACCATGTACGTGGTGCCCTATATTCTCGGTCCTGTTACATCTCCTTATAGCAAAGTGGGCGTGGAGCTGACCGATTCCTCTTATGTCGTCGCAAGCATGCAAATCATGTCGCGTATGGGTAAGGCAGCGCTCGACCGTCTTGGCAGCTCATCCGATTTCGTTCCCGGACTTCATTCGCTCGGCGATCTCAACCCGGAACGCCGCTTCATCCTCCATTTTCCGGAAGAGAAACTGATCTGGAGCGTCGGCTCCGGCTATGGCGGCAACGCGCTTCTCGGCAAGAAATGTTTCGCGCTGCGGATTGCAAGCTGGATGGCGCGCGAGCAGGGCTGGATGGCCGAGCACATGTTGATTCTTGGCCTTGAGGATCCGTCCGGCAAAGTCACATACATGGCGGCTGCTTTTCCGAGCGCCTGCGGTAAGACGAATCTCGCGATGATGGTCTCTGCGCTTGAAAACAAGGGCTACCGCGTTTGGACTGTAGGTGACGACATCGCATGGATGCATGTCGGATCCGATGGCACTTTGCGCGCCATCAATCCTGAAGCGGGATTCTTCGGCGTCGCGCCTGGCACGAACGAAAAAACGAATCCCAACGTGATCGAGGCGGTGCATCACAATTCGATCTTTACGAACACAGCTATGACAGCGTCCGGCGAGCCGTGGTGGGAAGGCATGGACGGCGCCCCGCCTGAAGACCTTGTAAATTGGAAGGGCGAGAAATGGACGCCGAGTAAGGGCCCGGCCGCTCATCCTAATTCGCGATACACCGTTCCCGCCAAACAATCGCCATCGATTTCGTCTCATTGGGAAGATCCCGAAGGTGTCCCGATTTCAGCGCTTATCTTTGGCGGCCGCCGCGCCCGCGTAGCGCCACTCGTGTACGAGGCGCGCAACTGGCAGCACGGCGTTTTTGTGGGTGCCACGATGGCGTCGGAAACCACGGCCGCCACCACCGGCGCCGTAGGCATCACGCGGCGTGATCCGATGGCCATGCTTCCCTTCTGCGGTTACAACATGGCCGACTATTTTCGCCACTGGCTCGACATGGGGCCCAAGCTCAAGCATCCGCCGCGAGTCTTTCACGTCAATTGGTTCCGAAAAGATGCGGAGGGGAAATTCCTCTGGCCCGGCTACGGTGACAACGTGCGGGTTCTCAAGTGGATCCTCGACCGGATCGAAGGCCGCGCCGCCGCGAACGAGACGCCGATCGGGTACGTACCTACTCCCAGCTCCATGACCCTTGACGGGCTCAATATTTCTCGCGGCGCGATCGATGAACTCCTGAAAGTCGATCCGAACGATTGGGCCGAGGAACTCGATGCAACCGGAAAGTTCTTCGACAAGTTCGGTAAGCGTCTGCCTGAAGAAATCCGCACCGAGCACGACGCACTCGCGGAGCGGCTGCAGCGCGTCTCCGTCGCGCCTAAGTGAAGTCGTTTCGATCCGAACAAGTAGACTCAGTTAACCAACAGCTCTACAACGGTTCCCTCACTTGCATTCCATGCGAAGAATGATTGCCCTGAACTCGATTTGAGACTGACCAGAACCTGACGCACCCTGTTCTGCCCTTTTACCGCACCGACCCATACGGTGCCCTCGTTGGGAAGCTTTTTGAAAATATCGTATGTGTCGTACATATCGTAACTGCAATTCATGGCGCCCCTTTTAATACTGGTTCGATCTAGGCTCCGGCAGCTTTGGTTGCGACGGCCGTCGTCCGCGGTTCAGGGACTTGCATTGCCATCAACACTTCAACGAGTATGCCCACCTCCTGCGAGCTTCTTGCCCCACAGATCAAATCCTGAAGAAACTCTTCCAGATTTTTTCTACTTCGCAAATCCCAAGAAACTTGCATATGTTTTTCATCTCCTCCGCTCCTTGCCTGTCGGTGCCGGGATTCAGATGAATCCGTTTGCTGGAACTTCGGCACTTTGTGTCCGTGTGGAAAAGACCAGATGGACGACCGCGACTAGGTTTGGGAGAAGAGGCTACGTTCTATGAACACACAGCAATTGCAAATAACCGGCGGGAGAGTGCGCGTAAAGAATTGAAACACGAGATGGCGCCTGGTATTCGAGCGCATCGTTATTCTGCTGAACCGCGCTCGCGCAGGAATCAGAACTCGCCTTTACGATAACCGAGGCGGACGTCTTCGTCGTTACAACCAGTGTGAAATCATTTGACGTGTCGTCGATGAGGCGGGCGAGCTCGGGTATCTCGCTCGAGGAGAGGCCGCAGAACAACATGGAAACGACCAGCGCGACGCAAAACCGGTGACGCGTGTTGCAAGCCCAATTCATTTCGACTCGTTTATACATCGAACGTTCCGCCAACTCAACCCTCGAAAATCGTCCGCGAACGCACCAAGAACCACATCGCGGGTCCGCGGTTGTTCGGCTAAAGAAGGCGACGGAACCCTAGGAACGGTGTCAGCAGAGAGCGATTCTAATCTACGGTCGCGCGATTAGAAACTTCCGTAAGCTATTGAAAACAAAGAGCTGGGGCATTCCTAACATACGGTAAATAGGGTGTTTTGAACTCGGGCTTTCGCGTTTTATCGAATCAAGTTTCAACTGTAAATCTGCGTGCGTAGCGCCGGAAGCGGAAGCTCTTAGAGAATGGATTGTATTTCAGAATCGATCGAGAAGTGGGTCTGTGGAAATCCATTGATCTCGTGCGCCTCTCCACTGTCGTTGCGGAAGTGAAAAAAACGGCTGATGTGATAGTCCTCGTCGAGGATGTCGAAAGCCCTCTCTGCCTCTGAGCGCGAAAGCCCTAGCGACGAAATCGCCATGAACTTGCCATAGCCGCCAGCCATTGCGACATATTTTTTGACCAGTTCATTCAACGACATTGTTCATTTCCAGAACGCCAGAATGTCAGATCCAGACATACGCGCCCGCTTCGCCATATGGAAGATTCATGTAGAACACATTGGCCTCGGCGATTCTCTCAAACGCAGCCGCCAGTTTTCGGGCGCCATGCGCGGCGCAAAACCATTCACCGGGCGCTTCGCGGATTTTATCGGTTTCGTCGAGATCAGCCACCTGTTCCCGCGACATCCATAGCCATGTCGCCGGCCGCGAGCATTCTGCGCATGTTTCCCCGGTTTGCGCTAGACGTTGTTCAATGGCTGATGCAGTTTCGGGTGCCACTCCAGCTGCTTCAAAATCCGGCGTGGCAACGAAAAAGTATTGCGTGAAGATTTCCGGGTTTGGCTCGAACGCCACAACGCGGCCGCCGAATTTCTCCAGTTCGCCAAGGATGGTATCGAGCAGACAGTCACGGCAGAGCGAAATTTCTGGACGAACCGGCTGCCGGCGTTGCGCTCGTTTGCCGCGAAGATAAAGCGTATCTGGCAGAAGTGCCGCAATCCATGCGCATTCGTCACGAGTATGAATGCATTCGGCCGGCGTTCCCCTTAGCTTCGCCCACCAATTGCGGCTGCTGGGAAGGATTTCAACTCGCGGATACGCTGTTTCGTACGGGACTTGAGCCAATTTCTTCGATCCGCTCCATCACTTCGCACGCGTATGGTAGCAGAACGAGAAACGGAATTTCGAGCGCGCCGGTTTGTTTGCTCTCCTGCGTTCGGATATGATGGACGCTTCAGTTCGATTGCATCTGCAATACTCGCGGTTCAAAAAATCGCATAGGAAAGAAGCACGGAGGAAAGCGCATGGCAATTTCGGTGGGAGCAGCAGCGCCGGATTTCACATTGAAGGATCAGAGCCAGAAGGAAGTAAAGCTGTCGGACTTCAAGGGTAAAAAGAATGTCGTCCTCGTGTTTTATCCTCTCGATTGGAGCCCGACCTGCACGAATGAGCACGCCTGCTTCGTAAATGACATGAAGAAATTCGAGCAGCTCGATGCGCAGGTGATCGGCATCAGCGTCGATAGCGCGTGGTCGCACAAAGCCTATGCGGAAAAAATGGGCATCCATTATCCATTGCTCGCGGATTTTCAACCGCGCGGCGCGGTGGGCGACAAATTCGGCGTTTATCTCGCCGACAAAGGCATCACGGGGCGCGCCATCGCGATCGTCGATCGCTCAGGTAACATCGCTTGGTTCAAGAACTACGATATCCCTGTGGTCCCGGATTTGAAGGAAGTTGCCGACGCGCTCGCAAAGGTGAAGTAGGCCGAGGTGTTCATCTGAATCGCGTCATTGCGATGATCGCTGCGCGAACGTCCGAACGTAGTCGACTAGCTGCCAGCGCTCTTCTTCTTTTAGCGATTCAAAGCTCGGCATCGGACGAGCGCCTTTTGTGATTTGCCAGTAAAGCTCGCCATCGGTGACGGCTGCCATGGCGCGCGCGTTGTGAAAATCCGCAGGCGCAACGGACAATTCCTCGGCCTTCGGTCCCTTGCCGTCGCCGTTCACCCCATGGCAATTCGCGCAGCGGTTCTCGTAAATTCTCATTCCCGCTGCAATCGCTTCAGGCGTGGCCGGAACCGGATTTTGCAGCCTCCTCGCGCGGGCCCGTGCTCCGAAGCCTGTAAACGAGTACAACACGATTCCGCCTGCGATCGCGACAATCAGAAAAGTCACGAGAACTGGCGGCAGCAAATTTCGTTGATTCTCAGAAGGTGGACTACTGTTCCCGGTATTCCTCGGCATGTGCTCCGACGCCATTCGATCAGGCCAAATCATTTTACACCACGCTCAAATGCCTGATTCGCAAGAACGTCTCAGCGAATTACGTGGGCGGCGCGGAGCACCGAAATCAGCGCAAGCAGCATCATTACGACCACATAGACACGCAAACTCCACAGCAAGGCGCGAACTCCGAACGACAGCTTACGCTGGCCGAAATGAGTGCGCCGCTTGGCTGCTACCAGCTGGTCGGACTCCAGCAGCGACAGTACTACGTGAGGGTCTTCCAGGTCGGGCTGTTTCGCGCCTGCAATGGCTGGATCGGTTTCCAGCTCGACTTGGTTGCCATCGGGATGAATGTGCTCTGAGTCCAATTCTTCCTCACCCTATAAAATGACTGTACAGATCCTTATTTAACCGCCGCCCAGCCATTTCGGAAAAACAGTCGCAAGGCCGAATCCAACCCCTGCGATGATGAGCAAGATCGTGACCGCAACTCCCGCGACGTTTTCCCAGAAACCATTCACATGCCCTCCCATAACCTCGCGGTCGTTCACCAAGAGCATAAGAAAAGCGAGGGCAGGAGGCATCGCCAGCACCGCGATGACGTTGACAGTCAGCACGACAAATTCGAGCGGAAAGCTTGGAATCAGCACGAGTGCCGCGGCTGCACAAGCAGACCCGATCAGAGTCAAATAAAAGGGCCACGCATCCCGCACAGGACGATTCAAGCTGTGGCCCGTGTGCATCACTTCGCCGAAGGCATACGCGGAAGAAGTCGAGATCGCGATCGCGGCAACAATTCCTGCCTCGAAAATACCAAGCGCAAACAGCGCAGCGCCCACATGGCCAATCCACGGCTCGAGCGCTTCTGCAAATTGCGCTCCTTGAAAATCGGAAGCATTGATACCGTGATGAAAGAGCGGCACAGTGGCAAGAATGGCGGCGATCGCGAAGGTGGATGCCAGGAGCGTGCCGAGAGCGGTGTCAAAGCGGCCTGCGTTGATGTCGCGTGGCTGCAGGCCCTTATCGACAACCGCACTTTGCTGAAAGAAGAGCATCCAGGGCGTCACCGTAGCGCCGATATCCGCAAGGATTAGAACGAGAATCTCGTAGCGACTCCCGGACGGTAGCGGCCTCCAAGTCAACATCGCGTGACCGACCGCGTGCCAGTCGGGCCGTGCGAGCAACGCTGCCGGAACAAAAAGAGCATTGAAAATCGCAAGGCCCATCGTGATGCGTTCCCACGTCCAGTAGCGACCCGTTGTGATAGCGCCAAGCACAATCACCAGCGTGACCCCCACTGCAACGCTGGGCCGAACGCCGAAGAAACCCAGGCCGGCGCGGACGCCGATGAACTCCGTGACGAGCGTCAGGAAGTTTCCCAACACCAGATCGCCCATCGCAAAAAGACCCCAGAACCTTCCGAATCGGTCAAAAATGAGCTCGGCGTGCCCGCGGTGCGTAACCGCGCCCAGCCGCACCGTCATTTCCTGGACCACGAAGCCCATCACAAACGTGAGGACGACGAAAGGGAGAAAAAAACCAACGCCAAAGCGCGCCCCGGTCGCCGCGTACGAAAGCATGCTCGGCGCGTCGTTTTCACCAAGGAATACGAGAACTCCCGGCCCGATCAAGAGCCACAACAACCGGACGCCTCCAAGCGAGCCAGGCCCGGCGCCCTTTCGCCGCGCCCGCACGACCTCCCAGCGATCGCGGGCACGATCGACGTCCTCGTGGGTGAGTAATCGTTCGAGCTCCGGAGCAGCGGAAGACGCCGCTGCGGATTCGGTAGTAGGGTGCGCCCGGTCGGTCGGAGGGGCGGTGAGCTCGTCGTTCGTCCTTTTCATGGGTTAACGTTGCTGAACCTTCGATATAAACTACGCTTAACACTTACGCGCGTCAATCGTTTGCTGAGCAGTTCGGTGCAAAAATCTTCGAGAGCTGTTCCCACTTTGCTATAGTTGGACGAGAACCGCGAGGAGCGCAGAAATGGCCGAAACCCCGAAACCACAACCGCAGCAGCAACAACAGGTCCAAATTAAAGCTGACGAAAAAGAGCTGTTAGGCCAATATTCAAATCTCGTCGTCGTCCATCACAATCAAGAGGAATTCACACTGAACTTTGTGTATATGTTCCCCACGGCGCCGCAAGGAAAGTTGATCGCGAGCATGATTGTGAACCCGCGGCACGCGAAGCGCTTGATGCGGGCGCTCGAAGAGAACATTTCGCGTTACGAAGCGCAGTTCGGGCCGCTGCCGGAAGATCCCGTTCCCAACGCGGATCCAAAGGTGGGATTTATTCAGTAGGTTCAGGAAACGGGAGGGTCGGCGATCACCCACTTGCCGTTCGGCTCGAGAAACTCCAAGCCGACTGCAAAGCCTTCTTGCGGAACCAGTTGGCAGTAGGCCACTCGTGCAAGCGCGCGGAACGAGCCCGTGAGCGTTGCGATCATCAACCGGTCATTCTGTTTCCAGCGGCGGACGCTTAATACTCTCGCGCCCCGCGGGCTCACATTTTCGGTAAAGGTGGTTTCCGTCCCGGGCATTCGGGGATGGCCGGTGATGTGCACTCCAACTTCCATAGGAGTCCTGGACTCGCGGCGCGAGGCAGTAAAAGTCTTAGGGACCCCCATCCCAAAGGCCATTTGTCCTCTTTCTTGTTTAAAGGCAGGCGGCAACACTACGAAAGGGAAGTTTTTTATCGCCGCGGCCTTTCATTCCGTAGAGTGCCCGATCCGCCGCCCCCAATAATTTCTCGATCGTTGTTCCGTCCTTCGGATATACCGAAAGTCCCACGCTTGCGGAAACCGCGGGCGTTTGCCCATCGTTCATCAATTCCTCGCAAATCCGCTGGGCGGCCTGCTTGGCTTCCTGTTCGCCGGCTTCCGGCAGAATTAGCGCGAATTCATCTCCGCCATACCGCGCAGGTGTATCAATCGTCCGGCTGCTATTTCGCAGCGCAACGCCGAGCCGCTTGATGGCGCGGCTGCCCGTCAAGTGTCCGTACTTGTCGTTGATCTTCTTCAGTCCGTCAAGGTCGAACAGCAGTACTGCGAAACTGCGGCCGGTCCGCCGCGAACGCTGAATCTCATTCTCGAGCATTTCGAGCAATCGCCTGTGATTCGCGAGGCCGGTCAGTGAATCCGATGCAGCAAGGCGGCTCACCTGATCGAAAAGCTGCGCATTGTCGAGGAGAGTGCCGCCTAGCACTACGATGTAGCTCATCACCATCAAAACATGCGCCGTCGTGGCGGGCGCGTCGAGAACGTGTTGCGATTGACTCATCGTGATGTGGCAGAAAACGTTCAGCAGCGCCGCAACGAAGAGGGCGCGATCGAGCGATGCATCGGCCCGGCGCAAACGCAACCTGTATCCAACTGTGGCGATCACGAAGATTGCGGCCGGTACCAAGTCCCAGGGCCGCGGCAGAAGTGCGCCCGGGTGCATGAGGGGAGGATTTGGCAACATAAAATAGAACACGCTGGTGAGGTAAGCGATTGCACCGACGATCAAAGTCGCGCCCGCCATCTCCTTTGCGGGATCGCGCGCAACGGGAATTCTCCGCTCGACAGCCAGGGCAGCCAGCAGAAGCAATCCGAGCAGGGTGCGTCCTGCGAGCCAGCCGAGAGAAATGTGGGTTCCCTCATATCGCGAGACCAGCATGCCGCGATAAAACGTCATGCTCGTTCCGGCTTCGATCAGTCCGGCCAGGACGAAACCGAATGCAAGAATCAGCGAGATGCGATCGTGGGTGCCTCGGAACCGAACTAGAGCGTTCGCGGCGAACGTGAAGGCAATCAGACTGCCCGACATTTCCAGGTACGTGTCGAGAAGCGGATCCGCCATGTACGCGGAGTTTCGAAGGATCCAAACGAAGATGAGGCAACCCGCCCCTGCAATCGCCCACAAAAGGACGAGCCTAAATCGATGGATGACGCCCCAAATCTTGCCCGGAACAGCCACATATCCCCCAAGCCGCCCACACGTGCCCATTAAAGGCGGAGCAAGTTCTGTGCCGATTCGGAGCATAGTCTTACTACTACCTAAGTATCAGATTAAGGAGTTCTTAGTTGCGAAGCAGGGGAGCCAAACTTTGAGTCATAGCAGTTAGCTCGGAACCGGACGAGTAGAATTGTTACATCTCAATAACTTGGTTACCCAGCGTGTAGCGTGGGGCGAGAGCTCAAGAAGTTATGCCTGGGGAGGCTTGCTCTCTTCTGCTTTCTTTACTGCGGATTCGGCGCCAATGAAACCTATCTTGGAATGTTGGCCGTCGCAAAACGGTTTGTTCAAGCTGCCTCCGCAACGGCACAGTGAGAATGCCGGCTTGCCCGCGAGATCGAACTTATTGCCTGCGGCGTCAACCAGCTCAACCGTACCTTCGGGAGCTTCCACTCGATACGGGCCATTCGGACGAACCGTAATTTTCACCTGGGCCATCATCGTCTCCGTGTCGCGCGCGATCGAATCAAAGCGCGGAATCTCGAAACAAAATTCAATCAGTATTTCGGAACGGACGGGTCCACTTCATCGGACCACGCGAGAATACCACCCTTCAGGTTCAAAACCTTGCGAAAGCCAGCTTGTCGCAAAAACTCCGAGGCTTCCGCCGAACGCTTGCCGCTACGGCAGTGCGCCACGATTTCGCGAGAACTATCAAGTTCGCTGACGCGCCGCGAGAGATCGCCGAGCGGAATCAAATAGCCGCCTATATTGCATATCTGATATTCGTGCGGCTCGCGCACGTCGAGGATAAACATATCGTCGCCTCGATCGAGGCGCACTTTTAATTCGCGCGGAGTGATTTCCGGAACCGTCGAGACTGGTGTCGGTGCCTCTTCGCCGCGAACCCCGCAGAATTCAGCGTAGTCGATCAGCTTCGTGACAGTTGGATGAGCGCCGCACACGGGGCATTCGGGATTTTTTCGCAGCCTCAACTCGCGGAATCGCATCGACAGCGCGTCGAACAGCAGCAGCCGGCCCACGAGCGGTTCTCCCTTGCCGATGATCAACTTCAATGTTTCTGCCGCCTGAATTGAGCCGACGATTCCCGGGAGAACTCCGAGCACGCCGCCCTCGGCGCACGAGGGCACGAGACCCGGCGGGGGCGGCTCGGGATACAAGCAGCGGTAGCACGGACCGCCCGGATATCCGAAAACGCTCGCCTGCCCCTCAAACCGGAAAATTGAACCGTACACATTCGGTTTGCCGAGCAGAACGCACGCATCGTTTACGAGATAGCGCGTCGCGAAGTTATCAGTGCCGTCCACGATCAGATCGTAATCTTTCAGAATATCGAGCGCATTTGCGCTCGTTAACATCGTCTCGAACGTGTCGATTTGAATGTCCGGATTTAATCCGCGCAGGCGCTCGGCCGCCGCTTCGATTTTTGGACGGCCCACATCTTTTGTGCTGAAAAGAATCTGCCGCTGAAGATTTGTGAGGTCAACTTTATCGAAATCGACGAGACCGATCCGGCCGACGCCCGCCGCGGCGAGATATTGTCCGAGCGGTGCACCAAGCCCGCCCGTACCGATGCAGAGTACTTTTGCGGCTTTTAGCTTCAGCTGCCCGTCCATGCCCACTTCCGGCATGATCAGGTGCCGGCTGTAGCGCTGGATTTCTTCTTTCGACAGCGTCACAAAAGGCTGGTCGATTGCAGTTGGTATTGTTGGTCTGGCCGTCGCTGTCTCGGTCTTGGATGCCATTAGGAAACTCCGTCGTGCGCTTCGATTGAGCGCTTCAGTTGCGTGCTCCGCCTGCAATCGAGGGAACTATGCTGACCGTGTCACCCTCATTCAGGCGCGTTTGGTCTTTCTGTAAATAGCGGATATCCTCGTCGTTTACATACACGTTCACGAAGCTGCGCAAGCGTCCGTCATCAGAATACAGATGCTTCTTAAGGTCGCCGAATTTTGTGGTCAGCGCCGCCAGCGCTTCCGCTACGGTTGCGGCCTGCAATTCGACGCTTGCTTGTTTGCCCGCATACGCGCGCAACGGCGTAGGGATAATCACCTTCACTGCCATTCAGCTTCCTCCTCGTCCAACCAATTAGGATGACACTGAGCGGGCTTCCGGTTCAATCGCCTCGGCGTCGTAGCCGGAGCGGTCGTCCCTCAGGCGCCACGACGTTGTATCGCGCGGCTCGCCCGTCTGGACGCTCAGGATGATGTAACTGTACCAAGGCCAAGCGTGCTCGCGATCGAACTCACTTGGCCGCGCCGGAGCATCCGGGTGCGAATGATACCAGCCGATCAGTTCCAAATGCTTCTCGCTCGCCGTCCTTTCCGCGAGCCGCACGTCATCCGGCGTCAGTTCGAAACGATTGCGCGGCGAATCATCCCGCCGGTTTGCGAGCGGGAGCAGATCCACAACTTCGCGCGAGCCCTCGCCGTCGCTGCCGAGCAACGCGCCGCAACACTCGTGCGGATAAGTCTCGACGCCATGCGCGTGAATCTTCCTTAGTAAAGCTTCTCGAATTTTCAGCGGCGCGATACTCACGGCGGCTCAGTCTTCGCTCCAAAATCGTTCGCTCAAATATTTCTCACCCGAATCGGGGAACACGGTGACGATCACCGCGCGCTCTCCGGACGGCAATCGCCGCGCCACATCAAAACAAGCGCATAAAGCGCCGCCCGAGCTCACCCCCGCCAGAATGCCCTCTTCGCGCGCCAATCGCTTGACCATTCTTTGCGCGTCTTCCGTCCGCACGGCCGAATCTTTATCCGCAAGCTCCGGGTCATAAATCTTCGGCACAATCGCCGTCGCCATGTGCTTCAGACCCTCGAGTCCGTGAAACCCCGAATCCGGCTGCATGCTGATGCAGCGAATCTTCGGGTTAAACTCCTTCAGCCGGCGCGTAGTGCCAACGAACGTTCCGCTGGTCCCCAGTCCGGCGACAAAGTGCGTAATCTCGCCGCGTGTCTGCTCCCAGATTTCCGCCGCGGTACCATTGTAGTGCGCGGCGGGATTCGCGGCGTTGCTGTACTGATCGGGATAGAAATATTTGTCCGGCTCAGCTTTGTAAATTTCGCGCACGCGCCGGATCGCTCCGTCTGTCCCTTCCTCGCCAGGAGTCATCACGAGCTCGACGCCATACGCTTGTAAGATCTTGATCCGTTCAGGCGAGGCGCTGGACGGAAGGCACAATTTCACTTTGTAGCCGCGAGCCGCGCCCGCCATCGCGTAGGCGATGCCGGTATTGCCGCTCGTCGCGTCGAGAATGAGTTTCCCCGGACGCAGGTCGCCTTTGCGTTCGCCTTCGCGAATCATCGAGTATGCCGCCCGGTCCTTCACCGATCCGCCCGGGTTAAACCATTCTGCCTTAGCCAAGATTTGAATTGTAGGCGCGAACTCAGCCGCAAGCCGTTCGATTCGCAGCAAGGGCGTGTGCCCGATTTGATCGAGCAGATTCTCGCCGAGTCGCGCGCCCGTTTCCACGCGCGATTGGGATAATGCCGCCGATTTTCTTGTCACACTCACCACAGACCTAGCGCTCCAACCGATTCGCCATCCGGGCTTTCATCTGGGTTGCAAATACACCGGGAAGCGGCACGTATTCGGCTAATTTCGAAGAGTTTAGCAGACTCCCATCCCAGTCTAGCACTCGCGACCCGTCCTTCCGCCATCCCGTTTTGATGCGCTGGCGGCGAGCACGGAGCACATATTTGGCTTTACAGCGGCGAAGCGAATTCTTATCCTGACAGACTATGTGGTACGTGAACAATCTCTTCGACCAAGCGCAAGTAGAATCGCTTTCAGCGAAAGGCTTCCTCGTTCGCAGTTCTGGCGGCGTGGTGCGGATTGAGAAGTACGATTCCGGTGCGGAATTGCGAAAGACGCCTGATGGCCGCTACCAGATGACCGTGATTCCCACTATCATGATGTGCGGACAGTTCACCCGGTTGTGGGACGCGGGCTATCAGAAGTTTCTGCTATCGAACGACGGAAAGAAGTTTCCGGTGCTTGTGCAACAGCTCGCGAATCTACGCAGATTCAACGAAGAGCTGCGCACCGCGCTCGGCGTACCTACCTATTACAACGAGGCGATCGGATCAACCTGCCAACTCAGCGTTTATGACCGTGTAAAGGGCCGGCCTGGTGACAATCCCGATGAAACCGTTGGCGCGCAAGAAGAAGTCGAGCACTAGTTCACAAGCATTGGTTTGCATCTGGGCCGTCCGCCAACCCCTCATATTTCCGCCACGAGGCGCCCTACCTGCCGGTGTCCGTTGCGCGGCTTCGCGCCGTTCGTCCGCGCGCATTTCCCGCACAATCCAAAGAGCTCGGTGCGGTATCGCTCGACCCGAAAGCCGACGCCGCGCGCAACGTGGCCCAGAATGTGCGTTGGCAGCTTGATCGTCACATCCCGCAGCGCGCCACATTGGTTGCAGACTAAATGGTCATGGCGTTCGATGATCGGATCGTACCGCGCCGCCTCGTCGGCAAAATCGACTCGTGCAATCATTCCCCTTCGTTCCAGCCAGTTCAGTGAGTTGTAAATCGTTGCATACGCCACGCCCGGCCGGCGCTTTCTCACGGTTCGAAAGACTTCCGCTGCCGTCGGATGCGTCTTCACTCCACGGAGCATTTCCAAAACCACGCTTCGGTAGTGCGTTAGCCTTCCTGCCACTCGCATCTCATTTCCTCGATTTGGGATTTAGCCCGCGCTGGTACAAACTTTGATTCACGAAACGAGAAAAGGTTTTTTGTACGATCAAATTTGTTAGTAAGAATTAGGCAAATTCCAGTTTTCGTATGCTGGAAATACCTGAAATGAAAATAGGGGAGAAAAACGCTACTTGGCTGGTTGCTCGAGCTGGCGCCGTAGTTGCGCCGCGTTCACCCGATGTTGCGCGACCATCCGCGAACCGAGAAAAATTACAGGAACATCGTTTGTGTAGCGGTCGTGAAGGACTGGATCGTCATCAATATCCACTTCCCGCAACGTGGTGCCAAATTCTCGCACCAGCGGCACGATTGCAACGCGCGCTTCCTCGCACAGCGTGCAACCTTCGCGCGTGTACAGCGTAATCTCGCGCGGATCAACGATCGCCAGCCGCCCGTCTTCCGTTCGGGCGTAAAAGTCACTCTCGCCCTCGCGAAGTAACTGGCTTTTCACGAGCTCCGAAACCGCGTCGAGGACCTCCTCGCGCTGTTTGGGGTCATTTCCACCGACAAACTCGAACATTGTGTGCAGGTCGAGGGAATCACGCTCGAGTTGGTCGTACAGCGAAAGCACGCGCTGCGTTGTGGGATCCATTTTGGGCAGCTTCTTTGCCGCTCCATCTCTTACGGTTTTAGATTGTAATACCGCTGGAAGGTGCCGATGAACGGATAGAAAGCCCGTGCCCGATAAAGCTCCGCAATCTGCCGAATGTGCCCAAGGTCGTGGCACGCCCATTCATTCAGAAATTGTCCGATGGTGACCGTTCCGGCTTCTTCGTGGTCGCCCGTCCGCGCAATGGCACCGGCCGGCAGATAGCGCAGCCAGGAAAGCGTGCGATCGCGTTCGTGGCAGAATTGCTTTAAATGCTCGCGGGCCTTCCCCGCATATTTACCCGCCTTATAAGCTGCCTCCTGATCGTAAGCTTGAAGCTTCGGATTTTTCTCTTCGAGCATTTTCTGGACGCGTTCGCGGAATCCTACCACTTCCACGTCGGCCAGATGCGCCAGCACTTCGCTGATTGACCAGCGGTCCATCGCCGGCTTCCATTGCAACTGATCCTCGCTCGCCGCCCAGATGATTTTCTCAATGATGATGGGCGTTTGCTCCAGAACCGCCAGCCCCGGCAGCGAATCTGGACTCGGTGAAGAAGCCATCAATGCCCTCCTCGGTTTCGAAGAATGAGAACCTAACAACGATAATATTGCATACGTCCCGCCTGTGCCTACTGCCGATGCTCATCACCCGCTTGTGCCGAAATCAGACGCATGGTAAACCGGAGTGCGAGGTCTTAGACGCAATGGCCGACGTTGTAGCACTTATGGACGATCTTTTTTTTCAGGCGAAGGTGATTGAGACGGCGAAGCATCTCGGCCTCGACCTGCGTATCTGCGGAACGCCCGATTCACTGCTGGCTGAAATCGCTCGGCAGCCTCCAGGCCTCATCGTAGTGGATCTGAACGCGCGCTCCGAGCCGCTCTCCGCCATCGAGCGCCTCCCAGTGAGTGCCCGCGAAATCCCAATGGTTGCGTTTCTTTCGCACGTCCAAACCGAACTCGCCGAAAAAGCGCGGGCAGCAGGCTGTCGCGAAGTGATGCCTCGATCGCTATTCACGCACAATCTGGCAACCATCCTCGCGCAGGCTAAATCCCACCGATCATGAAATTGTGCCGAGTGCCTATTGCAATCGCCGCGGTGATCTTCGCCACAGCTGCTGCACTTTCGCCGGGAACGGCGCGCGCCCAAAGCAACGCCGCGGCCGATGCAGCTTCCGCTCTTTCAGCCGCGCTGTCAGCGGCCTGCCGCGCGAATGAAACTCAATTCGCGAATTATCTGACGGCTGACAACGCAACAGCCTTCCGCGCCCTTCCGGCCACACAACGTACTGGATTTGTAAAGCGCTTCGCTCTCACCGACGACCCCGGTAAGCCGCTCGCTTCAACTGACGCGCAGAATCACACAGTCCTCCGCTGTGAAGCGACGAAAGCTACGGTGGAGTATCGCTTCGGAGAAGCGCGTGTTCATGAAAATCTCGTTTTCATCCCTGTGACGGTGCTTAATTTAGAAAACACCGAATTTGGCCTCGTCCGGGAGAACGGCGCATGGCGGCTTATCTCGCTCGGTCTCGTGCTTCTCGATATTCCCCAGCTTGCGAAGCAGTGGGACGCATCCGATCTTGCCGCGCGCGAAGAGGCTGCCGTGCAAACGCTTCGCGATCTCGCCGGCGCGATCCAGACCTACGATCGCGCCTGGGGCAACCTGCCCGAGTCGCTCTCGGTCCTTGGGCCCGCGCCACCCGGGCAGATTTCGCCCGAGCAGGCCGCCTTGGTGAGTGCCGATCTCGCAGCTGGGAAACAAAACGGCTACTTGTTCCGATACCGCATCAATCCCGACAAAAACGGCAATGACACGAGATTCGAACTTGCCGCCACGCCTGAGAAATATGGCCAGAATGGCCGCCGGTCTTTTTTCTTTGATAGCGAAGGAAGAATCCACGGCGACGACAAACACGGCATCGTAGCCACCCCGGAAGATCCCCTGATCTCAGGTGAAAAGTCGGAGTGACGCTGCGAGGCCCTCAGGTATAATGCCACTCACGCGTTTGAACAACAGCAGCCGGAAATATTTCCCGAAGGATCGCGAATGTCCCAAGTTGCGTCAGCAACGTCTCAGTCAGCAAGTCCCGTGAAGCTGATCGCAGACCGAATCTTCCGCGGCGACAGCGTCGTGCTTGATGCTCTCCGTATCGGCGCCGCAAATGTCCTGCTCGTGCTTTGCGCCCACATTACGATCCCGCTGCCGTTCACGCCCGTTCCTATCACCGGTCAGACGTTTGGCGTGCTGCTCGTCGCCATCATTCTAGGTTCGCGGCGGGGAATGTTGACGTGCGTTCTCTACCTGCTCGAAGGCATGGCAGGCCTACCCGTTTTTCAGCCGCTTGGCGCGCCAGGCCCGCTCAGGCTCGCCGGACCCACTGCAGGCTATCTGCTCACATATCCATCGGCTGCCTTTGTCACGGGCTTGATCGTCGAACGTGTGGCCACCTATCCCTTTTCGCGTTTTGCGACCGTCCGCCTCATTGGCGCATTGATTTCTGGCGAAGCGATCATTTTTGCCGGTGGTTGCGCTTGGCTCGCGCTCGGGATGAGATTGGGTTGGACCGGCGCAATTTACGCCGGTGCGCTTCCGTTCATACCCGGAGAAATCATAAGATGGCGCTGATCTTGGCCGTTGTCCGCGGCGTCGAAATTGCCTGGGATCGGGCCTAGCGCCCCAACCCCCGCTCGCAGCGCGCAGTTTTTGCTTTTTGAGTCTCGATGAATGGGTTCTATTTTCTAATTTTCGATTTTCCGTTTTCCGAATAATGGCCACGCCGAGCGTACCGCCAAAACAATCTCCGGAAGAGCGCGTTCGCTCCGCGAATCAGCGTTTCTATGCCGCTTTCGAATCGCTCGACATGGCTGAGATGGAAGCCGCCTGGGCGCACGATGACAACGTCGAATGCGTACAGCCGGGCGGCGAATTGCTGCTCGGTTGGGACGAAGTGCGCGGCAGTTGGGCTCGTATTTTTGCGAACACGAAGCGTGTGCGCATCGCCCTCAGCTCAATTTGGATCCGCGTCGAAGGTGATGTCGGTTGGGTTGCGTGTACGGAACACGTTACCACCGCTTTCGCTGACGGTTTTGACGAAGCCGTCATCCAGGCGACGAATATTTTTGTCCGTATCGGCAATGATTGGCTCCTCGTCGCTCATCACGCGTCTCCGCTTCCGGCCCCCGCCCGTTCAACAGTTCAGTAGCTGTCCCCTAATTTGCCCGTGGATTTCCGGCCGGCGCACTGTACGACTTTTTCCCGGTGTGGTAACCTACTTCTCTTAACAGACGCAAAGAATAACAGCGCTAACTCCAAAGAACGCAACTACTGCAGTGGGTCCGACGGTCTTGAATCTGCGCCAACTCAGCCCTGCGTGGTGAAGAGCGTCTCGCGAAAGCGCCAGGATGGACCTTATGACCGCTACATCGGCAGCTTTGCCCAAGACTGCTGAGCTTCGCCTCGCACATTCGCCCGATAGCGATGACGCGTTCATGTTTTACGCGCTTGCTACGGGCAAGGTCCGTCTTCCCGGCGTGAAATTCACGCATATTCTGTCCGATATCGAGTCGCTGAATCAGGCCGCGCGCTACGAGACTTACGACATTACCGCGGTGAGCTTCTACGGGTATACATTTGTCGCCGACAAATACATTTTGATGGATTGCGGCGCAAGTTTTGGCGAAGGTTACGGTCCGATCGTGGTCTCATCGCACCCGATTAAGAAGACTGATCTCGCGGGACGCAAGATCGCAGTTCCGGGTACGCTGACTACTTCCTACCTCGCGCTCAAGCTTTTCGAGCCCAACGTCGAGATAGTCACGATGCCTTTCGACAAAATTCTTGATGCCGTACAGGCCAAAGAAGTGGAAGCGGGTCTGCTCATCCACGAAGGCCAACTGCTTTTCTCGCAAGCCGGTTTGCACCGGGTCGTGGATCTCGGCCAATGGTGGCAGGAAACTACCCAACTGCCGCTACCCCTCGGTACGAACGCGATTCGGCGCGCGCTCGGAAGAGATCTCGGCCTGCAGGTGGCGCGCGTGATTCGTGATAGCGTTTCCTACGCCCTCGAACATCGTGATGCCGCGCTCAACTACGCGCTGCAGTTCGCGCGCGACATGGATCCTATTCTCGCCGATAAATTTATTGGCATGTACGTGAACCGCTGGACGCTGGACTACGGCGAAGAAGGGCGGCGCGCCGTCCGCGAGCTTCTCGATCGCGGCAAAGCTGTCGGGCTCGTGCCGTCATCCTTCAAAGTCGAGTTTCTTGCAGACGCCGCGTAAACTTAATTTCGCAGAGAGTTTTAGCGACAATTCTACTTTAGGTGAGTGACCTGCTTTCGAAATCGCTCTTAAACCAAGCCGTCTTCCAAAGACTACCGTCGAAACATCGAAGTTGCAGTTCGTAACGGCGGCTTCCCGCCGGCTCGTTTGGCTCGCGGGATTTCCTGCAATTCTCAACGTGGTGGCAGTCAGATGGTTGCCTCTCTGCCCGCACAGCTGCTCCGCCGCACTGTCATTCCGCGCCGCCCATGAGAAGATTGAGCCAGCGACATGAAGAACCTGATTCAACAGGGATCCGCCCTTCGCGAACTTCTTCGCGAGCGCATCCTCGTCTTGGATGGCGCTATGGGCACCATGTTGCAACAAGAAAACCTGACGGCCCCGGATTTCGGAGGCGCGCAACTTGAAGGCTGCAACGAAAACCTCAATCTCACGCGGCCTGACGTTGTTCTCGGTATTCACCGCAAATATCTCGAAGCCGGCGCGGACATAATCGAAACAAATACATTTGGCAGCACGCCTCTTGTTCTCGCCGAGTATGGACTCGGCGATCGCGCCCGAGAAATCAGCCGCCGCGCCGCTGAGCTTGCTTCGCAGGCAGTAAGCCAGTTCTCAAAAGGTTCGAAGCCGCGCTTCGTCGCAGGCTCGATGGGCCCCACAACAAAAGCCATTAGCGTTACCGGTGGCGTGACATTTTCGCAGCTTCACAAAAATTACCTCGAACAGGCGCGCGGTCTCATCGAGGGCGGCGCCGACCTGCTTCTCCTCGAAACCTGCCAGGACACGCGCAACATCAAAGCAGGCATCCTCGCAATTCAGGATCTGAGCCGCGAAATCGGCGCACCCGTTCCGCTTATGATTTCCGCGACGATCGAAGCCATGGGCACGATGCTCGCAGGTCAGGGCATAGAAGCACTCTGGGCGTCGCTCGATCATGTTGAGTTGCTTTCGCTCGGCTTGAACTGCGCCACCGGTCCCGAATTCATGACCGATCACATTCGCACCGTGCAGTCGCTCACCAGCCGATACGTCTCGTGCTACCCAAACGCGGGATTGCCCAACGAAGAAGGCCGCTACGGTGAAACGCCTACTTCGCTCGCGGAACAGCTCGAGCGCTTCGTGGATCGCGGTTGGCTCAATATCGTGGGCGGTTGCTGCGGAACCACCGAGCACCACATTCGCGCGATCGCGCAAATGGCCGAAGGCAAGCCGCCGCGCCGGCCAGCCGAACAGAAACATCGTGCCATCTATTCCGGCATCGAAATGATCGAAGCCGAAGAAAGCACGCGCCCTCTCGTTGTCGGCGAGCGCACCAATGTGATCGGCTCGCGCGCCTTCAAGAATCTCGTCGCCGCCGAACAATGGGAGGAAGCCACGGAAATCGCCCGCCGTCAGGTAAAAAGCGGCGCCCACATTGTTGACGTCTGCTTGCAGAGCACCGACCGCGACGAGATGAAGGACATTCCGCCGTTCTACGATCAGCTCGTTCGGAAAATCAAAGCGCCGCTCATGATCGATACTACGGATGCGGCCGCGATCGAACTCGCGCTCACGTATTGCCAGGGCAAAAGCATCATCAATTCGATCAATCTCGAAGACGGCGAAGAAAAGTTCGAACGCGTCTGCCCGCTCGCGCGCTCCTACGGCGCCGCGATCATCGTCGGGTGCATCGACGAAGATCCCAATCAGGCGCAGGCGTTTACCCGCGAGCGAAAACTCGAAATCGCTGAGCGCTCGTACCAGCTGCTCACCGGAAAGTACGGCATTCGCCCAGAAAATATAATTTTCGATCCGCTCGTTTTCCCCTGCGCCACGGGTGATGAAAACTATATTGGCGGCGCGGTCGAAACAATCGAAGGGATTCGTCTCATCAAAAAAAGCATTCCACACGTTCGCACGGTTCTCGGAATTTCCAACGTATCGTTCGGCCTTCCGCCTGGCGCCCGCGAAGTCGTCAACTCCGTTTTTCTCTACTACTGCACGAAAGCCGGCCTCGATCTCGCCATCGTCAATGCCGAACGAATCGAACGCTTCCCTTCGATTCCCGAGCACGAGCGCACCCTAACTGAAAATCTGCTCTTCAATCGCGTTCCAGCTGAAATCCCAGATGCTCATCCGCAAACCGAAATAATTCGCTGCGCACCGGGCGACTGGCGCGAGCAATCCCGCGAGCAGAAAGCCGCCATCAATCAGTTTCATATCGCCGCAATCAGCGAGCATTTTCGGGCCGCCGGCTCGCGCAAGAAAGCGCGTCCCGAAGATCTCCCGCTCGATCAGCGCCTCGCAAATTACATTCTCGAAGGCTCGAAGGACGGCCTCGTCGCCGACTTGAACAAGAAATTAGCAGAAGGCGCGGCTCCCCTCGATGTCGTTAACGGTCCGCTGATGGCAGGCATGGCTGAAGTCGGGAGACTTTTCAATAACAACGAGCTGATCGTTGCCGAGGTTTTGCAATCCGCCGAAGCGATGAAGACCGCCGTCAATCACCTCGAGCGATTCATGGAGAAATCCGCCACCGAACGACGCGCAAAAGTGATTCTCGCCACCGTGAAGGGCGACGTCCACGATATCGGAAAGAATCTCGTCGAGATCATTCTGAAAAACAACGGCTACGACGTGGTGAACCTCGGCATCAAAGTTCCGCCCGAGGATCTGATCCGTGCGCACGAAGAACATAAGCCCGACGCGATCGGTCTTTCCGGACTGCTGGTGAAGAGCGCGCAACAAATGGTCACGACCGCCGCGGATCTTCGCGAAGCCGGAATTCGCGTTCCGCTTCTCGTCGGCGGCGCCGCGCTTTCCGAAAAATTCACCAAGCTGAAAATCGCTCCGCAGTACAGCACCGCCGTCTGCTACGCGAAGGACGCAATGACCGGCCTTCGCCTAATGAATCAGCTCAGCGACCCAGCGCAGCGCGATGCCGCAATCCAGGCGCACACGCACGTCGAAACACTTGTGCTCGACGAGCCCGCTCCGGCGCCGGCTGCTGTGCCCACAACCGACACGCGTTCGCCGCGAATTCGCACCGACATCCCAATTCCACCCGTCGCGTATCTTGACCGTAAAGTCCGCGCGGTCCCCAATCTGAACGAAATCTGGAGCTACGTAAATCCGTTCATGATTTACGGGCGCCATCTCGGCTTCCGTGGAAATTTCGAGAAAGCTCTCGCCGAACGCGACCCGCGCGCCCTCGAGCTATTCAACAATATGGAAGAAGTCCGCCGCGAAGCCGCCTCGTTCATGAAAATTTCAGCGGTATGGCAATTCTTCGAAGCCGAGCGTCACGGAAATTCGATCGGACTCTACGCTCCCGATGCTGGTTCGCCAATTCACACTTTCCACTTCCAGCGCCAGCATCCGCCCGGCGATCTCTGCCTTAGCGACTATGTGCTGCCGGCTACCAACGGCTCCCGCGATCACGTCGCGCTTTTCGTTGTCAGCGCAGGTGCCGGTATTCGCGAGCGCGCCGAAGCGGCAAAATCCGTCGGCCGATATTTTTTCTCGCACGGCCTTCAGGCGCTGGCGATTGAAACAGCAGAAGCATGCGCCGAGTGGCTGCACCGCCGCATTCGTGAAGACTGGGGCTTCCCCGATCCACCGTCGCTCACAATGGCCGACCGCTTCACGTCACGTTATCGTGGCAAGCGCTACAGCTTTGGTTATCCCGCCTGCCCAAATCTCGAAGACCAGTCCGGCATCTGGCTCCTCCTGCGTCCAGAGGAAATCGGCGTCCACCTCACCGAAGGCATGATGATGGACCCGGAAGCCAGCGTTAGCGCCGTTGTCTTCCATCATCCGGATTGCACGTACTTCTCCGTCGGCGATCCCGTCGAAAGCTAGGAACACCTCTCTTCCTTATTTTCGAATTTTGTCCTCCTCGCGCGGATTTGACGCCGCAGCGCCGGACGCGGATACTGCTGCCGTAAGTCTCTATCCGGATTCCGAGGTTCCTGGGGCACGCGCTGATGACGTCACGCGCACAAACGATTCCGGCCCCGATCTTCTGCATAGCGCTGCTCGTATGCTTTCTCCTCGCCGGTTGCGGCGACACCTGCGTCGTGGTAACCGGCATATTTCTGAATACCACCTCCAACACGAATCCTCCCACCTGTCAGCTCGGCAATGGAAATGGGAACGTCAACATCGGCATCAACTCCGTCCCCGCCTCGCCCGTCGCTCCGATGGCACCCAATCTTCGGCATATTTTTGTCAGCATCCGCGGAATAGAAGCAAACCCCAATGCTCTTGCAACCGAAGACTCTCCCGACTGGCAGGAGCTGGCACCCGAACTCGCGACTGAGCCCGTTCAGATTGATTTGATGCCATCCTCGGTGTCTGGTGGCTCATGCCAGCCTCGTCTAACACGCAAGACCAACGTTCGCGCCGATCTGTACCGCCAGCTTCGCCTGCGCCTCGTTTCCGATCAGCCCGCTCCTGGCGCCGAACTAGCACAACACAACCAATGCAATGGCCTGGGCTTCAACTGCGTCGTGGATATAAACGGCCATAAGCACGGCCTTGCGCTGAAGGACGGCGTGCCCATTCTCGTGATTGCCTCCGATCGAATCGCCAACGGCTTCTTCGATGTGCTACCGGACGCCGAAACACATCTAGCGATCGTGTTTGACCCCTACTCGTCTGTTGCCACTGCTGCGGGCGACTCGGTGCAAATCGTCCCCGTATTTTCCGCAGAAACGGCTGCCGAATGCGATTCTCCCCCGGCTCCGCCATAATCCCCAGCGTGCGTCGTCGCGCGCAAGCAAGCGCATGCCTTGACGCTCCCATCCGTTTCGTCTAACTTCATCGCGATTCACTTCCAGAGGCTGCGCATGAGTTCGTCGCTCGATCCAAAGCTTCCCGGTCTGCATCTTGCGAGCGCGGGCAGCTATCCCCGCATCGGTGATAGACCCGAACTCCAGATCCTACGTCGCGCCACCGCCTCTCTCGATCGCGGCGAACGCAACATGGCAGATCTCCTCGATGCAGAAAATGAAATGACGCGCCGCGCTATCGCCGACCAGATGAGAGCCGGTCTGGAAATGATCACCGACGGCCAAATCCGCTGGTACGACCCGATCTCGCACATCGCATCCAAACTCGATAACATCAAGATTGCCGGCCTGCAGCGTTATTTCGACACCAACTTTTATTTTCGCCAGCCGGTGATCACAGGCATTCCCAAGCGGAGCGATGCGCTGGTCGCGAAGGAATTCAGTTTCGCCCGCAACGCACTCGGCCATCTGCCGACGCCAAAGCACCTTACGGGCAAGCTTTCGATTAAGCCCGTCCTCACAGGGCCGTACACCCTGGCGAAATTTTCGGTTTCCAGTCACGCCGGAAATGGCACAGTCGAAGCTTTCTCGTCACTCGAAGCACGAGCTCTTGCTTATGGCGATGCGCTAGCCGCCGAAATTATCGCGCTCACACAGATCGGCGCTTCGTTGATCCAAATTGACGAGCCTGCGATCATCAAGTATCCCGAGGATTGGAAGATTTTCGAGAAAGCCGTGGCAAAGCTCATCGCAGCGCGTGACAAACTTGCCCCAGAAGGGCGTCGGCCGGAACTGGCGCTTTACACCTACTTCCATGATTCCGCAGCGCTCTATGAAAAGCTAATCGCGCTGGATGTGGATGTGATTGGTCTCGATTTTACTTACAATCCGAAGCTCGTCGAGCTCGTCGCCTCTGTTGGCTCCCCCAAGCCTCTCGGCCTCGGTCTCATTGATGGACGCAACACAAAACTCGAAGATGTCGGCGAAGTCGCCCGCCAGATCGATCGCCTTCTCCCGAAAATTCACGGTGGACGCGCTTATCTCAATGCTTCGTGCGGCCTCGAATATCTTCCTCGCGATCGCGCCTATGCCAAACTCGAGCTGCTCGCCAAACTCCGCGCGGCCGTGGCGGCGTAGAGGATCGCTTCCCACATGAGCCGCGAAAAACTCGAACACCTCGGTCTGAATCTGCCTCTCTTTCCCACGACCTCCGTCGGCAGCTTTCCAAAGCCGGACTACCTCGCCCGCGCCCGCGCTGATTTTACAAAAGGAAAAATCGCTCCGGATCAGCTTCGCGACCTGGAACGTAAAGCCACCGCATTTTGGATTGAGACGCAGGAAAAACTGGGTGTGGACATTCTCGTCGACGGCGAAATGTATCGCGGCGACATGGTCGCCTATTTTGCGGAGCGCCTGCCGGGATTTACCGAGGGCGGCCTCGTCCGCGCTTACGGCAATCGCTACTATCACAAGCCGATCGTGACGGGCGAAGTCTCATGGCCCGGCCCGGTCACTGTCGATTGGTGGCGGTATGCCCAGAGTCTCACGAAAAAGCCGGTGAAAGGAATGCTCACCGGCGCCTACACGATCATGGACTGGAGCTTCAACGAGCACTATCCCGATCGTCGTGCCACCGCCATGGCTCTCGCCGTGGTCATCCGCAAGGAAGTCGAAGGCTTGATCGCGGCCGGTTGCAAAATCATTCAGATTGATGAGCCCGCTCTCTCAGTCCGTTCCGAAGAATTACCCATCGCGCTCGAAGCCATGGAGAACACCACCAAAAATCTCGACGCGTATTTCATCACTCACGCATGTTATGGCGAATTCGACCACATCTATCCCGGCATGCTCGATCTCGCCGTCGACAATTTCGATCTCGAAATGTCCAACAGCGATCTCGACCTGCTCGAGACCTTCCGTCGCCATCCGTTCACGAAAGATATTAGCTTCGGCGTTGTCGACGTCCATTCCCATCGAATGGAAAGCGCAGAGGCCGTTCGCCGCCGTGTCGAACGCGCGCTCACCATTCTTCCCAAGGAAAAAATCTGGATCGACCCCGACTGCGGCCTAAAGACCCGCACGGTAGAAGAAGCCATCGAGAAGCTCCGCCTCTGCGTCGAAGCCGCGAAATCGTTCCGCGTCTGAACGGCATTATCTTTTTTGCACTTTCGCTCAAACCGATTCTGGATTAGTATCTCGCCCGAGCTACGATTGACTCAAGATGCCCGGCGACGTCATCGAAATCTCGCCCGAACCCGATCCTCGGTCCAGGCCCGAGGCAACTGCATTCGCGAACCAATACGCGGCAATCTTGGCCGAGCATGCAGTTCAAAGCAACGATCAGAGTTTGCAACGCCGCAGTCTGGGCCTATCGAGATGGCTGGCATTCGCCGTCGCCTCTGGTGCGATCATCGCCTTCGCGTTCGTCTATCTTCTCGGCCGGTAGCGAGTTCCGGCTATCGCCGTTTCAACGCCATTAGCATTCGCAATCGTCTGGCGCAAGCCCGCAAACCAATTCCGTATTCGAGCGCTTCCAAACCTTGACGCGCAAATTCCATTCACATAAATTCGCCTTGCGAATGAAAACTCCAACGAAATTCATTCTGGCTGCTTCACTGCTGGCTATTTTACCGACTGTCGCCCCCGCCCAATATCCTCAGTCGCCACCGGCGCCTGTGCCTCAGCGTTTCGACTGGCCCGCTCAGCCCGTTCGCGGCTCGAAAGCAATGGTAGTCAGCGACGAAAAGCTCGCATCGGATGTGGGCGCCGAAATCATGAAGCAAGGAGGCAACGCGATTGACGCAGCTGTCGCCGTCGGATTTGCTCTCGCTGTCGTCAGTCCCGAGGCTGGCAATATAGGTGGAGGCGGTTTCATGCTCGTACGGCTAGCGAATGGCCGCACGGTTTTCATTGATTATCGCGAAGTGGCGCCTACGAAAGCCGCGCGCGATATGTACGTAAAATCCGACGGAACTGTCGATACGCAAGCCTCGATCGTCGGCTATCGAGCGGTCGCCGTTCCCGGTACCGTCGCAGGACTTGCGCTCGCCCTCAAAAGCTACGGCACCATGAAACTCGCCGACGCAATGGCGCCGGCGATTCGCCTCGCGGAAGAAGGATTTCCCGTCAGCGAGAATCTCGCCGCATCGCTCCGTTCCATGGAATCGGTGTTCAACCAGTTCCCCACGAGCCGCCGAATTTTCCTCAAGAACGGAGCGTACTATCAGCCCGGCGAAATCTTTCGACAACCAGAGCTCGCGGCAACGCTGCGCCGAATCGCCAAAAACGGCCCGAGCGAATTTTATCGCGGCCGAACAGGCCGCGATCTCGCCGCCGAAATGAAGCGCAAAGGCGGCCTCATTTCCCTCGAAGACCTGGCGCGTTACGGGCCGATAATTCGCGAGCCCCTCACAGCCGATTACAAAGTGAATGGTCACGCGTGGCAAGTAATCACCAGCCCGCCGCCCAGCTCAGGGAGCGTTGCGATTGAAGCTCTCAATATTCTCGCTCCGATCGAATTGAAATCCTGGAACGACGCGCAGTCCGTCCACTGGGTGATCGAAGCCATGCGACGCGCCTTCGCCGACCGCGCCACCTATCTTGCCGATCCCGCCTTCGCAAAAATTCCGCTGCGCAGCATGATGTCCACCTGCTATGCAGACGTGCTTCGCCGCACGATTGATCCCGAGCGCGCCTCGTCGAGCGAAAAAATCCGCGCCGGTAATCCTGCAGCTTTCGAAGACGCAAGCTCATCGCCAGGAGCATGCCCACAAATTCCGAGCGCGACTGGGACGATGCGACGAGACGACGCCTTCGATCGCAACTCTGCTGCCGCTGCGACCGACGGCCAAACGACCCACTTCTCCGTCGTCGATGCCGCTGGAAACGCTGTCGCCAACACCTACACGCTCAACAATCTCTACGGCTCCGGCATCGCCACCGGCGACGGCTACTTCCTCAACGACGAAATGGACGATTTCACTGCGCACCCTGGTACGCCGAATATGTTCGGCCTCATTCAGCCCGAAGCAAACACGATTGGTCCCGGCAAGCGCCCGCTCAGTTCCATGATTCCGACGATTCTCCTCCGCGACGGCCAGCTCAGCTTCGTCACTGGCGCGCGCGGCGGCCCCCGCATTATCTCTGGCGTACTGCTCTCGATCCTTAACTGGATGCGCCTCGGCGAAGGTGCGCAAGCAGCAATCAACGCGCCACGGTTTCATCAACAGTGGCTGCCTGATACCGTCCTGCTCGAACCCAATTTCCCGACCGACGTCGCAAAGGATCTCGAGGCCCTCGGCTACAAATTTGCAGACAAGCCTGGCTGGATTGGCCTGGTCGAAGCAATCGGCATCGATCCGCAAACCGGTGAGCGTTTCGGCGCCGCCGAACCTCGGCGACCGGGCGCCGCATCCGGCTTCTAGCGAATTCGTATCGACGTTTTCGCCTCACAGCCTGCGCCACCCCAACGAAATCTGCGCGGAACACGCGTTTGCAATCTCGCCCGCACCTGCTACCCTAATCCGTCATGAAACGCGAGTATTACCGCCGACAATTCCGGCCATCGGCCGTCGCGGGGGCCTAATGCAGCGTATCCTGTCGACGTATCGCTACGTCCACCAGCCGCTGACGGCGGCGCTGCTGGCCGAAATTGCGCGCGCGGAAATCGCCGCAATTGAGGTCTTTTCCGCCCCTAGCCATTTCAATTACCGCGACGAGCAAAAAGTTCGGGAACTGGCCGATGCCCTCGGCGAATACCACCTCGAGCTCCATTCCTTGCATTCCCCCACCGAGCGCGACCTGGCTCCCGGCCGCGAAAGCGGTGTCCCCATCTCGATTTCGGATACCGAGCGCATCCGCCGTCTCGATGCCGTCGACGAAGTAAAGCGCGCCCTCGATGTCGCCGAGCGCATCCCGTTCCGCTATCTTGTTCAGCACATTGGCCATGGCCGCCAGTCCGACGATCCGCGCAACCTCGATGCAGCGTTCACGTCGCTTGAAATTCTTACCGTATTCGCAAAAGCGCGCGGCGTCACGATTGCACTCGAAAACACGCCGAATGAAATTGGCACGCCGGCGTCGCTCCAGCATTTCATTGTGGACACGCACTTGCACGACCTGCGCCTTTGTCTCGACACGGGCCACGCGCACATGGAAGCGACGGTCGAAGTTGCGTTTGACGCCATGCGCGACCGAGTCGTCACCGCACACATCCACGATAATCACGGCGAGAAGGACGAGCATCTACTCCCCTATGCAGGCACAATTGATTGGGACGCCGCGCTCGGTGCGTTTGCCGGCGCTCCTCAGCCCGTTGCCATGGTGCTGGAATTAAAAGCTCAGCCCGATGGAACGCCGAACCTCGATCAAATCCGCGCCACGTTCGATAAGCTCGAGAAAAATCTGGATACGAAGCGCGACCGTGCTGCCAAATCCTGATTTCACAGGTCAATGAAACGGACGATTGAATGACCCAACACGCGCAGGCACCCACCCCCAACGCCACGCCCATCATCACGATAGACCAAGCCGGACAACACGCCGGACAGACGGTCACGATTCGCGGCTGGCTCTACAACCTCCGCGAATCCGGCAAGCTCCTGTTTCCTATTTTTCGCGACGGCACGGGCGTGATTCAGGGTGTGGTTTCGCTGAAGGAACAACCGCAAGCCTTTGAAGCGCTCAAGGGACTGACGCAGGAGTCGAGCGTCATCGTCACTGGAAAAATCCAAGCTGAACCGCGCGCTCCCGGCGGCTATGAAATCCATATCAGCGGCATCGAGGTGGTCCAGCGCGTTTCTGACTCGGAACCGTATCCGATTCAACTCAAAGAGCACGGCGTCGATTTCTTGCTCGATAAGCGCCATCTCTGGATTCGCACGCCGCGCCAGGCCGCCATTCTCCGTATCCGCGCCGAAGCGGAACGCGCCGCGCGCAATTACATGGACTCGCTGGGCTACACGCTCACTGACGCGCCCGTATTCACTCCCGCCGCATGCGAAGGCACCACTACGCTGTTTGAAGTGAACTACATTGACGATCAAAAAGCATATCTCACTCAATCCGGCCAGCTTTACGTGGAAGCCACCGCAGCAGCGCTTGGGAAGGTCTACACATTCGGCCCCACGTTTCGCGCCGAAAAATCAAAAACGCGCCGCCACCTCACCGAATTCTGGATGCTCGAGCCAGAAGCCGCCTACGCACACCTTGAAGACATGGTGCAGCTTGGCGAAGGACTCGTCAGCGCTGTCGTGCAGTCCGTCGTGAAAAATCGCGCGCGCGAACTTGCCATGCTCGAACGCGACGTGGCGAAGCTCGAAAAAATCACGCCACCCTTTCCGCGCATCAGCTATGACGATGCAATCAAACTCCTCCAAAAAACCGGCAATCCCGCGAAATGGGGCGACGATTTTGGTGGCGACGAAGAAACGATCATCTCGAAGGAATTTGACAAACCCGTCGTGATCCATCGCTACCCCGCCGCAATGAAAGCGTTCTATATGGCCACCGATCCAGAGCGGTCCGAGCTTTCGCTCAGTTTCGACATGATCGCGCCCGAGGGTTATGGCGAGATTATCGGCGGCGGCGAGCGCCTCTCGAGCTACGAAACTCTCCTCCAACGTCTGCGCGAGCACAATCTCCCCGAGGAATCATTCCAGTGGTACCTCGATCTGCGCCGTTACGGCAGCGTGCCGCATGCCGGCTTCGGACTGGGCCTCGAGCGCACCGTCGCGTGGATTTGCGGGACTGAGCACATCCGCGAGGTCATCCCCTTCCCACGGATGCTCTATCGCGTTTATCCTTGACCGGCCTAAATCGACCTGCCGTCCGGGCCGCTGAAAGAACGCCAAATGCCAGAGAAAATCCGAATTATCGGGGTGCCGATGGACCTTGGCGCCAGCCGTCGCGGCGTGGACATGGGCCCGTCGGCGCTGCGCGTCGCAGGACTTCAATCGCGTCTCAAGCAGCTCGGCCGTCAGGTGGAAGACATTGGTAACGTTCAGGTTCGCCAGCCCGAAGAGCAGCACTACGGCGAAAAAAAAGCCAAGTATCTCGACGAAATCGCGGAAGCCTGCAAAGGTCTCGCCGAGATTGTCGGAAAAACTCTCGACGAAGACTTGGTGCCGCTGGTTCTGGGCGGCGATCACTCGATCGCAGTTGGAACCACCGCCGGCGCAGCTGCTCACTTCCACAGGAAATCGAAACGCATCGGCGTGATCTGGCTGGACGCGCACGGCGATATGAACACGCCAGATTCTTCACCGTCCGGTAATGTCCATGGCATGCCTCTCGCCTCCATCATGGGTTATGGCCCACCGGAGCTGACCGGTTTAGCTGGTATCACACCGATGGTCGAGCCGCGTAGCGTAGCGCTCGTCGGCATTCGCGACCTCGATTCGAAAGAGCGCCGGCTCATGAAAGATTCCGGCGTCCACGTTTTCACGATGCGTGATATCGATGAGCGGGGCATGCGCGAAGTGATGGCCGAAGCGCTGCGCTTCACTAGTGACGACACCGCTGGCGTCGCGGTAAGCCTAGATATGGATTTCGTCGATCCTACCGATGCGCCCGGAGTGGGCACTCCGGTGCGCGGCGGAGTCACCTACCGCGAGGCGCATCTTGCTCTGGAAATGATTGCCGATAGTGAAAGCATGGTCTCGTTTGAACTCGTCGAAATAAATCCCGTGATCGACGAGCACAATACGACCGCGCTGCTCGGCGTCGAGCTTGTCCTGTCAGGTCTTGGGAAAAAGATTCTTTAATGAACAAACGTAAAATCGCGAAAGTGCGCCAATGACTGGTGTCAAGAAAAGGCTTCGTATCGGCGTCGTTTTCGGCGGGCGCTCTGGCGAACACGAAGTCTCGCTCGCCTCAGCCGCCTCCGTAATCCGGGCGCTCGACCCGGAAAAATACGAAGCGGTTCCCATCGGCATCACCAAAGATGGCCGCTGGCTCGTCGGCTCAGGCGCCGTGAAAATGCTTGGCGATGTCCTGAAGTCCGGCGACCGCGTCATGCTTCCGCCAGACCCCACGGCTGCTCAGTTGGTTCCGCTCGCACCGTCAACCGGACGGCCCAGCGTGATGGTTGACGTAGTCTTCCCCGTGCTTCACGGCACGTTCGGCGAAGACGGCACCGTCCAGGGTCTCCTCGAACTTGCAGGTCTCCCATACGTCGGCGCGGGCGTCCTCGCGTCCGCCGTCGGAATGGACAAAGACGTTCAGAAGCGCCTTTTCGAGCAAGCCGGTCTGCCGATTGTCCCGTTTCTCGCCGTTCACCGCTGGCAATGGGAACATGAACGCGTGAAAGTGTTGCGCGAAATCAAAAAGAAGTTCCGTTTCCCGATCTTCGTGAAGCCTGCGACTCTGGGATCGTCGGTCGGTATGACGCGCGTGAATGCGATTCACCAACTACAGAAGGCTCTGGATTTGGCCGCCGAGTTCGGGCTCAAAATAATCATCGAACGCGGAATCAATGGACGCGAGATTGAAGTTTCGGTTCTCGGCAACGAAGAAATTCGCGCGTCCATTCCCGGCGAGATCGTTCCGCACCGCGAGTACTACGACTATGCAGCCAAGTATCTCGAAGGCGGCACGCAACTCGTCATCCCCGCCGAACTAACAAAAAAACAGGTCGCTACGTTTCAGGATTATGCAGTTCGCGCGTTTCGCGCGATCGACGGCACCGGCATGGCGCGCTGCGATTTCTTCCTCGAGCGCAGGAACGGAGAAATCTTCGTCAACGAACTCAACACTATTCCGGGATTTACGTCGATCAGCATGTATCCCAAGTTGTGGGAAGCTTCGGGTCTTCCGTACACAAAGCTGATCGATCGCCTGATCGAACTGGCCCTCGAACTCCACAAGGAAAAGGCCCGCACAAAATACTCCATCGAACTCCCCGCTGGAGCTGGCGGCGCCCTCGAAGGCTAGTAACAAAACCGAAATCCACCCGTATTAGATCGAGGAGGCACAGAAACTCATGGCTTGACCATGACATCGGAATCAATTAAACTAACCGGTTAGTTAAATAATTAGGCCCACGCAAGCCGACTGAACGCTCCGCATCTTTGGACCCATGTAATGAAACTGGGACGTAGAAAAGTCGAGAACCCCGCCACGGCCACGCGCATCCTCGCCGCCGCCGAGCGGCATTTTGCCGCTCAGGGTATGGCCGGCGCTCGCACCGACGAGATCGCGGCGGACGCCCATGCCAATAAGGCGATGCTCTACTATTACTTCGGGAACAAGCGTCGCCTGCATCGCGCCGTCCTCGAGAATCTTTTTCGCCAGCTTCGCAAAGTGGTCTACGCGCCGCCGGCCCCCGATGCCCCTCCCCGCGACCGTCTACGCGCCTGGGTAAATGGATACTTCGATTTCCTCGCAACGCATCCGAATTATCCGCGCCTTGTGCAGCGGGAAGCGATGGACGCCACGTCCAAAATTGAATGGATCGCGCGCGAATATTTCCAGCCGTTCTTCAAACTCCTTACCGGCTTGATCTCGGATGGCATATCGGCCGGCGAATTTCGCGACGTTGATCCACGTCAGACGGCGTTTACGATGCTTGGTGCGACGGCCTTTTATTTTGCCTCCGCGCCAGTGATGAGATCGATCGTCCGGCACAATCTGCTAGCGACGCACGCGCTCGAAGCGCGCCGCCGGGCGCTACTCGATTTCATCGAACACGGCCTGTACCGCACTTATCCGAAACGGAGCCGTAAAAGTTCCTCCCCAGCGAGGTCCCGATGACCGGCCGAAAATTCATAATCGTGATTGGAATGGTTTTTCTGGTGGCGCTGATCATCTACTTTGCTACCACGCCGAACGGCAGCGATATTCCGCTGATCGGAGTTGTGGACGGCAACGAGGTGATCGTGAGCCCTCAAATTATGGGGCGCATCGTCAACCTCACGGTCGATGAAGGCTCGCAGGTAAAGAAAGGCGACCTGATCGCCGAACTCGATCGCACGGAACTCGAGGCGAGCGTGGCTGCCGCGAAGGCAAATGTCGGCACACTTGAAAATTCGGTCCGTGAAGCCGAGCACAACTACTCCTGGACGAGCGAGCAAACCTCCGCTTCGCTCGATCAGGCCCAGGCAATGACAACTTCATCGGACGCGCAACTCGAACAGGCAAGAGCGCAGCTCTGGCGCGACCAATCCGACTTGAAGCGCATGCAGCAGCTCTACGACAAGCGCGAAGTATCGGCGCAAGACCGCGATCATGCGGAAGCTGCCGTGAAAATGTCGGAGGCCAACGTAACGGCCCTGGAACATGCGGTAAAAGCGCAAAAAGCCGCCATTGCAGTGGCGCAGGCCAATCGCAAGCAAGTGGATATGCGAAAAAGCGCTGTCGCAAGCACGATCGCGCAACTCGAACAAGCTCGCGCTTCGGTAGCGCAGGTTACGGCCCAACTCGCTTACACGAAAATCTATGCGCCGATTGACGGTATCGTATCGGTGCGCGTCGCGAAACAGGGTGAGGTCGTTGCGCAGGGCTCGCCCATCGTCGTCGTTGTTGACATGGACGACCTGTGGGTTCGTGCTGACGTCGAGGAAAGCTACATCGACTCCATTCAATTTGGCGAGAAGATGCGCGTCAGGCTTCCGTCCGGCAACATCATCGAAGGATCGGTGATTTTCAAAGGCGTCGAAAATGATTTCGCGACGCAGCGCGACGTCAGCCGCACGAAGCGCGACATCAAAACGTTTGCGATCAAGGTTGCCGTTCCCAATCCCGAGCATCGCCTTTTCACGGGAATGACAGCCACCGTCCTGCTGCCGCAGCCCGAAAAGAAAAACTGGTTCGAACGGCTCGGAACATAGAAGAAACGAATCCATGAACGCGATTGAAGTCGAGCACTTAACAAAAAAGTTCGGCGATCTTACGGCCGTGAACGACGTCAGCTTTCAGGTGGCCGAGCAGGAGATTTTCGGCCTGCTGGGGCCCAATGGCGCCGGCAAGACAACACTGATTCGCATGATGACGACGCTTACGCCGCCGACTTCCGGCACAGCGCGAATCGCCGGGCACGACATTCGCGCCGACGCCGACGGAGTTCGTCATGCGCTCGGCGTAATTCCGCAGGCCTTCACGTCCGATCCGGAATTAACGGCCAACGAGAATATGCTGATTCACGCAAAATTGTACGGCGTTCCAGCCGAGCGGCGGGAAAAACTCATTCACGACTTGCTCGAATCGGTAGATTTGCTGAAATTTCGGGAAGCTCTCGTGCGCACGTTCTCCGGCGGCATGCGGCGCCGCCTCGAGATGGCGCGTGGGCTGGTTCATTCGCCAAAAATTCTTTTTCTCGATGAGCCCACCACCGGCCTCGATCCCGTTTCACGCACAAACGTGTGGGAAATGATTCGCAACATGCGCGACAAATCGAAGCTCACGATTTTGCTCACCACGCATTACATGGACGAGGCCGATAAGCTCTGCGATCGCATAGCCATTGTCGATCATGGAAGGTTGGCGGCGCTCGATACGCCCACAGCGCTGAAGGACAGCGTCCCGGGCACGGACTCGGTGGAAGCTGAATTCGAGGACACGCCGCCCGACTGGCTCGACCAGCTTCAGCATCTCGCGCAGTCCGCCGGAGTAACCATTCACGCTGGCGTGGTGCGAATTGCATCGCACGACGGTCCCTCCACTGTGGCAGCGCTGATGGATTTGGCGCGGGTGCGGCACGTGACGGTAAAAAAAGTTTCGGTTACAAGCACCACTCTCGACGATGTGTTTCTGCACTACACGGGCAGCGAATTGCGCGATGCCGCGCACGGGGGCGCCGGCTATGACATCAGCCACCTCTATCGCTAGAACGATGCGATGCAAGGCTGCTCGCTTCTTGATAAAAGGCGCTCACGCATGAAATTCTTTCGCGTCAGTGCGCTGATCGAACGCGACATGCGGAAATTCTTCCGCAGTCCCGCCTTGATGATGGCTTCGATGGTCTTCCCGCTGGTGCAGCTGGTCGTTCTTGGCTACGCGTTCGGAGGAAAAATAAAAGGCGCCGTCGTCGCGGTCGTAGATCAGGATCAGACGGTGCAATCGCGCCGGCTTCGCGAAATGTTCAACGGAATTTCAGCCGGCCCGAAAACTTTTCGCGTGGTCGAATATAAGTCCTTGCCGCAAGCGATCAATGATCTCCGCTCCGGATTCGTATCGGCCGTAGTCGACATTCCCTATGACTTTACGCAACGCTTCTATCAGCACAACCGTCCTCGCATCTCCTTCACCGAAGACAACACCGATCAGTTCGTCTCGAGTTCCCTGCTCGAACGCGTGCAGCAAATGGTGAACGAACTAAACACGCCGGACGTTGAGCCGCGGCTTGCGAGCCAGGTGGATTTGAACGTTGTCGAGATGTATCCGTACATCGAGTACATCAAGTATCTGCTCGCGGGCTCGATCGCGATGTCGATTTTCATCGTGGCCATGATCGGAGGCGGCATCACGTTCATTGACGATAAGGCGCGCGGGCTGCACGAAGGATATCTCGTCACTCCCATTCAAAAGACAGAGCTAGTGATGGGCCTGATCGGCGCAGGAGCGCTGAAGGGATTGATGGCGGGATTCATCCTTACAATTATCGGCGGCCTGATCGCTGGAATTCCGCGGTTGTGGGATCCGGTTCGGTTGGTTTATCTCGCAATCGTGGTGCTCGTTGCTTCCGTCGCGATGATCAGCTTCATGTTCCTTGTAATGGTACGTGTGGACGATCCGCTTGTGCCGCGCGCGATTTTCGGCGTGCTGAATACGTTGCTGTTTTTTCCGTCGGGCGCGGTGTACCCGGTGGAAGCGTTTCCCGGTTGGCTCAGATGGATTTCGACCGTGGATCCGTTCACCTACACAGTGCACGCGCTGCGGAATCTGACCATTAAGAACACCGGCTTCGAAGGAATCTACAAGGACGTGTTAATTTTGTGCGTTTTTTCTGCCATCATGATTGCGGGCAGCATCGCGCTGTTCAAGCGGCAACTATAAATCTGAGGAGTCTGCGTGGCGCTTTTTGACGGTACCGAAGAGCATCCTCCCTCGAAGATCCGCCGGTACATCATCACCAGTGTAGCCTTTGTGATTCTCGTCGCCCTTGGCTGCTGGTATCTGCTCCGTTTCCACAAGGAGACAAATACCGTGAAGCAATTTCTCACCACGGTCGCATCGGGCAATTACGAACTGGCCTATCAAATGTGGAAGCCGGCGCCAAGTTTTTCATTCAAAGATTTTATGGAGGATTGGGGGCCGAATAGCTATTACGGCCCTGTAAAAAGCTTTCGCATCGTGAACGCCGAAGAGATGAAGCACGGATCGGACTCGCCATCCGGCGTCGTCGTTACAGTAGAGGTCAGCCCTTACGACACCTTTCCATCACGGGGCGATGCGGCGAAAGAAAACAAAATCAAGGAAGTTCGCTTGTGGGTGCAATTCAAGGATCAATCGCTCGGCTATCCGCCGTAGTTTCGAGTGGACACGACTGCTGCGATCGCGTCTGACAAATTACTGCGCTTCAATCCTCGCCTCATCCACCAGCATCACGGGAATACCGTCGCGAATCGGATACACGCGGCGGCACTGCGAACATTTGAGGCCCTTCTGATCGCTCGTCAACTTTACCGGGGTTTTGTCCAGCGGGCATACCAAAATATCGAGCAATTCTTGCGACACTCCCATACGACACCCCCTGCACCGCGCTACCGTCGTGAACAGCAAATCAAAATCACGTCTTCAACGCCTCTGTTACGCAAGACCTGAAACAGTCAGCGTAAGCTTCCCTTCCCACTCCGCGCCTGCTTGCAACTCAACCGGCCAAATCGCAATGATCTGCGAACCCTGATAAATTCGCTCGAATCCGTCTTCTGATTCTGAAACGGTTTCGATCGGTGAGACCCAAAAATCGCGCGCTGCCGGCGCCGTTAATTCCACTTCAGTCTTCTGCCATTCGTCCACAACGCGCAGTGAACTGGCGGGCACGGCCGAGGCCCACCGTAAAGGATACCGCTGGCCTGACGATTCGAAGTATCGATCAGGAGCGGCAGGCGCAAGGAAATTCACTACTACTTCAATTCCAATTACAACCGACGCCGCGCCCGGGGCCGTCCGTCGCACCGTTACATCGCACGCAATTTCGAAGCCCTTGGGCGTTCGCGAAAAAGTATACGTCTTTTCGGCCGGCCAATCGGCGCTCTCCTCCGACGCAAGTGTTGCGCCGGTCTTTGAAACGTCGGCCACTCGGAACCGCCCGCCGGCTAGCGCAGCATTTTCTTCCAAGGTCACCGTTGCACAATCTTGATAAGTCTTGCTGGGACTAAAAAGCAGCAACCGGAATGAGTGGTTCGGCCAGCGATCGTAATGCAGCCATCGCTCCAAGCCTTCTTCTTTCACGCGCGTCTGGTCGTGAATCGACTTCACGCATTGATAGCTTTTTGCCGCCAGATTCTTCAGTGTGGCGTGGTATGCCTCCAGGCGGCGTTCCAGCGAATTGATAAGCGCGACATTCGTTCCGCGGCAATCGATGGCGCAGATGGTCGCGCCGTCGTCAGGCCTGAGAAGCGCGGCATAGCGATCCGATGTGAAGTAAATCTCCTCGCATCCGTCTGCGTCGAAGTCGAATTGCGCCGCATCAGCGTACTGCTTAGCGCGATGCGACAGACGATCTGCAATCGCCTCCGCCTGAATCACCGAATTCCAGAGCGCTGTGCGTAGATGAGGCGCATAAAGCCCCCCGAACACACCGTGCCAGTAAGCATCGTTGCACTGGCTGCGCAATAGAAGCGACATGGCTTCCTCGCTTGCGCGCAAAAATGCCTTGTCGCGCGATCCCTTCTCGGCGAGTTTTCGAACTTTTCCCGAAACGTGCACCACTTTTTTCTGCAGCAGGTTCGATTCGCAATACTTGGTGAAAAAATTCCGCCAGATTCCGCCGCGCAAGAACGGAAGCGATTCTGGCCGCGACGCGAACTCTTCCGTCAGTGCGTGAAAGCGCATCCGCGCCGCCGTCGGCAGCGCCCACTCCATCATTTCCGTGTACGACGCAGTCGGAAGATCCGCACGCCCGAATGACGGATGGGAAGCCACTGCATCCCCGGGCGTAGATGTCTCTAGCCAATCCGCATTTTTCTCAAGCTCACGAAAAAAATTTTCGAGCCAGCCATCCGTATAGCAAAGCTTGTACGTGCCGGGCCAGACGCCGAACTTTTCAAGGTCGTCGCCCATAGCCGCGAAAGCATCCGGATGCTCGCTCGCGGCATGCCGCAAGAAGTCCGAAGTTTCTCCCACAGGGCGAAATGGCAGCAGGTAGCGCAGCGTCTTCAAACCTGGCAGCACCTTAACGGTATGACATTGGTCCTCCGCGCAGTAGTAGCCAAACAACTGATTTAGCTCGAAGCCCGCGCCGAGAAAATGGTTGTCATCCACGAGCGTATATTCCACGCCGGCGGGCGCGAGCGAAGAAGGAAGCTGCGGCTCCCAGACGCGCTCCGCCAGCCACGCTCCTTTCGGCCGCGCGCCAAAATGCTTCTCCACGTAATCCGTCAGGCGCGTGATCTGCTCTTGCCGATCGGGCGGCGGAATTGCGATGAGAATCGGCTCGTAGTATCCGCCACCGATGATTTCAATTTGCCCGCGTTCCACAAGCCCGCGCAATCGCTCGAAATATTCTGGGTGAACGCGTTCGATCCATTCGAGCAACGGTCCTGTGTAGTGCAGGCCGACACGAATGGAAGGATGTCGCGACAAAACTTCGATGAACGGCAGGTAGCATTGCGCGTAAGCCCGCTCGAAGACTTCCTCGAAATTCCCAACCGGCTGGTGCGCGTGAATCAGGAGAGTTAGCTGGAATTTCGCCACCAATGGACCTCGCTGCAGCCACAACAGAATAACCTGATTCACGCGAAGTTCCATACAGCGGGCACAACAAAACCACCCATCCAAAGACGCATTAAAGCCGACACATCAAACTCCTCGTTGCGCTGGCCCCGGTAAACTGCGCGAAGCGCTCACCCAGCCGCGCCATCGCTCCCTCGATGCCGGAATCGGGCGCGCCGTCAGGTGCATAAATCACTACGAGAATTTCGCGCGCCAATTCCGTGATCATGGTCCGTGTGGAATCGCTGATGGGGCTTCCAAACGGCCCGTCGGGATCGGCCAAAACGGGCCGGCCCTCGAGGTGCCACATCTTTTTCCCGATTCCCTCATACGTCTCGCCGGGTACACCATGGCGCAACATGATTGGCGCACGAATGCGCGCTCGATCGTAACAACCGTAGGGCCAGCCCGTTTCGATCGAGCCCAAATTGCAAATGTCCACCACATTCGACACGCGGTACAAGCCCTTCCCCTGCACCACCCGCCGTAACAGGGCTTCCGACGACGGCCGATATTTCGATGGGTCCATGCCCCATTCGCGAAACATCGCCCGCACAGCCCGAATCGCAGGCGCCTCCGCGAGGCTCTCGAGCGTAAACTCGCCGCGCTTTCGTTCCGAGACATCGTCCATCAATTTCGCGAGCCCCAAATCAACGGGAACAACACGTAGTCCATCCGCCTCCACAACGCCCAGCTTTACGCCCGACAATCCAATCCGAATTTCCATGCTCACTCGTGTCTCCACGCTGATATCGTTAGTGATTCAATACCTTTGCTAACGAGAGATGTGCAGCGAAGATTCTATCGGGATTCGAATGATCTCACGATGAAATCCGCACAACGGAAAAAGAGATTCGAAGAGGGGCTTGCGCATTTCAACGCGAAGAAATTCTTCGAGGCCCATGAATTCTGGGAAGAGATATGGCTCGTCGAAACCGAGCCTGAGAAAACTTTCCTGCAAGGCCTGATCCAGATCACTGCCGCTTTTCATCACTATCAGAGCGGAAACCCAGAAGGCGCGGAATCGCTGCTCGCCGCCGGAATCGTCAAGTTGTTGCGATTTCCCAAAGATCATCGCGGGCTTGCGATTGGTGCCTTGCGAGAGAACGCCAAGCAATGGGCTCGTGCCCTGGGGATGGGCGACGATTTGGGCGAATCAGCGCTGCCGAAACTCAAGCGCATGCAGCGATCCGCGCTACATCACAGCGCCCGAAAGAAAAGGAGCGCATTCCCCCGAACTAAGGCTCGACGATAATCTGGCCTTTCATCCTGCCGTGCCCTTTGCCGCACTTTTTACAACACGAAAAGGCGTAGGTACCCGGCACCTGTGCGGTAAATTCCAGTGTCGCAGTCACGTCCTTTTTCAGCTTCAAACAGTCATCGCCATACGTGAACGACAATCCCGGCGGCGTATTCGGCTGACCTCCCTCCCGGAAGGGATTGATACGGATTCCATGCGTGCGATCGACTGAGGTGAGTTTCAGTTGAATCTTCTCACCGGCCTTCACGCGGATCACGGACGGTTCAAACTCGAAATTCTTCGCAGTCACTTGAATGATTCGTGGCGGACGCTCGAGAGGTCTCTCTTGAGCCTGCACGAATGACGCCGACGCAACAACAGCGATAAAAGCGATAAATAGCGCGTGTGCCGAGCGAGCAATTCTTATTTTCAACGTTGCCTCCGCGAGTCAGCATACGTCTTGCAAATTAAAAAGAGAAGCCGCGGCTTCAAGTTCTTCTCTGCTGTTCGGTTGACACGCGCAGCTAGCTATGGAACGCTGCTTGAGAAGACCATTGGAGACCAATCATGCCTCTCGATCGTGAACAAATCACAGCAGCCTTGCGCCAATGCTACGACCCCGAAATCCCCGTCAACATCGTAGACCTCGGCCTGATCTACGATGTCCAGAACGACCCGCAAGGAAACGTCACGGTGAAAATGACGCTGACGTCGCAGGGCTGCCCTTCCGCGCAAGCGATCCCCGAGCAGGTGCGGCAGCGCATCGCTGCCATCGAAGAAGTTCGGGATGTGAATGTCGAGATCGTCTGGGAACCGGCCTGGAACCCGGCCATGATTAGCGAAGCTGGCCGCAAGGCGCTCGGCATCGAGCCCGAAGCATAACCCGCCCACGAAAAATAAAAGCGCGGCGAATCTCGCGACTCGCCGCGCCAAACACTTGGAATCCCGTTATGCGATCGGTTGAAAGGAACCCGCCGCCGTCGTTACTTTACGCTTGCCGCTTCGTGTACCAGTCCGCGTTGATCGGCGTAAAGTTCGCCCACTTTTCCGGCAAATCTTCTAGCGCGAAAATGGCGGTTACCGGGCAAACCGGGACGCACGCCCCGCAGTCAATGCACTCCACAGGGCTGATATAAAGCTGCGTTTCCGCTTCGAAATCCGGCTCGTCCTTGCGCGGGTGGATGCAGTCCACTGGACACACGTCAACGCACGCTGTGTCCTTTGTTCCGATGCAAGGCTCTGCGATTACATAAGCCATTTCGTTTTCTCCTGAATAAGGGCTGTCTTTGTCACAGGATCACTGCCGTCCTGCTCACGACACGCTAAACATTTTTTATATCATCATTCCCACAGCGGTACAAGTATGCCTCACAGTGCCGTTTTTTGCGCTCGAAATCCGGTTCGAGCCCCGGCAGGTAGCTTTATATCCGCAACGCAATTCTGCCCATGCACTACCGAAGTTGCCGTCCCAGCGTCTAACCCGCTAGAATGATGGTTGTGAAAATAAAGCTCTTTAAATGGCTGCAAACTTTCCGCTTACTTTCGGCGGCAGCGCTCTCACTCGCGCTCGCTGGGTTCTCGAATCTTTCCCTGGCGCAAACAGCTTCCAGCAAGCCCTCCGCGAAATCCTCAAGGCCCGCGGCAGCCGATTTGCCGCTGATCGATCTCGGCGGCTATAACCAGGTTCTCGCGAAGTACCGTGGCAAGCCGCTCGTCGTCACATTCTGGGCCACGTGGTGCGAGCCCTGTCGCGATGAATTTCCGCTCCTTGTCGAACTCCAAAAACAGTACGCGCCGCAAGGCCTCGCGATTTTCGGTGTCAGTCTCGACGATGACGCAGACATGAATCTCGTTCGCCGCTTCCTCGCGCGCAATCAACCCGGCTTTTCCAACTATCGGCAGAAGCCTGGCATCGATGTGGATGCATTCTATCGCGGCGTGAATCCGGCTTGGACGGGCACGATGCCGGAAACCATTTTCTACGGGCGCGACGGACGCATCATCGGCCATTTCGTCGGCGCGCAGCCTCGCGCCGCGTTTGAAGAAGGAATACGGCAGGTTCTGGCCAGCCCAGGTGCTCAGGCTAGCGGCCACTAATCGATCAGCAGAGCATTCGATTCGAAATTCATCCAGCCACACTAACTCATCTTCTTCGGAGGCTTCCAAATGCTTCAAACTCGAGGAAACAAACTCACATGGCTCGGCCATGCCGCGTTTCGCATCACCACTCCAACCGGTAACGTGATTCTGGTAGATCCATGGATTCAATCGAATCCCATGACGCCCGAGGCGCTCAAAAAAATCGATCGTGTGGACACAATGCTCATTACGCACGGCCACTTCGATCACATCGCTGATGCCGTCGAGATCGGCAAAAAATTCAAGCCGCGCGTCGTCGGAATTCCGGAGACTTGCACGTGGCTCGAATCGAAGGGCGTATCGAATACATCCAGCATGAACAAGGGCGGCACGCAAAAAGTCGGCGAAATTGAAGTCACCATGGTGCACGCAGTCCATTCCTGCGGCATTCAGGATGGTGAGAAGATCGTTTATGGCGGCGAAGCCTGCGGCTACATCATTCGCTTGCCCGGCGGGCTCACCGTTTATCATGCGGGTGACACCGCGGTTTTTGGCGACATGAAAATCATCGGCGAACTTTACTCACCGGACGTCGCGATGCTCCCGATCGGCGATCACTACACGATGGGCCCGCGCGAAGCTTCGCTCGCGATCCGGCTGCTCAACGTGCGCCACGTAATTCCCATGCACTTCGGCACCTTCCCTGTGCTCACGGGCACTCCGGATGCATTGCGGGAACTCACGCGCGACGTTCCGAGCCTCGAGTACCACGTCATGAAGCCGGGCGAAACGCTCGGCGAAGAGAAATCTGCGAGCGCGAGATAGATTCTAAGTGTCGACTCGTAGTTGACTCAATGTAGCTCACCTCTTAGAGGTGAGGTTTTTCCCCGATTCGTGCACATCTACCGATAAAAGCGCACAGTTCGCGCGGCGTAGTCCGGAGGAACTCAATGCCCGGCAAAATCCTAAATTCGAACGTCGAAGAATATCTCGAATCTCTGCTACCCAAGCGCGACGCAGTCCTCACCGAGATGGAGCGTTACGCTAAAAAACACGACATTCCCATCATCGGCCCGGCCTGCGGGCGCTTGCTCTATCTCCTCGCGCAAATTTCAGGCGCAAAACGAATTTTCGAGATGGGTTCCGCGATCGGCTATTCCACAATTTGGCTCGCGCGAGCCGCAGGACCGGGCGCAGATATTTACTACACAGATGGCAGCGCGGAGAATGCCAAGCTCGCAGGCAGGTACTTAAATCGCGCTGGTGTGAGCGACCGCGTTCAAATTCTGGGGGGCGATGCGCTCGCTCTTCTCGACGAAATCGGCGGAGCGTTCGATCTAATCTTCATCGACGTCGACAAGCACCAATATCCTAAAGCGCTGCAAAAAGCGATTCCGCGATTAAAGAGCGGCGGCATTCTCATCACTGACAACGCTCTCTGGTCCGGCCGCGTCACGGCGAAAGCAAAGGACATTCGCACGCGCTCGATTCAGCAATTCAATCGCATGGTCTACTTGTCGGATGAGCTTTTTCCCGTCATCGTTCCGCTGCGCGACGGGGTCGTCGTCTGCCGTAAATCCTAATCAGAGGGGAGCCACCGGCCTCTAGATTTCGCATCGGCAGCCGGACGGCCTACTGCGCTGGAGGCTGAATCGTCAAAGGCGCGGTCAATTTGAAATGCAGCCGCGTCTCGGCCGGAATCGTGATGTCACGCTTTCCGGTGAACGCAGTTCCTGCAGTTCCCGCCCCTCCCCCTGCAAGCGCCCCAATCGCGGCACCTTTCCCTCCGCCCGCAATGCCTCCGATGATCGCACCAAACGCAGCGCCGCCGCCTGCGCCGATGGCAGTCCGTTTGCCGCGGCCCTTAATCGTCTCTTCGAATTCCGAAGTTTGAATTGAGTATGGCTGTTCATTCACGGTTATCGAATCGAGCGTCAGAGCAAGCACGGCCCCGCCTTTCACGCGTCCGGCCGAATCAGCCTGAAGGACGGTCCCTTTCGCGCGAGTGCCCGTCGGCAGCACTGTTACGCCACCCACGCTGATCGGCGCGGCGAGCGATGCCGCAAAGGAATCGCCCTTATTGTTTGTTTTCGAGCTGACAGTCTGGTCGATCGTGACGGTGAGAAGAGTTCCCGCATCAATCACCACGGGCGGGGGAGGCGCCGGCTGACTCTGCGCGGTGTTCGCTGCAGGCGCGCCCGCACCTGTCGAATTGGCGGCAGACGAATTGCCTGCCTGCGCGTTCGCCGCGGGAGCGCCACCCGGATTCCCGGAATTCGAATTTGGATTCGATTTATTGCATCCGCCAGCTGCAAGCAGGACGCTAATCACGAGCCATCGGACAGCTGCGCTAGTTCGCATTTTTGCACCTCAGTTAACGAGCGAAATGGACTGCGGAGAGTTGGGAGACCGCGCGCGGCTATTCTAAATCCGGCGCAGAATTATCACAACGATTTGCTGGGTTGCCTTCCTAACCAGCGTTTCCCGTTGCTCGGGTAGCCACGACGAGCGTCTTTCCTGGCCGTGGTGTCCGTCAGATCGTGTCAAGCAGCGTCACCAGAAGATTTGGGAAGCAGATTGCGCAGAAAGAACACCAGATTCGCAGGCCGCTCCGCAAGCCGGCGCATGAAGTAAGGAAACCAGTCGGTGCCAAACGGAATGTAGATGCGCAAGCGATAACCCTCTCGCACCAGTTGCTGCTGCAGATCGGTACGAATTCCGTACAGCATCTGAAATTCGAACTGATCGCGACCGATGTTTTTCTCGCGCACGAAGTCCTTCGTCGCCTGGATCATCGCGGGATCGTGCGTCGCAATCCCGTGATAAATCCCGCTGGGCAGCAGCAGCTTCATCAGCTTCACGTAATTCGCATCCACATCGGCCTTCTCGGGAAACGCGATTTCCGGCGGCTCCTTGTATGCGCCCTTGCAAAGCCGCAGCCGGCAACCGACGCTCAGTAGGTCTTGAACGTCTTTCTCGGCCCGATAGAGATACGCCTGTATCACCGTGCCGACGCCCGCGTACTTCGCCCGCACCCGCTTCGTTAGTTCCACCGTTCGCTCGGTATATGCCGAGCCTTCCATATCAATGCGCACGAAATTCCCCAGGCTCGTCGCGTGCGCCACGATTTTTTCCACCAGCTGCTGGCAAAACGATTCGCCGAAGTCCAACCCCAGCTGCGTAAGCTTCAGCGACACATTTGCATTCAGCTTTTCCCGCCCGATTCGGTCGAACATCGCCAGATAGCCGTCCGCGGCGTTACGCGCGCCCGTCTCATCCGATATGTTTTCTCCCAGCAGATCGAGGCTCGCCGACCGGCGGATCGCATTTAGCGCTCGCGCGGCTTCAATCGCATCGTCGAGCGTCTCTCCCGCCACAAACCGCCGCGCCACCCGCCGGCTCAGACCATTGCTCATGATCAACGGCGCCAGCCGCTTGCTTTCGGAAAGCTTCAGAAGGAGTGCGCGCATCAGCAGGAAACGCGCGCCTGTCGGCGAGAAAATAATGCGGCGATTCGCATGCGCTAGGAATTATGCCGCGAACCGCGTAGCTGACACTAGAGCCATCTAAAAAACATTCGCTCCATACGCGACGAATGACTTCGCTGAACGGTCTGCCGGCCCTTGTAGCGCCGGCATCCTGCCGGCGTTTTTGCGCGGTTGGGCACTCGCGCTGATTCTCCGAAGAACCTCATCCGCGAGAGTCAGACTTTTTCTGAGGAAACTGACAACCACCTACAGTCTATTCTTCGCAAGAAACTTCTCGGCATCCATCGCAGCCATACAACCCGACCCCGCCGCCGTAACCGCCTGGCGATAGTGATGATCCTGCACGTCGCCCGCCGCGAAAATGCCTTCCACGTTTGTCTTCGTTCCGTCGTGCGTGATCAAGTAACCGTCCGCATTCATGTCGAGCTGGCCTTTGAAAATTTGGGTGTTGGGATCGTGTCCGATGGCGACAAACACGCCTTCCACCGCCACGGTCTTCAGCTCGCTCGTATCGACGTTCCGCAATTTCACCAATTCCACCGATTTTTTCTCGACGTCATCCACGTGCTCGATCACGTACGGCGTAAGAAATTCGATCTTCGGGTTCCCACGTGCCCGGTCCAACATGATCTTGGTCGCGCGGAACTCATTCCGCCGGTGCACCAGCGTCACCTTTTTCGCAAACTTTGTCAGGAACGTCGCCTCTTCCATCGCCGTATCACCGCCGCCGACCACAATGATGTCGCGCTCGCGAAAAAAATAACCGTCGCAAGTGGCGCAAGTCGAAACTCCATATCCCAGCAGGTGCTTCTCGGATTCAATTCCCAGCATCCGCGCCGATGCGCCCGACGCGATAATCAAAGCCTCGCATTCATACGTCTCTTTGCCGGCCACAACTTTAAACGGCCGCTTGCTCAAATCCACCGATGTTACCGCGCCCGACGCAAACTCCGTCCCGAATCGCTGCGCCTGCTTTCGCGCGTTCTCGATCAGCGCGGGCCCCAAGATTCCGTCCGGAAATCCGGGAAAGTTTTCAACCAGCGTCGTCAGCCCCAGCTGGCCGCCCGGCTCGTAACCGTCCAATACCAGCGGTTGCAGTTCCGCGCGCGCCGCATAAATCGCAGCCGTCAGTCCCGCACACCCGCTGCCGATGATGATCACCTTACGCACTGAAATCCCCTGGACGATTCGATGCTGAATCAACTCTTACGATGCAATCTGAAAAGCTGACTATTGTAACATTTAGCGCAGGAGCAGAGAGAGGATCGGCTGTGCGAGTCACTTTCTGTGTCAGATGACCCGATAAACAAGGCTCCATGCATTGATGATTCTCCTGAACCGGAGTAACATGCGCGTACACAAAGGAACAGAGCGGGCGGGAAGCGAAATAGGCGGGGATTCGGTCTTCGCCGCGGATAGGCCAATGGAGATTCCGATGAAAAAAAATAGGAAGACGAAAATTACGTGGATGGTCGCGGGCTTAATGATGGCATGTTTCTCACCGGTCATAACTCATGCGCAGGCGGACACCGCTGCGGAAGAATACCATTCGACCAATACGGGGCCTGCCGCTCTGCCCCCATCTGTGAAGACAGATTTCCAGGGACATTTCTCATTGCCGTACGAGGTGCAGTGCCACGGACATAAATTAGCGCCGGGGGAGTACACGCTCGTGGTGAAGACAGTCGGTGAAGACAAGATGGTGACGCTGCAGCGGGAAGGAAGTGACGTCGTGCTGCATTCCCGCCCCGTCCCGCCAACCTCCGTTTCGGACCACGGTCCCAGCGCCGTGATGTTGAGACACGGCCCCGGACCAGGCTCGCATACCCTCGAAGGGGTGTACTTGGAGAATCTCAAATTGGTTCTGTTCCTCGACGAGACCGGGCACGCGAACCCCATCGACAAGATGTTCGCCAGCGTCAAGCGCGTGCCGATTTCCTGACTCAGCCGATTTGATCAACACCAAGCCTGTGCGTGGGCGGGTCGAGTTTTCCGGCCGTCCGCTCACGGCAACTAACCTGTGCCAGCCTGGCGCTCCAATGCGGCGCACCAATTCGCCGAAATCCGCGTTGTCACACCAGCTGCAAGTTTGTTATACCTCCTTACAAGGGCTGATCGTGCGATAGTTCCTCTTTACAGCTACGGCCTCGTCCACCGGGATGCTCGCTCCAGGGACCAAACTCGGATCGTACGAAATCGTCGGCGCGTTAGGCGCGGGCGGAATGGGCGAGGTGTATCGCGCGCGTGACGCTCGGCTCGATCGCATTGTTGCGATCAAGATTCTCCCCGCCGCCTTTGCCACAACGGACGACCATTTGCACCGCTTCGAGCGGGAAGCGCGCTCGGCGTCGGCCCTCAACCATCCCAACATCGTCACCATCTACGAACTGGGAAGAGACGGCTCCACTCACTACATCGCGATGGAATTGGTCGAGGGAAAGACGCTGCGCGATTTGCTGAACGCAGGAGCCCTGCCGCTTCGAAAAGCGATTGAAATTGCGGCGCAAATAGCGGAAGGACTCGCGAAAGCGCATGAAGCGGGCATCGCGCATCGTGACATCAAGCCCGGCAACCTGATGGTCACCGCCGACGGATTCGTCAAGATTCTCGACTTCGGACTCGCAAAACTCGCTCCCGCCGGCGAAGACCTCTCGCAATTGCATACGCGGGCCAGTTCGGATACGCGCTCCGGCGTAATTCTGGGAACGCCGGAATATATGTCACCCGAGCAGGCCAGCGGGCTTCCGCTCGATTTTCGCTCCGATCAGTTCTCGCTGGGCCTGGTGCTCTACGAGATGGTGACGGGAAAACGCGCGTTCCGCAGAGCCACGGCCGCAGAGACGCTCGTCGCGATTTTGCGCGAACAGCCTGACCCGGTCGGCGCACACGTCCCCGAAGCGCCCGCTCCGCTCAGCTGGGCGATCGAGCGCTGCCTCGCGAAGGAGCCCGAGAAGCGTTACGCCGCAACGCGGGATCTCGCCCACGAACTCGCTGCCATCCGCGACCGCTTCTCGGAAAAGGCTGTTCGGCACGCAGAATCCCGTCAGTCCAACGTACCTGTGCAGCGCACCGGGTTTGTGGGGCGAGAGAAAGAAATCGCGGCCGCCAAGGAACTCCTGCTGCGGCTGGATGTTCGCCTGGTGACCATCACTGGCCCGGGCGGCATCGGCAAGACGCGGCTTGCGATCGAAATCGCTTCTGGTGTTGCCGACAGCTTTCCGGGTGGAATTCATTTCGTCGCGCTTTCCGCAGTCAACGATCCGGGACTGCTCCTTTCCGTGATCGTTCAGACGCTCGGCCTCCGCGAAGCGGGAGGTCAGTCGGCGCTCGAATTACTTAAAAAGAATCTGCAGGATCCCTCTCGCCCGCCGGTACTCTTTCTGCTCGACAATTTCGAGCATCTCCTTCAGGCAGCCCCGACCGTAGCGGAGCTGCTGGCCATCGGACAAAATCTTAAGATTCTGGTCACCAGCCGTGCGGCGCTTCACGTTTACGGCGAACATGAATTTCCCGTGCCACCGCTCGCGTTGCCGGATTCGCGTTCCAAACCGCCGGTTGAGGACCTCTCAAAATATCCCGCAGTCGCGCTCTTTCTGCAGCGCGCCGGAGCTGCCAAGCCGGATTTTGAGCTCAATCGCGAAAACGCGTCCGCCATCATCGAGATATGCAACCGGTTAGATGGGCTGCCGCTCGCGATCGAACTCGCAGCCGCGCGCGTGAAGGTTCTTTCCCTCGCTGCCATGCGGACGCGACTCGCTAGTCGCCTGCAATTGCTCACCGGCGGCGCGCGCGATCTCCCGCAGCGGCAGCAGACTTTGCGTGCTGCGATCGATTGGAGCTATGACCTGCTCAGCCCTGCCGAGCAGAAACTTTTCCGACGGCTCTCCGTCTTCGCCGGTGGATGCACGCTCGAAAGCGTCGAAGCCGTCTGCGACGCCAAAGCCGATCTCGATTTGGATCTGCTCGACGGTATGGCTTCGATGGTGGACAAGAGTCTGGTCCAGCAGGTCGAGCAGCCGAATGGCGAATCGCGGTTCAAAACGCTGGAAACGATTCGCGAGTACGCGCGCGAAAAACTCGAGGCAAGTCAGGAAGAAGCTCTCACCAGACGCGCCCATGCCGCCTATTGCCTGGTCATCGCTGAAGAGGCGGCTACCGAACAGGGCGAAACGGTCGGAGCAGAATGGCTCGAAAACTTCGTGCTGGAGCATGACAATTTTCGCGCCGCGCTCGAGTGGCTCACCGAAACCGGCGATGCGGACTGGGGATTGCGCCTCGGTTCGGCGCTGTTTCGTTTCTGGGAACGACTCGAGTATCTCTCCGAGGGCAGAGACCAGCTCGATAAGCTGCTCAAGCTCCCAGGCGCTGCCATGCTCACAAAGGCGCGTGCCCGTGCGCTCTTTGCCGCGGGCATACTCGCCGCCGAGCAGGGAGACCACAACCAGGCCGAAGCCCTCATCGGCGAAAGTCGAGATACCTCTCGTGAACTCGGTGACAAGCAAGGCGTCGCCGTTTCTCTCAACGCCTTGGCCGTAAGCGTCCGCGATCGTGGTGACTTTGCAACGGCGCACGCACTGTTCGAAGAAAATGTGGCGCTGTGGCGCGAGCTGGGCGATCGAAAAGCAATCGCGCGCGCTCTCAGCAATCTCGCGAGTGTCGTCAAACTTCAGGGCGATTTCGCTCGAGCGCGTTCCATCTATGACGAATGCCTCGCCCTCTTCCGCCAGATCGGGGATCGCATGGGCGTCGCCTGGTCGATCAATTACCAGGGGGATCTCGCTCGCGATCAAGGCGACTCCGCAGCCGCGCGCACTCTCTACGAACAGGCCTTGTCAATGTTTCGCGAACTGGGTGACCGCTGGGGCATCGCTGGCACACTCGCGGATCTCGGAAATTTGGCGAGAGAACAGGGTGATTGCGCCACCGCGCATGCCCTCTACCGCGAAAGCCTGAAAATCTTTCAGGAGCTCGAACACAAACGCGGAATTGCGCGCGTGCTCGAATGCTTCGCGTGCTCGGCATCCGTTCAATCCCAGGCCGAGCGTTCCCTTCGGCTTGCTGGCGCAGCAGCCGCTCTGCGTCAGAATATTGGCGCTCCGCTCACCCCCAAGGAACAGTCAAAGCTCGAAGCGCACCTGGACCCCGCACGGTTCGCGCTGACCAACACTTCAGGCGCGACAGCGTGGCTCGAAGGTTGGGGCATGCCGCTTGAGAAGGCGATCGAGAAAGCAATCGAGGAAGCGCTGAGGCACGACGCGGAACCTTCCTCGGCGTAGCACACTTCGGCGCAGTCCCTCGCCGCCCGCGAACGAAAACTAGAAGCCCATCCCTCCGTAGGTGCCTTTTAGGGGGTCGGAGCTTCTAGCTCCGACATACAGCGCACAAAAAAAAGGGGCTTTAGCCCCTGAAGAAACCGCTCGCCGTTGTTTGATAGATTTATGAAATGCAGAACTACCCGCTCACTCCGCGCTCGAAGGGTCGAGGAGCCGCCTCACAGCGGAAACGCGATTGGCCGGAATACCGACGCGCCGTGCGTGCTCTTTGATGGTGGACTCGTCCGGTGCCAAGTAAACGCAGTACACTTTGTCGCCAGTCACGTAGCTGTGCAGCCACTGAATCTCGGGACCCATTCCCTTAATCACGCTGACCGACTTTTGGGAAAGTTCCCGTAGCTCCGCGTCGCTGAGGCTTCCTGCTCCCGGAACTTCGCGTTCGATGACAAACTTGGGCACGGGTGCCCCTCCTCGTGCATTTGGATGCTAGCATGCAGAGAAAGCGCTCACAAGGCGGCGCGCTCGCAGCCTTTAGAATCGCTAAAAATAAAATTAATGAGGCTCACATGGATCTTCGATCACTTCAGAAGCCCCTGAAAGAAAAGTACCGCGCCAACCCCACCGCCTCTAGAATCACGCTTCGCGCCAAAGGCAGCCAGACCGACGCCCCAATCGCCTGCTCCGTCGATATCGGACGCGCCATTTATCAAGCCGAAGCCCACAAAGGCGTCGGAGGCGCGGGCGCCGGCGCCTGCTCCGGCGATCTTTTGCTTGGCGCTCTCGCGGCCTGCGCGCAAATCACCTGCCAGATGGTAGCCGCAGCCATGGGCATCGCAGCCGAACGCATCGAAGTCGCCGTCGAAGGCGACCTGGATCTTCGCGGCACGCTTGGCATCTCCAAAGACGTCCCCGTCGGCTTCGAAAGCATTCGCCTAAATTTTGATATCGCCGCTCCTAACGCAACTCCCGAGCAGCTAACCGCGCTACAAGAAAAAACCGAACAGTTTTGCGTAGTAATGCAAACCCTCCAACACCCGCCCAAACTCAAAACCACCTGGCTTAGTCAGACCTAGCCTCCGCTTTTCAGTAGCGTAGGCTTCAGTTTATTCTGAGGAACGAAGGGCCTGCGCCCACGTAACAACCCGCGCACATCCCAAATACTCGCCTCTCACCACAATCCCAGTTCTTTTCGCTCTCCGCCCCCCGTCCGTCATTCTCACCGCGAAAATACCGCCCCATGAGGCGCCCCAGTTCCCTTCCACCCCTGCGGCCACTCACGATCGCCGAAGTTGAACCCTGCCTTTCCATCCGAATCTCGAAAAGCATCATCAAGGGTGACCGCGCCCGTCGCTTGGTCTAACTTCAACAAGTAGAGTCGATGATCCACGGGCGACCCACTGGAAGTCACAACGAGGCGCTGCGTCTTCGTGCCCCATGCTGTCCAGTGTGGGCTATACGTATCGGTCAGCTTCACTCGCGACACCTCTACGGGCTTAGCCGCATTCGCAATGTCGAGCACAATCAAACCGTGCATCGCTGGCACGCTCTGAACCAGATAGTGCCCCACGATCGTCGGAACGCCGCACCAGTTGCCGGGAAAGGTGTACACGAGCTGCGACTTGGGCTCGTCTTTGTCCACTCCGGTGACGCGTTCAATTCCACAGCCCAGTGTCTGAACAAAGATCGATCCGTCCGGACCAACGCGCGGCTCTTCAGGACCTATCTGAGCGTAGCGATTCTCCCCCACGTCGAAGTACGCCGTCTTCAGCAGCTTCAGATCGGAAAGACGCCACACCTGATACGTCACTCCACTAAAAATATCGTCCAAGTGCATCGAAGAATTTGTTGAAACCACGCGATCAATCTCGGGAAGTACAACTAGGCTGTACGGCATCAACAACGCGTCGGCAAATGCGGGATCGGCGTTGCTGGCGGACCGAATTACCTTGCCCCGGTCATCAATCTCCACCAGGCCGCCCGTCGCGCCCGTCTGTCCTTCGCCCCCTCCGTAGTGCGCGTGCTGAAACGTGGCAAGCACATTGCCGTCGGGCAGCCGCAAGTACGAGTGCGGGTGCATGTACCCGGCCATATCGGTGAACGATGTCGCAATCTTGGGATGCAGAGGATCCCGCACGTCGAAAATAAACGTCCGCCCCGAGTCGTGGTCGTTGGCAAAGAGCATCCCGCTGGAAGGCATCGTGTATTCGGTGTGATGAGCTCGCTCGGTCTGTTGGTCCGTTGCGAGAGTTGTCACCAAATGCCCGTACGACGCCGACGAAGGGTCCGCGTCAATCACCGCGAGAAAGTCATTTCCCTTGAGCGCCTCGTCACCGGCCCAAACAAACAGGTAGTCCTGAGGCGATCTCGTTTTCTGATCCTGCGAGTGCAATGGAAAGCTGATTGCGCAAACGGCCACAGCAAGCGCACACAGAAAACGTCGCATGAAATCCTCTCTCATCAACAGAGTTGTTTCGTTGCTGGCGCGAAAGCATATCAGTCTTAACAATGGAATTGCGCATTTGGATTTTGCCTTTCAGTAGCACAGGCGATCCTGCCTGCGTCCACGTAACAACGCAGTACAATCGCCAATGCTCGGCGCCCGCGCGCTCGCGTTCTTCGCTCTTCAGTGGCACAGGCACTCTTGCCTGTGCGCTTCGTTTAACTCGTAGCTGTAATGACCAACGAACAACCCAATATCGCGCTCCGCAAGAAACATTTGGCGTTCCCCCCTCGATTCGTGTAGTTTCCGCACCGGAGCAAAGCCGTGTCAGCAAACTTTGCCGGCAGCTCTGTCCTCGCCGGAATCGGCATCGCGACGCTAACCCGCGTGAGACACCGCCGCGAACTCCTCTTCGCATCGCTTCCCACACTATTCGCCATTCACCAATTCATCGAAGGATTCGTCTGGCTGGGACTAGACGGAATCCTCTCGCCCAAAATGGCGCACAACATGGGCGCAGCATTCATGCTCTACGCGCAGGGCCTCCTCCCATTCCTGCTGCCGCTCAGCGTCCTGCTATTCGAACCGACCGCCAAAGCCCGCAAACGTATGCTGCCGTTCCTCGTCATCGGCACTGGCACCACTCTGTACATATTGTGGGCCTTGACGGCCTACCAGTTGCAGGTTTACGTCAAAGGAAACAGCATCGTCTACATCAATCCAGCGACAAACAACACCGTGGTCGCGGTGCTCTATGTGATTGCCACCTGCGGTTCTCTCTTTTTCTCGAAGATCAAAATGATGGTCATGTTTGGCGCGGCAAACCTGGCGATTCTCCTGATCGTCATGACGTTTAAGCGCTACGCCTTCACCTCGCTGTGGTGCGCCTACGCGGCAATCGCCAGCGTCATCATCCTCGGCTACTTCTGGACCAGCCACAAACACCGCCCCTTCCTCTACGCCTAGTTCTGGAAATCCAATCCTTCGCTAGCTGCGATTTGCCGCTGGCCGCTGCGTGGCCCATAATGTCTCTCGGAAATTCCAAGATGAAAAAGCCGAAATCACGCAATCGCAAATCTGCGGCAAAGAGTAGCAGCGCTCCGAAAAACGTCGACGAATATATCGCTCGTGTCCCCCAACCAGCCCGCAGCACATTGAAAAAGATGCGCGCAGCCATCCGGTCCGCCGTGCCTCCGGATGCCGTCGACATCATCAGCTACGGAATTCCTGCATTCAAACACAAGCGCGTGCTCGTCTGGTTCGCCGCGTTTTCAAATCACTGCAGTTTGTTCCCCACAGCCGCAATCATCGAAAAATTCAAGAACGAACTGAAAGGCCTCCCCACCTCCAAAGGAACAATCCACTTCCCCACCGACAAGCCACTGCCGACGGCTCTCATTAAGAAACTGGTGAAAGCCCGCGTCGCGCAAACCGAGAGCAAGAAATCACACTAAACGCATTATTCCCATCATCAATCGCATCTGAAGATTGGGTGATAAGGGGTTTCTCATCACCTATCCGAGATGAGGACTGTCTCAGGTGGCAGTTCGTAGCGGTGGCGTTTCTCAAAAGTCAGGAAGTGTGCAAAAGTGCACAGACGCTCGCCACCACCCTCTCCATAATCTAAATCCACGGTGAAAAGCAGGCCAAAAAGGGATTCCCCGATGAGCGACCTAAAATTCCCAAAATGGCAAGAACCTTACCTGGAAGCGATGATGGAAACTGACCAGTGGAAGCTTCCCGAGCGCGTTAACCTGGCTGAGACCGTGCTTTTATCGCGGTTGAACACAATTCAAAGCAATTCGGATCGACTAACGGAAAAACAGGCGATTGAAGATGCGCTGATCGGTTTGACGCAGCCCTTCGGTCCAAACTAATCCACGTGAACTAAAAGGCTCGCGGTATGCCGTCATTAACTGTTATGCGGTCTGGTGAGTATAAAGAACCTATGAAACGCCACAGCCAGCTTTTGTGGATCGGTTTGTTAATCTACGCTATAAGTTTTTTCCTCGCTTCAGCTGGCCCGTTCGATGCATCGAAACCATTGCGTGGCTACTTTTGTGCCACCGTTACGTTGCTCTTTTCTTGGGAGGAAGCGAAACTCTGGATACATGGCGCGCCTTCCATCTACAATCTCCTTGAATATCTTTCCGTTCTCGTGAGTGGGTGGATAAACCCCGTTTTCCTTGTCGGATTGCTAGTAACATCGCTGAGACCTTCTAACTCCTCGTTTAAACTCGCGAGAATCACCCTAATCGTAGCAATTCCGGCCTGCTGGATCGTTTTTTACTACCATCAACTGTATCCTCGTGAAGGACATTTCCTGTGGATCGTTGGGATGTTCATGGTGTTGTTTTCGAACAATGCGCATTTAGCACGGCCCGAGCAATTGCTCACTATAGGCAGTGCGAAGACGATCTCTATCGAAACCTAGCGGGTCGGAACGTCCCTCGCAGGAAAAACGAATCGGCGGCTTAGCCAGTGCCTAGCCTCCGACGCTCGGTTCGACTGCCCTCGGCCTACGGCAACTTATTGGCAACTTCCGTAGCTGCGACTATTGGGGCTACTCCCCGGCTCAGTCCCAGCAAAAGCATTTTGTTGTCGGAGTAGTATGTCTGTCCGGTTGCAGTGTGCCCGTCGAATATTGGCTCAGAGCAACGGACGTACTCCTCGCGAGTTAATTGCCACGTCTCTGCCAGATTCTCGGCAACGTAGTCGCGCTCTGCATCCACATTTGGGTCAATTTTATGAAAGAACCAAAACTTGTGCTTCACAAATTCTATTCCGATATCGTGTGTTGCCGCACCCACCCACAAAGGGATGCCGTTCACTTCACGATCTGTTTTCCAGATTCGCAAGTGATGCCGTCGCGCCACGATTGACTCGGGATCTGGTAATGCGTACGCGTAGTCCTGAGCCCTTCCAAAAACGTAAAGCCTATCCATCGGAAACTTCGTGTAGTGTTTCCGTTGCCTCAACAAATGCCAAATGATTTGAGGTGTGGATTTCTCCACCTCGAGCCAACCCGCGTGTGCAAAGGCCTCTTGCAGTTCCTCTTCCTTGGCCACGAAGATCAGATTCAGCATATCGCCTTCGCGCCCTTCACCATTAAGAACTCGCGGCGGCAGCAATTTCACCAGCTCACTCAGGTCGGAAGCGCTTTCTCGCGCGAAAGACACACGTCCGGCCTCCACCGAATAATCATTCTCTGTGTACGCTGTTACTTCCGTTCCTTTCAAAACCGTGCTATCCCGGCCGGGCGATAATAGGAACACGGGTGCAACAGGCGGATAAATCGCTCCTGCGATGGCTAGCACAACTCCCATTCGAATCGCGTGTGATCGCCCTTTGAACTCCTTGCGCGCAACTAAACCGGCCCTCTCGCCGGTAACGAGCTCTACCGAATCGACCTTGATGTTGAGGTCGCCTCCCATTCCCAGGGGGCGCCTCCTCTTCACTCCAATGATCGAACCCTCGGCTCTGGCCCCGGTGCGAACTACCGTGAACCCACCGACGACCACGTCTCTTACGACAACAAAACCAAGACGATCACCCTTGTGCGCGTGTGCAGACGAGACCGTCTGCGCAAGTTGCAGTACCACGGGAGTTCCGGTTTTCAACACGAGTGTGGCCTGGCTCGCTGGCAATGCCTGGCCGAAAAGTCCGTGAGGTAGCAACAGCAGAAATGCGTAAACAAGTGAGGCTATGTGTGCCGCGCGAGGCATCTGGCGGTGCCTTTCCTACAGGCCAAACCTCTAACTCGCGCAGCACCGAAAACGGCTGCCCGCTGTGTTTGAGCCGAATCGAATTAGACGACAATTCAAGATCGAGAATCTGTTCACAATCGCACACTGAGGTTGCCCGGCATTCATCATCGTCAACGGAGGTTAATCTTTGGGGAAACATCGTCCATGAGTTCGTGCGCGTGACAAAGTCCTACCATCAGGAGGTCAAGCGATGGTGAACGATTAATCGGAACCTAGCCTGATTCCAGATAGGTGTCGGTAACAGATTTTTCAATATGTAGGATTTGTCAACACTAATCGGCAATCGCTGGGCGGCCACTGGCACGCACCTGGCACCCGTAGCGCTAGCCTCTTCGACATATGGATGAAACAACGGGGACGGTGGAAAGAGGTCGCCCGGCACGCCAATATTATTCCCCAGCAATAACGAGAATCAGCTCGACTGTTTGGAGCTCCTCAATCGATCTCGGCCAGAATCAAAGGCAGTAGAAATTCCTGCAGCCTCTTAGTTTCCTCTCGCCCCGCATTTTCAATTAGCAGCCCCATGCAATTGTCTGCCGACACTCTCATGACGCGTGCAGCTACGCGCAAAGGTGCCAACCCCGATTTGAGTTCCAAACTGATTTGGACAGCAGACCCAACGGGGAGCGTGGAAGGCGCTCTTACAAGCAGGCCACACAGGCTCAGGTCCAGAGTTGTTCCACTCAGCCGCTCCAATCCGCACTCGATGGAGACCTTGCAGCTCGCCTTCACGCGCTGGTAGCGCCGGGCTTCGTGCTGAATGGAGCCTTCTGTGACGCGAATCAACCGCAGCATGCGATGTCGATCGATAGGTTTGAACAGCAAAAAACTGGCGCCGGCCTCAAAGGCCCGCTTGAGTACAGCGTTGTCTTCCTCGCCAGTGATGACGACAATCGGCGTTGTTCGATTCAGACCCGAGGCACGTATCTGCCGCGACAGTTCGATGCCGTCCGGCGGTGGCATGCGCACGTCTAGGAAAATCGCGTCGAATCTCTCCTGGGCGATGCGCGTTGCGGCCTCCTTGCTATCAGTGAGCGCGAAGGATTCCATCTCGGCGGCAGCTAGGACTTCCTGAATCAGCTCGCAAACGGTTGGATCGTCGTCCACCACGAGAATCCGGCTCGGCACACTCATCTCCCAGAAAGGGTCTTATTCCATCCGGTTGCAGGATTCCACATATGTTCACGGACTGGGTGGCAATTTCGCGGACAAGTCCAACCACCGCTCAAGCTGCCGCCATCAAGCCCCAAAGAATAAGGTGCTTTTCGATTTTCCATTGCATCGTTTTTTCGTCCTCCCACGGAGATTGGGAGGGAGCCATTAGCTGCTAGACCCTGCGGGCTGCAATGGCATGGAACCAAGGATAACGGCTTCGAATTCGTCCACGAGAGAACCATCCCACCAGCCGCGTCTCACTTCGTCGCGCATCAAGCCAAGAGCCTCTTGGGGTTGGAGGGCGTTTCGGTACGGTCGCTCAGTGGTCAACGCATCATAAACATCGGCGGTTTGCAGGATTCGTGCGGTGAGTGGAATTTGATCGCCGCTGAGCCCGTCGGGATATCCCGATCCATCGAGTTTTTCGTGGTGGTGGCGGATCACAGGCAGCACGTGGCGAAAGGATTTCAATGGGGAGCAGATCCGCTCGCCCACAACCGGGTGCTGCTTCATGATTATCCACTCTTCGTCGGTCAGAGGGCCGGGTTTAGTCAAGATGTGTTCCGGCCCACCTATCTTGCCAATGTCGTGTACAACTCCTGCTCGACGTAGCGCCACCTGCAGCTCGTCTGACAGCCCGAGACGCTTCGCCATGGCAACGGAGTATTTCGAAAGGCGGTCACAATGCCCTTCGGTGTAACGATCTTTCGCCTCGATGCTCAACGCGAGGCTGAAGAGCACGGTCTCGGCATTCTCCAGCTCGTCCGTAAATTCCTTCAGGCGCAGGAGCGAGCGAACGCGGGCTAGAAGCTCATGCTTGTTAACGGGCTTGCTGAGGAAATCATCGGCGCCGCACATGATCCCCTGAATGCGATCGTCAGTGCTCGTCAGCCCCGTGACCAAGACGACTGGTATGAGGCGAGTTTGCGGTTGGGACTTGACGGCGAGACATGCCGAAAACCCGGTCTTGCCCGGCATCATCACGTCGAGCAACGCCAAATCCACTGCCTGCTCATGGAAGGCTCGCAGTGCCCGTTCGCCGTCCGGGGCGCAGATAACGCGGTAGCCTTCCGCGGTCAGCAGTCCGGAGAGGAGGTCACGATTCGCCTCGTCATCATCAGCGACCAAAACGGTGGCCTTGTTACGTGACTCGGACATAGAATCCTCCAGCGGGGTGTCAGCGTGCGAGAAAGAGAGGTTCGCAAACACCCAACTGAATCCCAATGGAATTCCAAAGGGCCGGGCTTGTTCCATTCTATCGGTTTGATCGAATTCCTGATTTTGCTTGTTCTAGCTAATGCCACGATGAGTTAATACGTGCCCGCTGATATCTCCGCGGTTGAATCCGGGATTCTTCTTCCAATTTAGAAGGCGCGACTGGTTGAATGGGCGGCCGGGTGATCTGGAGTGGAAGGAAGGCGGCGTCCTCCATCATAGAGTGAGACCCCGCCTTGTGCCTGCACCTATCTCACAACGATACGAATCCTGGGTTCTCTCTCACTTCGGCTTGATGTTTTGATTCACGCGAAACAGATTCGCCGGATCGTACCGCTTCTTAATCTTCGCCAGCCGTTTATAATTCTTCCCGTAGGTCGCTCGGATGCGCTCTTCGCCTTCCTCCATCATGAAGTTGACGTACGCCCCGCCCGAAGAGTAAGGATGAAGCGCGCTCCAATACTCCTTGGCCCACGCTGAAATCTCTTCCTTCTTCGCAGGGTTCGGATCGACTCCTACGATCACCTCGGTCCACGTCGCGTCGCGGTGCCACCACGCCGTCGCGCTTTTTTTCACGCGGCCTGCCGCGCCATTGATTGGATAAAGGTGCATGGTCGCTTGCAACGTCGGCAACGTTGCTGCGTGCTTCAGATGCTGCGCGATGGCTTCGTCAGGAAGCGTGCGTACGAAATCGGCCTTCCAATACCATTGCATCCCCGGCGGATAGAGACCGTCAAACAAGCTTTGCAGCGCCGGATGCGGAATCGGACCAACCAAATCGATCGCAGGAGCCTTGAATTTCCGGATCGGCTTGAATACTTTCTCCGCCTTCTTAATCGGCCCGGTGTAACACCACACGATGCCGCACATCTTCATTCTGTGAAAACGCTCCGGGAATGGAGCGGTTGGCGGAATCGTGTGAAAAGCAAAAAAACCGTAGACGTCATCGGGCGCCTTCACGATGAAACTGCGGTACCAGCGCATCACCTCCGCCGCGTCTTCCAAGGGCCAAAACATCGGGCCGCCGTACACTGTATGCACCGGCTGCCCCTGGAATAGAAACGACGTCACGACTCCGAAGTTGCCGCCCCCGCCGCGTACCGCCCAGAACAGGTCGTCATTCTCCTTGGCGCTGGCGGTGATGAATCGCCCGTCGGCCAGCACCATCTCGACGGCCAGCAGATTGTCGATCGTCAGTCCGTATCGCCGCGCCAGGTAACCGATCCCTCCGCCCAGCGTCAGCCCAGCCACGCCGGTTGTCGAAATGATGCCCGAGGGAACTGCCAGGCCGAACGCATGCGTCGCATGATCCACGTCGCGCCAAAGCGCCCCGCCGCCCACCTGCACCGTTTTTTTCTTCGGGTCCACGCGAACATAGTTCATCGCCGAAAGATCGATCACCAATCCGTCGTCGCACACTCCCAGGCCGCACGCATTGTGCCCGCCGCCGTGAATCGCCACGAGCAACTTCTGCTCGCGGCCAAACTTCACCGCCGCTATCACGTCGGCCACATCGGCGCAGCGCGCAATCAGCCGCGGCCGCCGGTCGATCATCCGGTTGTATACCTTGCGCGCCTCGTCGTAACTCGGATCGCCCGGCTCGATCAGCTCCCCGCGCAAGCTGGCTCTGAAAGCTGCAATCGTCGCTTCGTTCAGCATCACCGCCTGCCTCGTCGTTGTGTATTGAGAGCTTCGGCCTGCTATGCAAGACATACTACGCCACGGACGCAGTGAACGATCGATAAAGATTGCTCACCTATTTCATTTCGAGATTGATGGTGCGAAGAGTTTATCGACAGGAATCGGCAAGTTCAGGGTGAGCTGCTACTTGCGCGTTTATTGGGGCATCATTCGCCAGTTGGGCACACAATAGGGCCAATTTCTCAACCGCATCGCGCGCGAATCTCCCACAACGTGACTGTAATTCCCAAGCGTGATGCGCGGGTCGGCGTGCCGAAGTTGCGTTTGAGCAACCGAGACCGGAGCGCCCCTTCCACGAGCAGGCTCGAATGCGTGTGCCGAAACGCATGCAGTGTGCAACGAGGGCCTGAACCGGTCCAGCAGATTCAGATTGACGCCGCTCGCGGGATAGTATAAACCCCGCATACATGCCTCGCTCGCTACTTACCCTTTCAATACTCGCGTCCATCCTGATCCCCGAACCGCTAGCTGGCGCCCGGCACGAGGCCTGGGTGGAAGTGCGAAGCCCGAATTTCGTCATTGTCAGCGATGCGGGGGAAAAACAAGCCCGGAAGTTCGCGATCCAATTTGAACAGATCCGCGAGGTGTTTCGACAATCGCTGGCGGTTGCCAACGCCCATCCTAGCCCCGTCATCACCGTGTTGGCAGCCAAGGACGAAACCACGATGCGGGAGCTCTTGCCGGAATATTGGGAGAAAGGGCGATCCCATGTGGCGGGAATTTTCGAACACCAGATGGAGATGTGGTACGCCGTGGTTCAAATCGACGCACCCGGCGACAATCCTTATCACACTATGTATCACGAATACTACCACTCGCTGACAATTCCTTTTTACCCGGGCTTACCTCTCTGGTTGGCTGAAGGTCTCGCTGATTTCTACGGAAATACGGTGGTCGCGGGAGAATATACGACGACAGGACGACCCGACCCGAACTTGATCTATGAGTTGCGGAATTCGCGACCGATTCCTCTGGATGTCCTTTTCAAAGTGGACCAGAAGTCGCCGTATTACACACAGGAGGGGAAAACTTCCATCTTTTACGCAGAGTCATGGGCTCTCACTCACTACTTGATGGTGGGAGACCGCGAGGCTCATCGGCCGGTGCTTAAGGCATATCTCGATGAGCTGTCTAAAGGAGCGAGCCAGGACGAAGCAGCAGCAAAGGCATTTGGCGACCCAAGAAAGTTGCAGGAAACTCTGATGAGCTACATCTCCAGATTCTCGTTCGTGGCTCTGCAGATGAAGTCCCCGCCGAAAGTGAGCGAATCTCAGCTAACTTCGCGACCGCTTTCTGAAGCGGAGGCCGAAACGCATCGCGCCGGGCTATTCCTACTTCGCGGACGCGCCGCTGACGCCAAACCCATGCTGGAAGATGCGCTTAAGTCAGATCCTCACATCGCGCTCGCGCACGAGTACTTGGCCCTGGCGGATTTTTATGGCGGCCAGCGTGAGGAAGCAGGCTCGGAGGTGTCAGAAGCGATCGCTTTGGAGCCAAGTGCCGGGATGGCGCGCTACTTGCGGGCCTCCTTGACTTTTCGCGAGGGCTTGGCGACGGGAAATCGGCAGATCGAGGAAGACCTCCGCGCCGCCGTCGCCGCCGTGCCCAATTTTGGCCCGTCCTACGCATTGCTTGCTGTCGTCCTCGCAGCGAACAATGAGAATTTGAATGAAGCGCTGGCGATGGCGCAAAAGGCCGTTTCCCTCCAGCCCGCGAATGCGAACTTTCAGCTAGGTTTGGCTCAGGTCCTGGCCCACATGGGCAAGTATGATGATGCGCATTTGGCTGGATTGCGAGCCTTGGAATGGACGAGGGAGCCGGAGGAAAGGACTTCGGCACTCTCCTTTTTGACCGCCTTACAGACGATGCGCCAATATGCTCCGAACGGGCTACAGCCGGCCCGGGCAGCCGCTGTCGCCGCAGCCGAAGGCAAAACGATCGACGTTACGGGGATAGTTTCAAATCTGAAGTGCGTCGGCGCGATGGAGTTCGACGTTACGAGCGTCGCGGGCACGGTCGATCTTCGTGTCGCCCCGAGCATCCCAGTCAAATTTGTCATTCCCGGAGCGCAGCCGAACCAATCCGACCTGTGCGCGTCGCTCGATGGCCGTAATGTCAGAGTGCGGTATGTGTCGGACAAAGATAACGACGACAGCGGCGCTGTGCAAATGCTTCAAGTCCTGCCGCCCGAGAAACCGCCGGAAGACATTATGCGCGGGCACGCGCCCGCAGGTTCCATAGTGACCACGGTAGAAGGGACCACGGCGAAAGTTTCGTGCGAGGCAAACGAAATGCTCTTAACGATGTCCGTGAACGGCACATCCATAACCTTGCACGCGAAAGACTTTACGCATGTGGTCTTCACCGCGAATTCACGCCAAGCGATGGGCGATCTCTCTCCCTGTACGGATTTGAAAGGCCGACCCTTGAGGGTCGGGTTTGTCCCGAATCAACAAAAGAAGTCCGTTGGAGAGATCCAGGTGATCATCATCGAGAAATAAACCAAACTCCTGAGAGTTTCAGTTCGATGAGGAGCGAGCACGGCCCGTAGCAGCCGAATCATCGATGTAATGGCGAATCCCGCCCACGGCAGGCTCGGCTAGCGTCTTCGGCCTTGTAGACTAGACCCATGTCACTACCGCCGAGTTTCTGGATGATGCCGTAGTGGCAAATCATGCGGTCGATAGGCTATCGGCATGAGGGCCTCAAGCCATCGAGCCTCGCCATAGGATTTGCCGCCCGCCCATCGCGTGCGAGATAATGCCGCCAGTAGGAATTTCGAGATGCAAACGCCCGCAAGTCTCTTCCGCCTTTTGAATGAATTCATCATGCTGCTTTTGGGCGCGCTTTTGATTCTGCTCGCAGCGTCGCATCGAATCGGACTGCCCTCGAGGCCTGCTCTGTGGTACGTGCTCGGAGCCGTACTGATTTTTTGGGGACTGCGCACCGGAATGCGGCCCGTCTCGAAAGCCGCGAATGAACACGCCGCGATTCGCGGCGGTTCGCTGATTCTCGTGGGACTGATCGTACTGGGCGTTCCGCTCGTGTCGCTGCACTACGAAGCGCTTTTGCTCGCGCTGGCGGGCGGCGTCCTCGTGCTTCGCGGCCTTCTCGGCACCGTGCTTCTCGTACGGGCTTCCTGAAGCTACAGCTCTTTTCTTCAGCAAAGGGAGACTGGAATGCAAATCGTAAATCTGAATGAAAAGCTCTCGAAGATCAAAGAATACTGGAGCCCGAAAATCGTCGGCGAAGTAAACGAATCCTACGTGAAGGTCGTGAAATTTAAAGGCGCTTTCGTTTGGCACCATCACGACGACGAAGACGAAATGTTCCTCGTCGTGAAGGGCCGCATGAAAATGCGCTTCCGCGATCGCGATGTTCTCGTCTCGCCCGGCGAATTTATCATCGTCCGGAAAGGCGTCGAGCATATGCCCGAAACCGAAGAGGAGGCCCATATTGTCCTGTTCGAGCCCAAGTCCACACTCAACACCGGTAATGTGCGCAACGAGCGGACGATGGTAGAACTGGAGCGGCTCTAGAACGCAATCATCGCGGCTCAAGGAGAGTTGGATTCATGAAGCGCCGTCTCTACACGCTCGACGTGTTCACCACCAAGCAGTACGCCGGCAATCCGCTCGCTGTGATCACTGACGGCGACGGTCTCGCGTCGGCGAAAATGCAAGCGATTGCGCGCGAGATGAATCTGTCGGAAACCGTTTTCGTGCAGCGGCCGACGAACAACGGCGCGCTCGCCCGCCTGCGAATCTTCACCACGACTCGAGAGCTTCCGCTCGCCGGCCATCCCGTCATCGGCACCTGGTTTCTGCTCGCGGAGCTAGGCGTCGTCCCGGCGTCGGAAGGTCACGTGCAAATCATGCAGCAAACCGGCGCGGGAATTTTGCCCGTCGAGCTCGGCTTTCACGACGGCCGCCCGGTGCGCGTCACCATGACGCAAAAACCAGCGCGCTTCGTCGCGACCAAACTCAATCGCGCCGCGCTCGCCGAAGCTCTCGGCTTGAAAGCGGCCGATCTTGATCCAACGCTTCCGCCAGAATTTGTTTCCACCGGAATTTCCAATCTGATGGTCCCGATTCGGAGCAGAAAAATTCTGCCGAAGATTCGCATGAACATGCGCGCGCTCGCGCAGTTGATTGCGCGCAACGGTGTGATGGCCTACTGTTTCGCGCTCGGCAGCAGGGGAAAAGCGTTCGCGCGCGGAATGCTGCCGTGGGGCTTGGTTGAAGATCCTGCAACGGGTTCCGCGGGTGGCTCGCTCGGCGCCTACCTTGTGGAACACGAGCGGCTGAAGCCAGCGGAAACTTTGACGATCCTGCAGGGCGTCGAGATGGGACGCCCGAGCGAAATTCAAGTCGAAGTCATGTCTGCGCGAGGCCGGCTGGTGCCGAAAGTGAGCGGCTCGGCCGTGCGCGTTTTCGAAGGCCACATAGAAGCCTAACCTTGGGCTTAGTCTCAGTACTCGCCTCGGCCTCGACATGGGCTAGCCTTCGAGTTTTTTCTGCGCTGCGTCGAGAATGCCATTTAAGAACGCAGGGGCTTCGGCCGATGAAAATTTCTTCGCGAGCTCGAGCGCTTCGTCGATCACAACTTTCACCGGCGCGGTGCCGGATTTGAATTCGTAAATCGCGAGCCGCAGAATATTTCGGTCCACGGCCGCGAGCCGCTCGAGCCGCCAGTTCTCCGAAAGTTTTCCGACCAGCTCGTCGCTCGCTTCCGCCTGGGCGATCGCACCTTCGAAGAGCTGGTCCGCAAATTTTCGCGTGGAATCCGCGGCGCGCGCCTGCTTCCAGAAATTCTGCTCGATATGTTTTGGTTTTTGATGCGCCATGTCCCACTCGAAAAGCATCTGCAGCGCAAACTCCCGCGACTTGCGCCGAAGCGTCATCGTTTTCCGCGGCGCGACTTGGCGCTGGGCCTGCCCGAAAGTTTCCGCGCCGGTGGAAGTTTGGGTGCCAGTTTGAGTGAAAGTTGCGCCATCTCGACGGCGCCCATTCCAGCTTCGTATCCCTTGTTGCCGGATTTCAGGCCCGCGCGATCGATCGCTTGCTCGAGCGTGTCGCAGGTGAGAACGCAAAACGCCATCGGAACGCCGGTGTCGAGCTGCGCGATCTGAATTCCGCGGGCGGTTTCCGAGCAAACGTAATCGTAGTGCGAAGTCTCGCCGCGCAGAACGCAGCCGATGCAAATAATCGAATCGACGCGCCCAGTCGCCGCGAGTTTTTTTGCTGCGAGCGCAATTTCGAGCGAGCCGGGGACGCGGATGATTTCAATCTGCTTCTCGTCCGCGCCCGCTTGTTCGAGCGCTTCGAGCGCGCCGGCGAGCAGCCGGTCGGTGATGAAATTATTGAACCGGCTGACGACGATTCCAATGCGCAGGCCCGCCGCGCTCAGCTGGCCGCGTGTCATCGATGGCTTCAACGTCATTTCGTCCTTTACCTCGTCGGCCGCCTCACCGGCACCTGTCAGCGCCCGAGAAATTTCGCCGGCCGCTTTTCGAGAAACGCGCGGGTACCTTCGCGCATGTCTTCGGTGGAACAGCAGACGCCGAACAGCGTCGCTTCGAGAAACAGTCCTTCTTCCAGCGTCATGTCCATGCCGTGCTCGATCGCTTCCATCGCATACTTCACGGCTAGCGGCGCGTTGGCGATGATTTTCTTTGCGATCGCTTCCGCCGTGGGCAGAAGCTCTGCCGGCTCGACGACGCGATTCACGAGGCCGATTCGCAGCGCTTCATCCGCCGAAATCATCTCGCCCGTGAGAATCAATTCGTGCGCGACGCCTTTGCCGCAGAGCCGCGACAAACGCTGCGAACCGCCGAAACCCGGCAAGAGACCGAGTTTCGTTTCCGGCTGGCCGATTTTTGCATTCTTGCTCGCGATGCGCATCGTGCATCCGAGCGCAAACTCGCAGCCCCCACCGAGTGCAAAGCCGTTGATGGCGGCGATTGAAGGCTTGCCCATCGTCTCGAGGCGGTGCAGCACGCGATTGCCAAAAACCGAGAACTCTTTGCCGGTTACAGGAGTGCGCGTCGAAAGCTCGTTGATGTCCGCACCCGCTACAAATGCTTTTTCGCCGGCGCCTGTGAAAATCGTTACGCGGACCGAATCATCACGCTCGATGGCCGCGAGACAATCGTCGAGTTCTTCGACCGTCTTGCGATTCAGCGCGTTGAGCACGCTCGGGCGATTGAACGTGACGCGCGCGATTTGTTCCTTCACGTCATAGAGAAGATTTTCGTAGCCCATTTTTGTCTTTTTGCTCCGCTCTCTCGCGCTTAGGTCAGCTGCATCGCCTTCGGCTTTGCGGGATCCGAGTAATCGTAAAATCCGCGGCCGGCTTTGCGGCCGTTCCAGCCTGCGAGGACCATCCTTTTCAGAAGTGGCGGCGATGCGAAGCGCTTCTCCTTGAACTCGTCGAACATGATGTTGGAGATGTAGTAGGTGGTGTCGAGGCCGACGAAATCGAGCAGCGTGAACGGCCCCATCGGATGTCCGCAGCCGATTTTCATCGAGTTGTCGATGTCTTCCACGGAGCCGACGCCTTCTTCGAGCGCGCGCACCGCATCGAGCAGATACGGCACGAGCAGGCGATTCACGATGAAGCCGGTGCGATCTGAAGTGCGAACGACCGTTTTACCCAGGCGTCCGCCGAACGCGACCATTTCCTCGAAGACTTTCGGATCGGTGGCGATGGTGCGAATCACTTCGACCAATTTCATTACGGGCACAGGATTGAAAAAGTGCATGCCGACAAAACGATCGGGGCGCTGCGTGAACGTGGCCATCTCCGTGATCGAGAGCGACGAAGTGTTGCTCGCGAAAATCGTGGGCTTCGGGCAGATCTTGTCGAGGGCGCCCCACAATTCGCGTTTTGCGGGCAACTGCTCGATGATCGCCTCGATGATCAGGTCGCAGTCCTTCAAATCTTCTAGATTCGTGGTGCCGCGCAGCCGGCTGCGAACCTGATCGCGATCGCCGGCACTAAGAGTTCCCTTCTCGACCAGGCGCGCGAGATTTTTGTCGATGCCCTGCAGTCCTTTGTCGACGAGCTGCTGCGAAACTTCGCGCACAGTCACCTGGCAGCCCGCCTGCGCCGCGACTTGTGCGATGCCCGAGCCCATCAGGCCGCACCCGACCACGCCTACTTTTTCAATTGCCATGCAACTGCCTCCCGGGATGTGATTCCGTTGTGACTGCGAAAGTGCGTCGCGCAGCGCCGTAGTAGGGTAAGGGAACAGACGCGATGAGGCAAGGAGCGAGGACGGCGGAGGCAGGGAGACACGGAGGCATGGAAGCAGGGCGAAAAACCGAGCCCTCCGCTTTTGCGAAAATCGCCGTTTTGTTGCGGTTAGAAATTTGCTTTCTCCTTTGTATTCATCTACTTGACCTGTTTCCTGAATTGGCGACTGTTGCGGTTAGAAACTTGGCGAGCAGAGGCAATTGAGGAGTGACGAGCCGGATTTTGTTTCCTGGAGGCACTGGCTCGGCCGCGAGAAAGCGAGCTGCGAGAATTGAGCCGGCGCTTCGAAATTCTTTTCTTCGTTTGAAGCTGGCGTGTGGGTTGGAACGATTCTGGGCGGTTGATGGCCGGAACCGGGCCGGTGAGAACGAAATTAATGCGTGCGGGCTCGAACCAGTTTCCGTTTTCGTCGAGGTGCGCGTAGACGCGGGCGGCGCGAACGATGGCGTCGGATGCTTCGAGCGGAACGTGTTCGGCATTTTCAAGAATGCCTTCGAGAACGCGGCCGAGTTCCCGGCGTCGCCAGGCAAAGAGGCCGGTGCAATGTGCGTGCCGGTAAATCGAGGTGCGATTGGCGATTTTGTAATCTCTCGCGATCAGCTCCGGGCTGCGCCAGCGGATGAAGTCGCCTTCGATCGCGTCGCGATCGGGGTGGAGGCAGATGCAGCAGCGGCGGGAGTGGCGGGAGAAATCGGGAGGCACGCAGGAGGGCGAGGAAGTAGAGGAGGTTAATGAGGTAGAGGAGTTGACGGCGGAGGTTGGGGAAATCGAGGTTGTTGAGGAACTTGGTTCGGGCGGGGACGGGACGAATTCTGAATTGGAAGTAGCGGGCCCGGGAGTTTTAGGAACTGGCTGGGCGGAGATTCCGCCGGGTGCCGGCGTCATTGCCACTGCGTTGTTTTCTGTAGGCGGCGCGGAATGATTGAGGTTGGGCGTGACAGTGGCATCGGTTGTCGCTGGCGAGACGGCGTCAGCGGGCGTGGTTGTGGACTGATCGTGGTGCAGGGATTTCTGGTAGGCCTCCCATTCGTGGGCGTAATACATTACGGATTCTTCATTGCTAAATCGTGTGGGCTTGAAGAGCTCGAATCTGATGGGCCACGATCGTTGTCGTCGTTCCATGGTGAACGACCTCCTTTGATGGCGGGAAGAAACTCCGCCGATCCGCGTTGCGGATTCTTTTTCTCAAACACAAATTTTAGGGAGCCGGCCTCAAGCGAAGAACCAACTGCTTGAAGCAACTGCGAACTACTCTACTTCCAACTACATCGTTAGAACGGGGAGGCGAGGAAAAGGTTGCAAGGAGGCAGGGACGTACGGATGCTCGGGGTACAGTGAAACCTAGGGCACACGTTCAGAGGAGGAATTTAAGTAGTTGTTCGGACCGAAAGGCGGCTTGGAAAACCTGTCGATTCATGTAAGAAGGGATCATTGTTCTGTGAACGAGTCAGTTGTGCCGATGATTCCGTTCGCCGTTAGGTCTTCGGTTCTTTCTACTGTATCGACGTCGCTTGGTTCCACCCTCCATGTCATACGGTTTCTGTCGCCGCCATTAACGCTAAACTTTAAAGCGCGGCATCGCTTGTTAGCAGGATCCTCCACGATAGACACGTGATCTATCTTTGCGGGGATTAAAGTAACGGTGCAGAACTTTCCCATATATGGCCGGCCTTTTATATGCTCACAGTCCTCATATTCACTCCCACAGATTGAACAAATTTGAGAGCCAACGATCATGCCTACGCTCATAAAAACCTGTGGAGGAAAGACCAAGTGCTCGATGGCATCGAGCGTCTGGAGATGCGGACCTAAGTGTGAGAATCCGTTGTGAGCTCTTATCGCATTCGATACGCCGTCTTGCGCGTTCACTAATTCGTCCCATGCTTCATCGGGCCGGCCCTCTTTAAGCAGTATCCACATTTTGATCTCAGCGCTAAGAGCTCGTGCAATGCATTGGCAACCGAGTAGAACGTTCGAGTAGTCTTCATTTCCCTGGGCAATAGCCAACTTCTGCTCAGCGACGGCTTCACCAAGTACGTTATCAAGGTCATTACAAGCCTGTTTTTGAAGTTCACTATCACGAGTAATGAACAGAAACACACGAGAGTCTTGCACGATCTTATTGAATTTGTCCAAAAACAGTGAAGTAATGTCAGTCATGCACGGCATCTCGGATGGTATCGGTCAAGTCCTTTAATCCGGCGACAGGGCCTGAGTACGAAAGTCGTTTGTAGCTTTCGTTTCTCTTCTTCTCTACGACAACGTCCAATTTCACCTCGGGTATCTTGCTCGCTCCTTTGAAGAAATCAGTCGCGTAGTTTGCGAGAACGCTAAGGGCCATAGATACTAACGCGGGATTTTGGGAGTAAAGCGATGCTGAGATAAAGACCACCGGCGCAACCCATTCGTTCGACTTATTCTTGACGTAAGGTGGTCTGTGGCTTCGATCCACAATGTCATCAATTGGAAGCCCTTCAGCGACAAACAGTTTTCTGATCGTGGCTGCCTCTGACGCTTGTAAAAGTTCGGTTTGTGACGAGGCCGAGTCGAAGTTAACGGGTAGCAAGGCGAACCGCTCGGGATTTTTGCAGCCGAGTTCAGCGCACTTTCTGCTGACGTTAACATATTCGGTAATATGCGTAGGCACCTGATAGATATTAACATTTTTTTCTTAGCCCTTTGTCGAAAGCAAGGAACATCCAGGGCAGACTCAAGATGCACGACGCAGGAAAAGGATTACCAATGAAAGCTTGGCGAATACGCGTTGGGGCACGGAGCAGTCCGCTCTGTAGAGTCCTTGTGGGATACTCGCCGGAATGGATGCGAGGACCGATCCGGCGGCTGGCTGGTGGACGGCGGAGGAAGATTATGTCACGCGAATCGCGAATGCTTGCGGGCTGGGCACGCGCATGCGGGCGTTTATCTGGTGTTGTCGCTGGTGATGCTTCGTTACGTTGACGAGGCGGCGCTTTCGCCTTTTTGGAAGTGGTTGGCGCGAATCGGGACGCCGGTGGAAGCGATTCTCATGCCGGCGGCGTTCCTTTTGTCTGTCGTGTCTCCTACGGCGACGCAGCCGAATGGACTCATGAATCTCGCGTATATCGGCGCTCTCTTTCTTGCCGGCGGCGCACTAAGCCTTGACGGTGGGCCTGATTCGTGCCTCACGGCGCGCGGAATGATGACGGGCGAGAGCCACGGTGCGGCGGGGCGGTTGAGCTGCAGCAACGAACCAAAGGCTTGCGCGGGTAAAGCACCGCCCTTCGAAGCTCAGGGTAAACAAGCGGTATAGACGCGCCGGCAGGGATTTGTTATGTCACGGCTTTCAGCCGTGACATACAAGGCTAAAGAGCTGGCCGTGCGCTGGCGTACGAAAGGCAAAGGCGGCGTTGCGCCGTGCGTCGCTGGATGGGGAGTGACGAGCTTCGGCAAATTGGGGCACAGGCAGGATTGCCTGTGCTACTGAAGAGCGGCGCGAAACGCGAAGAGAGATCCCTCCACTGCGCCACGCGCCACCGCTTCGCGGTGGAAAGGCGAAGACGCGCTGCTTCGGTCGGGATGACATGAAGGTGCGGCGTTCTAAACGGCACAGATTTTGATGTCACGCCGTGGTCTGATGTTAGTGGAGCAAAAAGTGATGGATGCGCCGATGGAAAAGACGCAGCGGGCGAACTTCAGCGATTTGCTGGCGGCTGAAAGGACGTACCTCGCATGGATTCGGACGGGACTTGCATTGCTGGGACTTGGTTTTGTAGTGGCGCGCTTCGGGTTGTTTCTGGAACGGCTCGATTACATACAGCACATTACGCCCGCGCATTCGTATGGGTTGTCGCTGTGGTTCGGCACGGGGCTGATTCTTGCGGGGGTGGCTGTGTATCTTTCGTCGGCGTGGCGCTATGTGCGGCTGATCCGGGCATTGAACCGGGGAGAAACGTTGGCTACGCGGCCATCGATTCAGGCGGTGCTGGTCGCTGTGTTCTTGGCGTTGGTGGGACTGGCGATGGCGATCTATCTGGTTTCCGTTCGCGGTTCGTAGTAGCCGAGAGGATTGCGGGGCAGCCAGCTCGACGAGTTGGATCCGTCGCCCTTCGAAGGCGCACGGGCCCTTCGAAGCTCAGGCACGCAAGAGCGCCTGTGCCACCGAACGGCGAAATAAAGAGCAAATTCAAAAGAGCCGGCGAGCCGCCGGCGTTACGGAACGGCAGCTTCGGCGTCATATACTGTTCATTCTGCATCGGAAGTGCCTTTCGCACGTCTCGAAGCGACAACGCTCCAGACCCGTCATTTCACTCGCGTCGCGCTTACGGGATTGCCAGCTCGACGAGGGTGTTGCCGCCGCGCTGGCGGGCTTCGTCGATTCCGGCTTCGGCGCGATTCATCCATTCGGTGACGCGATCTTCGGTTTCATCGCCCGGACGAGAAGTGGATTGAGCCACGACGGCGCTAATGGTCAAGTCCTGGTCGCCCCAGGAGGGCTGAACGGTTGCGGCGACCTGGCGGAGTTTTTCTGCGAGAGCTCTGGCGTTGTCGAAGGACGTATCTGGCAGGATGAAGACTAAGGACCACGCGGTGTATTTCACGGCCACGTCGGTTTGGCGAACGGCGGAGGAGACGGCTCTGGCGAGCTGCTCGATGAAATGATCAACGGCCGCGTCGCCGTGCTGGCGGAGAAGATCGCCGCCGCGGTCCACGTGGAGAACGATCATCGAAAGCGCGGTACCCTGCGAGCGGGCGCGGTTTGATTCCATCAGCAGACAATCCACATAGGCGCCACGGCTGAGGAGGCCGGTTCGTTCGTCCGCCACCGCAAGCGAACGTACGAGCGAACGAAGGCGCGAGTGGTTCACGGAAAGCACGAGCTGATCGCCGACCGCCTGAAGGAAGAAGCTCTCGTTGGGCTTCCATCGGCGCATTTGCGCCGAGCCGACGAAGAGGGCGCCGGCAGGACGCTGCGTTTCCTTGTCTGTGAGGACGACGCCGAGCGCGGAGCTGAGACCGAGATCGCGCAACTCGGGGTTTGCGGAGACACTCAGTTCAATTCCGCCGAGCGCATCGGGCGTTATCTTCGAAACCAGTTCCGCGATGGCGGCGATGTGGGGCATTCCCGCGGGCTGGAATCCCGCGGCCGCGTATTCCGCGTTCAAACGCGCCTCGCCCGAGCTGCCCACGGTGATCAGGCAACGCGAGACGCCGAGATGCTTGCCGGTTTCCATCGCGGTTGCCGTAAGCACTTCGCGAGGGGTCGATTGGCGGTACATCAGCCGGTTGATTTCGGCGATGGCCGCCAGATCGCGGTGCGTTTCAGCTGGCGTGGCAGAGCTGACTCCATCTGCAGGATGAGAAGGCACGTCAATCAGTGGCGCAACCGGTGCAGGCCTCGGGGAAGGCTTTGGCGGCGCGCCCTTCGGCCACCAGTTGGCGCGATCGTAGAGCGAGCGGAGCCTTTCGTTCTTTTCTTCTTCACCGGGAAAAAGCTCGGCGATATGCTGCAAGCGCTCGACGGCTTTCGACTGGAGCGAATACTGAAGGAAGATCTCCACCTGTACGCTGAGATCTTCGAGCGCCTGTTGCGCGCGAGCTTCTTCGGTGACGGGTCCGGCGCTCGTCGCCTCGTCGGAGCCGGCGCCGGTGAAGCCATCAGTGCGAGTTGAGACGGTGGCCGCCTTGGCGGCGCGGGCAAGGATATTGCGCAAGAAGGCCGGGTCGACCTTGCCTTCGAGGCGGGCGATGCGTTCGTGATTGCGGTAATCGTAAGGATCGATATCAACCAAGCGGTCGAGCGCTTCGCAGGCCTGCTTGATTTGGCCCGCGCCCAGGTAGAGATCAAAGAGGCGCACGAGCGCGTCAAAATATTTCGTTTCGCGGTTCAATTCTTCATAGAGGCGCGCTACAACTTCGGCGACGGGCAAAGACGTGGAATAGATGGCCGCCATCTGATCCATGTGGGCGACGAGCTCGGCTTCGCGGCGGTGGCTGCGCATCAGATCTTTCGTTTGCACGAGGAGCGCCGCTGCCTTGGCTTCGTCGCCATCCAGGATGTGAGCGCCGGCTAATTCGAACAGCTTCGAGAATCCTTCCGGCTTTTGCTTGTAGTAGGCCTCGAAAATTTCGCGCGCGCGATCCAGCTTGTGCGTGCGCAGAAGCGCTTCGCCGAAGAGCGCCAGAAACGCGGTGTCCTTTTCGTTGGCGGCGATGGGATCGAGAAGTTTGACGCAGCCTTCCGCATCTCCTTTGCGTAAACGGGCCTCGGCAAAGAGCAGCGCGCCGGTGCGATCTTCGGGCGAAAGATGGTGGGCGCGGTTGAAGTACTCGATTGCCTCGTCGAGGCCGCCCGATGCCTGAGTGAGCTGCCCGGCGCGAAGATAGCTGCGAGTGGCGAGATCGCGATGGCCGAGCCGCTCGGCCAGTTCACCGAGGATGACGTGCCGGCCGGGATTCTCCGGATCGAGCAGCGCCATGCTTTCGTAGCAGGCGAGAGCTTCGATATCGCGCGCCTGTTGCTGATAGAGCTGCGCGGCCGCGCCGAATTGCTCGATCGCTTCGCCGGTGCGGTTTTGTTTTTGAAGCTGCTGAGCGTACTGCGTCAGGCGATCCGGAGGCTGCGGAAAAGAGCGAAGAAAACGCGTAAAGATCGCAGTGGCTCTCGAAGCGTCTCCTGTTTCCACCAGCCGGTCGAATTGAATTCCGTAATACTGTGCGGCGAGCGCGGGCTCATTGAGCCGCGTGTAGATGTCGGCGAGGGCCTGGATCGCTTCCTGATTCGACGGAACTTCCTCGAGCACCGCCAGATACTCGGTGGCCGCTTCGCGCAGCTTGTTTTTTTCGAGAAGCCGCCGCGCTTTTTCGAAATGTTTGTTGGCGTCAGATGCCATGGGCTTTGCGCGCACTGGCGATCGGGACAGGCTGGGGCAGTCCGTCCAATCGCCTTCTCCGAAGCATTCGCTGCGGATTCACCCGACGCGCGGGTTGAGTTCCAAATATACATCGTAGGGTGCGCCGGCCTCACCGGGAAATCGCGGCGGCGTTGCAATGCCAGCAGCAGCGATTACCGCGAGATCATCCGTGGACCTCGCTGGGGAGATGGCTTACCCGTTCGCGCATGGTCTTTAGCGAGAGGCCGCTGCGCACGAGAGCCGCGAATCCGAGGAAGACGAATGGAAGGTTCAAAGCGAGGAAGGCGAAGATCGAGAATCCCGTCGCGGTGGTTTTTTCAATGTCAAACCAGCCCAAGCCGAGAACGCAGAAAAACTGCCACGCACCGATATTGGCCGGAGCGTTGGGAAGCGAAACGCCGAGGTTAATCACCAGCAGCACCACAACCGCCGCGAAGAACTGCAGATGCAGCCCGTACCCGTGCATCATGGCCCACATCCCAAGCACCTGGCAGGCCGGCATAAGCAATGAAAAGAGAATCGCGGGATAAAAGCTCGGAGACGTTCCCATCGCGTGGAGGTCTACCAACGCACTCATAAACTTTCCGGGCAGCCGCGCCTTCCTGCCTTCGAAAGACTGCCTGTCACCCAGCTTCACTTCGAGGTAGAGAATAAGCGCCACGACTATGCCGAGCAGGACGAGCGTAACGATGGCGAGCGTGTACACAACTTTTCTGAACTGCTGCAAGTCAACCATCAGCGAAGCCACCGCGAGCGATGCCACCGCAATCACCAGATCGATCAGGCGTTCGACTCCCACAGAGCCAAGCACTCGACCGATGCTAATGCCCTCCGAATTGGAAAGCAGGTAGCTGCGCAAGAGCTCGCCGGGCCGCAGCGGAAAGACTAGATTGGCGAAGAGGCCAGCATAGACGGCGCGGATGGCTTTCGTGAGCCGCACTTTGCCAAATGGGGCGAGCAGAAATTTCCAGCGAGCCGCCTGGACCACGTAGCTGAGGACGTCGAAACCCATGCCCAGGAGCACCCACTTGTAATCCACTTTCGCCAGGTCGCGAAGCGCCTTCATGATGTGGAAGTCGTGTAAAACCCAGATCAGGCAGGCGATAGCTAGGCCGTAGCCAAGAATCTTAGGAACCTGCGTGGGTTCTTGAGGCGTCGGTTCGAACATGGTTTTCAAGGCGAGGATTTCGGCGCGCGCGCCGCCGGTTCCTTATCGTTTTTCCGCACTTTGAAATTTTAGGATGGTGGCGCCGACACCGGGTATGCACCTGGCGCGCCCAAAATCCGCTACAGCCTACGATAACAGGTTCCGGCAGGCAATCCGTGTCTTTGCCTGATGTTCGCGGGGGTGCTACTGCTAAAGGCTGCAGCCCCTATTTTTCCAAATCACGGGAGAAATCCAGGAGTTAAAAAATGGAAAACGAAAAAGAACCAAAACTGGAAGCATCCGGAAGGTTCGCAGAAATCGGAGCCACTCAAATCAAGAAAGCCGCGCCGTCGCCTAAACCATTGGGACGATTCGCACATCTTAGCGGCATCGGAGTCAAACCTGAAACTGACGAATCCGATATGTGCCCAACGTGCGGGAAGCAGCGTTGCGAGCGTCATTTTGGAACATCAGGATTGGTCACGACCGCGCCAACCACATGCAACATCTTGTTATAGGTTGTCCTGACGAGTTCTTGAACGCCGTCGAAAGCCTTCGTATCGGCAGGCACTGCCGCATTAACGAACTCAGTTGACGCTATTGCTCGAAACGATTCCAAGGCTGCTTGTGTAAGAATCGCCGCTGCCACTTCCAAATGATTTTCATTCATCATATTCTCCTCACAACCTTGTTTCAGGACGACGGACAGCATCATCAACGAAGGCTTTGGCGCATTGAATTTTCAGATGGGGCGGATGCTTCGGCACGACGCGAATATATCGCAGGCCACTCGTTTATCCAAATACACGAAGTGAAAACCGCCATCGCTCCTGCCTGACGCCGCTAAGTTCAGGTCACCATAATGCCGCCCGTGGGGGCATACGACACCATGCAGATTTGCGTCAACGGTCATCTGATAAATGACTCCGCCGAGATCTATCCACTTCATCATTCCCCTCATCGTTCAAAGTGTGGCGCAAAGACGATAATGCACTGTCCAGACTATCAAGCAAAAATTCAGGGGCATGTCACGCCGAGGGCCTACTGAGCGGCTTGGATGAACTATCAGTACCTTCTTTTTGCCGCCGAAATAGCTGTATCATCAAAGCACGAAAGACCCAACGGAATGAGACCCAGGGGGCTAAGTGGCGATGGCTGAACCAACCAAAGAAGAGTTAATGGCGCGGATTGCAGAACTCGAGAAGCAAACCGGCCCGCGCAAGCGCGGCACGATCGACTTCAAAGTGGGCGAAAAGGGCGGTGTAAGTGTGTATGGGCTCGGCCGCTTTCCGGTCACGCTGTACTACGAGCAGTGGATTCGGCTGCTCGACGCCTCGGCGGATTTGCGCGCCTTCCTCGAAGAAAACAAGAGCAGGCTTAAATTGAAGGACCAGCAGTAGAGGTATTCGCCCGGCGCCGCTCGAGGAAGGCCCTGCGAGCTTAGGGATCTCTCAGATTGGTGCCGCACCTACGGCGGCCTTGAGTCGCTATTATGCTTTCCCAGGGCTTTTCCGCCCTGGGCCAACTTATGTCGCGCCTCCGGCGCTAATGATTGCCAGAGACTTGTGGCCATCACCTCTAGATATTCTGCGGAACCTTATACCGTATACCGCATCGGGTATCGCTTGGCCTTCGTAGTAACTCATTGAGGAATTCGGCAACAGTTTGCCCATCGCTCCCGACCATGATCGTTCTATCGTAGACGTCCAGCCAACTATTAACGCCCTATCGAGGTCGCTTATGTCGAACAGTCTTACTGTCAGCTCTTCTTACCGGCCAGCGCGGCGCAGCACGCGCCTGAGCGAAGCGGTTCCCATGCGAGTGGAAGGAGTGGACTCTTATCGCGGGCCGTACAGCGAAGAAGTAGCCACGGTCAGCGTGAGCGCGCATGGCTGCAAATATTATTCGAAGCACCAGGTGTTGTCGAACGCCCTAGTGATTCTCCAGATGAAAGGCGATAAGCCGGATACGAAACCGGTGTCCGCGCGGGGCCGCGTGAAATGGGTGGCCGGCCTTCAGGGCGGGCTCTTCGAGACGGCCATCGAGCTGGAAGATCCGGGAAACGTCTGGGGAATCGACAGTCCGCCGAAGGATTGGATGCCATTCTGCGGGCCCCGAACGATTGAAATCGACACGTCGAAATCGAAGCCGTTTGCAGTTCCGAGGCACGAGCCGGCGACACCAGCGGCCGCAAACACCAGGGAGGCAGGGCCGTCCACGAGCGAAAATCGCGCAGCCGCATCGAGCCTGGCCGAAAGCAGCGCGCGGCAAGCGGCCGCGTCGGTTACACGTCCGATGGGGCAGTTGATGGGCGATTTTCAACGGCAGATGGAGAACATGCTGGCTGAAGTGGCCACCGCTGCAGTCCGCGAGAAAACGACGGCGATGCTGAACGACGTTCATGGCAAACTCCGGCAAGATGCAAAAGCGATTCTCACTGAAGCGACGGCGTCACAAGCCGGTCCATGGATCGAACAGGCCCTCAAGCAGATGAAGATCTCGGGGCAGGACACGGCGCAGAGACTTCACGCGCAGTGGATGAAAAAGGTCGAGTTGGACCTGGCTGCGGCGTTGCAACAGATCGAAGTGCGGCGACAGGAAGTGGAAGAACTTTCGCGCAACCTGGCCACAAACTCGCTGCAAAAAGTGGAGAACGTTCTCGAAGCTTCGCGCAAAGAGGGAGTGGATCGAATCGTCGCGCGCCTGAAAGAACAGGTGACGCCGATTGTGGAAGATACGCGAAAGGCAGCAGCGGAACTAAGCCGGCGGAGAGAGGAGATCGACAAGATCATCGGTCAATCCGTGGAAACCACAACAGCGAAACTCGGAGAGGCCTGCGCCAAGTTTGACAAGCAGTTCGAAACGTTGCTTCGATCGCGAATCGATGCCGCACGGCAGGAAATGGAGCGTGCTGGGATGGCCGCCACGGACCTCGCGCTCGATAATCTGCGTATCTCTTCTCAGCAGCACCAAGAGCGGGCGCAGGAGCAGCTTCGGGAACAGCTGAACGGCGTTTCGGAATCGGTTTTGAGAGAAGTGGGCGAGAGGGCGGCGGAAGCGTCGCGGCAATTCGCAGGGGAAATGAAGAAGCAGAGTCGCACTCATCTGGAATTCGTCAGTGGAGCGATTTCGGAATTGGCGAAGGGCATCGGGAATTTGTCGAAAGAATAGGGCGGCCCGGCAGGCCACTCTTGGGATGTGGCTATGGAAAATCTAATCGAAGCACCTCCGGAAGTTCGGGTGACCGGCGAAAATGAGCGCTGCAGCATGGCGCTGTGCGATGGAGCGGCCGCAATTGCGCTGCGCGGCACGCCGTTGTGCATGCAGCATTTCGTTCCGGTTTGCACGCAAGAGATGGAATCGCGAAGCGACCGGCTTCGGAACGGCTATTACGACGAAGCGGCGACGCAGGCGTTCAAGAATTTCATGGCCGTGTGCGCTGAACAAGCGAGCCGCTTCATTCAAGATGATGGCGTGACGGACGGGTCGATCAAGAGCCGGCTCGAAGAATTTCTTCGCCGCGTTTCGCAGATGGGCCAGCGGCTGCGGCGCAGCCCGCGCATGAATTCTTCTGTTCCTATTTTCCTTCGCCGCGAAGATTCAGGGCGCACATGGGAAGAAGAGACTTGGACGATTACGGTGAGCCAGCACGGCGCATCGCTTGTCTGCCGCCATCCCGTCGAGACGGGCGGCGCGCTGGTACTTTCGCGGCGGGATCGCGCAAATCGCGTGTCGGCGCGCGTTGTTTATTGCCGTTACAATTCGGAAGGCTGGCGCGAGATTGGCGTCGAGCTGCTGGATCGCGACGATTTTTGGGGCTTGACGCGCGGCGAAGGCGCTCGGCCATCGGTTCAGCCGTCCTGATTCTTCGCGCAGCCATCCAAGTCGGATGCTGCTTCCTTCAGTGAGATGTGGCCGTCTCCATTCGTCCCGTAGAATTTGAGACAATCGTGTGCAAACTAGACGGAGTTGTGTGCGTGAAAATCATTGAGACGGAACGATTGGTCCTGCGGCAGATGAAGGTGGAAGACGCAGAGTTTATCTTCGAGCTGGTGAATGAAGCGGCGTTTATACAGAATATCGGCGACAAGGGCGTTCGGACGCTCGAAGATGCGCGGGCGTATATTTTGAACGGGCCGGTAGCGAGTCACGAGAAGTTCGGATTCGGATTGTATCTGGTGGAGCTCGCGGAAACGTACACGCCGATCGGAATCTGCGGATTGCTGAAGCGAGACGCGCTCGAGGACGTGGATATCGGATTTGCGTTTTTAGAAAAATTCTGGGGCAAGGGCTTTGCCTACGAATCGGCGGCAGCGGTGATCGAATACGGGCGAAGCACACTGGGACTCAAGCGAATCGTGGCGATCACGTCTCCAGATAATGAAGGATCGATTCGCGTGCTCGGAAAGATTGGGCTGCGATTTGAGAAAATGATCCGGATGCCGGGATCGGATGAAGACACTCGACTGTTTGTGCCGAGCGCGTGACATAAAGACCGTCGTCGCGAATCAAAATGATTGAGCTGAAAACGATCCGATTGATTTTAAGGGGGTGGACCGCAGCGGACCGGGAGCCGTTCGCGAGAATGAACGCCGACCTGCGCGTGATTGAATATTTGGGCGAGCCACTGTCGCGGGAGCAGAGCGATGAGGTGGTTGATCGAATTGAGGCGCACTTCCGGACGCACGGATTTGGATTGTGCGTGGCTGAACTAGCCGAAAGCGGTGATTTCATTGGATTCGTCGGGCTGGCTGTGCCGACGTTCGAGGCGGCGTTCACTCCGTGCGTCGAGATCGGATGGAGACTCGCGGCAGAATATTGGGGCGCGGGGCTGGCGACAGAAGGCGCTCGCGAGATTGTGCGGTATGCATTCGAGGAACTAAAACTGCCGGAGCTGGTCTCGATTGCAGCGGTTGGGAACGAACGTTCGCGGCGCGTGATGGCGAAGCTGGGCATGACGCACGATCCGGCTGAGAATTTCGATCATCCCAAATTACCCGCTACTCATCCGCTGCGCCGTCATGTGCTGTATCGACTGACGCACGAGCAATGGCGCAACTTAGTCGCACTGTAGGTCGCTCCGTGTGGCATCAAATCGTCAACTCTTTTCTTCGAGCTTCTTAAAAATTGCCGATGATTCGTCGTGCGCCTGCTTTGAAAACTCGAAAGCTTTCGAGGCATACTCCATCGCTTGCCGTGACTGCTCGTGGGCTGTGAGATGGTCTTCCTTGCCGTGATGCGCGGCCGCGGCCTGATGAGCGTGCGCCGCGAGCATGTGAAACTCAGCTGCCTTCTGATGCGAATCGTATGCCATCGTATCTCCCAAACCGCTCACGCGATTGAATGACATGGTCAGTGTATCGCAGCGGGAGAAAGCTGCGAAGTTCCCCTGGCATCGACAACGAAAGGGATTGCGGGTGAAGGATGCGAAGTGTATATCTTTCTCTGCTTTCGTTGCGTCCCGGTCAAAGATCCCAGGCAATCGTCCCGCGCAGGCGGAATCTCACCTTCGAGGTAAAACATGAGCGACGCGACTATTGGAGATGTGGCGAAAAAATTTGCGAACTGGTCCATCGCGATCAGCGTGCTGATGATCATCGCGGGGCTTCTTGCGATTCTGCTGCCGCTCGAAGCGGGCATCGCGGTGAATCTGTTTGTAGGCTGGATGCTGCTATTCGCGGCCGCGGCGCATTTCGTGTACGCGTGGTCAACGCGCGGCACAGGAGGCGTGATCTGGAAGGTTCTCGTGGGAATTTTGTATGCGGTGATCGGATTTTATTTGCTGGAACATCCAGCGCGGGGTCTCGCGACGCTGACTCTGGTGCTGGCGTATTACCTGCTGATTGAAGGCGTGATGGAAATTATTCTTTTCTTCCAGCATCGCTCAGTTCCGGGCGCGGTGTGGTTTCTGCTTGACGGAATCGTTACGCTCATCCTCGGCTTCCTCGTTTGGCGCACGTGGCCTTCGAGCACAGAGTGGGTGATCGGAACGCTCGTTGGGCTGAGCATTCTCTTCAGCGGCACGACGCGGCTGATGCTTTCCCTTGCGGCGCGTCGCATCGTCACGAAGTTGGCCTAACGCGATCCGCTTCAAAAATTCCAGGAGCTCACGAGCGTCTTCGCGGGTAGCAACCTGCGACGTCGCACTCCGCTGGCCCAGTGCTGTAAACTGTGGCAAACTCGATGGTTTGAGAGGCGCGGCTCGAACGCGCGTGTGCCTGGCGCGTTTTTGACGCGCCGTTCGGCGAACCAAGCCCCAGAGAGCAACCGAGACAATAGATAACAATGGACCCGCAGTTCATCCGGAATTTCTGCATCATCGCGCATATCGACCATGGCAAATCCACGCTAGCCGACCGGCTGCTTGAGTTGACCGGCGCGTTGAGCCAACGCGAAATGACCGCGCAGGTGCTCGATTCGATGGACCTGGAGCGCGAGCGCGGCATCACGATCAAAGCGAAAAGCATCCGGCTGCATTACACGGCGCGCGACGGGCACGAATATCGCCTGAATTTGATTGACACTCCCGGCCACGTGGATTTTTCGTATGAGGTTTCGCGGGCGCTCTCGGCGTGCGAAGGCGCGCTGCTGGTGGTGGATGCGAGCCAGGGCGTCGAGGCGCAGACGGTGGCGAATGCGTTTTTGGCTTCGCGGTACAATCTCACGATCCTTCCTGTGATCAACAAAATCGATTTGCCGGCGGCGCGCCCGGATCATGTGAAAGAACAGATAGAAAATGTGCTCGCGATTCCGGCGGACGATGCGCAGCTGATCAGCGCAAAAAGCGGAATCGGCGTCGAGGAAGTGCTGGAAGAAATCGTGCGGCATGTGCCGCCGCCGAAAGGCTCGGCTGAAAATCCGCTGCAGGCGCTGATTTTCGATTCCTGGTTCGACTCCTATCGCGGCGCAGTAGTGTTGGTGCGCGTGATGGAAGGACGCATCACGAAGCACATGAAAATTCGCCTCTGCGCGAACAACGAAGTCTACGAAGTGGAAGATCTCGGCGTGCTGACCCCCAAGCCTGTGGTGCTCGACGAGCTTGCCGCGGGAGACGTGGGCTTCATCATCGCGAACATCAAGCGCGTGGCCGACGCGCGTGTGGGCGACACGGTGGTCGGAGCGGATCGTCCTGCGCTGCCACTGCCCGGATTCGAAGCGATCAAGCCGATGGTGTTCGCGGGAATGTATCCGGTGAACGCGAGCGATTACGAAGTGCTGCGCGATGCACTGGGAAAACTGCAACTGAATGATGCGGCGTTTTTCTACGAGCCGGAAAACTCCGTGGCGCTCGGTTTCGGGTTCCGCTGCGGTTTTCTTGGGCTTCTGCATATGGAAATCGTGCAGGAGCGGCTAGAGCGCGAATTCAACATCGAGCTGATCACCACAGCGCCGAGCGTGCAGTACCGGATCACGAACACGGCGGGCGAGGTGGTCGAAGTGGACAACCCCACGAAATTTCCGCCGCCGGGCTCGATTGAGAAAATCGAAGAGCCCATGCTGACGGCGATGATCATCACGTCGGAAGAATCCGTGGGAGGCGTGCTGGCGCTGTGCGAAGAAAAGCGCGGCGTGCAGAAAAAATTCGAATATCTTTCGCCGACGCGGATCATGCTGACGTACGAAATGCCGCTGAATGAAATCGTGCTCGATTTCTACGACCGGCTGAAGAGCGTTTCGCGCGGCTATGCGTCGCTCGATTATCACTTGTCGGGCTACCGCGAATCCGATCTCGTGAAGCTCGACGTGCTGGTGGGCGGTGAGCCGGTAGACGCGCTAACGGTGATTTGCCATCGCGATCAGTCCTACGAGCGCGGGCGCGACCTCGTTTCACGCTTACGGAAATTGATTCCGCGGCAGATGTTCGAAGTTGCTATCCAGGCTGCCATTGGCAGCCGCGTGATCGCGCGCGAGACGATTAGCGCGATTCGCAAAAACGTGATCGCCAAGTGCTATGGCGGCGATATTTCGCGTAAACGCAAGCTCCTCGAAAAGCAAAAAGAAGGCAAGCGACGCATGAAGCGCGTGGGGCGCGTTGATATTCCGCAGGAAGCATTTCTCGCGGTCCTTAAAGTTTCCGGCGGAATCTCCGATGAGGAATGAAGGCGTTCAGATGCCGTCCAGTCCTTTGATTAACAGTGCGATTGAAATTCACGATTCGGTGCTGGGGGCCATCGAGCAACAAAGCGGAAAAACAATCCTCCGATTGACCCCGGCTTACATTCACAAGTCAGCTGGAATACCTGGAGTGGAAAATGGAAGCGGTTGGGTGCAAAACGCTATTGTCACGATCGATGTTTCTGTGGGCGATGTAGCGGTCCAGGATTTTCCGGCTGATCTCGCGGCAGGAGTATTACAGATCGACGGTCGGGAGTTCTCAAACATGATCCCTCTTCCCTTGAGCCAGAGAGGGGCAATTTCGTTGAAGCTGGTTACCCAAAGCAGTGAGACCATTTGGATAACCGGCTCCGCAATTGATATCGAACTATTAGGTGAGCCCGAATATGTAGAAGAGTTTAGGCGATAGGCAAGAAGCAATCGATAGTTCGAGAGCTGCACGAAATGGCCCATCTGAAGACACAGAGCGCAACGAAACTCTTTGACGCAGCGATAAATTCTGGTGAAACACCCGTCCCATTCGCAGAGGCAGTTGAGCAAATGGAGCGTGGTAGGGCAAGGGTATCGCAACGTCAAGGGAAACAGAAAAAAGAAAAGCAGACGTGAGCGAGAGGTCGGAGCTAAGAATTAGATTTGCGCTTAACGGTAGCGCCGAGTTCGCCGCGCGCGAGCCGCACCGAAATATCTTTGCCGAGCGCGACCTGATCGGCTGAACGCAGCACCTTTCCTGAGGCGTCGTAGGCGATGGCGTAGCCGCGTTCGAGGATGCGGAACGGGTCGCGCTCTTCGAGTTGCAATTTTGCGGCTTCGAAGCGCTGGCGCTTTGTCGCTAAGACGCGTTCAGCGCGGGCCTCTAATTCGGCAACGCGCCTCTCCACGACGTGACGCCAGCGCGCCACTCGCGCGCGCAGATCGAGCGCTGCAAAGCGCACTTGTGCGATGCCGTATGCGCGGCGCTTTCGCGCCATCACTCGCTCGAGCGCGGCTACGAGAGCGCGGCGGTACTGGTCAATGCGGCGGCGCACCACGACAGCACGGGCGCGCAGATCAAATGACCCGATTCGTGCGCTCGCTTTCGTGAGGCGCTGGCGCGTTACGCCGAGCCGCAGGCGCAATCCGATCACGAGCGACGATGAAAGCTCGTCCACCTGTTGACGCCGCCGCCGCACCAGAATTTCGAGCCGGCGAAAGCCGCGATGCGTTTGAAGATCGCGCACGCGATGGCGGCGCTCGGAAAACCAGTAGCGTATCTGCTGCACCAGGTGCCGCTGGTGTTCGGCGATATGCCGCTCGAATTCCTGACGCGAGCGCACGACAAGCTCCGCGGCGGCCGAGGGCGTAGGCGCGCGCAAGTCCGCTACAAAATCGGCAATCGTGAAATCGGCTTCGTGACCCACGCCGGTGATCACGGGAATTTCGGAAGCGAAAATCGCGCGCGCAACCACCTCCTCGTTGAAAGCCCACAGATCTTCGAGCGAGCCGCCGCCCCTAGCGACGATAAGCACGTCGGCAAATTTTGCGCGATTAAAATAGTTGACCGCCATCGCAATTTCTTTCGCAGCTCCATCGCCCTGCACCTTCACCGGATAAAGCCGCACATGCGCGTTAGGAAACCGGCGCTTCAGAACACGAAGAATGTCACGTATCGCAGCGCCCATGGGAGACGTGACGATGCCGATGCAACGCGGCAAGACGGGCAGAGACTTCTTCCGCGATTCGTCGAAAAGGCCTTCTTCTTGCAGGCGCTTTTTCAGCTGCTCGAACGCCAGCTGCAAAGCACCGAGGCCAACGGGCTCGATATTCGAGACGTAGATCTGATACTCGCCCCGCATATCGTAAACGCTGATTGAGCCGCGCACCGTGACGTGCAGGCCATCTTCGGGCCGGAATTTCAGCCCGCGCACCTGATCGCGGAAGCAGACACAGCGAATCTGCGCGCGCGCGTCCTTCAACGTGAAATAGAGATGACCGGACTGCGCCGCCCGGCAATTCGAGACTTCGCCCTCGACCCAGATGTCGAAGAACGCGCTTTCGAGCAGATCGCGGATGCGGTCAGTGAGTTCGCTGACTCTCCACACACGCCGCTCGGGCATCAGATTGAAAAGCGAAGCCTGGCTCATGGTTTTAGCGCCGGAACAAATTTATAACCCAGAGAATCAGCGTGAGTGCGATGCTCAGCACAATGCAGGTCACGATCGGAAAATAAAAGCTGCTGTTCTTACCCTGGTAGACGATATCGCCGGGAAGGCGTCCGAGCCGAAGTGGTAATCGTCCGCCGAAGGCAAAAAATCCGCCTACGACCACGAGAGCGATTCCACCAAGGACGAGCAACTTCCCGAGTTCGCGCGTTGGGTCCACTGCCGTCAGCCCCGAGAGTATTCTACTTGAATCGAACTGTTCTCTGGGGCGGAGTCGCTACAATCGCGCTCCGACCGTGGCCCAACGAGTGAATCTTTCATAGCGCCACCCTTCAGGGTGGGATTTTGGTTTCGGCGGTGTGTGACGAGTCAACTTTCAGGTCACAGCCTGCTGGTCTGAAGCCCAGCGATACAAAGGATTACTGGGAAAGCTGAAGGGGAGCTGCTAGACGAGCTCCTCGCCCGCGAAGAAATAGCTTATTTCGAAAGCGGCGGTGTCCGGCGCGTCCGAGCCGTGGGTGCAATTGTTTTGGATGCTTGTGCCCAGTTCCTTGCGAATCGTGCCGGGAGCGGCTTTCGCCGGGTCGGTGGCGCCCATCGTGTCGCGCCATTTCGCGATTGCGCCTTCCGCTTCGAGCACCATCACGATCACTTTTCCCGAGCTCATAAATTCCGTGAGGTCTTTGAAGAACGGCCGCTCGCGGTGCACCGCATAAAATCCTTCTACTTGCGCTTTCGTCAGTCGCATCGACTTGATCGCCACGATTTGAAATTTCGCTGCATGAATGCGGCTTAGTATGTTCGCAGAAATTCCGCGACCGACGGCATCCGGCTTGATGATTGCTAAAGTGCGCTGCGATCCCAAGAGATCATTCCTCCGTTCGATTTTGTTGCGGTCGAAGACCTAACGTCTGCTGCGTTTTGTCGATCTGCGCGATGATTTTTTCTTTGCCGCGGCTTTTGGTTTTGCGCTCGATTTCGGTTTCGAAGCGCCCATCACGCGCGCGATCGTTTCGCCTATATCGGCTGGGCTTTGGATCGTATGGATGCCGGCGGCGCGCATCGCTTTGTATTTTTCGATCGCGGTTCCGTGTCCGCCGCTGATAATCGCACCCGCGTGGCCCATACGGCGGCCTGGCGGGGCAGTTTGGCCCGCGATGAATCCGACGACCGGCTTCTTCACGTGCTTTTTGATGAATTCGGCTGCGACTTCTTCCGCGTTGCCACCGATTTCGCCGATCATCACGATGGCGTGCGTGTCGGGATCGTCGTTGAACATACGAATCGAATCGAGAAAGCTGGTGCCGATGATTGGATCGCCGCCGATTCCGATGCACGTGGATTGGCCGATGCCAAGCTCGGTGAGCTGGCCAACGGCTTCATAAGTGAGCGTGCCGCTGCGGCTGACGACGCCCACATTTCCCTGCTTGTGAATCGATGCAGGCATGATGCCCATCTTGCATTTTCCCGGTGAGATTACACCGGGACAATTCGGGCCGATCAAACGCGTCTTTGAATCTTTCATCGCGGCGGCAACGCGGACCATGTCGAGCACCGGCACGCCTTCGGTGATACAAATCACGAGCGGTAAGTTCGCATCAGCGGCTTCGAGAATCGCGTCGGCTGCGAATGGCGGCGGAACGAAAATGATGGACGCGTTCGGGCCGGTTTTCGCGACCGCTTCGGCAACGGTGTTGAAGACCGGAACGCCGAGATGTTTCGTGCCGCCTTTGCCGGGCGTCACACCTGCAACGACTTTCGTGTCGTAATCGAGCATCTGCTGCGCATGGAAGCTGCCCTCGCGCCCTGTAATCCCCTGCACGACGACGCGTGTATTCTTGTCGATCAGTACGCTCATCGCGCGCCTTCCGCCAAGGCGACGGCTTTCTGGGCTCCGTCTTTCATGCCTTTCGCGATCGTGAAGTTGAATCCTGAGTTGCGCAAAATTTCCTGGCCTTTCTCAACGTTGGTTCCTTCCATGCGGACGACGACCGGCACTTTGAATTTCAGCTCTTTCGCTGCGTTCACGACGCCGCTTGCCAGCACATCGCAGCGAAGAATACCGCCGAAGATATTGACGAAGACGGCTTTCACGTTGGGATCGCTGAGCAAGATGCGGAACGCGTTCTTTACTTGTTCTTCGGAGGCGCCGCCACCCACGTCGAGGAAATTCGCCGGGCTGCCGCCGCTCAGCTTGATGATGTCCATCGTGGCCATCGCGAGGCCGGCGCCGTTCACCATGCAGCCGACGGTCCCGTCGAGCTTGATGTAGTTCAGTTTGAATTTTGAGGCTTCTACCTCTAGCGGCGTCTCTTCTTCGAGATCGCGCAAATCCTTGAATTCCGGATGGCGGTAAAGCGCGTTGTCGTCGAAGGTGACTTTCGCGTCGAGCGCGACCAGGCGGCCATCGCCGGTGACGACACATGGATTAATTTCTACGAGCGACGCGTCGGTTTCCATAAACGCGCGATATAGCGATTGAAGAAACGGCACCGCTGCGTTTACGACTTCCGGCGCGAGTCCGAGCCCGAAGGCCAGTTTGCGCGCCTGAAACGGCAGCAATCCGGTCGCGGGATGAATCGTTTCGCGCAGAATCGCTTCAGGATTGTCTTTCGCGACTTCTTCTATTTCCATTCCGCCGGCGGTGCTGGCCATAAAAACAGGCGCACCCACCGCGCGATCAACGAGAATGCTCAAATAGAGCTCGCGCTTGATGTCGAGGCCCTCTTCGATCAGCAAGCGTCGAACGATGCGGCCTTCGGGGCCCGTTTGCGGCGTGACGAGATTCATCCCGAGGATGCGTTCGGCATGCGCGGCAGCTTCGTCGGCTAATTTCGCGAGCTTCACGCCGCCCGCTTTGCCACGTCCCCCCGCGTGAATCTGCGCTTTCACCACGACAACCGGAGTGCCGAGCCGCTGCGCCGCCGCCCGCACTTCGTCTTTATTGAAAACTACCTCGCCGCGCGGGACCGGAACACCAAATTTCGCGAGGATTGCCTTGGCCTGATATTCGTGGATCTTCATTCCTACTCCATCGGCTATCCGAAGCTCGCCTTGAATAGTGCTAGTATTTATGCTCGCAAAAGCTACTCAGTTTACTTGGAACATGCAGCACGAGCAAGGCGCGGCATGGCTTTGCAAATGAAATCAGTTTCCGAGAAATGCGTCGGCGAATCGCTGAGGCGTGTCGCGAACTACTTGTAGTGCTCGTCTAAGCAATCGTTACACACTCTAATCTCATGATCCTCGAAGCGCTTGAAAAAATCGTCGCTGATAAAGACTTGACGCGCGCTGAAGCCGAAGCTGCGATGGAAGATATTCTTGCGGGCCGCGCGAGCGACGCGTTGATCGCGGGCTTGCTCACGGCGCTTCGCATAAAAGGCGAGACAGTCGATGAAGTGGTCGGCTTCGCAAAAGCCATGCGGCGCCACGCGACACCCATTTTCCCGGCCGGGCACACTCCGAAAAATGAAGTTCTGGTCGACACGGCTGGGACGGGCGGCGACGGGACCGGCAGCTTCAACATCTCAACCGCTGCGGCGTTTGTGATCGCCGGCGCCGGCGTGCCCGTCGCGAAACATGGCAATCGGTCGTTCAGCTCGCGGTGCGGCTCGGCGGACGTGCTCGAAGCGCTGGGCGCGAAAATCGATCTGGCTCCGGAGCGCGTGGCGCGCTCGATCGGGGAAATCGGCATCGGTTTCATGTTTGCGCCCGCGATGCACGCCGCGACGCGGCATGCCATGCCGGTGCGGCGCGAACTTCGCATGCGCACGGTGTTCAATCTTCTCGGCCCGCTCACAAATCCTGCCGGAGCATCGGTTCAGATTGTCGGCGTGTACGAGCCGAGCCTGACGGAACTGGTGGCGCGAGCGCTCGGGGAGCTCGGAGCGCGGCGCGCTTTTGTGTTTCACGGCGCGGAGGGACTCGACGAGATTTCGATATCGGGCGAGACGTACGTTTCCGAACTGCGCGATAGTTCGGTGCGGAACTACACGGTAACGCCGGAAGATTTTGGCTTGCGCCGTTGGCCGCCTGAGGAAATTCGAGGAGGTGACGCGCAGCACAACGCGGAAATCATTCTTCACATTTTTGGCCCCTCGGCGCACCACCGTGCGAACGGAGCGCACCGCGAAATCGTGCTCGCGAACTCTGCTGCAGCGCTCGTTGCGGCGGGACGCGCCACGGATTTCCTCGACGGCGTGCGCGTAGCGGTGGAGTCGATCGATTCAGGTGCGGCGCGCGAAAAGCTTGAAGGATTTATCGCGTTCACTCAGCGCGATAGCGAGCGGGCGCTTTCCGGATCCTAGCAAGGCTGAAACGACCCCAACTAAATCTGCGTCAGGCTGCGAACCGCATAGCCGAAACACGCCAGAACAAAAATTCCGAACGCCGCAGCTTCTAGGCCGAGTTGGTGTGGAGTGCCTAGCCCGATTGAGGTGTAGCGAAGCAAATCTACTTGCCAGGTGATCGGATTCGCGAGACCGATCATGCGAAACCAGCGCGGCAACGGCTCGAGCGGATAAAACATCGAGCTGGCAAATAGAAACACAAAGTAAAAAACGGATGTCACGCTATTGAAAATGTCATTGCGGCGTATCTTCAACGCAAAAATCGTGTAAAAGAAAAACCATCCGGCAGTCCCGAAGATCACCGTCACCACGAGCAGCGGCAAAAGGTCGAAGCGCAGACGGATTCCGAGCAGCCACGCGCCCAGACCGAGCGTGATCACCATCTGCACGATCGCGATAAACACATTGAACAGCACCTTGCCGAGCAGATATTCCGAGCGGCTCATCGGGTAGGTGAGCATCTCGTAGAAAATTCCGTTGTCGCGATCCATAAAAAACGACCACGAACTGTTCGACGCAATGCCGAAGCTGGCCATGCCCAGCACGCCGGCGAGAAAAAACGAGTTGTATGTTATGCCTGGCGCAGAGAGTGGAGTGCCCAGAGAAGCCGTTACGCCCACGCCGAACACGAGCAGATAGCAGAGCGGATAAAAAAGATCCCAGAAGACGAACGTAATATTCGTCGCTCGAATCTTCCCCTCGCGATACAGCATAGCGGAAATCGAAGACACTATCGCGCCCCCTCACCGGCCTTCTGTGTCAACTCGACGAAAATATCTTCCAAACTCGCCCCGCCAATCTCGACGCGCAGCACGCGGCCCTTTTTCGCCAGCGCCGCGACGATTTCAAGCGCTTCCGCCTCCTGCGCCTTCACGCAGAATTGAAGCGTATTGCCGTTGATTTGCAAGCGAATCGGGTGCAGCGCGGCAATCTCGTGCTCGATCCCAGCGGGCAGCGATTCAAACGTAATCGCGACTTCATACACATCCTGCGAAAGCAACTTCAAAGCGTGCAGGTCGCCGCGCGCGATTTGGCGGCCCTTGTTCAGAATCAAAATGTCGTCGCAAAGCTCTTCCGCTTCGCTGAGAATTTGCGTCGTGAGAACAATCGTGCGGCACTGCTCCGATTCTTTCCGCAGCGCATCCATCACCGCGCGTTTCAAAATCGGATCCATGCCGGTCGAAAACTCGTCAAGAAACAGCACCGGCGTATTCACCAGAAAAACTTTCGCCACCTGCACGCGCCGGCGAAATCCGCCGCTGAGGTCCTGCACTTTGCGATCCGCCTCCGGCGTGAGATCGAAGAGCTGCATGATCTCGGCGGCCCCACCTTCCGCATCCGATTTGCTGAGCCCGTGAAATCGCCCGTAAGTAAGCAAATTGTCGCGCACGGAAAGAAACATCTCCCCAGCGGTTTCCTGCAGCACCATCGACATCCGGCGGCGAACTTCGAGCGGCTGCTCGACCACATCGAAGCCCTCAATGCGTGCATGTCCGCTTGAAGGTTGCAACAGCGTCGCGAAGATTTTTAGCAGTGTGGTCTTGCCCGCGCCGTTTGGGCCAAGCATCCCGAAGATCGAGCCGCGCGGCACGTTAAAGCTAAGACCGTCGATCGCGCGGACGGGCTCGCTGCGCGCTCCAAAGAAACCGTTGCGGCGCGCGGGATACACTTTCGTGATGTTGTCAACCTCGAGAGCGTACGGCGCTTGCTCGCTCATTTGCGTCCGTTTGATGGATCGGGCGAGAGCGATGAATTTAAATCGAGGTTTACCGAACCCGGCCCCGCGCCCGGCGCATAGCAATTGCCGTCGGGGTTGTACGTAGCGGCGCAGCGCTTGGTGAATTCATGGCGCCGCGGTGACTGCGCGAACTGCCACACTGAAGCGTACGGCACGCCGCTGGCGAATGGCGGTGGCGGATTTTTCGAATACACGCAGCCGGACGATGGCGGGCAGGCGTCGTTATACACGAAGTATGAAATCTTTCGCGCTCCAGCGTGCGCGCGAATGTCGTCCGCGGTGACGATCGTTTTCCCCTTCTCTTCTTTCGCGGGCATGCCGGAACAATAAATTCCTGCGCGGAATCCGCCCGCGATCACCGTGTCAACCCACGCAAAAATGTACGCGTTCTGGTCGTCTGTCATCCGCCCGCCCTCTTCCTGATCGAGAAAAATCACAGCGCCGAAATGAAAACCTTCCTGTCGCGCGAGCACCGTAGCCGATTGCCCGTCCACTTTGCCGGTCTCGGCTGTGCTTGCCACGGTTTTTAGTTGGCTGATCGTGCGCCCGTTGAAGAGCACGAGAAAGCCGAATCCGTTTTTCAAAAGCGCCGAGCGTTTTCCAACCCAACCATTTGCGTTGGCACCCGGGGGTATGTTGAGCCAGTATCCAGCGAACAAGAACGTGCGCCTCAATGACGGCAGCGTGGCGTCGCCCGGATAGTCGTTCGCGTCAAAGCCGAGATAGGAAGTTGGCGAAGCATACCCTAGCGTCGCCACGAAAATCAGAACGCAGCAGAACGACACAGCGCGGTGAATGATGCGGTGCGAACGCGGATTCATCGAGCATCTCGCCAAGAACTTGAAATTTTATTCTAGACGCTGAGGAAATTTTCGAGAAGCCGGAAGCCCCGCTCGGTAAGGACCGACTCCGGATGGAATTGCACTCCTTCAACGCGAAGTTTACGGTGCCGAAAGCCCATGATCGTGCCGTCGTCGGTTTCGGCGGATATTTCGAGCTCGCGCGGCAAAGATTTGCGCTCGACGATCAGCGAATGATAGCGCGTGGCCTGAAATTTCTGCGGCAAGCCGCGAAAAATGGTTTTGCCGTCGTGCTCGATGCGGCTGGTCTTGCCGTGCATTATTTTGCGCGCGCGGATCACGCGCCCGCCAAACGCCGCCCCGATCGCCTGATGGCCCAGGCACACGCCAAGAATCGGAATTTTGCCGGCGAAGCGCTGGATGAGCGGAATACTGATTCCCGCTTCTTGCGGCGTGCACGGCCCGGGAGAAATCACGATGCGCTCAGGCCGCATTTCTTCGATTTCGTCGAGCGTGATGCGGTCGTTGCGACGCACTTCGAGCTTCTGCCCCATCTCGCCAAGGTACTGCGCGAGGTTATAGGTGAACGAGTCGTAGTTGTCGAGTAGCAGTAGCATCGCTGTATTCAAGCATACAGCATCGCATCCGCTTATTCGCGCTCGCTGCCGCTGTGGGCGATTTCCAGCGCTTTCACCACCGCGCGCGCCTTGTTCACCGTTTCCTGATATTCCCGCTCGGGCACCGAATCCGCGACAACTCCTCCGCCAGCCTGGATGTACACACGCCCCTTCTTCGCCACCAGCGTGCGCAGCGCGATGCACGAATCAAGGTTCCCCGAGAAATCGAGATACAGAATCGCGCCGGCGTAAATGCCGCGACGCGTGGGCTCGAGCTCGTCAATAATTTCCATCGCGCGGATTTTCGGCGCGCCCGAAAGCGTGCCCGCCGGAAAGCACGACATCAGCGCCTCAAAGCAATCAACGCCCTCCCGCAGCCGTCCGCGCAAACTCGAGACGAGATGCATCACGTGCGAGTAGCGCTCGACGAACATCAGCCGCTCCGGCTTCACCGAGCCGTACTCGCAGACGCGGCCCAGATCGTTGCGCCCGAGGTCGACGAGCATGATGTGCTCGGCGCGCTCCTTGGGATCGGCGAGAAGCTTCGCTTCGAGCGCGCGGTCTTCATTTTCGTCACTCCCACGCGGAACCGTTCCGGCAATCGGCCGATAGGAAACCTCGCGGCCCTGTACCTTGACCAGCATTTCCGGCGAGCTGCCGACAACGGATACGTCGTCGAGCTTGAGAAAATACATGTATGGGGACGGGTTCACGACGCGCAACGCGCGATAGATTTCGAACGGGTCAGCAGTCGTTCGCGCCGAAAATCGCTGGCTCGGCACCACTTGAAAAATATCGCCAGCGCGGATGTAAGCCTTCGCTTTCCGGACGGCAGCCAGATACTGCGGCCGTGTCATATTCGACTGGACGCGCAGCTTGCCGCCGCGTGAAGAGCGCGTCCGCCCCGGTCGAGGACCTTCCAGCTTCCGCCGAACGCTTTGGATTTCGCGCCGCGCCGCGTCGTACTTCTCGCGAAGGCTTCCTTTTCCTTCCGTAAATACGTTGCGAATCACCCAAATGCGGTGCTGCACGTGATCAAAGGCGATCAAACCGTGGAAGAACATCATCACGCAATCGTCAAGCCCGAGATCATCGGTCCCGGACGAAGGAATTTTTTCAATCAAGCGCACCATGTCGTACCCAAAATAGCCGATCGCGCCGCCGATGAGCGGCGGAAGCCCGCTAACGCGCACTGGATGGTAGCGCGCTGTAAACCGCCGCAACTGCTCGATGGGATCATCGTCGAAATGGATCTCGCGTCCGCCCGTTTCCAGCGTGCAGATTCGCCCGCGCGCTCGAAAAACTTCTTCCGGGTTCGCGCCGGCAAACGTATAACGCGCAATGTTTTCACCGCCCTCGACGCTTTCTAGCAGGAATGAATATTTTGCGCCGTGCGCGATTCGGAGGTGCGCGCCGACGGGCGTCAACAGATCGGCCGTAAATGTCTCGTAGACCGGGATCAGGTTTCCCTGCCGCGTGAGCTTCGAGAACGTTTTGAAATCAGGCTTTACCATCGATTTGCCAATCAGGCGGAGCGGCGCCGTTGCTTTCGCATCTCTTCGCGTTCAAGAGCCGCGAGAACGGCCGCGCGCATCGCCTTCTCCGGAGCCCGCTGGCCGGTCCAGAGTTCCCACTGTGCGGCGCCCTGTGCGACAAACATCTCCACTCCGGATACGGTTTCGATGCCGCGACGCGCCGCGAGTTGCATAAGTTTTGTCACGCGCGGGCGGTAAATTGTGTCGAAAACCAGGCGGCAGTTCAGCTCGCGCGCCTCGAGCGGTGAGCGATTGGTTGCGGGGTGCATGCCTACCGGGGTAGCGTTCACGATCGCGTCGAAAAATTCCTCCCGCAAATTCCTGCGCGCGATTGCTTCCGCTCCGGCCGCTCGAGCGAGAGCGGTTGCCTGCGCAGCCCGTCGCGCACAAATGCACACTGAAGCTCCGGCACGAGAAAGCGCAAATGCGATCGCGCGCGCCACGCCTCCCGCGCCGAATATCAGCACGCGGGTGCCTTCCAGCGGAATGCGGCGTTCGAGTGCGCGAAGCACGCCGATGTAGTCGGTGTTGTAGCCGTACAGTCTTCCGTTTGCACGCATAGAAACTGTGTTCACGGTGCCGATCGAAGCAGCCAACTCGTCGCAACCATCAAGATGGCGGAGAATGGCGCGTTTATGCGGCAGCGTCACACTGAATCCCTTGATCCGCAGCGGTCTAATCACACCAAGAAAATCGCGAAGATCGCGCACAAGGAAAGGAATGTAGACCGCATCAATCCGGCGGGCCTTAAAACCCGCATTCTGTAGTTGCGGCGAAAGAGAGTGCCCAATCGGATTGCCTATTACGCCGTAAATGCGAGTCCGCCGGTTAATGCGATCGGCTCGATAGAGATTCTTCATCTCTTCAAGCCACACTTGACCGGGAGCCGTCGCGTTCTCCACCGGTGCATACGCCAGAGCGCTCCCTTCGCGCGGCGCGAGGATGCGCAACGGTAGCGCGACGTCGCCCATCGGCACCGCAATCACGCTCTGCTGCCCGCGTGCAATGTCAATCACGCGCCGCGCTTCCCAAAGCGATTCACACTGGGCGGCGATCTTGATCGCATCCGGCTGCACGCTCGATAAGCTGGCAACCACCGGCTTGAAATTTCTCGGCGAGCGCTGAAAGAAGTGAGCGGAGCAAATCTGCCGCCCTTCGCCCAGCAGGACATCGAGGAGCTCGACCGGACACCGCGACGCCGACTCAATTTCGAGGTCGTACCATCCGCATCCCGCTCTTAGCGCTTCGCCAAGATGGACAAGCTGTTTGGCGATCGTGCCGCGATAGCGGCCTCCCGCTTCGCGCCGGCGGCACGTCGCGATAATCGTCGCGCGGGCGCGCGTTGCTTTCCCCGGGCCGTTTGCGGCCAGCCGGGCGAGAAACCGCTCAATCTCGCGGTCATTCGCGAGCCAATCCAGGCGCAGTTCAACAGTCTTGGTCTCCTCGAGCGCCCGCTCAAGCTGTCGCCACATCGCTGCGGCATTTTCCGCTGCAGCGACGGCGCAAATTTTCGACTCGCCGATCATCCCCGCCGCCATCCCTCGTCCGTTTTAACGCTGCATTCGATCACGTTCGGCATCCATGCGCTACCGCACGCTACCCTGTCCATCCGTACAGGGGGTTCTGGCTTCTACCATGCGTTACTCAATGTGTAAAGCGCGCCAGAGCTTGCCTTGACGCTCCCAGACCCGTTTGTTACGGTCGAATCATCGGGTTGCGCCCCGTGTCGGCGCACGCAATCAAAGGAGCATGCATTATGCGCGGGAAAATTGTCCTTGCTGGTCTCATTTTGGCCCTGTCCGGGGGCGCGATCGCCGCGCAGGAGAGAGGCCTTTCCACGACTCAGGACGACATCTACTGCTCGGGAACCATCACGACCGAGTCCGTCCCGCGCGACACCTACCTGATCACCGGTGAAGAGTCGAACTATCAGATCACGTACCAGGAAGGTGACTACGTTTACATCAACAAGGGTTCCGGCCAGGGCGTCAAGGTGGGCGATCAATTTTCGGTGATCCGCGCCATTACCGACCCAACCGATATCGAGTGGACTAAATGGCAGTTTAGGATCTTAAAGAAGATTGGAACGCTGTGGGAAGACGAAGGCCGCCTGCGTGTCGTCGTCGCGCAGCCAAACGTCTCCATCGCTCAAGTCGTGAATTCCTGCAACTATATGCAACGCGGCGACATCGTTTTGCCGTTCAACGAGCGCCCGGCGCCTCCACTGAAGTCCGAAGCCAATTTCGACCGCTTCGCGCCCCCCAGCGGCAAGCCCGTGGCCATGGTGGTCTCCGGCAAGCTGTTCGCGTTTCTCGATGGAACCAATGACATCATCTACGTCAACCTCGGTAGCGCACAGGGTGTGAAAGTCGGCGACTACTTCCGAATTTTCCGCTATCAGGGAACCGAGCACGAAACGGCCTATCAGACCAAAAGAACAGCCTTCGATGTCTTTGGATTCGGAAGCGTGCCCGCGAAATACACTTGGGATAATGTGCCGCGCGAGGTGATCGGTGAGGGCGTTGTGGTCCGCGCCTCGCCCAACGCTTCAAGCGTCCTCATCACCTTCAGCCTGCACCAGATTTACGCCGGTGATTACGTCGAAGTGGAGTAGCGCGATTTCGCTCGCATCTCGGGCTGCGGGCCGGCATGGAATCCCGTTTCGCTGAAGACCTCTGCCGTAAACGCTTGCAGGCGCGTTCCGGCCTGCTTCCACGCATCCCGTTCCAGCTGGGCTTTAACGCATGTTTCTTCCAAAAAGCGCAGGGCCGTCCAACCGAACTCCGCAGCCACCTGTGGCAGTAAGACGCCGCGCTGTCCGCCTTGGGTCACCATCAGGCCGTGCTTCCCCGGCTCGATCTGTTCGGAAGAGATCTCAATGAGCGGTGAGAGCACCGAAATTTCAATCGCGAGGCCCTCCAGATCCACCGTGGTCATTGGCGTGAAGCGCGGGTCTTCGAGTGCCGCTGCCATGCCGCAATAGGCCACCACCGAAACGAGCGGTTCCTTCGACGCGAGTTGCCCCACGCATCCCCGCAACTTCCCATGCCGGTGCAGCGTGACGAATGCGCCGGCAGTCCGCTGGAGCGCCTCATTCTGTGGAACGTCTTCGAGTAGTTCGCGGCTTTCCACAGCAAGAACCACGGCTCGCCTTGCCACATCGAGGAGGGTCTGTTTCGTTGCTTCAGCGAGTGGGGACATCCTGGTGCTTCTCTTCCGGCTTGACGAGGATCACGCCGCTTCGCCGCTGCTGCACGCGAATGTCAATCTGGCTCCAGAACATCTGGAAGTAGTGAATCGCCGAGGCCACGGCGCTCAACACCACGAGCCACATCAACACGATGCCCAGCAGCTTCAGCGACGAATACTTCGCCGTTAGAATCACCGCGCAGCCGGCCAATACCTGCAAAATCATCTTCGTCTTCCCCAGCGGGGACGCTGGGATCACCAATCCTTCTACCGACGCAATCTCGCGCAGCCCTACAACGATAAACTCGCGTCCGATGATGATCACCACCATCCACGCCGGCACGAGTCCCATTTGCACCAGTGAAATAAACGCGGCTGAAATCAGAAGCTTATCCGCAATGGGATCGAGCAGGATGCCTAGTGTGGTAATTTCGCGACGCTTTCGGGCGATGTATCCGTCCATCACGTCCGTGGCGGCGGCCATCAACAAAATCAGCACGCCCCACACTTCGAAATGGATCGGCATACCCCAGAAGTCAAAGTTGGGCTGGCGGGTCAGGAGAACAACGACAAGGAGCGGAACAAAGAAGATCCGGAGCACGGTCAGGCTGTTCGGCAGATTCATAGCGCTCACGAGATCGTCTCAATTGGCTAGACGCCCACGGACCACCAGCGCCAGCCTTCATGGATGTGAATCACTATAGACTTCGCTGCCGAGTGAGTCAACGGCCCGCGCGAGCCGCGTACTGGAGCCGTGAGGGGCTCGCAGTCACCTTAGGGGTCGGTACAACAAACCTTGTATCTAGTGACTGTTACCGAACAAGGTGCTGCAACGCTGTGCAAATTCGCATCCGAAGAAAAACGGAGTTCGCTTGTGAGTATTTTCACTCGGATCCCGAACAGCGGCGCACTAACTGGCAGAAATATAAGGGCTTAGGGGAGTATGTCGGAATATGCGATTTCGTATAACTAGCTGGATCGAAAAGGTTTTTGCGATTTTCGGCGTGCCTTTTCCACAACGTTTTCCACAGTTCGGAGGGTCTGCGGCCTGCCTAAAAGGTCTACTTATCAGACCTTTTCGCGGTTCCGGCCAATTCCGGATCCGGGACAAACTCACGGAGCTGCCGGGCGATCGATTCCGGCAGCTCGACCTCCAACTGCATATCGCCGTCCCGCACTTCCGAGCTCAGCACGCGCCCGCAAGCATGAACGATCGCCAAATCCCGCCCATTTGCGAGCGGCACGCGCAGATGCAGATGGACGAGCGGGTCGCCCGGCAATACCGCGTCAATGCGCGCGAGCAGATCCTCGAGGCCGGCGCCCGTGACGGCGGAAGTAAAGGCCTTCTGCTCGTTGTGTCCATTCGCGCGGACGAGATTCGCGAGCTGCTCGGGATCGAGCTGATCGATTTTGTTGAACACGTGAACGCGCGGTGTGTTCTTCACGCCCAGATCGTCGAGCACTTTCTCGACTTCGGCATCCTGCTCGGCATGATGCGGATTCGAAATGTCGGTCACGTGCAGGATCAGCGCCGCTTCCTGCACCTCTTCTAACGTCGCGCGGAAGGCGGCGATCAAATCCGGCGGCAGGTCGCGCAAGAATCCCACAGTGTCGCTCAACAGCACGCGCCGCCGCGAAGGCAGCCGCACCGCGCGAATCGTCGGATCGAGCGTCGCGAACATTTGCGGCGACGTGAGCACTTCGGCGTGCGTCAGCGCGTTGAAGAGTGTTGACTTCCCCGCGTTCGTGTAGCCCACAAGCGCGATCATGCCCAGCGGCACCGCCTGACGCGCGCGCCGGCGCGTCGTTCTCTGGCGGCGAACGGTTTCGATCGCCTCTTTGATTTTCCCAACGCGATCGCGAATCCGCCGCCGGTCGGTTTCGAGTTTTTGTTCGCCGGGTCCGCGCGTCCCGATTCCGCCGCCCAGCCGCGAAAGCTCTTCGCCCTTGCCAGTGAGCCGCGGTAGCAGATAATTCAGTTGCGCGAGCTCCACTTGCAACTGGCCTTCGCGCGTCCGCGCATGCGTCGCAAAAATATCCAGAATCAGTTGCGTGCGGTCGATCACGCGCCGGCCAATTCCCTTCTCCATGTTGCGCAGCTGCACCGGCGTCAGATTGTGATCGACAATCACGAGCGGCACATGCCGCATCTCGGCCTCAATGCGAATCTCTTCGAGCTTGCCGCGGCCCACGAGCGTCGCGGGATCGAGCGCCTCGCGCACCTGCAGCAGCGAGCCTTCGATTTTCGCTCCCGCGCTCTCCGCCAGCTCGGTCAGCTCTTCGAGCGAGTCGCGGCCTGCAGACGTGGGATCGCCCATCCGCCCGCGCGGCGATTTCTTCAGTCCCACGCCGACAAGCAAGACTCGTTCCCGATTGTCGAGCTCTTGCGGTGTTTTCATGCGAGGAGGGGGTAGCGGCCCAACCGGAACCTGAGGGTATCAACTCTCATTCGTATTCTTATTATACCGCCGTTGGCAAGCGAGAGCGACGGAAGCTGAGTGCAGCAAGAATATTTTCAGTAGGGGCACGGCACGCCGTGCCCGAATGCGGCGTCCGTACAGCGTGACCATCGAGCACACTGTTTGCTTCATTGTGTTCATGTCTCTCGTCCCAAGGGATGTCAGCCGGGAAACCCACCTAGCGTCCTGCAAAGTGCGCGCCTAGGATCGTTGTGATCCTAGCGACAGCAGGCACGGCATGCCGTGCCCCTACTGAAGAAACTGCAATGTGGTCAATTTCGGACAAAAATTGGCGCCGCAACTGCACCAACTGGGTTGCAGCAAAAAGCAGTTTTGGGCGGCGCGGAGGGTCATTCCGGGCGCAACGCGCCGGAGAGATTCCTCCACTCCGACTCGGCCCGTTCGCTGCGCGAAGGAAAAAGTGCCAGCCGAGTCTCCGGTCGGAATGACAGCGCCGGGAGTGAGCGAATCGTTCTGCGGCCATGTCATCCCGAGCGGAGCCGCGCGTCCTTGCTTTTCCGCCGCGTTTCGGCGGCGCGCGGCGCAATCGAGGGATCTCTCTTTCCGTGCCTCCGTGCCTCTGTGGCCAAGAACTCTAACCGCGCCCGCCCGACCCCGGCGGCTTCTAATCCCCTCGAAATCTAAGATAAAGATGGTTCGAAGTCCTGCATTTTGCGGCCAGCTCTCGGACGCTTTCCAGCAAGGCCTTTGATTCCTGATCCGAGCACCTGCCGATCAACAAGTTCATTTCTTCGAGGAGCTGTGGCATTTGCAGATGGTTAAACACCACGTTGCCATAGGGGTCGACATATCGAAGCAACGGAAAGGACTCATCTCCAATCGGTAAGCACCGATTCAGGCCACCATAGCAGTCTGCGACGCTACCCCTGCGATTCGTGCCGTGGATGTCCTCGAGAAACACTGCTATCGGCATCCGCTTTACCCGGCTAACCGCGCCCGCCCGACCGCGCCGACGCCGCCAGTACCAGCTCCGACAAAAAATCGCCCAGCCCGCGCTTCGGCGCGCTGCGAAATTCCGGATCGCGGCTGGCCCGGTCCACCCACCCCAAACAAACCAGCAGCCCCATCTCCGACCATGCCTCCGCCGCCCGCTCCGTAAATCCCACGTCCTCGAGCACCTCGGCAATATATTCGCGCCGCTTCCGTTCGATCCCGCGCGCCCGCTCCGCCGCACGCTCCTCGCGACGCGCCCAATCTCTCAACGAGGCTTCGAGACGGCTATGAGTGGCATCGGCCAAATGCGCCACCAACTCCGCCCAACGCGCCGGCGCGCCGCGCTCATCCGCCACAGCCGCCGCCAGCCACGCCGACTCGTCCTCGTCCCACTGCTCCAGCAGCGACGCAGCCAGCTCATCCCGGTCGCGAAAATGCCAGTAAAAGCTGCCCTTGCTCACATGCAGATCGCGCGCGAGCACTTCGACGCGCACCGCATCAATCCCGTCCTGCGCCAGGCGCGCAAACGCCGCCCGTATCCAATCGCCCCGCTGCAGCGGCGCAGCCTTCGGTGCCCGTATCGGTGCCGGTGACGCCATCTTCGCCTCGCCCGGACGATATAGCTCCGCCCAGCCAACGTCAACATGCATTCCACAAAGGCCCGAGCAAAAGCTCAGTTGCCGAGGGCGAAATTGATTTGCATCGTGCCCTCGATCTCCACCGGTTCGCCCAATACCAGAAACGGCTGGAACTGCCATTTCCGCATCGCTTCCAGTGCCGCCTCCTGAAGTTCGGCGGGACCCCCGATGGCTTGTGCGTTCTCCACCTGCCCGTTCTTACCAACTGTGACGTGCATGAGGACCTTACCTTGCGTATGGGAGGCCTTCGCGCCCATGGGGTAAACCGGCGGCACTTGCTTGACGCAACGGTGGTTCATTGTTTCCTGCGAAAGCGTGATTTTCTCCAATGGCACGCGCACGGCGTCAGCCGATGGCGCAAAATCGTGCACGTCAACTGAGTCGAGAGTACCGATTTCCTCGATATGGTAGGTCAGTCTTGGATGCTCGTCATGAGTCACACGCACGTCCCGCGCGACAAAGTGATCTTGAAACACGACTACATCGTTGAAAATCGTCTCGTCCTGGATGACAGATGAAATAGCCACGCGCAGCACCGGTTGATCGAGCTCCAGGCAGTAGACGCTTATAGCGGGATAAGCCGAGACCGGCTTAAGTGTGATGCAATCGAGCTTCAATTTACCGATAGACCGAGTTTTGTCGCCGAACTGGAAGCCGCGCAGAATCGCAGCGTCTCGCACAGGGCGAATAAGATCGTCCCTTATCATCTGTTCGAGATACTCCGGCCAATTTTGGCTTCCTGAGCGGAGAATGCCGCCGCTCGCAGCGAAATCGGTTTGGGAAAATGTCGAACTTTCATACTTACTTTTGTACTGCTTCTCGGAAATCCAGAATTCTTCAAAAGTTCCGGACGTTTGGGGTGAACCGCCAGGATCGAAAATTTGGTAGGTGGCCCGAACGTGCCAGGGACGAAGAACGCTTCCGAGCCCGCTCCTTTTAAAGGCCAGATCGAGAGTCGCTCCCGCATCTGTGGCAATGGGACCGGACCGCGCGCGAGGCACATGGATGTAAGCAGTCCGAAAAGTGCAGTAAATCTCATGAATCCTTGTTCCACTAAGCGTTCCTTTCGAGTTCAATATTCAAGTCGACCAAAGTGGCCATATCCTATACGAAGTGGGCTCGTCTCGCGCGTCTTACGAATCTCCAACTGTCCCAATTCGCACCGGCATTTCGCGATTTTTGTTCTAACGAAAAAACGACAGTATCGACCACTCTGGCCTGCACGTCAAAGAGCGCGATGGAATATACACTTTGTTGTATATTTGACCAGCGTTTAGTGTTATCCTTGTGCCTGTGAGGGATGAATCGGAGAGGCCAAAACTCGCCGCTATCGTTTGGGAAGGTGACTCGAGAGAGGTTCTTAGGACTTTTCCGGAAGCGGTCATGCAGAACTTTGGATTTGAACTGTGGCAGCTTCAACAAGGTGAGAGGCCCAGGAACTACAGGCCGCTTCCCTCGGTTGGCTCCGGCGTTTTTGAACTCCGGGATCAGGACGAAAGAGGCTGGTATCGCGTCGTCTACCTTTCGAGAATCGACGATGTGATCTGCGTCCTTCACTGTTTCGAGAAGAAGAGCCGCGAAATGCCGGGAAAGGACTTTCAGAAATCGAAACAGCGGCTCAGAGCGGTCAGAGCGCGATTGGCGGAGGAGAAAAAACGTGAAAAGCGCAGCTAACAAGCCTAGACATGTCACGCGAGGAAACGTGCTCGATGATCTCGGTTTTTCGCCGGAGCACGCGACGGCTCTGAAGTTCAAGGCTCAGCTCTATCAGGCGATCCTGAAGTACTCGCAGAAATATTCGCAGAAGGAATTGCAGGTGATCCTGGGAGAGCCTCAGCCGCGCGTCAGTGAACTGCTCAATGGGAAGATCGCGAACAAGAGCGTCGACAAGCTGCTTTACTACGCCGGCCGTCTGGGAATCGAAGCGAAGGCTAAATTCGTTCAGGCGCACAAAGAAGTAGTTGAGAGAGAATTGGCGACGGCTGACGCCTCCGCTTAGCCGCCCTCCCCGCCTGTGCAATCCGCGAATTCCCCATTGCGGCCCTGACGACACGGAGTAAAATCTGAGTATGAATATCCGCCTGCGGCCAAAAATCGAAGAGCTGATCCAGCAAGACGTCGAGCGCGGACCTTATCAATCCGTGGATGAATATGTGGAAAAGGCCGTCACCATGCTTCACGAACAGGAAGCCTGGCTCGCAGCGAATCGCAGCGACATCAATTCAAAAATTGAGGAAGGTTACGCCGCGGCCCAGCGAGGGGAGCTGATTGACGCGGACGAAGTTCGTTCGCGAATGGCCGAACGCAAGCGTACGCTCCGCTCCGAATAACGCTGGATGAGCGCATACCGCTTCACGCCTCAGGCTCTAGCAGACCTCTCCCGACATTTGGGCCTTCATTGCAAAGGACAATTTAGAAGCTGCCGGCCGCATTGAACAAGCCGTTTACCAAGCTTGCGAACTTATTGCCACGTCGCCTCTGGCGGGAAGCATTCGCCAAGATTTAACCGCTCTTCCCGTTCGCTTCTGGTTGCTACAACCGTATACGAACTACCTCATCATTTACGATCCGGAAAAAACGCCCGTTAGTATCATTCGAATCCTTCACGGCGCGCGCAACCTCCCTTCGATTTTGACCTAGAGTGCGATACGGTGAGCCGCTTCCCACAGCTCCACGTAATTATACGAATATCCAACCGCCCGAATTCGTGCTAACATTGCTCGTTTTTGAATGACGACGCAGAGGAGGCTGTGGTGGAGGGTCTAGGTCAGCTACAGGGGCAAAAGAGCCGCCAAGATGGCGGCGCTACAAGGGAGACGCGAAGAGAAGGCTGCCGCCCTGAAGGGCGGCTCTACAAAGGGCGGTGCCTACCGGCCATTTGCTACTCTCCTCATCGCCCTAATCTACGGTGGCGCGATTAGAAATCGGAGCAAGTCATTTAGTTACAGCGGCTTAAGAATTTCTAATCGGCGGTAAAAGAGGGGTAAAGGTGGCATCAAGCGTATCAGGACGACGAACGAGCTCCAATCAGAGCGAGCGCGGCGGCTGTGGTTTCGGCGGCGTCGCCGAAGGATTCGAGCCAGTGGACGTCTGGCTCGCGGCGGAACCACGTCAGCTGGCGCTTGGCGAAGCGGCGCGTGGACTGCTGGATCTTCGCGACCGCATCCGCGAGGCTGATGCGGCCTTCGAGGTGGGCGCGCAGGTGGGAGTAGCCGATGAATTGGAACGGCTTGGCGTCGGCAGGAATGCCGCGATCGTTGTGACGCACCCCTTCACGCACTTCAGAAGAAACGAGCGCGCGGACTTCGTCGAGCCAGCCGGCGGCGAGCATGCCTTCGACGCGCCCGTCGATGCGGGCGTAGAGAGCGGGGCGCGGCGGCGCGAGTCCGATTTTCGTGATGGCGTAGCCCTGGAGGGCGTTTTTACGCACCTCGGCTTTTTCACGTACCTCACCACCCGCTTCACCACGGCCGGCGCGGAAAATTTCGGCGACGGGCTTTCCAGCGAGGATGCGCATTTCGATGGCGCGGATTATTTTTGGGGTGTCGCGCGGAGCGATGCGGGCGGCGGACTCGGGGTCGAGGCGGGCGAGGATTTCGTGCAGGTGCGTTGCGCCGCGCTTTCTTACGATGTGGCGCAGACGCTCGCGCAGTTCTTCCGAGCGCGTGGGGGCATCGGCAAGGCCTTCGAGGAGCGCGCGGAGGTAAAGCCCGGTTCCGGCGGTGAGGATGGGCAATTTGGCGCGGCGGCGGAGATCGTCGAGCGCGAGGAGCGCGTGGCGGCGGTAGTCGCCGGCGGTGAAGACTTCGTCGGGCTCGACGAGGTCGACGAGGTGATGCGCGATGCCGTGCTGCTCGCGCGGCGGGACCTTCGCGGTGCCGATGTCGAAGTGGCGATAGACCTGGGTCGAATCGCAGACGAGGATTTCGCCGTCGAGGCGCTTGGCGAGTTCGATGCCGAGCGCGGATTTGCCGGAGGCGGTGGGGCCGAGGACGACGATGAGGCGCGTTGGCGCGGCGGAGTTCATTCTAGTGCGACGCGAATTTCCAGCGCAGGAGCATGGCGACGAGAGCGATGGCTGCGAGGATTAGCGCGCCGAGGATTTGCGTGCGGTTGAGGGTCTTTTTCACAGAATACCATTTCACAGAATGCGATTCGCAGAATGCTAACTGTCGCATAGTCGGGCAAGAAGCGGAAAATGGAAATCCGAGAAGCAGAAAATGGAAATGGGAAAACTGAAATTGGGGAAATCAGATCTCGGATGAGAGGCACAAAAGACTTGACACAGAGAACACGGAGAGCACGGAGGGCGCAGAGGGCACAGAGAAGCACCGGACAACACCAAAAGAGCCGGCAAGATGCCGGCGCTACGAAAGACTCGGCGGGCGGCTAGCGCGTGTTCACGGTGTCTGGGGGGATGTTGTAGAAGTAGATGAAGCGCAGCTCGATGTAATCGCCTTTGAATGCCGGAGGCAGAGGCTCGAAGGGGCTTGAGGTGCGGATCGAGGAGAGAGCCGCGGTGTCGAGGGGCTGCTTGCCTGAGGTGCGCTCGAGATTCGGATCGGGCAGCGGGACGCTGCCGTCGCGATTGATTTTGAATGTGAGCATGACGATGCCTTTGTCGCCCATGAGCGCGGACTCGGGCATCACGGTGTACCAGTTGCGCTTGACGGTGGCGAGCAGGCGCTGCAAGTAGCTGTTGAAATCGACGCCCTGCGTGTCCGTGAGGATCTGCGCGCCGGGCTGCATGTGTTGCATGCCGCCGCGTCCGCCACCTCCACCTCCTCCTCCGCCGCCACCACCACCGGCGCCCGGATTGTAAACGGTGCCGCCGCCGTGCTGGATCTGGTCCTGAATCTGACCCTGGAGCTGCTTGCCGGGCGACGCGCTCGGCAAGTTCAAATTCAAATGGCCGGGCTGAGACGGCGGCACGGGCAATACTTGCGATGGCTGAGGATTTGGTTGCACGGGCACGCTGACGGGCGGATTCGCGGAGGCGTGAGGCGTGGGCGCGGTGGGCAGCTCGGGCTTGGGCTGCTCGGGATTGGGAATCGAAGGCGGAGCGATGGGCGCGTGCGTTTCGGGACGGGGCGGCGCGACTTTGTTCAGAACTTTGTTGTTGATGTGAACTTTCGGGCCCGGCGGGCCGGGAGGCATTTTGGGAATTTCGTCGGGCGAGATGTAGGTGATGCCCAGGCTCTTGCTGGCGAGCTCGATTTCTTTCGTAGTGGGAACATGCGGCGGAAACATTTTCGGGATGAAGATGATGAAAATGATCAGGCCGATGTGGACGGCGACGGACATGGCGCGGGTGATCGCGTCCCATTTGGCGTCTTTCTTTGCTTCGGGCTCGATGAGGAGGTTCGCGTCGCCGGTGGTGAAGATGTCCGGCTGGATGACTTCGCGAAGCGCGGGCGTCATCACCTGCGGCTTATCGAAGCGGGCGATTTCGGCGGGCTCAGGCGGCTCGACGTACACCGGAACGACGACGCGCGGATCCATCACGGCGACGGGTATGTAATCCGTGAGCGGCTTCAGGTCGAAAGGCTTAGGCTCGATGTCGCGACCGACGAGCGAACGTCCGACGAGAACTTCGAGCGGGAAATGGCTTGGGATGCTGGATTTTCCGTTGAGCGGAGGCGCTTCGGAAAGGCCGGGCGGGACAACGATGCGGTCGTCCATGTAGGTTTCAAAGCGCGCGGCCGGCTTTCGTTTGTCCTCGCCTTCGGCGAGCGGGCGCACGTCAGTTGGAACCAGTGTTCGCGGGATCATCGAGCGTCCTGTGGGGCGAAGCTGGATAGTTGGACGTGGCGGGCGTGCTCGAGGATGCCCGACATGACGCGGTCGGCGAGCTCGAGGGCGCGACGGCCGGCGGCGCCATCGACGATCGGCTGCTTGCGCGTTCTGACAGATTCGAGGAACGAGCGGAGCTCGGCGCGAAGCGGTTCTTCGGGCGTGGTGGGAACTTTTTCGAATCCGATTTTCGGCTGTGTGTTATTTGGTTCCGGGCTGGCTGAGGAAACGGCTTTCGCGCTGCTTGCATCCACGCGGACGCGGAGAACGTCCTGGCGCGTGAAATCGAGCGAGACGTATTCGTGTTCCTGGAAGAAGCGCATTTTGCGAACGCGTTCGGTGGAGACACGGCTGGCCGTGAGATTCGCGACGGTGCCCGTTTCAAATTCAACGCGGGCGTGGGCGATGTCCACCTTCTCGCTGATGACGGGGATGCCGACGGCCTTGAGATCGACGACCGGAGCATTGACGAGCGAGAGCAGGATGTCGAGATCGTGGATCATCACGTCGTAAACGACATCGATATCGAGGCTGCGCGGCGAAAAAATGCCGAGGCGATGGATTTCGAAAAACATCGGACGCGAGACGATTTTTCCGACGGCGACGACGGCGGGATTGAAGCGTTCGACGTGGCCGACTTGAAGAATGCCACGGCTGCGTTTCGCTGAGGCGATGAGCGCGTCGGCTTCGTCGAGCGATGCCGCGATCGGCTTTTCGACGAGCACGTCGATTCCCGCCGCGAGGATGCGAGAGCCGATGCGCGCGTGTTCGGCGGTTGGTACGGCCAGGCTGACGGCGTCGATGCCGTCGGACGTGAGAGCGTCCAGGTCGCGGAGAACATGCGTGCCAAATTCCGCGGCGATTTTCTGGGCGCGTTCGGCGTTGATCTCGATGATGCCAACGAGCTCAGCGCCTTCGATTTCACGCCAGACGCGCACGTGATTGCGTCCAAAATCGCCGACGCCTACGACGGCTACGCGGATGGGTTTATCGCTCAAGATTTCCTTTTCGCCTCGAAAACCGGCGATACTACCGCTGCCAGATTCGCCGGCGCAAAGGCGTGAATCGCGATGCTGAAATCGTCGGCCGCGCGAATCAGTTGATCGCGGTCGAAGAGCAGCGTCTTTCCGGCGTCAATAGCCAAAGCTGTGGCGTTGGAGCGGCGCATGACTTCGATCGTTTTGGGGCCGACGACGGGCACGTCGAAGCGCATATCCTGTGCGGGCTTGCTGACTTTGACGACGACAAGGCGCTGGCCTCCGGCGATGCGTGCGGCGCGCTCGATCGTCTCGTCGGTTCCTTCCATCGCTTCCACGGCAATGCAGGCGCGATCTCGCACGACGACCGTTTGGCCCAGGTCAAGCGCAGCGATTTTCTGCGCGACTTCACGGCCATAGCTGATATCCGCCGCTTCGGAAACGTCCGGCGAGCGGCGTGTGAGAATGCCGGCTTCGGGCAAAAGCGGGCCGAGAAATTTCGTCGAGTCCACGAGTTCGATGCCTTCGTCTTCGAGCACGCGAGCAACCGCTCCGATCAGCGAGTCTGTATTTTTCACCTGTAACGAGAATAACAGTTTTGCGAGACGCCAATCGGGACGGATCGAGCTGAATATTTTGTTGTGCTTTACTTGACCTGCCATCACAGCGTGATTCACGCCTTCCTCATGCAACAGCTCAATCGTCCGGCTCAATTCTCCGAGGCTCACCCAGTGCAAGCGCTTCGCCGACTGCTCGAGCGCGGGCGACGCTTCCTCGCGAATGGCAATCACGGCCATCTCGATCCCGCGGCTGCGCGCGCCTTCCAGTACGAGGAACGGAAAATCTCCGTTACCGGCGATCAATCCCCAGCGCTCGGACTTGTCCGGGCCCCAGCGCTCAGGCTTCTCCGGAATTGCGTTCGCTGGCATTCCTATTTGGTGAGACCGCGCTCGGCCGTCGATTCGATAAACCGGATAAGGGTTTGGACGTCTTCGGATGCGGAAAGGGTTCCACGCATTTGTTCGAGGGCCTGGGTGGTGTTGAGTTTGGAGCGCAGGAGCAGCCGATACGCTTTTTCGATGGACTCGATGCGATCGGGCGAAAAGCCGTTGCGTTCGAGGCCGACGGAATTCACGCCATAACATTTGGTATCGCGCGGGGCGACGATTTTGGAAAAGGGCGGAACATCCTGGGTGATGACGGTGTGCGCGGCGATATAAGAGTACTTGCCGATGCGGCAGAATTGATGGACGGGGCAGAAGGCACCGATGGTGGCATAGTCTTCAACCGTGACGTGGCCGGCAAGCGTGGCACCATTGACGAAAATCGTGTGGCTACCGATCTGGCAGTCGTGGCCGATGTGGGCGTAGGACATGATGAGATTGTTGCTGCCGAGGCGCGTGGTGCCGCCGCCTTTCACTGTGCCACGATTCACCGTGCAGAACTCGTGGAATTCGTTTTCGTCACCGACTTGGAGCGAGACGCGCTCGTCTTTGTAGGTGAGATCCTGCGGATCGCCACCGACGACGCTGAATGGGTAAAAGTGATTGCGGCGTCCGAGGCGAGCCGGACCTTTCACCATCGCGTGCGATTCGACGACGCAGCCCTCGCCGAGTTCGACTTCGTCACCGACGACGGCGAAGGCGCCGATTTTCACGCAATTGCCGAGGCGCGCGGTGGGCCCGATCGAGGCGCGGGAGTCGATTTCACTCATCAATTTTCTCTTAGTGGACTCGCCCATGCAGCTTGCTCGCTGGTCCCGGTCATTGCGCCTTCTCGACTGAAGCTGGCGCGGGCGGCTGGACCTCGTCGAGGTCGACCATCTTGCACATGAGCGTCGCTTCGGCTGCCAGTTCCCCGCTGACGCTCGCGCGGCCCTGGAGTTTGCAAAACGTTCCACGCCACGCGAGAACGTTCACTTCGATCCGCAACTGATCGCCCGGAACGACTGGACGGCGGAAGCGAGCGGCGTCGATGGCGACGAAGTAGAGAAGCTTTTTTTCGCGTTCTTTCACTTCTTGCAGCAGAAGCAGGCCGCCGGTTTGGGCCATGGATTCGATGATGAGCACGCCGGGCATGATGGGCTTGCCGGGGAAATGTCCCTGGAAAAAGTGTTCGTTGATAGTGACGTTCTTGATTCCGACGATGCGCTTCCAGCGTTCCATTTCTTCGATGGCGTCAATGAGAAGAAACGGGTAGCGATGCGGGAGGATGGCTTGGATTGCGTTGATGTCGAGAATCATCGTTGGCCTCGGGGTTGAGGTGCGCGCACCGGTCGCTTTCGTTCGGCGTGCTGACCCGTATATGTTCTCTCGGAAGCCGCGCCTAGGAACAAGCGAATAATTCTATACGAAAGGCGGGTGCGGTGGGAATTGGGTGAAGTGTCTAGATTTGGGTCCAGATGGCGGAGCGTTGCAATCAGCCCGTGGAGTGGTTGTTCGTCACACCTTGTAGATCCAGTTTTCCCGAAATTTTGCAATCCCATTTCGATTCAGGGTCGCAGTTCTAGTGCCGAGCTCGCCGCGTGGATTCCGACGGAAGTCGTCGAGGATAACGTGCCCTAAATATATCTCAGTAAACCTCATAGGCTGGCGTCGAATCGCCGGTTGCGTCTTGTTGTCGATGTCATAGACGAAGACGCACATCCATTGCTCTCGTGCGCCATGTGTGTCAACGGCGCCTCCCGCCTTTCTCGTGGTTTTTATTTCGACCCCCTTAACGCCCGCCTTGATACTGTCGTTGGGGTAGACGCCCTGGACGACCAGGTCGGGGTGACCATTGAAGTACTTATTCTGAACAAGGGTACGCGAATGCTTCGCGAGGCTGGCAGTGAGCATATCGGAGAGAACACCCGACATTATGGCTGGACGTAGCATATCATCTAATCGCTGCAGCCCTTTGCTCGTCAGTAGAACATTGACGTCGCGGAAAAAATCATAGACGTCCTGCATCGCGACTTGGAAGTCCATGACGCGAAGTTGGAACGGCAGGTTCGCGGCTTGGTTAAACTTTGTGGGGTCCGGTCGGTTTCCGAGTTTTGACGCGTTTCTCATTCTTGTTTGCAATCTGCAAAGACGACAAATGTCCGAAAACCCGCTTCGCCATTGCAAAGTATTGCCCGTCAGAGTCAGTGCCGACAGCGTGATAGCCGACGGCTTCGGCGGCTGCAAGCGTCGAACCTGATCCAGCAAATGGATCATAAACAATCCCGATCCCTAGCGGGAGCGCTGCTCTAACGAGCTTTCGCAGGAAGCGTTGCGGCTTCAATGACGGATGAGGCGCGAGGTCTTTCTCGGTGCCGCGGGTCGGGGAGCATGAAATTAGATCTTTGAAGGGTTCCCCGTCCGAGATTCGGTAGAGGCCTCCAGTCCCCCATTTGCGAAGGTTTTCAGCGACGGTGCCAGGGAACGGCTTACGGAAAACGCCCCACGGTTCCCAGCATGATCTCGGCATCACTGTAACATCTGCGAATTCTTTCTCGGCACCTTTGGGACGATCTCCGCCTCGAAGCGTCTGCACCAACCGGATCACTTCACCGCGCTTCTCGAAACCAGCTTCCATAAACGCGTGGAACGTCATTGTTGACACAAGTGGGTTCGAGGCAATGAAAATATGCCCCCCTGGGACGAGAGCCTTTAAGAGACCGTACGCGACTGCGCTGAAAAACCCGTGCAGATTCAGTATTTCTTCTTTTGACAGAACGGTGAACCGCGGTACTGGCTTTCGATTCGCACCGTCGAAGCTCGGAGGAATTCGCCATACGCCACCGCGGCCCCTACGGAGTTTTTCGTGATTTTTCTGGTCATACTCCACTACGCCGTAGGGGGGATCAGTCACAACCGCGTGGATGGAGTTGGTGGGCAGATCGACCAGCCACTTCAGCACGTCGCTCTGAACGTATGTCGCCCGCCCCGATAGGTGGTGGCGTTGTTGGATTCCGTGAGTCCGCACATCCTCCCACAACGCTTCTTCTCGCAGCTTCAGCTCACGCAGCCAGGGTAGTTCATCGGGCGGAATCGACCTCTGAGGGTGTGTAGGAAATAAGGCCGCGATCGACCGGCTCGTCGCTCTCATGCCGTTGCGTTGCTCATTTGCGCCCAATAATACGTAACATTGATTTGATTGTCCACGCAGTTGGTGATTTGCCTCCGAGCATACGATTCGCAAGACTGGCCTGGAGTCCAGCGCCGAAATCTGGTCCTGGTCACAGAGAAACCACGAGCGGATTGCTAGGGCATCTGTGGAAAGGCGGTATGGAGGGTCCTCGCAATCCAATCGGCGTGAGGCAGGCCAGAACAGGATAGAGCTTTCAGCTCCTTGTCTACGTCGTACTCCACACGCCGGATCGCTGGAGCGGGGCCATCCAACAACAGATAAGAGGCGCGGCGATCGCCATCATACGAAAGACTCACGCTGCCGGTGTTGACGACAAGCCTCTCGCCTTGTGAGCTGGAAACGCTCCGAATGTAGGGGCGATGGATGTGAGCGTAGACGGCAATCGGCTGGCCTAGCGGTCCGTAAACCGATTCGAGCTCTGCATCGGTCGCTTCTGGTGCCGAACTCGCCAAAGACTCTCGGGACTGGCGTCCACGAGCGCCATTGGAGCTTGAAGCTGAATGCGCGGCAGCCTGCGCAGCCAGGCGAATTGGAGACGAGAGTAAAAAGAGCCGGGGGACGCCCTTCTCTCTGCTCAGGACAGGCCGGCGGTACGGAATGGCAGCTGAGCTTTTCGGGCGTGCGTGGTCTGCGGCGATGTTGCTGTGCGGGCGTTGCTGGCTCGGAGCACGGCTGGTAGGATGGCGGCGCTATGACGATTGAACAGGCGGCGATGCGAGATTTGTTGCGGGCGGCGCGGGGGCGCGAGGCGGAGATGGTGCGGTTGCTGGGGAGATTTGTGCGGTGTGAATCGCCTAGTTATGACAAGGCGGCGGTGGACCGGTTTGGGGCGATGGTGGCGAGCGAGTGGAGGCGGCGCGGGGCTCCCGTGGAAATTTTGGCGCAGCCTTTGCGGGGGGATCATTTACGCATTGAGATTGCGGCGGTACCTGGGCGTAGCGTTGTGAAGGACCACGGGCGTGGCTTTGGGCGTCGTGAGAAACGCGGCGCAGATCACGGCGGCGGGCAGATTCTCGTGCTGGGGCATCTCGATACGGTTTATCCGATTGGCACGATTGCGAAGATGCCGTTTCGCGTGGCGGGCGGGAAGGCTTGGGGGCCGGGAACGTTTGATATGAAGGGCGGGCTGGTGCTGGCGCTGGCGGCGGTGGATGCGCTGCGGGCTGCGGGCGTGCGACCGCGGAAGCGGGTGGTGTTTCTGTGGACTTCGGATGAGGAGGTTGGGAGCGAGACGTCGCGGCGCGCGATTGAGAGCGAGGCGCGAAGGAGCGATGCGGTGCTGGTGCTGGAGCCGTCGCTGGGGCGCGAAGGGCGGTTGAAGACACAGCGGAAGGGCGTGGGCGGGGCGGAAGTGATCGTGACGGGACGCGCGGCACATGCGGGAATTGAGCCGGAGAAGGGTGTGAATGCGGTGCATGAGCTGGCGTTGCAGGTTGTGCGCTTGATGAAAATGAACGATCGCGCGCGCGGGATTACCGTGCAGGCTACCGTGGTGGAGGGCGGGACGGCTATGAATGTGGTGCCGGAGAGGGCGCGGGCTTCTATCGATATTCGGTTTTCGAAATTGGCGGATGCGGCGCGGATTGAACGTGGGCTTCGCGGGTTGCGTCCGATTTTGCGGGGGGCGCGGGTGGAGGTGCGTGTTGGGGGGCTGCGTCCGCCACTGGAACGGAGTGCGGGGGTGCGCGGCTTGTTTCGCGTGGCGCAGGGATTGATGCGCGAGTTGGGGCTTTCGCTGGGCGAGGCTGCCACCGGCGGGGGTTCGGATGGGAATTTTACTGGGGCGCTTGGGGTGCCGACGCTGGACGGGCTTGGGGCTGTGGGGGATGGGGCGCATAGTTCGCGGGAGCATGTGGTGGTTCGGGAGCTGGCTGTGCGGGCGGCTTTGCTTGCGGGGTTGATGGGGTGTTTGTGACCGGTGAGGCAGACTCGCAGGGGGAGGTTTCACACAAAGGCCACAGAGGAAGGCGCACAGAGATCACAGAGAGATGTCGACGCTACCCGACACCGGGAGCTAGTGGAGATATTCGTGGCGGAGGTAGGCGATGGTTTGCTGGTCGAGATCGGGGTAATTGGAGTGGAGGGCATCGCGGAGGGCGGCGTCCATTGATGGGGCTGTGGCGATGCGATCGAGAAGGCGGCTAATGTCGCTGATGCCGCCCGCCTCGATGATTGATTCGACGGCGGCGAGCGAATAGGCGTAGGCAGACGATGCGGCGGCGCCGGAAAGCGTCATCCAGGAGCCTTCGAGCTGTTGCAGGCTAGGGGCGCGTCCCTGGCCTGCCAGCTCTACGAGCGCGCCAGCGGAGCTAGTGCTGCGACGGCCTTCCATCCATTGGGCGACGCCTTCCTGGACCCATGTAGGCGCGCGGCCGCGTGTTTTTTGCGTGATGAAGCTATGCGTGAGTTCGTGTTTCAGAACGCGCGCCAGCTCTGAACTTACGCTGCTGAGTCCCTGAACCGGAATGCGGATGCGACCGTCGTTGATTGCGCCCGCCCAACTGGGGGCGCGCGTGATGTCCTCGAATGCCTGACCGGTATAGAGAATTACGCCGATGGCTTCGGGCGGAGTGTAGTCGAGCTGCGATTCGATGTCGTTGAAATCGTTTTCGAGGACGTGCAGGATTCCGCGGGCGAGATCGGGCGTGGCGGTGCCGCTATATTTCAGCGCGAAGTGAGCGGTGACGCCCTCGCGATAACTTTCCTCTTCGGTTTTGTCTTTTTCCGCTTTTGCCAGCGCGGCTTCGACGTCCGGGTCGGCGTGGAGACGCTCGGCGCGGTGCCACTCTTCCACGGCAAGATCCATTTTATTTGAGCCGTAGTAGGCCCAGCCGGTGAGCTTCGCGACGTCCGCTGAATTCGGCGCGACGCGGCGGGCGCGGTCGAGCGGATCGAGGGCGGCGGTGAACTGGCTCTGTCGCAAATAGAGGACAGATAGATTCAGGAGCAGGCCGAGATTATCGGGGGCCAAGTTGAGCGCCTGGCGATAGTGGTCGATGGCGCTGTCGACATCGCCTTTTGCGAGAAGGAACTGCGCGGCAATGTAGTGAGCGGCGGAGACTTTTTCGATCGCGGCGGCAGAGCCGGAGCGAGCGTCGGTTTCGAGGCGCGCGATGTAGGCGAAATCGATGGAGTCGTCGTGAATGGCGAGGCGAGCGACATCGTCGTAACCGCGTACGGACGAGATTTCGGGGGCTGAAACCGGCGGCGGGGCGTTTACATGAGATGAAGAGGAGGACGAATAGGCAAACTGGTCCTTTTCGATACGCGCAACGATGGATTTGGGAAGCGTGAATTTGCCGGCAGAGGTTTCGTAGCTGACATGCTCGCCATCGTCGGTGACGCTGGCGGCGGTGATGCGGCGGCCATTCTTGAGCACAATGGTGTCGGCGGCCGCGGAAGACATGGTGAGCAAGAGCAAAGCCGCGAATGGCGCTGCGCGTTGCACATCCCAATTTTAGCAATAGCGCGTGCTCACGTTCTGACTGCCTTGCCGGTCTATGCCTTAAGTGGTATGCCTTACGTGGCTACGGTGCGAAGCGTGCCATCTGTTGTGAAAAAATCGCGGCGCGGGCTGCTTGCCGCGGCGGCATTTCCGCTACTGCTTACCCTTGCTTCTTCATCTGCTTCACCGGCTTTTCAATTGGCCGCGAACGAGTCCCCCGTTCAGAGTTCATCGAGCGATCCACGAGCGTTGTATCAGGCGCTAAACGCACTGCGGCCGGATGGAGAGCACGTCTATACGATTCATGAATTGAATCTGCGGCGCGACGTGGTGAACGTGCGGCTGATTGAGGGGAAGCTGGCATTTTTTCAGCCGATTGGCGGACGCGTGACGGGTGCCGTGTTTTCGGGCCACGGGCACATTTTCGCGACGCCGCGAGACCGGGGAGAAAGACACTCGATCGCTCAATTTCTCGGCGTACCGATGGTGAGCCAGGATTTCACACGCGCGTATTTGCGATTCACGGACGACACGGCCGCGGAGATCCGGCAGCAGCTCGGTTCGCCAGACGCAAGCGAGGCGGCCGATCCGAAATTCACGGAAAGTTGGGGGGATCTGGTAAACAGCTTGAATCCGTGGCACTCGCTGCGCGTGATGCTCGATCTGCTGTCGGCCGATCCGTTGCCTTGCTTTTATATCGGAGTGGAGAGCGACAACCTCGGCGCCTTTGATGTGCTGGTGGACGCGCGCCGGAATGAGCAGGTGCTGATGGGACAGCCGCGAATCGAGAATGGCCTGCGCTTCTACGATACATGGGCGTCGTTCAAGGCGTTGGATGCGCCTAAGACGCCTATCGAGATGTTTGCGCCGATCGATTACGCGGTGGACACGACGATCGAGAATGATTTGTCACTCGCGGGCCGGACAAAGTTGCACTTGAAAGCATTGCGGGCTGGAGAACGAGTGGTGGGGCTAGAGCTTTCGAAGAACCTTGCGGTGGAGGAAGTAAAGCTCGAAAACGGGGCGCGGCTATCCTACTTTCAGAATGAGGACATGAGCAGGCACGACATTTTGGAGCGCGGCAATGACGCAATTCTTGTCGTGCTTCCGGCGCCGGCGAAGTTGGGCGAAGAAATTCGTTTCGAGGTGAGGTACCGCGGCAATGTAATCAGCAGCGCAGGGAATGGCGTGGAGTTTGTCGGCGAACGTGGCACCTGGTATGCGCACGTGGGAGGCGGAGATCATTTCGCGCTCTTCGATCTGAGATTTCGCTGGCCGAAGCGGTTCGCGCTGGTTGCGACGGGAGCACGAACCGAACAGCATGACGATGGTGACGTCAAGGCGGGGCGCTGGCAGTCGCAAGTTCCCTTTGCGGTGGCGGGCTTCAATCTCGGCGAGTACAAGGTGGAAACGGCGGGCGGAGATCGCCCGAAGGTGGAATTATACGCAAACAAACAGCTCGAAGATGCGATCCTAGTGTTGCTTCAGAAAAACCCTGGCGACGCCACATCGCTCCCCGGGATTTTTCAATCGCCAAGACAACGAGGATTGTCCGGAACGATTCCCGAAGCGCCTATGCCAAGCCCCGCGGCCGTATTAAAGCATCTCGGAAATGAAATCACCGATTCCATTCGATTTTTCGAGCGATTAAACGGTCCTTTTCCGTTCGAGCGCCTGGATGTTTCGCAGATACCGGGAACTTTCGGACAAGGATGGCCTGGGCTCGTTTATCTATCAACGCTGGTGTTTCTGCCGCAATCCGCGCAAGAACGAGCTGGATTCAGCGCGCTCGCGCAGGAAGAGGCTCGCGAGCTGATTCCGTTTCATGAGGTGGCGCACCAATGGTGGGGCAACGTGGCGGGGTCGGCGGAGTATCGCGACGTGTGGATACAGGAGGCAATGGCGAACTACCTGGCGCTGATGTACGCGGATAGCAAGCGACCGGCGGATCAGAGATTGAAAAACTGGCTCGATCGCTACCGGAGCGCGTTGACGACGAAGATTCCCGGCGCGTCGCTGGCACCGGATGCGGGCGGGCCACTGAGTTTCGGATCGCGATTGCTATCATCAAAGGCTCCGAATGCTTATGAGGCGGTGATGTACGGCAAAGGGGCATGGGTGATCCACATGCTTCGTGCAATGCTCGCAGATCCTAATGCCGCGGATCCGGATGGGCGCTTTCGGGATTTGCTAAAAGCGGTACTCGGCGAGCATCGCTTTGCACCACTGTCCACGGCGGATTTCCAGCGGGCGATCGAGCGACGAATGACGCCTGCGATGGATTTGGAAGGAACGCATTCGATGGACTGGTTTTTCGATCAGTGGGTGCGCTCAACAGGAATTCCGCACTATTCTGTGGAGTTTCAGGTGAAACCGCACGACCAGGCATTGCTGGTGACCGGCAAGCTGATACAGTCGGGAGTGGACGAAGTCTTTACGGCGCCGGTACCGCTTTACGCCGGAAAGCCGGGCGGAAAGTTGGAAAGGATTGGAGTAGTGGTTACAAATGGAACGGAGACACGGTTCCGATTTGTTACGAAGACTCATCCTGGAAAAATATTGATCGATCCACGAAATACGGTACTTTGCCTTACAAACTGATTTTTTCTCGTTGACATTACAGGAAAGTTAAAAACGACACAGCCTGTCGCCCAATAATTTTCGGGTTTGATGTTGCTTCGCCTGGCCTTCGGTTTTATCCTGTCACGTCTTGAGTGGACCACAGTTGTTGCAAGCGAAAACCGGAAAGGTAAGATGCATAGCCGTTGCGGTTCGCTCACTCGATGGTGCACCCCGGGCGAGCTTGCATGTGTGAAGAGTCCAATCGCTGCTTTTAATTAACCCATTCGATGCCCCTTCGTGAAGGTCGCAGGCATCTATAAATCCGAATCCAGCACTGGGGCGCTTTCGTGGATCCTGAGGGTTCGCCAAACATAGCGGGAGCAGGCGAGGCGCCGGTCCTCGAGCCGGGGCACACGCTCGCAACCGTTACCGATAAGATCAGCTCGATCGTGCTAGGCCGCGGCACGACCAAAGGCTGGATGTTCGGCTTCGCGATCGCCCTCGCGCTGCTGATGATGTTCAATGTGGCGGTGACCTACCTGCTCATCAAGGGTGTTGGAATCTGGGGCATCAAGATTCCCGTCGGGTGGGGATTCGCGATCGTCAATTTCGTGTGGTGGATCGGAATCGGACACGCCGGAACGCTCATCTCCGCAATTCTCCTTCTGCTGCACCAGAAGTGGCGCACATCGATCAACCGGTTTGCGGAAGCGATGACGCTGTTTGCGGTGGCTTGCGCTGGAACGTTCCCGCTGCTGCACCTGGGCCGGCCGTGGCTATTTTTCTGGTTGATGCCCTATCCCAATCCGATGTGGATGTGGCCGCAATTTCGAAGTCCGCTGGTGTGGGACGTGTTCGCGGTTTCGACGTATGCAACGGTCTCGCTGCTGTTCTGGTTCGTGGGGCTAATTCCGGACCTGGCTACGCTGCGCGATAGGGCCAGACAGCGCGGCGCGAAGATCGCCTACGGAATACTCGCTATGGGCTGGCGAGGCTCGGCGGTGCATTGGACACGCTATGAAACAGCGTCATTGTTGCTGGCGGGCCTGGCGACGCCACTGGTCGTATCTGTGCACACTGTAGTGAGCTGGGACTTCGCGGTAGCGATTGTGCCTGGGTGGCACACGACGATCTTTCCGCCCTATTTCGTGGCGGGCGCAATCTATTCCGGCTTCGCGATGGTGATGACGCTCGCGATTCCGATTCGCAAATTTTACAACTTAGAAGACATGGTAACGATGCGTCATCTGGACAATATGGCCAAGGTAATGCTCGCGACCGGCATGATCGTCGCCTACGGCTACATGATGGAGACATTCATGGCGTTTTATAGCGGAGATCAATACGACCGCTATTTGATTTTGAACCGGATGACAGGGCCGTACGGGGTGGTGTACTGGTCGCTGATCGCATGCAACATCGTAATCCCGCAGGCGATGTGGTCGCGGAAAGTTCGGGCGAGCGTCCCGGCGTTGTTCGCGATCTCGCTGATCGTGAACGTGGGAATGTGGCTTGAGCGGTTTGTGATTATTGTGATCAGCTTGAGCCGCGACTACATTCCTTCGATCTGGAACATGTACTACCCGACGAAGTGGGACTGGATGACGTACATCGGGACCTTCGGGCTGTTCTTTACTCTGTTCTTCCTGTTCGTGCGCTTCCTCCCGATGATTTCGATCGTAGAGATGCGTTCGCTCGTGAGGGAGACGGACGAGAAACCAGAGAAATAGCGAAACCGCGAACAAGCAATGGCACAGATCTTTCATCACAGCACGAACCTGATCTCGCGGCTGAGCATTTATGGAGGTGTGTTCATCCTCGCGCTGCTGGGCGCCGCGTTGTATGGGATCGAACTTTCACCGTGGTATACGGATCAGCATGTCGCGCGGGAGCAGCCCGTTCCCTTCAGCCATAAGCATCATGCCGGTGAGTTGGGCATTGATTGCCGCTATTGCCACACGTCGGTTGAGAAATCTTCGTTCGCGGGATTGCCGCCTACGCAGACTTGCATGACGTGCCACTCGCGAATCTGGACGAACGCATCGATGCTCGAGCCGGTTCGCGCGAGCTATCGCGATGACAAGTCGCTTTCCTGGACGCGGGTGAATGCTCTGCCGGATTTTGTTTACTTCGATCACAGCATTCACGTGAGCAAAGGCATTGGATGCACCACATGCCATGGTCCGATTGCGGAGATGCCGCTCACGTGGAGGGCGGGCTCGCTGTACATGCAGTGGTGCCTGGAATGCCACCGTGAGCCGGAGAAGTATGTTCGGCCGAAATCCGAAGTATTCAATCCGTATTACCAGCAGCCGAAAAATCAGCTCGAACTGGGACGGCAGCTGGTGAAGGAATACAAAATTCAGAGTTTGCAGAACTGTTCGACGTGCCACCGGTAGCGACAACGATGACCGACAATTCCAACTCGAACTATTCCACGAACGAGACGATCGATCTCGCGGCCGTGCGGGCAAAGCTCGCGAAGGATGGCGGGAAGCGCTTCTGGCAGAGCCTGGAGGAATTAGCGGAGACGCCGGGGTATCGCTACAAGCTCGAAAACGAGTTTCCTGAAAATTCGGAGAAGGAAGCCGAGGGAATCGACCGGCGCGGAATTTTGAAATTGATGGCAGCGTCGGCGGCGATGGCCGGGCTGAGCGCGTGCACGAAACTGCCGACGGAGAAAATCGTTCCTTATGTGCGGCCGCCCGAGGAAATTATTCCAGGCAAGCCGCTGTTCTATGCCACTTCGATGACGCAATCAGGCGTTGCGACCGGAGTGTTGGTTGAGAGTCACATGGGGCGGCCAACGAAGATCGAGGGCAATCCGGAGCATCCGGGGAGCCTAGGCGGGACGGACGTGTTCAATCAGGCGTCGATTCTAACGCTCTATGATCCCGACCGTTCGCAAACCTTGATTCATGAAGGGCGCATTGAAAGCTGGGCTGCATTCCTGACGGCGATAGGAAACGTAAGATCGCAAATCGCTCCGAGAGGCACCGGGCTTCGAATTCTTACTGAAACGGTGACGTCGCCGAGCCTGGCGGCGCAGATTCGGGGCGTGCTGGCACAGTTCCCTGACGCAAAATGGCATCAGTACGAGCCGTGCATGCGCGATGCGGCGTACGCCGGCGCAGTGACAGCATTTGGAAAGCCGGTGAATACGGTCTACCACCTCGACAAGGCGGACGTGATCGTTTCGCTGGATGCGGATTTCCTGACGACGGGGCCAGGACACACGCGGTACGCGCGCGACTTTTCTTCGCGCAGGGCGATTGAAGGGCCTGGGTCGAAATTAAACCGTCTGTATGTCGTGGAGTGCACTCCAAGCAGCACGGGATCGATGGCAGATCACCGGCGGCCTTTGCGCGCGAGCGAAGTGGAAGTGTTTACGCGACAGCTCGCCACTGAGTTCGGAATCGCCTCGGTGGGGGCACCGGAAAATTTGACGTCGCCGGTGCCGCCGGCGTGGACGACGGCGCTTGTACGCGATTTGGAAAAGCATCGCGGCGCGTGCGTAGTGATTCCGGGAGAAGGACAGCCGACGATCGTTCACGCGCTGGCACACGCGATGAACGCATCGCTGGGGAATGCCGGGAAGACCGTTTCCTACACCGAGCCGATCGAAGCGAATCCCATGAACCAGATGAATTCGCTGCGCGATCTGGTAAATGACATGAATGCGGGGGCCGTCGAGCTGCTAGTGATGCTTGGAGGCAATCCCGTTTATGACGCGCCGGCGGATTTCGAGTTTGGGCCGACGCTGCTGAAGGCGAAGCTGCGAGTGCATTCGGGCCTCTATTACGACGAGACGGCGGAGCTATGCCACTGGCACGTTCCTGAGGCGCACTTTCTTGAGGCGTGGAGCGACGCGAGGGCATACGACGGCACGGTTGGAATCGTGCAGCCGCTGATTGCGCCGCTTTACCAGGGGCGGTCCGCGCACGAATTGATCGCAGCGCTTGCCGGCGACTCTGGGAAATCCGGCCACGACATCGTTCGTGATTACTGGAAAGAGCAGCGCCCGGAGAAAGACAAGGTTTTCGATGCCTTCTGGCAGAAGTCGTTGCACGACGGAGTGATGGCTGGAACGGCGCTGGCTGCGATCTCAGTTTCGCCGCGAACCGACATTGGGAGAGAACCTCCGGCGCCAGCGCTTGATAAGAACGCGCTAGAGATCGTGTACCGGCCCGATCCCACGATAGGCGACGGCCGGTACTCGAATAACGGGTGGCTGCAGGAAACTCCGAAGACCATCACGCGGCTGACTTGGGACAACGCGGCGCTTGTGAGTATCAATACTGCCCGACGATTGCACCTGCATCATGGGCAATATATGAAGCTGAAGATAGCTGGTCGCGAAGTGTACGCGGGAGTTTTCGCGGACCCGGGACACCCGGATGATTCCATTACTCTGCATCTCGGATATGGGCGGCGTCGCGCGGGAAATGTGGGGAACGGGCAGGGCTTTAACGCATATTTCCTGCGAACTTCCGGAGCGCCGTGGATGGCAGGCGGCCTGCAACTCGAGGATTCGGGTAAGAAGTACTACTTCGCTGTGCAACAGTACCACTACATGATGGAAGAAGACGGTCATCCTGCGGATACAGAGAGCGTGAATGCTTTCCGTCGAGACCTGATTCAGGTGGCCACGCTTGAAGAGTTTCAAAAGGATCCAAACTTCGCGCGGCACCCAGAGACGGAGCCGGGGGAAAAACTGTCGCTTTATCCCGGCTTCAAATCCGAGGGCTATGCTTGGGGCATGTCGATCGACCTGAACCGCTGCATCGGTTGCAATGCCTGTGTGGTGGCGTGCGTGTCGGAGAACAATATCGCAGTGGTGGGGAAAGATCAGGTGGCACGCGGGCGGGCGATGCAATGGATTCGGATCGATACTTATTTCCGCGGGAATCTGGAAACGCCGGAGATGTATTTCGAGCCGCTGCCCTGCATGCAGTGCGAGAACGCGCCGTGCGAAGTGGTGTGCCCCGTTGGCGCAACGAGCCACAGCATCGAAGGGCTCAATGAGATGACGTACAACCGCTGCGTGGGTACGCGTTATTGCTCGAATAATTGCCCTTACAAGGTGCGGCGCTTTAATTTCCTCCTGTATTCCGACTTCAAGACACCGAGCCTTTACGGAATGCGCAATCCGAACGTGACGGTGCGAAGCCGCGGCGTGATGGAGAAGTGCACCTACTGCGTGCAGCGGATCAATGCGGCGAAAATTCGGTCAGAGGAAGAAGACCGGCTGGTGCGTGATGGAGAAATCGTGACGGCGTGCCAGAGCGCGTGCCCGGCCGAGGCAATCGTGTTTGGAAACGTGAACGACCCGAAAAGCAGGGTATCGAAATTGAAGGCGCAGTCGCGCGATTACAGTTTGCTGGATGATCTGAACACGAAGCCGCGTACGACGTACCTGGCGCGCGTGCGAAATCCGAATCCGGAGATACGCGAATAGAGCGATGAGGCGAAAACCGATTTACGGATTGTTGGCGGAGTTCGAAACGCCGGAGGAGCTTCTCACGGCGGCACACAGGGCTCATAGCGCGGGCTACAGGAAGATTGACGCGTTCACGCCGATGCCGATCGAAGGGTTGGCGGAAGCGGTGGGATTCGAGCACACGGTGCTGCCGGTGGTTGTGTTCACCGGCGGCCTGATTGGTGGGCTGACGGGATTTTTCATGTGTTACTACGCGAACGTAATCAGCTTTCCGCTGATTATCGGCGGGCGTCCTTATAACAGCTGGCCGATGTGGATTCCGATCACGTTTGAGCTGACGATTCTTGGTGCGGCGCTCTCGGCGGTGTTTGGGATGCTGGCGATGAATGGATTACCGACGCCGTACCATCCGGTGTTTAACGTGGCGCGGTTTGCGCTGGCGTCGAAGGACCGGTTTTTTTTGGTGATCAAGACGCGGGACCGGAAGTTTGATCTGGCGGCAACGAAGGCGTTTCTCGAGGAACTACGGCCGCACGGAGTGTTTGAGATTGAAGCGTAGAACTCAACTCGCCGCACTTATCGCGCGAGGGCGCGGGATTGCATGCACGTGTGCGATCGCGATGCTCGTCGCGGGATGCCGTCTGGACATGCACGTCCAACCAAAATATCTGCCCTACGAGCCGACGAATTTCTTTGGGGATGGGCGCTCGGAGCGGCAGCCAGTGACGGGAACGGTAGCGCGCGGGCAGTTGCGGCTCGATGAATTGCTCTACACAGGAAAAGAAAATGGCGTGCTGGCAGATAAGTTTCCATTCCCGATTACGCGCGCGGATTTGGAGCGTGGCCGCGAACGTTACAATATCTATTGCACTCCCTGCCATGATTACACCGGCCAGGGCAATGGAATGATTGTGCAGCGCGGGTTTCCGCCACCGCCTTCGTTTCATATCGACCGCCTGCGTACGGCGCCAGTGGGACACTTCTTCGACGTGATCACGAACGGATTCGGGTCGATGTACAGCTACGCGGCCCGGGTCGAGCCCGAGGACCGCTGGCGAATTGCTGCTTACATTCGGGGGTTACAAGCAAGCCGTCACGGGAGTATTGACGATGTGCCGACGGCGGAGCGGAAAACACTGACGCAGGATGCTTCTGGCGCGGCAGGCGGGCAAACGCCATGAGCCCGATTCGTTCCATAACTCTGCCGGAAGAGCTTCGGTCGCGTTTTGACTACGTGCAGCGAGTGGCGTTCATTTGCGGAGCATTTGGATTGGGGCTCGTGATCCTGTTCAGCTTTCACAGCGAACACACACGGCTGCAATTTTTCCGCTCATATCTGTTCGCATTTGTTTACTGGATTTCGATTCCGCTCGGTTGCCAGGCGATTTTGATGATGCATCATCTGACGGGCGGCTGGTGGGGTTATCCGATCCGGCGGCTGCTGGAAGCTGGGACGAGGACGTTGCTGGTGATGGCGATTTTATTTATCCCGGTGCTGCTGGGACTATCCCGGCTTTATTTGTGGGATCAGTCCGCTGCCGCCGCAGCCGATCCGCTTATCCAGTACAAGCGCCCATACCTAAATCCAGGGTTTTTTACATTGCGTGCGGTGATTTACTTTGCGATCTGGGTGGGGCTGGCTTACGTGCTGAACAAATGGTCGCGAGAGCAGGATGAAACCGGCGACCCGAGTATTGAAGGGCGGTTTGAGGCCCTCAGCGGGCCAGGGCTGATTTTATGGGGACTGGCGCTGACGTTCGCATCGGTTGATTGGGTGATGTCGCTCGAGGTGCACTGGTTTTCGACAATTTACGGCATGATTTTCATGATTATCGCGGCGCTGACGTCGATGTCTTTCGTAATTTTTGTGGAGCGCAGGCTTGCCGATTACGAACCCCTGCGAGGCTCGGCCACACCCCCGCAATACAACGACCAGGGCAATTTGATGCTCGCGTTCGTGATGCTCTGGGCTTACCTCTCGTATGCGCAGTTCCTGATTATCTGGTCAGGCAATCTGAAAGAAGAGATTCCCTGGTACGTGACGCGAGCTTTCGGAGGCTGGGGAGCGGTGGCCGTGATTCTGATGGTGCTGCATTTCGCGCTGCCTTTCTTGCTCCTCTTGCAGCGCAGCGTGAAGCGGAAGTTGGCGCGGCTCTCGCTGGTTGCCGGAATGCTCATCGTCCTCAGTGTTGTGGACGTGTACTGGCTCATTGTGCCGGCGTTCGATCCGAAGAGTCCTAGATTTCACGTAATGGATATTTTGGCGGTTCTGGGAATCGGCGGCGTGTGGATCGGGACTTACTTCTGGCAACTGAAGAAGATGCCACTGCTGCCATTGCGTGACCCGCGATTTTCAGCAGAATTGGAGCATCAGCATGGCGACTGAACGTCACCCGAAGCACGGGCCGGAAGGGTACGAGCATTCGGACGCGAATGTTCGCAGCCTTTATCATTTCGGCGCGTCGCTTGCGATTTTGATCGCGGCTGTGATGTGGGCGATGGTGTACACGTACAGCTTTTTTGCGAAACACGAATCACTGGGACCGCCCGCTTCGCCATTTGAGAATCAGCGCGAGCTGCCGCCACAGCCGCGTTTGCAGCCGCATCCGGCTACGGACTTGAAGAGCTACTGCGAGATGGAACAGCTGCAATTGAGCACGTATGGCTGGGTGGATCGGCATAACGGGGTGGTTCGCATTCCCGTAGATCGCGCGATGGACATGGTTTTGCAGAAAGGCTTGCCCGCGCGGCCTGCAAATCAGGCAGCCCCTGAGACGGGCGTGACACCCGTGGGATCAGCAATGGAACCGCGGGCGATCGGAATGGCAGGACCTTGCGGCTATCTAGTTCAACCACCGAGCGAATCGGCAGAATCGAAATAGTGGAAGGATTTAAGTGAAACTGGCTCTTCAAAAGTCGGCGACATTTCCGGGTGATTCAACGCGGCGAGCGATTGCCGCGGCAGCGCTGCTGCTCGGCTCGCTATTTTTCGGGGCAGCCACCGAGGCTCAGTTTCAATATCCCACTCAGAACATCGATGTGCGTCCGGAGCTGCTGAAAGACGTGGGGATCGACCAGAAGCTGAACGATTCGGTTCCGCTCGATCTCACATTCCGCGATGAAGCCGGGCAGACCGTGAAGCTGGAGCAATTTTTTGCCGACAAGCCCGTGGTTCTATCGCTGGTCTATTACAACTGTCCGATGCTCTGCACGCAGGTGCTGAATGGAATGGAGCGAAGCCTGAAGGACGTCCCGATGGACATCGGCAAGCAATTCAGCGTTGTAACGGTGAGCATCGATTCGACGGAACGGCCTGCTCTGGCGGCGGCAAAGCGGGCGCTGTACACGGGGCTGTACGGACGTCCCGGAGCAACACAGGGATGGCATTTCTTGACGGGCGACGAGCCGCAAATCAAGCAGCTCGCGAATGCAGTTGGCTTCCGCTATGCCTACGATCCGCAGTCGAAGCAATTCGCGCACGCGAGCGCGATCATGATACTCACACCCCAAGGAAAAATTTCGCGCTACCTGTATGGGATTCAGTACGCGACGCGCGACCTACGGCTCGGGCTCGTGGAAGCGTCCGAGGGCAAGATTGGAACGCCGGTCGATCAGATCCTGCTCTTTTGCTACCACTACGATGCGGCGACCGGAAAGTACAGTTTGCTGATCTCGCGCGTGTTAAAGGCGGCTGGCATCTTCACGATCCTGGTGATTGGGATAGGGATTTTTCTACTCGCTCGAAGCGAACACTATGCATTGCCGGGGCGACGAGTGTGATAGGCGCAGAAATGGCTCGAATCTTTCTTGACGCCGGGGGGCGCTGCCTCGCGAGCGCGTTGGCACCGATTCCGCTTCGTCCGCCGGCAGCCTCGACGATTGCGGAAGGTGTGGATAGGCTGCACTTTACGCTGACGGGAATCACGCTCTTTTTCACGGTGGTGATTTTTTCCACGATTTTCTTCTTCATGATCAAGTACCGGCGGCAATCCGATGACGAAGTGCCGCCGGAAATCGAGAAAAACGTTCCACTCGAAATCTTGTGGACCGCGATTCCCACGCTAATCTGCGTCGTCCTCTTCTTTTGGGCTGCGAGCCTCTACATCCGGAATGCTCGCCCGCCGGATGCCTCGACGGAAATCTTTGTGGTCGGTAAGCAGTGGATGTGGCATCTGCAGCATCCCGAAGGCGTCCGCGAGATCAACGAGCTGCACGTGCCAGTGGGCGTTCCGATCAAGCTGACGATGACGTCTGAAGACGTGATTCACGATTTCTACGTTCCCGCATTCCGGGTGAAAAAGGACGTGCTACCAGGCCGCTACACATCGCTCTGGTTTCAAGCGACGAAGACAGGCACGTACCACATCTTCTGCGGCCAGTATTGCGGCGCGGACCACGCGCAGATGATCGGCTGGGTATACGTGATGGAGCCGTCTGACTACGCCGCATGGCTTTCCGGTGGCGCGTCGCACGAATCGATGGCGCAGGCAGGCGAGCGGCTGTTCACTCAGCTGGGCTGCGTCACATGCCACGTGACAGACAACACCGGGCGGGGGCCCTCTCTCGTGGGATTGTACGGGAAGCCGGAAAAGCTCCGCAACGGCGAGACTCGCTTGGTTGATGAAGCATTGATCCGGCAGGCGATCGTATTTCCAAATTCGGTGATTCTGCCGAACTACCCGCCGGTGATGCCGACGTTTCAGGGACAGATCAATGAAGAGCAGGTGCTGCAGTTGATCGCTTACGTGAAGTCGCTTGGAGTGCAGGAAAGGACAGCGAAATGAGCACGGCTGTTGCAGATGTCCATGAAGTTCCCGTCGAATCGCGCGTCAACTATCTGAACGCGAGCTACGGCATCAAATCGTGGCTTTTCACAACCGATCACAAGCGTATCGCACTGCTTTACCTAGCCTCGATCACCTTTATGTTTTTCGTCGGTGGCACAGCGGCGGTTCTGATGCGGATTCATTTGATCGAGCCGCAGGGCGCGTTGGTTCAGCCGGAGACATATAACAAGCTGTTTTCAATTCACGGGATCGTGATGGTGTTTTTCTTCCTGGTGCCGTCGATTCCAGCCACGCTAGGGAATTTCCTTGTGCCGATGATGATCGGCGCGCGCGACCTGGCCTTCCCCAAACTGAACCTCCTGAGTTGGTACATTTACATTACGGGCGCAATCTTCACGCTCTACGCGGTTGTGTCAGGCGGGGTCGATACGGGCTGGACCTTCTATACGCCCTTCAGCAGCTTGTATTCACAGACGCATGTGATTGCGACGGCGCTGGGTGTTTTTATCACTGGATTTTCGTCGATCCTCACGGGTCTAAACTTCGTCGTTACAATTCACAAGATGCGTGCCCCGGGAATGACGTGGTTCCGGCTGCCGCTCTTCATCTGGGCCATGTACGCAACGAGCGTAATCTTCATTCTCGGTACGCCCGTAGTCGCGATCGCAATGTTTCTGGTGGGCCTTGAGCGGCTGCTGCACGTGGGCATCTTCGACCCGGCAGTGGGCGGCGACCCGCTGTTGTTTCAACACCTTTTCTGGTTCTATTCGCATCCGGCTGTCTACATCATGATTTTGCCGGCGATGGGCGTGATCAGCGAACTTGTAACCTGCTTCGCGAAGAAGCGGATCTTCGGATACAGCATCGTCGCGTTTTCGAGCATGGCGATTGCGGTGATCAGCTTTCTGGTCTGGGGCCACCACATGTTCGTCACGGGCCAATCGGTCTATGCCGGATTGATCTTTTCCGTGCTCAGCTTTTTGGTCGCGATCCCTTCGGCAATTAAAGTCTTCAACTGGACTTCGACGCTTTACAAAGGTTCGATATCGTACGAAGCGCCGATGCTCTATGCGCTTGGATTTATCGGCCTGTTCACGATGGGCGGGCTCACCGGGTTGTTCCTGGCTTCGCTCGCGACCGATGTGCACTTAAGCGGGACTTACTTCATCGTCGCGCACTTTCACTACATCATGGTTGGCGGCGCGGTGATGGGATATCTCGGCGGAGTTCATTTCTGGTGGCCGAAGATAACCGGCAGGCTGTACCCGGACGCGTGGGCGCGATTTGCGGCGCTTGTGGTGTTTGTCGGTTTCAATCTCACGTTCTTTCCGCAATTCATGCTTGGATATTTGGGCATGCCGAGACGTTACGCGGTGTACCCGGAAGAATTTCAGGTGCTCAACGTAATGTCCTCGGCCGGCGCGTCGATTCTGGGCGTCGGATATTTAATTCCGCTGATCTATTTGATCTGGTCGATGCGATACGGGCCGGCAGCCGGCCCCAATCCGTGGGGGGCGCGCGGGCTGGAGTGGGAGACGCCTTCCCCGCCACCGACGGAAAATTTTGAGGAGATCCCCGTAGTAACCGAAGAGGCTTACAACTACACAGGCGCGAGGCAAACTCTTGGCTGATACGGCCCAAACCGCTCATTCGCCGGCCCTGGTGCACCAGTTCGAAACCAAGGAACAGCAGCACGATGCCGGAAGCCTCGGCATGTGGGTCTTCCTGGCGACCGAAATCATGTTCTTCGGCGGCGTTTTCATGTCGTACATCGTGTATCGCGCACTGCATCTGGAAGCCTTCATTCAGGGCAGCCATTTTCTCGACGTCACTTTCGGAGCGACCAACACAGCAGTGCTGATCTGCAGCAGCTTGACGATGGCCTTGGCAATCAACGCGGCGCAGACGGGCAAGAGCAAATCGACGATTATCACGTTCCTCGGTTTGACGATGCTGCTCGGCGCGGCGTTCCTCTTTATCAAGTTTGCATTTGAATGGACGCACGATTGGACGGAAGGGCTGGTTCCGGGTTTGCATTTCACGTACAGCGGTCCACACGCGCCGGGCGTGGAGCTATTTTTTTGCTTCTATTTTTTCATGACGGGGCTACATGCGCTGCATATGGTTATCGGCCTGGGCATCCTGGCGACATTGACGGTGATGGCCTATCGCGGGCGTTTCAATTCCGATTATTATGCGCCGCTTGAGGTGAGCGGACTCTACTGGCACTTCGTGGACATTGTTTGGATCTTTCTTTTTCCGCTGCTTTATTTGATCGGCGGGCGCTATGGAGGCGGGCACTAATGTCCGAAAAAATTGTACCGGTGAAAAATTACGTGGCTGTTTTTCTCTCTTTGCTATTTCTTACGGCCCTTACCACGAAGGTTGCGTTTATCGACTTGGGGCAAACTGCGATCGGCAAAACTCACGTAATCGACTGGAATACCGTCGCAGCACTGGTCATCGCGGTGCTCAAAATGCTTCTCGTTGTGCTTTTCTTCATGCACGTAAAATACAGCCCGGGATTAACGAGGCTGGTAATTGCTGCCGGATTCTTCTGGCTCGCCATCATGATTGCTTTGACGCTGTCCGATGAACTTGCGCGCGGTTGGACAGGCACGCCGCAACCTTGGAGCCTGTTGCTACCCATTTTCCATCCCCATTTGTGATGACGATACCGCAACAACCGGTCGGATGGGCTGGGGAATTTGTGCTCCGGAGCTATTTCGGAATCGAGCGGAAAGCGATCACTGCGTTTAGGCCGCCGAACGCAAACGAGTTTGAAAGGGCCGCGCCCACCTTCTGGGCGCGAGCCTGATTCGGGATGTAATCAAGGTCGCACTCAGGGTCACGTTCATTGTAATTCGCTGTGGGCGGTAAGATGCCGTGGTACAGGGCGAGTATCGTGGCAATCGCTTCGAGAGCGCCCGCTGCTCCGAGGGCATGTCCGTGCATCGATTTTGTCGAGCTGACCGCGAGCTTATCCGCATGGGCGCCGAACACCGCGCGAATGGCCTGGCTTTCCACCGGATCATTGCCGGGAGTACCGGTTCCATGTGCGTTGATGTAGCGGACCTCTTCGGGTGCCATGCGGGCATCTTTAAGAGCGCCCCGCATGGCGCGCGCGGGCCCTTCGACGAGTGGTTGCGTCAGGTGGTGCGCGTCGGAGCTCATGCCCAGGCCGCAGATTTCGCAGTAAATTCTTGCGCCACGCGCCTTCGCGGCTTCGAGCGGCTCGAGGATCATCATCGCGCCGCCCTCGCCTAGAATCATCCCTTTGCGATCCTTGCTGAATGGCCGGCAGGTGTCTGGCGCAATCACACGCATCGCTTCCCACGCCTTGAGCATTCCGATTACGAACGGCGCTTCGCTTCCGCCCGTCACCGCCATCTCGGCTTCGCCGTCACGCACGAGGCGGAAGGCTTGACCAATTGCATGGTTGGCTGATGAACATGCGGTTGAGACCGTGTACGTGGGGCCAGTGAATCCCAAATCCATAGAAATCTGGCTCGCGCCGGCGTTCGCCATGGTCTTAGGGATCGTCAGTGGATGTACGCGACCGCGGCCCGAAACGTAAAGATCTTCAAACCCGATCTCGATGGCCGATTGACCGCCGACCGCTGAGCCGCAAACGACGGCGCCGTTTTCACGAAGAGCAGCGTTCAATTCGAGGCCGGAGTCACGCAGCGCTTCGCGGGCTGCCACTACGGAAAATTGCGCGAAACGGTCGAGGTAGGCGTCGCGGCCGGCCTCGAAATGTTTTTCGGCATTGAAACCGCGCACTTGCGCTGCGTTCAGAAGCTTCATCGGGACGCGCGAAACGTCGACCGACTCGATCGGCCTGATGCCCGGGCGGCCTTCGCTCAGCGATTTCCAATTATCAGCGAGGTTAAGTCCTAGGGGAGAAATAATTCCAAGCCCCGTGATGACGACTCGGCGCGGTGCCATCCGTCAGGCCGCCGGTGTGGCCGAGCCCATGGAAGTGTCCGGAGGGGCGGTGGCAAGGAGCTTCTTGACACCTTCGACGATGTCGTTGACGGTGCGAATCGATCGGACGTCGTCGTCAGGGATCGAAATTTTGAAGGCGTTCTCAAGCTCAAACAAAAGCGTAAACACGTCGAGGGAATCGATGCCGAGCTCCTGCAGATTGGTATCGAGAGCGATCTTGTTCACTGGAATCCGCTTCACGGACGCCAGCGTTGCAATTACTTTATCGGCTACAGCATCAGACATCGACCTTGCCCTCCCGCACTACACGCGCGTTTTGAATCCGTCAATTCGGGCGAAATGCGCCTTTGGCAACGGCGATTCGCTGATCATCAGACCGTAGCGCAACGTCTGCAAAGAAGTCAAATTCTAGCAGGAGTGGGCGAGTCACTGCGTGCTGATTTTTTTCTGAGGCCCGGTCAGCGAGTAGTCGACGCGGGCGCGGAAGACTCAATCGGCGCGAGTTCCTTCTGGGCGGCGGGCGGCAGTTTTTCAAGGCGGCTCAGGAACGTGACGACTTGCCAAGTTTGATTCTCGCTGAGAGTCTTGTTCCATGCCGGCATACCGGTCCAGCGGATGCCATGCTGAACGATGTAGAAGGCTTGATTATCGGCCATGTCGGAACCTTCTTTGAAAAATTGAGGGACTGGTGGATTGAAAGAGTGTCCAAACTGGCTGTCGGGATTCGAAGGAGTGCCGTGGCAGCCGGCGCAATGATCTCGATACAGAATCGTGCCTGCCACAATGTTCTCATCGGTAGGCTGAAGCGGGTTTTTCTGATTTGAGGCGTGGCGGTCAGTAGATGCATCCACGGCAGCCATTGCGAAATGCATTTCCGCCGAAGATGGCTTTTGGTCGGCCGAAAAATCCAGGTAGCCCTGCTTCACGTACAGATAGCCGCCGACCAAGATGACGAGGACTGTGACGACGACCCCCAAGAGAAAATTTCGCATTGCCGTCTCCTTTTAGGACGCTAATCGCCGAAGAGCGGGCTGAAAATCATTTTACAGCAGTGAGACGATTGTATTTCTTCAAGACTTCGCGGAGCCGGTCGTGCGGCAGCGCTTCAACCATGTGGCCGTTGATGCCCGTCATAGTTTTTGCGGCGATCATGCCATTCACGACAGCTTCTTCGGTGGCCTGAACGGTAGCCTCAAAGAGCGAGTCCATCTGCCCGTTGGCTAGCATCTGGACACTCGCGGACTTCTGAGCCAGAGCGGCTCCGGCATTGGCGGTCGAGAATGCGATGAAAATATCGCCCGAATCGTTGCCGGAGATGCTGCCGAGGCGCCCCAGGCCAAGGGTGACACGGCGGGCAATCCGCTTCATTTGGTGCGGCAACAAGGGGGCGTCTGTAGCGACGACGACGATGATCGAGCCGACATCGGAGCGATGAGCATCGAGCGGGATCTCATAGCCCACGGGCACTCCGGCGATACGAAGCAGGTGGCGCACGCCAAAGTTGCATTGAACCAGCACGCCAATGGTGTAGCCGCCAAGATTTTCCGGGAGCTTGCGGGAAGATGTGCCTGTACCGCCCTTGAATTCGAAACAAACCATTCCGGTGCCACCGCCCGCGTTGCCCTCAGCAATTGGTCCCGAATGCGCGTCCTGCATCGCGGCGATCGCGTCCTCGGGCTTTACGTGAAAACCATTGATGTCGTTCAGCTCGCCATCCCACGTTTCCGCAACAACCGGTAGCGACCACCAGTCCTCGAGCGGTATCGGAGTTCCGTGCTTTAGCTGCCAGTCGATCACTGTGTCTCGCACGACGCCCACGCTGTGGGTGTTCGTGATCATTACGGGCCCGTAGAGAAAACCGGATTCCTCGACCCACGTAGTGCCGGTCATCTCGCCGTTGCCGTTCTCGGTGAACCATCCTGCGAATACCGGATCTACCGCGGATTTTCCTCGAGGGAAAATTGCAGTGACGCCAGTACGAACAGGTCCGACACCGATTTGCAGCTTTCCTTCTCCGCTGATCAACGTGCGATAGCCAACCTCAACTCCTTTAACGTCTGTAATGGAATTTAGTGGGCCGGGCGTTCCTTCAAAAGGAACTCCCAGGTCTCGAGCTCGAGGGCTGATCTGCCCAGCTGCAATCGTAGTGAATACAAGGAAGACCGCAACAATCAGAACCCCACAAGCCTTCACTGTTTCTCTCCGGCGGAAATGGAGTCGAGCTCTTTTCTCACGCGCTGCAGAAGGTCTGTATTCTTTCCCAGCGCAACTTCCAGGATCTTCGCCTGTTCCGCCGCGCGGGCCCAGTCGCCCCCTTCGGCAGCTTCGGTGAGGCCGGGCAGCTCGAGATGGGCGTAGGTATAGCGAGCGCCGTACAGCGAGTGTTTCCACCAAGGACGGCCCGGAATTCCCGAAGGATTGCACCAATTACGTTCCACTTGCATTAGTTCCTCATTGATACGATCGGCTGCGGTGGCGTCTAGGTGGCCGCTCACAAGCGCGCGCGAGGTACTCTCATTGAGCTCACGCCCGGCGGCTTCGAATGCGGAAACACGATCCTGCAAAGAAATCAGATCGATCTTCGCACTCACGTGACTCGCAGCATTAAGGCTGGAGATGAACTTTCGAATATTGGTCCCATACGATACAAAATCGAATGGCAGTATGTCAGCGTTCGCGAGGCGCAGCGCCATCACACCCCAGAGTTGAGCCATCAGCGCGTGATAACGGTAGCCGGGATCACCAAAATGATTCATCCAGTAGAAATCGTCATACATGGAGTGATAAACGCCGTAGGGACCCACGAATGTGAGCCCCACGGTCGGTATACCGAGAAAATTCAAGAACACGGTATGGTCCGATCCGCTGCCGATTCGTGTGTTCACCAAGTCGGAATCGGCAATGGGCTCGGCGCCGTGAAGCTCATATTCGCGGGAGGTTTTCCACTCGTCATAAAGCGTCCTGCCCGAGGGCGTGGGCAAGGTGCGGGTAACGTCGACAAGAAGAGGAGCAAGTGAGCCGACTGCATCACCCTGGAAGTCTTTGCCTGAGGTGGCCTCGTCCACGTTGAGATAAGAGACCGCCTTTTTCTTGAGTTCGTCGGCATACTGCTCGCCCCATTCCGTTGAGCCCGTTAGCGCATACTCCTCGCCGTCCCAGCTGCAAATGACCAGAGTGCGCTTGGGGCGAATCCCTCGCTTCAAAAGCTCACCAAGGCTGCGTGTCAGCTCCAGCATAGAAGCTGTACCGCTCGACGGGTCCACAGCGCCGAATACCCAGGCGTCGCGATGATTGCCGAGAATCACCCATTCGTCGGGCGATTCCGAGCCCCGAATCCGCGCTTCGGAAACGTAATAGGGCTCGACCTTCGTGTTCATGTCGACCTTCAGATGAACGCGCACCCGTTTTCCGCCAACACGATATTTGAGCGGAAGCCCGCCTTGCCATTCTTCCGGCGCGACAGAGCCATCCAGATTCTGGAGAAGCGGCTTTGCGTCATGCCATGAAAGAGGCACCGCCATAATTTTAGGGAGTGAGATAGCCTGTTCCGGGGGAATGCGTCTAGCGCCCGGTACAGAAGCCCATCCCGGCGTGAGCGGATCGCCCGGCTCGAGAAAATCGTAAGTGATGGCACCGCGTTGGATGTGGGTTTCGGGTCCCCATGGACCTTCCGGATACACAGTTCCGCGGTTGTAGCCATCCTCCGCAGGATCGGAGTAAATCAAAAGAGCGGCTACGCCAAGCCGCTCCGCGGTGAGGGCTTTGAAGCCACGATAGCTGTAAGGATTGGAATATCGCACCAGCGCGATTTTCCCTCGCACATCAATTCCACTCTTACGCAAGTACGCATAGTCCTCCGGATTGCCGCTGTGCGCATAGATGACTGGTGCTGTCACGTCGCCCGAAGCTGAATAGCCGAGATACGTGCCCGATACCTTTGGATTCTTTGTGTCGGGGTCAACCTCGTAAGGGGCCTCGCGGAGAACTCCGCGGTAGCGTTTGGGCGCGACCATCTCGAGCGAAACTTCGCGAGGAGTAGAGTTCAGAACATCATATTCGTGGATCTTTACATCTTCGAGACCTTGCTCTCGCCATTGAGCTGCGATCCATTGCGCAAGTTCGTTATTGCGTGGTGATCCGGCGGGATGTGGCTCGGAGGTCAGATAGCGATGAAATTTTGAGATTCGATCTGTGGATATAAGGCTTCTGTAATGTTGCTCGGTTGCATTCTCCTGCATCGCTGCGCTCGGCGAAAATCCGGTGATGGGAGCATAGTCTGCCGGAGCGCCGAGAACCGCCGCGGAGAGGAAAAGAAGAGGAATGAGCCGTGCAGGCCGCCACGAAGGCCGCTCAGACAAGAGCAGAAGTTCCTCCCTTGCCAGCGAGATGTGTCTTTTCCAGATCTGCCAGAGCGCGTCCGAGACCAGCCGTGAGCATCTGAATCATTGCGGACGTAATCGTGAATGGCGGAGCAACGAGGATGTGGTCGCCGCGCGCGCCGTCGGCGCAGCCCTCTATCGGATAGGTCATCACGCCCGCTTCGAGCGCGTCTTCTTGAATTCGTGAGGCCATGTGCGCTTCAGCCGGAAAAGGTTCCCGCGTTTTTGTGTCGCGGACAATTTCAATGGCGAGCAAGAGTCCTTTGCCGCGTACGTCGCCCACGACGGAGTATTTTCGAAGTGTTTCGAGCGCCGCGTAAAGCTCGCGTCCGATTGGTTCGACGCGCTCGAACAGCCGTTCGCGCTCGATGTAGTCGAGCACGGCGTTTCCGGCCGCCGTCGCTACGGGATGCGCGTTATATGTAAACCCGTGAAGAAAAGTACCAGAGCCGCGCGAAATCGTTTCGGCAATGTGCCCCGCGGCGATGACGGCCCCCAGCGGGGCGTAGCCGCTTGCGATTCCCTTCCCGACCAGAATCATGTCCGGAGAGACGCCCCAATGCTCGACTGCAAAAGGCTTGCCCGTGCGGCCCATGCCACTCATCACTTCGTCAGCGATCAGGAGAATATTGTGGCGCCGGCAGATATCCGCGATCCGCTGCACATACCCTTGGGGTGGCACAACGGCTCCGAGAGTGGCGCCTACGATGGGCTCAAAGATGAATGCAGCCACATCTTGCGATCCCTGACCTTCGAGCAAGCGGTCGAGTTCATCAGCGCAATCGACATTACAGGAGGGATACTCGAGCCCGAGCGGGCAGCGATAGCAGTAGCAAGGCAGAACGTGTCCCCATTCCTGCAACATCGGGGCGAAAGGCTCGCGGCGACGGACGTTGCCCGACACCGAGAGAGCGCCAAGCGACGCGCCATGGTAGCTCTGCGAGCGCGAAATGACGCGATAGCGTTTTTTCTCCCCACGCTCGACCCAGTATTGTCGAGCTAGTTTTAAGGCAGTCTCAGTCGCTTCGGAGCCGCCGGACGTGAAATAGACGCGTCCTTGATCGCGCATTTCTCGCGGTGCCAGATCAAGAACGCGGCGCGCTAGTTTCTCAGCTGGCTCGGTGTGGAATTGCGACGAGTGAGCGTAGGCAAGCTGGGTGGCCTGCTCCGCCATTGCCCGGCCAATCTCGGGCACACCATGGCCGATGGTCACGACCGCGGCTCCGCCGGAAGCATCAAGATAACGTTGGCCCCCCGCAGTGAAGATAAAACAGCCTTCACCGCGAACGGCTTCGGGATACGTTTTCAGGAAATTTCGAGGAAAGACTGCTTCACTCATTTGCCGGTTCTCAGTCGGGCGGCATTTCACGTATGTTGGGAATCCGCCGCCAAAACTACATTCATTCTCGCCCAATCTGGAAGTAAGGGTTACTGCATCGGTGAGACGTGCCGAGCGTATTCATATCGGCGAACAATTGCAAGAGGACGACGGTTATTTCCATTTCAGTTTCTTGACGTCCACCGTGGGCGGCGGGAATTTCATTTTCATGCTTTCGAGTGTTTCCGTAATGATGTGGGAGACGGCGAGATTTCGAAACCATTTCTTGTTCGACGGAATCACGAACCAGGGCGCCATCTCTGTGCTGCACCGGCATAATGTGTCTTCATATGCTTCGGTGTAGTCCTCCCAGAACTTTCGTTCCTTGAAATCGTCCAGCGAGATCTTCCAGCGTTTGTCCGGGTTGTCGATGCGTTCCTGAAATCTCTTCTTCTGCTCGTCTTTGCTGATGTGGAGGAAACATTTTAGAATCCGGACATGATTCTGATACAGCATCTTCTCAAAATCATTGATTTCGCCGTAGCGCTTGGCCCACTCCGATTCGGGCACAAGGTTGTGAACGCGAACGACGAGCACGTCTTCATACTGGGAGCGATTGAAAATTCCGATATCACCAACGGCAGGAGTCGCTTTGTGGATGCGCCAGAGGAAATCGTGCGCCTTTTCTTCGGCAGAGGGTACCTTGAAAGAGGTGACGTGGCATCCCTGAGGATTGACGCCGGCCATCACGTGACGAATCGTGCCGTCTTTTCCAGAAGCATCCAACCCTTGCAGGATGACGAGGAGAGCGTGCTTCCGCTCAGCGTAAAGTAGGTACTGCAGTTCGTCCATGCGCTTCACGTTCTTTTCGAGGCTGCTTTTCGTCTTGTGGTCTTTCTTCCATCCCAGGGTGTCGTCCGGGTCCCATTTCGAAAGCTTTATGTGTTTCTTGCCTGGTGTGACGATAAGTTCCTTCGTGAAATTTGTCGCCATCGTGTCTCCTTCACTTCGGGCCAAGGCGAAGAAAGCTGACAGCTGCTGTTGTAACACTTTTTTGACTTGGGATTCACAGTTCCGAAGTATGATAAGTTTTCCATCAGGTGCGTTCCTTTATGGCTACGGTTTTGCCCGAGACTCCGACCACGATTCGTACAGCGGCAATCAAATCTCCCATCCCGAAGCGGCAGTATCCGGGCGCACTTGTGGTCGTGGAAGGGATCGATGGGTCAGGAAAAAGCACGCAGCTCTATCTGCTGAAGCGCTGGCTCGAAATCGGCGGCTATCGGATTCACTTCACGGAATGGAACTCGTCGCCCCTGGTGAAATCCGCCACGCGCAGAGGAAAACAGCGCCGGCTGCTTACCCCCACCACGTTTTCACTGCTTCACGCTGCGGATTTCGCGGATCGCTGCGAACGCCAGATTCTACCGCTTCTTCACGGTGGCTATCTCGTCCTGGCGGACCGATATATCTACACCGCCTTTGCCCGCGATGCGGCGCGGGGTTGCTCGCCACACTGGCTGCGGAATTTGTATAGCTTTGCTCCGATTCCCGACATAACCTTCTACTTTCGCGCTCCTCTGGACGTGGCGGTGAACCGCATCGTGGCGGGCCGGCCGAAATTGAAATATTACGAGGCGGGAATGGATTTGGGGATTTCTCTCGATCGCGCGGAGAGCTTCCGAATTTTTCAGGAGCGCATCCTTTCGAACTACGACTCGATGATTGATTCCGATCGTTTCGTTTTGATGGACGGAACCGTGCAGGTGAATAAGCTCCAGAAGCTCATGAGGCAGGTACTGGGCGAGAAGGTGGAACTCGCTCAGTTCGCGCCCAAAAAATAGAGGCGTCCACAAGGATATGGTCTCGCTCAACTCAAAAAACGGCAAACCGTCCAGAAAACGCAAGAAGAAGAACGGACAGAGCGAGACGCCTTCGCGTTTTTATGGTGTTGCGCTGCCGGGTGTGAAGCTCGAGGAATTGAGCGGGACGCTGTTCGTCCTCGAAGGGACGGATGGCTCGGGGCGATCGACACAAATTTCGCTGTTGACGGAGTGGCTCGAATCCGAAGGATTCGCGGTACAGACGATGGGTTTGCGCCGGTCCTTTTTGGTCGCCGACGACATCGATACCTTGCTCGCCGAAAATTCGGTTACGCCTATGACGTTGGCGCTGATGTACAGCACCGATTTCTTCGATCAGCTCGAACGACGGATTCTTCCCGCGCTACGATCGGGATTGATCGTCCTAGCCGACCGATATATTTACACTCTCATCGCGCGATCCGCGGTGCGAGGAATCGGGCGTGACTACCTGCACGGAATCTACGAAATGGCGCTGCGGCCGGACTTGACGTTTTGGCTCAACGTGAAGCCCGAAGTTGCATTCGATCGTGAGTTCAAGAAATCACAGACGATCAGCTACTGGGAATCGGGCCGCGATATGTCGCTCTCGAACGATCTGTTCCAATCCTTTATCCGCTATCAGTCGTTGATCCGGCGGGAGTTCGATTATCTTTCGCAACGGCACGGCTTTATCGAAGTGGACGGCGAAGAGAGCGTCTCTGAAGTGAACCGAGTGCTGCGCAAGCGAATCGCGTCGGCACTCGGAATCCGGAGCACGCAATACAAACCTTCGCACGCACTTGCGCATCTCTGGCGCTGACAATTGGCTGCCCCCGTCCAGCTAGCGGCGATTGACGCAGGGTCAAACGCGATTCGCCTTGTAATCGCAAGAGCGACCTCTCCCGATCACATTCAAATCCTGGATAACGAACGCGCAGCGGTGCGGCTGGGCCACAATGCATTTACACGCCGGCTTCTCGACCCGAAGACGATTGCTCGCGCTACGCGCACCTTCGAGGGATTTCGCGAGCGGATGGACCAACATCACGTGAGCTCGTATCGCGCCGTTGCGACGGCCGCTGCGCGCGAAGCTCGGAACTATCGCACCCTAATGGAGCGGATTCGGCGAAAGACTGGCATCGAACTCGAGGTGATCAGCAGCGAGGAGGAAGCACGGCTTGTTTGTTCGGCAGTAACCCGGGCGCTGGGCGATCAAGTTCAGCCTCGACTGATTTTTGATTTGGGTGGAGGCAGCTTGGAGCTGAATTTTTTTCAGCGCGGGGTGCTCGAGCATCGAATCGCGCTGCCCCTAGGCACGATTCGATTGATGGAGACGTACTCGATCCAGGGTGCGATCGACGAAGACCACGCGCACCGTCTCCGGCTTCACACCCTGGCACTGCTCCGGAGCGCGATGCCGTCGCCGCCAAAATTATCGCGCGCTCTGGCTGTCGCCTGCGGAGGCAACGCGGAAGCGCTTGTTCGCCTGGCTTCGGGACCGTTCGTCGGGAGGACGCCTACTATCAACGTGCGGCTGCTTAAAGACCAGACTTGGCGGCTGCTGGCTCTCGATGTACCGGGACGGATGAGAGTTTTCCGCGTAAGAGAAGACCGGGCGGAAGTGATGGGGATTGCCGCCATTATTATCACGACGCTCGCTAAATGGCTCGACATTCGGACGATGCTTGTGCCGGGCGTCGGGGTGCGTGAAGGCATTCTGCTCGACCTCGTGGCGGAGCAATACTCCTGCTTGTCGTCTGGAGAGGAAAAGGACCGCGCCGAGGAGGTTCTCGCCGGGGCTCGTTGGTTTGGGCGGCGTTTCAATTACAACGAGCAACATGCCGATCAGGTGGTTCGTCTGGCGCTTTCTCTATTCGATCAGCTTCGCCCGATCCACGAGATGGGAGCGGACCTGCGTCTCGTACTCGAAATAGCTGCTTTGCTTCACGACGTCGGCGATGCCGTCAGCCACAAATCTCACCACCGCCACGGCGAATACTTGATCCGGAATGGTGAGATTCCGGGGCTGCGCGGTTGGCGGTGCGATATGGTCGCGGCGCTCGTTCGATACCATAATTCGAAGTCAGAGCCGGAGCTCGAACATGCATCGTACGCCGCTCTGGATGGCCCGCGACGAAGGCAGGTGCGGCTTCTGACCTCCTTGCTCCGTATCGCCGAAAAACTCGAATCCGAACATGAACAGCGTATCACTGCCGTGGACGTTCAAATCGCGGGACGCAAGGCGATCTTCTACATTCGCGCGGCGGATGGCACGCGCCTGGACGTGTTAGGGTTGGAGCGGAAAGCTGACCTCTTCGAAAGAGAATTTCATCTGAAGCCTGAATTCCGCCGAGATCCACGAAAAGAAAAGGAAAAGGTAGCATAAGCCATGATTCTCTACATTGTCCGCCACGGAATCGCGGTAGACCGCACAGATCCAAATAGCCCGCCCGATCCGGAACGGCCATTGACGGCGCGGGGAATGAAGAAAACTCGATTGGCCGCGCTCGGACTGTCAAAATTCGACGTTAAGCCCGATTTGTTTATTACAAGCCCCCTAATCCGTGCGGTGCAAACCGCAGAGATTTTCGCGGAGGCTCTTGGCTTTGCGCCGAGCAAGATCCGATCAAGCGATCACTTGAAGCCGGCCGCTGACCCTGCGAAATTTCTTAAAGAATTGTCACGTCTGAAAGCGAAAGAGGTAATTTGTTTCGGGCATGCGCCACACGTCGATACCATGATTTCACAACTGGCAGGAGCGCGCGGCGTGTTCACTTCCATGAGGAAAGCCGGAATCGCTTGCTTTGGGCGCGGCACTTCGCAGGGACGTTGGGAGCTTGTCTGGCTTGTGACTCCGAAGATATTGCGTCAGCTGGCCGAGTAAAGGGTCCTGGCTTCATTGGCCAGAACTGGAAGCAGTGTATTTCCTCCCTGCAGTCCGGATCGCCAATCAAGCCAGAGTGATTCCTTGCCGTTCGTTTTTGAAAGAAACTTCTCCAGGCGCTCAGTACGTGCGGACTGAATTCGCTCCAGCCATTCGGCGACTGCTTGCTGCTGCTCCAACTCGCGGGAGTGGCGGCGAACATAAGTCCGAAGCACGTCGAGATCGTGAACGTCTCCCAGCAGGTCTTGCGTCTCCTTCAAATCTCTTGCCCAAGCTTCGTAATGCTGCGGCAGAAAATTCTCGACGAGGTACCGAAAGCGCTTGACAGCAATGCGTACGCGGTGCCAGGCAATACCGCTATTCCGCTTTCTCGCCTGGTGATAAAGCGTAACCGCGTCGTTCAACTTTATTAGAGCCTGCCGCTGAAACACAACGCTTCCAACCGGAAATATTTTCGCTTTCGGAGACAATTTTCGGCATAGTTTTCGCCATTCTTTCCGATCGAAATCGTCCAGCTCTTTCTGCGCTTCCTGCAGACGCCCCTTCTCGAGAACTCGCAATTGCTTCAGCAATTGGATCCTGGACTCGGTTGCCGGAAACAGCTTCTTGGCCCATTCTTGTTCAACCTGAATGTCCCGCAGTTCGCCGAGAGTATGAAAGACTTTCTTAGAACCTTTTTTGAGCTTGTTCCAGCCCGGGCTGGGATTGGTGTCGGTGAGGGCGTCCGCCATTGTCCGGCATCGTCTGAGCGCCACGCGCAAATCATGCACATCGATTGCGTCCCAGGTCTTGCGGACCTTCTGCGCGCGCTTCAGCACGCGTTCCATCCACTTTTCGAAGGCGTCGTTCTTAGCCAATACGTGAAAAGGCAGCGGTATCGTTTGTGACATGAAATACCATTTCTAGGGGCAAACGGAACAACGATACTACCTCTGCAAGCGGGGTTTGGCTATAGTGGGTAAAATGGCGCGGCTCGATTCTGCTGAATTGAGTTGCCTTCGAGAAAAAAGTAGGCTTAGGCATCGCAGCGTGCTCTGTTTCTTCGTTTTTTATGCCTCGTTTATACGAGGACAGCCTCCGCGTATTACTTGTTGGCCCGCGTTATTACCTCACGTCAAGCAAGCCCACCGGCTCGCCCCGAATTCTTCGGGACGTGCCAACCCCGTTTTAGGCGCGCTCCGCAGGTAATCGGCGGTATTCTTTCTCCACACTGGCAGCGAATTTGGAGCGTTAATGGCTCGAACACCTCGTAGCGTGGATCTCACGCAGGTTACTGAATGGGACGGCGGCAAGGCAGTACGAAAAGAAGATTATCTGGCTGCCGAAGAACCGCTGGAAATCCGCATTGGCGAAAATCCGCTGAGCGTCACGATGCGCACGCCGGGACACGACCTGGAACTTGCTGCCGGATTTCTCTTCACGGAAGGCTTGCTGCAACGCCGCGATCAACTCCTGAAGCTCGAGAGCACTTCTGACGATGACGCCGGGAAGCGTGGCAACGTCGTGCAGGCTGATCTGGCCCCGGAAGTTGCGCCGGACTTCGAAAAGATGCGGCGTCACTTTTTTGCAGCCTCGAGCTGTGGGATCTGCGGAAAAGCGTCGATTGATGCCGTGCGTTCGCGTCTCCTACAAGCGCCCAATCCGGATTTTCGCATCGCGCCTAGTCTGCTCGTAAACCTGCCTCAAGCGCTTCGTTCAGCCCAGGATGTATTTGAACGCACTGGCGGCCTCCACGCTGCGGCTTTGTTTGACGCTCAAGGACGGTTGCTCATAGTCCGAGAGGATATCGGGAGACATAATGCTGTTGACAAGGTAATCGGGTGGGCTTTACTCAACGACCGTTTTCCGCTGAGTGATTGCGTCTTACTTGTCAGCGGGCGGGGAGGATTCGAAATCGTCCAGAAAGCGATCGTTGCGGGGATTCCGGTGGTCGCGTCCGTATCGGCGCCATCGAGTCTTGCAGTTCAGCTCGCGCGCGAACTTCGCCTGACGCTGGTCGGATTCCTGCGCGGGAACCGATTTGTCATTTACGCTGGAGAAGATCGCATCGCGAAATTGTGAACTCTGTGGGCCGATAATCGCTGCAGGGCGGGCTATCGTAACTGTCGCTGTGCAGGTTGCGGCAAAGAGGCAACCCGGCTTTCCCGGATCATCTCTCGGAATACTTCAAACAAGTCACGATCCCACCATCCGTGAGTTGCTTCTTCATCCATCATCGAGAGAGCCACTTCCGAAGCAACAGCGGTTCGATAGGGCCGATCCGTCGTTAATGCATCGTAAACATCGGCGAGCTGCAAAATTCGTGCCGTAAGCGGAATCTCCTCGCCACGCAAGCCATCGGGGTACCCGGACCCGTTGCGCTTTTCGTGGTGATGGCGAATGATCGGGAGCACCAAACGAAACGAACGGAGCGGAGCACAAATTCGCTCCCCGACTTCCGAATGCTTGCGCATGATCACCATTTCTTCAGGTGTCAGCAGCCCGGGCTTCAGCAAGATCAAATCTGGAACGGCAACTTTTCCTACGTCGTGAACGATTCCTGCCCAGCGCAAGGCCTTAATATTCTCTTCTGCGATTCCGAGGCGCTCCCCCAGTCGGGACGACATTTGCGCGAGCCGCTCACAGTGCCCACGTGTGTACGGGTCTCGCGCCTCGATGCTCTCTGCCAATGTAAAAAGAACTGTCTCCGCGTTTTCGAGTTCATCGGTGTACTGTTTCAGTCGCAATAACGAGCGGGTCCGCGCCAGCAACTCGCTGAAGTCGATCGGCTTGCTCAGAAAATCATCTGCCCCGGCATTGATCCCCTTGATCCGGTCTTCCGTCGCCGAAAGTCCAGTAATCAAAACGACCGGGGTCAATCTCGTCTCAGGAGTACTTTTAATCCTGCGGCAGACCTCGAGGCCATCCATCCCCGGCATCATGATGTCCAGTAGGATCAGGTCCGGTCGAAACGTAGAGCATTCGACCAGCGCGGATGCTCCGTCGTGCACCTCATGCACCCCAAACCCTTCGCGGCGCAGCAACAGCTCAAGCGCAAAGCGCGCCGACGATTCGTCATCTACGATCAGAATTTTGCCGTTCATTCGAAGAGAACAAATGTAGCCTGTCGGGCTGCTTGCGAACAACCCCGGAATCCAAATGGAATTGCGCAGCACGCTTGCGGCGTACAACCGTCGAGGCGCACGAAATGAAAAGAACGCTTCATCCAGACTTATTACACGAAATAGCCGTCCGGCTAGAACAAGCGCATAACTCATTTCAGAAGCGCTATCCGGGCTCAACGGGTGCGCGCCAACCGGTCCACACGGTGTATGGCGGCGCGCATCTCTTTCGTGCAGATACAGCAGCGGCTCGGGGAAACCGCGATTCGCTCGCTCGACGAATTCGCGCCGGACTTCGTCACCTTCGCAAAAGTGCTTGCATTGCCAGGCGCGGATCGCCTTCCCGAATCTTCCGAATCGGCTGCAGCAATCGCAAAATCCATCGACTCGGATCCAGAAGCAGCTCGAAAAGAAAATCAGCCGGCGTGGTTTGCGTTCACGATCTATCGGCGCGTTCGGGACAAATTGAAGCGCGAGCCGGTCGAGGATTTCCGAATCGATTTCGAAGATGGATATGGCAATCGGCCCGACGATGAAGAGGACGGCCACGCTGCGGCTGCGGCCGCTGAAGTGGCATCGGGGCTTAATGCCGGCGAACTTCCGCCATTTATCGGAATCCGCGTCAAGCCATTTACCGAAGAGCTCCGCGACCGCAGCATCCGCACCGTGGATATATTTCTTACGGAGCTCGCGACAAAAACTCGCGGCGAATTGCCCGGGAACTTTTTCCTCACGCTACCCAAGGTAACCCTTCCTGATGAAGTTGTGACGCTCGCCGAATTGTGCGCGAGGTTTGAACCTATGCTCAATCTCGAACCGGGCGCTCTGCGTTTCGAGTTGATGATTGAGACGACGCAATCCGTTTTCAACGAACGCGGCGAAGTGAACCTGCTGCCGTTAGTGACGGCCGGACATGGGCGTTGTATCGCAGCACATTTCGGGACTTATGATTACACGGCCGGACGTAACATCACAGCCGCCTATCAACACATGACTCATCCTGCTTGCGACTTCGTACGTGAGGTGATGCAGGTCGCTCTCGCGGGTACTGGGATCTGGTTGTCAGATGGCGCGACAAATATTCTGCCAGTCGCGCCGCATCGCGCGGTCACGAACGGCGCGCCGCTGACCTCCCGGCAATTAGCGGAAAACCGGGCCGCCGTGCACTCAGCATGGAAACTTCATTTTGATGATATTCAGCACTCGCTCGTCAATGGCTACTACCAGGGCTGGGATCTTCATCCCGCCCAATTACCCACGCGCTACGCGCGGTCTATTCGTTCTTTCTTTCAGGATTGGATTCAGCAGCACAGCGATTGCGCAATTTCATCGAGAAGGCTGCTCAGGCCACGCTCGTCGGCGAGGTATTCGACGACGCAGCTACCGAGCATGGACTGCTGAACTACTTCCTGCGAGCGATTAATTGTGGCGCGATCACAGTCGACGAAGCGCAGTCGCTTACGAGCCTCACACTGCCGGAGCTACGCAGCGCGTCGTTCGCGAAGATTCTCGATGGCCGCAAGAAATAGCCGCTTCGATCATTCCTTGCGGAGAGTCGCTTCTATCAACCCGTGAGGATCATCGGTTGGCAGAAAGACTTCACCGGGATTGTCCATCCCAAAAGGCGCAAGATTAACAGGAGTGAAGTGTTTGTTCGGAAGCGAGAGATAAATTTCCCGGATACGATCGAAGTTGTTAAGAACTGCTTCTCCCATCGCGTACAGCGTGTGTTGAAGTGAGTGGCTGTCGTGTTCCGCAAACGTTTCCAGCATCGTCTGGCGGACACCATGCCACACAGGACTAAATTCCACCTCATTGCCCTCATAGAGCCAATCCGCGTGAATCACCGTGGATAAAATGCGATCGCTATCCTCCTTGAGAGTCGTATAGGGATCGCGGAGAAATCCCTCGAACGCGGACTTCGTCGTCTTTAGAACGATCAAATCGTCGATGCCCGCGCGAATCGTGGTTCCGTCTCGGGTGCCAATCAGCGCAGCCGTACGTTTTTCATCTCCAGCTCGCTTGAATGCCGAGGCATGTGGCTTTCCGCCCAGCTCCAGTCGTTCCCAGAGGTTTTCGCTGGCCTCGATTCGAACACGCGACACCTGAGGATTATAGGTAAGAAAGTGTTCGATGAGATGCAGCCCAAACTCTTCGACGGCTTCCACCGGGTACTGCCTCGCGAGAGCGTACACCGTGTTCTTCATAGTGTCCGTGGGCAGAATTTTCTGATTGTCGCCCTTCGTATGCGCTGTCTCGAAATCGCCGTCAAACCGGATGCGAATGGTCAACTCCTTAATGTCGTGGCGACCCCGCTGCTTTACCACACGAAGCAGCCGAACGCCCGACTTGCCATAGTTGTTTGCGGCGAGCTTGATGGCCATCCGTTAGTTCCCGCGATACGTGGAATATCCGAATGGACTCAACAGCAGCGGAATGTGGTAGTGCTCTTTCGTGTTTCGGACTTGGAATACGATTGCGATTAGCGGATAGAGCCCTTCCACCTTGACCGATTTGAAATAGGGCTCCGTTTCAAAACTCAGCCGGTACGTTCCTTTGACGAGCGAGCCTGGCGCGAGGAGATGCCTGAGCCGGCCGTCCGAATCGGTGGCGCCGCGTGACAGCTCTGTCCAGTCGCCCGCCTTTTGAATTTCCAGTATGACGGGAACACCCGCGGCGGGCCGGCCTATCGAAACGTCAAGCACGTGCGTTGTGATGTCGCTCATGAGTTGAGTAGCTTCTCCAAGCGCAGCCGCATGATCTTTCGCATTTCCTCAGCAGCCACGCGCAATTCGATTTCAGGATTATTCGCCAAGCGTTGCTGAAGCGATTGCAAGATTTCGTCTCCGCTTTTTCCCGTTGCGCAGATCAAAAACACGTACCCGAATGTCGCGTGGTAGGCCTGGTTGGCCGCTGCAAGAATGGCCAATGTCTCAGGAGACGATGTTTGCGCGGCGGATTGCTCGCCCGCCGACCATTGTCGCGCAACTACCGACTGCTTCGACTTACCGCGCTTGCTGCTGATTGGCGGATGGTGCCGGATGGCGCGTAGCCATTCGTTTCGGTCGAGATGCGTCCAGATTTTATCGGCACTCTCGAATAGGTTTGCGTCCCCAGCAAAAGGTCTTTGTGAAATCATCTGATCGGCCCACCCAATTGAATCGCAGCAATCGAGTAGCGCCTTGCGCGCCTGCTCGACGGGCAACCGATTGATGCGCTCAAGGCCGTTCAACTGATTTTCAGGGCGCACAGGTGTACCGAAAATCCGCAGGCGGCTGACGCCTCCATCGGGATAAACATTGAATCGGACGTGCGAAATGGCGCCGACGGCCTGCAACTCCCGGAAGAAATGTCGTCGATTTGCCCGAAGCGGCGTCCGGGGCAGCACTTCTTTCCATGCCGCGGAGTCTAAACTGGCGTCTTTGTTTTCCTTTTGACCGACGTAACAGCCTTCGAGCGAACAGCTCTCAGGAAAGTTTCCTTTGAAGTGAGCGGTATCCACCTCGGCGCGCCGGATATTCCCGGGCAGTCCAAGCTTTATGACCACCCAATCGTGCCCCGGCCCTCGCCTGCGGCGAGTCTCCCAGCCGTCGCTCATATCCTTGCCCCGTCTCGGCATCAGAAGATTAAGCGGCTCGCTAAAAAATTGATCGCTCGATGCGACCACTCTTCCGCCGGTTTCAACCGCGGCAAGATCGAGCTCCGGACGCTTGATTAATTTGCTGTCCGGCACCACTTCGCCGTGAACGCGAAGCCGGGCGACGCCACCATCCGGATAGATTTTCAAGCGAAGGTGAGTGAAGCGGCCGGAATCATCCACGGAATATCGATTTTGCGAATCGCCTTCCAGCGGCGTCTTCGACACAATTTCTATCCAGTTTGCGCTGTCAGATTTTGAGAGCGCTTTCTCGCCACTATACGGCCGGCTTCCCAAATCACAAGCTTCCAGCGAAAAGTGTGAGGGAAAATTTCCTTTAAAGAAACTCGTGTCCACCACAACGCCGTGAACCACTCCCGGCAGGCCTAATCTGATAATGCACCAGTCATAGCCAGGCGTCCGCCGACGCCGCGTCTCCCAGCCATCCATCCATTTGCCGCGGTCGGTATATTTGCCTTCGATGAAAATCGGCTTTGACGGCTTCAGTAAATTTTCTTTGGGCGCAAAAAATTCGTCGTCTGCCTCGAGGACGCGCCCGCCGAGCCGTTGCGATGCCAAGTCGACGAAATGACTGAAATCGCTCACACGCTGCCTCGGCGAAGGATCTGGCCTAGCGGACTGGAAGAGAACTCACCTCTGTCGAAAATCTTGCGCCCCCGAAGAAACGTCGTCTCGACCGAACCTGAAAGTTCTCTCCCTGTATACGGCGTGATTTTGTGCCGCTGATGGAGCTTAGCCGGATCAACTAAGAATTTGCCATCCGGATTCCAGATCGCAAAATCGGCGTCGTAACCCACCGCGATCGTCCCTTTCCGCTTATCTAGCGCCGCGAGACGTGCGGAACCGCTGCACAGCCACTCCGCGAGCCGCGGCACAGGATAGCCTCGCGACGAGGCTCCCGTCCAGACAACCGGCAGACTCAGTTCAAGCCCCGCGATTCCTCCCCACGCGCGGAGAAAATCTCCGTCCTCGGGCAGTTTCATGGCCGGTAAGCACGGAGAATGATCGGTCGCGATGAAATCAATCGTACCGTTACCGAGCGCCGCCCAAAGTTTTTCGCGATTCTCCTTCTCACGAATCGGCGGCGCGCATTTGAATTCGGTCCTGCCGTCGGCTATATCCTCCGCATCGAACGTCAGGTAATGAGGGCAGGTTTCGACTGTGACGGGCTGGCCCTCGGATTTCGCTTTTTGCAGTGTCGGGATCGCGTCCGATGAAGATAAATGCACGATGTGAATGCGAGCACGGAATTCCCGCGCCAGTTTTACGAGCAGGTCGATGGCCTCGTTTTCTGCCGCGCGCGGCCGGGAGGCAAGCCACGTGGAATATCGCCGCGCATCGTCTTTGGATATTTTCGTTGCGGCTTGCGCGATCGGATCCGGCAATTCAGCATGGGCGAGCAATGACGCTTTGAGCGCGGTCAACTCCCGCAATGCAGCCCGCAGATCGGCTTCCGTGACATGCGCAAATTCCTCGACGCCACTCGGCACGAGAAAGCACTTAAACCCAAATACGCCGCTTTCCCACAGTGGACGAAGCTCGGCGGCATTTCCGGGAACTATGCCGCCCCAGAAACCAACATCCACCCAAAGCTTTCCTGCTGTCGCTGCCAGTTTTTCGCGAAATCCTGCCGCGGTCGTCGTTGCGGGAATGCTGTTGAGCGGCATCTCGATGAGAGTGGTGATTCCGCCTGCTGCCGCCGCGCGTGTCGCTGTCGAAAAACCTTCCCAGTCGGTGCGGCCCGGCTCGTTGATGTGAACGTGGGTGTCCACGACGCCTGGCATGACAACAGAATCGCCTGCCTCATGCACGAGAGCGCCGCTTGGACAATCGTCGAACGCGGTGATCGCAGAGATAAGGCCGGCGCGGACATGAATCGCCGCCGCGCGTTCCCCATCGGGAGTTATGACTTTCCGTCCGCGGACAACTACATCTGGAATCTCTGTGAGGTCCGGCGGGGAGTTTGGCGGATTTGGCATGCGCGGTTAACTACTCATCGCGTCAAAGAATTCGGCGAGCAAATTCTGCGCTACGCGGCGCCGATACACAGCGGTGGAGCGCATATCGTCAATCGGCGATATTTCGCGGACCAGGATCGCTTGGGCCGACTTCAGCAGAGCGCTCGAGAGTTTCTCGCCGTACAAAGTTTTCTCCGTTTCGGTGGCCCTGAGAACGGTTGGAGCAACGCTGCCGAGTGCAATCTTTACGTCGTTAATTCGGCCTTTCTCGACGCTTGCAGCGGCCGCAAAGCATATTTTCGAGATTGCCTGCGCTCTTCGTGTTCCCACCTTCCGATAGTATTCTTTGCGCTGTTTCAACGCGCGACTCAAGTGAATGCGCCAAATAAGTTCATCATCGCGCATCTGTATTTTCTTATAGCCCGTGTGGAAATCGCGGTACGGCAGCCGCCGAGTCCCTTTCGCTGAAATAAGCTCGATTTGGGCGTCATACACCAATAGAGCCGGCGGTGAATCCGCTGCAGGCGATGCATTGGCAATATTTCCGCCAAGCGTTCCGCGATTCTGGGTAGCGATGCCGCCGGTTTCGGAAGCCGCGCGGCATAGCAGAGGAAATTCGCATTGCAAAATTTCGTTGCGCTGAATCTCTGTATAGGTCGAAAGCGCGCCGATGGCCAAGGATTCAGGCGACACTTCAATTCGGCGCAGTTCCGGCAATTTCCAAATGCTCACAAATTTTCGATGCGGTAGTTTTCCGGCTTCGAGCAACACCATCAAATCCGTGCCGCCGGCAAAAGGTTTCCAGACGCCGGGCGCCTGCGCCAGCATTTCGAGCGCAGGACCGAGATTCTCCGGCGCGATCAACTCGTAAGAAGGAAGGCTAGCCCTCAACTGTGCGATCCATATCGCGACAAGACGCCATCACGGCGGCGAATATCTTGGTGTAACCCGTGCAGCGGCAAAGGTTCCCCGAGAGCCCCTCGCGAATTTCCGTTTCCGTAGCGTGAGGCTTGCGCTTCAAAAGATTTACCGCGGCCAGCACCATGCCTGGCGTGCAGATGCCGCACTGCGCTCCACCATGGGTGATGAATGCCTGTTGCACGGCGTGCAGCTTCTCACCTTTCGCCACGCCCTCGATTGTGCGAATGGTTGCGCCTTCCGCTTGCAGCGCCGGGACGAGACAACTGTTCACGAGCTCGCCGTCGAGTTCAACGCAGCACGCCCCGCACTCACCCTCTCCACAACCCTCTTTCGCGCCGGTCAAGCCTGCCTCGTCGCGCAAGACATCGAGCAGCCGCGCCATCGGGTAGGCATCGAGGGTCACCATGCTTCCATTCAACGTGCATCGCACGCGAATCTTTTTCGCGCGATCAAGCATGCACGCCCTCAAGCAATTCGCTAAGAACTTCCGGAGTTACAGGCACCCGCCTGATATTCGCGCCGGTCGCGTGCGAGATCGCGTTGGCAATTGCTGGAGCGGTGCCGTCGAGTGGTAATTCGCCGATCCCTTTCGCGCCCGCAGGTCCACGTTCGTACGGAATCTCTTCGAAGTACACCCGAATCGACGGCACGTCCATTGATGTCGGCATGATGTAATTCGTCATCTGCCCATTCACCATTCGGCCTTCCTGCCACACGACGTTCTCGTAAAGCGCCATGCCGATTCCCTGCGCGACACCTCCTTCGATCTGGCCCGCCGCGAGAACGGGATTGATCACCTTGCCCACTTCTTGCACCGCGACGAAATCATCGACCCGCACTTCAGCAGTGCTCATGTCTACAGACACCTCCGCCACGTAGACAGCCCAAGCATAGGCACTGTAGGCGTGCCCTTCATAGCGTTCGTCGTCCCAAAGCAGATCACGCGGATGTTCGTATTTCACGAACGACATCAACGGTCCGATTCGCTCTGAATATCGGCGGCAGGCTTCGGCAAAATCCGCCGCGTTGTACTCAGGCGCGAGGTAACCACCATTTACAAGTTTCCTGCGAATTTCCAGCGCTGCTGTTTCAACCAGCTTGCCGACAATCATCGACGTCCGCGATGCAACCGTCGGCCCGCTATTAGGCACGGTCGCCGTGTCCGGCTGCACGATTTCAATCTGCTCCTGATCAATGCCGAGAGCCTCGCCCGCAATCTGGGAGAAAATCGTGTTGGTTCCCTGTCCCATCTCGGTGCTCGCAGCCATTATTCGCACACGACCGTCGTGTGTCGCCTCGGCAGCCACCTCCGACGCAAGGTGCTCTTCGCCGGAGCCCGTGAATCCAGCGCCATGAAAAAACGAAGCGAAGCCAATTCCCTTTCGGATCATTCTTCCCGGGTTTTCCGTTGCGAATCGTTTGTGCTTCACGTAGTAACCGCTTAACTCAAACGCGCGATTCATCAAGCGCTCCATGTCGACCTTTTCCTGGATCACCTGTCCGACTGAAATCGTCTCGCCTTGATGAATGAAATTTCGCCGCCGAAATTCGTCCGGTGCGAGTCCCACCGCGTCTGCGACGCGATCGAGGTGCCGCTCGAGTGCAAAGACGCTCTGCGGCGCGCCGAATCCGCGGAACGCACCGTGCGGCGGCGCATTCGTTGCCACCGCGCGACTGCGGATTCGCACGTTCGGGCAGTTGTATGGTCCAGCAGCGTGAATCGTCCCGCGCGAAAGTACGACCGGCGACAGCGTCTCATACGCGCCGCCGTCAAGCGTGAAGTCGATGTCCATCGCCACCAGTTTTCCGTCGCGCGTTACAACCGTCCGATGCTTCGTCCGTGACGGATGCCGCTTCGTGGTCGCCACCATATCTTCTGCGCGGTCGTAGATAATTTTCACGGGCTTGCCTGATTTCCACGCAAGAAGCGCTGCGTGCGCGGCAATCATGGAGGGATACTCCTCCTTGCCGCCAAATCCTCCGCCCGTTTCTGCCTGCACAACGCGGACGCGATCTTTCGGTAATCCGAACAGCACCACTAAAGCCTTGTGAACGTAGTACGGGCACTGCAACGAGCCCCATACGGTGACGCCTTCTTCTGCGTTCGCCTGAGCGATCATTCCTTGCGGCTCGATGTAGAGCTGTTCCTGCGCGCCGGTTTCATAAGTTCCTTCGACGATCAAATCGGCTTCGCGCAAGGCGGCATCCACGTGCCCTTTGTTCACTTGATACGATTTGAAGATGTTGTCCGTTCCCCAGATTACATGTTTGCGCGCAAGAGAATCGTCCATCGAAAAAACCGCCGGCAGAGGCTCGATTTCAATGCGCACCGCGCGCCGAGCTTCATCGAGTAAATACTTATCAGGATGCGCGAGCAGGACTACGGGCTCTTCGGGATGATTCACGAACTCAGCAGCTAAGCACGGCTGATCGTCGATAAGCAGTGCGATGCAATTCTTGCCAGGAATATCCTTCGCGGTGAGAACGGTAAATTCTTCCCACGGAATGCCCGGCTCGAAATGAACGCCAAGAATCCGTCCGCGTGCCACAGGGCTGCGAACCGTCGCGCCAAAGATCATCCCGGGAAATTTCAGATCATCCACATACTTCGCGCGGCCCGTAACTTTCTCACGGCCTTCCTTGCGCGGCACGGATTTTCCGATCACCCGGGTTGCCATCAGGTTCCTCAGTAGGCGGTCTTATCCGGTTTCGACATCCACACGTGAAACGCTTCGAGCGCTTCTTCGCGCATCATCGGAATCAGCGGAATTTTCCTGTGCGCGTGCGGACGCGGAATTTCCTCGTAGATCAGCGAATCATCGAAGCCAGCCATGGAGGCGTCCGCCGCGGTATTCGCGAAATAAACGCGTGCTGGCCGCGCCCAGTAAATCGCGCCGAGGCACATAGGACATGGCTCGCAACTGGTGTAAATTTCGCAGCCTTTCAATTCGAAGCTCTGGAGATGTTCGCAGGCCGCGCGAATCGCGACAATTTCTGCATGTGCCGTGGGATCGTTCGTAGACGTAACACAGTTCGTCCCTTCCGCGATGATCTTTCCGTCTTTCACGACGACGGCCGCGAAGGGTCCTCCTCGCCCTGCATGGATGTTCTCGAGGGAGAGTTCAATCGCGCGAGCCATGAACGAATTGTGCATGTCCGTGTAAGCTGTCTAACGCGCTCGATTGTAGCTCAGTCGCTCAAACCGCGGCCCAACAATGTCCGCTTCAGCGATCGCTCATCGTGATTATTCGACCCCGACGCTTTCTCTCAGGCGCGCAAATTCACCTGTCGCGAAGCGCCGCTCTTTCCGGCGCCAAAAGTAGAGTAGTGCGCATCCGATCAGAATTAGCGCGACGCACAGTCCCGTCCATAGCCCCGGCGCGCCCCAACGGAGCCGGAAGCAAAGATAGGCTCCCAGAGGCAGGCCGATTCCCCAGTAGAGAATCAGGTGACAAAGCATCGGCGTGCGCGTATCGCCCGCCCCGCGCAGGGCACCGGTTGCGATAGTTTGCATCCCGTCAAATAGCTGGAAGAATGCAGCCACGTACAAAAGCACGCCCGCTGCATGGATCACCACCGGATCTGGTGTGTACACCCGGGCGATCGTATCCGGCAGTAAAAATAAAATCACGCCCATGCAGAACATGAAGCTCATTCCCAGCGCCAGAGCTGTCCATCCCGAGCGGCTCGCGCCATGCGGATCGCCTCGGCCGAGCGCCTGTCCCACTCGCACCGCCGCTGCGGACGCAATCCCAAGCGGGACCATGTAAGTGAGGCTTACGGTGTTGAGTGCCACCTGATGGCTTGCGAGCGGAACTGCACCCAACTTGCCGATCAGCGCCGTGCACACCGCGAACACTCCGACTTCCATCCCAAATTGTGTCGCCGCAGGAAATCCCAGTTGGACGAGTTTCCACATGCGAAGGAAATTTGGCAGCCGCGGCGTGTCGCGAAGTCCCGTTTGATAGCGATGGTCGTAGTACACCGCGTAAACGAGCAGCACGGTCATCATGTAAATTCGCGCGGCGCAGGTGGACCATCCCGAACCCACAGTTCCCAGCGCTCGAAATCCCAGATGACCGTACACAAGCGCCCAGTTCCCCGCGAGATTCACGAAATTTGCGGAAATCAGCGCGAACATCACTGGCTTTGCGAGGTTCATGCCTTGGAGATAGCGGCGAAAAACAAAATAAAGCAACAGCGGCAGTGTGCCCCAATTCAACGCTCGCAGGTATGGAATCGCCTGATTCAGCACCGAAGCTTGAATATCGAGTGAGTGGAGCACGGGCTCAAAGAGCCGCACGATCCCCATCAGAAAAGGCGTGATTGCGAAGCTCAAGTACACGCCGTTCACGAGCGAGTGATGGCAGTCTTCCACGTTCCCCGCTCCGTAGGAATGCGAGACCAGCGTGTCGAGGCCGAGCATTAACCCCGTGCCGAAAATCGCCACGGAATTGAAAAGAATGCTGCCAAGGCTTACTGCTCCAATGGCCTCGGCGCTGTGAGTCTGCCGTCCGACCATCATCGTGTCCACAATCGCCATCGTCATCCAGCCTAGTTCCGCGAGAACCAGCGGGATGGCCAGGCGCAGCATCGGGCGCGCCTCCTCGGCGATGTAACGCAAGAATAGTCTCTTCAGCATGGCTTGGACGCTTCTTCGAAAGTTCCGCGCAAACGACCGCGCGTACGGCAACTGCGAGAGAAGAAGTCTGTCTCAGTTTATAGGGATTTATTCGTGCTAGGAACCAATACCGTGCAAAGCGAGATGCGGCCGTCGGTGCGGGGACATGCTGGCAGATTCTGTCATCCTCGCGTAGCGAAGGATCACGGTGTAACGCACGGCAAGGCTGTTATTTGAGCCTGTGGCTCTCACTCCATCCGCAGCGCGTCGATTGGATCAATCGACGCGGCCCGACGAGCAGGCAGATAACATGCGAGGAGTGCTGCCCCGCCAAGCACAATCCCGACGGTCGCGAATGTGACCGGGTCTGCGGGCGCGACTCCGAACAGCAACGATTTCACGAGCCCTTTGAGTGAAAGTGCTCCGGCAATTCCTATCGCCAGGCCAAGCGTGGCGAGCAGCAATCCTTGCCCGAGAATCATCCGTAAAATGGTCGATGGCTGAGCACCCAAGGCGATGCGAATTCCAATTTCGCGAATACGCTGGCTTACCGTAAGCGCCATGATTCCGCCAATGCCGCATGCCGCGATTAGCAGCGCGAGACCTGCAAATAACCCCAGCAGGCTCGCGGTTACGCGTGGAGACGCCATTGATTCGTAGCGCGCTTGCTCGAGCGTAATTACGTGCGTAACGGCTGTCTGCGAATCCACTTCGTGCACGGCACGCGTAATTTGGCGTGCGATGCTTCCGGGCTCCAAAGCTGTTTTAATCAGCAAGACGCTAGGACTCGCGCCTTGCGATTGCGGCACGAAGAATTCCGGCGATGGCGCGCGATTGAGCCCGAACTCGCGCACTTCCCCCACGACGCCGACGATCGTGGCCCAATGTTCGCCATTGTCTCCTGAGACGCATTTTCCGACCGGGTCTTCGTTCGCCCAGAATTGATGCTTCATCGCTTCATTAATGATCACCACGAGTTCGCTCTTAGAGCTGTCCGTGTCCGCAAAGTTTCGGCCTTCTTTCAGAGGAATCCCAAGAGTCTGGAAATAGTCTGGAGAAATCGAGAACTGGTTTCCCACTGGCGGAGCTTCTCCCGGTCCGAGGTCTCTGCCTTGAATTCGAAACGGCCCGGAGAATGCCGCCGGACCGGCGGAAATTATTTCTGATTCGAGAGGGTAGCCCGACGAGATCGCCGCCGACAGCACACCGGGTTCCGCGTGCAAGCGGTCGAGTAGTTTCTTAACGATGTCCGCATATTGTTCGTTGTTAGCGTACCTGCTGAAACTGAAGGTCGTCCGCATTGCCAACACGTGTTGCGGGACAAATCCGGGATTCACCTGCTGTAGCTTATACAAACTGCGCAGCATGAGTCCCGCGCCAACCAAGAGCATGAACGAGAACGCAATTTGCGAAACAATCAGGACGCTGCGCATACGGTTCTTGTGCTGCCCTGCGCCCGCACTCGTGCCGCCCTCTTTCAGCCCCGAGGACAGATTGACTCGCGAAAAAAGCGCTGAGATCGTTCCGAAAACGATGCTCGTGCCCAGTGCCGCGATCAGCGTGAACGCCAGCACTCCGAAATCGATTCGTATTTCGCGGGCGCGTGGCGTCAAGCGTGACGCAAATTCAGTGAGGAGACTCAAACTGCTGTACGCCGCAATCAATCCCAGTACACCGCCGAAAAGCGCAAGCAGAAAGCTTTCCGTAAGAAGCTGACGCAAAAGCCGGCTTCGTCCAGCTCCCAGAGCCGTCCGCACAGCCAGTTCACGTTCCCGCTGCGACATCCGTGCGAGCGTCAAATTGGCCACATTGGCGCATGCGATCAACAGCACGAAACCAGCGGCGACCAGCAGTACCAGAAGTGTAGGACGGGCGTCATGCGTTAACTCCTCTCGCAGCGCGATCGTTATCGCGGAGTAGCCCATGCTGTCTGGATACGACTTAGGATATTCGGCTTTCAACCGCCCGGCGATCGTCGCAAGGTCGGCGCTTGCTTGCGGAAGGGAGACGCCAGGCTTCAGTCTTCCGAATGCTTCCATCATTCGCATATCGCGATTGTCGAGCATCATTTTCGACGAGCGCTACGGACATGCCGAGGTAGGCATGTATACATCGCTCTCAACCGGGTATTGGGGTACAGGGGGCAGCACTCCCACCACCGTGTGGACTTTGTCGTTCATCTCAAAGGTTTTCCCCACGATGTCCGGATCGGCGCCGAATTTGTTTTTCCAATACTCGTAGCTCAAAACCAGTACCGATGGCGCGCCGAGCTTGTCGTCGTCCGGCAAGAAAGTTCGCCCCATCAAGGGACTCACTCCGAAAAGGTCAAAGTAATTTGCCGACACCGACACAACTGCCGTTCGCACGCGATCGGGGTCTCCATGCCCATACAGAATGAACGACATTGCGTGGTATTCGACCAAGCCCGCGAGCGACTGACTCTGTCGGCGATAGTCCTCGATCTCGTGCACCGAAAAACCGGTATCGTCGATGCCTTCCTTTTGCGCCTGCTGCCGTAGGAACACAAGCTGTAGTCCTTGCGGATACGGCAAGGGCCTCAGCAAAACTCCGCGCACCCACGCTGAATATCGCCGCATTTGCTCCAATACCGAGCGCGAGCGTGAGAACGGCAAGAAAGGTGAATCCCAGATTCTTGCGCATCGTGCGCAAGGCGCATCCGGTGTCCTGTTGAAGCATTTCCCAGTGCTCGCGCGGAGCAGTCGTGAAAATACCCGTCAGCGTTTCCCACCACACGCGTGCGACTCCCACCGCCCCGACTGGTCGCGCGCCTCGCGTTCCTGGTCTTCGAACGTGTGTTCCATATCATGGCCATAATCCCAACGGAAATCGGCCCGGCAGAAAGCGCAGGAGCGTCCGAAACATTCGCTTGGAGAAAGGAACATGGTCGCGTTCATCAGCGCGGTCCTCCTTATGCCAGTTGCCTACGCCATTTCCGGCTTGCGAAACAAATTCTTATTGCGCGCCATCGCCACGAGCTCTTCCAGGCGCCGCGCTTCATTCATTGCGACGCGCCGGCCCTGCTCCGTGAGCCGGTAATATCGCCTTCTCTCATCGTCCAATCTGGCGACGGGACGTTTCGTTGATTCGACGATCCAATCCTCGGCGTTCAAGCGTTTGATGATTCCATAGAGCGTCCCGGCGCTCAGTCGGACCTTGCCGTCCGTGCGCCGGGCTACTTCTTTCAGGATGGCATAGCCGTGTTTTTCTCCGTCGGCCAGCGCCAGCAGGACGTGAAACATCGCCGGCGTCAAAGGTTCCTGCACTTCGGTTTCGGCGATGTCGCGGGACCGGCTCATTGTTGCCTCCGGGCTGCATCGCCTCTATAGCGAGCGGCTGGATACTATAACGTATTGCGATATAGTGTCAATAGTCGGGATTCGACGGACTGCTTCACAAGGGTGAGGAATCGAGCCGATCAGGTCGTCTTTGATTTTATCGGTCTGTAGATGCGGATAATATCGTCTGTCGCCTCAACCACCCTGCCGGGATATTCGCGCGCCACTTTCTCGCGCAACTCTTCCATTGTCGGATAGTCGGTACGCCCATCGAACCAACGCGCATCGTCGATTAAAAGCACATGATCGTAGAGCGATTGGTTGTAGATCGCGTCCAGTTCCTGCTTAATCGGTGAGGATATGTCAAAGTCGTGACCGTCCAACCAGAAAAGGCACGGTTCCTTAAGCGCCGGGATCACTTTGGGTAGCACAGCCCCGCTGTCACCTTCGAGAACATGGATATTCGGGCAGTTAGCAAACTTTCTTCGCGCGCTTTGGGCCCGCCAAGGATCGAGCTCGATCGAATAGATTTCCCGAAACCGGTCTTTGTTCACATAGATCATGTGGCCGTAATTCGTTCCCGTTTCCACCAGTACACGCAAGTTATACTCGCGCGCATATCTTTCGATCGCTCTTTGTTTGGTCAGATGAGGCGCTTTGACTCCGGGCGAACCTCTCATCCTCCACCAGACGTATTCGCCGAGCGCGGAAATGTTCTTATACCAATGAAAGAGCGAGCTATTTCGGAACGCTTGTCGCAAATTGGGAAACATTTCGCGCCTTGAATCACGAAATAAAGCGCCAACATAATAGAAAGTCGGCGCACGTTCGTCCTAGCAAAATCTTCGCTGCATCTTCGCGTTGCTCTTAACCATGCCCGAGTTCGGGGCTCGTGCCGCTCCGAGTTGTATCGGACCTAAATGAAACATCTGCAAAAGCTTGCATATAATTTGCCTCAAAGAACCAGTACTTTTCCACGACGTCTGTAGTTCTCATTTTGATACAAACAGCAACACATTTATTTTCATACAATTAAGAGGTGGCGTGTGGTTGGCTCCTGGCGTGCATGTTGCCTGGTGTCAATTAGTAGTAGCAGTCTATTCCATTTACGGATGTTCCGAGGGGCTCATGCTTAATAAAATCTCGATCCTGGCTTTACTTGGTTTAGCTGGCGCGCTCTTGCTTGTAGCGCCCGCCAATGCCGATGGCGTGCCCGCACATCTGAACGGCGATCTTGAAAGGGACGCTGACTCGGCTCCTCGCTACTCGCACGACGCCCACATCGGCGAGGGTTTGAAGCTGAACGCCGGCAGGTTTTCGACCTTCGATCGGGATGAGCTCAAGGGCGGAAACTCTGATTTTGTGCATGGGATGCACCAGTTTTCGTCAGGCGTGCCCAATACCGCAGAATGGATTTGGTGGCTGAACCACTCAGACAACAGGGAATTTAGCACGACGGACCCGCCGTCGGTCACCGCTCCTGAGCCAGCAAGCCTGTTGCTTCTCGGCTCGGGCGTCCTTGTGCTCGGCGCGTGGCGCCGGCGCGCGAATCACTCGGCTCCAATCTCTTAGTATTTCCTGTGCTTCTTAAGGCCCGCTGCGCAGCAATGCACGCCGGGCTTTTTCTTTTCACGCACCGTTGCTTTGCCAACTTACTTTAGCTTGTCGATTTTCGCTGCGAGAATGAAATCGCTTTCGGTGAGCCCATCGATCTTATGGGTCCAGGTGGTGATTTCTGCTTTTCCCCACGACAAAAGAATATCCGGATGATGCCCCTGCTGCTCAGCAATTTCTCCCGCCTTATTCACAAACGCAAGCGCCTGACGAAAATCCGGAAGCGTGAATGTCCGCGTGATGTGATGACCATTCACCACCTTCCATTGCGGCACCTGTTTCGCAAGCGCATCTAACTCCTTGCCTGCCAGAGGCGGCACGCCGCCTTTGCACGGAACGCATGTCTTGCTCGCGAGATCGCTCATTTTGTTTACCATCCTCCGATTTTTTTCCTGTTCCCGTGGATAACTCCGGCTGCTGACTCCCAACATCCATCAACGCTTGCTTGCCGAAGCCGCCTGCGAATCAAGGTATTGTCGAATGTAGTCTTCGAAGACCTTCTCCAGCCGCTCAACGACTGGCGTTTTCCCGCTCCCGATCTTTGGGCCGGCTATTTCGCTCACGGGCAGGAGATTTCGATTCGTGGACGAAATAAACACCTCGTCCGCCGCGTACAGATCCTGCGGCAACAGCGTTTTTTCTTCGACGGGCACATCCGCCGCGGCTCCAATCTCCAGCAACACCCCGCGAGTGATCCCCTCCAAGCATCCAGAATTCAGCGGGGGCGTCGTAACCCGTCCGCCCTTAACGCAAAAAATGTTCGCGGCCGTGCATTCGGCCACTTCACCGCGCTCATTCAGCAAGATGACTTCATCGAACCCATCGCGCTGCGCCTCATGAAGACTCCAAACATTCATTAGCCATGACGTCACCTTCACGCCCGCCAACGGTGAAGCCGCGTGCCGTCCTTGTTCGCGCAATCCAAGCCGCGCTTGCCCGCTATATGAGGGCAAATCCGCCGAATAGATAACGAGATCCACGGGCGGAAACTCTTCTCCGCTCCGCCAAAAACCAACCTGGTTGTAGATTGCATAGATCCGTGCGCAGCCTTCCTTTACATGGTTCGCCCGCAGGACATCTCCTAACTGCTCTCGCACCGTTTCCCGGTTAAATGGAAACGGACAGTGCGTCCGATTCGCATCCCGCTCGAGACGCTTCCAATGGCGCTCGAATGCGAACGGTATCCCCTCGAAGACTCGAACCGTCGTGAAAATTCCCCAGCCGCTTAAAAGGCCCGCCTGACCCGGGGAGAGCCGCACTTCCTCTATAGTCGATAAGCGGTCATTATGGAAAACGTACCGGTGAATCATGCGCTCCTCCCGGAAGCGAAAGCCATTCTAGCGCAGAAGGCTTCAACTTGGCTGGATTGAGGATTAAGGCTCGAGGTTCAGCTTCGTGAAATCGCCTCCCCTCCGACAACAACCTTGATGCCTGGCATCCGCATATCCTGTATCCTATTGACACAGTCGTATTCTGCGCCTAGATTGACTGGTAGCCCTCGGAGGAAGAAAAGCTATGCGAGCCTGCTTCCGTTCTTTCCTCATAGCCATTCTAGCGGCGGGACTCTTGAATCTGAACGCTTACGCAGCGCCCGCTTACGCAGCGAATGACCGCCCGCTAGGCATGATCATACAAGCCGAGGGATTAGCTCATCTAGGTCCAGCGAAGGCTGCAATCGGCTCGACGGTTTATCCCGGTGACAGCATTTTCACAGAGGCTGGCAGCACCATGCGGTTGCGAGTGGGTAGCAGCCAAGTCTACTTGCTTTCCGAGACCGGAGCGTCTTTGTCGCAGGGCAAGGATATGGTTCATGTGGTCGTCGGCCACGGAACTGTAGGCTTCTCTTCGCCTGCGAACGACCCCATCGGTCTTGATACCCCGCTTGGTTTTGTCCACCCTGTCCCAGGCCACGCGGCTTTCGGGCAGGTGACGTTGACGAGCGAGATCGAAATGATCGTCACAGCATACCACGGCGATCTCATCGTGGAAGAGAACGGTAACGTGCACACGATTCTAGAGGGAAAGTCCTACCGCGTTTCGAAGGATCTTGAGCAACCCGCGCTGCCGGCATCCTCTCAAACAGGTCAAGGCAGCGGCACTACTAAGAACGCCGTATCGACCCCGAAGGGGGAGATAGTCGCAATCGTTGGCGGCGTTGTGCTCGTCTCTTGGCTGGCTTGGTCCGAGTTCTGCGAAAGCCCTTCCCGGATGCATTGCCACTACTAATCTCGCCGCCCCTCATGGCAGGTGGCAGGATTTCATCCCGCGTTTCTCAAAGTACTGCTGATGGTATTCTTCCGCTCGGAAGAACTCCGAGGCCGGTGCGATTTCTGTTACGATCGGCCGTTTGAAAACGCCCGACTTTTCTAGCAGCGCCTTCGAGCCGCGCGCGGACTGTTCCTGTGCCGCATCATAGTAGAAGATCTCGGATCGGTATTGCGTGCCGATGTCGGGTCCTTGGCGGTTCAGCGTAGTCGGATCGTGGCTTTCCCAGAAAATTCCCAAGAGCTGTTCGTAGGTCACTTTCGCCGGGTCGTAGTCGATCTCCACCGCTTCTGCGTGCCCTGTGCGGCCTGTGCAGACATCTTCATACGTCGGATTTTTCAGCGTACCGCCCGTGTAGCCTACGGTCGTTGAGTTCACACCTTTGATATGGCGGAAGGCGTCCTCCACTCCCCAGAAGCAGCCCGCCGCGAAAGTTGCTTTTGCCATAGTGAAGATTCTCCCGATTATTACGCCCCGAATCCCCTATGTTGCCACAACCGCGTAGAGCGGTCGAGTTCACTGCAGATTTTGTCGTTCGCTGGCTTCCGGACTGCACCACAAGAGGATGCGCTTCAGCGGCATCTTTGTGAGGGGGTACAAAACGCCTCAGTCGACCACCACGGCATCCCCGCGGGCTTCCACTTTTGCGCTCTGATTGGATCGCTCGAAAATCGTCTGCAGGATATTCGGAATTTCGAAGACGGCTTGATTGTTCATGGCCGCAGCGTTCGCGCGATAACGCGCCAAAATCGTAGGAGTGATTAGCCGGGCGACCGCCGGCACGATCTCCTTGAAACTATTCAGTACCTCACCCACTTCGTTCTCCAATATCCAATCGGCGTTATACCGCTCTTGCGGCAGCGTCCATGCATTGCGCTCGACGATCACCGGTAGATGCATCGCGAGCGCTTCGCTCACACTGCCGGGTCCCGGCTTGCCGATAAAAAAATCAGCAGTCTGCATATATTGATTCACTTTGGTCGTAAATCCCTCGACGAAGCATGCCAAGCGAGAAACCCGGTCGCGCAACGCTTTCGCAAGCTTCTCATTTTTCCCGCATATAAAAATCAACTGCAATTCCAGGTCAGATCGATCGAGGCGCTCCGCGATTTCCAGCATCACACCCGAGCCGAAGCCCCCGAAGAGCACGAGTGCCGTTGGTAAATCCGGCCGCAATCCCAGCTTTTCCCGCGCTGCCAACCGGTCTTCGATCGGGGGCTCATAGAAGCGCGGATGCAAGATCATTCCCGATGTCTGGAAAATGCGGTCTTCCGGGTGCCCCATATTTCGGGCCTGTGCAACCGCGCGATCGGAGCCACAAATGAGATATTGCGACTGGCGCTCGATCCAGAAATGCGGCGGATAGTCGGCAATATCCGTGAGCACAGTTACGAACGGCCGCTTCGGATATGCACGGCGAAAGCTTTCGCCTAACGCGCGATTAAAGTGCGGAACAAAGGAGACCACCATGTCTGGCTGGGTTTCTTTCCAGTGCTCTTCAAGCATTCGCACGGTCGGCCTGTGGTAAGCCCAAATCACGGCCTGCAACACCTTCATCAACTGAGTACTACCGAGTGTGTAGCCCGATCTCAACATCCAGTTGTAAAAGTCTTCGATGCGAATGCCGGCATACTTTTTGAGAATATCCAGATTATCGAGGAGCTCTTGCAGGTTGGTGAGGCGCACTTCCCACGGCCTCTGCTGCCCGCGGATTGCGATGTCAAGTGCTGTGGCAGCAGCACGATGGCCGCCGCCAGCGTCGAAAAATCCGAACTCGATTCTCAACATGCGACGCGGAGTCTGGCAGGCTAACGTCCGTTCCATACTACAATTTGGTTAAAAGAGTGTTGCGCGTGTCTAAACGATTAAGTGGCTGTGTTTTCAGAAGTTTAGCGCCACTGTCATGTGCGTGTAACCAGGATAATTTATTCTTGGCATCGTGAGATGCGATATGCATGTTCACTCGTACTTCTCCGGCGCCTGCACTACCCCCTTCCTTTCGAAATTTTGCCGTGAGAGTTACAGCGATCCTGTCGAAGTTTATGAGTCGCTGCGCCAGCGCGGTATGGATCTCTTTACCATCACCGATCACGACTCGATTGAAGGCGCGGAAAAACTTCGCCGCCTTCCGAATTTTTTCCTGAGTGAAGAGCTCACCTGCCGGATGCCGAGCGGAACCGAGATCCACGTCGGCGTGTACGACATCACCGAGCGGCAGCACACGCATCTCCAGCAACGCCGCAATGACCTTGTCGCTTTGCTTATTTATCTTTCCGAGCGCCGGCTCTTTTTCAGCATCAATCACATTTTCTCGAATCTCACCGGCGCGCGCGAGCGCGAAGATTTCGCATGGTTCCGGGAGTATTTCCCGGCGATTGAGACTCGCAATAGCCACATGCTTGAAAGGTCTAATGCGAATGCGCAAATCCTGGCACGGCAATGGGACAAAATTGCAATCGGTGGCAGCGACGCGCATGCACTGCCGTCCGCGGGGACGGCTTACACGGAAGTACCGGCCGCGCGAGACAAAGAAGAGTTTTTTGCAGGACTGCGCAGCGGCATGGGCCAGGTTACCGGTGAATCCGGCTCCTTCGCAAAGCTGACGCGCGATTGCTTTCTGATCGCCGGCGAAATGATGCGCGAGAAATCTTGGACCGCGCTGCTCGCCCCTCTCGGACTGCTGCTTCCCGCATTCACCTGGTTCAACTATCTCGAGGAACGACAATTCAGCCGCCACTGGGCTGCTGAAGTCCTAGACGAGCCGAAATCCCGCCCACGCCCTCGTTGGATCACCGTGCCGCAACCGGCGCTGGAGGAATGGGTATGACGGTCGCACAATCCTTCTGGAACCAAATTCAATCCAATGACCACAGGCTGATGCGTCGTGTTCATCGCTGGCGCGCACCTCGATGGTTCCGAATCCTGATGATCGTAGCAACGCGCGGTGGCGACGGTTGGCTTTGGTACACCCTCGGCTTAATTCTGGTTCTCGTCGGCGGCCCGCATCGGTTTGCGGCGATTGGAGCGGCTGCATCGGCGGCAGTAGCGGGAATTTTCGTGTTCCGCAGTCTCAAACATGCCAGTCATCGGAAGCGTCCTTGCGAAATCGAGCCGCACTGCTGGTCGTCGATTCTGCCTCCGGATAAATACTCCTTCCCTTCGGGTCACTCGATCACCTCGTTCGCCGTCGCCATTGCTATCGGGCTTTTCTACCCCGAACTGCTGGGAACTTTGCTTACGGTTGCAATGTTGATTGCCGCCTCCAGAATTATTCTCGGAATGCATTTCCTGAGTGATGTTCTTGCGGGATCGGTGATCGGCGCGATTCTCGGAGAACTTGGCTACCACGTGTTCATGCTCTTCTAGCGGCTGACGCAGCACAAGCTTCAGCCTGCGACAGTGCATCACGTGGGAGAATCGGCAGCTCAGACCTTGACGTGGCTGGAAGATTCCTGCCTCAGTAATTCGATCAGAGACCGATACAGACGTGCGCGAATTTCCTGACGCTCGCTGGCGCGAGTCAGATAGCGTACGAGAATGCTCACTCCACTGCCTTCGAGCCGGACGCTGACCGACGGTGCTGTAGATGAACTCCCTTTCGCATTGGGGAATGCCACGCTGGGCAGTCCGGGGTCCGACACGCTTGCCTTCGACGTAGTTATCTCTGCGACGATCTTCTGAATCGCTTCGGCGATCGGATACGGGTCGGAACCACTTGGCGCCTGCACCTGCAGCTCATCCCATAGCCACTGTCCTGACGTCGAGAAATTGATGTAGTGGCCCTCGATTGCAAAGCTGTTTACAAACGTGATTTTCCGTCCGGTTGGGTGGGCCGCGTCGGTCCAGTTCCCCGTTTCCAGCAGCACGGTGTGGAACAAACCCACTTCAAGCACTTCTCCGCCGACTCCGTTGATTTCCACCCAGTCTCCAGAGCGAATGCCGTCCTTGCCCATCAACACAAACCATCCAAAGAAACCGACAATGAAATCCTTAAGAGCGACCGTAAGCCCGGCGCCCGCGAGAGCCACCACAGTCGCAAAGTTGCTTGGCTTCCCGAAAATGACGAGAAGTATCAGGATGACTCCGAGCGCCTGCACTCCAAATAAGATCACCGTCCGCATCGTCTGAAGTCGGCGCCGCTCCGGTGACGGATCGGAAAAGAATCGCTGTACTCCTTCGTTCGCGCCAAATACGAAGAGGGCGATTACGAGAATCCAGAATGCGGCGAGAAACATCCCGTGCACGAATGCGCGCTTACGAACAGTGATGTAATTGATCCAATCCCCGTAAAGAGTCGCGAGTTCCTGCTCGTTCTCAATCCGCTTGTCTAGCTGCGAGAGGTTCTTCTGATCGATTGTGAGATCTTTCAGGAATGACAGCGCCGCGTTCTGGCCGCCCGATTCGCCCGCGCTCGCGGCTGCGGTTCCGGCCGCTGGCGTTGCGCCCGCCGCATTCGTCGCGTTCTGCCCGCCGGCTCCATTCACTTCGGCTGTGCCATGTGAAGGGGCTGTTTCACCGGACGCCGGCGCTCCATTTGTTCCCCCGGTGACCTTCGATACGGTTGGGTTCGGCGTCCCCGCAGTTTTCGCGGCGGGATTCGATTTCTTGCGGATGATTTTCTTCTGCGCCTTCTCTTCGTTTACTTCCTTCTCGAGCGTATCGTGTGCGGCCGCAAGCTTCGCCTGCCGGTCGAGCGCATTTTGCTGCGCCTGGCGAAGCAGGGTCTGTTTTGAATTGAAGGACAGCCAGGCTTCCACCTGCGCAACGAGACTGCTCGACTTGGTCAGCTCAATCGAGGGAGCCGTACTGGCTGAGCTGCTAGCGCTGGCTTGTGTCGCAGCAGCTTTTTGTGAGGCTTCGTGCTGATCCCGAAGACGCTGAATTGTAGCTTGTTTATCTCCTCCGGCGCGGATCAGGTCCTCATGCGCGTCGTCCAATTCATCTTGATCCAATTCCTGCTGCGCTTGTGCAAGGCCAAGCCGTTCTTGAAGGCTCTCCTTCGTTTTTGCGCCCGCCTTGGCAATCTGCTGGTTCAGTTGCGTGACGCGCCCCTGACCGGCCACAACAGCTGCTTCTGCCGCCTTCAGGCGCTCGGTGATCTGCCGCGTTTGAGGCGTCAATGGTGCCGGATTTTGCGCGGCGTCTTGCAGCGCCGCCGCGAATGCTGCGTCAACGGAGTAATCCGCCAGCCGTAGGGCCTCCTGCGCGTAGGTTTTTTCCCTACGAGACTCGGCCAGCTGCGACAGCTGCTCTGCCGTGTCGAGAGCGCGCGTATCAACCAAAGCCTCCTGTTGTTTCAAGTTGGATCGCATGGCGCGCAATCGAGCGCGATAATCTCCCCACTGCCACGTAAAAATCACCGCGGCCAGCGCCGACAGAGTCAGAGATGTCAGGATTGCTAAAATCGTTTTTTGAGCATTGCGCATGAATTCGCTGAGTCTCGAAATTGTATTATGCAGGAGAACGGCGCTGTTCAAATATTCGCTGCGGGTGTGTGCACACATGGGCGACGGATTTCAGATTCAAATAGGGTCGGTTGACGCGTGCGGCGGTGCGAGCAGACAATATCTGCGGAAAGCGGCGGCGCACCATCCAGCGGTCGTCGCAAACGAAAATTGGAATGGCGACTAAACTCACAAATCTTCATCCCTCAATCGAAGAACGCATCGCCGCGGGCAAGGCGCTCCGCGACCGCGTCTCGCGAAAATCACAAGGAAAGTGGAATCCGCCGGCAAACCGTCCCGATCCGGTCGAGCTGTTAAAGACCGCCGATGTGGGACGCCTGCCAGAGCTTCTTCCGATTCGCTACGGACGCATGAGCCAATCACCGTTCGCGTTCTTTCGGGGCGCCGCGGCTTTGATGGCTTTCGATCTCTCCAAAACACCGGTTACCGGACTTCGCGTGCAGGCCTGCGGTGATTGTCATATTCAGAATTTCGGAGGTTTCGGATCACCCGAACGTCGGCTTGTGTTTGACATCAACGATTTCGACGAGACGTCTCGGGCTCCCTGGGAATGGGATGTGAAGCGGCTTGCCACGAGCGTGGTTCTGGGCGCAAGACAGATCAAATTCCGGGAGCGGCGATGCCGCGACGCCGCGCGCCGAGTAGTGCAAAGCTACCGCGAGCACATCCGGAAATACGCCCACATGCGCGCGATTGATGTCTGGTATTCCCATCTTTACGCGAATATTCTCGTTCGAGAGGCGAAAGACGCCGCAGAAAAAAAGCGCTGGCAAGAGATCGAGAAAAAGGCAAAGCGACAGACAGCAACGCAACTTCTTCCTCAAATTACATACGTCCACAATGGCAATCGCCGGATCGTTGATCGTCCGCCCCTTGTCTATCACCCGCGCGACTACTCAAGCGCAGGAAAACACATCACCGCCATGTTCCACCGGTATCTTCATACGCTGCCCGAGGATCGGAAAGTGTTGCTGCAGCGGTATCAGATCGCGGACATTGCCAGAAAGGTGGTCGGAGTCGGGAGCGTAGGGACTCGTTGCGCTGTGATGTTGCTCCTCGCGAGCGACAATGATCCATTATTTCTGCAGTTCAAGGAAGCGTTCCCCTCGGTGCTCGAACCCTATGCCGGCAAGAGCAAATACAGCAATTACGGCGAGCGGGTGGTCACGGGACAACGGATGTTACAGTCGGCCAGCGACGTCTTTCTCGGCTGGACGCGCGACGACGAAAATCGTTGCTATTATTTTCGCCAGCTTCGCGACATGAAAATGAAGATCGATGTATCCGCGATGTCGCAAGATGAGTTCTTCGAGTACATCGAGCTTTGCGGCTGGGCTCTAGCCAGAGGACACGCTAGAACCGGAGATCCGGCTAAAATCGGCGGCTATCTTGGCAAGAGCGATGCCTTCGATGATGCGATTGAAAAATTCGCTGTCGAATATGCGGACCAGACCGAGCGCGACTACGCTCGGTTCAAGAAGGCCGTTCGCGCTCGCAGGCTTCCAGCTCGTACTGACGTCCCGAAATAACGTCACAGATCAAGCGGCAACGGGTCTTTGCCCGTGATCAGCCTCGCCGCGCGATCGAACGTAATATACAGCCACGTCCACTGCGTGAACACCAGTAGCCGGTTTTTAAATTCGACGATGTACATCAGATGTATAAAAATCCACAGGAGCCACGCGGGCACACCTGCAAAAGTGATGAAGTTCAAATCGGCAACCGCGGCGCCGCGTCCGATCGTCGCGAGATTTCCTTTGTCAAGATAATGGAATGGTGGAGTTTTTTCGCCACGCAATCGCCGCTCGATCACCTTCGCAACGTAGTGGCCCTGCTGGATGGCCGGTTGCGCAATGCCGGGGAGAGGTTTTCCGGTTTGATGAGTGAAACTGGAGAGATCGCCGATTACAAATACTTCAGGATGCCCGGGAATCGTCATATCCGGGTCGACGATTACGCGTCCGGCTCTGTCGGTTTTTGCGCCTAATCTTTTGGCTAGCGCCAGTCCGAGCGGAGAGGCGAGCACTCCCGCCGCCCAGAGAATTGTGCGCGTCGGGATCACTTCAATCTGCCCGCCGCATTCAATCGTAACCGAGTGAGCTTTGACATCCGTCACCATCGCGCCGGTTCGGACCGTAACCTTGAGCCGTTCGAGCATTTTTCGCGCGGCTTCGGAAAGTTTTGGCGGATACGTCGGCAGAACGCGGTCCGTGCCTTCGATCAGAATGATGTGCGCTTTGCTGGGATCGATGCGCCGGAAATCGTGCTTCAGAGTGTCGTTCGCGATTTCGCCGAGCGCGCCGGCCAGCTCAGCTCCGGTGGGACCGGCGCCGACAATCACAAACGTCATCCACTCTTTTAGCTTTTCGGGATTCGTCTCGCGTTCAGCCGCTTCGAAAGCCAGCAGAATTCGCGCGCGCATGTCCGTGGCGTCTTCGATCGTTTTAAGGCCGGGCGCGAATTGCTCCCATTCGTGGTGACCAAAATATTGATGGCTCGAGCCGGTGGCGACGACGAGCGTGTCGTAATCGATCACGCCGTCACTCAAAATCACCTGATGATTGGCGGGATCGATATCGATTGCTTCGCCCAAAAGCACCATCGTGTTTTTGTTGTTCTTCAGGACTTGGCGCAACGGCCCGCTGATATTTGCCGGCGAAAGTGATCCGGTGGCGACCTGATACAGGAGCGGCTGAAACAGATGATAATTGCAGCGATCAATGAGCGTGACGTCGACGGGCGCGTGCTTGAGTTTTCGCGCGGCGCTCAGGCCGCCAAAGCCGCCGCCCAGAATCACCACTCGCTGGCGCGTCACAATTTCGCCTCTTGAATCTCCGTCTCAGGGCCCGTTTACCGCCGATTAGAATTTTGTTTCTGTCATCTTTTCAATAACTTACGCTAACTTCTAATCGCGCCACCGTGTATTAACCTGGTGCCCGCCGAGAGCCCCAAATGCGCGATCGGGACGCTCGATTTCGCCCAACCTTCGCCTCAACTCCTCACTCATTTGATGCGGTCGCTGCAGCTGGGGTCACTCCGAAGCAGGCTAGCACGTCGAAGAGGATTTGTCCGGTTCGACTTCGCTTACGGGCGCAAGCGCGTCGCGCCAGTTCTGCTAGCCCCAACGGTCGATTGAACCCTTCAAGGTTTTCGCACAACCAAAATCCTTACGAAAACCTTATGCGACCTTTATGCCTTCCTGATGCTCAAAAGCCTAGTCTCTGTCTCAGTTTGCCTTTCCCGCATTGCGATGCAATCGGCGATGGCGAAGGAGGCGGAAATGCTCGCCGTAACATTCGTGGTCAGCTGCCTCTCCGTGTGCGGATTCTATGTGTACGTCCTCGTGCAGCTCCGGCGCGAGCAGAAGCGCGGAGATGCTCACAAAAAGCACTTGCCAGAACACTTGTACGAAATGGAGCCCGAGTCTCGTCAGGGCGACGCTGAGAATCCCGCGGATCCAGATTTTTTAAGTTCGGAAGCAGCTAGTCCGTCCGATTCCAGGGCAGAAACAATCCTGCGTCAAGAGGCAATGCTTCGCGTCGGTCTCACATTGGGAGGCTTGGTAGCACTCTTTGGTGGAATCGAATTCTTCGATTCACTCGTGACCTGGCTTCACTGGTACTGAGAAATTCACCACAGAAGCGGAATAGGGGCGTTTCGCAAACGTTCGTGAGGGACCTCACATCGCGCGCGGCGGGAAAGGTTCCTGATAGGGTGCGTTCTAACGCGGCGAAAAGGAAACGCGGTATAGAAGAAAAAGCGGCATCGATTGAAGGAAACGGAACGAAATAATTCAGAGGGGGACGAGGCCCATGATGAGATTTCTGATGCAGAACCGGTGGCGTGCCACTTTGTGCGGGCTTGTTTTGGCCGTTACACAACTTCCCTGCTTCGCGCAGACCACGAGCGAAGCGGCTAATCAACAAAACAGCCCGGCCGATCAGCAAATATCGCCTGCAATATTAAAAGAGCTGGAGGCGATGCGGCACCGGATCGACGAGCTCGAAGCGGAACTGAAGAAGCACAAGGCGGAAACGCAGCCCACGACGGTGGTTGCTTGCGCAAAAGCGACAGTCCCTGTTACGCCGTTTGCTACGAGTGCCCCGATTTCGCAGGAAGCAGCTGTGGTTACTCACCAGACTCCGCAACCCGCGATTCCCGCCAAAGTGGAACCCTTCTCGGATGCGGACTGGACCTGGCTCAACGGCAACCCACGCACCAAAGAGATATTTTGGGATTCGAAGTTCTTCACGCCAGAGATCAGGGCCGACGTGAACTACGTGAGTGATTTCAACCACCCGACTGACCATTCGATCGGCGGATCGAGCGAACTTTTTCGCTCAAGTGAAGTACAACTGGAGCAGTTGGGTGTAGGGGGCGATTTTCACTACGACAACGTTCGCGCACGGCTGATGACGCAGCTTGGAATGTATTCTGCGACCACTCCGCGAAATGACCCCAGCGTAGGACACGGCCAATGGGATCTCGTCAGCGCCTATCGCTATGTTTCCGAAGCGTATGGCGGCTATCACTTTAATGTATTGCACGGAGTCAACGTGGATGCGGGAATCTTTCTGTCGTATATCGGCCTATTCAGTTACTACAACTTCGACAATTGGGCGTACCAACCGTCTTACGTTTCCTCCAACACACCATGGTTTTTCAATGGTGTGCGGGTACAGATTTTCCCTACGGCCCATCTGAAGATCGAGCCGTGGTTCATCAATGGATGGCAGGCGTACGCATCCGCCAACCACAGGCCCGGGCTTGGTGGACAGATCAAATGGACCCCGTTCCCCTGGATGAACATTGTTTCCAACAACTACGGACTGGGCCGGGACGACCTTTTCATACCTAACCGCAGGAGGATCCACACCGACGACAGCATCGAGATCAAGTATTTTGACCGGCCCAACAGCAGTCTGGACAAGATGGCGTTTTCGCTGACCGCCGACGCTGGATGCGAGTACGGAGGCGGCGTGAGCTGCTACGGCAACAGAGCGGGCGGACCAAAACAGAGCTTCCTGGGAATCATGTTGTACAACCGCTTCTGGTTCCACCGGGACCTGTTCGGTCTAACGATTGGAGGCGGCAAAATCAATAACCCGGGACGCTATCTAGTGCTGCTGCCGCCTATCAATGGCGAAACCGCCGTTACTGCCTCCACGAATTCTCCGTACTTCACAGAGAATCCCGGTGACCCATTCAAGGCCTGGGACTCGTCAGCCACGTTCGACTACATGCCCAAGCAGTACATCACGTTCCGATGGGAATACGATTATCGCCATGCGAATGTCCCGTATTGGACTGGCCGGGGCGGGATTACGCCTCCTGGTGGCAACAACGGCTTTCCCCAATTTTTCGCGTGCAGTAACGGCAGTTCGTCCGGGCAAACGAGCCTAGGGCCCGCGGAAGCGGCCTGCGGCGGTGGGCCTAGCAGCGTCTTTTTCCCGGATCTTCGCAGGGATGAGTCGTTCATCGACATGTCGATCATGGTGAAGTTCTAGGGGTGAATTCAATGCGAGATGTAGCGTTCATTATCTGTACCGCCGGTTTTTTTGTTGTGGCGATCGCATATGTTTGGGGTTGTGAGCGGCTGAAATAAAGGAGCATCGGGATGCTTGGCAACATTTTGCTTCTGGGAATTTCTGCCTTGCTGCTGGTGTATCTGCTGGCGGCGCTGCTGTGGCCGGAGAGGTTTTGAATATGACCGCGAACGGGTGGTTTCAAATTGGAGTGTACTTAATTTTGCTTCTGGCGATCACGAAACCGCTGGGTGTGTACATGGCGCGCGTGTTCAGCGGCGAAAAGACGTTTATGGATCCGCTGCTGCGACCCGTCGAGCGTTTGCTCTACCGCATGACTGGAGTGGATGAAACGCACGAGATGCGCTGGACAGAGTATGCGACCGCCATGCTGCTCTTGAGTGTGGTTTCGATGATTCTGCTCTATGTCATTTTGCGCGTGCAGCGGTGGCTTCCGTGGAATCCGCAGCACTTCGGAGCGTTGGCGCCGGATTTGGCTTTTAATACAGCGGCTTCGTTCACCACCAATACAAACTGGCAGGTCTATTCCGGCGAATCGACGATGAGCTACTTCACGCAGATGGCCGGGCTCGCGTATCACAACTTCCTTTCAGCGGCGACGGGCATCGCCTTGGCAGTCGCGGTGATTCGCGGAATCGCGCGGCGGGAAATGCAAACGATCGGCAACTTCTGGGTCGACTTGACCCGGACGATTTTGTGGGTACTGCTGCCGGTTTGTGTCGTGGTGGCGCTGTTTCTTGTTTCGCAGGGAACGGTGCAAAGCCTGAAGCCGTATGTGGCCGCAAAGCTCGTCGATCCTCAAACTGTGCAGATCACGGGAAGCGATGGAAAGACGACCACGCGGCATGTGACCGAGCAATCCATTACGCTCGGACCGGTGGCGTCGCAGGAAGTAATCAAAATGTACGGCACGAATGGCGGCGGGTTTTTCAACGCCAATAGCGCGCATCCATTCGAGAATCCCACCCCTTTGACAAATTTTGTTCAGATGCTGCTGATTTTCGCGATCGGGTCAGGACTGACATACACGCTGGGACGAATGACTGGTTCGCAAAAACACGGTTGGGCGGTGTGGGGCGCGATGGCAGCGCTCTTTGTGGCGGGAACGTTTTTCGCCTACAGGGCGGAGGCACGGGGAAATCCAGAATTGCACGGCCTGGACCAGCACGTCAGCGCGACGCAGCCGGGCGGAAATGTGGAAGGCAAGGAAGTGCGGTTCGGCATCGCCGACTCAGCGGTCTTTGCAACGATTACGACGGACGCGAGCTGCGGCGCCGTTAACGGCGTACATGATTCGTTTACGCCTCTTGGCGGAATGATTCCGATGATCAACATGATGCTCGGCGAGATCGTGTTTGGCGGCGTAGGGGCGGGACTCTACGGGATCGTGGTGTTCATCATTCTGACTGTATTCATCGCGGGACTCATGGTGGGCAGGACGCCGGAATATCTTGGCAAGAAAATCGAAGCGTACGACGTAAAAATGGCAATGCTGGCCGTGCTGATTTTTTCGCTGCTGATTCTGACTCTAACAGGGATTGGGTCCGTGACGGCGGACGGAAAAGCCGGGATAACAAACCCGGGGCCGCATGGCCTGTCGCAGATTTTATACGCATACACATCGGGCGCGGCGAACAACGGCTCAGCGTTCGCGGGCCTGAGCGCGAATACGCTCTGGTACAACCTGACGATTGGTTTCGACATGCTGTTTGGACGATTTTTCATGGTGCTTCCGGTGCTAGCGATTGCGGGCAACCTGGCAAAGAAGAAAATCGCGCCAGAAACGGCGGGCACGTTTCCAGTGACTACTCCGCTCTTCGCCACGCTTCTCGTTTCCGTGATTTTGATTGTGGGAGCGCTGACGTTTTTTCCGGCGCTGAGCTTGGGGCCGATTCTGGAGCACCTGCTGATGCATGCCGGCAAGTTATTCGGGGGATGAGCTAATGAGCGTGGAAATGACGATGACTCCTGAAGCGATCAAGATACCCAGCGGAGGAAGCGATAACCCGAAGAGGCCGACAAAATCGCTCTGGACCGGTGGGATTGTCAGCGGGGCGTTGTGGGATTCGGTAAAGAAACTGAATCCACGCACGCTGATGAAGAATCCGGTGATGTTCGTCGTGGAAGTAGGCGCGGTGGTGACGACAGTGGATTTGCTGCGCGAGCTTACCCATCACACAAGTGAATTCGGATTTGCGCTTCAAATTACGCTGTGGCTGTGGTTCACGGTGCTTTTTGCGAATTTCGCGGAAGCGATGGCCGAGGGCCGCGGGAAGGCGCAGGCCGAAACGTTGCGCAAAGCGCGCTCGGAAACACATGCAAGGCGAATGAAACTCGACGGCACTTTCGAGGATGTGCCGGGATCGAAATTACGCGCCGAAGACCTGGTAGTCGTAAGGGCCGGAGAGTTCATTCCCGGCGATGGCGAAGTGGTGATGGGCGTCGCGTCGGTGGATGAGTCGGCGATTACGGGCGAATCGGCGCCGGTGATTCGTGAATCGGGCGGCGACCGGTCGGCGGTGACGGGCGGGACGCGCGTGCTCTCCGATGAAATCACGGTGAAGATCACTTCGAATCCAGGCGAAACATTTCTCGACCGGATGATCAAGCTGGTGGAAGGAGCCGAACGCCAAAAAACTCCAAATGAGATCGCGCTGAATATTCTGCTCGCCGGTCTTACGATCATTTTTCTTCTGGCGGTGGTGACCTTGCAGCCGATGGCGATTTATTCCGGCGCGCCACAATCGATCTACGTGCTGATCTCGCTGCTTGTGTGCCTGATTCCGACGACGATTGGGGGATTGCTTTCCGCGATCGGCATCGCCGGAATGGATCGAGTGGTTCAGCGAAATGTTCTGGCGATGTCTGGACGCGCGGTGGAAGCGGCGGGCGATGTGGATACGTTGCTGCTCGACAAGACGGGAACGATCACTCTGGGCAATCGGCGTGCGACGGAGTTCATCACCGCGCCGGGCATATCAGAAGCGGAGCTGGCCGATGCGGCGCAGCTCGCCTCGCTCGCGGACGAGACTCCGGAGGGCCGGTCGATCGTAGTGCTGGCGAAAGAGAAATACGGTTTGCGCGGGCGCGAGCTTGCCTCAGTGGCAACGAACTTCATTCCGTTTTCTGCGACGACTCGCATGTCCGGCGTCGATCTCGACGGGCGCGAAATCCGGAAGGGCGCGTTCGACGCGATCGTCCGGTACGCGGCCGACGGAGGCAATCGGGTCCCGCCCGAAGTGGAAGATGCCGTAAAGGCGATTGCTGGCTCTGGGGGCACACCTCTTCTTGTTGCGGAGGACCGGCGCGTGCTCGGAACGATTTATTTGAAGGATATCGTCAAAGGCGGAATGCGCGAGCGCTTCGAGCAACTGCGAGCGATGGGAATTCGGACCGTGATGATCACGGGCGACAATCCACTGACGGCTGCGGCAATTGCGCGCGAAGCTGGCGTCGATGATTTTCTGGCGCAGGCAAAGCCCGAAGACAAACTTGCGCTGATTCGCCGCGAACAGGCCAAAGGAAAACTCGTCGCGATGACCGGCGATGGAACGAACGACGCTCCCGCGTTGGCTCAAGCGGATGTGGGCGTGGCGATGAATGCCGGCACGCAGGCCGCGAAAGAGGCCGGCAACATGGTGGATTTGGACTCGAACCCGACGAAGCTGATCGAAATCGTCGAGATTGGAAAGCAGCTGCTGATTACGCGGGGATCGTTGACCACATTTTCAGTCGCCAACGACGTGGCGAAATATTTCGCGATTATTCCGGCGATGTTTGCGGCCGCGTTTCCACAGCTCGAGCTGCTCAACATCATGCACTTGAAGACGCCACACTCAGCAGTACTGTCGGCGGTGATTTTCAATGCGCTGATCATCATTGCGCTTGTGCCGCTGGCGTTGCGAGGTGTGCGATACCGCCCGCTCGGAGCGGAGGCGCTGTTGCGCCGCAATCTCTTGATTTACGGGTTTGGAGGAATCGTCGCGCCATTTCTCGGAATCAAGCTGATCGACATAATCATTACGGGCATCGGTTTAGCGTGAGGACACCATGAAGAGAAACCTTCTGATTTCGATTTGGATGACGTTGGCGACGACAGTGCTATTGGGGATCGTTTATCCGCTCGTGGTTACGGGACTCGCGCAGCTGCTTTATCCGCGACAGGCAAATGGCGAACTGATTCGCCAGACCGACGGGACAGTTATAGGCTCAAGCCTGCTGGGCCAACCGTTTACCTCTCCGGGATATTTCCATTCGCGGCCGTCCGCTGCGGGGCCTGCCGGATACGATCCAATGGCTTCGGGCGGATCGAATCTCGGGCCGACGAACAAGGTGCTGATTGACCGTGTTTCCAGCAGCGTGCAATCGCTTTCGGCAGAAAATGCTGGCGCGCCCATTCCGGTAGACCTTGCAACCGCATCCGGCTCGGGGCTCGATCCGCACATTTCTCCCGCGTCAGCGGAATTTCAAGTTCCACGGGTGGCGCGGGAACGAGGGGTAAAAGAAGACGAACTGCGCGCTCTGGTGGCGAAACATACCGAACAGCGGCAGCTCGGATTTCTCGGTGAGCCGCGCGTGAACGTACTCGAGCTCAACCTTGATCTGAACGCCGCGCACCCGCTGCGCTAAAGCGTGTCGAATTTATTTACCGGAGCGGCCATGCCCCGATTTTTCACTCGACGGCTCGAAGCGGTAACCAATCCACGGATCGGTGTGAATGTAGCGCGGGTGCCGCGGGTCCGGCTCGATCTTTTTTCGCAGCTGATTGATGAAGACGCGCAGATATTCCGTCTCGTCGCCGTAATCGGGGCCCCAGACCGCTTGCAGCAATCGGCGATGGCTGATTGATACTCCCTGATTCGAGACAAGCTGGCGCAACAGCTCAAATTCCTTGGGGGTCAATCGAATCGCAATTCCCTTCACCGCTACGTTCCGCTTCGCAAAGTCAATCGTCAGATCATCGGATCGAAACGCCGGCAGCGTTTCGCCGGCCGCAACGCGCCGAAGAGCCGCCCGAATGCGAGCCATTAATTCCTCGGCGCCGAATGGCTTCACGACGTAATCGTCGGCGCCGGCGTCGAGCGCCTGAACTTTGTCTTTCTCGGTGTTGCGAACAGTAAGCATGATGATAGGCGTATCGGCTGTCCGTCGAATTGCGCGGCAGGTGTCGAGGCCCGAGATTCCGGGCATGTTGACGTCGAGAAGAATCAGATCGGCGCGCTCAGTGCGAAGTTTTTCAAGCGCTTCCTCGCCTGATTTCGCCTCGATCACGCTATAACCCTGCGACGAGAGCGTCGTGCGCATCACCCGCCGGATCTGCGGCTCGTCATCCACGATCAGAATCGTTGGCGAGCTCATATGCCGACCGCGGCGGGGCTTCGATCAATTGGCAGCGTGAAGGAAAAAACGGAACCGTGACCGCGCTGGCTGGTGAGGCTGATCGTGCCGCCGTGCGCCTCGACGATTGCCTTGGCGATCGGCAAGCCCATGCCGGTGCCCTCCACCCGGTAGCGCTGGTCGCGACCGCGATAAAATTTCTCGAAAATCAAATTCTGCTCGGGATCGTCGATTCCCGCGCCTCGATCCGCTACGCTGGTGATCACAAAATCGCCATTCTGTTCGGCGGTAATGGTAATCGGCTCATCGACCGGCGAATACTGGTTCGCGTTTTCGAGAAGATGGACAAGCGCTTCGCGAGCGCGGGCCAGATCGACACGAACGCGCGGCAGTTCCGCAGGCACTCGCAAATCGACGCGTCGATTGCCTAAGACGCCCTTCGTTTGCGTCAGGGCGGCGCTAATCACGTCCGAGAGCGGGCGCGGCTCGAGTTTCAAGACAACCTCACCAGCATCGAGCTGCGCCATCTCGGCGGCTTCACCAACCAGCCGGTTCAGGCGGTCGCTCTCCTCATTGATGATGGTAAGCAGTTCGCACCGCTGCTCGCCGCTGAGCGCGGGGTTCGAAAGCAAATTGGTCACAGACGCTTTGATCGACGTCAGCGGCGTGCGAAGCGCATGCGTAACGGAATCGAGCAGTGCCGTCCGCAGCCGCTCTCCTTCGCGCGCGGCCTCGGTCTGGCCAAGCTGTTCGACAGCGCGAGCGCGCTCCATCGCCACTGCGATCAGCGTGCCCATAGCTTCGAGCGTCTGCCGGGAAAGAATTGTGCCGGAAATTCCCAGGCTTCCTATGGGACGCACACCCATGCGCACTGGCACGAAGCAGATACTGTTCGCGACGTCAATCACCGGCTCTTCACGAGCGACGATCGCTTTGAGGCTTTCCAAGTCGAGAAGCGGCATCACCGGGCCGGAGCGATAAATCTTTTGTTTATCGGCAAGAAGCAGGGCCGCTGCACCCACTTCGAACGTGTCCACAATTTGGGCGGGAATTCGGTTGAGTAACTGAATCACGTTGCCCGACTCGAGCAAGCCGCGGCTGAACGAGTAGAGCCGTTCCACTTCGCGGCGGCGAGCCGAAAGATCCTGAGACTGCTTTCGCGCGCGATTGGAAAGCTGGCTCGCGAGCACGGAAACCACCAGGAACGCAAAGAGAGCAACCCAATTCTGAGGATCGGCAATCGTCAGCGTGCCGATGGGCGGAAGAAAATAATAATTAAACGCAAGCATCGCCACGATGGACATAAACACCGACACGGCAATGCCCCAAACCGTAGAAACCGCTAAAATGGCGAGCAGGAATGTGAGTGCGACGGTGGTGGCGTTGACGGGAAGCACCTTGCGGTAAAAAATGGTGATCCCGAGCACGATGCCAAATGCGGCCGCAAATTGAAGCGCACGGCTGACGGCATTTTCGCGCATCGCGCCATTCTATCGTAGCTTTCCACGCGCTCGTAAAAGAGAATACCCGGCATGCCAAAGACCCCAGAGCAATGGCTCGCGGAGTCGAAGCCGCCCGACAAAGCCAAGGGCTCATTGAAGCTTTTCCTCGGCTACGCGCCGGGCGTAGGCAAGACCTACGGGATGTTGAGCGAGGCAATCCGGCGAAAAACTCGCGGTGAAGATGTGGTGATCGGACTAGTCGAAAATCACGGGCGTAAAGGAATCATCGAGCTCGCCGAGCAACTGGAAACCGTGCCGCTCAAAAAGATCGACTATAAGGGCACGCTGTTCGAGGAAATGGACACGGACGGAATTCTGGCACGCCACCCCGCCGTAGTCCTGGTAGACGAACTCGCGCACACAAATATCCCTGGGAGCAAACATCGCAAACGATACGAAGACGTGCTCGAGCTGCTCGAAGCGAAAATCGACGTAATTTCCACCGTTAACATTCAGCACATTGAAAGCATTGCGCCAACCGTCCGCGCAATTACGGGCGTGGCCGTTCGCGAAACCGTGCCGGATTGGGTGCTGCAAGTGGCGGACGAAACGGTGATGGTCGACTTGACTCCCGAAGCGCTGCAAAACCGGATGAAACGCGGCGACGTATACAACCGGGACAAAGTCGAACAGGCGCTCAAGAACTTCTTCCGCCGCGGAAATCTGATCGCACTGCGCGAATTAGCTCTGCGTCAGGTGGCCGAGCAAGTGGACCGCAGCCTCGAATCGTACATGGTGGAGAAGGATATTCGCGAGAGCTGGGCGGTGCGCGAGCGCATCGCAGTGCTGATCAGCGCAAATCCGAAAGCGCAATACCTAGTGGCGAGAGCAGCCCGCATGGCCAGGAGAATGGATGCCGACCTCTACGCCGTTCACATTGATATAGATCACGGCTCTTCCAGCGACCAAGACCAGAAACTGCTGGCCGCGAATTTGCAATTGGCAGAAAGCCTGGGCGCAAAGACCTTAAGGCTGAAAGGTGACAACGTAGCGGACGCAACCGTACAATTCGTTCGTGAAAAGCACATTACGCAAGTGATCTTCGGGCGCACAGCCGTGGAAGGCTTGCGGAAATTGCTGTTTCTGAATGCTATCAACCGATTCTTGCGCGACGCACCGGCGGTCGATGTGCATATTGTGACGCAAGAGCCGGACTGATCGCCGATTCGGGTGGCACTTCGGAGCGCGACACTAAACGCGAGGTATCTGCGAGACGTTCCAGCCACCACCGATTGCCTTCACGAGCAGCACGCTCGCCTGCATGCGGCGCGTTCGGATGCCCACCTCGGTTACTTCATCCGCGAGCGCGGCATTTTGTGCCGTGATCACTTCGAGATAATTCACAATGCCGCCCTTGTAGCGATTGAGCGAAAGCGCCAGAGAATGCTCCGCGGAAGCAACTGCAGATTGTTGCACTACTTCTTCATCATTGAGAATTCGAAGAGATGCAAGATTGTCTTCCACTTCCTGAAATGCAGTCAGCACCGTCTGCCGGTAGGTATCAATCGATTGCCGGTATGCGGATTGCGCCTGTTGCGTCACGGCATGACGCTTTCCGGCGTCAAAAAGCGTCTCGCTCGCGGCAGCGCCCACCGACCAGAGACCGGACGGCCCTTGCAGAAGCGTCGTAAAAACACCGCTTTCGAATCCCCCCGAGCCGCTCAAAGTGACGAGCGGGTAGTAAGCCGATTTTGCCACACCGATTTGCGCGTTCGATTCCTGCATCCGGCGCTCGGATGCGGCGACATCGGGCCTGCGCTCGAGCAAATCCGAGGGCAGTCCCGGTGGGATCGTGGGCGGAGCAGCCCGCAGAGGCGAGGTCGACAGGCTGAATTGCGCGGGCGGCTTACCGATCAAAACTGCGATCGCATGTTCGAATGCAGCGCGGTTTACGCCCACGTCGATTGCCTGCGCCCGCGTGGTCCGAAGCTGTGTCTCGGCTTGCGCCACATCCACTGCCGACGCAAGCCCTGCTTTGTAACGATTTTGCGTCAGCGCAAGCGCCCGTTCGAAAGCGATGATGGTTGATTGGAGAAGGTCCTCTTGCGCATCCAGCCCGCGCAATTGGAAATAATCCAGTGCAAGTTCGGCATGCAGACTCAGGCTGACGTTCGCAACGTCGGCGGCGGTCGCTTGTGCCTCTGAGCGGCTCGCTTCCACCGTGCGGCGCACGCGTCCCCACAGATCCGGCTCCCATGATGCATCGATTGGGATTGTATAGTCGGAAAAGTCGCTTCTCGACGCTCCTGTCCTAAAGAGTGGAGCGTTTGACGAGGCGTGATTTCGCGAGACAGACGCTCCGCCCGTAATTGTCGGGTAGTAGTTCGATTTTGAGATCCGAATGGCGGCGCGCGCCTGCTCGAATCGCTCCTGTTCAGCTTTCAGGTTAAAGTTCGAGACGTCAATTTGTACTTCAAGAGCGTTGAGCTGCGGATCTTCGTAAACCTCCCACCAATTCCCTTTCGTCACCTGATCGCTCGGCTGCACAGGCTTCCAATCGCCCAACTCCTTGTAACTGACGGGAACGTCTGCCGGAGGACGGACATAGTTCGGCCCAACCGTGCATCCAAAGAGCAGAAACGCGGCGGCTAGCCCAACGGCTACCGATCGGTTTTGCGGAGACATAGGTCTTGGATTACGTTTCTGTCCAAGGCAACGCTTCACTTCTGGCTGCCTCCGGAAGGAGTCTGCTGTCCTTGAGGATTCTGGGCGGCAGGCTGCTGCTGAGCGACGCGAACCTCTTCTCCCGATATGAGCGAATCCGGCGGGTTGATGATCACCTGATCATCCGCCTGAAGGCCGGACACTACCTCGACTTCGCTACCGAAGTCACGCCCTAGGATGATGTTCGCAAGCTGTGCGCGATTTCCGTCTTTTACCACTCCCACCTGTAATCCTTGAGCGCGGAAGATCAGCGCGCTTACCGGCAGTATGAAGGTCGGTGCGCCCGACGGTACGGCAAGGTGCACTTCAGCGAATGCCCCAGGCAATAGTTCGCCCGTGGGATTATCGACATCCACTTCGACAAGCAATGTCCGCGTTGCCAGATCGATCGCGTTCGCGGTTCGAACAAGCCGGCCCTTGAATTGCCGTCCCGGAAATTGCTGGAGCGTTAAAGTAGCTGGCAACCCGGCTTTTGCCGCCGGTGAAAATTGTTGCGGCACATTGATATAAACGCGAAGGGTGTGGATTGCAGCGATGTGAAACAACTCCGCTGCCGCGGTGCCCGCGCCGGAATTAATTAGATGGCCCACGTCGGTATTGCGCACGGTGATGATCCCGTCGAACGGAGCGTAGATGTTCTTGAACGATTCGAGCTGCTCGAGGTACCTCACCTGATACTCGGCGGCGGAAACGGTCGCGGCATTCGCGCGCTCGGAGCCAAATGCGTTGTCCACATCCTGCTGCGCCACCGAGTCTGTGCCCTTCAGCTCCTGGTACCGCTTCGATGTAATTTGAGCCAGATTGTAGTTAGCCTTCGCGGTATTGAGCTGCGAGCGGGCCTGCTGCAGCTGTTGATCGACTTCTGGCGTCTCGATTTCGGCGAGCAATTGTCCTGTTTTCACGCGCCCGCCGATATCCACATACCATTTCTTGAGATAGCCATTCGTGCGAGCGTAGATCGGCGAATCGGTGAAAGCCTGCATGTTTCCAGGAAGCACGATTTCCATCTGTGGCGCACCCTGCTTGGGACGAGCGACGTTCACAGTCGGTACCGCGAGGTCGTAGGTTTCCTTCTTCAGCGCTTCTTTCGCGCGAAGCCGCGGGACGATTCCTCCGATCACAACCGCAGCAACGATCGCCAGCACTATCACCGCGATCAAAACTCCGTGCCTTGATCCGGCCTCGCGCGGCGCTTTGTCTCTTTCCTGTTCCGGTTGCTTTACCGCTTCTTCCGTCTGAGCCATATCTCCTGGACTCCTGAATCCCTCATTGGTCTATTACCATTTTACGATTTTAGGGCTATCTCGCTTCATCCGCCGATCTGGCCTGGCGCCAGCTATGCACGAAACTGAAAAATACCGGGACGAAGAATAATGTCGCTACCGTCGCAAACAAAAGTCCGCCAATGACGGCGCGACCGAGCGGCGCATTCTGTTCACCGCCTTCCCCAAGCCCCAGCGACATGGGAAGCATACCGATAATCATCGCCAGCGCCGTCATCAGCACCGGCCGGAATCGCGTGAAGCCCGCGTTCAGCGCAGCCTCTGCAGGGTCTTCGCCTTCTTCGAGCCGTTCCTTCGAGAAACTGATCACCAGAATGCTGTTCGACGTCGCCACGCCCATGCACATGATCGCACCGGTTAGCGCCGGAACGCTTACCGTAGTTTTAGTGATGAACAAAAACCAGACAATCCCCGCGAGCGCCGCCGGCAAAGCCATCAAAATGATGAACGGATCGAGCCAAGACTGAAAATTGACGACGATTAGCAGATATACAAGAAGAATCGAGAAAGCCAAGCCTGCCAGCAATCCGATGAACGATGACCGCATCGTCAGAACCTGTCCGCGCTCGATAATCTGCGAACCTTGCGGCAAATCCTTTTTTGAATCCTCGATAATCTTCGCAATGTCCCGCGAGACGCCGCCCAAATCGCGTCCATCCACCGAACCGAAAATATCCACTACCGGCTGAATGTTGTAATGGGAGACGACGGCCATCTCCGACCCGCGCGTAAAACTACCCAGGCTTGCAAGAATCTGCGGCGGCGCCACGCCATTCGTGATCGGAATATTTTGAAGATCCTGCAACGAATCGACGCGGTATTGCGGCGTCTGCGTCGCAATGTTGTAGCTCACGCCGGTTCTCGGATCCAGCCAGAACGTCGGCGTTGTCTGCGAGCTTCCGCTCAGCGAAATCAGCAGGTTGTTCGCCACGTCCTTCTGCGTGAAGCCCACCTGGTTTGTTTTCGTCCGGTCCACCTCAATGTGAAATTTCGGATAGTTGAACGGTTGCTGAATTCTCAAATCCACAGCGCCGGGAACGAACTTCAGTTTATTGATCAAGCTTTCAGCAAAAGTCCGATTCGCTGTCAGATTGCGGCCCACGACCTGAATGTCGAGCGGAGCCGGCAATCCGAAGTTGAGAATCTGGGTGACGATATCAACCGGCAACTCGTAGAAAGTAACTCCGGGAAAATCGCGCCCCAGCTTCGAACGCAACCCGCGGACATATTCTTTCGTCGGCCGATGATCAGGCGCCAGCTCCACCTGAATATCGGCATCAGCGGGTCCGATCGGAGCCGATGTGCTATACGACAAATTGATGCCGCTGTAAGGCAGCCCAATGTTGTCGATAATCGTCACCAACTCCTTCGGCGGGATCTGCTGCCGTATTTCGGCTTCGATGCGATCGCAGAGAGCCGCCGTGTCCTCGATGCGCGTGCCCGTTGGCGCGCGCATGTGGAGTTTGAATTCGCCGCTATCCACGCTCGGGAAAAAGTCCTGTCCGACGAACGGAAGCAGCCCGAAAGACAGCACGCACGCCAGCAGAAAAATCACGATGAACGCCTTGCGGTGGTGAATCGAGCTCTCTAGCATCCGATGGTAACGCCCGCGAAACTTTTCAAAGCCCACCTCGAATTTTTCCTGCATCCGCACGAATGGATTTCTCGAAGCGCGCGACGCCTCGCGGCGTTCTTCCTCCGTCCGTGCCACGAGCAGATACCGCGCCATCGTGGGCACGAGAGTTCTCGATAGCAGGTACGACGCAAGCATCGCGAAGCACACTGCTTCCGCCAGCGGCACGAAGAGATATTTCGCCACGCCCGATAGAAAAAACATCGGCACGAACACGATGCAGATCGAAAGTGTGGACACCAGCGCCGGCACAGCAATCTGCGAAGCTCCGTCCAGAATCGCCTGCACGATTTCCTTGCCCTGATCGAAGTTGCGGTTGATGTTCTCCACTTCCACTGTCGCGTCATCGACAAGGATTCCGACGGCTAACGCCAGCCCTCCAAGCGTCATGATGTTGATCGTCTCGCCGAGCGAACTCAAAACGATCAGCGAAGTCAAAATCGAGAGCGGAATCGAGACCGCAATGATGATCGTGCTCCGCCAGCTTCCAAGGAAAATCAAAATCATCAAACCGGTAAGTCCCGCTGCGATGGCTCCTTCGCGAATTACGCCTTGAATCGACGCGCGCACGAACAGCGACTGGTCCGACACCGGATGAATATCAACGTGCGTCGGCAGCGAATTCTGGATCACCGGAATCTTTTGTTTAATCCCGTTAATGATGTCCAGCGTGGACGCGTCGCCCGATTTCAACACCGACATCAACACCGACCGCGAACCATCCACGCGCACGATGTTCGTCTGCGGCGGATATCCGTCGCGCACAAACCCAACGTCGTGTATGTAGACCGTCGAATCACCTACGCTCTTGATTGGCAGGTTGTTTAGATCGGTGACGGTTACGGGCGCCCCGTTCATGTCCACCTGATATTCGAACGAGCCAATCTTCGCGGTCCCGCCGGGCAGAATCAGATTCTGATTGGTGATGGTGTTTACCACGTCGCTCGGCGAAAGGCCCTTCGACTGAAGCTGCGAAGTGTTCAAGTCGATTTGAATCTGACGCTGCTTCCCGCCGTAGGGATATGGAATTGCAACGCCTTGTACCGTGATCAATCCGGTGCGGATAAAATTCACGCCTACGTCAAAGAGTTGCTGTTCGTTCAAACCCTTGCCCGAAAGCGCGAGCTGCAGAATCGGCACCGTCGATGCGTTGTACTGAATCACGAGAGGTGGCGTGGTGCCCTGCGGAAACTGCCGCACGATCGTCTGAGATACGGCCGTCACTTGCGCGACGGCGTTTGCAATCTGTACACCCGGATGAAAGAACACCTTTGTGATTCCAATTCCATTGTAAGATTGCGATTCGATGTGTTCGATGTCATTGACTGTCGTGGTTAGTATGCGCTCGTAGATATACGTGATCCGGTTCGACATCTCCTCGGGCTCAAGCCCGCCGTAGTTCCAGATGACGCTGACAACCGGAATATTAATGTTCGGAAAAATGTCGGTCGGCGTACGGAGAATTGCTACCGGCCCCAAAATCAAAAGCAAAATTGCGGCCACCACGAATGTGTATGGCCGGCGCAGCGCAAGTCGAACTATCCACATCGATTACACCTATTCCCGTGGGCGATCTGCGAAGGTTCTACTGTATAGCGTTGTCTCGCGCTATCCGATATTCGCGGATAATCCCAGCCACGCGCCAGAATCAAAGTGAAACGCGAAACCCTAATTCCTCGTCGAGGACATAGATTCTTATAGATGTGTTCCGCGTTCAACCGGTTTCAGATTTCGCAGGGCGGTTTCAAAAGCGGCAAATTGGTATGTCGAGGCGCTCGGCAGAGTGAAGTTCGATCTAAATTCCCAGCAGATTGGTTTGAATTTTTGAGTAGCCGTGATCGGTGGCCCACACGTTCAAGGCAATCGTCGCGAGCTCATCGATCACCGGCACTGCGTTGCCATCTTTGGTCAGGTCCACCGTCTTGATGTAACGGTGGCAGGTGTCGCACGCCTCAACGCGCACGTACGGAATTTCTGTCGCGCTGAAAACGGCGAGCTTCTTCACATCCTCCTCGCCGCAACTCGCGCAAACAATTCGCCGATACTCCCATTCCGTGGCGCACAGCGCACAGATGAGCCATCGCTTGCCGCCATCGCCTTCAGGCCGCAGCGCTCCCACAACCGGATTTGATGAACACAGCGGACATACGGGCGGCGTTGAATGGAGCGGCGGGCGCGCAGTGTAGTCAGCTAGGTATTCCGCGTAAGGCTGAAGGAACGTCCAGGCTAGAAGCGTTTCCGACGGATTCAGATCGGCGCCCGATTGTGGATCGGCTTGCCAGTATTCAGTGAGAACTTCTTGCCAGCGCGTTCCTCCACCCGCGTGTAGCGCCGCTGCTGCCTCGGCCAAAGGCGCGGGCGCATTTTTCTCCACCAGATCGAGAAGTGTGGCAAAGCGCGGCAGCAGGACGAAAAGATCGAGCTCCTCCCGCAACGTGCCGGGACGACGCGCCACCTGCTCCTTGCCGCACTCTTTTTCTAAATCGCCATACAAGGATTTTTGAAATTGGACTATGTGCCCGTAGAAATGAAGCCCTTCAGCTGCGGGTGGATGCTTGAGCGCTAAATCGCGCGTGCGGGAAATCCGCACGTCCCACTTGCCACTCCTCATTTCCTCGTCGCGTTACCGCGCGTCACCTGGTCGTACCAGATGCCGTGATACCTCTTGGCCCAGGCGCTGGATACGTAACCGCGAATCATTGACGCGAGCGCGCCTTCTTCCATCGCAGTGCCCATATACACATGAATGATGAACAGGCCGATCGAAATCAGCGCCGCCCCCGGATGCACGATCACTGCAATGTATCGCAGGAAGCGAAGGTTCCATGGGATCCAGTGTGGAAACCACAAAATCAGCCCGCTAAGAAAAAGTAAGATACAGCACCAGAAAAATCCCCAGAACAACAGTTTCTGGCCGCCATTGAAACGGCCGACGGTGGGCACCTGATCGTCTTCGTTTCGTATGTAATGAGGAATCGCATCCCACCATTTTTTATCCACGTCCGTCTCGTGCATCTGGGTGCTCCACATCCGGTACATCAGCGCGACTGCTACCGCGAAGATCAGCCCGATCCACGGATGCAACTCCCGCGAAATCGTCCCACCGCCAAAAATCACCGCGATCCAGAAGAGCCATGGAGACCAGAACGCCAGCCCGGTCAACAGGAGATAGAGATAGGACAGGCCTGCCATCCAATGAATGAATCGCTCCTCAAACGTGTAGCGCAGCACTTCGCCCTGCGGAACGACATAGCTTTCGCTCATTGTCTTGCTCCAGGTCCGGGCTCCTGGCGCGGCGCCGGAGGCGGAGTCGGTTTCTGCTCTAGGCCTTCATCCTTCGGCCCGAACCGCAAGTAGTGAATCGCCACTCCCAGCACTCCGCCAATCATCGCGAGATTCCCGAGCCATTTGAGCGGCTTCTTCCAGAGCTGCACGGTCCACGGTACGTGCGGATCGGAAGGCAGCCCGCCGTAAAGCTCGGGATTCTTTGCGTCGTGCAACACATAGATCACGTGCGTGCCGTTCACCCCGGAAGGATCGTACACGCCCGCATCTTTGAATCCCGAAACGTCACGAAGCTGCTTCGCGCGCTTTTCGGCGAGGAACTTCATGTCCTCCTTCGTGCCAAAGTGCAGGCAGCCGGTCGGGCAGCTCTTGATGCAGGCCGGTTCGAGTCCCGCGCTCACGCGGTCCACGCACAAGGTGCACTTGAACACTTTCCGGGCGCCGGGACTGAATTTCGGAATGTTGAACGGGCAGCCCGTCATGCAGTACCCGCAACCGATGCAGTTCTCCTGTTGAAAATCGACGATCCCGTTCACGTACTGAACGATCGCGCCGTCCGCCGGGCACGCCTCCAGGCATCCCGGGTCATCGCAATGCATGCACTGGTCTTTGCGCATTAGCAGCATCATGCCGTGCTGCGGGTCCTCGTATTCGTTAAATCGGATCAGGTTCCAATAGTTCCACGCCGTATTCGGCATGGTCTGGTAGGAATTGTCGAACACCGTTTCGCTGAACGAGTAGCCGTTCCATTCCAGGCACGCCACCTCGCACGCTTTGCAACCGATGCAGGTGGTCGTGTCGATCAGTTTGCAGACTTCAAACTCGCGTTTGAGTCCGGTGCCCGGAACCGGGCCGGCGTGGCCTGAGATAGCGCGGACTTCGAGGTTTACTTGCGTCATGCCTTTTCTACCTTTACGAGAAATCCCTTGGATTCGGGGGTGTAAGCGTTCGGATCGACGACGGTCGGCGTTAATAAATTCGCCGGCGTGCGCGCGTCTCTCCCGGCGTCCTCTTGAATCCCTCGGAAACCCTGGTGAATCGGCAGCCCGATCTGATAGACCTTCTTGCCGTCGATTGTCATCGGCTTGATTCGGCGCGTGACGAATGCTTTCGCTATGTACGTGCCGCGAATACTCGTCACCTTGATTTTTTCCGCCCCGCGAATACCGAGGTCGTCAGCCAGCTCTACGGGAATCTCAACGAACGGCTCAGGAATCAGCTGCACGTTCATCGGATTGTTTTTCGTCCAGTAGTGATACTGCTCGGTCAGCCGATACGTTGTGCATACAATCGTGTAGCCCTGCTCCGGCGTCGCGTACTTGTCAGCCGGAGTCGTCAGCTTCTTCACCACCGGATTATTCGACTGCTCCGGGTGAAGTGGATTCTTGATTGGACTCTCGATCGGCTCATAGTGCTCTGGGAACGGTCCATCCGTTACCGCACCGATCGGAACGAACAAGCGTCCAACGCCCTCGGCATTCATGATGAAGGGTCCCATGTGATCCTTGGGATGGGAGTCGGGCTTGAAATCAGGCACATCGTTGCCCACCCACTTCTGCAAGTCCTCATTCCACCACACCTGTTTGCGCGAAGGATCCCATGGCTTCCCTTCGAGATCGCACGATGCGCGGTTGTAAAGAACCCGGCGATTCGCTGGCCACGAGAAGGCCCAGTTCTGATAAATCCCCAGCCCGGAAGGATCTTCCGTTCCGCGGCGGGCCGTCAGATTACCGGCCTCGGTGAAGGAACCTGAATAGATCCAGTTACCGCACGACGTAGTGCCGTCATCCTTTAACCACGCAAAGCCGGGCAATTGCTGGCCCGTCTTTATCTCCTGCCCGGTTTTATCGTCTTTCAGGTCCGCGAGTGCCTTGCCGTTAATTTCCTTCAACACTTCTGCGAGTGACGGATGCCGCGGGTCGGTATACACCCACGTCGCATTCAGCACCGGGTCGGGAAATTTCCCCCCTTCTTTCTTGTAGAGGGCACGCACTCTCAGGAAGATCTCGGCCACAAGGTCCTGATCGATTCGCGCGTCGCCCGGCGTTGGTAGGGCGATGTTCTTCCACTGCAGCCAGCGCGCCGAGTTCGTCATGGTCCCGTCTTTTTCCGCGAAGCCCGCGCACGGCAGGCGGTACACCGTGGTATTGATCTTCTTCATCTCGTCGGTTGTCGTGCCTGGAGCCCTCCAGAATTCGCTCGTTTCATCGGGATAGATTTCGCCCACGACGAGCCAATCAGCCTTCTTCAGCGCGTCGATATTTTTCTGCGTATCGGGCCCGACCATCACGCCATTCATCCCGAACGCAAATAACCCTTTCACGTTCCCCCGGTACATTTGGTCCCAGATTTGCGTCCAGGAGTAGTTACGGTCGACCTTCGGCAGATAGTTATATGCAAAATCGTTCTGCTTAGTAGCCGCGTCGCCGTAAAACGCCTTGAGCAGGGACACAGCGAACTTCGGCGTATTTGAATAATAGTTGAACGAATCCCATACGCCCGGTTTTGACGCCGTGGGCGTAATGCGCTTCAGGTACGTACTCAGGTCTGTGTCGTTTGGATTCGGAACCTTCAGATAGCCGGGCAAATTGTCGAAGATGCCCGCCATATCCGTCGCGCCCTGAATGTTCGAATGTCCGCGCAACGCGTTCACGCCGCCGCCCGCGCGTCCCACGTTTCCAAGGAGCAGTTGAATCATCGCCGCGGTGCGAATGATCTGCGTGCCAAAGGTATGTTGCGTCCAGCCCACAGCGTAGATGATCGTGCCGGTTTTCTTCATGTCGCCGTCTTTGCGGATCGACGTGTAGAGGTCGTAGGCTTTCAGCAGTTGGTCCTTGGGAATGCCCGTGATTTTCTCGACGGTTTCGGGCGTGTAGCGCGAGTATTGCTGCCTCATCAATTGGAAAACGCACCGCGGATGCTGAAGGGAGAGGTCGTAGGCCACATTCCCAGGAAGCGCGGGTGCTCCAGGAACTTTCGCTCCTGCAGGCCCGCCAGCTTGATATCCATGGCCCTCCTCGTGCTTCTCCTGTCCCGCTTTGCCATTGCCCGAAGCCGACGTCGCGGAAACCAGGAGCAACCGCGTTCCTGAAGTTTCGTGAGCTGCTTTTGCAGGGCTTGCCGGGACTGCCGCGACTGCCGTGGGCTTCCCGCTCATGTCCCCGCCCTCCTGATAATTCCAGGTGGACTTGTCGTAGGTCTTTTTCTCGGGATCGAATCCGGAATAGAGCCCGTCCTCCGGCAGCTTGAAACCTTCTTTAATGATGTAGGCGGCGTTTGTGTAGTTGACGAGATAATCCTTCGGATACCGGTTGCTCTCAATCGCGTAGCGAATCAGTCCGCCCAGAAACGCGATATCCGAGCCGGCGCGAATCTGGCAGAAAAGGTCCGCCGTGGAGGCGGTCCGCGTGAAACGCGGATCTACGACGATCAGTTTCGCATTGCGGTTGCGCTTTGCTTCGACGACCCACTTGAAACCGCACGGATGGCACTCCGCAGGATTGCCGCCCATGATCAACATCATGTCCGCGTTCTTGATGTCGACCCAGCCATTGGTCATCGCCCCGCGTCCGAACGTTGGTCCCAAACTTGAGACCGTGGGGCCGTGTCAAACACGGGCCTGGTTTTCCAGGTAGCAGACCCCCAGGCTGCGCATACTCTTTACGACGAGATAGTTGAATTCGTTGGTGTCCGTGCAGCCGCCGGTGAACGCGATACCCTCGCAGCGGTTCACCGTCTTTCCGCTCGCATCCTTCTCAACGAACGTAGCGTCGCGCGTCTTCTTGGTCCACGCCGCAATTTCGTCGAGCGCCTGGTCCCAGGAAATATCTTCCCAGTCCGTCCCGCCCGGACGCCGTACTTGCGGCTTCAGCAGCCGCCGGTCATTTAATATGTCTTGTTCGAGTGAAGCGCCCTTCGGGCAGAGCGTGCCGCGGTTGATCGGATGATCGGGATCGCCTTCCACGTGAATCACCTGCGGCGTCACGTTCTTGGCTTTGTCGCCCAGCGTGTAGATAAGCACGCCGCAGCTCACCGAGCAGTACGGGCACGTCGAGCGCGTCTCCGTAGCGCGCGAGATTTTCAGCTCGCGCACCGCCGCATACGCCGGCTTCAAGTCGAATCCGAATACGGTCGCCGCTGCTCCGCCCAGCCCCGCCACCTTCAGGAAGTCTCGACGACTGGTCTCCATATCTCGATCCTCCGATTAGTCCGTCGAAGAACAATATTCCCGTGGTTCTCGCAACACACCAAATGGATGCGCGCCAACGAAATCTGGTGACAAGAAAAATTTAGGAGCACACAAAATTGCAGAATCTAGCGAAGAAATAAACTGGGGGAAACGCCGCGCGGAAATTTCCAGTTCAGCGAGGCTCTCGGAGCGGCTGCCGGAATTGAGAACCGGGAGGATGGTTGGCTCCAGAGCAAACAAACTGTCTCAACGGACTTATTATGTGCAGCCGTCCGCAGCGTGTCAATTTTATTTCGGCCTCGCGCAAGCGCGCCTCCGTCTTCGGCCTGACCGTTTATCGCTCGCGCCTCGTGTTGGTAAATCTTGACATTCCCCGTTCGCAAGGATATATGACCGCGCAGACTGCGTGCCCGTGTGTGCGCGCAACGCGTGCCGGAGGAGCTCCTCATGAATTGGACTCAGGTCTACGATCCGCTCGGCCATTGGTGGCTCTCGACGCTCGTTGCCGCACTGCCCATCATCGTGCTCTTCACTTTGCTCGCTGGCCTGAAAGTGAAGCCCCACTGGTGTGCGATCGCGGGTGCCGGCACGGCCGTGATCGTCGGGATTCTCGTCTTTCACATGCCGGCCGCCCTCGCCATCTCGGCTTTTGCTTATGGCGTGGCGTTTGGCATTTTGAAAATTGCGTGGATCGTCCTCGCCGCCGTGTACCTCTACGACATTTCCGTCGAGACCGGCCAGTTTGAAATCATGAAGGAATCGATCGCGGGAATCACGCCCGATCGCCGGCTGCAAGTTCTCCTCGTTGCGTTTTGCTTCGGCGCGTTTATCGAAGGTTGCGCGGGATTCGGCGCGCCCGTCGCGATTGCCGGCGCGTTCATGATCGGCCTTGGATTCCGTCCGTTCCATGCAGCCGCACTGAATCTGATCGCCAACACCGCGCCCGTCGCGTGGGGCGCGATCGGAACGCCCGTCCACGCGCTCGCCGCAGTTTCCGGGCTCCCGGAATCCGACATCAGCGCGATGGTGGGCCGCATTCTTCCTTTCACTGCGATCATCGTTCCCTTCTGGCTCGTGAGGACGATGGTCGGCTGGGCAGACACTTTCGAAGTATTCCCCGCCATCCTCGTCGTCGGCGTTTCGTTCTCCATCACACAATTTCTCTGGTCGAATCACGTCGACAGCAACCTCGTCGACATCGCCAGCGCCGTCGTCTCGATTCTCGCGACGATCGCGTTTCTCCTCATTTGGAAACCGAAAAAAATTTGGCGCTTCGATTACGACAAGCCCGAAGGCGCGCCTGTTCCCACCGCTCCCACCGGCAGCGTCGCCGACGACATGGGCGGCAAGTGGCCGGCGAAAGAATACGACGGCTACGTCGCGCCAAAAAAATATCCCGCGAGTGTTGTACTGAAAGCCTGGATGCCGTTCGCAATTCTCTCGATTTTCGTTCTTCTCTGGGGCTTGCCGAAAATCAAGCTCGCGATCAATCAGGCCACCACGCCCGCCTTCAAAGTCGTCCTGGCCGATGGCACCGTTCGCAAAGGCGCGCCCGGCTGGGATTGGCCCTACCTCCACAACCTGATTTCGCGCAACGTACCTGTTGTCGCGAAACCCACGCCGGAAGCCGCGCGCTACGACTTCAACTGGCTTTCCGCCACCGGCACCGGCTGCTTCCTTGCAGCGCTTCTTTCCGGACTGTTTCTCGGAATGAGTCCCGTCGCCCTGATGAAAACATTCTGGCGCACTCTCATCCGCATGCGCCTCGCGATGATCGCCATCTCGTTCATGCTGGGCCTCGGCTTCGTCACGCGCTACTCTGGCCTCGACGCAGTTCTCGGTCTCGCCTTCACGCGCACTGGCTGGTTCTATCCTTTCTTCGGCACGTTCCTCGGTTGGCTGGGCGTCGCGCTCACCGGCAGCGACACCTCCTCCAACACGCTCTTCGGTAGCCTCCAGCGCATCACTTCGCAACAGCTCGGCATCGATCCCATTTTGATGACGGCGGCGAACAGCGCCGGCGGCGTGATGGGCAAAATGGTGGACGCGCAATCCATCACCATCGCCACCGCCGCCACCGAGCAGGTCGGCAACGAGGGCATCATCTTCCGCTACGTTTTCTGGCACTCGATCGCTCTCGGCTCGATCGTCGGCGTCATCGTGATGCTCTATGCCTACGTGTTTCCGCACCTGGTGCCGCACGGCTTGACGTTCGTGAAGTGACAATCCGCGAAATGGCGTTTTCGCGAAAACACCGTTTTTGTTGCGGTTAGAAAATTGGTAAACGATTTGTTTACAGCAACTTGACCTGTTTTCTGATTTGGCCAATGTTGCTATTAGAAGTTCGCGCGGTTGGCGCCTCTTGCGCTTCAAGGCAGCGCTCCCGGGCCCAAAGACCCGAGCGACATCGAGCAACGCCCTACTGCCGCTTCCGGCGTTCATTCCCTATACCTCAACGATGACGGTAGCAAACTATTAAACTACATGCAATAGTTTATTCTGAAAGAAAAGAAGTACGGGAGCGCGAAATGAGGCCGACGGATGAATTAGATAAAGAGGGCGGGCACGGATCGTCTACAGACAGACGAATCGCCTACGCGCTGCTGCGAATCGTGTTCGGCGTGAATATTTTCTTCCACGGGCTCAGCCGGCTGGTGGGTGACTACGCTGCGTTTCTCGCGTATCTTTCGCAGCAAATGGCGAAAGCGCCGCTGCCGAAATGGATTTTGCCGCCGTTCGCGGCTGCTCTGCCGTGGGTTGAAGCGGGCGTCGGCCTTCTGCTCCTTCTCGGATTATTCACGCGATTCGCGCTGGTGGCGGGCTCGCTGGTGATGATCGCCCTGATGGCCGGCATTACTCTGGCGCAGAACTGGGACGTGGCAGGCATTCAGCTGATTTACTGCGCGATTTATTACGTGCTCCTGACGCACCGCAGCCGAAATTTCTATTCGGTCGATACGCTGATTGCGAAGCGCTCCTGACGCGAAACCGAAAGCGCAGGCTTCTCTTGACTTGGTCTATATCATTGGTATATATTACCATGCAGGAGTCGATCAATGCCCAAACTCGCTAAGCTTTTCCGCAATGGCCGTAGCCAGGCCGTCAGGCTCCCTCGTGAATTCCGGTTTGAAGGTAACGAAGTCCGTATCCGCAAAGTCGCTGGAGGAGTTTTGCTCGAACCGCTCATTACGGACACGAATGACTGGTTCAGCAAGCTCGACGCCCTGAATTCCGAGCCGTTCATGAAAGAGGGACGCAAGCAACCTCGGCCTCAGCGCCGTCGTAAAATCTTTTCGTGACGTACCTCCTCGACACGAACGCCTGCATTGCTGTTATCAACGGGAATCCCCAGATAGTTCGCACCCGCCTTGATCGTGCGCTCAATTCCGGCGCTGACGTGTATGTCTCAAGCGTCGTCTTATTCGAGCTTTGGTATGGTGTGGCCAAGAGCGCCCGCCGGGAAGCAAATGCGAAACGCGTCGAACTTTTTTTCTCCGGTCCGATCGTTCCTCTTCCGTTCGACGGTGCAGATGCCGAATCGGCTGGGCTGATCCGTGCGGGGCTCGAATCGGCCGGGACCCCGATCGGCGCCTATGACGTGCTTATCGCCGGTCAAGCGCTCCGTCGCATCTTCACGCTCGTCACCGCGAACGCGCGCGAGTTCCGGCGGATCAAGTCCCTAGCCTGCCAGGATTGGGCGCGCCGTTAGTCGTTAAGAAGGAAGAGACATTGCGAGGAACGTCTCCTAATGGTTCCTCCGCAGCAGCTATGCAGCGTTTACTGTATTACTTACCCCCTGAGGGCTTTGTAGGGTATCGCACATGGGTGAGCTAGACGCTAAGCTCCCCATCCCCAAGCCCGTTTCGCTCGGAAACTGATTGTCGGCGACAATCAGGCGGCCCGCCTCCAAACCACTCGCCAATCTGTGAAGGGATCTGGATCTGAGGAGCCCCATTATGATGATGGGATCAAAGCGCATTCTAGTGGCTGACGACAGCGACACCTCTCGCACCGTGCTGACCAGGTATCTCGCCTCCCAACGAGACCTCGAAGTCTGCGGCGAAGCCGTCGATGGCGAAGAAGCTATCGAGAAAGCCTGGGAACTCAAACCCGACCTGGTTCTCCTCGATGTGGCCATGCCCCGGACGAATGGCATCGTTGCCGCATCCGTCCTGAAGGACTTGCTGCCGGGCATTCGCATAATCCTATTCACCATGTATACCGAAGCGATCGCCAGAGCATTCCCGCGCGGAGGGATTGCCGCCGACGCAGTGATTAGTAAAGGCGACGGCATGCAGAAACTGGCGGACTGCGTTCAAAGCTTGCTGGCGTAGTGTCTTATTGTTTTGTTTTTCCCCCGCCTTGTGGGTCACGGCTTTAGCCGTGACATAAACGCCTCAAAAAAGTCCTTCGTACCGCTCGGCGGCTTTTTCGCCGACTGTTTGGGTCGGAAAGGGTGGCGGAGACTTTTCGCTCCGACTCGGACGTTGCTCATACATTCATGCTGACTCAATGTTGGATAGAACCATAAGAGTTTCTCGAAACTTGCATCGACTGAAGGCGGCACATTATGATTTTGCTACGCAATGAAACTTAAGAAGCCCCTCTCGAAATCGGACATCAATGCTAAGACTTTTCAGACACAACTGGCCTCTCTCGCAAATACTCTGGCTCTGAAGATTCAACGTGAGGCCGTCAAGACCGTAAAGCCCAGCTTTGTCGCCGCAGATATGTACGTAATGCTTCGACAGTCGCTCGGTATTTATTACCTGTTCTTCCTCCTAAATTCCGACGAGCGTCGAGAGAAGGAGGCCTCTTGGACAACGTATAGCGCTGCGGCGCTGCCTCTTGTGCGCTGCATGATTGACAGTCTCTATAACATCACCGCAATCCTGACCGACCCGAGCATCAAAGGCCGCCAGTTTCGCGTGAGTGGCTACAAGCAGATTCTTGATGGACTCGATGCCGACGAACGAAGATATGGCGGAGATCCCAAGTGGGACGAACATATTGAGTCTCGGCGCAAGCTCACGGATTTCGATATGAGGAATGTCAAGGTTACTTTGGCGGAGGTCCAGGACGCCACCCCATGGCCGACGCTGAGCGCGTACCTCCGACCCAAGAAAAACACACCGCTCACAGCACACCAGGAGTTCCTAAAGAATCTTACCTTTGGCTATTGGCGGGAGTATTCCGGCATGGCACATGTGACATTTCAAGGCTTGGTGCCGACCGCAGCATTCTTTACGACTTCCGACATCCCGTACGAAGAGCAGACACAATTTGAGGACGTCAGCGAAAAAATGATTTCCATGCACATCATCCGCGTAGCGGCCATCCTGCTTTGTACGCTGACGGAAATACAGGCGCATTTTCGCTTCGATGGCGCTCGCATCAATGAGCGCTTGCATGAAGTCTGGAACGCCCTTATTCCTGCCCTAGAAGTCAAAGAGTTATACGACCTAAGGTATTCGAAGCTGATGAGGGACAGGGGAATCGATCCCAAATGAGAGCGCCTCTGAATTCGCGGGCGCGAAGTTGGCACGAAATGGCTCTTCATCGCCACCGCAACGGGATAGTGCGCTACGCATAAGAGCGCAGAGGAAGTGCCTACGCATCGAGCTGCGGGATAAGCTGTTTGCCTAAGACGGGTTGCCCATGGATATTCTCCAACAATCATTAAACGAAGCAATCCAAAACCTACCAGCTATTTCTCTGCAAATTCTGATTGCAAAAAAGCTAAGAGATCAAGGCCTTAGGACTACGAAGAAACTTTCAAGCATGTCCTAAGCGGCAGCACCGACCCGTTTAGGTACGGACGAGACAAACTTAGGAAAGACATCGAGCTTGTATTCGACCAATCGGATATAGACAGGCTAAAGAAGGCCATGGCCCACTTCTCGGGCGCAAATCTCTCCGAGTTCCTCAACCGCATGGCCGTGCGGATGTCCAAGTCGGTACTCAAGGACCTAAAATCTCGTTGGCTCCAGGAGCATGCGTTACAGGAATCTGACTTGTCCGGGTTTCGCCAGCGATTGGAGGATCGGTGGGGCAAACCACTCGGTCAGCTACGAATGCTGTTGACGATGACCCGCGAGTGGAGTCAAGACGTCAGCACCCATCACAATTCTGAAACCAAGAAGAACCTTGTTCGAAGTATCTTAATCCGAATGCATGTCCGGGCTTGCCAAGTCGCAGATGAGATCATTTGTCTGTTGGAAAATGGGTTCGCCGATGGCGCAATGGCTCGTTGGCGAACGCTGCATGAGATTGGCGTCGTGGCTGCTGTTATTGCGAAGCACGGCGAAGATGTTGCCAAGCTTTATTTCGCACACCAAGCCGTAGAGTCGAAGCGTGCGATGAATAAATATCTGAGTTGCTCGGGACCTCTCGGATCTAGACCACTATCGGCTACCGAAGTGAAGAGAATCACTAAGGCGTATGAAGCGGCTATACGGAAATACGGCAAACATTTTGATGCAGACTATGGATGGGCCGCAGTCAGTCTGAAAAAGAACAGGGTAACCTTCGCCGATCTTGAAGCCGAGGTTGGACGTGCGGAGATGCGCTCTCACTATCAAATGGGGAACGATAATGTACATGCCGGGGTAAAAAGCATGTTCGTAAGATTGGGGCTCCTTGACGACTATAGTAGCCTGCTCGCCGGACGTAGTAACGCTGGCCTAATGGAACCAGGGCAAAATACTGCACACACGCTAACGCAGCTTTCAGCTCTTGTATGCATATCAGCGAATTTTGACGATCTTGTAACAGCGCATATGATTAGTATGCTCAGGGATGAAATCTTGCGTTCTTTCTACCATGCAGACAAACAGCTCCGTAAAGACGATAAGCAACAGAAAGCTCTTACATAGGATCAGATTTCGAACACCTAAATATTCCACGTAAGACGCAGACGCTGCCCGGACCGTGACGGCGGAGAGCGAACGGCGCTACTTCGGGAGCAGGGATTTCCAGCGCTTCCACGCATCTTCGCGGGCTTTTTTGTTGGCTTCGGTGGCGTCGGGGGCTTCGCCGGCGCGCATGAAGCCGTGGCCTGCGCCGTCGTACGTCACCGGCTCGTAGGTTTTTCCTGCGGCTTTCATTGTGGCGACGGTATCAGGGATTGTTGCGTCGATGCGCGCGTCGTTGCCTGCATAGAATCCGTAGACGGGCGCGGTGATGCGGGCCATCGCGTCCTTCGGCGGCGGCTGGCCATAAAAGACAAACGCCGCGGATAGATCGCTGCGATTCGTGGCGAAGCGGAACGTCTGCGCGCCGCCCCAGCAGAATCCTGCGACGTACAATTTGGCGCTCGACGCGGGCAGCTTCAGGGCGTAGTCGGCGGCGGCGTTCAGGTCCGCGGTGATCTGGCCGGGATCGAGCTTGCCGATGGCTTCGGTGGCCGAGTCGCCGGGAAAATCTTTCGTGCGGCCGCCGCCGGGCGCCATGCCGCTCAGCAGGTCCGGCGCGATGGCGATGTAGCCCGCCGCGGCCACTTCGTCGGCGAGCTCCTGCGCCCAGTCGCTCAGGCCGAAAATTTCATGGATGACGAGGACCACGGGGCGCTTCTCTTTCGATTCCGGGTAGACGACGAGCGTCTCGACGCTGCGGCCGCCGTGCTTTACCGTGACCCATTCGCGATGGCGAGGCGATTTTTCGAGCCGTTCGCGCGCCCAGGGCTGCGACCACACCTGCGCGCCGGCGCTTTGCGCGCCCAGCGAAATTCCGCCTGCGATTAAAAGTATTGCGGTGAGAAATGCAGCGAAGCGTTTCATCGCGCACCTCGTAATAGCGATGATACCCGAGCGATGATAGTTGTGCCCGCAATTCCTGAATTGAACTTGAACTGACCTTGAGACCAGCTTGACACCGGCCGGTGAGCAGACCTATCGTTTCGCACAAGACAGAGTTGAAATCGGAGATCCCCGCCGAACGGAGGATGTCCGATTCGGAGGTGCCCGATGCCGCTAGACCTTACGACACTGACGTTGGTAGAAAGGCCGGTAACCAGGGAAGAGGGCCAGCGTATTTTGGAGCGCGACGAGTACCGTTGCCAGTACTGCGGGTTAGACGGAATGGCCAGCTTCGAGAACGCGCTGGCCATGTCGGTTGATTTCGTCGTGCCGCGGGCTCGCAAAGGCAAGAAGGATGAACGCAACCTGGTGGCCTGCTGCCGTTCGTGCAACCTGATCAAGGGTAAGCGCGTTTATCGCAGTTTTGACGATGCTAAAGCCTACGTGCTCGCGCGGCGTGGGGAGCTGAGCAAAGCGTGGGAAACCAGAAAGTCCGCGCCGCCCAAACCTGCTAAGGCGCAAAAGCCGGTTCAGCGGGAAGCAGCCAAGGCTGCGTCTGCTTCCGTAGTGGGCAGCTCACCGTTGTCGATTCGCAACGGATGAGCGAGCTGCGGTCACAGTTCCACTGTGGGCCTTCTGGAACGCGGAGAAAGCAGGCCGTATAATGTCTGCCCTAGGAGGGCTCCAATCATGCGTATGCTATTGAAGGTGTCGATACCGGTGGAAGCCGGGAATGCAGCGGCTCGAAGCGGAAGTTTGGGAGAGACGATCAAACGCATCGTCGATGATTTGAAAGCGGAGGCCGCGTATTTCGCGGAGGAGAACGGCGAGCGGACCGGTTACATTTTTTTCGACATGAAGGATTCATCGCAGTTGCCCGCGATCGCCGAGCCGTGGTTTCTGGCGTTCAATGCGCGGTTGACGGTGCGTCCCGCGATGAACGCGCAGGACCTCGCGGACGCCGGGCCGGGAATCGAAAAGGCAGTAAAAGGATTCGGCAAAGCCGCAAAGGCCTGACGCGAACCCCGCGAACAAGAGTGAGGTTCTAATCTACGGTAGCGCGATTAGAGGTTCAAGCAACCTGTTTAATTTGAGGAGGTTGCAATTTTCTAATCGGCAGTAAAACGACTGCTAACGCTTCGGTCGGCCGCCGTTTCGCGCTAACCAGAGCCGAGCGAGCGGGCGTATCATTAGCTTTCGCCAGAGCCCTTCAGCAAGCGAGCGGAATCAGCGGCTTGCTGGCGGCGCGACGAATTTCAACGGCCCTCAAATTTCAATTCGAAGGAGAGCTTCAATGGCATCGAAAAATGACAAGAGCGACAAGCGCGGTCCGAGCTACAGCCAATTGTCAGAAGGGACGCGGCGGTCTCAGCCGCTCCTGCATCAGAATGCGCGCGAGATTCAGCCGTACGGCAAGATCGCGAAGCTGCCGATCGCGCTCGACGAAAAAGTCTGCGCAAGCAGCGCCGACAATCTCAACCAACTGCTCGCGGACACGATGACGCTCCGCGATATGTACAAGAAGCACCACTGGCAGGTGGCCGGTCATACGTTCTATCAACTGCACCTGCTTTTCGACAAGCATCACGGGGAGCAGGACGAGTTGGTGGACGAAATCGCGGAGCGGATTCAGCTACTGGGGGGAATCAGCCTGGCGATGGCAGCGGACGTGGCGGAGACAACCATCATTCCTCGGCCGCCGCGCGGACGCGAGGAAGTGCCGGTGCAACTTTCGCGGCTGCTCGAAGCGCACGAGATCATTTTGAAGGAAGCGCGCACGATGGCGAAGCAGGCGAGCGAAGCGGGCGACGACGGAACGAATGATCTCATTGTGAGCAACGTGATTCGCACGAACGAGCTGCAGGTGTGGTTCATCTCCGAACACCTGGTGGATGTGCCGGTGGTTCGCGCTGACGAAGCGAAAGCCGCGACGGCGAGATAGGCGAATGATGCCAGCGGAAACTCCCAGCCTGCCGCTCCGTCAACTGAAGCTCAACAGCTACTCGATTGAAGACGCGATGGTGGTCGAGTGCGCGGGACGGCTTACGCTCGAACACGCACCGCTTCTGAAAAGCGAAGTGAAAGCAATGATCCCGGGGCAGAAGCGGATCATTCTCGATCTCCGCGAAGTCGCGTTCATGGATAGTTCCGGGCTCGGAACGCTTGTTGGTTTGTATATTTCCGCTCGGAACTCCGGCTGCCGGCTTGAACTCGTGAATATGAGTAAGGCGGTTCGCGAGCTGCTTGGGATGTCGCAACTGCTCTCGGTGTTTGAGGCTTGCGGCCGCTATGGCATGAGGATGTAGGCCGTAAGGAGTAACAACCGCCGAGTGGCTGCGATGGAAGTGGCGCGAAGTGAGAAGCGCGGCGGAACGTCGACGCGCGGTCTTTTTTTAACCTGATATTTGGAGCTTTCCGTGTGCAGAAATATCAAACCTCTATTCAATTTTGATCCGCCCGTAACGCCCGAAGAGGTCCGAGCTGCCTCACTGCAATTTGTGCGGAAGATAACGGGTTTCCATAAACCGTCGAAAGCAAACGAAGCCGCGTTTGACGGCGCAGTGGATGAAATCGCGAAAGTTTGCGCGCGTCTTCTGCGGTCGCTCGAAACGACTGCAACGCCGAAAAGTCGGGAGGAAGAAGCCGCAAAAGCCAGAGCTCGAGCGGCCGAAAGGTTTGGCACATAATGCGGAAAGATGCGAACCTAACTTTGCGCGAGTCACCTTCTTGCAGAGGGACTAAATCTCATCCGCGGAAACGGGTTCGGCAGCAGGAGCGCTACAATATGTGTGCCAGGCTGTATTAGAAGCTGATTTTCAGGATTTGACCGTTATTGCCCACGAACCATCCGGCATGGGGATCCGCAAAAGCGACGGCCCAGAAGCCGCTCACTTCGGGCAGCACGATCCAAGTGCGGCCTTCATCGGGAGTCCATGCTGCTTCTCCTGAGACGAAGTCCGGCGCTGTCTCGGTGGTGATCACAACGGCATGATCGTGTTCCTGGCCGACTTCCTCGTCCAAGCCGTGGCGAATGCCGCGGACATAGGCGAGGCAGAAAATCGCTCCCTGCACGGGCGGCTTGTTCGTAAGCGTCCACGTTTGACCGCCATCGTTCGAGGTTGCCGTGTCGGCCGCGCTGTTTGAGGCCAAGTCGCCGCCACCGACGATTCCATTGCGCGGGTCGCGGAAGGCCACCGAGATTGCCCCCGCGCTGGGTGAGCTCACGAGCGGTGTGTCGTACGCGTTCCAGCTGTCGCCTCCATCTCGGGTGGCTAAGATTCTTGCAGTCGTCGCACCGCCAGTGGCAATCCAGGCATTTGTTCTGTCCTGTGTTGCGATGCACGTTCCACTTGCTGCAAACGAGGCTTCACCCGTCAATGCGGGCGGCATATTGGCGGCGATGGACTGCCAGGTGATTCCATCAGTCGTGCGGATATCGGGAAATACTCCGTTCACCGAATCGCTGTGCGTGATGCCCCGGTTCGGAGTCCAGAACGCAAAACAATCATAGAATGCATTTACAGTCTGATTCGTAAACTCTATATTCCAGGTCGCGCCACCATCGACGGTCTTGTAGATCCGAAAATCTGTGGTGTTGTTTCCAATGGACATTAGATAGGCGATCTTATCGCTGACGCCGAACACATCACGGAATTGCAGGGTTTCGGCTCCAGGGACCACAGCGGCTTTCCAGGTCTCTCCGCCGTCGGTCGTGACCACATACGTGCCGCCAGTTCCGGCTGCCCAGACCACACGGGAGTTCACCGGACTGACGGAAATCAGCAGCTGCGTTGTGCCGCTCTGTTGCGGAGTGAGTTTGGGCTGATGAATTTTCCCAGGTTCTTGCGCAAAGCTGATGGTTGAAGAGACGGCAATCAGGAAAACGGTCAGCGAATGTTTCAACATTGATTCCCCCCGGAAAGGAATTCGTGGTGCGGGGGAGTATAGGAACGTGGCAGGGGGGTGTCAAGAAGGAAGGCGGCGTCCGTGGTAGCATGAGTCTTGATGCGCCCTAAGTGGCAAATGGTCAGGCTAAGATGCATTGGTCCCTAATCTCATGACTCGGTACAACCCGGTGACAGAATGAACAAGAAAACGGTGGGTGGTTTCGGAATGGTAGTGGCTCTGAGCTTGGCGTTGGCCGCATGCCAGGACACCAAAGCCCGGCAAGAGAACGAACAACTAAAAGCACAGGTATTGCAACTCCAGAAAGATGCGGGTGACCTAGGAAATCGCATCGATGTGCTGACGAAGGAAAACACTGAGTTGAAACAGGAAATCGAGAATCTGAAAACGAAACATCCCGTGAAAAAGTCTTCAAAATCCAAACACCGCCGAAGTAGAGCCAGAGCGGCAGCTAGCACTCAGGATTGAGGATTGGAGTCAGTAAATAAAGAAGATTTCGCCGCAGTTTCCGGGAAGGGCGAAGCGTGTCACAAATTGAACGTGTAAAGCAGAAGCCGCGTGAGGAACAAATCTGCGACCAGAACAACCACGGAGGACACAACGAATGCAGCAATCGTGGCCCGGCCTACTCCTGCGGTCCCGCCTTTGACTCTAAACCCCTCGTGACAACCCACGGTCGCAATGATGAATCCGAAAACAACTGGTTTCGTGAAGCCTATAACAAGGTCGCCAAAAACCAGCGCATGGATGGCGCGCGTCCAGAACTGTTCTGCGCTGAGATGCAGCGTGATACTTGCGACCACCCATCCGCCAAGCAGTCCTGCACAATCCCCCACTGCCACGAGCAATGGGAGCACTAGCACCATCGCAAGGAGACGGGGCGTCATCAGCTTGCGGATTGGGTCAATGCCGAGTCCCCGCATCGCATCAACTTGCTCCGTGACGACCATTGAGCCCAATTCGGAAGCCATTCCGGTGGCGTTCCGGCCTGCGACCAAGAGAGCCGTGAACACCGGACCGAGTTCCCGGAGGAGAGCGAGCGAAACGGCGTCGCCCGTTAGAGCTGTTGCGCCGAAACGGCTAAATTGTGACGAGGAATTCATAACAACTACCCCGCCAACGCAAAGCAGGGCAAGGACGATAATCAGCAACGAACCCACTCCAATTAGGTCCATCTGTATGAGCATGTCGCCGGCATAGCGTGTGGTCGTGAAGATGTCCCGGACGGACCGAAGGGTGAGCAGCGTATAACTCTGGAAGGAAAGAGTCTGCGTTTTTAGTGCATTTTCAATGTCCGAGAAGACCGAACGTGAGTTCACAGTTGCGCTCCTGTTACAAAGGTGCCACTACGATACGTTGAACCCTATGAAGACTGCCAGAAGAGGAACATATAACAGGACAGCTAGAAGCAGAAGCCGACACGGACTAGGACGACCCCCGGGTAAACTACGTCGCACATATAGCCGATTGGCGATGCCCCACTAAGCGCGGGAAAAAAGTACGCCACTTTTATGACACTGCACTGTCTTGGGGCATCGCGCACACTCAGCAGAACGCAGGGAACAAAAGAGAAAAGATGGTGGGCCTGGGGAGAGTCGAACTCCCGACCAACGGTTTAGGAAACCGCTGCTCTATCCATCTGAGCTACAGGCCCGATGAGTGAAGGATTGATTTTATCCCGGGTTGCGGCGATGCGTCGAACTTTCAAAGCGAGCCTTTGAGCTTTGATTCTGCTTCAGTGACTCATCACGTTTACGAAAATATCTTCGAACTTCGCGACGTCAACCTTCGTCTCGACGTTCGCGGGATGCAATTGCTCGGGCGGCGTTAGATGGTCCTGCCATTTTGTGTCGTCGCGCGGGCGTGGGCCACTGTAAGGCAGGAAAAATGCCGGAATTTCTTTGGGCTGTCTCCAGACGACCGTGTCGCCGTATTTCGGGCCGTGCTGAATGTCCACGTCGAGATACATCGTCTCAGACTCCTGAATCACCGATGGATCGATTAGCGCTGCGACTAGAAGTTCGTCCCACATCGCAGACCAAAGCGTGGTGCCGGCCAGCGGTTGGAAGTCGATGTAAAGCTGTTTCACGTGATTCGAGAGCGGGCCACCTGCGTCCACTATGCGCTGCATGAGCTGTTTACTCGACCAGACTTGACCCCCAGCTTCAGCCGGACTGACGACAATTTCTTTCCACGGTTCGCGCATCACGATGGCGGCAGCTTCGGGATCCCACCACCAGTTCAATTCAAAACCGCCGCGCGTGCTGCCACCCATGATGTAAATGGCTTTCGTCAGCGCGACAATCCCCGGGTCCATCCGCACGGCAAGCGCGATGTTAGTCAGCGGGCCGGCGCAATAAAGAACGACTTCGCCGGGATTGGCGCGAATCGTGTCAATGATGAAATCGGCGGCGCGGCCGGGCCTCGCTTTCGCCTTCGGATATCCACCCGGTGGCGCCCACGTCTCGCTGGGAGGCGGTGCGTCGGGATTGAAGGAGCCATGCCACGTTGGATGCGAAACGTAGAGCTTCTCGAGCAGTTCTTGTTCGCGCTGAGTATGAAGGAGCGGCATTTCGGCGCCTTTAATCACAGGAACGTCCGTGCGTCCGGCTTGCTCTGTGGCCCAGAGCGCAAATACCGTGGCGGGATTGACCCACTGATCGCCGCTGATCGTGGTGATGCCGAGCAGATCGATTTGCGGCGCTCGGAGCAACATCAGCAGCGAGAGGAAGTTGGTTCCCTGCGGGCCGGCGCTGTCCTGGTCGGCAATCACTTTGATTTTTTTCTGTGCGGTGGCGGCGCGCTGCTCAGCCGCGCCTGCAAGCATCGTGAAAATCAAAAGAATCGCAGCCACCAATACTAAGGAGCGTTTCATTTTGGCCTCGTCTCTTCGCACCGCAGTCGTGGAGCAACGACATCCTTAAAGAAAGAAGCGGGATTGTACATGAGGGCGCTACCGCGCTTGCATATCGAAATGGTGTTTATGGAACAATCGCCCGGGGGAACTTTGTGGTGCTATGGCATAATTAGTGGCACCTCGGGGACCGAACGGCTGAAACGATATTGCCGCGAGCGTTTCGCGGCGTCTACCTGAGATCAGTGACGATTGTGACATTCGCCAAGAAAACCCGGCGCAGGCTCATAGCCGTTCATCGCAGGCTTCGCTCGATTCGCATGATCGCGAAGGGGCTCGTTTCGACGCGACATCCGCTGCTCGTGCATATCATTCCCACGCGGCGCTGTAATCTTGCATGTACTTACTGCAACGAGTATGACGATGTTTCAGAGCCCGTGCCGACCGAAGAAATGTTCCGCCGTATTGACCGGCTCGGTGAAATGGGAACGGGCGTTATTACGATCAGCGGCGGCGAGCCTCTGCTCCATCCGAATCTCGACGCCATCATCGCACGAATCCGCAAGAACGGAATCATTGCTGGGCTTATTACGAACGGCTATTTGTTGGTCGCCGATCGTATTGAGCGGTTGAATCGCGCTGGACTCGAGTATCTGCAAATCAGCATCGACAATGTGATGCCGGATGATGTCTCCAAAAAAAGTTTGAAGGTGCTCGACCAAAAGCTCGCATTGCTCGCGGAGCACGCGGAGTTTCAGGTAAATATCAACTCGGTTTTAGGCAGCGGCGTATGCAGCCCGGAAGATGCGCTGCAGGTGGCGCACCGCGCGATCGAACTCGGTTTCACGTCGACGGTCGGCATCATTCATGACGGAAATGGCCAGCTTCAGCCGCTAGGCGAACGCGAGCAACAAGTTTTCGAAGAGATCATGTCGCTTGGAAAAAAGTCGTTCTCTCGCCTGAACTATTTCCAGCACAACATTGCGAAAGGCCGCGAGAACAATTGGCGTTGCCGCGCCGGCTCGCGCTACCTTTATATTTGTGAAGACGGCTTAGTTCATTACTGCTCGCAGCAGCGCGGCTATCCGGCAATTCCCCTCGAATACTACTCGGAAGATCACCGGCGCCGAGAATTTCTCACGAAGAAGAGTTGCGCTCCGCGCTGCACAGTTTCGTGCGTCCATCAGATATCCGTGGTCGATTTCTGGCGCGCACCACAGACGATTGAAGCCGCTCCGACTTCCGGGCCCGAGTCGCTCGTTCAACTGACCGGCTCGACCAGCCGGGACTAGTCCGTTCGCGAGCTGTTCGAACCGATCTCCCCTCTGTGCCCGTCTCGCGCGGCCTGTGCTTCCCCGCTAGTCGTTTGAACGAGTAGGGCAAATCGCAAAAAGTTCTTATTGCAAAGAGTAAGGGTGTGGATTAAAAGTCCCCCATTACCGATTCAATTCAGGCTCTGTTCAGGGACGGAGCGGAATCTCCTGTGTTTATCAAGTCTGGTGCGCTGAAGGCTGCACGTCTGCAGATCGATTTCAGCGCGAGAAATTCCGGGGAGGGTGTATCGATGCGCCTTGGCAAACTCGCATGTGTCGCACTGTTGCTGACAGGTCTCTTTCTGTCGACGTCCAGCCGGATCGAGGCGCAGGTGAATACGGTAAATTTGTCGGGGACGGTTTTCGATCCGCAGCACCTCGCCGTGAAGGATGCCAAGATTACGCTGAGAAATACTGCGAATGGCGCCAAGCGGGAAGCCACCAGTGACTCAAACGGCCGTTACGAGATAATCGGAATCCCCCCTGGGACCTATTCGCTGACGGTAGAGGCTCAGGGCTTCGCCGTGTTGAAAGATGAATCCTTGAAGCTTGCGCTCGGCACCACTCCCGAATACAACCCACAATTGCAGCTTAAGACGACGAACGAAACGATCAGCGTGGTGGCCGCGCCCGAGCTCGTGGAGACCACGAAGACAGATGTATCCACTACGATCAGCCAGATCCAGATCGACAATTTACCGATCAACGGCCGCAACTACATCAATTTCACGCTGTTGAATTCACAGGCGGCGCGAGACGACACGCCCTCGATTGGGGCGGCGCCAACCAGCGGTCTGAACTTCGGGGGCCAGCGCGCCAGGTCGAACGATGTCTCGATAGACGGCGCGGATGCGGTGGACAACTCTGTGAATGGAGTCCGCGCAACCGTATCACAGGAAGCCGTGCAGGAATTTCAAGTGATTACCAGCAACTACATGCCGGAATACGGACGCGCGATGGGAGGCGTCGTCAATATCGTAACCAAATCCGGATCGAATCAAGTTCACGGCGATGTGTTCGGGTTCTTGCGCAATGGAGCGCTTCAGGCGCGCAACCCGTTTTCGGTGAAGGTCGTTCCCACTGCGACTACCGGATTTGAAGCCATTCCGGTAAAGCAGTCATATACGCGCGTTCAAGGCGGCACCACCATCGGCGGACCAATTCAGAAGGATAAGACGTTTTACTTTTTCAGCTACGAAATTACGCGGCGGCAGGAAACCGGTTTTTCGAGCATCGGTCAGAATAACTTCGGGTTCGAAAGCATTCCTGCGCCAGCGCCCTGCTTCCCGGGACAAACGTCGGGATTAGTGACTCCCGATCAGGCCGCGTTCATCGCCGCAAATCCCACTGTACTGGGCGCACAGTATTTCTGCGCCGCTTCGCTGAGCGCACAGACCGCGGTATTCGGAAATACAGGCGCACTGCCGGCGCCTCTAAATATCTTCCCGTCGAGCAATGCGCGGGTACCCGTCTCTTACGTCGGGCTCGCTTCGACTATTGGAAATTTCCCGACGTCGGAAGGCACGAGCCTTTGGTCGCTGCGGCTCGATCACATCTGGAATCCCAAAAACAGCTCGTTCATTCGCGCCAGCGTTTCACCGTCGACAATCACGGGAATCGAGGTGAATGCCGAGAACCAGAACTTCGGGCAGAACGCCGGATCGCGTACTTCGGAGCAGCAAACGCGCGACCTCGCCATTATCGGCCAGCACACCACGTCTATCAGCAGCAATCTGTTCAATGAATTTCGCTTTCAATTCGCGCGGCGGGGCCTGCATTACGGCTTCTCGCCACTTCCCGGCGGGGATCTGCCTGCTGTAAACATCACAGGCTTCGCGTTCTTCGGACGCGAGCCTTTTTCTACCGAAGATCGAATCGAGAGGCGCTTTCAATGGACCGACAACCTCACGTGGATTAAGGGCGCACACACCCTAAAGTTTGGCGCTGATACGAATTTGATTCAGTTGAGATCTTCGAAATCGCAAATCTTCACGTTGAATTATGGCGGCGTATATTCCTTCGGCGGACTTGACGCTGGTTCGATAAGCAACGCATTTGGCGCGGCCGGTGCTCCGGGATTTTCAGCGGTTCAGGCTTACGGCTTCGGCTTGCCGACCTCTTTTATTCAAGGGATTGGTCAATCGGATCGCCCGTTCGACAACAAGACGCTCGGCGTCTTTGCGCAGGACAGCTGGAAAATAAATCGCAATCTCACTCTGAACTATGGATTGCGGTACGACATTGAATGGCTACCGATCTTCAAGCCCGCGACAGCCTTAAACGCCGCTGGAGAGAAGGCTTTTGGCGTCGTCGAAGGAATTCCAACCGATACGAACAATGTTGCGCCCAGGATCGGCGTCGCGTGGGATCCGTGGGGCAACGGCAAGACCGTTATACGAGCCGGCTACGGATTCTTCTACGACCATCCAGCGCTGGCTCTCGCGTTTCTGGCGACCGCGGAGGACGGAGCTACTTCCGCGCTTCTTGAAACCGCCGGAGGCGCGCCGTGCTCCGGGGCAAGTTGTTTCGCAGATTTGAACCCTTTTGCTCTCAACGCAACAAATATTTTTCAGGGTTTGCTGACCAGCACAGGCGGCGCGCTTACCGGTTGCACACCAATGCCGCCCGCTCTTCCGTTCGTCATGTGCTATCAACCGGATCAGCAGCGATTCAATCCGTTTCAGGCAAATTCCATTTTTACAAATCAGAATTTTCTAACTGCCGGATTCCCTCTTACGTTGTTGCCGTTCACGATTCCGGTTACCAAGAATTTTCAAAATGCCCTGGCGCAGCAAGCGAACCTTACAATCGAACGCGAAATCACCAAGGATTGGAAAATCAGCGTCGGGTACAACTATACGCACGGTACGCATCTCGATCGCACCATCAACATAAGCGTCGCCGAGCCGCGGCTGCTTACGAAAAATGACAACAACGCCATTCTCGCCGGGCTTGTCACGCCCGGAACGAATCCGCAAGGCATCCAAGTTCCGGGTGCAGCAGACATCAACACAGTGTGCCCGGGCGCGATCCCAGCTGTCAATACCACCGGCGGCGGTAGCATCGCCTTCGGAACTCCCGCCGGTCCGCTTGCGCCGAGTATCTTGGGACTTGGTTTTGCCGGCCCAAACTGTAGCGGGACTACAGTCGGTTTTATTGGCAGCGCCGCTGTTTTCAATTTCTTTCGGCCCTCGGGTCCCAATCCTTCGTTCGCGAGCCTTGTGAACCCGGGTAACCCGGCGGCCGGCTACCAAACGCTCGTGGCTCTGGCCGGCGCTGCGGGATTTCCAACTGGCTTCCCCGGCGTCCAAATCCCGTGGAGCGATGTGAATCCGCAGACGTCTACTGGAAACTCGCTCTATAACGCGTTCACGCTCACGGTCACCAAGCGCTTCTCGCACGGCATCGAAATGCTTTCAAGCTGGACCTATTCGCACACGATCGACGATTCCACGGACCTCTCAACTCTGCTGAATCCGCAAGACAACAGCTTTCCGAATCTCGACCGCGGCAACTCGGATTTCGATCAGCGCCATCGGTGGATCACCAGTGCCGTCTTCCAGAGTCCTTACCACCAAAGCGACTCAGGCTTCTGGAAAAAATTCCTTGCGAACTTTACTGTAGCGCCCGTCATAGAGGCTGCGTCAGGCAGGCCCTACAACGTACTCATCGGCTCGGATCCCAACCTCGACTTCGGAACGGCCACCAACCGTCCGTCGTTTATCAAAACGAATTCTCCGCCGGCTGGAGCGGTGACGTCGCCTTTCATCAAGGGCTTCGCGTTTGTTCCTCCGGATCGCTGTATCGGCAGCGACGGAACTCCGTTTTCATTCCCCGAGGTACCCTCGCCATTCTTCGGCTGCACCGGAACGCTTGGACGCAACGCATTCACGCGTCCCGGGTTTTTCCAGATCGATCTTCGTATTTCGAGAACGATCCCGATCACAGAGCGCTTCAACCTGCAAATCATCGCCGACGGATTCAACATGCTGAACCGTTTCAACGTGAGCGACGTCAACCCGCTCTGCGATCCGATTTCGGGTACGTGCTCGGCTGGGCAGCCCACGGCGGCTTACGACCCCAGGACGTTTCAGTTCGCGCTGAAAATCAATTTCTAGATTTCTCGAAAAAAGTCTTGCAGTTCTTGCGTTTCATAGCACCTGCCATCGCATTCGCATCGGGCATCAGAAGGTACCAGCTTGCAATCTTGCAACATTCACGCATCGTGTTACCCTGACTCGTTGGCGTTAACATTGACGTTATTGAGAAAGGCGTTTCTATCATGAGTCCAGCGGTATGGCTCATTTTCGGCATCCTTGCAATTGTGGTGGTTGTGGCGATCGTGTGGTCCGCCACGCGACGTACAGACGTCCAGCTCTCCGCGGTCCGCCAGGAAATGCAAAGCTCGCTCGCGACCCAGTCGCAAACCGTTCTGACGCAGATGAACAGCCTCATGCAGTCAGTTACGCAGCAGCTTGGACAGGTGAGACAGGAGCTGCAAACCGGCGTTGCATCGTCCGGTCAGCTCGCGAGCGCCGCGCAGGCTTCAATGGCGCAGCAACTGCAAGCCTCGAACGAGGCGATTCGCAAGCTGAGCACGCAGCTCGCGGAAGTGCAGCAAGCGGGGCGCGATCTTTCGCAGTCCGCGCAAACTTTGCACAACGTTCTTGGCGGCGCGAAGACTCGAGGTTTGCTCGGCGAAGTGGCACTCGAGCGCCTGCTCGAAGACGCACTGCCACACAGCGCGTACGAAATGCAGTTTCGCTTTGCATCCACGGGCGCGATTGTGGATGCAATCGTTCGGACCGGGGAACACCTCCTTCCGATCGATTCAAAATTCCCGCTCGAGGCGTACCGAAGGCTCGCTGAGACGGGCGACGATGCGCGGCGCGAGTTTTGCGTGGCAGTGCGCAAACATGCCGACTCGATCGCGGAGAAATACATTCTGCCCGACGAGCACACCTTCGATTACGCGCTTATGTTCGTCCCGTCGGAAGGCGTTTACTACGAACTCTTGATGAGCGAGGACTCGAAATTCGGACAGATGGACGGATATTGCCGCAGCAAGCATGTGTTTCCCGTGTCGCCGAACACGTTCTACGCCTGCCTCAGCGCCATCGCGAGCAACTTACAAGGGCAGAAAATTGCCGAGAACGTCCGCCACCTGGTGGCCAGTCTCGAAGGGCTTAAAAAACAGTTCGAATCATTCGGAGATGTCTACGACAAACTCGGCAATCACTTGCGGCATGCTCAGCAAAGTTACGAAGAAGCCGACAGCCGGCTCAGCCGCACGCGAAACACTCTCGAACAGATGTCGCAGGGCGCACTGCCTGAGGGAGTTGCGAAAGTCCTTGAACCCGCCTCGAGCGAGTAACTAGAAATCAGATTGATGCTTTGGCTGCTTCTAATAGTACGCGGAAGTGGCCGGCGATCGTGGTGGAAATTATTTTTGCGAGATCCTGGCGTACTTTTTCACGATCTTTAGGGTGCGTCGCGAGCCGGTCGGCCGCGGCGTTCACGCGGCGCTGCAATGTTTTTGGTGCAAGCGGCACCGCGGCTCGTAGGTATCGCTCCGCCACGGAAATATCTGACGCCGCAATCAGCTTTGCGTTGAATGAGTAATCACCCGAGCGAATCGCGTCAATCTCCACCTGCGCAGTGTTACGGATTCCACCACTCGTTCTCACTTCTTGCGAGTTCCCCTTCAGAAATTCCAGGACTCCGGGAGTCTCGTTTTGGACGGTGACGGCAAGCGGCGCGTCCGAACCTTCTACATGCACCGTCAGCTCGCTTCTCTGCCCGGGCATCGGCGCAGGCTGGGGAGCTTCGAACTGGAGCGAGACGAGGGTCGTTGTGGCCGCTCGCGGCGTGCCGGACGAATCGATCGTCAATTTCGCGGCGCCCGGCGTCGCTCTTGGGCTCGGCAAGACGACCAGGCACTCAGGTGATGCCGCGACGACAAGCGCTCTGTCGCCGTTCATCGTTACGCGATTTGCATCCGCATCGCCGCGAAATCCTCCCCCGCAGATCGAGAAACGATCCCTAAGCGAGATCACGGGCGCAACTGCTAATTCTTCCTTACCGCTTTGCGCTCCGGTAGTAGAATTTTCGTCCACCAGAGCAACCGCCGCAGCGCCTGAGGCTTCAACAAACATCACGCCCGAGCTTGCAGACGCGGTGAAAAACGCGCGGCCCGTAGCATCTGTCTTCAAACTCTGGCCTTCACCGATTACCACAGTCACGTCAGGCGCCAGCCGGCCATCCGACCCGAGAACTGCGAGCGTCGCAGGATGGCCTGCAACAACTTTCGGCGGCAGAACGATCGTCACGTACCATGTGGCCGGGGTGGCTATCTGAGCGTGCGCCGAAATCAGCGGCGAGAGAATCACGGCAATAAGAAAGGCATTGGAAGCAAATTTACACAAAGAAGTAGACATTGCTTTGACGGCTTCTGAACAATGGTCAATCATTAAACTCAAGAAGAATGCGCCGGTCGCTCATACATACACCTTAGCCTCACGAAACAAGCGGAACAATTCCGGCTCGATCTCTTTCGCTCGTACACAATCGTCGAGAATCCCCAGCGCGCGATCGATCCCGACGGCCCGTTTGTACGGACGATCGGCTGCGGTCAGAGCGTCGAAAATATCGCATATCGTCATCATTTTGGTCGGCAGCGGAATCTGATCGCCTCGCAGCTTGTACGGGTAGCCAGATCCGTTTAGTTTCTCGTGATGAGCGCGCGCGATCTCCGGAACCTTTTTCAGTTCGCTTGTCCAGGGGATCTGGCTCAAAAAGTTATACGTATGCACGACATGCGATTCGATCTCCAACCGCTCGGCTGCATTCAAGCTGCCTTTCGGAATTGAAAGGAGTCCCACCTCTTCCGGTTTAAGGTAAGGGGATTCAACGCCCTTTGGATCAAGGAATAGGTGCTTTGAGATTTCGTGCAGCTTTCGCGAATGCGTGTGCTCGAGTAGCGTCGGCTCATTCGATTCGACGATGAGTTCAAGATAATCGGCGATCATCTTCTGCCGCTGGTCGAAATCTTCACTGAGGCGCGCTATTTCTTGAAGGGCGTCGCCGCGGTCACGCTCGAGGTACATCTGAAGCTTTCGCCGCACGTTACTCGCTTCGAGTTCTTTGCGGATGTAGTCGAAGCGTTGCCGCACCAGCTCCATCTGCAGCGGATAAAGCTTCTTCGCCTTGACGAGCACTTCCTCCCGCACGCCTACTTTGCCGAAGTCGTGCAGAAGACCCGCATAACGGATTTCCTTCATTTGTTCGCGATCGAAATGAGTCTCGGCATAAGGGCCGCTGGCTGCCACGTCCACCGCGACGGCGAGCGCCTGCGTATAGGCGGCGACACGAAGGGAGTGGCCCGAAGTTGTGGGATCGCGCTGCTCGATTGCCGTCACCGCCGCGCTGACGAACCCCTCGAACAGTGTCTCGATATCGTTGTAAAGCTTTCGATTCTCGTAGGCGACGGCTGCTTGCGACGCCAGCGAAAGAGCCAACCGCACCGACCGTTCGCGAAAAGGCTGCACGAATTTCGCGACGTCCTCGGCATTTCTGAGGCGCAACGCCGGATTGCGCTTCGAATTGATGAGTTGCAGGACCCCAATGACTTCTTCCTTGGCATTCTTCATCGGCAACGCGAGGAGAGAACGAGTGTGGTAGCCGGACTCACGGTCGTAGCGGTCATTAAATCGAAACGGCAAATCCGCGGGGATCTTGTAAGCGTCCGCAAAATTCAGCACTTCGCCGCGTAGCGCTGTGTAGCCCGCCATCGAGTCTTCGGTGAGCGGCAATGTGAATTCCTGAAACGGAAACTCGAAGCTGTCGTTTTGCGTCAGCTTGAAACGAAGGTGCCGCTCTGCATGCGTGTCCTCTTCGACCAGATAAAGCGAGCCAGCGTCTGCACCGGTGATATCGCGGGCTTTTTTCAGGATGAGAGTGAGCAGAACCCCGATGTTGCGCTGCGACGAGAGCGCGATGCCGACTTGATTCAATTCCTCGCGTTCACGCTCCGCAATCTTCAACAGTTGACGAGTGGCGCGCAATTGACTCGCAAGTTTCTCGGCCTTAGATCCCGTTTCGCGTAGGAGTTTTTTCTTAGCAGGCATATTGGTTTGAAAATTGTGTCCGGGGGTTGCTCCGGAAACGTCACAGTATAGCGGAAGCGCAGCAGCGGAGCACAGTTGTACGCATTCGTCGAACCGCAGCCTGGTTCTTGCCTTGAATCTAACGTATTCGTTTGCTAGCCTTGCGCCGATTTCATTCTCCCTCGTCAGCGACTGGATTTCGCGGCAAGTATGGCAAACCACGCCGGCCAACAAATCGTCACGATTCTGCGCCAAGGGTGGAGTCACAAGGGTTCGCTCGCAATCAGCCTGATCGTGACGCTGGCGGCTCTGGCGATCTACGCCGCGACCTTTTTGGGCGAACGGCCCACACCGCTTTTCGATTCCATCTATCGTCTGGAGCTCAGCAGTCTTGATTATCGGTTTCAAGTGCGAGGGCGGACGAAAATAGATCCCCGCATCGTGATCGTTGATATTGATCAGCAGTCGCAGGAAGCCTTCGGCCACTGGCCTTTCCCGCGGTTTTATTTCGCGCGTTTGCTCGACAATATTCGCGACGACGGCGGCCGCGTAGTTGCATTCGACATCACGTTCAGCAAGCCGGACGAAACCGCAAAACCACTCGAAGAGCTTTCGTCGGAACTGACAGAGCAACAGAAGAAAGGCGAACCGGCGAACCCGGCGCTCTTAGCGCGAATCGCAGCGCTGCGAAAAGAATACGACTACGATCAGCAGTTTGCGGATGCGATTCAACGCTTTGGTCACGTCGTGCTGGGCAATTATTTCCTCTATACCGAAACTGATTTAAAGGGTGTCACGCCGAAAGCGCTCGCTCACTACGCAAATGCTCTCGCCTTCTTCCCTTTCCCGCAGGTTCGCACGTTGCCCTCCTTCGGAAGTACGCCCGCGACCGCACGTCTTCCTCAGCTAATCGAGAAGTACGAACAAGCCCGACTAGTACCACTCGGTGCCGAAGCGAATACTGACTTGCTTACGGGCGCCGTGGCATCCGAAGCCGGCGGCACCGGATATTTCAACGTGGTCGTTGACGCAGATGGGGTAGTCCGCCACGTGCCTCTCGCGATTCCTTACGGTCTCGATGCAGACCGCAGAAATTGGGACATGTATGCCTCCGTTGATGTGCAGGCGTTGCGCGTCTACCTCGCCCTCCCCGCGGAACAAACCGTGCTCAGCTATGGTCCAGGAGGAATCTTCAATATCGAATTTGGGCATAAGCTGACGGTGCATCCCGACTATGTAAGCCGGATGCTCGTGAACTTTCGTGGGCCCGCTCGAACTTACCCATATGTTTCCTTCGCTGACGCAGCTCTGAAGAAGTTCCAGCCCGGCACCTTCAAGGACAAGATCGTTCTCGTCGGCGCCTCTGCTACAGGCATTGGCGATCTTCGCGTCACGCCGTTTGGCGGCCTCGATTTCCCGGGCGTCGAAGTACACGCGAATCTCATCGACAACATCCTCAACCTACAATTTCTGAATCGCGGAGGAAAGGAAGCTCTAACGGATCTGTTTTTCATCCTTCTCTTCGGCGTCCCGCTCGGAATTTGGCTTGCCGTCGTGCAACCGCGCTGGATGGCACTCGGCTTCGCGCTGCTGCTTCCGTTTGCGGGAATCGTCTACTTCGCATTTCTCCACGGCTCGTGGCTGAACTTCATTGTGCCGGCTCTTTTCACGCTCGTTCCCAATGTCAGTCTCGTCGCGCTCTATCGCGTCTTAATCGAAGAGCAGGAAAAACGCAAAGTCCGCGGCAGATTCCAGCAATACGTCCCGCCCGAAGTGATTCGCCGTTTGCTCGACGATCCCGAGCGCGTCAGGCCGCGCAAGTCCGAAATTACTATCCTCTTCAGCGACATCCGCGGTTTCACATCAATCTCCGAATCGCTTGATGCCCAGGAACTCGCTGACCTGCTTAACGGCTACCTCACAGAGATGACCCGCATCGTCTTTCGCTACCAAGGCACCTTGGATAAATATATCGGCGATGCGGTGATGGGCTTTTGGGGGGCGCCCTATGAGGAGCCCGATCACGCAACCCGCGCCTGCAATGCAGCACTCAGCATGCTCGCTCGTCTCGCCGAGTTGCAAAAGGATTGGCGCGCGCAAGGGCAGCCCGTCTTGGACATCGGCATTGGACTAAACACCGGTGTCGCTTCCGTGGGTAACATGGGATCGTCCATGCGCCTCGCATATACAGCTATGGGCGACGCGGTGAATTTGGCATCGCGCCTGGAGGGCCTGAACAAAGAATACGGCACGCGCATTATCATCAGCGAATCCACGCAAAAGGCTCTGCACAGCCCCCGCACCCTGGTGCGCGAACTCGATCTCATCCGCGTCAAAGGCAAGTTGCTGCCCGTGACGATCTACGAAGTTCTCGATGCCGAAGCGCTCGGCAACGAAGGCAAGGTGCTTGTGGAACTCTTCGCCCGCGGCCACGAAGCTTACAAGCAGCGCGATTGGCGTGCAGCGGGACAAGCCTTCGAGCAGGCTCTCGACCGGTGGCCCGATGACGGACCCGCGCGCATTTTTCTACGGCGTTGCGAAGAGTATCTGGCGGAAGAGCCGGAAGCCGATTGGGACGGCGTGTACGTGATGAAGCACAAGTAGCTGGGCCGACGAACAGTCATCGCACCCGAGCCACCAACGCCACAGAGTCCACAGCTAATTGTCGAGTCGCACAACGAACGTAGTGAACTGCTCGGAATCGTGCAACTGCTCGGCGAGTGACCGCGCCGCTTCTTCACTCGGAAGCCGACCAATGCGCACGCGATAGAACGTTCCATTTGCGGATTCGAATGGCACTATACTGACCGGCGGATATCGCGATTCGAGTTGCGCCTTTAGCCTCGCGGCGTTCTCATGCACCAGAAACGCTCCCACTTGTACTCCGAAGTAGCCGACCGACGGATTCGGACCGGAAATCACTTCGAGTCGAACGCGAGCTATGCCCGGTCCTACCATCTCGATAGCCTGCGCTGCGGAAAGCGAGAGATCGATCACCCGATTCGCGACAAATGGTCCGCGATCATTAATGCGCACTTCCGTTTGCTTGCCATTCGTGAGGTTCGTCACCCGAACCGTCGCATTGAATGGCAGCGTGCGATGCGCCGCGGTGAATTCGTGCATGTCGTAAGTTTCGCCGTTGGAAGTGCGACGCCCCTGGAAAGGATAGCCGTACCACGAAGCGACACCTTCTTCGACCCAGCCATTGGCTGGCGCTTGCTTTCCATATGCCGGCGGAGTAGGCGTGGTGGACTGCGGTGAGGGAACTTGCTGGGGGGCCGGTGTCTGCGCCGGGGGAGTTTGTGTCTGTCGCGGCTTGCGGGCACAACCTGCAGCGAAAAGTAACACTGATACAAACGTGAGCGCAAAAAATAGGAGCAGTTTAACGCGAACGCTGTGGTGAATCTGATTCGATTCAGCTGGAAATTCGCCCCGCTCGTTGCGGAGTTTCACGCGCTAACCCGATTCACTTGTTTCGTCTCATTTTCGGTATTATAGGAACGCACTCACAATCGCGCAAGGAAGCGTATCGTACTTGCATCACGCCTTCACAACAGACCGGATCGGATTCGTGAACAGATGAGTGGCTTTTTCGGCGGCCGAAAGCAGGGACGCCCGCAGCTTTGCCCTTCCTGCGGCACGCTGGTCGGCGCAAACGCGTCGCGCTGCCATCAATGCGGCGCAAATCTCACGTTTTCGATGGCTGCCGCAAGCCGTTCGCTCGGAAACCTGCTCCCTGCGACAGCTCCCGCTACTTACGGCATTCTCGGATTTAGCTGCCTGCTATACATTGTGAGTCTCCTCGCCACGATTCGCACGAACGGGCTTCAGCCGCCGGGTGGAGGCGGAATTTTCGCGCTGCTTGGAATCGGCAGCATCGACGGCAACGTGCTGCAGAGGTTCGGCGCGTCGCTTCCTCTGCCTTATGACATCGCTCAGCCTTGGCGGCTCGTGATGGCCGTGTTCCTTCACGGCAGCCTGATGCATATCGTTTTCAACATGTGGGTGCTGATGGATATTGGCCCGCAGATTGAAGAGCTGTATGGCTCGGCGCGATTTTTCTTTATCTACGTGCTCACTGGGATCGCCGGCTACGTTCTGAGCAGTCTCAGAGGACATTTCAGCGTGGGCGGATCAGGCGCGTTGCTCGGACTGATAGGTATGCTCCTCGCGATCACTACCGGCCGTAAGAGCGCCGGGATGCAAATGCTCCGCAGCCAGATTATTCGATGGCTCATCTACATTGCGATTTGGGGATTTCTATTTCCCGGAATCGACAATTTCGCTCACCTCGGCGGGCTGGCATGCGGATTCGGCCTCGGAAAAATCATGGCCGACCGACCGCCCGCGTCACCGGAAGAACGCAATCGCGCGAATGCACTGGGCTGGGCGACCGCAGTGGTCGTGATTGCAAGCCTTGCGATGATGATGAAGGGGCTTATTCAGGGCGGCGGTTAGAGTTCGAGCCCGATTACAATTACGCATTCGTTTCAAACTCCGGCGTGAAGCTGCCGCGAAACAACAATGCTGTAATGCAATCCCGAAATCGCCAGGAACACAGCCACCAGATACGTGCAGAGGTGCCGCACGACCCATAGGAACTGGTTGTCCCAAATCGCCAACACGAGAACGAGCACCACGAGCAGGATTTCGAAAAAGGTAGTCGCCTTTCCCCAGATGCTGGGCGGAAAAGACCGGTAGCCAACCGTAATCAAAATCACCGCGCATGCCACAAGAATCAACACGTCGCGGCCGAGCACCAAAATCGTGAGCCACCACGCAATTTTTCCCTTCAACGCTAAAATAAAATAGGAAGACGAAAGCAGCAGTTTATCCGCGATCGGATCGAGATAGGCGCCGAGCGGCGTTTTCTGGTTCAACCCGCGGGCGAGCAGGCCATCTAGCGCATCGCTCACACCGGCCGCCACCAAAATTCCCAGCGCCAACTCGTAGCGCTCGTACTCGATCGCGATCAGAAATACTGGCAGAAATGCCAGACGCAGAAATGTGAGCTGGTTTGGGACCGTCAGGATTCGACTGGGCATGGAATGGACCTGGGCGTAGGAATCAAGACCGCATCACGCAAACTGCGCAAGATAGTCCGGAAGCGTCCGGCCTACTTTTTTGGCGAATACTTCCGCGAGTGACGGGATCGAGCCGCGCGCTTCGTCGAGCGCGATTCGCTCGATTCGCAGCATAGGAAAAAACAGAGTTGGCAATCCCATGCGATCGCCATCCGGATGCAGAACCTGGCTCACGAAATCGTCGAACGAGCTCAGATCGATGCCGCGCAACGTCACGCCTGCGTTCGAAATATCAACGAGCTCGCCCCACAGCTTTTCCTTAGGCGAGTGCAGACTGAGCACGACGATCGAATGAGGCTGCATTCACTCTCCTTGGAATCCGATGCGCGTATGGTATCGCAGGTAGCTCGTTGCCAATAGGCTTCAGAACCGCTTCAGAACACATCCGTTATCTTTTCGTTCGCGCTATGAATCCCTCAGACCTGCATCGTTTTCAGATCGGGCGAAAGCGCCAGCGTCGGCTCGGTCACTTTCTGCACCTCTTCCGGCGTCACGCCCGGCGCAATCTCGCGCAGAACCAGGCCTTTCGGCGTCACATCGATCACTGCGAGTTCTGTGACGATCATATCCACAACGCTGACGCCCGTAAGCGGAAGGCTGCACGCCTTCACGATTTTGGGTTCGCCATCTTTCGTGGCGTGCTCCATCGCGATGATCACGCGCTTTGCGCCCGCCACCAAGTCCATCGCGCCGCCCACGCCTTTCAACATCTTCCCGGGAATCGCCCAGTTCGCGAGATTGCCTTTTTGATCCACTTGTAGTGCGCCGAGCACGGTCACGTTAATGCGTCCGCCGCGAATCATGCCAAAAGATTCCGCGCTCGAAAAATAGGAACAGCCCGGAATTTCCGTGATCGTCTCCTTACCGGCATTGATCAGGTCAGCGTCTTCTTCGCCTTCGTAAGGATACGCGCCAATTCCCAGCATTCCGTTCTCGGACTGCAGCACGACCTCGATGCCCGGCGGCAGATAACTCGGAATCAGCGTCGGCAATCCGATGCCCAGGTTCACGTAGTAGCCGTCGTGCAGCTCGCGCGCTACGCGCCGTGCGATCACTTCCCTTTTGTCAACTTCACTCGTGCGTTCAGCCATACCCACTCTCCATTATTACCGCTTGCGAACTGTGCGCCGCTCGATCCGCTTTTCGTACCCTGTGCCCTGAAATATTGCGTCGACGAAAATTCCCGGCGTGTGAATGCAATCGGGATTCAGTCCACCGAGCTCGACGATTTCTTCCACTTCCGCAATTGTGTAATCGGCGGCCGTCGCCATCACGGCATTGTAGTTCCGCGCCGTTTTACGATAGACCAGATTCCCCCAGCGGTCGCCCTTCCACGCTTTAATGAAGGCAAAATCGCCGCGCAGCGAAGGAACCAGCACGTGCGGACGGCCGTTGAATTCGCGAACCTCCTTTCCCTCCGCGGCCATTGTGCCGTAGCCAGTCGGAGTGAAGAAGGCGGGAATCCCCGCTCCGCCGCAGCGAATGCGCTCGGCGAGTGTTCCTTGCGGATTTAGCTCCACGTCGATTTCTTTTTTCATCGCGAGCTGTTCGAAAGTTTTATTCTCGCCCACATAGCTCGCAATCATTTTCTTTACTTGTTTCGCTTGCAGCAGCAGGCCGATGCCGAAATTGTCGATGCCCGCGTTATTTGACACCAGTATCAGATCTTTCGAGCCTTTGCGCTGCAGCGCGGCGATTAGATTTTCCGGAATGCCGCAGAGGCCAAATCCCCCTAACAGAATCGTCGCGCCATCTTGAATTTTGGCGATCGCCTTGTCGGCGTTCGCCACTCGCTTATCCATTCACCTCTCCTGGCCGCAAAATGTCTTGCGTCAATCAATTCACAGTTAAGCGTCAGTTTTTTAACGGACTCATCTTAGTACATACTTTGCGGGGTGCAAGCAGGGCGAATAGAGTCTCTGCGGAAACGGGATTCTCATTTATCAACTATAGCCCCGGCTGCCTTTAGGGCCCCGAGCGCCGAACGAATCAAGTCCTTAGCTCGGAAGTCGCCCAAAAAATGACGGATCTTGTGCCCACCATATGTCGTCGGGTTCATAAAACTCTAGGTTGTACGCGAGGTCACATAAAATTTCATCGATCGCTTGATTGTGGATCATTTCTTTGCAGTCCCACACCATTTTCTGAAACTTGCGTACTAGCGTGGGGCGATCATCCTCGTCCTTGAGAGCAGAGCGCAGAAGCTGGACTAGCTCCGCAAGGTCCATGTCTGACCTTAGCTTTCCCGGCTTCTGTGGCTGACGCCTTCACGCGCGGCACGCTTCAGCACGTGAATTCGCTCCGCCACAGCTTTCGCAGCAGCCTCGGGCGATGTAGCCTTCTCGATTTCGGCTACGAGCGCTGAGCCGACGACAGCCGCATCGGCAATTCCGCCCAGCACCGTGACGTGCGTCGGCAGCGAAATGCCGAAACCCACAGCGATCGGAAGCGTGGTGAATTTTCGAATCCGACGCGTCAGTCCCGGAAGCTCCGGAGGAAGCGCTTCCTGCGCACCTGTTACGCCTGCTCGCGAAATCAAATAAAGAAATCCGCTCGACGCGCGTGCGATGTTCTCGATCCGCGTGTCCGTCGATGTAGGAGCGACCAGGAAAATCGTGTCGAGGCCATTCGAATGCAAAATGGCTCGATACTCACCGGCCTCTTCGAGCGTCAGGTCCGTCACGAGAACGCCATCGGTGCCAGCAGCTGCAGCAGCTTCCCCAAACTTTTCAAGCCTCATCTGAAGAATCGGATTGAAATAACTAAAAAGCACGAGTGGGACATCAGTGTGCGACCGAAGCCGCCGCACGAGATCGAGAACGCTCGCAAGCTTAGTTCCCGCCCGCAGAGCGCGTTCACTTGCCCTCTGAATTGTCGGACCATCCGCAACGGGATCGCTGAACGGCACCCCCAGTTCGATTACGTCCGCCCCCGCCTCCGCGGCAGCAAGAACAATCTTTTCGGTCGCGTCGAGTGAGGGATCGCCCGCAGTGATGTATGCAATAAGGCCGAGTTCACCTTTTTCAGCTAGCTCGCGGAATTTTCGGGAAATTCGTCCGCCGACAACCGGCGCTCTTCCCGCCTCTGAAGCCGCCTTCGAAATGGCGGGATCAGACATGCCGCGACAGCGTCTCCATGTCTTTGTCGCCGCGCCCGGAGACATTCAGTATCACAATTTCGTCTCGCTTCATTTTCGGAGCGCGCTTGATGAGCTCTGCGATTGCATGCGCCGATTCAAGCGCGGGGATGATTCCTTCAAATCGCGCGAGCATCTTCGCAGCGTGAATCGCTTCCTCATCGCTCACGGCCGTATATTCCGCTCGACGCTGATCGGCAAGCCATGCGTGCTGCGGTCCGATTGCCGGATAATCAAGCCCAGCTGACACCGAATGAGTGGTCGAAATCTGGCCGTCCGCGGTCTGCAAGACGTATGTATATGTTCCTTGCAGCACGCCGGGACGCGCTCCCGTGAATCCTTCAGCCGCAGCCAGGCGCGACGCATGCTCTCCCAGAGATTTTCCGCGCCCGCCCGCTTCGACGCCGAGTAGTCTTACGCTCTTGTCGCCGAGGAAGGCGTTGAAAAGCCCAATCGCATTCGACCCGCCACCCACACAGGCCACCAGCAAATCGGGTAGGCGGCCCTCGGCTTTTAAGATTTGCTCGCGCGCTTCTTCACCGATCACTTTATGAAAATCGCGAACCATCTGGGGGTACGGATGCGCACCGAGAACCGAGCCGAGGAGATAGTGCGACGTGGCGACATTGGTCACCCAGTCGCGCATGGCTTCGTTGATTGCATCTTTGAGCGTGCGGCTACCAGAATCCACTCCGATCACTTCGGCGCCGAGAAGCCTCATCCGAGACACGTTCAGACGTTGCCGTTCCATGTCCTCCGTGCCCATGTACACGGTGCACGTGAGGCCGAGCCGCGCTGCAACAGTCGCCGTGGCAACGCCGTGCTGCCCGGCACCTGTTTCAGCCACCACGCGGCGCTTCCCCATTCGCACCGCGAGAAGGCCCTGTCCTAGGCAATTGTTGATTTTGTGCGCGCCCGTGTGAAGCAAGTCTTCGCGTTTCAGGTAGATGCGCGGGCCACCAAGATGCTCGCTGAGCCGCGAGGCAAATTGAAGCGGCGTCGGACGCCCGGCGAAATTGTGGAGTAGCGAATCGAGCTCCCATTGAAATTTCGGATCCCTTTGCGCCTCGGCGTATGAGTGCTCGAGTTCTTCGAGCGGGGCGACGAGCGTTTCTGGAACATAGCGGCCCCCGTATGGACCGAAACGCCCGTGCGCATCGGGCATCGTTTGCGGAGCGGAGGTCACTTGTGTTTGCTCTCCGCGGTTTTCACCGCGCACATCAATGCGACGATTCGTGCCGGATCTTTTCTTCCCGGACGCGCTTCGACGCCGCTGCACACATCCACCGCGTACGGATGCGCAACGCGGATCGCTTCGGCAACGTTCTCAGGCGTCAAACCTCCCGCAAGAAAGATGCGCCGAAAGCCGTTCGAACTACGAGCCAGACTCCAATTGAATGTCTTTCCGGTCCCGCCATGACGCCGAGGGTCGAAGCCGTCCAGTAGAATCGCGGAGGCACCGCCAAAAGAATCTAACTGCTTCGGTCGAAAAGAATCGCGAACTCGAACCGCCTTGATCACCGGAATTTTTCGCTTCAGCCAAGCCACCTGCTCCGGCGGCTCATCGCCGTGGAGTTGCAGATAATCGAGACCAACCCGGCGCGCAATCGCGAGCATGCTCGCTTCGGATTCATTCACGAAGACCCCCACCGCCGCGATACGTTCCGGCAGGCGCCGGATGATTCGTCGCGCGTCAGTGGGCCGAATATAGCGTGGACTCGGCCGGTAAAAGTTGAAGCCAAGGAACTGCACTCCCGCCTCGACAGCGCGCCGCGCGTCCGTCCAATTCGTGATGCCACAGATTTTCACTTTCACCTTGGGCATTTAAATCTCAATGATGCGTCTTCTCCGCGACAGGATTTCCGCGCAGGGCACGAAGCGCAGAGCCGGCATCGGCCTCTTTCATCAGATGCTCGCCGATTAGGAACGCATCAAAACCGGCGCGGCGGAGCCGATCTATATCTTCATGAGTGCGGAGACCTGACTCGCTGACGGCAATGCATCCATCCGGAATCATCTCTATGAGGGCCAGTGAGGTCTCGATATGAACGTGAAAATCGCGAAGGTCGCGATTATTCACGCCGATAATCTTCGCGCCCGCAGCGATCACGCGGTCAAGCTCTGCGCGCTCATGCACCTCAACAAGTGGCTCCATCTTCAGCGTGCGGCCTAGCTGGAGTAATTCTGCGAGAGTGGCGTCGCTGAGGATCGCAGCAATCAGCAGAAATGAATCGGCGCCAGCGGCGCGCGTTTCCCAGACCTGCCACGGATCGATGATAAAATCCTTGCGCAGGATCGGAATTTTCGTTACCCGGCTTGCTTCCTTGAGATCCGCCAGTGATCCGTGAAAGAAATCTTCCTCGGTCAGAACGGAAAGCGCCGCGCCGCCGGCCGATTCGAATCCCGAAGCGAGGACAGCCGGGGCGTATTCTTCCCGCAGCAGCCCTTTTGACGGTGAGGATTTCTTTAGTTCGGCGATGATGTTGATGCCGTCGTGAGTGATCGCGGATGAAAAATCGCGCGGCGGAATCCTCTTCTCAACCGCGATTTTAAGTGCCACTTCCGGAAGCACACGCTTTCGGTGCGCCACTGATTCGCGGCGTGCTTCGACAATTCGATCCAGAATATTTTTCGAACGTGTTCCAGTTACCATGGACTTTGGAGCTCTCGACACCGCAAGGACGTGCACACCCCAGGCTCGGCCTGAGGAAAGATCGCTGAAACCATGCTAGCCGCGCAGGTTGATGAAGTCAATTTGAAGGCCAATGCCGCGCGGGCTATTGGCCGATCAGCGGCTCCCCAAGACGAATCGGGATGCCGAAATTCGAGCCGCCGAATCCCTTCAAAACCGCGTATGTAACTCCGATCACTTTTCCCTGCTGGTTGAAGAGCGGGCCCCCCGAACCGCCGGAAGTGGTTTGCGCGTCGAATACAATTTTATCGGGCAGCACATCGCCTATGTGTCCCTGTGTGATGAGCGGGCGAATCAAGCTACGGCGCGCGAGCTCGTCCAGAATCTGCCCAACATCGCCGCTGCCGTGCGTGAGGATCTGTTGCGCCGTATCTTCATCGGTGCGCGCGAGAATCGCGGCGAGGCCGGTGGCGTACCCCATCAGCACGATCGGCTCGCCGCTCGTCGCGGCGGCCTTGCTTGCATCGGTGGAGAGCACGGGGCGCTTCAGATCCTGTACATCGACGCGCATCGTCGCGAGGTCGGTATCCGGCGATATCTGCTGAATCTCCGCGTGAAATGCACGCGGATCGCCGGGAAAATATGCGCGGATCAGAGAAATTTCGGGCTGGAATCCTTGGCTCGTCAGATCTTTAAGCTCGTCGTTCCTCCACCACGGCTCGGCGACGTGACGATTCGTAAGCACGCGTCCGCCCGCACCAGCGAGGAAGCCTGTACCGAAGACATCGAGCTTTACTTCCGGCCCGCGGCCCTCGAGCGTGAGGATCGGATTTCCGCCACTGTCCTGCAGCGGCTCGCCCTGAGGATTCAGGCCGGCATAGCGGAGCCGCTGCCCGCTCTGTTTTTGATTGAATGCCACCGAGACGTGCAGCAAGCAAACGCTCTGAACGTCCATTGGGATTAGATTCTGTGCGGCTGAGCCTTCTTTCTCGATCCGTTTCAGGCGTTCATTCGTCGCTTGCAATTGTTGTTGCAAGGATGCCAGCTCGGTCGAGCTGGCACCGGCCAATTTGGATTTCAACTCATCCGCTTGGCGTTTGAGCTCTTCCTTCCCGACGGGCACCGTAGCGGCTTCGATTCCGCCCTGTCCGCGAAGCTTGCGAGCCTGGGCAATCAGGTCCTGCTGACGCATCAGTCCGCCTTCGAGCTTGGCGATGGTAGCATTCGCGCGCTGCGTTTCTTTTTGTGCGCTGCGAGCGAAGCCAAAATAGATGATCCCCATGATCGCGGCGAGAGCGAAGACGGCCCCGAACCCGATCTTCAAGCGGCGGTCGAGCGTGAACGCATCGCTCGTCATTTTTTCCGTGACCGCGAGCGCCTCGAACGCAGTGTGGGCGATCTGCTGGCCTTCTTCAGCGATTCGCGCCTTCGCGCGGAGTTGCGCTTCGGCGCGTTGCGCGCGGAACTGAGACCGCACGCGCGAGAGAAGCTCGCTCGATTCCAAAGGCCTCGAAATCGCGTCGTCCGCGCCGAGGTCAATTGCGGCGGCGCGTTCCTCGGCGCTCGGCCCGGCGAGCAGAATTACGCGCAGAGCTTCGGTGGCAGCTGAACCGCGAATCGTCGCAATGGCCTCCCGCGCGCTGAGATCGGGCAGGCGAGAGTCGAGTAAGAGCAAATCCGCGCCGGTTGCATGTATCGCGTCGAGGCCTTCCTGGAAAGTGGCAAATGTGGTCGCGTCGTAGCCTGCTCCCTGCATGGCTGCTTGGAGTGCGTCGCGAGTCGCTGAGTCGGACTCGATGACTACTATTCGTTCACGAGCATTCGCCATGGAAGGGCTCCGGGGAACTTGAGGTGCTAATCCTAACGGAAAGTCCGCAAACCGCAAACTTTTCGCTCCATCTGAAACCATCGTGACAAAATCATCCGCCAGCCCAATTCTAATCTACTGCAGCGCGATTAGAAATCCGCGTAAGTCATTGAAAACGCTAGCTAGTAGAAAAGTCTAATCGGCGGTAAAAGCGAGGTTTTTGTCTTTCGTTTTTCGCTCCCTTTATTCAAAGGCTCCGCCCGCAGCGCCTTCGGCGCCGACACAACGTTGGATGTCCGGAGCCTCAAGGTGGTTTCGTGATAGCGTCTGTTACGGAAAAACCTGTGACCCTGCTTGATCAATTGAATGCGGAGATCGTCCGATGCCGGAAGTGTCCACGGCTGGTGGAATACCGCGAACGGGTAGCGCGCGAGAAGCGGTTCGCATTTCGCGAATGGACATATTGGGGCAAACCCATTCCCGGCTTCGGCGATCCGCACGCCCAGCTCTTGATTCTCGGACTTGCGCCCGCGGCGCATGGCGGCAATCGGACTGGTCGTATATTCACCGGCGATCGCTCGGGAGATTTTCTGTACTCCGCGCTCTATCGGGCTGGATTCGCGAATCAGCCAACGTCAACCGAACGGAACGATGGGCTTGTGCTCAATAATACCTACATGGCTGCAGCCGTTCGCTGCGCCCCGCCCGCGAATAAACCGCTGCCCTCGGAACAGGCGAATTGCCGCCCGTATTTCGAACGTGAACTGGAAATACTGCATCCACGCGCCTTGCTGACCCTCGGCAGCATCGCGATGCGCACTTATTTAGGACTGCTGAAACATCGTGGAGAGATTGAGGGCTTTGCGGCTTACCCGTTTCGCCACGGCGTGAGCTACGAATTGCCTCACGGACTGCCGCGCTTGTTCGCGTCGTATCATCCGAGCCAGCAAAATACGTTCACGGGTAAGCTGACGCCGGCGATGCTAGCAAAAGTTCTGCGCGACATTCGAAAATTTCTCGAACGGAAGGAATCGCGCTCCTAGTGCGCGAAATTGATCAGCGCGAGACACGCGGGCGCGGCATGATGAGCAGATAAACCACGAAGGACACGCCAAAACCGACGAACCACGCATACTGATACAGGCCGTGCAGGGCGGGAACTGCAACGCCAATGAGCGCGACGAAGATGCCGGCCGCGAGTGCCGCTACGGCGCGCCAGTTGAACCCGCCAGAAAATTCATATTCACCTCCGCGCTTGAATAGCTCCTCAGGATCGAGCACGCGCTTCCGCACCACGTAATAATCCGCGATCATCACCCCGGCGATCGGGCCAAGAAAACTCGAGTAGCCGACGAGCCAGCCCATCACGTACGTGCCATGACTCGAGAGCCAGCGCCACGGCTGCATCAAGAGTCCGACAAAACAAGTAATGATGCCGCCGATTTTGAAGCTGATACGGCGCGGATACAGATTTGAAAAATCATTGGCGGGCGAAACGACGTTCGCAGCTACGTTGACATTCAGCGTGGCGAGAAGGAGGGCCAGCATCGCGATCACCACCGCGATCGGATTACCGAGGCGGCTCAGAACGACGACCGGATCCCAGATGGCCTGGCCGAACACGATCACTGTTGCGGAAGTGACAGCGATTCCGATAAACGAATAGAACGTCATGGTTGTCGGTAGTCCAAGCGCCTGACCGAGCATCTGTTCGCGCTGGCCCTTCGCGTAGCGAGTGAAATCGGGAATGTTCAACGCCACCGTGGCCCAAAACGCGACAACGCCCGTGAGCGATGGAATGAAGAATGTAAAGAATTCGCCAAAAGTATGGAATTTCGACGGCGCGGAAAGCATTGGCCCGAGGCCACCCGCATTCGAGTATGCCCACCAGAGCATTGCAAGACCGAGAATCAATAGCGCGGGCGCGGAGATTCCCTGCAAGAAGCGAATCGTGCTGATTCCTCGCAGGATTACGATCGCGTTTAATGCCCAGAACAAGAAGAAGCAGAGCCAGACGTGATTCCAGCCCGGCATTACGGCCGCTAGCAGCGTGTTGATCGCCTCGCCGCCGATCCAAGTCTGAATCCCGAACCAGCCGCACGCGACGAGAGCTCGAAACATCGCCGGAATATTTGCGCCGAGCACACCGAACGAAGAGCGCGCGAAAACCGGAAACGGAATGCCGTATTCCGCGCCGGCGTGCGCGTTGAGCAGCATTGGAATCAAGACGATGACATTGCCGAGAAATACGGTGAAAATCGCCTGTTTCCAATTCATGCCGCCGGCGATCATCGCGCTGGCCATCAGGTAAGTGGGAATGTTGACGCTCATGGCGACCCATAGCGCCGCGTAGTTGTAGGTTCCCCACGTGCGGTGATCGAGCGGAATCGGCGCCAGGTCTTTGTTCCATAGCGAACTGGACGCGCCGGTTGGCGGAACGCCGGCGGTTACGTTAATCGCAACATCTTTGGCCATCGAGTTGTGACCTTCCGAAAAAGCGAGAGATTCGCGCCGCTTATACCTTTGGCAGCAATTCAGAGCAAGCCCTTTTCGCAGGTTCGCTGCAGGATGATGATGATTGGCATGCCGGATGTGTTAGCCTCGTGGCGAGCGCGCCAGTTTCTTCGCGCACGCCGCGCATGACTCCCCGAACGCCGAGCGAATCTGACCGCGAACCCATCATCGAATTTCGCCATGTACATTACACACTGAGCAACCGCCAACTGCTAAATGATGTGAGCTTCTCGGTGGAGCGCGGAGAAACGCTGGTGCTGCTCGGGCGGAGCGGCGCCGGAAAAACGACTGCACTCAAAATGATTAATCGGTTGCTCGTGCCGAGCTCGGGCGAAGTTCTCGTGGAAGGCAAGCTGACAACCGACTGGGATCCAATCGCGTTGCGGCGAAAAATCGGATACGTGATTCAGGATATCGGGCTTTTCCCTCATTACACCGTGTCGCAAAACATTTCGCTGGTTCCCCGACTCGAACGGTGGCCACCTGACCGCGTGAAACAGCGGGTGAAGGAAATGCTTGAGACCGTGGGGCTGCACGGCAGAACTTTCGAGCACCGCTACCCGCATCAACTTTCTGGCGGGCAGCGCCAGCGGGTCGGCGTGGCACGGGCCCTCGCGGCCGATCCCCACATTCTTCTGATGGATGAACCGTTCGGAGCGCTCGACCCGATGACGCGCGGAGAGATGCAGAATGAATTCACGGCACTCGAGCGGCATCTCGGAAAGACGGTGGTCATCGTGACGCACGATGTGGGCGAAGCCCTGGTGCTTGGCACGCGAATCGGATTGATGGAGGCGGGCAAGATTGTCCGCATCTATTCGCCACACGATTTCGTTCACGCATCCGACCCGATGGCGGCCGCGTATATAGCGCAATTGCGCGTGTATGACGAAGCCAAGGGAGCAAAATGAGTCCAATTCAATTTTTCCTACGGCACCACCGCGAAATTCTGCAGGCGACGGCGGAGCACGTGTGGCTCGTTGGCCTGACGATGATTTTTGCGATCGCAATCGGCGTCCCACTTGGGATTCTCGTCACGCGAAAGCCGTGGCTTTCGAAGCCAATCTTGGGCGGCGCGAATATTGCGGAAACGATTCCGAGTCTCGCGCTATTCGGTTTTCTGCTGCCGGTGCCGTGGCTAGGGGGGCGCGCCGACCGGCTAGCGATCGCCGCGCTTACGCTCTATGCGCTGCTCCCGATTATCCGGAACACTTCAGCGGGAATTTTGGGCGTGGATCGCGCAGTGCGCGAAGCGGCGCGCGGCATGGGGATGACAGATCGGCAGATTCTTTTCCAGGTGGAATTGCCGCTATCGTTTTCGACGATGCTGGCCGGGATAAGAATTGCTACCGTGCTCACGATTGGAATTGCGACGATTGCGGCGGCTGTAGGCGCGGGAGGCCTCGGTGAATTTATTTTCCGTGGGCTAGCAATGGTCAACGATCAGTTGATTCTGGCTGGAGCGATTCCTGCTGCGCTGCTGGCGCTAGCGGCTGATTTTGTATTGGGAGTACTCGAACGGCGACTGCGGCCAGTGCGATGGGATTGAGTCGTGCTTCAGGCGTATGTCTGCTGCTGTGGCTTGTCACGTCGCTGGTTTCCTGCGGCGGCGAGCGCAATACAATCGTTGTCGGCTCGAAGAATTTTTCGGAGCAGGCACTCCTCGGAGAAATTCTGGCTCAACACATCGAAGCGCGAACGCATCGGCCTGTGACGCGGCGATTTTACCTGGCGGGCTCCTATATCTGTCAGCAGGCGCTTCTCGCGGGGCGAATCGACACTTACGTCGAATACACGGGAACCGCGCTGACTGCGATTTTGCACGATCCGATCGAGAAAGATCCATCAGCGGTGCTCGGACGCGTGAAGAGCGAGTATCAGCGGCGATTCGGGCTCGACGTCCTGCCTTCTCTCGGCTTCAACAACACGTTTGCGATTGTGATTCGCGGCGAGGACGCACGCCGCCTGAACCTAAAGACGATTTCCGATGCCGCCGCTCATGCACCGCAATGGCGGGCCGGTTTCGGATATGAGTTCATGGAGCGGCCGGATGGATATGAGGAACTCGCGCGTGTGTACGGAGTTCATTTCGCGGAAGCTCCGCGAATTCTTGATCTGGGATTGCTCTATCGCGCATTGCTCGAAAAGCAGGTGGATTTGGTTGCGGGTAATTCCACAGACGGGCTTCTCTCCGCGCGCGACCTTGTGATCCTCGAGGACGATAAACATTACTTTCCGCCCTATGAAGCGGTGCCTGTCGTTCGCGAGGAGACGGTGGCGCGCCATCCGGAAGTTCGAGCGGCCATCGCAGAGTTGGCCGGAAACATTTCGGATGAAGAAATGCGAAAAATGAATTTTGCAGTTGACGGGCAGCATCGCGACGCGTCGGAAGTGGCGCGAGAGTTCTTGCAAACGAAAGGCCTGAATTGAGTCGCGGCGGTAGCGATGAGGCAGCGCTGTGGCGGCGGTCGAGATGGCACGGCATGCCGTGCCCCTACTGCGCCGTCCGAAGGCGGACCTTACAAATGCGAAACGCCTTGCGTCTCGACAAAAATAATCAATCGGTGGTTGAAGTTTTTGATGGAGGCGTAGCTAGTGTGGGATCGTCGCGAAATGTGTATTCATTCTTCAGATCGGAGAACGGTTTCCCATCGAGCTCGGCGTAGGGGTATACAAAATAGTTCAGCGGATCGCCCTTTTGGGCGGGCTTCAGACGAATGTCGCGGCCCATAGTGAACATTATGCGGTTCTGGTCCGTTGCACCGAAGAAATACTCGCGCTTGTCCTTGTTTTTCCATCCTTCCGAAGCGTCGACGGGAATCCACCCGATGCCGTTCACGAAAAATTGGGCCCAACAGTGATAGCCGGAGATCGTGCCTGCCTTCGCGTTCGTCGGCAGCGAAAATCCAATCTCAAAACGAGCCGGAATTCCGGAACCGCGCGCCATCCCAATAAAGAGCGAATGAAAATCGGTGCAGTTTCCGTGCTTCGAGCCGCACGCCCACACGGCATCCCCGCGGCCCCATCCCGTGCCGTCGTGGTCGTAATGCATCGTAGCGATCACGTAGTCATAGATGCGCCGAGCTTTGTCGATCGGCTGAGTTGCGCCTTTTGTCTGTTGGTCGGCCAATTCGCCGATCACACCGTCGATCGGTACCAGACGGTCGGGAAGCAAGAAGCGATCCGGAGAAACGAGAGGTTGCCCGAGAGGTTCGATCAAAGGTGTAAGGGGGACGCGATGTTCGAAGCGCTCGGCATGAAATGAAATCTTGATATCGAAAGGTTTCGTAGTTTCATCAGCCTGAACAACAACGTAGGCGTAGCGATCCCCATACTCCTTATCCCGCTGAATTTTGTAGGGGAAGGGGCTTTCGATCTGAAGGTGCGAGATGCCTTGCGCGCGATCTTCGTAGGGAAGAGGAAGCCAGATCCTCAGTTCTCGAGAACCAGGCGGCATGGCTGGAACATGCGTAATGCAGGTGAATACGAAATTCCTGGAGGCCGGCGCGGTTTCGTCCGACGCAGATGCCCGCCAGGAAATCGTCGCGAGCGAAATCACGGCCAGGGCGAAAGTCACCCTGGGAAGGAGTCGAGTGCTCTGCATACTTAGATTCTAGCTGCTGGGAAGAAAAGCTAAAAACCCTCGGCAAAAGTTTCACATGCGCGGACGAGAACGGCAACAGGCTGCGTTTGAGACGCGAGATTGCAAGCCCGACACTCGAGAAGAGTCAGGATTTCGCTATGATGAGCTTCTCAAACTCTTCGGCCATTTCTTCCTCGCTTACGATTCCCTTGCGCAGAAGAATCCGAAGAATAGATTCGAGCACCTCCTGCGTGGATGGCGCGACTTGCAAGGCGCGTTCCGTTGCTCGAGCGCCATTGGAAGAGGGTGGCGCTGCTACCGGCGGTCGCGGCTTAGTCGGTTCTCGTTCAGCTGGCAGCTCCACGGGTGAGGCGATCTCTTTCAATCTTTCAAAATCTGCTGTGCTAAGGGCGGTAAATGCGACGCCCATTCCCATGCCAGATTGCGCTGTAACCACTTTTCCGCGTGCATGAACCGCTCCTTGAGAGGTATCAAGGGTAAGCCCGACGGAAGCATTAACGGGAAGTGGAGTAAGCATTTCCACGTAGCAGCCACCGAGAGAAACATCCGTGACCTTCACCGGCAGATTCATCGCACCGAGTTCGTCGACGACGGTCGCTTCGATTCGGCAGGAGACGCGCGGAAAGCGGCGACGCTCGATATGCGGCTCTGATGGAGCGATTAGACCCTCGATTGGAGGGACGGCGGTTGGCTTCTGCGGGTCTGCCCGGTCGGGATCGAACGTGTCGTGCGCCCATTCCGCAAACGGAACGCCCCAGATGTAATTGCCAGGCTCGAGGCATTTGACACCGGCCTGTCCGGAACGCGGCGTGCCGACTTTGCCGATCCACTGAATCCGGTACATCGCTTTGCGGTCCTGGTATTCAATTTCAATTTTCGAACCGACGTCAGCAATGCCTTTCAAGCCGTTCAAGGAGGCGCCGGTGGCGGTGATGTCGTTGGTTTGCGCACTGACAATGAAGGGACTACCGCGGCTGTCTTTTCCGCGGACAAGAATCTGAACACGCAAAGCGATTCGCTGCTCACTGCGGCGCCCCACAAAACCTCCGAACATCACGCCTAGCTTGCGCAAACCGCCTGTCGCTGAGGGGTAAGTCCAGCGTAAGCCGCAGCCGGTGTTGGGTCAAGAAGCCCAGCCAAAGATTTGCATAGAAGTAAACGGAGGAGGGCCCGGCGGCCTTGCGGGGTGGAAACGATTGCGAAAAGTTATTCTGACTCCTGCTGGGTCTTGAAGTGAGCCTCAAGCGCAGCGCAGTATTGATGTTCCGCCTGGAGCGCGGCTTCGAGCTTCTTAACAAGGAGCTCGAGGCGGCGGAGTTCATTTCGCAGTTTCTGCACTTCTGGGGGCGGAGATGGTGTCTGCCGCTGAGGCGCCGAAAGCGCGGGCACCTGCGGGGAGCTCGGTCGCTGCGGCTGAGTGACGACGGGCGTTTGAACGCGCGGCGTTTGAGCGGCGACTCCAAAAGGCGTGGGAGTTGCTGAAAAGAGATTGTTCAGCACTCGCGACGCGTGTTGATCAGAATCGCAGGTGTTGCCGGCTTGCGATGCGCTCGTTTTCGGACGAAGAAGATTCTTGACGCGCGTGATCAAGTCCTGCGGTTGAAAAGGCTTGCGAATCAGCTCGTCGGCTTTGACGGCGGTGGCGCGTTCGGCGACTGTGCGATTGACAATGCCAGACATGAGAATTACGGGAATTTTTGCGAGCTGCTCATGCTGCTTGATGAACTCGCAGACTTCGTAGCCGTCCTTGTCCGGCATGATGACATCGGTAATGACGGCGTCGGGAATCGAACCTTCGAATTGAGCGAGAGCCGATGCCGCGTCGGGACAAGTGATCACGTGGATATTTTCCTTGCGAAAAGCAATTTTGATTACTTCGCGCATGGTGGCGCTGTCATCGATGAAATACACGGTCGGAATGCGGACTGCCGTGAGAGTCTCGGTTTCGCTCATGTCGACTCCTTCTCTACGCCGTCGTGCTCAACGCTATCGTGGTCTGCGTTGGCGTGCTCTGCGTTGTCGTGCTCGACACCATCCCGTTCGCCTTCGTCGAATTCGCGCATGGCGTCAAGAAGAAGATCGGTGGCCGAACGAAGCACTGTGCGCTGCGTGGCGGTGGCCCCATACACAAACTTGTAAACGCCTTTGCCCGAAGACTGACAGCTTCTGACGATTTGAGTGACAGCTTCGTCGCCGAAGAGCATGCCGCACTCTGCGTGCACGATTTCCCCGCCTCCAAAAAAGATGATCCCGTCGGTTTCGCCCGCATTAATGTGGAGCGCGCCTGTCTGGCGGGCCTGTCCGAGCATCTGAATCACGCCAGGAAGATCGAGATGCGAGAGGTTGCCGCTGAGGGCCGTATCGGAAGTGGACAGCATCTGAGTGGGCTGAAATCCTTCCTGGCGGCTCACGAGAAAGCTTCGTATGTGAGCGGCGATGTCTGAAGGAGAGCGCCGGCGATCGACGAAGTCATCGCAGCCTGCGCCATACGCTTCGAGCAATGCTCGGGCGTCCCCACCACCTATCGCGATTAATGGAATATTCGCGGTTTTGGCATCGGCGCGCAAAATCGGGGCCATTTCGAGCGCGCCCATTTCGCGCAGATTAGTGGCGCAGAGAATTGCGCTCGGTGCATTCCACTCGAGCATGGTGAGGGCGTAAGCTGCCTGCGTGCTGACGGTCACTTCGAAACCCTGCTGTTGCAGGGCGTCACTGACGCGCTTTGAAAAATAGACGTTGCTATCGATCAAGAGAATGCGTGGGGCGCCCACGGACGGAGAACTCATGATTGGGCCTCCGTGCAACGAGGTCCCTTGTCCGGTGGGACATCCTTTGCCACCAGCGCGTCGAAATTCAATACTTCGATTGACTCGCCATCAATGAGCAGACGCCCGGAAATATAGGGTCGGCTGTTGTCGCTGACCTCCTGCATCTCGGCTGTGGTGAGTTCGCACTCGCCGCTTACTGGAATCGCGCTGCCCTCGGCCCCGTCAGGAAAATCGCGTCGCGCAATCAGATAAAAACGGTGAACGGATGAGCTTCTGCCCAGCAAAATGCTTGCGACATCATAGACCGGCACGATACGACCGCGCCGCACGATCACTCCCGAGACAAGCGGTGACGTGTGCGGAAAAGTGTGCAGCCGGACGGGAGGCGCGAGTTCCGACACGATTCCCGACGGCAAGGCGAAGCGGCGGTTGGCGAGCTGCAGTAGAACGTATGTGTTGGCGCCCGCGTTTTGAATCTCAGCGATCATGCCTGGAAAGCTCCCGCCAGGTCATGCGGTACCGAGGTGGCGTTCGTCACGAGATCGAGGCGCCGAAATTCGTCGGCTGTCAAAAAACCTGCGGGCTGAATCACGGGAATCACATGGTCGTCAACGTACGTGAGGCCCCGATACCAGCGTCGCTCGTCGCCCGCAAATGCGCGCGGTAGCGCATGAATCGCGACAATCTCCGCCATCCGTTCAATACGATCCACCAGCACTGCTACGCGCAACTGGCGCAGAATTAAGACAAGAGTTGGGCGCGTGACAGGCAAACCGAAATGCGCGCCGGCGTTCACGACGTAGTAAGTCTGATGGCTCCGTTCCAGCATGTGGCGCACCTTCGAAATCTCGGAGTGCTCGATCTCGTTTGCCGAACCCGCCAGGCTATCCGTGCTGCGAATCTCTTGGACCGCCGCAGCAGGGATCGCAAACATCCGATTCGCAACACCGAAGAGAATCATCTGCTCAGAATGACGCGCGTGCCGCGATTTCCCCTTTTCTTGAGCAGCGATCCTCATCGCGCTTCCACCGGAACCAGCCGGGCTAGTTTTGCGACGCGCTTCTCAATGGCCGCGCTGATTGCATCCAGGCTAAGGACTTCGTTAACAACGCCGGTCTTGATCGCTTCCGCAGGCATTCCGAAAATCGTCGAGCTTGCTTCGTCCTGAGCGATTAAGTATCCGGCCGCCGCTTTGATGGCTTTTACACCTTTCGCGCCGTCATTGCTCATACCGGTGAGCACAACCCCTACGGCGAGTCCGCGCGCATAAGCGGCAACCGATTCGAATGCCACGTCGGCACAAGGCCGATACCCATCAATTCGCGGTCCGGCGTCCAAAATGATTTTGCCGGTGGAAGACAGCTTCAAGTGATGCGAACCTGGACACAAATAGATCACCCCGGGCTGTGTGGCCTCATTCGATTCCGCTTCCTTGACAGGCAATGATGCGATCTCCGCAAGTTGCAGAGTGAACTGCTTCGTGAAGGCCGGTGGCATGTGAAGCACGAGAAATGTGGCTCCCGGGAAATCCTTCGGCAGCCCTGCGACGACGCGCGTTACCGCAGCAGGTCCCCCCGTAGAAGCGGCGATTACAACGATGGGGAATTTGCCGCCATTTTGCGCGGCGATCGCCGATGCGGACGCGTAACTGGACGAAACCGGGACCGGCGGATGAGGCGCCGGAAGCTTGGAGCGAGTCGCAGTGCGGACCACGCGGACCTTCGCCGCCATTTTCAACTTTCGGGTCAGCTCTTCGCCCACCTTCTTCATGTCAAGGTCGATGCCGCTCGACGGCTTGGGAACAAAGTCGATTGCGCCAAGTTCGAGCGCACGCAGTGTGGTTGAAGCACCCTCGCGCGATTCCGAACTGACAATCACAATTGGCCGGGGATTTTGCGACATGATCAACTCGGTGGCCTGAAGGCCGTCCACGTGCGGCATGTTGATGTCCATGGTGATCACGTCGGGGCGCAGCGATTCCGCGAGCGCCACGGCATCGCGCCCGTCGCGTGCCTGACCCGCCACTTCGAGTTGTGGATCCGCATTGATGATCTCGTTGAGGACCTTGCACATGAATGCGGAGTCGTCCACAACGAGCACCCGAAGTTTTTTGTCTGCGCTTTTCGTCATTTCAATTCTGCCGCACCGGTGCAAGCACTGTGGGCCGTCTTTCCGGCGCTTCCATCAGGCTCGCTACCGTCGCAATCAACTGATCTTCCTGCACCGGCTTCGTCAGGAATCCTGCCGCCCCTTCCTTCAATGCACGTTCGCGATGTTTGGCCCCCGCACGCGAGGTGACGACAAGCACCGGAATTCGGCGCGTGGCTGGGTCCTGCCGCAAATGCGCGAGCAGTTCATAGCCATTCATTCGCGGCATTTCGAGGTCGGTGACAATCAGGTGGCATCCCACCTGGGCGACGATTTCCGAAGCCTCGAGGCCGTCGGAGGCAAGCTTCACGCGATAGCCCGCCTTTTCCAGCATCCGGCCGACGAACTTGCGCACGCTGATGGAATCGTCGGCGACAACTATGACGCGATCGTTGTCGACAGCGTCAACCGCCTCTACGGGAATACTGCCAGCCGCCACGGCTTCTGCTCCGGGTGCGAACACTCTTGCGGCGGGAGAGGACGAAGGCAATGCGTGCCGCTCCACCGTGTCCGCCGAAACCAGGCGATTCAGGTCGATCAAAAGAATCAGACTGCCATCAGGCGCAATCGTGGTACCGGGAAAGAGCTTTACACGCCGCAGGTAATCGCCGAGATTCTTGATGACGATTTCGTCCTTGCCGAGGACTTCTTCGACAATGATGCCGACGTGTTTCCCGGCTACCTTTACGATGACCATATGAAAGTAACCGTTCAAAGGCTCGAGAGGGGGCAGCGCGAGCTGCAAGTCCAGGCGGACAACTTCCGTAACCGTGCCACGAACGCGCGTCAGCAATTTGCCGCCAACATCTTCGATTTCTTCGGGCCGCAGGCGGCGAATCTCTTCCACAAATGCGAGCGGCAGCGCAAATGTGGCCGCCCCGCAGCGGACGAAGAGCGCCTGCGAGATGATCAGAGTCAACGGGACCTTTACGGTGAAGCACGTGCCGTGTCCCACTTCCGATCGAACTTCAATTTCGCCATTCAACGCATGTACGTTGGAGCGCACCACGTCGAGTCCTACTCCACGACCGGCCAATTCGGTCATCGAAGAGGCAGTGGAAAAACCGGGCCGGAAAAGATATTCGCGAAGCTCCCGCTCCGAAAGCTCACCTGCTGCCACGGATGAGAGCCCACCTGCTTGGATTACGCCCTGGCGTACGCGCTCGTAGTCGATTCCGCGGCCATCGTCTTCGACTTCGACAAAAATGTGATTTCCGCGATGGTAGGCGCGAACCGCAATGCGCCCCTTCTCCGGTTTGCCAGCCGAACGGCGCAATTCAGCGCTATCGATACCATGCGCGACGGCGTTTCGAACCAGATGAATCAGTGGGTCGGAGATATGTTGAATGATATTGTTGTCGAGCTCCGTCTCCGCACCCTCGAGAATAAGCTCTACAGGTTTTCCTGAAGCCTTTGCCGCATCCCGCACAGTGCGCGACAGACGCGTATAGAGATTGCCAATGGGCACCATGCGTGCCGCCGTGATTTCATCTTGCAGGTGGTGCGCGAGCTTCGTGAATTCATCGATATCGGAATCGACGCGACCCATGAAACCTTCCAGCTGCGTGAGAACTTCGGTAACGTCTGCGGAGATTTCTGTGAGCGATCGCGAAAGGATATTCACGTCGTCGTAACGATCCATCTCGAGTTCGCTAAACTCGAGCAGATCGTTCGACATGATCGCTGGTTTGGACTTGAAGCTGCCGCCAAAGGTATCCATCTGCGGAGACTGGCTGCCTGGGACCAATCCCACATGCAAGCGGCCGAACTCGTGCTTCTCTTGAAATTCTGAGACTTTATTGGCAAGGCGGCCTTTCGAAAATGTGAGAACTTCCACCAGCTTCGCGAGCTCGGACAATCTTCCGAGCATTCTTGTGCGATTGATGACGAGTTCACCGACGGCGTTCATCATTCGATCGAGGCGTTCAAGAGAAATACGGACGGACTTGGCTTGCGGCAACGCTTGCGAGGCGGGCGCTCGCGCGATGGTTTTGGCTGGTGACTTCTGGGCACCTGTTTCAGTTTCGTTAGTTGCGACAGCTGTTTCGCTAACACCTTCCTCGGTGCCTTCCGGAACGAGTTCTGAGATTCGCGCCAATAGTGGATCTATCGCGGCAGCCATCGCGGCGCCGCTCGACCATTGGCGGTGCAGCAGCTTCTTCAGCACGTCAACCGATTCGAGACAGATGTCCACGATTTCTGCGCTCGGCCTCAAAGCACCGTCGCGGAGTTGGCCGATGAGATCCTCCGCACGGTGCGCGACCGCTGAAAGGCGGTGCAAACCAACCTGTGCCGCCGAGCCTTTCACCGTATGCATGGAACGGAACAGGCGATGAATCTCTTCCGCGTTGGGAGCCGCTTCGAGGGTCAGCAGACACTCCGTTACTGCTTGCAGATGCTCTTCAGCTTCGGGAATGAAAAACTCCAGAACCTCCTCCGGTACTTCGCCGTCCTCGGGAAGGCGATCCGCGAATGCTGGCACCTGAGAAACTTCTCGACTTGCAGTGTCCGACTCCGACCCACTCATTGAAATATCGTCTACAGGTTCCGGAGCCGGAGTTGCTGGAAACGCGAACGCATACCGCTGCTTGAACGCGGCGATATCTTCGGCCGTCTCAGTCCCTCCAGAGCTGATTTGAAGCAAATCGAATTCAAGCACGGAAATTGCGTCGGAAATAAATTCGGTCAATGGCCCGTGCATGTCGGCCGTGAGCGTTGCATTCATAGCGTAGTGAAAGACGTGCGCCGCCTTCTCAGCTACTTCGGAAAACTGCGGATAGCCGTAGCTAGCCGACGTGCCGGCCAGGCTATGCGCTGCGATGTAGAGCTTTTCGAGGTCCTCAGGTTTCGTCTGCGGCTCTTGCAACAAGCCGGAATACTCCCGCAGGTGCTGGAGGTTCTCCGAAGCCTCCTGGAAGAACAACTCGAGCGATTCCTGGTTGGGGCCGTTCACAGGCTTCCCTCCACCAGGGCTGGGGAGCGCCGCAGATCCACCGAGGCTGTAGTCGGCTTTCGGTAGATCAGGCAATCGCCCAACATGATTGATTCGAATTTCATCGGCACGTTCGAGAGCGTCTCGGAATGGCCCAGAAGGAAGTAACCGCCCGGTTCGAGCGCATCGTAAAATCGTCGCAAGATCGAAAGTCGCCGCTCCGTCGAGAAATACATCAGCACGTTCATGCAAAAGATGCAGTCGAGCTTGCCGACATAGAAAGAATCGACCAGGTTCATCTGCGCAAATGAGATCAATCGGCGGATGCGAGGTTTAACCTGATACCCGTGCCTGGTGGGCGAGAAATATGCCTCCACCTGATGCAATGAAGCTTCGCCCAAGCTACGGCGCGAGTAAGCTCCGCGTTCCGCATGGCGCAATGCGCGACGGCTTACGTCTGTGGCCAAGATTTCAATTTCCCAGGCTTCCGGAAACTTCAGGGCATCGCTCACCGTAACAGCGATCGAGTAGGGCTCTTCACCGGTCGAGCAACCGGCGCTCCAGATTCGCAACGAGCGCGGGCTCTCCCAGAATCTGCGTTCCTGAATCTCCGGCAGGATTCTCTTCTCGAGCGCGTCGTAAACGGCCGGGTAGCGGAAAAAAGAAGTCTCCTGGGTCAACAGGCGCTCCAGAAGAGCCTCATACTCGATGCTCGATCCACGCACGAGTTTCAACAGCTCGATCCCGTCAGTGAGACTTTTTTCTTCCAGATGCTCGCGGATGCGGGTCGAGAAAAAGCGTTCGCGCGACGCGTCGAAAAGGATGGCCGAGCGTTGTTCGATGAGCGTACGGATTTCGTCGAGCTCAGGCTCGCTGAGTTTCGCGGTGGTGGCTGGATCCTGTTTCATGTTCGGCACACGTCAGCGGCCGGCACTTCGAAGCGCCGGCGGTGAACACCAGCCTGAATCTAGCGAGCGCCTACCGGTGCCGGCCGCGATTCCTCGGCCGCTTCCGCCTGCCGCGACGGCTGAGCTTGCGAGCGGAATTGCGCGAGCGCTTCGTTCAGCTGTTCTGAGAGTTTCACCATGTTGCCAACGGTCGAAGCGGTTTGCCGCGCGCCCTGCGTGGTCTGCCGCGTAATGCCAGAGATAATCTGCATTGCGTTCGCGACGCCTTCCGTTCCGCGTACCTGCTGCTTCGACGCAAGCGAAATCTCTTGCACCAGTTCGGCCGACTGCCGGACGACACTCGAAATCGCTTCGAGCGCTTTGCCGGCTTGATCTGCGAGTCCGGCTCCGACTTCCACTTCGCGCGTGCCTTCTTCCATGACGACCACGGCTTCGTTGGTCTCCGCCTGAATCGCCTTGATGAGCGCTGCGATATCCTTCGTCGCACTTCGGGAGTGTTCAGCGAGCTTTCGCACTTCGTCGGCGACGACCGCGAAGCCACGACCTGCATCGCCAGCACGGGCCGCTTCGATAGCGGCGTTCAAAGCGAGCAAGTTGGTCTGCTCGGTGATGTCGTTAATCACGTTGATAATTTCGGAGATTTCGAGTGAGCGATCGCCGAGGGATTTAATCTTCTTGGCGGTCGCTTGAACGGAAGCGCGGATGCGCTGCATGCCTTCCAACGTGTCGCGAACCGCGCGGTTACCCTGCTCGGCAGCGTCGAGTGCGCGGCGAGCAGCTTCGGCGCTCGCTTCCGCGTTGTTCGACACCTGTTTCATCGAAACCGTCAGCTCTTCGACGGCCGATGAGGTGTTCGTAATTTCCTGGTCTTGCTGCGTCGCACCCGCTGTCATGTCATCGGCGGCATCGAGAATCTGGTTGGCGCTCGCGCTGACGTCGATGGCAGCTTTGCGAACGCGCTCAAGAACTTTAGTGAAGTTGTCGAGCATGAAGTTCACGGAATCCACCACGTTGCCGAGCGCGTCGTTCGTGACTTTGCCGCGAATCGTCAAATCGCCACGAGCAACTTCTTTGATCGTATTCAACAGGTCGGTGATACTGCGCTGGAGTGAGTCCTGCGCCTGCTGGTTCGTGATGGCGTGTGCGACTTTCGCGGCGCTGCGGTTGAAATTCTCCGCGATGAATTCAAATTCGTCGCCGGATTCAATCTCCGCGCGCGTTCGCACATCGCCTGCGGCGATCCGCTCGGAAAACTTCGCAAGCTCGTCCACCGGCTTGAGCACGCGCTTGCTCAGCACCCAGACCACGGAGATGGATGCGAGAATCGCGAGCGTGCCCGCGCCAGCCAGCGCGGCGGTCGAGTTTCCGACTAAGGAAGCGGCATCCGCTGATTGCGCTCCCGAATGAATACCGGCGTGATAAGCGAGCGCCAAAACGCCGAATGCCGCGGCGCTGATCCACAAGACCAGCAGCCACACTGCGGAACTCAAACGAGCTTTCATGACTTCCTCCCAAGCACTAAAAACTTGCGCGAACCATCGCGCCTTAAATCACCGGAACCGGAAATACATCCGTCAAGCGCCGCAAATCGACCACCAGCGCGATCCGATCGTCGTGGCGCAACATGCCGCGACAGTGCGGCACGTCGGTCGGCGCTTCATCCAGCAGCGCTTCTTCTGTTGCCGCGTACGTTCCAATAACCTCATCGGACGCGATCCCAACTCTCAAGTCTTCGCGCTGAGCATCGCCTTTGAGCGCCGCGACAACCACATGCTTTGGCAGCAGGCCTGGCCGCCGTCCTTCCGTAAACGCGATATCCACCAACGGCACTATCGTGCCGCGGAGATTGAAAACTCCCATCAAGAACGCGGGCGCCAGCGGAATCCGCGTCACGATCGGCCAATCGACAACTTCTTCGACCTCGAGTACGGAAAGACAGAAACGTTCGCGGCCGGCGCGGAAAACGCAGTACTGCCGCTCGGGCAGCCGTTCCTCGGAAAGCTTTTCGCTTTCGAGAAACTCTCCCCCTACAAGCTCGAGAGGCAGCCCTGCGTTTTCCCGCACCTCTTCCTGCTTACCGGCCATCAAGCAAACCTTTTCACCGCGCTGATCAGTTCTTCCGGCGTGAACGGCTTGGCGACATAACCATTTGCGCCCTGCTGCTCGCCCCAGTAGCGATCGCTCGGCGCCGTCTTCGACGTCACGAGAATCACCGGGATTTGAGAATAAGGCCCTTCGCTTTTCAGGTCGCGACACGCCTGAAAACCATTGCGTTGCGGCATCACCACGTCGAGAAGGATCACGTTGGGCCGCTCCTCCTCGATCGTTTCCTCGATTTTCGTTGGATCGGAAATCCCCACCGAATGAAAGCCCCCTTGTTGCAGGAACGACTGCATCAGATTGATTTCCGCCTGCGAGTCGTCCACCACCAACACTTTCTTCAGCACGTGCGCACCTCCGCAGAGATAGCCTCGTTAAGACGATTGCAACTTCAGCGCCACGGTCCTGGCTTGTTTCGCATCCTGCGACCACAACGTAACGTCATTACATTTGTTGCACTTACAGCGTCTCGGTTGATCCTCACGACTGCGTCACATAGCCGTGAGAAACGAGACCCGTCTCAGCTTGAGACTCCGTCTCAGCAGCGCGCATTTCCGCTGCCAGCGATGAGAATCGCTGCATCACCTCGTTCAGGCGCAATGCCATTGCATGAATCGTGCGGACTTGCTCGCGGCACTCAGGCGAAAGCTGTCCCGGCTCGAGCACCAGCAAGTCGGCATTGCCGATAACCGACGTGAGCGCGTTGTTTACGCCGGGCCGCATCTCGAGCATGTAGCGGCCGAGAGTGGCGTGGCGCTGCGATTCGAGGGCAACTCGTTCCGCGCGCTGTGCGCGATTCACCGCGGCTACACGACGCAGCGCTTCGCCCGAGAGCAGAATCAAGACTTCCGTCCAGCCGTCCCGCTTTGGAATCACCAGCGCATGCGAGTGTCGCGCGCGCAAGGCGGCGGTCTCCTTTTCATTTTCAGGAACCCAAACCAAGGCCGTCAAAGGATTCGCATCCAGGGAGGACAGAATGGAGGCTGACTTTCCGTGACTGACCGGACCGATGATCGCGAGGTCATAACCGTTTCCGCTCGAAGCGTGCCATAAATCGCTTGTTACGAGCGTGACTTCGGGCGCGTGACGTTCCGCCTGCCAGCGCGCGGCGACTGCGCGAGCGAATTCCGTGTCGTCCGAGACGATCAGGACGCTTGCTTGACTCAAGAGATGCATACCCCCTTGCTCAAGGCTGTAGTTTTTCCGCTTCCTCAATCGTGGAGTGCAGCCGCTTCGTGCTGATTCCCAAGTTGACGGCTGCCTCCGTGTTCTTCGAGCGTTTCGCTTGTTCCACGCGGCCCTGGAAATAGGAAACTTCACTGCGCGCATGAAGGAGGGCCGATGCGAGCGCGCTCTCTTCGCCCGAACGCTTCCGCTGGTCCATTGCCACCGAAAGCAGAGCGCGCGCGACAACTGCTCGCCGTAAATCCTCGGCTTGCTGGTCTCCTTGCGCGACGAACGCGGCGACCTCCCATGAAGAAAGCAAGACCTTGGTATCCTGCAACACGACCGTGGACATCGAGCGCCCGCGCGAGGGTGGCGCTGCAATAAGCTGCTCCCAGATTGCTTCCAGGCACTTTTCGACTTCGGCCGCGCCTGTAGGCGCCGCATTGGATTCCAAAGCGGATTTTGCCGGCTTGCTCGGCGCGGTCAACACGTCCTTAGTTGGCGGTGTACTGAGTGGCGCTGGATCACCGATGCCCGCAAGACCCAACGGCGAGCGCGAAGATGGACCCGAAGACGCGGCTGCTGACTCAATTTCCGAGAACTTCTCTGGCGTCGCAACGTCCGGCTGTGCAAAAACCTTTGGAGGCGTTACAGAAGCGGCTGCGTCGCCGGCGGCTCCGTGCACGCGCGCAACCGCCTCTTCCAGATCGGCGCGAAGAGCCAGCAGTTGCTCGAAAGCGCGGCTGACGGAGCTTTCCGTATAATCTTTATGAAAAGGCTGCCGCCAGTTCTCGGAGTAGTATCGAATTCTCGCGGTGGTCTCCGCTGCCGAAAAGCCGGCCCTGCGGCAATCGACGCTGTTCACCCCGGCCGCTTCGAGAGCGTCAACCGCTGCTTTCACCGCACTTAAGTCCGCGTGCAACATGCGAATGAACGCGCGCCGCAGAGAAAAATTGAAGCGGCAGAAAGCAACAAGCGCTGCGGGGTCATAGAACATGTCTCCGGCAGAGTCCTTCACTAGGCGGCCTTGTTCGAGCAGACCGTTTTCCAGCATGTCGCGAAGACTGTGACAGTTGTCGAGCGTCTCCAGAATTTGATCAAGGGGCTCACACCATTCGAGTGGCGTTGCATCAGCTTCCACCAGTACGGGCTGTAGAACGCGCGCCACGTCAGCAAGCTTAATTGCTTCGCGATACAGCGCTTCTGGAGCGCACAGCGCGAAATATTGCACCAGTAGCCAATCAATCTTGTCGCGATCGGCGCTTGTCTTTGCCGGTCGCTTCAAGAGCCGCTGGATGAATGCTCGAAGTGCTTCTTCACTGGCATTGAGTATTTCCGGTGGCAGCTGGCGAATCTGAAAAGCGCGAACTTTGGCATCGATGCCGTCGAGCCACTCCAAATCTCGGTCGAAGAGTTCGCGCGACGGCTGTTCCGGAGGCACTTGACTCGCGGGATACGGCGGAGTTGCGAATTCAAATTGTCTCGCGAGTGCTGCGTACAGTGGATATGCAAGTCTCGCTTCCGTCCAACGCTCTGAATTCTGCGTTTCTTCTGCCGGGGTGAGCGTTGTACTGGGCATTTTAGGCGTCATGGTTTGATGATCCAGTTTCTGACTTCACCTACAAATCGCGCCGCGACTGCTTTGCGGCCGTCGTGATAGCGCACCGCGACGACGGTTGCGTGCGTGTCGAACGAACCGTCGGAATTTAGAACTTGCACTCGGTCCTCGAATTCGAGAGCCAAGGTCGATGCGAACAGGACTTCAGTGGCGGTCCCGAACTCAATCACCGTGTTTTCCTCGAGGTCCCTAGGTCCGATCCCAAGCGCTACCACTCGCACAGGTAATCGCACAGGCGATGCGCTCGGAAAAAGCTGAGCCAATTTCTCGACGCAACTTTGTACTCCTACAATCGTCTCAACGCCTGCTGCACGTGACACCGAACCTCCCATAATATTTACAGCTGCTTGCCTGTGTTTGAAGCTATATCGCGCGCCGAACTAAATACGGAATGAAATTGCCCCACTGTAAGATTGCAAGTCCGCGGCCAAACACATGCGGTTCTGGTTCGCCGTAATCTCTTTAGCCCCCACGGCTTACGAGTACTGCCCAAGTGAGTCAAGCGAACCCGTCTCACACTGACACACGTAGTCTCAAGTCACGAGAATCGAAGGTAAAATTTAGATGATACGATTTCTTGCTGCGCGAGGGTCTGCGGGGTAAATGTGACTCGAGATGTTTTTAGGTCAAGATTTCAACAGGTTGTTTCGCTGTGGAACGCAATGGAATTTGATACCGCTTAAGTTTTCGATAGAGCGTTGCACGACTGATGCCTAGTAGCCGGCCTGCAAGCACCTTATCGCCGCCCGCCTGTTCGAAAACTCGGAGGATTGTCATTCGCTCGAGATCTGCGAGCGCAGTAGTGGAAAGGGTAGATGCATCAGCGCCAGAAACCCCGCCATCGCCAGCCGTCCGAATGGCAGGCGGCAGATCACCCGCGTCGATTGTGCGATGGTCTCCCAGCGCGATGGCGCGCGCGATGCAATTCTCAAGCTCGCGCACGTTGCCGGGCCAATCGTATTGTAGAAAGCTCTTCATTGCAGCAGGAGTGATAGGGATGTTCTCGCCCGGCGCATAGCGATCCAAAAAGGAGTGCACGAGCTGCGGGATATCCGAACGCCGCTCACGCAGAGAAGGAAGATGAACCGTAACCACGTTCAGCCGGAAGTACAGATCTTTGCGAAACGTTCCCGCGCGGTAGGCTGCCTCCAGATCGCGGTTCGTTGCGGCGATCACACGGACATTCACAGGATTCTTTTCGTTGCTCCCAACTGGACGGACTTCTTTTTCCTGTAGCACACGCAGGAGCTTGGCTTGCATCTCGAGCGGCAATTCACCAATTTCGTCGAGAAAAATCGTGCCGCCGTTGGCCGCGTGAAACAATCCGAGTTTTGCTTTCAGCGCGCCTGTAAACGATCCCTTTTCGTGGCCGAATAGCTCGCTCTCCATTAGCGTCGGCACAAGCGAACCGCAATCCACGGCGATAAAGGGCATCTGCGCGAGGGGCCCGCGATAATGCATGGCGCGGGCCACCAACTCTTTTCCCGTGCCGCTTTCGCCGGTGATCAGCACCGGCGTGCGCGTATCCTTCAGCCGCGAAACCATCCGCATCACATCTTGAATCCTCGCGGACGTTCCAGTGATTCCATCGAGCTGCGTTTCCGAATCCACACGCTCTCGCAGGAATTGGTTTTCCGTCACCAGGCGGACCTTCTCCGCCATTCTCTGTAGCAGTTGCCTCAATTTCTCCACACGAAACGGTTTCTCGATGTAGTCGTATGCTCCCTGGCGCATTGCCTCGACGGCCGATTCGATCGAGCCGTGGCCCGTCATGATCGCCACTTCCGCACGTGGCAACAGCTCTTTGATTTTTCGTAGCAATTCAATTCCCGTGAGATTGGGCAGCTTCAAATCGGTGACGACGATGTCGGGCAGCACCGTTTCGAGCGATTCCAGCGCCGCTTCCGCCGTTTCCGCTTCCGCGCAGTCGAATCCCAGCCCCTGGCCCACCGTGATGCAGAGTCGGCGAATGCTTTGTTCGTCGTCTACAATCACAAACCGGATTTTCTGTTCGTTCTTCATGGTTTCCCGATTGTCTTTTCCACCGCAGCCATCAGTTGATGGACGCGGAAAGGTTTTTCGACGCAAGGCGTGCCGGCTTGCGCGAGCAGCGCAATGGTTTCGTCGCTTGCCGTGTCGCCCGTGATGAAAACGATTCGTGACGCCAGCTCGGGCCGGTGCCGCTCGAGCCAGTCGTGGACGTCGGCACCCGTAATTCCGCCCGGCGTGCGGAAATCCGAAATTACGCCGCGAAAATCGCCGGTCGCCAGAAGTTGCAGCCCCTCTACCGCCGACCGCGACGCCACCACTTCGTATCCGCGCCGCTCGAGGGCGATTCGAAGGAATGCTGCAACCGATGGCTCGTCTTCAATCAGCAGGATTCGCCCGCGCGCTACGGCGCCCGTCCTCGTGGTGACCATCAATGGCCGGCCTCCGCGACGCTCAGTTCTGGAGCTTGCGTCGCCGCCGGTAGTCGCACGAGGAACGTGCATCCGGCGCCGTCCTGATTGTTTCGAGCCGTAATTTCTCCATGATGCGCCCGCACGATTCCGTAGCAAATGCTCAACCCAAGTCCTGTGCCCTTGCCCACTTCCTTCGTGGTGAAAAACGGGTCAAAAATCCTCTCGGGCTGCAGAATTCCCGGCCCATTATCACGGATCAGAATCTCGATCTCGTTCGCCCGCTGCATCGTGAGGACTTCGATCTTCCCAGGCCGCCGGGTCTCCTGAATTGCGTCGTAGGCGTTGTTCAAGATATTCAAAAACACCTGTTGCAGCTGATGAGGATCGCCGACCACAACCGGTAAGTTCTCTTCGTACCGTTCGACCAGCTCAACCCCATGATTCGAGAAATCGTACGCGCGAAGCTTCAGCGTTCGCCGCAGGACGGCGTTTACCTGCACCGGCTCACGCTGTGCCGGCATCTGCCTTGCAAAACTCAGCAGGTTTTGAACGATTATCCGCGTGCGTTGCGCCTCTTGAAGAATCACGCGGAGCTCTTCTTTCGCTCCCTCGGGAACTTGCGGATTTTCGAGCAGCAAGTCCGTGAAGCCCACGATCGCCGCCAGAGGATTGTTTACCTCATGCGCCACGCCGGAAACGAGCTGGCCGAGCGCTGCCATCTTTTCCGTATGCATCAGCTTCGACTGCAAGTCGGCAGCATCGGTCACGTCCGTCATCACTACGACAAGGCTGTTAATATCGCCTTGCTCATCGCGCATTGGACTCAAGCTGATCGAGAACTGGCCCGCAGTTCCGTTACCGCGAACCACCGGCATTTCGAGGTTATCAATAGCGGCGCCATTCAACGCGCGCTCGAGCGCTTCCTTCAACACCGGCCTTCGCGCCGGCGGGATCAACTCGGTGAGCAGATGGCCCAGCAGATCCGATTCGCGATAACCTGCCTCATAGCAGCGGCGGTTCGCATAGCTGATCAGCCCAGCCGTATCGAGAACCAGGATCATGCTCTGAGTATTGTTGAGGATGTTCTTGTTGAAATCCCGTTCTCGGCGATAGCGGCGCTCCGCTTCGCGGCGGTCGCTGATGTCTTTCACTATGTGAATCGTGCGCAGCTCATCGTTGCGTTCGCCCGGGATGCGGGAGGCCGATACCAGATACGAACGATCGGCTGCGGGAAAGACGAACTCCTCTTGCGCCGCGTTTGCATTTCGGCAGAACGGGCATCGCCCTTCTTGGACGCTCGAGCCAAGTAGTTCTAGCTTTCCCATATCGCGCCCGATCGCTTCGGCTGGCTTCACCTTCAACAAGTCGGCAAGCGCGCGATTGAGCCGCAAAACTCGATTAGCTGCGTCATGCACGACAATCAGATCCGAGATCGCGTCGAAATCCTCTACCCATTGTTTTCGCGATCGCTCGATTCGCGAAAATAGCCGCACATTTTCGAGTGCTACCGACGCGTGCCCCACCAGCGCGTCGAGCAACTGTCTGTCCATGTCGTTCATCCCGCGCAAGTCCACGAGGCAAAGCACGCCGAGCAGTTCGTTCTCGCTCCCCGTCAGGGGTGCGAGCACCACCTCACACCAACCCAATGCTTCCGCCATGTCCCGGCCAAGAAGCACCGCTGCAGCTCCCGTGCGCAGATCCATGGTGGGAACAGTAGCCCGTTCCGCTAAGGCAGCCGCCAAACGGTGTTCAACCTTCGCATCCCAGCGCAGGGCGGGCCCGCTTAGACCGGCGATTGACCATTCCGAATCACGCACTACGGCAAGCACCGCGGCGCGTGCTCCAAGCATCTGCGCAGTCCGTGCGGTCAATCGTCGCGCGAATTCAGAAGTGCCTAGCGAGGGATTTAATTCGAGAGTCGTGGCAGAGAACTGGGCCAGCAGGCTCTCCAGGGAGCCATCGAGGTCCGAAGACACTTCCCGAGTTCGTCTCAATGCACGCATGGAGTCGAGGGGCCTGCGCGCTACTGTTACCCAATGACGTTACGTTCTCATCTCAATTTGAGTCAAGGAATGCGGCAGGTCCTGTTGCTGAAAGGGGCAATCTGAGACTGTCGCAAGCTGAGACGAGAAACCACTCCGCCTACAGGGATTGAGACGATTGGCGCAATAATGAGCCCGCGTAAGAGATCTCAGCCACCTCAGTATCCCACTCATTCCCAACTAATTACGCACATCCATGCTTGTTACAACGCGTCTTCGAAGAAGGCTCTCTGCATGGCATCAGCGTTGCATTTTCTACAACCGAAGCTTTGTCTATCCGGAGGGATCGGCATGAAGCTGAAGGTTCGCACAATCGGATTGGTCGTCGCGCTATTCGTGTCCACATCTGCGGCTCTGGTTCCAAGGGTTCACGCGCAGGAGACTTCCCCAGATGCCGCCAAGCGCAAAGTTAAGACCAAGGTTGTTCCGGATTTTCCGCCGCTCGCAAAACAGATGAACGTGACGGGCAAGGTCAAGATCGAAGCCACGATCTCGCCTGATGGGCGCGTGACCAGCATGAAAGTTGTCGGGGGCAGTCCGCTGCTGGTCAGTTCCGCGCTGGATGCGATCAAGAAGTGGCGCTTTGAAGCAGCACCCAAAGAAAGCATCGAGATTGTCGAGTTCAATTTCAACTAGATGCGGGCACCTCTTCGGTGGGGAAGAACGTATCGATGGGCATGCAGTGGAGGCGTAAGTCATGACGATCCGCAGAAAGCTATATTTCGGATTCGGCGCCATTCTGGCGATTATGTTGGCCCTGTTCGTGGTCAATATGTTCACGGTGGTGCGGGAGCACGCCGCACGCTCGGCTGCGGCGGCCACGCTGAGCGACGTGGAGATTATCGAAAATATTCGTTTTCAGATGATGGAAAATCGTCTCTTCCTCGAAAACTATCTGCTGAGCGGCGACCTGCGTGATGAGGAAAAAACTAACAAAGGAATTTCGAGCCTTCTGGGACTTTTGCGGGATGGCGAAAACAAGGGCAACGATTCCAACCTTCGAGCTGCCTTCGGGCAGGTGGAAGAAAACGAGCACAATTGGGCAGACAATTTCGCGAAGCAGATGATAGCCAAGCGCCACCAAGTGGATGCTGGCGACGCTACCGTATCCGACCTTCAGATCTATTACCTTCAACACGATCCGGCTTCGTGGACAACGAAATCAGCCAATGTGCTCAACGACGCCAGTACGAATGTCCGCAAAGCGCTCCAGGATTCCAACCTTTCCGCCGCATCGGCAACCACGCTTAGCACGATCATTACGACTGTTGGCACCTTGGTGGCGATACTACTTGGAGCCTGCATTGCCTTCTTCACCGCGAAAACGATTCGCGAGCCCGTCAATCAGTTGATCGAAGTGGCGCAACGGATCGGCGAAACCGGTGATCTCGATCAATCGATAGATATTCACCGTGCAGACGAAGTTGGCATACTCGCCAACAATTTCAACAAGATGATCGTTCATCTGAAGGAGATGGCCAATGTTTCTGCGGCCATTGCAGAAGGGCAGTTGTCCGTCAGGGTCATGCCCCGTTCTCAGCAGGACACCATGGCGAAGGCGTTCGCGCGGATGACGCAAGGCCTGCGCGACCTCGTGCGCCAGGTTCGCGATAGCGCAGCACAGGTGGCAAGTGGGGCAGGACAAATGGCCAGTGCGTCGGATGAATCAGCCAAGGTCAGCGTGCAGGCGGCTTCTGCGATCGATGAAGTCACCAGCACTATGCACGAGATGAGCATCAACGTGCAGAACGTCGTCAAGAATACGCAGGTGCAGGGTTCGAGCGTCGCGGAAACCTCCGCGTCCATCGACCAGATGGTCACTTCAATCCAGCGCGTCGCCGATACAGCCAAGTTGCTGGTCGATATCTCACACCGCTCGCGCGACGAAGTGCAAACCGGCATGGTCACGATGGAAAAGGCAACCGAGGGCCTGAATCGTACGAGCCATGCAATTCAATCGTCGGCTGAAATTATCGACGTGCTCGGACGCCGCGCAGACGATATCGGCAAAATCATTGAAGTGATCGACGACCTGGCCGAGCAGACCAACCTTCTGGCACTCAATGCCGCCATTGAGGCTGCTCGAGCCGGCGAACATGGCTTGGGTTTCGCAGTCGTCGCTGAAGAAGTTCGCAAGCTGGCCGAAAAATCCACTCAGTCCACCAAAGAAATCTCCGAACTCATCGAAGGCATCCAGAAGGAAGCTCGCGAAGCCGTGGACAACATGGAAAAGAGCACTTCGATGGTGCAAGAAGGGTTGGTTCTCAACAAGGACCTCAGCGCCGCCCTCGAGAAAATTTCGGCCGTGGTTTCCGAGGTTTACAAGTTCTCGCAGGAAATCGGCGCTGCTACCACCGAGCAGTCGAGCGGTTCTTCGCAAATCGCCAAGGCCACGAACCGCCTGACGGAAATCACCCAGGAAATTACTTCTTCCGTCGAGGAACAGGCTTCCGGCGCGCAGGGCGTCGTTCGTGCCATGGAAAAAATGCGGGAGCTCGTGCAGCAATCTACTTCCAGCTCTACGGAGCTCGCAGCCGCCGCCGAACAGATGTCGAAGCTCTCCCGCAATCTTCTCGACTCGATGGATCGATTCGTTCTCGACGATGGCCATTCCGATAGCCGACGGTTCCCGCAATCTCGTTCCGGACCCGCCTCGGAGCATCAGAGCGGCGCCCGGGAATATGCGGAGATGGCTCGTACCTGAGCTGCGAGAACACCATGGACAAGGAAATCCAGGTCGTTGGATTTCGGATCGGTCGCGAGACTTTTGGCCTCCCTATCGCGATGGTGTGCGAGATTGTGCGCGTTCCGGAGATCACGTCTGTACCCAACGCCCCCGATTACATCGAAGGCGTCATCAACCTGCGCGGCCGCATCATTCCCGTCATTGACCTGCGCAAGCGTTTCAACGAAAAGTTCACCGAACCCGGCAAAAAGAACCGGGTGGTCGTCGTCGAGATGGAGGGGCGGCGAATCGGCCTGATGGTGAATTCCGCTTCCGAGGTTCTGCGGATCCCTCCATCCGAAATCGAAGCGCCTCACTCGGTTTTTCAAGAAGGCGAGCTCGACTACATCACGGGCGTCGGAAAACTGAAAGGCCGCCTCGTGATATTGCTCGACCTCAATAAGATTTTGCAGCGCGGCGAGCTGCGGCACCTCGAGGAATTTTCCGAACCGGCTGCGGTTCCTACCGGCAGCGCCACGCGAGACTAGCAGTCGTTCCGGGGTAGCAATTTCGACGAGGAGCGAATGTCCACACTGACCACTGAAGTTCCGCTGACAGATCCTGAACTCAAGCTCTTACAGACTCTGGTCTATCAGGAGTGCGGCATGTATTTCGACGAACGCCGCACCCATTTTCTGCGCGATCGCCTGCAGCGCCGTCTGAAGGCCTGCCAGATGGACTCGTTCTATAGCTACTATCGCTTGCTCACCAGCCGCGAAGGAAAGCAGGAGCTGACGGCGCTGCTCGAAAATCTCACCGTAAACGAAACGAGCTTCTTTCGCATTCGCCCGCAGCTCGACCTTTTCCAAAAAGTTGTTCTCGAAGACCTTTTGAAGCGCAAACAAGAGCGTCGCGATTGGACACTGCGAATATGGAGCGCCGGTTGTTCGACCGGCCAGGAGCCCTACACGCTTGCGATTCTCGTTTGTGACGCACTTGCCTACTATTATCTGCGCAATCCGTTGCCGTTCGACATGCCGACGCCGAAACCACTAATTCCTCCGCCATGGAAAGTGGAAATTCTCGCTTCGGACATCAACTACTCTGCGCTCCTCACCGCGCAGCAGGGCATTTACACCGAATCGCAGATGGAAACCGTGGACTACACCTGCCGCCTGCGCTACTTCGACAAAGTTGCCGACAAGTACATCGTCAAGCAAGCGCTCAAGAATCTAGTTCAATTCGATTTTCACAACTTAAAAACCGAATACCTGCCACAGCGTAACGATGCGATTTTTTGCCGCAACGTGATGATCTATTTCGACGAGGCCGAACAGAAGCGTCTTGTCGAAAAGTTCTACCGTTGCTTGAACTCTGAAGGCTATCTGTTCGTCGGCCACGCAGAGAGTCTTTTCGGCCTGACGAAGGCTTTTCACATGATTCATCAAAACAACGCTACCGTTTATCAACGTGTTGAGGGCGCTCAATGACCTTTTTCCCGGACGAGCGCGCCGCCGAGCTTCGCGATCTTTTCTTCGAGAGCGCTGCGGAGATTCTTCAGGCCATGAACGAGGCCGGACTCGCGCTCGAAGAGCGTCCGGGTGACAAAGAAAGTCTTCGCAGCGTTCGGCGCGCTGTTCATACGCTGAAAGGTGACTCTGCCGCATGTGGGTTCCGCGAACTAAGCGAACTCGCGCACGACCTTGAAGACGTTCTAACTCCGGAGCTCGCTCAACAGCATGCTGGATTGATCCCCGATGTCGTCTTGGCCGCCGCCGACACATTTCACGAAATGCTCGCCGCGTACCGCAACAACCTGCAACCGCCTGCGGGTGGCGCATTGCGTGAGCACATTCAGCACCTTCTGACGAAACCGGTCGTGCAGCCGCAGAAAGCTGCGCGGGAAGCCATATTTGAATGGACCGAGTACGAACGCCTGGTGATTGCGGAAGCGCTTCGACGTGGTAACCACGTCTATAACATTGCGCTGCATCTCGATTCCGAATCTCTGCCCGCAGCGGCATTCGAGCTAATTCGCAAGGCGCTCGAAGGAGCCGGAAAAATCATCGTGCTTCGTCCCGAAAAGCCCACAGATCTCGAGCAATCCGGCGTCATCGAAGCTGCGGTTTCAACTCCAAAGTCTAGGGACTGGATTCGGCAGCGCTGCCAAGTTCCGTCCGTTGTCGCGCGCATCTCGATTGACGAGATAAAAGAACAGCAGACGAAACCACGCGACCTTCTCGACATTCTTCTCGAATCCGAAGCCGCCGCTATCTCTGCGGGAGTAAGCGGAGCCGAACACTATGTGCATGCCAGGCCAACGGATGACGCCCACGCCGGCAATGCGCCTGCGGGAATCTCGTACGCTGCCGAGAATTCTCTGCGCGTTGACGCCACTCGCATTGAAACGGTGATGAATCTGGTCGGGGAGCTGATTATCGGCAAATCGATGCTGCAACGAACCATCAACGAATTCGAGCGCAGCCATTCGAAGGATCCGCTGCGTGGCAAATTTTACGATGCGCTGGCCTTCCAATCCCGCGTGCTCGGCGAACTTCAAAAATCCGTGATGAAGATGCGCATGGTCCCCGTCGATCAGCTCTTTCGCCGCTTCCCTCGTATCGTGCGCGACGTTGCGAGGCAGCAGAACAAGGACATCGTGCTTGAACTCTCGGGCCAGAACACGGATCTCGACAAGGGTATCCTTGATTCGCTTGCCGAGCCGCTTGCGCATCTGGTTCGAAACGCCGCGGATCACGGCATCGAATCCGCCGCCGAGCGCCAAGCTGCTGGTAAACCGTCGCGCGGCACGATTCACCTCGATTCTTACCACGAAGGCGATCAGGTGGTCATCGGAGTGTCCGACGACGGTCGCGGGCTCGATCGCCAGAAAATTCTCGACCGCACCATTGAGCGCGGTATTCTTTCCGCTCAGGAAGCTTCGCAGCTCACCGACTCCGAAGCGCTTCACCTGATTTTTACGCCTGGCTTCAGCACCGTCGACCGCATCACCGAAATTTCCGGCCGCGGCGTAGGACTCGATGTCGTCCAAGCTGCTCTGTCAAATCTGAAAGGCGCGATCGAGCTCGAAAGTGAGCCCGGAAAAGGGACCAAGTTTCGCCTGTTGGTTCCGCTCACTCTCGCCAGCATCCAGGCACTGCTGTTTCGTGTCGCCGGCCGCCTTTACGCGGTCCCAATTGCTTCCGTCGTCGAAATCACCCGGATTACAGACGATGAAATCCACCGTGTCGACGAGCACGAGGTATTTCAATTGCGCGAACAGGTTCTCACGCTTGTCCGCCTCGAGCGCCTCGAGTCAAAGCCTAAGGCCGAGCGGTCGAAGCGTGTTTTCGTCGTCGTCATCGGAGCCGGAAATCGCAAATTCGGCCTCATCGTCGATAGTCTTATGGGCGAAGAGGAGCTTGTCATCAAAGCGCTCGAAGATCGCCTCGTCACTTCTGCGCTCGTCAGCGGCGCTTCGATTCTCGGTGATGGCACCGTCGTTCTCATTCTGAATGTTCCCGCAGTCATCTCGCATCTCTCGCGAGTTCCCGCAGTCGGAGCCACAGCATGAGTGAACGAATCCGCGTCCTCGTCGTTGACGACTCCGCGCTCATGCGCAAGCTGATTCCACAGGCTCTTGTCCACGATCCTTCGATTGAAGTCGTGGGAACGGCGATGGACGGAGAAATCGGCCTGAAAAAAATCGCCGAGTTGCGGCCGCACGTTGTGACTCTCGACCTCGACATGCCTCGAATGGACGGCATCGAGATGCTTCGCCAGATCACGCGCAAACATCACGTTCCCGTTATCGTCGTCAGCTCGCAAACAGATCGCGGCGCCACTCTCACGCTGAAAGCTCTCGCTCTAGGTGCATTCGATTTCGTGGCCAAACCCCAGGATGCCGCCGCCGGCCGCATCGATCAAATCGCCGCCGAACTCGCTATCAAAATCAAGGTGGCTTCGGCGTCCGGCGCGCCCAAAATGATCATCGCGGTTCCCTTCACAAGAAAGAAGGAACCGCGCCGTTCCTCGATGCCGCATTGGCCTTCCCGCATCGTTGCAATTGGAATTTCTACCGGTGGTCCGAACGCTCTCCAATATCTTTTCTCGCAACTTCCGGAAAATTTTCCCGGATGCCTTCTCGTCGTGCAGCACATGCCCGAAGGCTTCACGCAAATGTTCGCGCAGCGCCTCAACGAGTCTTCTGCCATCGAAGTAAAGGAAGCGCAGTCCGGGGATCTGTTGCTCGCAGGTCGCGCGCTGATCTGTCCCGGCAACCGGCACATGAAAGTGCGCCGGATGGAACACGGCAACATCGCGATTCTCGTGGATGGGCCGCGCGTCAACGGCCATCGTCCGTCAGTCGATGTTTTGTTTCACTCGGTCTCGCAAGAATTCAAGAATAACTCGCTCGCCATTTTGATGACTGGCATGGGCGACGATGGCGCCGCCGGAATGGGCGCAGTGCATTCCGCCGGCGGCATAACGATCGCTCAAAGCCCGGAAACGTGCGTCGTAGACAGCATGCCTCGCGCTGCCATCGAGCGCGGTTTCGCCGATCGTGTGGTTTCGCTTTCGAATTTAGCCGGCGTTATGCAATCGAAATGCTTGCCGGAGCACCCGGCGGCCGCGCCAATCGCCGCCGATCGGGAGATTTCTCGAAGGAGATAGTTATGAAACAGTTTGAAGCACTCATGCGGAAGAAAGACAACCAGGCGGCTCGCTACCTGATTGTTGACGACTCGGTCTTCGCCCGTAAGAGTCTCGCGAAGATGGTCGAATCGTTCGGCGGCCAGGTCGTCGGCGAAGCGGGGGACGGCTGTACCGCCATCACCGAATACGCCCGCACCAATCCCGACATCGTCCTGATGGACATCACCATGCCGCAGATGGAAGGCATCGAGGCCGTCGAGCGCATCGTCCAGGAGCATCCCGACGCGCGCATCGTCATGGTTTCGTCTGTCGGCTACCAGGACAACATCTTGGCCGCACTCCAGAGGGGCGCGCGGCATTTTGTACAAAAGCCGGTCAAGCCCGACGCGCTCTACGAAATCATCCGTTACGTGCTCAACGATGACGCCATCACGTCACCCGTACACGCCGGAGGGGAGAAAGACCGATGAGAATGGATCTAATTCAGCCGTTCATCGGCTCGCTCGATGCAGTGCTCGCGGAGATGATGAAAACTGCCCCGCGCATCGTGGACCTCACGATGGAAGAGGAGGGATACCGCCGCAAAGGTCTCGCTGCCTCGGTTAGTTTCAAGGGAGAAATTCAGGGCCGCGTGATTCTCGATATGGACCCGCAGGCTGCAATGCAGGTCACAAGCTATCTCGCAGGTGATGAAGTCGATTCGTCGCAGCTGATCGTCCGCGAAGCCGTCTGCGAACTCGCCAACATGGTGATCGGAAACGCCGTCACCCAGCTCAACGATCGCGGCTTTCAATTCAAAGTATTTCCTCCAGCCATCCTCACCGAGGAGCAGTGCGCCGCGGCCGGCCAGGACTCCGAAGCCACGATCCTATGCTTCGAAACTCCCTCGGGCAATGTGTACCTCGACATCGCCATGCAATATCACCGCCGCCGCTCTCGTGAACGTTCACCGGTGGCAGTCTGACGGTCATCCGCATATCAATTCGTTTTTCACAAAAACACGAACGCCTCGCCGGGGCTCGTTCGGCGAGGCGTTCTTTGTCCGCGCGAAACTGATTTATTAAATCGGCAGCCGCTCCATCCGCCTCGCCTGCGCAGCGGCGCTCGAATTTAAGTAAAGCAGAATGTTCAACTGCCGGATGTAAACGGCTTCGAGCATCCGTCCCTCATGCGATTTCCGGACCAGCAATGCGCTGTGGCTCGCCGCAGGATTGCCCGTCAGTTCCTGCGCGCGGATATTCATCGTTTCGCCATTGCGAGCAATCGTCACCACTCGGCTCGTCCCTTCCGACTTGACCGACAGCGAATACTGTCCCGACTTCAAATTTTTTCCCTTGCAGCGCACTTGATAGGGCAGCGCGAAGCGTCCCTGAAAATCTGCCGGCTTCGCGGTATTGCTCGCCACTTGCACCTGTTGCGCCGCCACAGTCGTTTCAGTATTGGCAAGCTCGTAGATATCGGGCGAAATGTCTGCCTGCGCGTGCGCCGTTACCGGCAGCAAACACGCTAGTCCGAGTGTCGCGGCAAAAACTGAGGTTTTCACTAACGTCGTCATTTTCATCGCTCTCCCGTTTTTATCTTGGAACTTCGATTTCGAATTCTTCGTTTTGTCCCTTGATCTGCACACAGTTTTATTCCTCTTCTGCATTTGGTTCAATGCAACGACCCTCATTTGTTGCTAAAGCTGAGGTAAACCCGTTAGCTACTGAATCTAAATCATTTAAGCCCGCACAATTCCACTGACCCTTGAGTCTTGGGCCTCACGGTTGTAAACTCGCGGTTCCTAGCCGTTGCTATGCCGGACGCACAATCACCTCATGGGCAAATTCGCTTCGGCGCCTATCACGTCGATTTGCGTACTGGCGAACTGCGCAAGCACGGGCACAAAGTGCGCCTCGCCGGACGTCCTTTTCAGATCCTGGCCATGCTTATCGAACAGCCCGGCGAATTGTTAACGCGCAAAGAATTACAGTCAAAGCTTTGGCCTGTCGATACTTTCGTGGATTTTGAGCACGGAGTGAACGCGGCGATGCAAACCCTTCGCCGCGCACTCTGTGATTCGCATAAGAGGCCGCGCTACATCGAAACGTTACCGCGCCGCGGCTACCGATTTATCGCTGCCATTGAGGGCGCAGAATTGAAGTCGTCCACTCATCACGCTCCGCGCGCAAAGTCTCAACTCCAGGCAGCACCTGGATGGGTGGGCCAGGTTGCCACGATCTGCGATGAAACGGGGCGAAACTACGTGTTGTTGCCGGCTACCGAGGATATTTTGGGAGAACTCCGTGCGTGCGAAGCGGCACAGGACGATCTGGGGATCTCTTTAATGGTCGCTGATGAAAAACTTCTGTTGGTCAGCTGCGGAACAAAAGTAAAAATACTGGGCGCCGCCAATCGTGCTGAGGGCTGTCACGTTCGCATCTTGGGCGGTCAATTCGTTGGCGAGAAAGCCTTCGCACCTCGTGCCTGCCTTTCGGGCCTTGCCTAGCTTGCTTGTAATTTCCTGGCGGGTCCATACCTCTAGACGGTATGCGTTATTCGCTCGCTACCGCTCGTCGCCGGTATTCCGTTCCGTGCCGGAACAATCCCGCCTTCGGCATTTCCTCCGAATAGATAATCCGCGCCGGCAGAAAAATATTCGCCGAATCCGGTGCATAGGGCACCGCTACATCGATAGACGCATCCGCTTCAAACCGTCTCTTGCTCCGAAAGCACACCCCGACCGGTGAAATATCCTCGCAGACCGCCAGCTCATCGTCCGACCCTGCCTGCCGGATGCAGGCGGTCAGGCGCGTCTTCATTCTCATTCGCTGGCGCTCACGCTGTTCTCCGCCCGCTGGCAACACATCTTTCTGGTCGCGTCGCGTCCGCGCTGCTCGTGACGTCAGTTTCTTCTCATCCTCGTGTGGCGCTTGGGTCCAGATACTCGGAACGCCACACGCCTTGCAATGCCGCGCGATTCCTCGATTCGTTTCAAATCCACGCAAGTCGAGTTCGTTCAAATACGCTACCTCTCTAGCGCGGCAGTAACTGCATTCAAGTAGCATCCGGGCCACAGCTTCCTCTGACGTCGCAATCGGTGGAAACTCAACCCCCCACAAGTCATTCTGGCCCTGGAGAATCTCGACGCCGTACAGAAACCCATCCTTTTCACGTCCGAATTGTCCTACTACGCGCACGTCAGCTTCACGATGCGACTCTGCTGGCGATTTTCTCCTCAGGCGGATCTGTTGATCGGCATTCAGGTCGCGGTCGAGCACGATGACTGCGCCGGTTCGGTTGATGACCAGCGTGCGAGTTGGATCCGCGAACTCTTTACCGTGGCTGTCTGTACCCGATGCGTCCAACAACAAGGTGAGTGAAACCCGATCGCTGCGGCGAAGCGGTGCGGTTGATGCCATTCGAATCCCTCAAGTTGAAAAGATGCCTTCTATTGAGACTAACACATAGCTGACCTGCATCCGACTGTCGCGCTCCCCGGCTGTTGAACTGCCGACGGTAATGACTTGGCATTGAAATCAATGGTTTAAGCGTCGGAACGCCCGTGATAACGAGCGCTTGAACTCCTCCCATACTTCACCTTTAATGTATGCACAATATTCGAATTTCATTGAGTCCATGAAAATAGTCACAAGTCATGTCTAACCTTGCGATTTTGCGATCGCTAGCCTTGACGGTTCGAGGGCGAATCTGCCGCTGGGTGCTAATCACGCTTGCGCTTCTCGGTTCCATGATTCCAGTAGCTCGCGCGCAAGAGTTCCGGCTAGAAGGCACCGTACGAGATGTGAGCGGCGCTTCAATCGCTGGCGCGCAAATCGAACTGCACGCCGGTTCGTACACGGCCTCGACAACAACCGATTCTCCCGGAGAATTCGCATTCGAGCACGTTCCGGAAGGCTCCGGCACTGTGGTCGTGAATGCGAGAGGCTTCGATCGGTTGGAGAAGAGCTGGACCGTCGCAGCCGGCACGGCCGCGCGGCTCGAAATCACTCTCGCTCCTTCCGCGGTGAATCAGAGTGTGATCGTCACCGCGACGCGTAGCCAAACGCTTTTGAGCGATGTTCCTCTAAGCGATATCCAGCTAACGCGTGCAGACGTGCAGGCGATACCGGCTCTCACTCTTGACGACTCGCTACGTCAGGTTCCTGGATTCAGCTTATTTCGCCGCTCGAGTAGCCGCACCGCGAATCCGACGACGCAGGGCGTGTCGCTGCGCGGTCTGGGTGCTAGCGGCTCGAGTCGCGCGCTGGTTCTCGAGGATGGAATTCCGTTGAACGATCCCTTCGGCGCGTGGGTCTATTGGGACCGAGTGCCTCGCGAATCCATCGCCGATATTGAAATCGCACAGGAGGGTTCATCGAGTCTTTACGGCAGCGATGCGCTGGGTGGAGTTGTCCAGATTCTTACGCGCCCCGCTGAGCCTTCCGGCATCTCGCTCGAAACTTCTTACGGAAACCAAAATTCTCCGGAGCTCTCCGTTTGGGGAGGCGGCCAGAAAGACGGATGGGAATCCACGTTTGGCGGCCAGGTATTCAGCACCGATGGCTACATTCTCACTCCCAAAGATCAACGCGGAACTGTCGATATTCCCGCCGGCGTTTCCGATGCGACCGCCGATCTTATGGTCGGCCGCAAGATTGGCGAGGACAGCCTGATTTTCGCGCGCGGTTGGTACTTCAACGAGTCGCGAGGCAATGGCACACCCGTGCAGGTCAACAACACCCGTATTGGCGAAGGTGCTCTCGGCGCGAATCTCGATCTAGGCGGCGCTGGTTCACTCAGTCTGCGTTTTTACGGCGAAGCGGAACGCTACAACCAGACCTTCTCATCCGTTGCGATCAATCGAAACAGCGAATCGCTCACCGACGTGCAAGCGGTTCCGTCCCAGGGAATCGGAGGCTCTGCCGTGTGGTCCCGCGCCGTCGGAAAGCGCCAGACGCTGGTTGCCGGAGTAGACGACCACCAGGAAATTGGGCACAGCAACGAGGTAATTTTCAACTCAGGCAAGAATCTGCGAGATGCCTTTAGCGGCGGCCACCAAAACACGGTTGGAGTCTTCGGCGAGGACTTGATCCAGATCGCGCCTCGCTGGCTTCTCTCCGTCAGCGCTCGCTACGACCATTGGAGCAACACGAACGCGTTTTCCTTCTGCGCTCCGGTTGCAGGCACCTGCCCGGCGAATACAATTTTTCCTGATCGAACCTACAATGCGTTCAGCCCCCGTCTGACCCTGCAACATCAGTTCAACTCAAACGTGTCGTGGAACGCTTCGATCTATCGCGCTTTTCGTGCTCCGACTTTGAACGAACTGTACCGCTCATTTCGGCAGGGCAATACGCTCACGGAATCGAATCCCAATCTGCGTTCCGAAGAGCTCACCGGCGGCGATGCGAGCGTGGCCGTGAACAGCTTTCAGCACAAACTGGAAGCCCGCGGAACATTCTTCTTCAATGAGATCATCGATCCCGTTGCGAACGTCACTTTAACTTCTACTGCCACGCTCATCACGCGGCAGCGGCAAAACCTGGGGCGCACACGCGCTCCGGGATTTGAAATTGACGCGACCTCGCATTTTACACGGACGCTTAGTTTGTCAGTCGGATATCAATACGTTGATGCGGTCGTCACCAGCTTGCCCAATGCGACTCCCTCTCTCGTCGGATTATGGGTCGCTCAGGTTCCGCATAACGTCTTCACCTTTCAGGGACGCTACCTGAACCCCTCGCGCATCAATATTTCCGTGAACGGGCGCATGGTCGGAAAACAATTTGACGACGACCAGAACATGTTTCCTCTCGGCCGCTTCTTCGTTCTCGACGCGATGGCTTGGCGCTCGATCGGCGCAGGCGTCGAGCTCTTCACGGCCGCCGAAAACCTCTTCAACGTGAAATACGCCACCGCCGCAACGCCCGTCCCGCAGCTCGGCTTGCCCATCGCCGCGCGCTTCGGTCTGCGCTTCCAATTCCCGCGCCGCTAGTTCAGGACTCCGTACAGCCATTCGAAGCATCAACCACTCAACATAAGCAACACCGCGTCATCCTGAGCGCAGCGAAGGATCTCGGCGGTGCAAGTCCGGCAACGTGTAGGCAAGCAGCACTGATCAGCAGCAAACGATAAAAGGAAAGCGCTTAGTGGCTAGGAACTAAATCCGGCGGCGGATATTCAGGAAGCTTCGCGTTCTTCGCGTCAGTACGCTTCACTTCAATCTCATCGAACAATATCGAGGGACTGATCACAGTCATAGGAATCTGCCCCTCGCGGTTGCTCACGAGTGCATCGTTGCCGACGGCAATCAGGTCGTTGCGCAGAGCTCGAGTATCCAGCTCGTTGAATTCCGCGCCACGGACGAGTTCTTCACGGCCGTCTTTTTTGTAGACACGATACAGAAGCCGCGGACTGTATCCGGCGAGCGTTTCCACGCGATAGCCATACGGCTTATTTTCCTGCCGACAGATCTCGATCAGTTTTTTCTTGATATCGTCGGGCGAGAGTGGCTGCTTGGAGGACACGATCAGGTTGCCGAGGCTTGGAACGGGCGCCTGGGCCGGCGCGGCGCGTCCATGCCCATTGGACTCGGGAAAATCGCGAATCGGCTCGCGGCCCACTAGATAGTTCACGAGTTCACCGTTTTCAATCACCGAAACTTTCTCGGCACGCACGCCCTCGTCGTCGATTTCATAGCTGCCGATCAATGTCTTGCCGTCGAAAACCTTCAGCGTAGGATCATCGATCACCGAAATGGTGTTCGGCAGCACTCGGCTCTTGTAGCTCGACGCGAATTCTCCTTCCGTGCGCGACGAATCGCCAGGCTTCGGCCTTTTTCCCACCACATTTTCACCGATCATGCCGTAGAACACATCGCTAGCCGCATCATTCGAGAAGAGCACAGGCCCGCGATACTCCTCGTCCACCATCGGAGCTTCGCGGAGGGCTTTGAGAGTTGCCACCATCTTCACTGCGTCCGCCTGGAACGCTTCTGCTGTCGGCAGTTCTTTCAAAGCTCCGGTCGAGTAGTAGGGTGAGCGTTCGAGCCGCATCCCGTCATGAGCTTGCGTCGAACCAGAAATGTTCATGAAATAAACCGTGTAACCTTTGCGCGTCACCGTCCCTTCCGTGTTAACGAAATACCGGTTCACTGCACGGAAGCGAAGCTGCGAGGTGAGAGAGTTGATTTTGGGATCGCTGCGGAAAAGAGCAGTCGCTTTCTCAAGCATTGCGTCCCATCGAGCCGGATCGAAATCAAGCTTCGCCCAAGTGCCAATCGACTGTAGTGCAGGCGCAGCGGCAAAATCATCGAACGGCTGTCCGGAGCTGAACTGGCTGAATACGGCCTTTTTTGCTGCGAGCGCCTGGCTGGCCGCCTTGTACGCCTGGTCCGTGGCGAGCCACAACTGATGGCGAAGTGCGGTGGGATTATCGTCGAGCGGGGCTAAGTCCGCTAAGCCGGTGCCGGGGCCGTAATAGCTGTCGAGCTTGTAATCTCCTACTCGAACGACTACGCGCGCCGACCTGCCGTGGGAGCGCTGCTTTTGACGAAGCGCTCCGAACGCAGCCTCGGCATCGTACTCGTCCAAATCGAGCACGGAATATTCGATGTAGTAGGGCACAGCGATATTTTCCATCTTGAGGTGCGCCTTCGAGCGGTCCAGTTCCTCGCGCATTGCAGAAAGAACCGGATCAGAAGCAGCAGCTGCCGCCGACGCGGACAATGCCTTTTCACTTTTCTCCTGGGCTGAGGCGGGAACCGTCCATAACGCAGTAGCCATTCCAATGACGAAAATAGATAACAGCATCAAACGCGAATCACTAAGCCGGGCCGTATTGGGGATCGCGCTCATGGTTTCGCCTTCATCCCCTCCTGCGAGCCGACCTTCGACCGCGCCTTCACCGCAGCCCCTTCAGTCAGCGGTGCCGAACCTTGATCTGCACCGGGCGGCGGCATCAGCGGCGGGCGATCCGTGCCTTTATTCTTTTTCTGCACTTCGATCTCCGAGAAAAGCATCGCTGGTGCAGCAGCCGACACAGGCACTTGTCCCGATTCCGCGCCGCAGATTCCGTTGAACACCTGGAGCTTGTCTCCGGTAAGAATAATATTGTTCAGCGAAAGGAGCGGCGTCCCGACAATATCCACACCGCGCACCAGCTCATCAGGACGCCCGTCCGGATACACGCGCCACACCATCACCGGAATCACCTGAAACGCTTGCGGCAACGCGCGCTGCGTGAGTGTGAATCCGCCCTGAATGTCTTCAAAGTACAAGCCGTAGGGCTTTCCTTGCTTTTTGATCTCTTCGACAAATTTCGCGCGCAATTCGGAATCGCTCACAGATTTCGTTGACGTGACAATCAGGTTGCCCTGGCGGCCGGTAGGCATCAGCCCTGGCTGGCGCCGGCCATGGCCGTTGGAATGGCTGAAATTTGTGATCGGCATGCGCGACATCAGAAAATTCTTCAGCACGCCATTCTCTACCGCCTCGACGCGCTCCGCCGGAACCCCCTCGTCGTCAAAGTCATACGTTCCAGCGAGTTCCGTGCCGTTGAGTGCTTTCAGCGTCGGATCGTCCGTGACGCTGAGAAACTCCGGCAGCACTTTCTGATTCACTTTTTTCGTGAACGTCTGCCCCTCGCTCTGATCCTTCTGGCGATGCCCTTCGAGCCGGTGCCCCAGAACCTCATGGAAGAAAACGGCTGAAGCCCTTCCGGAAAGCAGCGCCGGCCCCGCGTAGGGTTCGGCGGCTGGGGCGGTTCGGAGGGCCTTCAAATCCGCCGCAATCCGGTCCACTTTCGCCCTCAGCTCGGCATCGGAAGGAAGCTGGCCGGGCGTCGCAGCCTGGAAGGTTTCGACGCGCAAGAGGTCCATTCCGTCCTCGGCTCGCGTCTCGCCCTGAATCACCAAACGGCTCATCTCCGACGGGTGAACGAGCGCAGTGCCGTCGCTCGTCGCAAGATAAGAACGGGTAGCCGAGGCCTGCAGATATACGACAGAGCTGTAGATCTCGGGGTACTTCAAGAAAGTTCCGGAAATTTTGCGGATGCGATTCTCCCAAGCCTTCTGGTCCATCGAAACTTTGGGTTGCACATCATTTACATGGGTCTCGGGAGACTCCTGCGAAAAATCCGGCGACTTGTCCTCTTCCTCCGATTGCACCGCCGTATTCGTTTTCACCTTGAGGAAAGCGGCGGACGCCTGTTCATATTCGCGATCGGTAAGTTGCCAGAGAACGCGGCTTATCGCGTCTGGATTGTCACTCAGCGGAAGGGTGCTTGACATGATTCCGGAAGCGCGGCTCTTACTGTGCGTATTGTCGAGCGCGGACGAACCCACGCGCATGATTACGTCCGCCTGGCGCCGTTGTATATTGCTGGAAACCGCAACGCTTCCGCTGATACCAACAATCACTGTCGCATTGATATCAGCCGCTGTGTAGCTGATGTAGTACGGAGCTGGATTCGCCTTTGCGAGCGCAGCGGTGGCGCGCTGCAATTCGCGCTGCATGGATGTGAGAAGGACGTCCGGCTGCGATGCGGATGAAAACCGGTTAAGCGGCACGGCGAGAGAAACTGCGAGCAAACAGATTAAGGGCCGAAAAAATCCTAGCTTCATACTGATATTCGCCGCCTTATTTTCCGAATTAGCCAATCTAACACAGTTAGTAGGTATCGCGAGCATCCGTCCGAAGTGCGATTGCCCTCTATTCAACAGTATCTTGCGAAGACCATTAGAAGCACGATGACGAATGCGGCGTTGCCCTAGGTTTGCAGAAAGTATCAGTCCTCAGCCTTCGATGCGTGGAGGCTGAAACTAAGAGATCACTTGAGGCTCTCCAGATATGCGACGAGAGGTTTGAGATCATCTTGCGGCAAATTCACAGCTGGCATGCCGCCCGCGGTCATCTTGGTGGTGGGATGCTTCAAGAGCTCGGTTACGCGGTCGGGCGGAAACTTAGCTGCGATGCCGACGAGAGCAGGTCCGGCGGCAGTGCCGACTCCGCCGTCCCCATGGCATGCATTGCACGACTGAGCCTCGAAGATTGTCTTCCCCTTCGCAGCCAACGGATCGGCCAAGGCAACGTTCGCGGCAACCAGTGAAGCGGAAGAAAGCTCCGGTTCAAATGGCTTGCGCATGTATTCCTCTTCTTCCGTTTTTTGCTTCGCAAGTTGTTGCGCGACTCCCGAGTCATGCTTGTCCAGATACTGGCTGCGCAACCCTAAGCCAAGCAACATGAACAGTACAAATGCATACGCCGCGATCGTCACAGGGCGCTTCCAGGGGCGACGTTCGATGCTCCGATCCAGAAAGGGCAGAGCGATGATTGCCAGAACGAGAACGGTCGGAATGAGCAGGATGCCGATCACGGAGGCCGCGCCGTGCCAGTATTTCAGCCACTGAAAAATCGGAAGGTAATACCACTCCGGCCGCGGAATGTATTGCGCATCAGCCGGGTTGGCGGCAGGCCCCAGCGACACCGGCACCATAAAACACAGCAAGCCGAGCCCGACGATCAGCAACGCTGTGAGCGATAGATCCATCAGGACCTGGCGGGGATAGAAAGGCTCTGATTTTTGTTCAGGCTTATACGGATTTTCGGTTACGGGCCCTGCGGCTCCGGCCTTGCGAAAAAGAAAAATGTGGGAGGCGATCAACGCGAAGATGCAAGCCGGGATCAGAAACACGTGGGCTACAAAGAAACGCGAGATTGTCAAAGTACCCATCTCGGTTCCGCCCCGCATCATGCGTTTCAGGCTTTCGCCGATCCACGGAATTTCGCTGGCCGCGTTCGTTCCCACGGCCGTTGCAAAGTAGGCTCTCTGGTCCCAGGGCAGCAGGTAACCGGTAAAAGCCATGGCCAGAACCAGCGCGAAAAGAACGCACCCGGAGAGCCAAAGCAGTTCCCTCCGTCCCTTGTACGCCCCGTAGATGTACGTTTGTGATAGGTGCAGGAGCAAGACAACGACCATCGCGCTCGCTCCATAGGCATGCAGGCTGCGAAGAAAAGAACCTGCGGTAACGCTCTTCGTAATATAAGCAACCGTCGTGTGCGCGTGATCGGCCGAAGGGACGTAATAAAGCGCTAAGAAAACCCCGGTGATGATTTGCGAAAGAAAAATAAACAGAAGTCCCGAACCAAAAATGTAAGCGAGCCGCGCGCCTCCTGGGATAGGCTCATCCAAAGCAACGCGGAGCAACGTATCGAGGCCCGTACGGCGATTTAGCCAGCCTCGAAAGCCCGTTTCAATCTCCTGTCGAATGCCGGTCTTGCTGTAGTCACTTGAAGCCACTGGTTGTGCGACCTTTCCTCAGCCGATGACTTCCTTGTCGGCTACGAGTTGGCGGAAATACTGGAAGCGCACCAGCAACTGGCCATCCTGAACTTTAGTTTCGAGCGCATCCATCCCGCGGAGAGATGGCCCGCTGATGCGCCTTCCCTCTGGCGAGAAGGTGGCTCCATGACAGGGGCAGACGAATTCGTTCTTGCCGCTTACCCAGGGAACCGTACAACCCAGGTGCGGACAGATCGAAGAGAGAACCAGCAACCGCCCGCGGGCGTCTTTCGTCACGTACACGGCTTTTTCAGAAACGGCTTTGCGCCAGCCATCTACCTGCTCGATCTGAATCGTCCGCGCGACAGGTTCACTCAACGATGAAAAATCGCCCAAGGCTCCCACGGGTGACTCTTTGAGTTCCGTGGTGCGCCGCAAGAGAGGGAATAGTGCGAAGCGAATCAGCGGCACCGCGAGCAATGCCCCAATAAAAAACGATCCGAGTGAAAGCAAGGTTCCTAGAAAAGACCGCCGATTTTCGGGCGTCAAGCTAGACGTCGACGCGTTTTCCTGCATCGCATCCTCCACCGAGACCTCGAACGGAGAGAACCTATCGGCCCGGCTACCGCAATCAGATGATCAGAAAAGATTTCTATTTCTTCGCTATTTGCCGGATGTACGCAACAAGAGAATTGATCACGTCAGGAGAAAATTTCGCGCCGAAGGCCGGCATCTTGCCGCGACCCTTGCTGATAATAGCTGCGAGCTCGGCATCCGATTGCTTCTGCACTTCGTCTGACCGGAGATCTTTGGCTTTCAGGGCCTTGCCGGTTGGCGTATCGCCGCTACCGTCTGGCCCATGGCACAGTGAACAGTTGGTCTTGAACACTTTGGCGGCATCACTCTGGGTTCGTACCCCAGCCGGGAGCGCCAGGATGATGAGGCTGACAAGAAACACTGCCGGTGTAAATCGCGAAAATATCGTTTGCATGTGGTCTCCTCGATTCAACGGCCGCCCCCCCGCAAATCTTCGCCGGCCTGATGAATCTCCTCATTCTGTCCGATTCGTTCGCAACAGGTCAGGAGTTTAACTCGCCGCCATAATCCTGTCGCAAATTTTCTCGCCCGCACTCTTCAGCCAGATGATATGCCCGAAGCTCGAGCCCCGAGCGATCCAGTCAGAAAATAAATCGCGCGAGCAAATATGTGGAGTTGTTCGCACTGGCATTCCGACCAAACCCGTCGTAATTCGTCCCGGCGCCGTTGAACCGCGTGTAGCCGGTGTATTGAACTGCGAGATTGATGTTTTGTTGAGGCCACCAAGAAAGGTTGAGAATGTATCCAGTACTTGCAGGACTTCCGTTTCTGCTGCCCGAAATCGCGCCCGGGGCAAAGAGCGTCGTGTCCGCTGTTCCGGTTGTGTTGAAAAAGCCTGCTGCGCCGGAAAAACGTGTGCCGAAATGATACTCGACGTTCCCCTGCACGGTGTTGAGATGGTGGCGCGGCTGAAGAGCGGCATGGATAGTGAAGGAAGAGAAGGAGGGTCCCATGCAAAAGGATACGCGAGACCTGTTGGATGTCCTGAAGTTCGAGTTGCAAGTCCTCGAACGCGGCGGCTATGGCAGTTCGCCACGAGAGCCGTGGAGACAACATCTGGCCTTCGAGGATTCACCGAGCTGTATGAATTACGACGCGAACGAGAACCCGGCGCCGTGCGAAGAGTGCATTCTGATGCAATTGGTTCCGCCCGCCCAGCGCGGAGCGAAGATTCCCTGCCGTCACATCCCGCTCACGAAAGAAGGGGAAACACTCGAGTGCCTTTACAGGTGCGGAACGCAGCTGGAAATCGAGGATACGATGGAACTGGTTGCGGAGCACCATCCAGCAGATCGAGTCACAGAAAGTTCATGCCGGGACGGTTCGCGCTTAGTTCGACTGAAAGCATAAGCAATCCGCTTCGAAACGTTGCCTGAAGCGCCTTTCGAGTGCTTTCATCGTTGCCTCGCACGGTTCCACGAACACCAATTCTTCACAATAAGGTATTAGCAGAAGCATTGAGGCCCATGAGTCCGTCCGGTACGGCGGCCGAAGACTTAGAAAAGCGAGCTACCGAACTGCATGCTTAAGTGGATTGCATTGTGCCGGGTGGAGAGGGTAAAATTTTGCTCTACTCGATGTTTAATTGCCTTCAGCTCATCTCCCCTAACAAAGCGACTGACCACGCCATGCAAGCGGGTCTTCGCGGGCCGAAAAGCGCTTCTGGCGCAGGAAGTGGCATAAAGGGCAATTGGGGACGGCGAGTACCGGCAAAATTCGTTCCGCGTGCTAGAGTGATCGTTAATTTGGGTATTGAGCCTAATTGAGGGCCTGTAACGAATCTGGAGGAGACATGAGGATTGCAGTGCTTGGAGGCGACGGGTATTGCGGGTGGGCTACGGCTCTCTATCTTTCAAGCAAGGGCCACTCGGTCGCGATTGTTGACAATTTTCTCCGCCGCCAATGGGACCACGAACTCGGCGCGCAATCCCTCACACCGATCCGTCCTCTTTCCGAAAGGCTGAAGGTCTGGCAGGAGCTCACCGGAAACACGATGGAGATGTATGTGGGCGACGTGACCGACTACGACTTCCTCTCTTCCACGGTGAAGACATTCGAGCCAGATGCGGTGGTGCATTTTGCCGAACAGCGTTCGGCGCCGTATTCGATGATTGACCGCAAGCACGCTTCGTTCACCCAGCTGAATAACGTGGTGGGGACGTTGAATCTTCTGTTCGCGATTCGCGAATTGCGTCCGGATTGCCATTTGGTGAAGCTCGGAACGATGGGCGAGTACGGGACGCCGAACATCGACATCGAAGAAGGCTACATTACGATCGAGCACAACGGCCGGAAAGATGTGCTGCCCTATCCGAAGCAGCCAGGTTCGTTCTATCACCTGTCGAAGGTGCACGACAGCCACAACATTATGTTTGCGTGCAAGATTTGGGGACTGCGCGCGACGGATTTGAACCAGGGCGTTGTGTACGGAACGCTGACGGATGAAGTGGCGCTCGATGAAGCTCTTATCAATCGGTTCGATTACGATGAAGTGTTCGGTACGGTTCTGAATCGCTTCTGCGTCGAAGCGGCGATCGGGCATCCGCTCACCGTGTATGGCAAGGGCGGGCAGACGCGGGGCTTTCTCGACATTCGCGACACGGTGCGCTGCATCGAGCTTGCCTGCATGAAACCCGCGGCGCGAGGCGAATGCCGGGTTTTCAACCAGTTCACCGAGCAGTTCTCGATTTTGGAGCTCGCGCAACTGGTGCAAAAGGCTGCGCGGAAAATGCGGCTGAAGGTTGAAATCCAGAACCTGCCGGACCCGCGCGTGGAAGCCGAAGAGCACTATTACAACGCGAAACACTCGAAACTGATCGACCTCGGGTTGAAGCCGCACTGGCTATCGGATTCGCTCCTCGATTCGCTGATGAATATCGCCGTGAAATACCGCGATCGCGCCGATCGGTCGCTGATTATGCCTCAGGTGAACTGGCGGAATGCGTCGAACGAGCGCCGAGCGCGACTGCCGGCGCCGGTGGCAGCCGCTGCCTCGGCTTCTACCCTGTCGCACACTAGCAAAGCTTTGACACAGAAACCCGTTCGGAGTGCACGGTCGGCGACGCGGGATTCGAAGCGGCAATAATTTCAGAGCGGGGCAAAAACCTTGGTAGCGATACCGGGACTCGAACCCGGATTTGAGCCTTGAGAGGGCTCCGTCCTAACCTTTAGACGATATCGCCAAAGTGAGCAGGTTCTTACTTCGGCTAGGGCAATTCTAACATTCCTAGCGGCACCAGGAAACGGGATTGGTATGCGCGGTGGCTGCGGTGACGCGCTCTTCAACACTTCACATCACGTGGAGTAGTCTAGGGTAGGAAAACTTCCCGGCTAGCCCGTTCGAGCCAGCCGGGCAAGGTCAACTTTGCTTGGGGGGTGCGCCTCGAGCGGGGAGCCTTTGGCGGCCAAGCGGGATGTAATTTAAGGAAGACGTTCAATTGGAGCAATACTGTAAAACCATTAGAGAACCGGCGGACTGGGCGGGGCGGATGAAGCATGCACTCGGCTCAGAATAAAATCGCAATTACGAAATACTCACGAGGCCGTTGCGGATCGCGTAGACCACGAGTTCGGCTGTCTTATGGATGCCGAGAGTCTCCATGATGTTTGCGCGATGAACCGCTACGGTATTGGCACTGAGCTTCAGCTCGTCGGCGATTTCCTTGTTCGACTTGCCATTCACGATCAGCTGTAGAATCTCGAGTTCGCGGGGGGTAAGGCCCGCGTTTCGCTCGCCCCGGAGGGCGGACGGCCGAGCCAATTGCGCATCGAGCACCACCTCACCTGCGGCTACCCGGCGAATGGCGGTAGCTAATTCCAGATCGATCGCGTTTTTGAGGATGTAGCCGCGCGCGCCCGCTTCCAGCGCCTGTCGCACGAGCGTGTCTTCCGAGTGCATACTCAGCATCAGGATCGCTTTGCGCGGCGGCGTCTCAAGGATCTTGCGCGTAGCAACCAGTCCGCTTGCGCCGGGCAATGCGCAGTCCATTACGATCACTTGCGGCGCCAGCGCGCGCGCCAACCGCACTGCCTCATCGCCGTCGCTGGCCTCGCCGACTACGACAATATCCGGCTCATCTTCGAGCATGCGGCGGAAACCCCGGCGCACAAGGCTGTGGTCGTCTACAAGCAGAACTTTGATCTTACCTGCCATCGGAATCCAGTTTGTTCCGCGGCACTCTTAGACGCACCAACGTGCCGCCCTGCGCCGGATGTGAAATTGCGATGGCTGCGTCCAGCAATTGAGCGCGTTCCCGCATCGCGACAAGACCGATGCCTGGCTTCGATTTTTGCGTCTCGAAACCCGAACCGTGATCTTCCACTTCGAGTTCCATCTCGCCGGTAAGAAAGCACAAGCGAACCCAGGCCTCGCGCGAGCCGGAATGCCGGATGACGTTATTCAGAGCTTCTTGCAAAATTCGATAGATATGGATCCCGGCGCCGCCATCGATTGGAAATGAAGCGCCTGATTTTTCGTAGTGGACCGTGATACCGGTTTGTTTCTCCATCATTGGGAGGTACCAATCGACTGTGCTCTCGAGACCCGTCTCATCAAGCATGACGGGATGAAGCGATTGCGAAAGACTGCGCACGCTTTCGAGGGTCTGCTGGGCAATGTCGCGGACTTCGCGCAACTCTTCCCGAACGGCGGAACCCTCGGGCATCTGCCTTTCGGCACGGCTGAGCAGCGCACCAACCGCCGTCAGGGTCTGGCCGAATTCGTCATGAAGCTCCCTGGAAATATGGCGCAATGTAGATTCCTGGGTGGCGATCAACTGCCGCGCGAGTTCACTACGCTGACGGGAGAGCGACGCCAGTTTCTCGAAGAGCCGACGGTTCGAGTGAATCAGATAAAGGCCCGTGGCCAGAATCGCAGCGAGCGTTGCAGCAAGAAAAAGATAGACCTGGCGCTGTACACGATCGTAAATCTGCAGCACCTGCGCCGACGCCTTTTCCTCGCTTTCATAGTTTTCGACAAGCAGCCGGGCGACCGCGTTGGTCAAGGATGCCTGGCGCGGTTGCAATGCGAGCCGGACTTGATCGCGAGCCGCATTGACGTCGCCACCGCGCGCCAATGAAAAAGCGCCGTTGGCCGCGTCCCAAAACTGAGCGAATGAATTTGCAAGATACTGGCGTTGCTCGGGCGTCCGCGCGGCCACTGCTAGCTGCGCTTCGAGGCGAAGTGCATCATCAAGATCGGAGTGAATTCGCTCAAATTGTGCTGACCAAGCCCCGAGCGGATGCGTTTCGTTGCTCTCGAGCATGTCGCGCATCGCGAGGCCGAGAGAATTCAAGTCGTTCTGGATGCGCAGCAGTTGCAGCGAGTCTTTTCGGTTTCGATCGGCAAACTCATTCTGCAATTTCCGTAAGGCGGAGATTTGAGCCGTGGTGTACCAGGCGTAGGCCATGACGGCAGTCACGGTGATGACGAGTCCGAGGATCCAGCCGAGAGTGGGCGACCGGGCAGTTGAGCGCTGCACGTCAGGAGGATATACCGCAGAGCGCCCCGATCCAAACTGCCGGAATTCCAGTCCCCTAACATTATGCGACCATAATACAAAAAGATTAGAGACGCGCTTCGAGGTGCGGTGTAGATTCCGCGTCACTCGATGCCTCAAGCAAAACCAATCAAAACTGGATGGAAACTTCTCGCGAGAGTCGCGCTGGCACTCGCCGCGCTGTATGCCGTGTTGACGGCGGTACTGTTCGCAGTGATGCTGCAATCGCCGGATCGTTTTGCGGCGACGATGAAACACGTTCCTTGGCCGGCTTTTGCAGCGCTGCCTTTCAAGCCTCTCTGGCAGGTGGCTCGCGGAGGCCGTGTGAGCGTTGGCGACATGGCGCCGGATTTTTCGCTCGAGAGCCCCGACCATAAGTCGAGCTTCCGATTGTCTTCCTTGCGCGGCGAAAAGCCCGTGGTGCTCGTATTTGGCAGTTACACGTGACCTCCCTTTCGGCGGGAGGTTCCCGCTCTCAATAAACTCTACAAGCAGTATGGCGATCGTGTGGCGTTCTATGTGGTTTATATTCGCGAGGCGCACACGAGCGACGTTTGGCAGGATCCCGATAATCTGGATGACCGCGTGGTATTTGCAAGCCCAAAAAGTTTCGACGAGCGTAGCGAGATGGGGCAGCTGTGCGTAGTGAAGCTCGGTGTTAAATTTCCCGCGGTCGTCGATACTTTCGATAATGTCACCGAGCGCGCCTACACGGGCTGGCCCGATCGCCTTTATGTGATCGACCGCGACGGACGGGTGAGCTACAAGTCAGGTCCCGGCCCGTTCGGTTTCAAGCCGCAAGGGGTTGCGGACACACTTCGGCGCATCGTTCCTGACACGGTTCATTAATTCTAATCAATTCGAAATTCCGCTTCAGTAAACCACATACAAACAAAAAAAGGGCGCTCCCAAGGGAAGCGCCCTTTAATGGATCTAATTCGTTCGCGCTGCCGACCGCTAGCCGGAGCCGCTTTACGGCAGATAGTAGCGGAACGAGGTGAAGACCATGTTGTCGTTTGCCGATGGAGTGAAGAACTCGGTCGCTTTCGCATTCGTGCCGGTCCAGGTGTTTTTCAGAAGGTAGGAGTACTGGAATCCGTATTGCACCCGGCCCTTCGGCCCTTGGTAGAGGCGATACCAGAAGCCGAGAGTACCCTCGATCATGTTGCGGATGTCGCCCTGGCAGTTCGCCGGCGCGACAGGTGTGTTCTGGTTTGTCGGAGAAAGCTCGAGCGAGCAACCATCATTCCTGAAACCAATGTTACCGTAGCCTACAGGGTTTCCTTTCGCATCGAAGTATTGAGCGTGCTGGTCGTACTCGCCGCCGACGTAGGCGTAGACATCAAGCTTTGGAGTCACGTGAAATTCAAGTGTTCCAAGGGCTTGATATGAACGGAGAGGGACCAGCGTTCCGTTTGGCCGGGCCGTGACATCCGCGAGAGTAGAACCGCCATACCGACCCACTCCGTCACCGCCTAGGAAATGGAACCCGGCGTCGATATGATGATTAAAGAATGGTGCTCGAGCATTGACGCCGATTCCGCCTCCGGTGCGGGTATCGTTGGTTGCCAGTGAGCCTGAGTTGGTCGCGCCGTTAATAGCGCACGGAGTGGTGGCCGAGGCACCCACGCAAGGAAAGATACGCGAGCGGAACGTGCTCACCACGCCGAAGACTTCGTAGTGGCCCCATCCCGGATCGAGCGCCGCCTTGACGACAAAATCCGGTGTTTGGTTGAAGGAATAGTTTGCCTGGTTGTTGAACAAACCGGATAGGTCGCCCGGTGCAGCAATCAAGGTGTTTTGTGTCTGAATTTTACCGCCGAAGGTAGTCTGCGGCCCTTCTACCGACATTGCAACACTCAACTTGTTATCCATCAAGCTTTTCGAGATACGGAAACCATACCCCCGGTCCCAACTGAAGCCGACGGAATACTGCGCATCAATCGTCGTGGGTCGAGCTTCGGTAAGCGGCTGAGTTCCTTTCTTGGTTTCAGTAACGAGGCTCCACATCTGCCCGCCGGTGAAGGTCCAGCCGCTTTCGAAGGCTGCTTGCCCCCAGAATTGCCGCTGCCGGAAGGTATAGCTATTGGTCTCATTGTTGTTCGAGGTGGTACCCGCAGAGAGAAAGTCGCCCTCGAAATAGCTTCCGATCTTAACGTTGTCCAGCTTTCCTTGAATCAGTACGTTAATCTGTGACTGGCGGCCGGAAAAGTTCAGATCGTTGAGGTGGGCGTTCGAGGCGCCGGAAAATGGGACGCCCTTGAAGTCGGTATTCACATCGTTGACGATGCCCCTCTGCCGCCACACGCCTTCAGCCGCGGCGAAACCGCCCGGAGTAATCGTGATTCCCTTGAAGCGAATTTGGTACGCATCCGGCTTGTCTTCGTCTGAAGAAGCAACGTAACCGGCAGACAAAGCTGGCTCGGCGGCCAAACTGGAGGCGGGCAATGCACCCTCATTTTCCAGAGGAGCATTCACGGCCTTCAGATTTGCCCGCATCACTTCCATTTCCTTGTGCTGTTCCTTTAAGGCGTCGTTTTGCTCCTGAAGCTGTTTGGACTGTGCCTCGAGCAGTTCGCGAAGTTGTTGGAGTTCGTTCTCCACAGTCGGAGAGGCGGGTTTTGCCGGTGCCTCCGAATTGGAAGAAGCCGTCGGCGTCTTATTGTCTTTATCTGTAGCAGCTTTGGCTGTATCCGCTGGCTTCTTGGTAGCGGTTGAGTCCTTGTCATCCCCCGTTCCAGCAGCTCGTACGATCGCCGGTGACACGGCGACGCCAAACGCCAGAATCCATAGTGCAAGTGCTCGCATTCCTCTCCTCCTTGAAATGAACTGCCGATCCATCTGACCCGCGCTAAGCACCGACTTCGGCGAAGCCCGTGGCCCACCAACCCACGCGCTAACCGGCCGGTTACCGCGAATCCGGCATCCACCTGTGAGAAAATCTGGCGGTGGTGCCGGCCTACAGAGATGAAAAAACAACACAAAGAGACGCAGCTATTTCGCCACGACGCGGAGAGGGACCACCCGTGTTCTAACCGCGCCATCCCCTTGACCAATTTTGACCAATTGCGGGACGGCAAACCTTATGTGTCGGCTTTGAACCACCCGTGACGGCAGTGTTAATTGTGCGTTACAAAGGCTGGAAGGGATTCGATACAGGCTGTTTGGGCGGAAAAGTGGCAGTTTAGGACAATTCAGCCCCGGAAACGGGCGAGGCCGGGCTCGGCTCTTGACCTCCTGCCGGCTTAGCATATCGGCTCGTCGAGGCCACGATTCGACGAAAAGGGAGAACGCTGAAAAATCGCCGCCTGCACGGATCGCAACGGTAGGCGGGAATACCGAGCCAACGCTTCAGGGAGATCGCTGTTCCCCGCTCGACCCGGTCGCGAGAGATTTGCGTGAGATCAAAATTTCCGCACTTCGAGCAGTGAGCGTAACAGGCGAACAGGTATGCAACGCGCCGAGCGTAGAATCGCCGGTCGCAAGTATGGCATCGCCAGGGCCTGAGGACTACGAACGTAGTGAGTAAATCGAAAACTCCACTCCGATGCGAGCGGTAACAATCTGAGCTGCGGCATTGCGGACAGATCATGCCTATAGCAGGTCTCCGCGCTTCTAATGTCCGGAGGATACTCAAAATCTCCCTGGCAGGCAAGGTGGGACGAATCGCGCGCGAAGTGTAGAATCTATGTTCGTTAGAATAGCTTCCAGAGGACACAGAATGGCCCAATACACCGACGCGCACTCACGGGCGGGAATCGACGCCCGCTTGCCCAACCTGGAAACGTGGCCCAACCATTTCCCCGGTTACGAGATTACCATCCAATTCCCGGAATATACGTCCGTGTGCCCGAAGACCGGACTTCCGGACTACGGCAGAATCACGATTCGATACGAACCACGCAAAGTGTGCCTTGAGCTGAAAGCTCTGAAGATGTACCTGCTCGCGTACAGAAATCTTGGAATTTTTTACGAGAACGCCGTGAACCGGATGCTTCGCGATGTAGTCAGTGCGGCTCGTCCGGTCAGCTGCCGTGTGACCGGCGAATTTACGCCCCGTGGCGGTCTGACGACCACGGTGGAAGCGATTTGGCCTCGTCGCGGAAGCAACACCCGGCATCGCAAGGCATAGACAACTTCTTGCGCCTCAGCCATAATTCCGCACATCAATAGAGTAATAAGGCGGCCAGGCCGCCGGAAGGAGATCTATGAGTTTGAGTTCTACACCGCTGCCGCACCCCCAGCCTGAAGAACCAGTCGCAGAAGTGGCGGCACTGCCTCGATGGGTCGTTCTGCTGTTCGTGGTTGCCTTTGTGCTCGTTGGGTATCTGTTGTTCGCCAGCTATGCAGAAAGACAGGCCATGAGAAAAGGCCTCGATGACGCGGATAAGAAAAGCCGCGTACTGGGTGCGGAGCTGGAAAAAACAAATACGCAGCTCGCCGACCTGAAAGGCCAGTTGGAAGTCACTTCACAGAAACTAGGCCTTACGCAAGATGAGCTGGCGCGGGCGCGGTCTCTATCGGCGTCTCTAAAAAAGCAGCAGGAGACGAACAACGCGAAACTTCGCGAGCAGATCGGCGCTGTGGAACAGGACACGTCCGCGAAACTAGGCCAGGTGGCGACGGAAATCAGCGGGACAAAGAGCGATGTCGCTGCGACGAAGGCAGACCTGGAAGCGACCAAGAGCAAACTTCAGAGCACCGTCGGCGATCTTGGCGTCCAAAGCGGACTGATTGCGCGAAATCATGACGAAGTGGAAGAACTTAAGCGCCTCAACGAACGCGATATTTTCGAGTTCGACGTCAACAAGTCGCAAGGAATCCAGCGCATCGGTCCCATTCAAGTGAAGCTGAACAAAGTTGACACCAAACATTTCAGGTACACGATGAATGTGGTCGCTGACGACAAGACGATCGAAAAAAAGGACAAGACTGTCGGTGAACCTGTTCAGTTCTACGTTCGAGGCACGCGGTCGCCTTACGAGATCGTCGTCTTCGAAGTCTCGAAGGATCACGCGAAGGGTTACCTGAGCACTCCGAAGGGCGGCGGGCCACCGGCCGCTTCTGCCGCTTCAAAACCGGCGCCGGGGAACTGAGTTCGGAACAAGCCGTTTGTTGACGTAATCTGAAGGCGATGCCGCGGAGGTGGCGCTTTTGAATACGATTCGTCTCGTAACCCGCGGTGCACGCAAGTTTAGAATATTTGTCCCGTTAATTCTGGTTATTGCAGGAAGTACCCCGCTGCTCGCGCAGGCTCCTTCCCTTTCTGACCGATTGCCTGCCAACACCGTATTCTTTGCTTATTGGCACGGCATGGGAGCGGTGACGAGCGCGGAAAAAACGAATCACGTCGTACAGCTATTTGAGGACCCGGAGTTCCTACGCGCTCGCGCGGCGGTTCTCAAAAGTTTGCGCGAGAACATCGCCAAGAATGGACCGGCGACTTCGGAGCGCGAACAAACTGAGGTGCTTTCGCTCTTCGATAACTCTGCTGTTGTGGGAGTTGTTCTGAATCCTGACCCTGGCAAAAAACCCGCATCATCAGATGCGGCGCCGCCTCCGGCCACCGGATTTTTCGTCGTGTACGATGCAAATGGAAAGACGGCCATCGTCGAAAAGCTGCGCGCTGCGAATCGCGCCACCGGCAAAGAAGTGCCGACAGTGATGAGCTACAATTTTCAGGGGACGAAAATCGAAGCGCGCGCCACCGGAACGGACGTTTCCTACACCGCCCTCACACCGAAATACTACTTTCTCGCCGACCAAAAGCCCGTCATCGAGGAACTCATCGCTCGATTCAGTAGCGCTGAGAAACCTGCCAATTCGATCACGCAACTTCCCGAGTATGAGTTGATTCGCCCGTTCGTCGGGGCTGACTCGGCCGTCGAGTTTTTTGCGCGTTTCCCAAAATTGGCAAAAATACTGACTCCGGCGCAATTGGAGAAACCGGCCGCAAAGTTTGCGGAAAATTTGCGTCTCGATCGAATTCGCGTGTTCGGCGGAAGCGTTAGTTTCGCCGGAGAGGCAACACGATTTCACGGGGCAATGCTCGGGGATGCCACTGCGGGAGGGCTGTTTGACTTTGCCGGCACGAGCGGCGCTTCGTTCGTCACCGAGCCGGCAGTCAGGGCTGGCCCCATCTTCAGCATTTCACGATTTAATTTCGTTGCGATCTATCAAATGCTCCGCGCAGCCGCCCAACCATTGTTGACGTCGCAACAATCAGCCGCAGTGGACATGTACGAAAAAATGGCACAGGGATTTCTTGGGATGCCCGTGACCGATGCCCTTCAACTCTTCACGGGCGAAATCGCATCCGAGACCTCATTCGCTGATGATGGGTTATCTCTGAGAACCTACGCGATCTCGATTCAGAAACCCCAAGATGTGCTTCGTATCGTGCGCGCCGCCGGAGGAAGTTTTATAGTCGGCGAGGATACTTCAGGAAATACCACCTACCTCGATCTTGCCTATCCGTATACCGATCCGAAGACGGGGGTCAAGCGGCGTGAGTTCTATTACGTCGCGGTAACGCCCACGATGCTTTTTGTGGCGCCGCGCAAAGCGCTTATCCGGCAAGCTATGTCGCGGTTGAATGCCAAGGCCGACGCCGCTGCCGCTCCCGCAACCGGCATCCTGGGTAGCGGAGAGCTCGCTCATGAGCGTTCCCTTCTGCCGGAAAACCTTTCCGGACTTAGCGCCGTCGATATTGTGCAAATCCCGTGGGACAAAGTCGTGGCGCATTATTCACGCGAAATCGCGGAAGCGGCGAAGGACTCGACCACACAACCACCTCCTTCCTTCGACTGGCTGCAAGCGGTAAAACCTGAAGTTCTCACTCGTCACGTTCACAGCGGAATCAGCGGCTGGTGGAAAGATTCGCACGGCATCTACTTTGATTCGTACATTCAGTAGGCTTCACTGTTCCCGGTTTCGAGTTTCTCTCGCGTTTGCTTTCGGGGCGGCGAACTTTCTTCTCTGTTTCGCACTTGCTCTGCGCGCTCAGGAGTCCGGCAAGGTTCCCCAAGCTGGAATTCAAACCACAACCGAGATCGTCAAAATTGATGTCAGCGTACTCGACCGCCGCGGCAGTTTTGTGGCAGGCGTGGTACAAAACCGGTTCCGGATTTTAGATAATGGCATCGAACAACCAATTATTTTCTTCGCGCCGATCGAAGCCGCGGCCCAAGTGCTGGTGATGCTCGAGACGAGCCCCGCGGTTTATTTGATCCATGCGGAACATCTAACTGCGGCCTACGCGCTTCTCGATGGACTCGCTCCGGACGACGAGGTCGCGCTGGTCTCCTATTCTCAATCTCCGCACGCGATCCTCGCATTCACCTCCGACAAACCCGCTCTGGCGGCTGCCCTGAGCCAGGTTCAATACACGCTCGGGATGGGCGATCTCAATTTTTACGATTCCGTTTCGACCGTTCTCGATTGGATTGCGCCGCTTCACGGAAAGAAAGCTATCGTGTTATTGACCACCGGCCTCGATTCGTCGCCACCGGAGCGGTGGAATGCATTGGTGCAGAGGCTCAAGGCGGACGATGCGGTACTGTTCGCTGTGGCTCTCGGCGGATCTTTGCGGCATCCGAGTACGAAGAAAAAGAAATCGAAGGCCGCGCCAAAACCAGACGAGGCAGAGGAGCCAACGAATCCGGTGAGTTTTGCGAAAGCCGATGCGGCGCTATCGTCGCTCGCAAAAATCACCGGCGGGCGAGCTTACTTTCCAGAATCGCCCAATGATTTCGTCTCGATTTATCGCGAGATTGCGTCGGCTCTGAGGCATCAATACGTCCTGGGCGTAGCGCCCCAGCACGATGGGAAGTTCCATTCACTCACCGTGCAGATTCTCGGGGCCAACGGGCAATCCGGCCCTGCCTCAATAAAATCGCCCGAGTATCAGATCTTTGCCCGCGAAGGATATCTCGCGCCGGTCCAGTAACCGTATAATCGAGACCGTTTCGCTGAATATATGGAGCTTGCCCGAAATTATGCGACGCGCACCCATCGCTTTCGGAATAATTCTTGCGACGGTCTTTGGCGTCGCTGTTTACCCAGCGTCGTTTGCGAATTCGGAGACGACGACAACGCAGCACTCGGATGCGCCCGCGCGCTTCGCGTTTGGCGGAAATGCGGCCGAGGTTCCGGCCGAATTCGTGGGGAATCTTATTTTTGTTCCGGTGGATATAAATAAGAGTCAGCCGTCGCTGTTCGTACTCGATTCCACTGCTGCTATGTCATCTGTCAGTCCCACCCGCGCTGCAGATCTTCGGCTGAGCAATCTCAGGGACCCGATATTAAATTTTCCTGGTGTAGATATACCGTTCGTCAATCTTCCAACTGTGGATAAGCCGGATTTTTCGCAGCAGGTTGGGCGGCTATATCAAGGCACGCTTGGCGCCGACTTTTTCAGCCGCGTCGTCGTGGAATTGGACTACGCTCGTCAGACGCTCAGGCTCTACGATCCCAATGCATACAAGTACGCGGGAAAGGGCACCATCCTTCCGCTCGGATTTGCTGGAAGCACGCCAGTGATCAGCGCGAAATTTACATTGCCGGGGCAAAAAACTCATGAAGCGAACTTCGTCGTCAACACTTCACTCGACGCCTCGTTGTTAATCTCCGATCGTTTTAGCGAAGCGCATCGGATATTTTCTTCGCACGTCAAAACGATCAACGCGTCCGATCCGGAAATCGAAGGGGGAGCAACGGTCGCTCTCGGCCGGTTGACTGATTTTCAAATCGGCCGGTACGAAATTAAGCGTCCGATTGCAGCCTTCATTCGGCAGGGTTCGAATTCCAGTTTCGACAGTAACCGCGCCGGGGTAATTGGCGGCGGGATCTTCCGGCGATTCACGGTGATTTTCGATTACGCGCACCAGCAACTCATCCTCGATCCCAACAATCATTTCGAGGATTACGAACAAGAAGACAAGAGCGGGATTGCGGTGGTCGCGAAGGGGCCAGGACTTCTGACTTTCGAAGTTGCATCAGTGCAGCCTGGAACGCCGGGAGCGGAAGCAGGAGTTCTGAAGGGGGATATAATTGCGGGAATTGACGACGAAGCGGCCGCGGATCTCACGCTCGCTTCCATCCGTGCGCTCTTCCGGCAAGTCGGACACAAATACAAGCTACTGATTCAGCGGAACGGACAATCCGTTCAAGTGACCGTTCAAATGCGCCGCCTGATTTGAGATTTTCCTGCGGCTATTTCTCGAATCTTCGAAGCGTGTCCGCCATCGTGCGCAGACGCGAATCAACCGCCGCGAACACGGATCCCGGCTCGAATTTTCCAGTCTTGCCGCGTTTGCCGGCGCCAACGCCGGTGAGAATCTCGATTCCCTGCTCGACGGTCGCGACCGGGTAGATATGGAACCGTCGCTTTGCCACCGCGTCAATCACTTCGTCGCGAAGCATCAAGTCTTCGGCGTTCTCTGCTGGAATCAATACTCCCTGCGTTCCCGTGAGACCTTTCAGCTTGCACACGTCATAGAAGCCTTCGATCTTCTGATTCACGCCGCCAATCGGCTGCACGTCTCCTTGCTGGTTCACCGACCCGGTTACGGATAGTTCCTGCTTGATCGGAATCCCGGAAAGCGCCGACAGAATCGCGTAGATTTCCGTGGAACTAGCGCTGTCGCCGTCCACGCCGGAATAGGACTGCTCGAAGCAAACGCTCGCCGATAGCGAGAGCGGCTTATCCTGAGCAAACGTGCGGCGCAAATATCCCGAAATGATCTGCACGCCCTTATCGTGAAAACGGCCGCTTAAATTCGATTCACGCTCCACGTTAATAATTCCCAGTTTGCCGAGCGCCACGGCTGCCGTAATGCGCACGGGCTTGCCAAATGCGTAGCCGCCGATTTCAAGTACGCTCAGTCCATTCACCTGCCCGACGCGCGCGCCGGTCGTGTCGATAAACAGGAGATTCTGCTCCACCATCTCCCGGATTTTTGTTTCCGTGAGATTGTGTCGATCGATTTGGGCTTCTTGGGCTTTTCTCACGTGCTCCGCGGTGACGACTGTCGCCTTCTCATGCTTTGCAACGTAAGACGCTTCGCGAGCCAAGTCCGCCAGATCGAAGAATCGCGCCGTAATCTTCCCGCGCCGGCCGGCACGCCGCACGCCGTGTTCGAGAAGCACCGCTACCGCAGTCCGGTCAAATGGGCAGAGATGCTCGTCATCGCTCAATTTACGCAGACGTCCCGCGTACTGGCGAATCACCTCTTCGCTCCAGGGCATCTCCTCGTCGAATTCAACGCGAACTTTGAAAATTTTCTTGAAGTCGTCTTCGTAGTCGTACAGGAGTTCGTACATGTCGCGATCGCCGATCAAGATGATCTTGACGTGAATCTCAATCGGTTCGGGCTTTAGCGCCGCGGTACTGAAAGGGAAAAACACGTCTACCGGCTGAATTTCGAGTTTGCCGTGATTTAAAGTGCGCTTGAGCGTCCGCCACACACCTGCCTCCGTCAGCGTGTCGAGCGCATACATCACGAGAAAACCTCCGTCCGCTCGAAGCAACGAACCGCCGCGCAAATCCATGAAATCCGAATTCCAGCCGCCTCGCGTGTCGTAGCTCCGGTGAATCGTACCGAAGAGGTTCGCATACGTGGGAATCGTCTCGAAAATGACAGGAACTTTTTCCTGCTCGCCGTGCGCGAGAATCACGTTGACGCCGTATACGCGGAAAGGATCGCGATCGGTGCGCTCGGGCCGCTGGCCTCCGCCCCCTTCGGAGGGCGGCTGCTCATCCTCGCCCTCCCGTTCTTTGAACGGATCGAGGTTGTCCAGAATGTGATGCCGCACTTCTTCGAGATACTCGGAAATCTGTGGGCTTGGATATTTTTCTTTTAGTTCTTCGATCACGCCATCGACGAGTACCGACGCCGCTTCCTGTTCCAGGTAACTCATTTCGCTCGCGAGTTCGCGCGACAGCGAGAGCGTCTTACGGTAGACGACAGTAAATTCCTGCCGAAACTGATCGTATTTGCGCTCGAGTTCCTCGGCCGTGACGCTTTCGAGTTTCCCCTCCTGCACCATCTTGGGGATCTCTTCGATCGGGACCATCTGCCCTTCAAGGACTGGAAAAATCTCCGGCAGCGCCACGGCGCCCACCTGCATGCGGCCGAGCGCAAACTGCTCGCGCGCGATGCGGCGCGTGAAATCGTCCATCAATTCCTTCTCGCGGACGGTAAATCGCTCTACAATTCGCGTTTTTTGCCGCTGGAAAGGCTCGCCCTCGAAAACCTGCGGAATGCGCCGGCGAAGAAAATCGATGCCCGATTCCACTTCTTTCTTGAACGCGTTCGCCTGCCCGCGCGGAAGGGTTAGCAGGCGCGGCCGGTCCGCATTCTTGAAATTATTCACGTAGCAACGGTCCGGAGCGGTCTCGGTTTCGAGATGCATCTCTTCAACCATGCGCACTATCATTCCGCCGCGGCTAGTCCCGGAAAGTCCACACACAAATAAGTTGTAGCCGGACGCTCTCAACTCGACGCCCATTCGCAGCGCCCGCATCGCCCGGTCCTGGCCCATATCGTTGACTGTCGGCTCTACCTCCGCGGTCGTCTCGAAGGGGATGCGGGCGGGATCGCAGTGCCATCGAAGTTTTTCTGGTGGCAAGCTGGCGACGGGTTTTGAATTGGAGTTTTTACCCATTGCAAATTCCGAAGGGCGCTACTCTAGCACGCCGTGTCTTTCACTCCCACCCGCATTGCGGGATTCGTTTCTAACAGCACTGGGGACGTATAAATCAAGCAGGCCCGCGGCCAACGCGATAACAATCGGTCCCAGCACCACGCCGAGCATGCCGAAAACAGCGATACCGCCCAACACGCTGATAAAGACAACGAGTCCGCCCATCTCCGCGCGCCCGCTGATGAGCCACGGGCGAATGATATTGTCGATCAATCCCACGATGACGCCGCAGATGAGCGCGAGGATGATGCCGCGCACGACGTGGCCTTCAAGCATCAGGCTGATCGCGGCCGGAACCCAGATCAGCGCGGAGCCGACCACGGGCACCAGCGAAAAAAATCCCATCATGACTCCCCAGAAGATCGGCGCACCTATTCCCGTCAGTCCAAACGCCAGCCCGCCAAGCAAACCGTGCGCGGCGGCCGCTACTATGCTGGATGTCACACTGGCGAAAATCAGATCGCGCGAATCCCGGATCATTCGATCTCGATACTCGTCCTCGAATGGCAGCACCTCGCGAAGCCGGTCAACAAGCGAAGGCCCGTCGCGAAATAGATAGAACATTGCCAGAATCGTCACAGAAAGTTGAAACGCGAATCCTGCCGTGTGGCGCAAAACCGTCCCAATCTGGCTGGCCACATACGTGGCGATCCGTTCGGCATAACCGCGCAGGGTGCTTGTCAGGTCGGTCGCCTCAACCTCGGGAAAACGCCGCTGAATGCGCATCCACACGTCATTCACCCAGCTGAAGTGGCCGGAGGCAACTTGCAGCTGAATGGACTGCACCGCTTCGTATCCTTGGCGGACAAACGCAATCATGATGAAAATGGCCGGCACAATCAGAATCAGCGTGACGCCAATGGTGCTTGCGACCGCTGCCGTCGTCATTCCCCATTTTTTTGCCAACCGCTCATACAGTGGAAAAAAGAGAACCACCAGAATCACGGCCCACGCGAGCGCTGCGAGGAAGGGTTCGAAAACACGAAAGGCGAGATAGGCGAGAAGAGCGACAATTCCGTAGAAGAGCGCGCTGCCAAGTTTTTCTTGCGTGGTCGATCTAGCGCTCACGCTTTCCCCGCTCGCCGACTCAAACCAGACTGACTGATAGTTGCAATTCGCACGTTTGTCAACTGCGCGTCCTATTCTGCAGGGTTGGGCGCGATGCTACAATGCCACTAGATTTGCGCTGAGACTGCTATGCTAAACGAATCCTGCCAACACACCCGAACACGCTTGATCGCCAAAGATAACGATTCGCAATATGTCGAATGTCTTGACTGCGGCGAGATTCTCGAAGCCGGCGAACTGAATGACGGTGCGAACTTCGGTGAATCTCTTTCGGACGCGTAGAGAGCACATTCACGGCGAGAAATCCGCATCCCTCCATCGTTAACGGGCGTACAATCCGCTCAATCGTATCTGGAGGCCGCCATGTGGACGCGCATCCTTGTTCTCTTAGCTTTGCTGATCTTTGCATTTTCCTGCCACGCTCAACAGAGCCAAAGCAGCGCGAGCGCTGAAGAAAAGCCTCCTTCTCCATCCGCTGGCGCAAAGATTCCTCCGGAAGCGCTCAAGGTGGTGAACCCCGTGAAGCCCACTGCAGCTTCAATCGCAGTGGGAAAAAAGAAATTTGGCTACGATTGTGCGATGTGCCACGGAACAGATGGAGATGGTAAAGGCGATTTGGCCATCGACATGAAGCTCAAGATGCTTGATTATCGCGATCCCGCAACTCTGAAGTCAGTTACCGACGGCGAAATGTTTTATGTGATTAAGAACGGCAACGGCGGCGAAATGCCGTCCGAGGTGGATCGCCTGAAGGACGAAGACGTTTGGAATCTGGTCAACTACATCCGCAGCATCCCGAAGAATTCGAAACCACCAGCAGCGGAAAAAGCGAAGTCTGTCGCACCGTAACAGCCACCACAAAAATATTGTTATTTTATGCCGAACTTTTCGATGATACGGAGAACGTCGGAAGCGGAAACATCATAGAGAGCGTGCTCGTCTTCCTGTTCGAGGCGCTCGCGCAGATATTCGGCCGCAATGTAGCTGGCTTCACGATCCGTTAGATTGCGTCTCGCACGCGTGCGAAATTCCACGAACCCGGGATGCGCAAGCCCAAGCACGACGCCTTTGCCGTCCACGAAAAACTTGCAATCCATCGTGTCGGCATGCCGCGTTGCGATTCCATTCCAACAGTGAGAAAAGCGGCAGCGATATACATAGTCCGTCACTTTCGATGGCACATCGAAAGCGCCGATAAAGTCGCTCATCGCGCCGGCGTTTGGAATTGTCGGAAACGTTGATTTTGCCATTGCTGCTCCGGTGCGATTTACTTTCGAGCGCCGACGGCTGCGGGCTGCGACGACTGCTGGTAGCTTCGAACTGCTGCGGCCACGCCGGCGCCCGCAGGCACACGGAAATCCTGATCGAGCAAGACCTTCTCAAACGCCGCCAGGAACAGCAGTACGTTCGTCTTCTGGCTCGAGTAACCCATCAGCCCAACGCGCCACAGCTTGCCTTTAATTGGCCCGAATCCGCCCGCAATTTCGATGTTGAACTCGTCCAGCAGTTGCTGCCGGACCCGCCCGTCATTCGCCCCGGCAGGAACTTTTACTCCGGTCACCGTCACCAGCCGTTCGGCAGGATTCTCGACAAATAGCTCAAGTCCCATTGCTTCAATTCCGGCGATCAGCGCTCGCTGGTTCTGCAGGTGGCGCTCCCAGCGCGCTTCGAGTCCTTCTTCGAGTACAAGCCGCAACGCTTCGCGCATTCCGTAGATCAGGGAAATCGGCGGCGTGTGGTGGTACGTCCGCTCGCTTCCCCACATCGTCATGATCGGAGTGAGATCGAAATACCAGCTGCCGACCGGCGTTTTGCGCGCGCGCATCAGATCTTCCATTCGCGCGTTCACGGTGATGGGCGCCATTCCCGGAGGCGCGCTGATAGCTTTCTGGGAGCCGCTGAAGCAAATATCGATGCGCTGCCGGTCGATATCGAGCGGGCAGCCGGCGAGCGTTGCAACCGCGTCGATAACGAGCATCGCCCCCAATTCATCTGCCACTTTTCGAAAGTCATCGAGGCACTGTACGACCCCCGTTGATGTCTCGCCATGCGCGAGCCCCACGAATTTTATTTTCTTGCCCTTGCCCGCGCGGCGCACGTCATCGAGATCGACCGTCCGTCCATAAGGCGCTTCCACACGAATAACCTTTGCGGGGCTGCGCTCCGCAATTATCGCCATGCGCTCGGAAAACCAGCCGTTCACGCAGACGATGCACTCGTCCTCTTCTTCTAGTGGGTTCAGAACCGCTGCCTCAATTCCGCCCGAACCGGAGGCCGATATCGGAAAGGTGATGCGATTCTGCGTCTGGAAGACCTTTCGTAGCAGTGCCTGCACGTCGTTCATCATGTTGATGAACCACGGATCCATGTGGCCTACCAGCGGCATGGCGAGCGCCCGGTAAACGCGCGGGTCCATGCACGACGGGCCCGGCGTGAGCATCATGCGGGTCGGTGGAAGAAGTTCGCCAATGGATTCGGTCATGACTTTTTGCCTCGTTACGGGTCGGCCTTTGTAGGCAGCGATGCCTCGATTCGGCAACCAAGAGGACGAAAAGCGGCGCCAATTCGCTTGTCTAGTCTCCCTAAAGCAGGCGCCTGGGGTCAACCTCCAAAATGGCTCCGACTAGCCTGGGCATCTTGGTCGCCCAGCGAGGATGCCCGTTTCGCGCTGCACCTAGAGGCTTCTGGCCCTACGCGTAAGTTACGAAAAAACATGGTGCTTTCTTGCTGTTAGCGGTTTCGCATCCTGTCCCCCGGCTAAGTTGAAAGGCCTATACCCCTATGCTAGATTGCAAAACTGGCCCCAAATCGCCATGACAACAGGAAAAATCTCGGCGGCCGAGAAGGCAAAGATCTCTCGCGTGGAAGTGTACTGGCACACGGTGACGTATCGCACCGTGACGCTGTGCGTTGTCCTATTCATCGTGATTCTATTCGCAGCGTTCCACTTTGCCTTTCCCCAGTTTGTGGCCGGCATAATCAGCAGGATTTCCAATTCCATGGCGGCACCTTCGACCAATGAAAGTTCGACGGCTGCTGCCCGCCAAGCACGCTTCGTCAACCTCGACGGCAAGGTTCAGGTGAAGAAAAATAATTCGGTGCAGTGGGTGAACGCGGATTATCAGCTATCCCTCGACAAAGGTGATCTGATTCAAACCGGCGGTGAAGGGGTCGCTCGCATTCAGTTTGCCGACGGAACCACGTACACGGTGAAGGGCGACACACTCGTCACCGTGGAAGACAATGTGGTGCAGCAGGACCGCGCAACGAAGGTCGGCGTACACATTTCCTCCGGTCAGGTAGACCTCGCTACGGGCTCTTGGGAAGTTCCCGGATCGAAGGCGGAAGTATCGTTCGAAAACGCGGTGGCCTCCGTGCGAGCGAATAGCCGAGCGGCCGTGCGCAGCGATCCGAAGACGAACCAGCAGGAAATTACGGTGGATGCCGGAAGCGCTGAGCTGAATCGCGGCAGCGAACACCTCGACATCGGCCAGTGGGAGCGCGCTTCATTTCCGACTGGCGGCCCGATTACGAAGAGTCAAGTGCTGGCTCCTCCCCATCTGGACAAACCGATCAATTTGGCCGCTGTGATCGTCGCCGATCCGAAGCGCGATCCGATTCAATTTTCCTGGAAGCCCGTAAGCACCGCGAAGTCCTATCAATTGCAGGTCAGCACCACCTCGATGTTCAACAAAGTGGTGATGGAAAGAAAGACAGCCGACTCCAGCGCGGAAATCGCGGGACTGCCACCCGGCGACTATTTCTGGAGGGTGCGCGCGATCGACGAAAAAAATAACGCGAGCGATCAGAGCGATCCTTTCAAGTTCATGCTTGTCGTTGCGGGCAAAGAGCAGGAAATGGTGCTCGAGGTGGACGACACGGAATTGCACGGCAACAACGTCGAGGTGATTGGCCGCACCGAGCCTGGGGCCGCCCTAATCATCAATGGCGAACAAGTCGCCGATATACGTCCGGACGGGCATTTCCGTTATTTTACGCAGCCGATGGAGCGGGGCAGCCACACGATCGTAATCACCGGACAAAACCGGCGAGGCGGCACAGCCATCAAGAAAGTCGACGTCGTGGTGCCATAGGCGCCAGGTCAAGGCACGAAGTGGGCATAAAAACGCGCCGGAAAGATTCAAGCTGACTTGCATGCGCTGCCGCAGCAGTGCTCAAGCGAATCCTGGGGGAAGCGTTACGTGACGAAAAACAGCTATAACATGCGGTCGGTCTTCAGCCTGTTCTCTTCCGATCTGGCTATCGACCTGGGAACCGCCAACACACTGGTGTTTGCGCGCGGAAAAGGCATCGTGGTCAACGAGCCCTCGATCGTCGCCATCAATAAGAACAGCGGAGAAGTGGTGGCCGTAGGCCGCGAAGCAAAGGAAATGCTCGGGCGGACGCCCGGAAACGTCGTCGCGATTAAACCGATGAAAGACGGCGTGATTGCCGATTTCAAAGTCACCGAGCGAATGCTTACTTATTTCATTCAGAAAGCCCATAACCGCCGTGTGCTCGTGCATCCGAGGATCGTCATCGGAGTTCCCAGCGAAATCACGCCGGTTGAAAAACGCGCCGTGCAGGACTCGGCCTATCGCGCGCGCGCCAGCGAAGTGTATCTGGTCGAGCAGGCAATGGCTGCCGCAATTGGGGCCGGCCTGCCGATCGAAGAGCCGTCGGGGAACATGGTAGTTGATATTGGCGGAGGCACCACGGACATCGCCGTGATCTCTATGAGCGGCATCGTCTATTCGCGCTCCGTGCGCGTGGCCGGTAATGAGATGGATGAAGCGGTGATGCACTACTTGAAGCGGAAGTACAACTTGCTGGTCGGTGAACGCACAGCCGAGCAGATCAAAATCGAAATCGGCTCAGCCTATCCGCTTGAGAAGCCGCTCACCCTGGAAGTGAAAGGACGCAACCTGATCGAAGGCGTGCCCCGCACGGTGACGATCGACGACAGCGAAATTCGCGAAGCGCTTTCGGAATGCATCGCTACGATTCTCAATGCCATTCGCGTAGCGCTTGAGCGCACCCCGCCCGAGCTATCCGCGGACATCAGTGATCGTGGCATCGTACTTACGGGTGGTGGCGCACTGATTAAGAATCTCGACAAGCGCATACGCGAAGAGACCGGTTTGCCCGTTTCGATTGCGGACGATCCGCTCGCTTCCGTCGTCTTGGGCACCGGGAAAATGCTGAGCGATTTCCGCTTGCTGCGGCTCGTTTCGATTGATTGAAACGAGTGGTCGCACAGAGCCTTGGCTTGAACGTTTAAATTTCAGTATTACAATTATGCCCGACACGATCATTTCGCGCCATCGCCCACTGAGCTTGCTCGCCGCTCTGATTCTTGCTCAGGTCCTGCTGTTGGCATTCCAAATTAAACGCGAAAACAACATCCGGCTGGTTCGCTACTGGACCGTGCAGACCTTCACGCCTGTCGAGCGCGTGGGAACCTGGTCGTTTTCAAAAATTGGCGGCATCTGGGGCGGTTACATCGGCCTTCGCAACGCTCGCACCGAAAACGCGCGGTTACAAAAAGAACTCGATCAGCTTCGGATGCGGAACCGTGAGCTCGAAAGTCAGGCTGCCGAAGGCCAGCGCCTCGCGGGCCTCTTGAATTTCCGCACCGCTCATCCCGAAGCGTCCATGCTTGCAGCGGAGGTGATCGGCGCGAGCGCCGATCCCACTTCGCACACGCTGTTCATCAATCGTGGCGAACGAGACCACGTGCGACGCAACCAGGCCGTGATCACGCCGGAAGGCATCGTCGGGAAAATCGTCGAAGTGTTTCCCACTTCTTCGCAAGTCCTGCTGATCAACGACAAAGAAAGCGGCGTCGGCGCTCTCCTCGCCGGCACTCGCACTCACGGGGTAGTGAAAGGCAGCGGAGACCCGAATCCACGCATGGATTACATCGTCAACGACGAAAAGGTGCAGGCCGGCGACAAGATCCTCACCTCCGGAGAAGATCATATTTTCCCCAAGGATTTGCCAATCGGTATAGTCGAAAGCGCGAAGCCTGCAAGTCCGTTTCAGATTATTTCGATTGAGCCTGCGGCGAGGCTCGATCGCCTGGAAGACGTTCTCGTTCTTCTCACTCAGCAGGAGTTAACGCCAAAGAAAACCGAAGAAAGCCCTATACCGAACGGAGCGAATCCAGCGCCTATAAACACCGCGGCGCCGAGCGCTCCCCATCATTGACATGTCCACGATGTTGAGCACCGGCGCGCGATCGGAATCCAATATTGAAGTACACAAATACTATAACGGAGCGGTTCCACTCGTCTGTTTTCTTGCGCTCGTATTGCAGGCCTTCCTTCACAAATACGGCCGCTTCGCGGAGCTCGTCGACCTGCCCTTGCTCGTCACAATCTATTTCGGCGTGAGCCGCCGGAACCCTGTTAGCGGAATGTTTCTCGGCGCGGCGATCGGCATCGCGCAAGACGCATTGAGCCACGACAATCCAATTGGCCTGTATGGCATCGCTAAAACTTGTGTAGGTTATGTTTCCTCTTCCGTCGGCGCGCGAATCGATACCGAGCATCCGGTAAGCCGCTTCGGGCTCATTTTTGTGCTTTTCCATTTCCATCAGGTTGTGCTGTCCATTACCGAGCGCGTGCTCCTTGCGCGTACCATGCCCATGTTTACCCTGCGCCTTCTCCTCGATTCCGTAGTCACCGCCGGAATTGGCGTCGTGCTGTTCGCTCTACTTGATCGCCTGCGCAGCCGGCATTAGCACCTGTTCCGGCGCTCCTGTACCTCCGTCCAGCTACTTTCGCGGCCCGTTTTTAGGCACAATACAGTGACCGAAAGGACATAGCTGTCTTGCGGGTGTACTTTGGCGGTGTTAGTTTTGAATGCCGCATCGGGTAACGCCCGGATTTGGACGTCAGGGCGCATCAGGGCCGAGTGCATTCCGGCCAGGTAAGACCCCCGCGCAGGAGTTCTTTTGCCATCGTGGAACGTTAACGACCAGAAGGTACCCCAGGAACGACTGGCGCTGGTTTCCTATACCTCAGTAGTTTTTGTGGTGCTGCTGCTGATCGGTTTCTGGAAACTCCAGGTTGTCCAGTCTGGTCATTTCGCCGACCTCGCCGAGCGCAATCGGGTGCGCTCGATCCCGATTATTGCGCCTCGCGGTGCGATGCTCGATCGCGAAGGCCGCGTGCTGGTGGACAGCTATCCTTCCTTTAGCATCCTGCTGCTTCGCGAGGACATGAAAGCGATCGAGAAGAGCATCCCTCAAATCATTGATGGGCTTGGCATCAGCCGGCAAGACCTTCAGCAAACCTTGGACGCAGCCAAGAATGAGCCAAAATTTCAACCAGTTGTCATTAAACCGGCTGCGAGCGTGGCGGACATCGCTTTCGTGGAATCACACCGAGCCGATATTCCCGTTCTTGAATTGTTGATGGTTCAGCGCCGTCGCTATCCGCACGGTCAGATGCTCGCGAATACGATCGGCTATGTTGGCGAAGTCTCGCCCCAGCAGATGGACCAGAGCGATGGCCATTATCGTCCGGGCGACATCGTTGGCAAAGCAGGCCTCGAGCGCCAATACAACGAGACTCTTGAAGGCACCGATGGAATGCGCCGCGTCGTGGTGAACAGCGTTGGCAAGGCGATGCGTACGCTCGACAACGTCGAGGCGATTCCCGGCAGGCCGATTCAGTTGACGATCGATTATGACTTGCAAGCCATCGCCGAGAACGACATGCAGGACAAGGAAGGTGCCGTCGTCGCGATGGACGCGCGCACCGGCGAAATTCTGGCCATGGTCAGTCGGCCCACGTTTGACCCGAATGATTTCGCTGTCCGAATCCCAGCGGAGGAATGGGCGCGGCTGAACAGGGACAAGGAAACTCCCCTGCTGAATCGCGCGATCCAGGGACAGCTGGCGCCCGGTTCAGTGTTCAAAATTGTGATGGCTACCGCGATGCTCGATTCCAAGGCTGTGCCCGAGAGCACCACGGTGTATTGCCCCGGCTTCGCGAATTTTTACGGGCGAACCTTTCACTGCTGGAGGCCGCAAGGGCACGGCTCGGTGGATCTTCACAAAGCCATCGTCGATTCCTGCGACGTGTTTTTCTATACCATCGGCAAACAGCTTGGCATCGATCGCATTCACGACTACGCCGCCGGGTTGGGCCTCGGCCATCGAACGGGCGTTGACCTACCCGGCGAAGAAGCGGGGATCATGCCTTCCGAGGAATGGGTCGAGCGCGTCTTCCATCATAAGTGGTATGCGGGCGAAACAATTTCCGTCTCGGTCGGACAGGGTGCGGTTACCGTTACACCCATCCAGCTCGCGCGCATGGCCGCAGCCGTGGCAAGCGCGGGGACGCTGGTCCAGCCTCACCTATTCAAGAATCTGCCCGACGTAAAAACTGCGCAGTTCCCTCTTTCTGAAAATGCCGTGGAACAGGTAACACAAGGATTGTACGGCGTGGTGAATGAGGGAGGCGGTACCGGCTACCACTTGCGCTTGCAAAATATTGATCTCTGCGGAAAATCCGGCACCGCGCAGCTGATGAGCTACAATGCAGCCAACCGGCTCGGAAACAAGAAAATGGACGGCTGGTTCGTCGGATTTGCCCCTCGCCGCAATCCCGAAATTGTAGTTGCGGCGATCGTTCAAAATACAATAGAGCATGGCGGCGAAGCAGCGGGCCCGGTAGTCCGCGATGTCGTGAAGGCCTACTACGACAAGAAAAATGCCGGCACCCAGCAGACGGCCGGCGTCGCTCCGCCTGCGCGCCCCGCTCCGGTTCGTCCTATCGTTGCAACCGTCGGCGGAGCGAGCCAGTGAAAGCTTTGAAGCTATGAAAGACCGTCCGCGTACCCAAGACTTCGACTGGGCGCTGCTCGCTATTGTCGCTGCGATCAGCACCATCGGCGTCCTCGAAATTTACTCCTCGACGCATGCAGCCCCCAACATGGCGGGTCTTCAATGGAAACAGCTCACATGGATCGGCATTGGCGTGGTAGGGATGTTCCTGATCTCGCGAATCGACTACCACACATTGATGGATCAGGCCCCGGCGCTTTACATGTTCGGCCTGGCAACACTCCTCGTCGTGCTGGCGATCGGCCACTCCCGCTTCGGAGCCAAGAGATGGGTGGCTTTGGGGGGTGGCGTAAATTTGCAAGTGTCAGAACTAATGAAGTTGATTATAATCATAGTATTGGCGCGCTTCTTTGCGGAGGCGCGCACGGATCGGCTGACGCTGACCGATTTGGTCAAGGTAGCCGTCCTGACAGGGGTGCCGGTAGGCCTGATCTTGATTCAGCCCGATCTGGGGACCGCGATGGTGCTGGTTCCGGTGGCAATAGTAGGAGCATTTCTCGCCGGCATCGAATGGAAGCATTTGGCAGTTGGTGCTGTTCTTGTGGCGCTGATGATTCCGATTGGGTGGAACATGCGGCGCCATCTGAAGCCATATCAGCAGCAGCGTATTGAAACTTTCCTCCATCCAGAGGAGAATCCACGCGGCGCTGGCTACCAGATTCTGCAGTCGGAAATTGCAGTCGGGTCCGGCGGCTTTTGGGGTAAAGGGTTTGGGAAGGGCAGCCAGAATCAGTTAGGCTTCGTGCCGGTGCGTTATTCGGACTTTATTCTGGCAGCACTGGCAGAAGAGCAAGGCTTTATTGGAGTTTGCGTCGTTTTGCTGCTGTATCTGGGTTTGATTCTGCGGCTTGTGGATAACGCGCAGAAGGCGAAAGATCGTGCCGGGATGTTTGTGGTTATAGGCGTCACTGCAATTTTGGGCTTCCACGTCCTTGTGAACGCCTCGATGGTGATCGGATATATGCCCGTAACCGGCATCCCGTTGCCACTGATGAGTTATGGCGGATCGTCTACCGCTTTTGTGTTTTTGGCTTTGGGCCTGGTGATGAACGTCCGCATGCGACGTTTCGTCAACTGAGGCCCCGTTTTTAAGTAGTGCCCGGACTGCGCGATCGTTTGACAGCCGGAATTTTGAGTTTTACTTAGGATTGCATCGGGTGACGACGGTAGTTATCCATCCACACGGCATGTCCGTCCTGGGCGGCCTGTCATGGTTACAACTGAATCCATCCTTGCGCCAGGCTGGCCGAGCCCGTGTGCTCGCTGTGCCGGCCTGCGCGCCCGCCACTCTATGCCCATTGAGGAGTTTTCATGTCGAAGGAAATGGTTATCTCGGCGAACCCCCACGAGACACGGGTCGCCATTCTGGAAGAAGGACAGCTCTGTGAATTTTATGTGGAGCGTGAAAAAGAATTTGCGTTAGTTGGAAGCATCTACAAGGGTCGTGTCACACGCGTGCTGCCGGGCATGCAATCGGCTTTCGTCGAAATCGGGCTCGATAGCGACGCTTTCCTCTACGTCAGCGATTTCCTCGAAGACCTCGAAGAATTCGACCACATCGTAACCACCGCCGAGGAAAAGGTTCAGAAGATGCAGGACCAGGGCGGGCAGGTATTCAATGCCGCCTCTCCCGCGGCACCGGCTCTCGAGCCGGCGGATGTGGAATCGGCTCCGCTCACTTCGAGCGAGTACCCGCCTGCGCAACACGTGCCTGAACACGATCAGCTGGCTGATGCACCAATCACGCCTGCTCCCTCGGGCAATGTAGCTTCGGCGCACAACGCGCCCCCCTCGAGCCATCCGCCGCGTTACGAAAATCGACACGACAACCGCCCTCATCGCGACGGCGGTCGCGATTTTCGCGGTGGCCGCGGCGGGCGTCGCGGCGGCCGCCCCAATCGAGGCGGACGCGGAGCCGAACGGCGCCATGGCCGCGAATTGCCTCAGTCGAAATACGCATCGCACCGCCCGTACGAGGATCCAGCGACCGAATCCGCGCCGCCCGAAGGCTATGTTCCGACAATCCTTCCCGGCGAATCATTGGCAAAGTACAAGGCTCCTTCTTCCGCGCCTTCAGTCGCTCCGCCGGAATCGGCTCCGCCGTTAACGCCTGCGAGCTTTCCGCCGGAGCCCACGCGCGAATCGCTTTCGCCCGCTCCGGCTCCCGAGCCGATTCGCTCGGAGCATTCCGCCCCGTCGTTCCGGGTGTCATCGACAGGATTCGAGCCGCTGCCAGGCGAGTCCATCGCCAAGTGGAAAACCCATGAACGTGCCGTCGATCAGCACGCCGAACCCAGTGCCGCCGCGCCCGAACCTCCGGAATCTGTCTCGGGTGAGTCATTTGCCGCTCGCGACAATGCCGAAACCGAGATCGGTCACTTCGAAGTTGAGGCAGAATCAGAGCCCGCAAGCGGTCACACCGATCATGCAGAATCTTCACCTGCCGACCTTACCGAAGACGAGGCCGCCGCTCTCACCGAGCACGTTGCCGAGGCTCAAAGCGAAGCGGCAGCGCTCCAAGCCGAGGAAGATCACATAGCGCCGTTCGGCGAAACTCGTTCTATCGACGAGGATCTTCACGAGTCTCACGAAGCGGAAGACGCAATTGTCGACGTCGAAGAGCACGAACTCGATGACGGAGACGATTCCGAATCCGACATGGAATCCGAAGCTGATGCGGCTCATTCCGAAGCGCAGGCACTGGACGAAGCAGCCGCTGAGTCAGAATCTTTGCTAGCGTCAGCCGGGGAACAGCATGGCGCGGAAGTCACAACAACCGATGCCATGCCTGCGGAAAATGGCACGGCTGTTTCATCCGAAGCTTCGCAGCCGCCGGAAAAGCAGCCCTGGAATGCACGCGTGCAGAACGATTACCGCTCGCGCATGCAGCACCCCTCGCGCAGGAGCGGACGCGACCGCGGAGGCCGCCCCGATCGCGGACGCCCGGACCGTGGCCGTCGCCCGCAGCATGGCCAAGGAGGACACGGCCATCGCACGCCACCGCGACGCACACAGCTTATTTCCGACCTTTTGAAGCAGGGTCAGGAAATCATCGTACAGATTGCCAAGGAGCCGCTAGGCAAGAAAGGCGCCCGGATTACAAGCCACGTCGCTCTCCCCGGTCGCTATCTCGTCTACATGCCGACGCTCGATCACACCGGCGTCTCGCGCAAGATCGCTTCCGCCGAAGATCGCGCTCGCCTGCGCCATCTCGTCAACGAAGCCAAGGGCCAGGGCGGTGGCGGATTCATCGTCCGTACCGCCGCCGCAAGCGCCACCGCCGACGAAGTGAAAACTGACGTCGAATTTCTGATGCGAACGTGGCAGGAAATCAAGTCTCGCTCCGAACAGCGCAAAGCCCCGTCGCTTTTGCATCGCGATCTGAATCTCGTCGAACGCATCCTTCGCGATTACATGACTCCGGATTTCGGCGCGATCTGGGTCGACTCAGAAGAGGAATTCGCAAAAGTTGTCGAGTTCATGAGCCGCTTCCAGCCTGCGCTCGTGAATCGCGTAAAGCTTTACACCAAAGAAACGCCGGTCTTCGAAGAGTTCGGCATCCAGCAGGAAATCGACAAGGGCTTGCGGCCGAAGGTCTGGCTGAAATCCGGCGGCTACATCGTCATCAACCACACCGAAGCGCTCGTCGCCATCGACGTCAACACCGGCAAATTTGTCGGCAAAGGCTCAAATCGCCTCGAGGACACGATCGTTCGCACCAACCTCGAAGCCGTGAAGGAAGTCGTCCGACAGATGCGCCTCCGCGATCTCGGCGGCATCATCATCATCGACTTCATCGACATGGAAGAGCGCCGCAATCGCGAAAAAGTGATGGCCGCGCTCGAAGATGCCCTTCGTGCCGACCGCGCTCCCTCGAAAGTTCTGCGATTCAACGAATTCGGCCTTGTCGCCATCACCCGCAAGCGCACCAAGCAGGCTCTCGAGCGCACACTCTGCCAGCCGTGCCCTTACTGCACTGGCTCCGGCATGGTGAAATCCATCCCCACGCTCTGCTACGAAATTCAAGCCGAAGCACGGAAAATGGCGCCCGATGTTGACTCCGGCAGCCTCACGCTGCGCCTGCATCCGGAAATTGCAAAAGCCCTGAAAACGCGCGAGTCGTCGCTCATCGAAGAGCTCGAGCGCTGGACGAAGAAGAGCATCATCATCCAGGCCGACCCGACGCTTCACTGGGAGCAATACGACATCTACTAAGGTTTTTAGGGGAAGTTAATCCCGCACTCACGTCCCGGCCGTGCGCGCCTCTGGCACGGCTTGACGTGAGGCCTTTCTTCCTCCGCCCTGCAGCCCAAAACGTGCGGCTTCAGCTCTCCGCCCCAAACGTGCGCCGCGCCAGTTCTTCTTTGATCCGCTGCCGTTCCACAGGATCAGCACTCTCACAAAGCCGCTCGGCAGCGCAACGAATCCAGCCTCGTCTTCAGTCGTCACTTGCCACTCATCACTCGCCACTCGTCACTGGTCCCTGATCAGTCCGTATCGAATCTCTGCTCTTTGAATGGATCCCCATAAATGTGATACCCGTTCTGCTCCCAAAATCCCGGCTCGTCTTTCGCCATAAATTCTAATCCCCGCACCCACTTCACGCTCTTCCACGCATACAGCTCCGGCACCACCAGCCGTACCGGGTACCCGTGCTCCGGCGGCAACGGCTCGCCGTTGTGCTTCAATGCGAAAAGCGTCGTCGGATGCATCAGATTCTCGAGCGGTACGTTCGCCGTATATCCCTGCTCGGCCAGCACCATCACGTATTTCGCTTCCGGCTTCGCATCGACCAGCTTCATCACTTCCGTGAACGGCACGCCTTCCCAGCGCACGTCGAACCGGCTCCAGCGCGTCACGCAGTGCATGTCCGCGGTCACCTGCTTCATCGGCAGCCGCGTAAATTCATCCCAGGTCAGCCGCAGCGGTTTATTCACCAGCCCCGTCACGCGAAAATCCCAAGTCTTCGGATCGAATCGCGGCACGGTCCCTTCGTGCAGCACCGGCCACTTCAGCGTCAGCGATTGCCCCGGCGGCAGCCGCCCCGCCTCGCGCATCGCCCGTTCCTGAATCTTCCGCTCGCTTCCCTCGCCATACATTATGAAATCTCTCCGCGCTATCCCTAACCGCTATCCTATCTCGATCTCGACGCCTCCTACATATTTTGCCGACACATTGTAAACCGTGGCGCCCAAACCGCCAGTAATTGCACCCATTGCTGCGAACAAAGGTGGAAATACAAAAATGGAAAGTACTCCAAAAATGGGACCGAGAAATCGCGGTGGCGTCCCTGCAGTTTTACCTGCGAAGGGAATCGTTGCAAAAAAAATACTAAATATCACCCCTTCAAAAACTCCGAGCACAGCATAGCAAATTGCCGCTATCCTCATTACCGAGATTGGCTCAAATCGTTTGACGATTCTCATCGCTGCCTCCTGGTTTTCAAAACGCGGCCGATGCGGGAGGATAGCTGCTTCGGTCCGCTCGCACAACGGCATCCCTCGGCCGAGAACACATTAAAATGCTGTGATAACATGACGTGGCCGAGGAAATACAACAGCACCGGAGAGCATCATTGCCCGCTCGCATCCTCAACGGCAACGCAATTCGCGATCAAATCTATTCGGAACTAACCGGCGAAATCGTCGCGCTCAACGCCGCTGGAATCCGTCCGGGCCTCGCCGCCGTTCTCGTCGGTGAAAATCCCGCTTCCAAAATCTACGTCTCGAGCAAAATCGCCGCCAGCGAAAAGCTAGGCATCGCGAGCATCAACATCACGCCGCCCGCAACAATCTCGACAGCCGAACTTCTCGCCATCGTCGAAGATCTGAATCGCCGCGACGATGTCGATGGCATCCTCGTCCAGCTTCCGCTTCCCGCACAAATTGATGCCAAGAAAATCCTCGAAGTAGTCGATCCCGCCAAAGATGTGGACGGTTTTCATCCTCTCAACGTCGGCCGTCTTGTCGCCGGACGGCCTAATCTCGTCGCCTGCACGCCGCTCGGCGTGATGGAAATTCTGCGCCGCAGCGAAATTCAGATCGAAGGCGCGAATGCCGCTATCCTCGGCCGCAGCGATATCGTCGGCAAGCCCATGGCCCTTCTCCTCATGCACGCGAACGCCACCGTCACGATCTGCCACTCGAAGACGCGCAACCTTCCGGAAGTTGTCCGCCGCGCCGATATCGTCGTTGCCGCGCTCGGCCGCGCTGCGATGGTTACGCCCGATTTCGTTCGCCCGGGCGCCACCGTTATCGACGTCGGAATCAACCGCATCACCGATGCTGCTCTCGCCGAGAATCTATTTGCGCGTTTTCCCGAGCGCCTCGCCAGCTTTCGCGCGAAAAGCTCCGCTGTTGTCGGCGACGTCCATCCCGACGTCGCAAACGTGGCCGGTGCGCTCACCCCCGTTCCCGGCGGTGTAGGCCCGCTTACCATCGCCATGCTCATGAGCAACACCGTTCGCGCCGCACGCCTGCGCCGCGGCTCGCGCATTCACGCCACCGCCCGCAGCTGATGCCGCCGCGAGCCTATCCAAATGCTTAAAGTGGGACTCACCGGCGGAATCGCCTCCGGCAAATCCACTGTCGCATCCATACTGCGCGACCAGGAATGCATGGTCCTCGAAATGGACCCGCTTGGCCACGAGCTGCTCGAACCTGGCCAGGCCGCTTACGATGGGGTTATCCGCGAGTTCGGCAATTCCATCCTGGGTCCGGGCGATGCAATCGATCGCTCAAAACTCGGGGCCATCGTTTTCGCCGACGCCGCAAAGCGCGCCCGCCTCAACCAGATTCTCCACCCGCGCATCCTCGACGTGGTCCAAAAATGGTTTGCAGCGCTTGACCGTCCCGGCGGCCCAGAATTCGCAGTCGTCGAGGCTGCGCTCATCGTCGAGTCCGGCTTTCACAAGAGTCTCGATAACCTCGTCGTCTGCTGGTGCCGCCCCGAGCAGCAACTCGAACGCCTGATACAACGCGGCCTCACACGCGAGCAAGCCCAGCTTCGCATCTCTGCGCAAATGCCCGCGGAAGAAAAGCGACAGCTCGCCGATGAGGTAGTCGACTGCTCTGGAACCGTCGAAGAAACCGAGCGCCAGGTGAAAAACTTGGTCGAACGTCTCAAGCAATTGTCGGCGTCCTGAAGAAACTTTCCTTGGTCTTGGCGCGTACTAATTCGAGGTAGCCTCTCGCATCGAGCCGAAAGTACGAAAATATATGAGATGATTCGAGCAGTCATTCGCCCGGCTGAAGGTTGAGCTAAAGATTGACCTGAAGGTTGATTCGTGGCCATCGGAAACAACGCGCGCAGCGCCATCCGCCTGCTCGCACTTGGCTTGATCGTAGGCCTCGGCGCTTACTGGGCCGGTTCCCGCTACGGCAAGCCTGCTCCGGAATCTGTCGATGCGCTCCGGCTTAATGCCACCCCATCCGACAACGCGCTCGATGCCTTCGAAGCGGAGAACGTCCGCATCTATCGGCAAGCTTCGCCCGCTGTCGCGAACGTGGTCACGCGCACCGTCGAATACGATTTCTTCTTCAATCCAGTTCCCGTCGAGGGCGCCGGCTCAGGTTTCGTCATTGATACCGACGGCCATATCCTGACGAACTACCACGTGATTCAAGGTGCGCAAACGATCGAAGTCACTCTCGGCGATCGTTCGCGCTTCAAAGCGAAACTCATCGGTGTCGATACGCGCAACGATCTTGCGCTCATCAAAATCGATCCCGCCGGACGCAAACTCGCTACGCTTCCGCTCGGCGATTCGCGCAATCTGCTCGTAGGACAGCGCGTCCTCGCCATTGGTAATCCTTTTGGTTTTCAAAGTACTCTCACTACCGGCGTCGTCAGCTCGCTTGGGCGCACCGTACAAACCGGTGAGAACACCTTCATTGACGAAGCGATTCAAACGGACGCAGCGATCAACCGGGGAAATTCAGGCGGGCCGTTGCTCAATTCGCACGGCGAAGTAATCGGCATCAATAGCGCCATTTATGCACCCACGGGAACCACAGCCGGGATCGGATTCGCCATTCCAGTCAACACCGCGCGCCGTGTCGCCGAAGACCTGATAAAAACTGGCCGCGTCCGCCGCGCTACTCTGGGTATCGAAGGCCGCGGCTTGTGGCCCGGTCTGGCCGAAGCATTGAATCTGCCCGTGAAGCAGGGAATCCTCGTCGAACGCGTCACGCCCGGCGGCCCCGCCGCGCAAGCAGGTATCCGCGGAGGCACCCACTCCGTGGTAGCGGGCCTGCAAGAGCTGCGCACGGGCGGCGATATTCTCGTGGCCTGGGACGACAAGCCACTCGCCAGCCAAATGGATTTGAATCTCTTGCTGAATCGCGCTTGGCCCGGCGACTCCGTCACGCTCACGCTCATCCGCGACGGAAAAAAAATGACCGTGCCAGTGAAGCTGGGCGAAGGTCACGATACGCTTACGCAGTAAGCCGCGGAGTTCAGCGTTCTCCAGCAGTCGCCGCGCGGTTTTCTTCTTGCCGCCCTTTTACTAAGCTTCGGTCGCTCCAGTCGTCGCGCAGTCGGTCCTGTTCGGCTGCGCTCAAACTGAACCACGATTCCGCAGCGTCGCGCACGCGCTCGAGCGCGGATTGCATCTCTGCCTGCTTCGCGTGAATCACCTGGCTATCCGCGTCGATCGGAACGTAGATGGGCGGCGCAACAAACATCACGGCACGCGAAAATGGATAGGGAATCTGGAAAAGGTCCCAGGATTTCTTAAACGTGTGCGCCCACCCGAGTCCAACGTGAAAAACGGATATAGGCTTTCCTGTCCGGCGCGCCAGGATCACCGGTCCCGGCTTCGCCACGTAGCGTGGCCCTCGTGGACCGTCGATTGTGAACGCCACGTGTTTCCCTTCATCAAGCCGCTGCGCCATCACCGTGAGCCCTTCAATGGCGCCGCGCGACGAGCTTCCCTGCGCGGTTCCGAAACCGAGCCGCTCGATCACGCGCCGCGTCCATTGCCCATCAAAATTCACCGTGTTCATCACGACGATTCCGCGATTCCGCCAAATCCAAATTGCCGGGAAGATACTTCGATGCCAAAACGCGCCGATTGCCTGCTCGCCCGAGTTGCGAATCTGCACCGCGTTTTGCACTCCCAGAATTTCCAGCCTCAGCGTCGGACCGAGCAGCCTGACTAACCAGTACGCGGCCCAGGCAATCACGGGGATTTGCATTCGTCGCCAGCGCGAGAGCTCGGGCATCTCAATCGCGGGAAGGACGTTCGCATTCGGCGCCATTTCGGCAGGGCCGGATTTCGTGGCGTTATTCACTGCTGTATAGTATAGGCGAACCTGGAATACGGCCGGTGCTCGCTGACCTCCAATTCGCTCGCAGGAGAATGCCCGCGCACTCGCGCGCCATTCGATACCTGCCGCCGCTCTTCTTACTGCTCGCGTGTTTGGTTTTTGGCCTCGCGCCGGTCAGCGCTCAACAATCTCAGCCGCCTCCCGGCACAATCGGCCGCGTAGAAGGCAATGATGTCTCGATCGAAGGCGGTTCCGCTGCGGCAAACGGGACTGCGACGAGCGCGCCGAGCATGTTCGTTGCGAACGGCAGCGTAATTACCGTCCACTCCGGACAAGCCCGCATGACTCTTGTCGGCGGAGGCCAAATTGATGTCTGTGGCCCTGCGAAATTTACTCTGCTTCAATCCGGACCGGCGATCACGCTGGCATTGAATTTTGGCCGAATGCGCGTCCAGCTCCCCGCCGCCGTGCAGCTCCGGATTTTCACCCCGACGATTGTCGCCACGCCCATCGATATCGGCGGCGCTCCTCGCGATTTCACCGTCGGGCTCGATTTGAACGATTCGCTCTGCGTCGTCGCCACAAGTGGCGCTCTTCGGCTTGAACATCAGTTCACCGGAGAGGGGCTCATCGTGCCGCAGTCGGGTGAATTCTTTCTCGCTGCCGGCAAGCTAATGCCGGTTGCGGGTGTAGCGGGTACTTGCCAGTGCGCATCGCTACAGGCCCGCAATTCGGGGCCGCTTCCTGCTTCGCCGGAGATGGGGCTGACGTCGAAGCCGCAACCCGATCCAACGCCTGTTCCCAACGTCGCTTCAAAACCGCCGGCGCCGCCGCAACTTGAACTACCGGCCCCTTCCGAAGTTCATAGCGCGGGACCCGCGATTCAAATCCGTCAGCTCGCGGCCGCGAACCAAATTCATCCCAACCCGCAACCGCAGTCTAATGAAGTTCCAGACCCCCCAGCTGTCTCCGTGCCGATCTACAAAGTCGTGATGCCGCCGCTTGTGTTTTCGGCCAACGGGCCGGCTCCTCCCGGCGAACCTTCGACCGATATGATCCTCCTCGTGCGGATCGCGCATGTGGAGCCCGATTGGCAGTTCACGGGCCGCGTCGAAGCTCCGCGGCTCCAGCAGGTCGCTGCCCGTGAGCCGAGCCGAAGCTCCTCGGCGTCGCACAATCCGCAAAAGAAGAAAGGCGGATTCTGGGCTGCCCTGAAACGGGCGTTCGGTGGCGGGCATGACGAAACCCAGAACTGATCGCAGTAAGCATGGCGGCTCAGCCTCCACTATGTATCCCAGTGCTTTCGCTTTTGAATTCCCGCCCCTATAATTCACGCGGCGCCACGGCGTTTTGCGCCGTTCCTCATGCACCTCGTAACTACACTGGCGGCGTTTCTCGCGGCGGCCACAATCTACGGCGGCGGTCATACTCGCGCGACGATAGCGGGCCGCGCACCTCATCCTTCCTCCGCGCAGCGCGCGACCCGGCGGCCGGAACCGTCGCCTCGCGCAGGAAACGTTGAAGCATCGTTCGACGACGAGTCCGAAACCGAAAGGCTCGTCGCGAAATCACACGAATTGACGAACCTCACCGCAGTCGGCAGCGCTCCCTTCGCGTTTCACGCGTCGCTATTCTTCAATGATCCCAGTGGCGATCCGCGCGTCCCTCCCGCGCGAGGCAGTTACGTTTTCACGTGGCAATCCGCCGACAAGTGGCGCGAGGATGCCGAACTGCTGCACCTGAAGCAAACTGAGATTGCGAATGGCAATACGCTATGGACGAAGCGCAACGCGCCCTATCCTTCCTTCAGTTACTGGTGGACGCACAATGCGATGGAGATCACGCATGGAGTGATTTATCACTTCGATTCCAGAACTCACATCGAGATTTCGCAAGTGAGCGGACGAAACGTGGTGTGCGCGAGAAACGGAGGCGTGCATGTGACGCAGGAGCTTTGCCTCGATACGAGGACCGGATTGCCTCTGTTGCAGTACGATGCGACGCTGCACATTCAGTACTTGTTCGGCGATTGGGCGCAATGGGGGAATCACTGGTATCCCCGGACGATCAAGGGATTCTCCGGAACGGAAGCGGTGATGCAAGTCGAGATCGCGAATGTGTCCGGCGCGCCTCCGGAAGCGAAATGGATCGTCCCTCCGCCCGATGCGACGCAACGCGAATGGTGCGCGGATATGAGGCCGGCGCGGCTCAGCGATGCGATCGAGAACGCAGCGCTTCCTGACCCAAACGCGCCAGCCGGCGCGACACCGATCATTGGAGCGATTGTTTACGGAGCGATTGGAAAGGATGGCAATTGGAGCGATCTGAGCGTGCTCGAAAGCTCAGATTTTAAAACCGCATTTCAGATGCTTGAAAAGTTGCGTTCGTTTCGAAATCAGCCCGCCACGTGCCACGGCACGCCCGTGCAATCGGGAACGATTTTTCGAATTTCGCCGCCGCCGCGATAATTTTTCAGACGCGAGGCGTGCGCGCTTTACATGCCTTCATAGTTGGGTCCGCCGCCTCCCTCAGGGGGAACCCAATTGATGATCTGATACGGATCGGCGATGTCGCACGTCTTGCAGTGAACGCAATTCGAGAAATTGATTTTGAGTTTTGGCTGATCTTTTTCCATCGCCATTTCATAAACCGCGGCAGGACAGAAATACTGGCACGGGTTTCCGTATTCGCGCACGCAGCGGTCAACACAAATGCTCGGATCGAGAATGATGAGATGGCACGGTTGATCTTCTTCGTGGCGCGTGCCGGAGTGGTAGACGTCCGTGAGGCGGTCGAACGTGATTTTGCCGTCGCCTTTGAATCGCGTCGATTGGTCGACCAGAACTCGATCGCGATTGAGCTTGTGATACTCCTTGTAGCCGGGCTCGCAACGGATCGGATCCACGAGGCCGCGGCCGCCCGTGACAAACTGCAAGCCCGCTTGCACCAGACCGGAGTAAAGGCCGCCGTGAAATGCCTGGTGGAAGTTCCGCACGGCCCACAATTCTTTTTTGATCCAGCTCTGCTCGAGTTTCTGCTCGTAGGCAGCGAGTTTCGTGGCTGAAGTATCGCCGGCGCAGAGCGCTTCGTAAATGGTTTCGGCGGCGAGCATCCCGCTCTTAATCGCGGTGTGAATTCCTTTGAGACGCTGCGAATTCAGCAGGCTTGCGGAATCGCCGATGATCAAGCCGCCGTCTATAAAGCTCTTCGGCATCGAATACCAGCCGCCGTACGGAACGGTCTTTGCGCCGTAACGAAGGAGCTTGCCGCCGTCGAGGATTTTTCTCACGAAGGGATGCGTTTTGAATTTCTGAAACGCGGCGTGCGGATCGAATAACGGATCGTGATATTCGAGCGCGACAACCATGCCGAGCGACACGCGATTATTCTGCATGCCGTAAATCCATCCGCCGCCATACAGATCGGAACCGAGCGGCCAACCGAGCGTGTGCGCCACGTATCCGGTGTCGATCCTTCCCGGCTGAACATCCCAGAGTTCTTTGATTCCGATGCCATAGACTTGCGGGTTGAGCCCGTCCAGCTTCAGCCGATTGACCAGCTCTTTGGTCAACGAGCCGCGCGGACCTTCCGCGAGCACCGTGACCTTTGCGCGCAGCTCATAACCCGGTGTGAAGTTGTCCTTCGGCTTCCCGAATTTATCGACGCCTTTATCTTCGGTGAGGACACCGGCGATTCCGTTCCTGTCGTAGAGCAGTTCCCTGCCGGCGAATTGGGTGAAGACGTTTACGCCTTTTTTTTCGACAAGGCCGCCAAGCCATTTCACAATTTTGTTCAGCGACACGACGTAGTTTCCGTGGTTGGCAAGTGGCGGAGGCGTGATCGGCAACTTATGTGCTTTGGATTCGGTGAAATAGTAAGCCGCATCACCGGTGACAGGCGTATCGAGCGGAGCGGATTTCAAGAAATCGGGTACCAGCTCGGCCATGCCGCGCGGATCCATGATGGCGCCGGAAAGCTGGTGCGCGCCAAGTTCGCGGGCCTTCTCCAAAACGTAGATATTCTCAGTTGAAAGCGCAGGAGTTTTGCTCGCGGCGGTGTGCTTTTCAATCAGGTTGGCGAGGTGCAGCGCGCACGCGAGGCCTCCGGGGCCCGCGCCGATGATAAGGACATCTGCGTCGAGCTGTTCGCGTTCGATGGGCACGGGATTTATCCTATCAGAACCGAAGAAGTGGAATTCAGAACCGAATGGGCCGAATGGAAGGCTGACAGCCTGTGGAAAAAGCTGTGGATTGCTGCAAAAAATCGCGGTGTAGTGCCGATTAGAAAATTATATCTCATTGATTTTTAGATAGTTTAGGAGAAATTCTAATCGCGGAACCGCAGATTAGAAACTGGGGGCGGATGCCACCGAAAAGGCGTGGCTCGGGGCCAATCCTCTTTGAGGTCCCACTGCGCGTCTTGTAGCCATTCTTCATAATTCCGTGGTCACGGTAGCATAGAAGCTCGGTCGATTTCAATCAATATCGCGGCTCTGTCGTGGTGCCGTTTGATGTTCTCACCTAACTATCGCTACGGAGGCATGGAAACCTGCTTTGCTGAAAGGCATGCCGCCCCGCAGTCCATCTAGGGCAGCCTCAGGTCAATTCCGGCCGAGGCCGGCCGGAATGGGACCTGAGCTACGAGAATGAGGCCGCAGGGCAACTGAGGTATCGAATATCTCGAAGTTACCGAATATCACCAAGTGAATTTCGTAGACGACTTTGAGCTTCCGTTGACAAAGCGGCGGCAAGCCGCCCTTCGGTTCCGCTCAGGACAAGCCGCACTCCACGCACTCTATACACTCGTGTTCGCCTTCGTGTCAACGCAAAGTAGAAATGTCCGGTTTTTCGCCAGATAGAAATGTCCGCTTCCACGATTTTCTCCAAGGGTGATCGGGGGGTGGACTGTGTTTGGTTCTGATCGTGGTTGGGGGTTTGGGTTTGC